>Ga0073360_102_pt1 | contig 481542 bp, 425 predicted proteins | sample YelNatPosite1Avi_FD_63906 | JGI IMG/M metagenome (GOLD analysis project Ga0073360, IMG submission 63906) | Hot spring thermophilic microbial communities from Obsidian Pool, Yellowstone National Park, USA - site 1 Avi (version 2) (version 2) | ecosystem: Environmental > Aquatic > Thermal springs >... | reverse complement strand
AAAATTGAACAGTTTTGCAACAGAAGTGGATAGCATATATTTTTAGCAAGACAATTTTCAAATAGGAATACCGAGTTTTGCTTAAAATTGATATTGATAAATTTTAAAATGAGTGTATAATTATTGAGGTATGTTTATAAATTAAATCAGTGAAAGGGGCTATTTATATGTATAAAAAGTTATTGCGTTGTTTTACTAATAGCACTTTTTATTCCTTTATTAAGCGGATGTTCATCAAATAACCAAAACATGACAACCTTAGAGAAAATAAAAAAGACAAAAGAATTTGCAGTGGGAATGGATAACACGTTTCCACCGATGGAGTTTGCAGATGATAATAATAACACTGTTGGTTTTGATGTGGATTTAGCAAATGAAATAGCTAAAAAGCTGGGAGCAAAATTAAAGATTGTTACTGTTGACTGGAGCGGAATCCAGAGTGCTTTAAAGTCTAAAAAATTTGATGCTATTATTTCATGCTTTAGTATAACAGATGAGAGAAAGAAAGCTTTCAATTTAGCAGGACCATATCTTTACATTCGTCAGGTTATTGCTGTGAAAAGGGGTGACAGCTCCATCAAAAGTTTTGAAGATTTAAAAGGGATTAAGATAGGTGTTCAGGCAAACACGACAGGTGACAGTGCCGTTCAAAAGATGAAGTTTATAAACTATGAAAAGGATGTCACACGATATGAAAGGATAACTGATGCTTTTAACGACCTTGACATTGGAAGAATAAAAGCAGTTGTGATAGACAGTGTTGTTGCTTATTACTATAAAAAGCAGAACCCTGAAAAGTTTGACATAGCACCTGCTGAGCTTGAAAAAGAACCTGTGGGAATAGCTTTAAGAAAAGAGGACAAAGAACTTTACAATGAAATTCAGAAGATTTTAGACCAGTTAAAGAAGGACGGGACTATTGCAAAAATATCTGAAAAATGGTTTGGAGAAGACATTACAGATTAAAATAGAGGTGGCATAAGTTGACAGACAGTATCATAATAAAATACTTTCCTGTTCTTTTGAAAGCAAGCGTTGTTACAATTGAACTTACTGCGATTGCAGTTACGATTGGACTTATATTTGGGCTTGTTGCTGCTCTTTTTAGAATTTCAAAAATAAAACTTTTAAATTATATTGGCAGCTTTTATGTATGGCTGTTTAGAGGAACACCGCTGCTTTTGCAGATATTTTTTATCTACTATGGTCTTCCTAAAATTGTTCCTGCTCTGACACTGCCAGCATTTTTAGCAGGGGCAATTGCTCTTATTATCAACTCAGGAGCATATACCGCAGAGATTATAAGAGCAGCAATTTTATCAATAGACAGGGGCAGTATGAAGCTGCTAAAGCACTTGGTATGACATATATTCAAACAATGAGATATGTAATTATACCGCAGACTTACAAGAGGTTGATACCACCAATTGGCAATGAGTTTATTGCGCTTTTGAAAGATTCTTCACTTGTTTCTACAATTGGCATGGTTGAACTTATGCGCGCAGCACAATTAAAGGCATCTCAAACTGGAAGAGATGCAGAGATTTATTTGGCCGCACTTGTAATATATTTAGCGCTTACTACGATTTTTACTACAATATTTAATTGGCTTGAAAAGAGGCTGGGAAAGTATGAGCAGCATTAATGGAGAAAAAAACAAAAAATGATAATTACAAAGGACATTGTCAAATATTTTGGACACAATCTTGTACTGGACAGGGTGTCTTTAGAGGTAGACAGGGGAGAAGTTGTGGTTATAATAGGTCCGTCTGGATCTGGCAAAAGCACTTTCCTACGCTGTCTTAATCATTTAGAGAGAATCAATTCAGGGTATATTGAAATTGATGGATTTGTTATTGAAGATAAAGTATTGAATGAAAAGCATAAAAAACACAGCTCAAAAGAGATAGCAAGATTTTGTTCACAGATAGGTATGGTATTTCAAAGATTCAATCTCTTTCCTCACATGACAGCGCTTGAGAATGTTATAGTTGGACCTGTTGTTGTAAATAAGATGAAAAAAGAAGAAGCAGTGGAGCTTGGAATGAAACTTCTTGAGAAAGTGGGGCTCAGAGACAAGGCAGGCTTTTATCCTTCTCAGCTTTCTGGTGGACAGCAGCAAAGAGTTGCAATTGCCAGAGCTTTGGCTATGAAACCCAAAGTGATGCTGTTTGATGAACCAACATCTGCACTTGACCCTGAACTTGTGGGTGAAGTTTTAAATGTAATGAAAGAGCTGGCAAGGGAAGGTATGACAATGCTTGTTGTGACTCATGAGATGGGATTTGCAAGAGAAGTTGCAAACAGAATTGTTTTTATGGACAAGGGAAAGATTGTGGAAGAAGGATTACCTGAAGAGATATTCACAAATCCCAAGCAAGAGAGAACAAGACAGTTTTTGCAAAAGATATTGTGATTGTGGTAAGATTAAAAAATGTATATTTGAGAGAAAGCATAAGAGGGCTGTCTTTTAGGTTTTAATGGCAGCCCTTTTTAGCTGCCAGAAAAGATTTTTACACAGAAAGGAAGAAAAAACTTGAGTGAAAAACGAAAGATTTTAGCAGATGTTATTTTGCTTTTTGTTACAATGGTATGGGGAAGTTCATTTGTACTTATGAAAAATACAGTTTTAGATATGAACCCAGTGACATTTTTAGCTGTCAGATTTATACTTGCCTGGCTGATAGTTTTAATAATATTCTGGAAAAATCTAAGAGGGTTGAAATTAAGGGAAGTTCTTTATGGCAGCATCATTGGATTTTTTCTATTTACAGGGATGCTTCTTCAGGTTATAGGGTTAAAATATACATATGCTTCAAAATCAGCTTTTATAACTGGTCTTACTGTCATCTTGGTTCCTGTATTTGTAGCTCTGATTGAAAGAAAAGTACCCAAAATAAATGTAATGGTTGGTGTAGTTTTGGCTTTTATTGGGCTTTGGCTTTTGAGTGGTGCGAGGTTTTCAAACTTTAATTTTGGTGATTTTTTAACTCTTCTTGCTGACCTTTGTTTTGTGTTTCAGATTATCTCTATTGACATATTCACGGCAAAAGATAATATAAACACAATAAATATTGCAATTTTTCAGCTAATGAGTGCAGCATTTTTATATATTATGACCTCAATTGTTTTTGATATTAATCTCATAAATATTAAGTTTAATCTAACAAGCATTATTACTATTTTAGTAACAGGGATTTTAGGGACAGCATTAGCATTTACTGCTCAAGTTTTTGTACAGAAATATACAACCCCTACTCATACAGCACTCATTTTTTCTGCCGAGCCAGTTTTTGGTGCATTTTTTTCTGCCATAATACCATCTGGACCTAACAATACAACTGAAATTTTGTCTTTGATTTCTTATGCTGGATGTGGTTTAATTTTAATTGGAATGGTTATAGCCGAATTAAACTTTGGTGGAAAAACTTAATATGGAGTTGAGCTGAAAAATGGAGATAGTTTTCTTGGGTGGTGCAAAAGAGGTTGGTGCTTCTTGTGTTTTAATTAAAGCTGGTGGCAAGAATATCTTGATTGATTCTGGAATAAGAATGAAAGAGGATAAACTTCCTAACTTACAGGTTCTTCGCGAGCTTGGCGGTGTTGATGTTTGCCTTATTTCACATGCGCACCTTGACCATATAGGAAGCCTTCCTCTTATTGCACGAGAATATCCTCATATTTTCTTTTATACAAACCAACCTACAAAAGATTTAATAAAGGTGCTTTTATATGATAGTTTGAGGATTATGGAGATTGCAGAAGATGAAATACCTATATATGCTGAAAAGAATGTAGAAGATTTGCTTGATAGAACTCTTACCTACGGATTTAACTACACATTTGAACCTGTTGAAGGAATCAGGGTGACCTTTTTCCCGGCGGGTCATATCCTTGGTGCTTCCATGATATTTATTCAGACTCAGGAAGGTAGCATTCTTTACACGGGTGATTTTTCAGCAGACAAGCAGCTTACTGTTGACAAGGCTTCAGTTCCCAAAATCAGACCTGATATTGTTATATGCGAATCAACTTATGGTGACAGACTTCACACAAACAGAAGTTTTGAAGAAGAAAGACTATTTAATACTATTTATGAAGTTATATCACAGGGAGGTAAAGTTTTAATTCCTGCATTTGCAATAGGAAGGGCACAAGAGGTTATTCTTATTTTGAGAAATTATATGAAAAAAAGAAAGGTTAGTTTTAATATATTCATAGACGGAATGGTAAGAGAGGTTATAAAAGTTTACAGGAACAATCCTACTTATCTGTCATTGCGGTACTATAAAAGGGTACTAAAAGGTGAGGAGATATTCTTAGCTGATAATATAAATGTGGTCTCTGACAAAAAACAAAGAGAGGAGATAATTTCTTCTTCAGACCCATGTGTAATAATCTCAAGTTCCGGTATGCTTACAGGGGGACCTTCTGTGTTTTATGCTGAAAAAATTGTGCAAAGTCCAAATGCTCTGATTGCAATAACAGGGTATCAGGATGAAGAAGCACCTGGAAGAAAACTTTTAGAGCTTGCTGAACTTTCAGAAAGTGAAAAAAAGATTGATCTAAATGGCAAGGAATATGAAGTGAAGTGCAGGGTAGAAAAGTACGGGCTTTCAGCACACAGTGACAGAGATAAGATTCTTGGATTTTTATCAACACTAAGGCCAAGAACTGTCATTTTTGCACATGGCAGTGAAGAAGCAATTTCACAAATTTCGGATATGGCAGTAAAAGAGCTTGATGCAAACATAGTTGTTCCACAAAATGGTGAAGTTAATATAATATCAATTGAAAGACCAAGAAAACAATTATCATTTTTTAATGTCAAAACGCTGAACAATCAAGAACTTTTAAATGAAGAGAATCTGAAGCTTTTGTGGCAGTACCTTGTGGAAAACAAGCAGGAATCCAATCATATAACAGCTGAACATGCTATTCTGATTTGGAATGGCAAGAAGTTTATAGAAAAAGATGAGATAAACAGAGTATTTGAACTTTTAAAAAAATCTGTTTATTTTGAACAAAATCCAAAAAAACCATACCTGTTTAGGATTTTATCTGCCCAAGAGGTGGAAGAAAGGTTAAAGCCAAAACCTATGGAGCAGAATAGGATGAGAGAATTAGCATTTGAAATGTTTAATGAATATGGATTGTACAAGGTCGGTATGGACATTGAAAACAAGGTAGTTACATTTTATTTTCATTTCCCACAGGTTGCAAAAAGGCTTGAAGAGCAATTTAAGGAATTTGAAAAATTGACACTCTGGAAAGTTGATATAAATCCAAATATTAACCTGACGTATGCTTCAGAGTATGTTAAGAATTTTCTTAAAGATTATAATGTTAAATTGTTAAAATTTTCATATAATCCTGTGATAAATGCTATAGTAATAAGAATAAAGGAAAAGTTTGAACAAATGAAAAATTTATCTGAAAAGTTTTTGGAAGAAACTGGGGTTAATTTGATATTTGATGTTGAGGAAAATAAACAAGAAGAAAATATAACTTTGCAAAAGAATAAGATGGAACAAAATAAAGCTCTACTTTTGATTGACCTTTATTTTGAAAATGAAAAAGATAAGATTTACAAAAAAAGTATTAAGGAAGGTGGAAAATACATTGAACTTTCCTTTGTAACACCTTTTGTAGGTGAAAAATATAAAGACAAGCTCGTTCAACTTTCGGAAAAGACCGGATGGGATATAAGAGTTTCTCAGACCATAAATCAAGTTGAAATGATTAATATATTGAATGAAATTTTATCAAAATACAATATAGAAATTCAAAAAAACCCCAGTATTTATCCAACTACAAGAGAGGTAAGAATAAAATTAAGTGAAGGTGTAGACGAAGATGTTTTGAAAAAAATATCTAAGGAATTTTTTGAGCGCACAGGATTTTACCTAAAAGTCTGAAGAATTAATTCAATAATATAGAAAATAACTGAGGTTATTTAAAAGCAAGATTTTAAGATTGTATTTTGCCAATTTATAGTAAAACCAAATGAGCTAAAAACTGTATAATGCAAGGAAGGGGCTATCCAGGTGTCTTTTTGAATAGCCCCTATAATCATTCTTTCGAAAATAACATTTCTTCAATTATCTCAGCAGCATCTTTTACAAATTTTGGGCAAACATTTTTAAACAGTCCATTTTCCTCGGCGTATTTTCTTCCATCGGATGTACTGATATCACAGTTTAACAGTTCCTTACATATTATAGTTTTATTTTTTTCTTCAAACTTTTTAACAAACTCTCTAACCTTTGAGTAAGCATTTGCTTTTGATTCTTTGTCTTGAAGTTCTGAACTTCCATATTTTAAACCAATCAGCATTAAAGCTCCTGTAACTGCTCCACATACATAACCTAAGCTTCCTAGACCTCCACCAAATGGACAAGCAATTTTTGCTGCACTTTTTTCATCCAAGCCAAAATCGGTGCTGTAAGTAGAAAAGACTGCTTGAGAGCATGTAAATCCATTTAAAAATTTTTCTTTAGCAAGTTCGCTTCTGTTCATTTAAATATTGCACCTCCATTAAACATTTGCTATATTTTGTTACATTATAGCACATCCACTTTTAAAAAACAGCTCTTGACATTATTCGAATAATCGAATATAATCTATACGAAAGGGGTTTTGGTATGTTAGAAAAGAGTTATAAAAAAATGGCAGAGTATTTTAAAGCACTTTCTCACCCAACGCGAATAAGGATAATAGAGTTAGTAGCAGAAAAAGAAAGATGTGTATGTGAAATGATGGAGATATTAAACCTCGATCAATCTCATATTTCTCGTCACTTAACTATTTTAAGAAATATGGAAATAGTTGAAGACAGACGAGAAGGCAATAGAGTTTTTTACAATTTAAAAGATAGAGAGAGTTTGGATTTAATTCAGGTTGTTAAGAAAAAGTTTTGAATAAAAATTAAATAATTTTTTTAGCAAAAACATTTGATTATTCGAATATGTCAATAAATAATTAATATATTTTAAAGTTTTAGATAATTTTAAGTTTTCGAAGGGAGGTGATAATGTTGGCTAAAAACTGGTATCCTATAATAGATAAAGAAAAGTGTATTCAGTGTTATCAGTGTGTAAACTTTTGTCCTCACGATGTGTATGAGGTAGGGCAGGATGGATATCCCAATGTAAAAAATCCTGATAACTGTGTTGAGTTTTGCAGAGGATGTCAGAAGATTTGTCCTAATGAAGCAATAAAGTATTTTGGAGAGGAGAGGTGAAAAATAATGAAAAGAGGTTTGTTGTTATGCGTTTGCCAAGGGACATGTCCTTCATTTCACAAAATGGATATTTTTGAAGTACTGAATAGTTTAAGAAGAGAAGGAATATTTGATTGGGTTGGATTGCATCCTCAACTTTGCTCTGATGATGGTGACAAATATTTGAAAGAACTTCTCAGAGGGGCAGAGATAGATCAGCTTTATGTAGCAGGTTGTGATCCAACAATGCAAAAGAAGATGTACCGTGATGCTTTTGAAGCAGTAGGCTTTCCGAAAGAAAAGCATATAGGTGTTGAAATCAGAAATATGGATACGCAACAAGCTATTGAGGCAATTAAAAAGGCTGTTGAAGAGCATAAATAAAATATTTTCAAGCGGCTATCCACAAAGAGACGAGGATAGCCCTTTTCTTATCTAATTCTGCTTGAAGGAATTTTCTTTGTAACTTTTTTCATCTTGAGAGCTATAAAGCTTCTTCTTTAAATACAGAGCAACATTTACTAAAAGAAGCATGACAGGAACCTCAATCAATGGACCAATAACTGCTGCAAATGCTTCGCCTGAAGCTAAACCAAAAGTTGCAACAGCCACTGCAATTGCAAGCTCAAAATCGTTGCTTGCAGCTGTAAGACCAACAGTTGCGCTTTCAGGATAACCATATTTTCTTTTGTATGCTGTGAAAAATGTTATTAAAAACATTATAACAAAATACAACGAAAGTGGTATTGCAATCCTCAATACATGAAGTGGTAAAGTAACAATGTACTTTCCTTTTAGAGAAAACATCACAATGACTGTAAAGAGTAATGCTATTAAAGTTATTGGGCTTATCTTGGGTACAAAATTTTTTTCATACCATTCTCTACCTTTTTTACTGACCAGAAAGATTCTTGTCAATACTCCAGCTATAAAAGGAATGCCGAGGTAAATAAATACCGATATAGCTATTTCTTTCATAGAAATATTCAATGCTATTGAAGATGTGCTAATTCCAAAAAGTGGAGGAAGTAACTTTATAAATATATATGCTAATACTGAATAGGTGAGAACTTGCCAGATTGCATTGAGAGCAACAAGCCCTGCAACAAAATCCCTGTCACCATCTGCAAGGTCATTCCATACAAGAACCATCGCAATGCATCGAGCCAATCCTACCAGTATTACTCCTATCATATAATGTGGATAATCCCTCAAAAGCAATATGGCAAGCAAAAACATGACAACAGGTCCTATAAACCAGTTATATAAGATTGCAATTCCAAAAGGTTTTTTGCCTGCTTTTGTCTTTCCTATTTCTTCATATCTAACTTTTGCAAGAGGGGGGTACATCATCAAAATTAATCCAATAGCAATTGGAATTGATGTCGTTCCAATGCTAAGCTTATTTAGCACGTTTGCAAAGTTTGGGAAAAAATATCCTATCAAAACACCTACAATCATAGCAAGCAAAATCCAGACTGTCAAAAATCTATCTAAAAACGACAAGCCTTTTTTCTGTTGCATTTTTATTTTCCCTCCCTATAGTATTCTTTTTTAATTCTTTCAATAAGCTCTAAGACCTTTTTTTCTATCTCGTCTCTTACTTTTCTAAATTCTTCAATAGGTTTTCCTACAGGGTCAGGTAGTCCCCAATCCTCTTTTACCTTACATGGGATAAATGGACATTCAACACCACAACCCATAGTGATTAAAAAATCAACTTCTTTTGGAATATCAAATATTGTCTTTGGAAAATGTGAAGATATATCAATTCCAACCTCTCTCATGACTTCAATGGCAAGAGGATTTACCTCCTTTGCAATATCTGTTCCTGCACTGTACACTTCAATCAAATCTTTGCCGTAGTGTTTTGCAAAACCTTCTGCCATCTGGCTTCGACATGAATTACCAACACAAACAAAAGCAACTCTTGGTTTCATTTTAAATATCACTCCTTTGCACTTTTTTAAAAGTATGTTCACATTCTTTGTATTTTTCTTTCAATTCTTTAAGCCGAATTAAATCATTTTTAAAAATCTCTTGCTGAGAAAACTTTTCTCTTAAAAATTCAATTAACTTTTCATTTTCTTGTAAAAATAATTTGTTTATACTGTAATATATCCATTGTGATTTTTTTGAAGCTGATAAAATACCAGCTACTTTTAATTTGTTTAGGTGTCTTGAAGTATTGGATTGTGTTGTGCCAAGTATTTTTTCTATGTCGCACACACAGAGCCTCTGTTCCAAAAGTAGATTGATTATTCGCAGTCTGCATTCATCACCAAGAATTTTTAAGATTTCAGCTAAGTTCATAATTACCCCCTTCATTCTATGATTATATTCAACTACACTCATATATAATACAAGATTGACACTTTTTTGTCAATAAAGTTAAAATAAAAAGATAAATAATTTAAGCTATACATCTTAAAGATTGCTATAAGATAAATTAATTGATAAAAAGAGAGGTTGTTCCAAATACCGCCTGCTGGAGGTGGAACAACCATTGATCAGGCGGATTATAAATACCCCAGCCGTCTAAACCTGTAAAATAAAAACACCGTTTAGATGATTTATAGGATATGATATGGGGTGGCAAGTTGATATCAATAGTGATATTGGCGAAAGTTTTGGCATTTACAAGATAGGGATGGATGAGGAGATAATTAAGATAATTAAATATATTTCATCAGCAAGTATTGCATAGTTCTTTGCTATATTTTTTATTATTCCTTGCCATCTTATTTGTTTAGTGATATGATGCAATAAAAGAGTATTGATAAAATATTGATTTAGGGAAGAAGATATTAATCGTGATTCATTGATGACCATCACAGTTTATTATGAAACTGTAAAAAGAGTATAAGAAGGTGATTCAGATGGAAGAAAGAATACCTAAGGTTTACACCTATGCTGACTATCTTGGATTTCCAGAAGACGTAAGGGTAGAGCTTATTGATGGTGTTATTTACAATATGAGCCCTGCACCTTCAAGAATACATCAAGAAATTATAACAGAGTTGATAACAGTGTTAAATAGTTACATCAAGCAAAACAATAAACCATGCAAAGTATACGCAGCTCCATTTGATGTTATTCTTGTAGAAGAAGGGCAGGATGAAAGCAAAGCAAAAAACGTTGTCCAGCCTGATATATCAATCATATGCGATAAGAAAAAGCTCACTGAAAGAGGCTGTGTTGGAGCTCCTGAGATGATAATTGAGGTTGTATCAGAATACAATCCTTCTCACGACTATGTAAGAAAGCTAAACCTGTATAATCAGTTTAAAGTTAAAGAGTATTGGATTATAAATCCCTATGAACAAAATATTTTGGTATACTCATATAAGGACAACATAGGCTTCTCTTCACCAAAGGTTTGTAACTTCAATGACAAGGTCAAGGTTGGTATTTTTGAAGACCTTATAATAGACTTTACACAAATCAAAGAGGTATTATAAAGGGGTCTGTAAATAATTTTGTGTATTTAAATTGAACCATCCCTCTTGGTAAGAAATCATTCAAGATAATCCTGTCTCCCTTCTATTTTTTAGTATTACCATTTTAAAAAATTTTATGCATAAATTTTTTAAAAGCTGGACAAAATTTAATACTGGGATATATTGCTCTGATTTTTCTGATTCTAATTTGTTTTAGATTGCTTCCATGGAAACAATCTAAAAGCGAACTGGAGTTTGTTATTAATTTATATATCCACTTAAACGCTCTGGATACATTATCAAAAGCTGGTTCAATATTATATCCCAGTTTCTGTATCTTTGCGTCCACTTTCTTACAACATTTTTTGTTGCAAGATAAAGCATCTTCTCTAATGCTGTATCATTTGGAAATACTGATTTTGTCTTTGTCACTTTCCTAAACTGTCTGTGAATTTCTTCTATGATGTTTGTGGTATAAATTATCTTTCTTATTCTGCGGGGGAAACTTAAAAAACGAAGTCAGTAGCTCCCAGTTGCTTTCCCAACTCCTGAACGCATAAGGATACTGTTTCCCCCATTTTTCTTTTACCTGATAAAAATTTTCCAGTGCTTCTTCTTCATTAGTTGCCTGATATACTTTTTTAAAATCCTTTGAAAATTCTTTTATATGCTTGTATGAAACATATTTGAATGAGTTGACTTGACTGATGAATAATACACCTTTGAATATCGCTTTTTGGGAACACTGCTTCTATTGCTTCTTTTAAACCAGTAAGACCATCAACACAAAACAGTAATACCTCTTCTACTCCTCTTGTTTTCAGGTCATTCAAAACACCCAACCAGAATTTAGAGCTTTCACTTTCTCCAATCCATATCCCTAAAACATCCTTATATCCCTCAATGTTAATTCCTAAAACAACGTAAGCAGCTTTGTTTACAATCCTGCCTTCATCTTTTATCTTGTAATGAATTGCATCCATAAAGATAAACGGATAGGGAATTAAAATAAAATTGTGTCCACTGTATAATTAGTATTGAAATAATCATCAAAGGGGGCTACTTAAGAATGAATAAAAACGAAATTATTGAGACTGCTAAAAACATGGCAAAAGAAGCAAGTATTAAATATGTATTGCTTCCTGTGGTGCTCCTAACCGCCCAGCTCTAAAGCAACTAAAAGTAAAACTTGCTCGATTGCTTTATGTTATCGGAAAGAGCAGTATACCTTGCTAAAAATGACAATGACAAAGGTAATGGTTTTTACGATAGAAAACTTGCAACACCTGCCTCAAGTCTTGAAATCTCTGTCCCTCGCACACGCTACTTCCAATTTCCGACCTTCTATCCTCTTCTTCCCGCTACAAAAGAGTTGATAGTTTTCCTACTTACCTGCTTATGTCGCAAGTATGCCAATGGTTATTCTTGAGCGTTCCCTTGTTCAAACTTTGAAAGCTTTGAATCTTCCATATTCCGAAAATGAAATACTAAAAATCAAAGAAGACCTTAAAAATGAACTTGAGTTTCCCAAACAAAGAGAACTACCAACAAGTGCTTTTGCTCTTATCATCGATGGTTATTCAAAAGTAAAGTTAAGGATAATTCTAAGGTTAAACAAGCTACTTGTTATGTTGTCTTCGGTATCGACTTAGAAGGTAAAAAAGACATTTTCGGCGTCTACACTTTCTTCGGTAAAGAAAATAAGGCTGATTGGATGAAAGTTTTTGACGATTTAATTACAAGAGGTATATTGAGAGAGAGGGTGCTATAAAAGCTTTAACAGATGATTCCAAGAATGAGTCAAATCAGTTAGATAATGATAATTAAATTTTTTTGAAAACAGGTGGGGAAAAAATATTATCAAAAGTTGGGAAAAGGTATTGACAATAACATGTTAAAATGATAGTTAATTGTGGACTACCATCTACCTACAAAGTTAAACTGCCCTTATTCTCACAGGGTGGTTCACACACCCCCTACTGAGTATCTACTCGGCAGCAGACTCATCAGGTTTTAGAGTTTATTGGCTTCAACCCAGCATATTTATTAATCCTTCAGCATTCAATGAATAATGTACTTATTCATTGAAATTTTAAACTTCATGGATTATAATAAACTCAGAACAATTTGGTAGAGGGGTGTTTTATATGATACAGGCAACGTCAAAGATTACTGGAAGGGGTCAGGTACAACTGCCAGCTGAGATAAGGAAAGTTATTGGTGGGGAGATAGGGGACACCGTACTTTTCACGATGCAGGATGATGGCAAAGTTGTAATTGAAGTGATAAGGAAGCGAAAACTATCAGAGCTTGGAGGGTCTTTGAAGTCATCAGTTGCGTTCACGGATTTGGAACATGAAGCAAATAGCACAAAAGAAATGTGGGTGAACAAAAGAGTAAAGGAGACACAATAATGGAAAAGGTTTGGATTGATGCAAATGTTATTTTGAGATATCTTTTGCAAGACCACCAGGAGTTTTTCCAGAAGGCTCAGAAGATTATGCTTGAAGCGGAGCAGGGGAAGTCAAAACTGCTTGTTGCTCCAATCACGATTGCAGAGGTTGTATGGACTTTAGAGTCGTTTTATAAGATACCAAGGAAGGAGATAGCTGATATTTTGAGTGCTTTCATATGCTCTGATGGTATTGAAGCAGAAGAAGGTGATGTTGTTCTTTTTGCACTCAAAAGTTACAAAGAAAGCAATGTTGATTTCATTGATGCATATCTTTCTCATCACATGGCAAAGTTGGGGAACAACAAGATATTCACTTTTTATAAAAAACATTTTTCACGACTTGACGTAGAAATTTTGAGTAAAGATTAAGAATAGTAAAAATGGTTCCCATGGAACCAACCCCAGCACCCTTAAATAAACTCGATGATTTCTTTGGAGTAAGCATAAATTATCTGCTGTACAGGACTGATGTGCGTGTCTCAGAAAAGCAAGATACAAAAAACAGTCAACTACAAACTCCAGCAGATGCAAACAAAGAAACTGCCACTGACGATATAAAAGAGTTGTTGCTGGTTCAAAATCTTCAGGAGGAAGATTTGAAGCTATTAAAGCAAATAGCAAGAAGGCTAAGTAGGTAGACAGGAATTTTAGGCGCAGAACACGATTAACGAATTGTTAAAACTTTTATTTGGCAAGCAAAGAATTTATAGAAAATGTGAGAAGATTAGTGTATAATCTTGAGTAATGGTATTAGTTTTAGGAGGAATTATTTTGCTTGAACAGGAGTTAGCTAATTACTTGATTCAAACCAAAAAAGCAATCCTTGAAAAACAAATTGTTTTTCCTATGGTAGATAGTTCGTTAACTTTAAACGTAGTTTGTTTAGATAATATTTCGGAAAGACTATTAATAGATATTAATAGAAAGGGTACGTTTAAACTAACACGTTGTACATACAACGAAAGATATCAGACAGTTATAACCTTAGTAAGATTGGATATTGATACAAAACCTCACAGGAACCCAGATGGAACAGTTATTGGACCTAACCACATACATATATACAAAGAAGGATATGGAGATAAGTGGGCTTATCCATTAGAGGACTTTAAGTGTTTCAAAAATCCTAAAGACCTAATACAAATATTTGTAGATTTTTGTAGATTTTGTAATATCGTAGAAATTCCTACCGTTCAGGCGGTGATGACATAGATGAGTGAAGTGTTAGAAGCAAAATTTTTTATCGATTATTATTTAAAATGGTTAAAAGAGAATACTGATATAAAAAAATTAGAGAATAATGTTTTTGAACTGACTACTCCATTTCTTGACAGACACAACGACTATATCCAAATTTATGTGATAAAAGAAGGTGACAAACTGACCTTGACCGACGATGGATATACGCTAAATGATTTAACCATGTCAGGAATGGAAATGAATACAGAAAGAAGGAAACAAATTCTAAAAACTATTTTAAATGGCTTTGGTATTAGTCTAGAAAAGGAAGCGTTGGTAGTTAAGTGCGATTTAAAGACTTTTCCTTTGTACAAGCATAACTTAATACAGGCAATATTAGCAATCAATGATATGTTCATGTTGTCGCGCCAGAATGTAATGTCGATATTTTTAGAAGATGTAGAGAATTTTCTAAAAGCAAATGATATTAGGTATGTCCCAGGTTTTAGCTTAATTGGAAAAAGTGGTTTTAATTATAGATTTGATTTTGTTATACCATATTCTAAAAATGCTCCAGAGAGGTTTATAAAAGCTGTAAATAATCCTACCAAAGACATTACAAAGTCAATAATATTTGCATGGAATGATACAAAGGTAACACGAACTGGTGAAACAAAATTGTATACAATCTTAAACGATGAAGACAACGATGTTTCATCAGATATAATAAGAGCTTTTTTGGAGTATGAGATAACACCTATAAAATGGACAGAAAGAAGGAAGTATATAGATGAGTTAGCAGCATAACTTAGTGTAAAATATTTATAGGATTTGAGATAGAAAAATAGCTCCTTCCTCTTGGTAGAAAAGAAAGAATGATATAAAATAATGTGGTGAAAATAAAAAAACTAAAAGGAAAACGGACCAAATGAGGGAGCAAAATAATTGATAAATATTATAGCAAAGATAGAGAAACTTTCAAATATGTTTGGAGAAGGCATAGTGGAGATAGCAAGTTATAAGAAAGATATAGCGAAGTATTCAATGGAATTGAAGAGACTTGTCAAAATATTGTGTTTCCACATCAATAGCGCATATTGTAGAGCTGCAATATATTGTAACTACATTTTTTAAGAGTAGGTACTCCATTTTCCCCTTAACCCGATGTAAGTTTTCTTTTTGTAAATAGATATTTGTTTATAAAACTTCTACAGTCTGAAAATAAGCTCCTAAGTTATTTTTATTTTTTCAATTATACTGGTAACACTTTCTACTGCATTGGTAGTATAGATATGCTTTCTTAAATCTTCAGGATACTTCATATGTGCAAGATAAAGTTTGGTTTTTTCGCAAATACCCTTTATGAATCTGGGGGCATTTTGAGGAATATTGATTACAAAGATCTTTAAACTTTAAAACTGCTTCCTCAAAATCAGAAGAAGAAGTTCTTATTTTATCCAGCTCTTTGTTGAAAACAGAAGCATCATCTCAAGGCTATTGTTTTCTAACGTTGCGTTGAAGGTGAACAAAAAAGCTTATGGTCGGCAAGGGGATAAGCGAGCCGAGCAGCATCGATTATGCCTGGGAAATCATCGCTTGCAACTATTAAGTTTAAGACCTCTTGTAATTAAGTCGTCAAAGACTCTCATCCAATCAGCTTTGTTTTCCTTACTTCCAACAGGTGTTGCAGGTCTTCTCTCATAGAAGCCATTGCCTTTGTCATTGTCTTTTTTAGCAAGGTAAACAGTTCTTTCTGATAACATAAAGCAATCGAGCAAGTTTTACTTTTAGCTGTTTTAGAGCTGGGCGAGTAGGGTCGTCTTTGGAATAATACATATTTAGCACTTGTTTATTAGCCATATTTCTAGTAGTTTCTAGAAATGAATTTTTATTTATAGTCGTAACCCCACTTTTTCAATGTTTTTTGATTTAATTATATAGTGGACACAATTTTATTTTAACTGCCGCAAAGGCTATTGAGTGAAGAAAGCAGAGAAATTTATGAAAAAAGAAAGATAGAAGGGGAAACAGTATTTGGTATAATAAAGAACAATAAAGGATTTAGGAGATTCCTACTCAGGGGTATGAAGGGTGTAAAGCTTGAGTGGGGTTTGGTTTGTATTGCCTATAACATAGAAAAATTAGCAAAAATAATAATAGAAAGCTTGGGTAAAACTGCTACCCAACCCTCCTTTTGTTTGCTGTATAATTCAATCTTGACATTTAATGGCATCAAATGCCCGATTCTGATTATTAAAAATTATTGCTTTGGGTCAGCCCCTTGTATATTCATTCAGATCTGAATTCCTTATTTTAATCTTTACTTAATGTGCAGGTGTCAATTAGGTGTCAAAATTAAACCTGGAAAAGACTTTACAAAGGGTGAATATAGATTTTATCTGGCACGCCCGGGGGGAGTCGAACCCCCGACCACAGGATTCGAAGTCCTACGCTCTATCCTCTGAGCTACGGGCGCATGTCTTTTATAACACCAATTTAAATTATAAAATCAAATCAATGAATTTGCAACCTTTTTAAATATCTTAAAATATTGATATTAATCTTAATTTGCAAAACACCAAAATCATTCAATCCAAAGAAAAGTTGTAGTATAATAAGAACAAGTTCAACGTTAATGCAATTAACAAGGCATAAAAAAATGATATCTGAGGGGATAATGATGTCAGAAATTTTTGAGAAATACTTTGGAAAACACAACAGTTTTTCTGAAAGCACCAAGTGGGGAGAAGAAGTTTCAAATCAGAAAACTTTTGAAGAGCAAAGAAAAATTGTAGATAAATTGGCATCACTTCTTTACCTGAATTTAAGCCTAATATTCAGGGAAGATAAAAAATTTGAGATTGACCATGGTGAATTTAAAGAAGAGATTATAGCTGGAAATTTAAATGGTATTCACTCAGAAGCTGTGCTTTTAAAACCAAGGGATTTGAATCCACCTTATCCTGTGGTGGTTGTTTTGCATGACCATGGTGGATTTTACTACTATGGTAAAGAAAGAATATACAGGCAAGACAATACCCAGACTTTTGTCAATGAATACCAGAAAAAATTTTACTCATCATTGCCGTGGGCGTTAGAGTTTGTAAAGAACGGGTTTGCTGTATTTTCTCCCGATGCATTTTATTTTGGGAAAAGAAGGCTTTCTGCTGAGTTAATTGAGCTTTTAACAGATGACAATTCAATAAATGAGCTTTTGAATTATCAAGAAGGTTTAGATGAGTACATAAGAATTTTCAATAAAATATCCTCTCGACTTGAACCTATAATGTTTAAGAATATCAATCTTTATGGGACAAACTGGCCAAGTGTTTTGTTAAATGAAGATTTGGCATGGTTTAACTATCTCCTGCAAAGAGAGGATATAGATAAAAACAGCATTGCTTGTATGGGATTTTCCTTAGGGGGCTTTAGGACACTTTTTTTGAGCAGCCTCAGAAATGAAATAAAATGTAGCATCATTATTGCCTTTATGTCTGAATTTAGAAAAATGCTTGGCAAAACTGCAAGACATACTTTTATGGTTCATATTCCAGGTTTTACAAGGGTTCTTGACCTGCCTGATGTTGCAGCTTTGATTGCTCCAAGAAAACTTTTTATTATGCAGTGTGAGTATGATAGTCTCTTTCCAAAAGATGCAATGCAGTCTGCTGTAGAGAGGATAAAAAGTTACTTTGTAAATTTTGATTGTGGTAACCAATTTGAATACAAATTTTATCCAAATGGGCATGAATTTAATTTAAATATGCAAAAAGATGCTTTGGAGTACATAACAAAAAATTTGTAAAATCTTCAAATGTGAGGAGGTAATTAATTTGAAACATCTGGGGAAAAAAGTTTGGGTGATACCAGATGGTTACATTCCATCAGAAGGTTCAATGTCAATTCCTGGTCATGAGTGTTTGTGTATAGTAAACACAGGGGATAGCGACGCAAAAGTAAAGCTTACTGTATTTTTTGAAGACAGAGAACCAATTGAAAGTGACTTTTTTATTGTCAAGGCAAGAAGAACAATTCATGCATGGTTAAATAAGCCAGAGCTGATAGGAGGTCTAATTATTCCAAAAGAAGTTCCATATTCTCTTGTTGTTGAGAGTGACAAAGAGATTGTTGTTCAAATGTCACGTCTTGACACAAGACTTGGCAATATGGCGCTTTTGAGTGTTATTGGTTTTCCGATTGAGTAAGGGTAAGCAGACATTATATTTTAAAAGGAGGCTTTTATAATGGGCAAAATCAAGCTGAAAAAATTTTTGCACGGTGGAGACTACAATCCTGACCAGTGGACAGAGGATGTGTGGGAAAAGGACATTGAATTTATGAAATACTATAATGTAAATGCAGTTTCTATGCCAATATTTTCATGGGCACAGCTTCAGCCAAATGAAGATGAATTTACATTTGAATGGCTTGATAAAATAATCAATAAGCTCTATTCAAATGGGATACATGTCATCTTGGCAACACCTACAGCTTCTCAGCCAGCATGGCTCTCTAAAAAGTATCCTGACGTGTTGCCTGTTGACATTCATGGAAGAAAGAGAAAACATGGAGCAAGGCAGAACTACTGTCCCAACAGTCCAAACTTCAAAAATGCAGTGAGAAGAATTGTTGAAGAGATGGCAAAAAGGTATAAAGACCATCCTGCAGTTATAATGTGGCATATCAGTAACGAATATGGTCCTTACTGCTACTGTGAAAACTGTGCGAAAGCCTTTAGACAGTGGCTAAAAGATAGATATAAAACATTGGATGAGCTTAACAAGAGATGGAACACAGCTTTCTGGGGACATACATTTTATGATTGGGATGAGATAGAAGTTCCATCGTATCTGAACGAGGAATATGAATATTTGCCTGGAAGACAGAAAAGCTCATTCCAGGGACTTTCGCTTGATTACAAGAGGTTTATGTCAGACAGCCTTCTAAATCTTTATAAAATGGAAGTTGAGATTATCAAAAAATACATGCCAGATGTCCCTGTTACAACAAACTTGATGGGACCGTTCAAACCTCTTGACTATCACAAATGGGCAAAACATATGGACATTGTATCATGGGACAATTACCCTTCGATAAAAGATGCACCAAGCTCTGTTGCATTCAAACATGACCTTATGAGGGGGCTCAAAAGAGACCAGTCTTTTATATTAATGGAACAAACACCAAGCCAGACAAACTGGCAGTGGTACAACTCCGCAAAAAGACCTGGTATGATAAGGCTTTTGAGCTATCATGCAATTGCACACGGAGCTGATTCTGTGCTGTATTTCCAGTGGAGACAGTCGGTTGCTTCGTGTGAAAAGTTTCACTCTGCAATGGTTCCGCATGTTGGGCATCTTGAGACGAGGGTGAGCAAGGAGCTTAAAAAGATTGGCGACGAACTTTTGCTTCTTGATGAGATTTTGGAGTCAACAACTAAGAGCGAGGTTGCACTTTTATTTGACTGGGAAAACTGGTGGGCGCTTGAAGAGAGTATGGGATTTAGAAATGATATATCTTACCTTGAACATGTAGATGCGTACTACAGAGCTCTATATAAGTTGAAAACAAATGTGGATGTTGTTGACCCGAAAGAAGATTTAACAAGGTACAAGCTTGTTGTTGCACCACTTTTGTATCTTCTTGACGAAGAAAGTGCAAAGAACATAGAAAACTATGTAAAAAACGGCGGAATATTTATTACAACATATCTATCAGGACTTGTTGATGAAAATGACAGAGTAATTCTTGGCGGCTATCCGGGTTGGTTTAGGAAACTCTGTGGTATCTGGGTTGAGGAGATTGATGCGCTTTTCCCTGATATGAAAAATGCTATTATACTTGAAAAACCTATAGGTATGCTTGACGGAAAATACGAATGTGATTTTATCTGCGACGTTATTCACCTTGAAGGTGCAAGGGCGCTTGCTCACTATGAACAGGATTATTACAGCAAAATGCCGGCAGTTGTTGAAAATGATTATGGAAATGGAAAGGCAATTTATATTGGAACAAGACCAGAGCAAAGGTTTATAGAAGGTCTTGTTAAGTTCTACGCTGAAAAGGCTGGTGTACAACCAATATTACCTGTGCCAGAAGGTGTTGAAGTAACAAAAAGAGAAAAAAATGGGAATGAATATGTGTTTCTTTTGAATTTCAATGGTTATGATGTAAATATTGAGCTTAAAGATGAGTATTATGAGTTGATAACACAGAAGGTTTTGGGCGGAAAAGCTACTCTTGCATCCAAAGAGGTTATGATACTAAGAAGATTAAAAGGTTAAAAAACCGCAGATACTACCCCCTGATAACTACAATAGAGGTGGCAGTACAGAATGTCGCCAAAGTATTCTGGTGTTGAATCCACAAAAGAATAGTAAGAGGCCCTTTTCTCTTCATACCTGTAGAAAGGGGTCTCTTAATTTTCTCTTGAAATAGAATATATATTCGGTTATTATATAGGTATAAATTAACTACAAATAGTCTTTAAAAAAAGAAGTGATTTGTATGGATATACTTGAAAAACTTGAGGTGCTTGGTGCTGCTGCAAAGTATGATGTTTCGTGCGCGTCAAGTGGAAGCAAAAGGGAAAAGCATTTTGGATTTGGCTCAACATTTTCTGAGGTATTTGCCACAGTGGACAGATGATGGGTTGTTATATCATGTATTGCTGCTTCTGTATTACAGTAACATGTATAAAGTTAGCACTCAGTCGACAAAGCTATACATGTCTGTTAGTACATCATAAGAACTTTCAAAAGGGAGATACAACGCCATCATCTGTCCAGCTGTGGCAATACCTGCAGAAAATGTTGAGCAAATCCAAAATGCTTTCCCTTTTGCTTCCACTTGACGCGCACGAAACATCATACTTTGCAGCAGCACCAAGCACCTCAAGTTTTTCAAGTATATCCATACAAATCACTTCTTTTTTTAAAGACTATTTGTAGTTAATTTATACCTATATAATAACCGAATATATATTCTATTTCAAGAGAAAATTAAGAGACCCCTTTCTACAGGTATGAAGAGAAAAGGGCCTCTTACTATTCTTTTGTGGATTCAACACCAGAATACTTTGGCGACATTCTGTACTGCCACCTCTATTGTAGTTATCAGGGGGTAGTATCTGCGGTTTTTTAACCTTTTAATCTTCTTAGTATCATAACCTCTTTGGATGCAAGAGTAGCTTTTCCGCCCAAAACCTTCTGTGTTATCAACTCATAATACTCATCTTTAAGCTCAATATTTACATCATAACCATTGAAATTCAAAAGAAACACATATTCATTCCCATTTTTTTCTCTTTTTGTTACTTCAACACCTTCTGGCACAGGTAATATTGGTTGTACACCAGCCTTTTCAGCGTAGAACTTAACAAGACCTTCTATAAACCTTTGCTCTGGTCTTGTTCCAATATAAATTGCCTTTCCATTTCCATAATCATTTTCAACAACTGCCGGCATTTTGCTGTAATAATCCTGTTCATAGTGAGCAAGCGCCCTTGCACCTTCAAGGTGAATAACGTCGCAGATAAAATCACATTCGTATTTTCCGTCAAGCATACCTATAGGTTTTTCAAGTATAATAGCATTTTTCATATCAGGGAAAAGCGCATCAATCTCCTCAACCCAGATACCACAGAGTTTCCTAAACCAACCCGGATAGCCGCCAAGAATTACTCTGTCATTTTCATCAACAAGTCCTGATAGATATGTTGTAATAAATATTCCGCCGTTTTTTACATAGTTTTCTATGTTCTTTGCACTTTCTTCGTCAAGAAGATACAAAAGTGGTGCAACAACAAGCTTGTACCTTGTTAAATCTTCTTTCGGGTCAACAACATCCACATTTGTTTTCAACTTATATAGAGCTCTGTAGTACGCATCTACATGTTCAAGGTAAGATATATCATTTCTAAATCCCATACTCTCTTCAAGCGCCCACCAGTTTTCCCAGTCAAATAAAAGTGCAACCTCGCTCTTAGTTGTTGACTCCAAAATCTCATCAAGAAGCAAAAGTTCGTCGCCAATCTTTTTAAGCTCCTTGCTCACCCTCGTCTCAAGATGCCCAACATGCGGAACCATTGCAGAGTGAAACTTTTCACACGAAGCAACCGACTGTCTCCACTGGAAATACAGCACAGAATCAGCTCCGTGTGCAATTGCATGATAGCTCAAAAGCCTTATCATACCAGGTCTTTTTGCGGAGTTGTACCACTGCCAGTTTGTCTGGCTTGGTGTTTGTTCCATTAATATAAAAGACTGGTCTCTTTTGAGCCCCCTCATAAGGTCATGTTTGAATGCAACAGAGCTTGGTGCATCTTTTATCGAAGGGTAATTGTCCCATGATACAATGTCCATATGTTTTGCCCATTTGTGATAGTCAAGAGGTTTGAACGGTCCCATCAAGTTTGTTGTAACAGGGACATCTGGCATGTATTTTTTGATAATCTCAACTTCCATTTTATAAAGATTTAGAAGGCTGTCTGACATAAACCTCTTGTAATCAAGCGAAAGTCCCTGGAATGAGCTTTTCTGTCTTCCAGGCAAATATTCATATTCCTCGTTCAGATACGATGGAACTTCTATCTCATCCCAATCATAAAATGTATGTCCCCAGAAAGCTGTGTTCCATCTCTTGTTAAGCTCATCCAATGTTTTATATCTATCTTTTAGCCACTGTCTAAAGGCTTTCGCACAGTTTTCACAGTAGCAGTAAGGACCATATTCGTTACTGATATGCCACATTATAACTGCAGGATGGTCTTTATACCTTTTTGCCATCTCTTCAACAATTCTTCTCACTGCATTTTTGAAGTTTGGACTGTTGGGACAGTAGTTCTGCCTTGCTCCATGTTTTCTTTTTCTCCCATGAATGTCAACAGGCAACACGTCAGGATACTTTTTAGAGAGCCATGCTGGCTGAGAAGCTGTAGGTGTTGCCAAGATGACATGTATCCCATTTGAATAGAGCTTATTGATTATTTTATCAAGCCATTCAAATGTAAATTCATCTTCATTTGGCTGAAGCTGTGCCCATGAAAATATTGGCATAGAAACTGCATTTACGTTATAGTATTTCATAAATTCAATGTCCTTTTCCCACACATCCTCTGTCCACTGGTCAGGATTGTAGTCTCCACCGTGCAAAAATTTTTTCAGCTTGATTTTGCCCATTATAAAAGCCTCCTTTTAAAATATAATGTCTGCTTACCCTTACTCAATCGGAAAACCAATAACGCTCAAAAGCGCCATATTGCCAAGTCTTGTGTCAAGACGTGACATTTGAACAACAATCTCTTTGTCACTCTCAACAACAAGAGAATATGGAACTTCTTTTGGAATAATTAGACCTCCTATCAACTCCGGCTTATTTAACCATGCATGAATTGTTCTTCGGGCTTTCACAATAAAATAGTCACTTTCAATTGGTTCTCTGTCTTCAAAAAACACAGTAAGCTTTACTTTTGCATCGCTATCCCCTGTGTTTACTATACACAAACACTCATGACCAGGAATTGACATTGAACCTTCTGATGGAATGTAACCATCTGGTATCACCCAAACTTTTTTCCCCAGATGTTTCAAATTAATTACCTCCTCGCATTTGAAGATTTTACAAATTTTTTGTTATGTACTCCAAAGCATCTTTTTGCATATTTAAATTAAATTCATGCCCATTTGGATAAAATTTGTATTCAAATTGGTTACCACAATCAAAATTTACAAAGTAACTTTTTATCCTCTCTACAGCAGACTGCATTGCATCTTTTGGAAAGAGACTATCATACTCACACTGCATAATAAAAAGTTTTCTTGGAGCAATCAAAGCTGCAACATCAGGCAGGTCAAGAACCCTTGTAAAACCTGGAATATGAACCATAAAAGTATGTCTTGCAGTTTTGCCAAGCATTTTTCTAAATTCAGACATAAAGGCAATAATGATGCTACATTTTATTTCATTTCTGAGGCTGCTCAAAAAAAGTGTCCTAAAGCCCCCTAAGGAAAATCCCATGCAACCAATTCTTTTCTTCTCTACATCCTCTCTTTGCAAGAGATAGTTAAGCCATGCCAAATCTTCATTTAACAAAATGCTTGGCCAGTTTGTTCCATAAAGATTGATATTCTTAAACATTATAGGTTCAAGTTGAGAGGATATTTTATTGAAAATTCTTATGTACTCATCTAAACCTTCTTGATAATTCAAAAGCTCATTTATTGAATTGTCATCTGTTAAAAGCTCAATTAACTCAGCAGAAAGCCTTCTTTTCCCAAAATAAAATGCATCGGGAGAAAATACAGCAAACCCGTTTTTTACAAACTCTAACGCCCACGGCAATGATGAGTAAAATTTTTTCTGGTATTCATTGACAAAAGTCTGGGTATTGTCTTGCCTGTATATTCTTTCTTTACCATAGTAGTAAAATCCACCATGGTCATGCAAAACAACCACCACAGGATAAGGTGGATTCAAATCCCTTGGTTTTAAAAGCACAGCTTCTGAGTGAATACCATTTAAATTTCCAGCTATAATCTCTTCTTTAAATTCACCATGGTCAATCTCAAATTTTTTATCTTCCCTGAATATTAGGCTTAAATTCAGGTAAAGAAGCGACACCAATTTATCTACAATTTTTCTTTGCTCTTCAAAAGTTTTCTGATTTGAAACTACTTCTCCCCACTTGGTGCTTTCAGAGAAACTGTTGTGTTTTCCAAAGTATTTCTCAAAAATTTCTGACATCATTATCCCTTCAGATATCATTTTTTTATGCCTTGTTAATTGCATTAACGTTGAACTTGTTCTTATTATACTACAACTTTTCTTTGGATTGAATGATTTTGGTGTTTTGCAAATTAAGATTAATATCAATATTTTAAGATATTTAAAAAGGTTGCAAATTCATTGATTTGATTTTATAATTTAAATTGGTGTTATAAAAGACATGCGCCCGTAGCTCAGAGGATAGAGCGTAGGACTTCGAATCCTGTGGTCGGGGGTTCGACTCCCCCCGGGCGTGCCAAGTAGGATTTATCAAGGATTGAAGATGGTAGTAAAAGTTGAAAATTGGGATTAAAAAGCAGTAAGTCCTGTGGAGAATGTATACCACTGTAAATGTCAATATCATTAAAATGAACAAAAATCGAAAATAAAAATGTACAAAAAATAAACTTAGCTTTGCTGGTTTGAGTTGCTAAAATATGCTGTTTTTGACTGCAATCTGTATGAAGGTCCTTTTATAAAAATCACGTAAGAATGATGGAACAGCTTATCTAAAATTGCATTTGCTATTGTTGTTCCACCAAATATCTCTCCCCATTCTTAAAATACAACATTGGTTGTTATTATTGTGTTGCTTTTTTCATATCTGCTCAATATAAGTTGAAAAAATAAATTCGCTCCATCATTGTTCTTTGGGTAAACAACTTATCTCATCTATTATTAAAACTCTATATTTTGAAAAATGTTTAAGCCTGTATTCTAATCTGTTTTCTAACAGTGCCTTTTTTAGCTGGGCTATTAACTCTTAAAGACCAGTTAAAATAAAATTTTATTCACTGTAGAAATAATCATCAAACTGAGCTACTTAAAATAAATAAAAACGAAATTGTTGAAACTGCTAAAAACATGGCAAAAGAAGCAAGTACTAAATATGTATTGCTTCCTGTGATAATCCTAAGCGCCCAGACCTACAACTACAAAAGTAAAACTTGCTCGATTAAGAAAGGTAAAAAGACATTTTCGCCATATACGCTTTCTTCGTTAAAGAAAATAAGGCTTACCCGGATGAAAGTTTTTGATAATTCAATTACAAGATCAATAATTAGAAATAACACGCACCAGATAAATTTTTATAACTACGAAATTTGAAGAAAACGAAAGGTATTTGAGAAAATCAAAGGTATGTTGAGAGAGATGGAAATTCATGTAACATTTTTATTATCCTTAATCTCAAAGGATGTCCAACCGCTCTAAGTAATTTAGCGCTCAGTTCATCTTTATTCATGAAATATCACCTTTTTGTAGATTTTGTCAAAACTCATTTTTAGCTTTCATTTCTTGGTCTTGAATAAGATATTAAAGCTCCAATAAAACTTATCAAAGCAGCAATGTAATAAACTTTACTGCTGCTTGTTAAAAATCTAACGGCATAAATGCCCTTTTGTTGGTTCATAAATACACTAAATAAAGCTGTGGAAAAAGAAATACCAATAACCATCCCCAAGTTTTTTATAAGTTGAGTTATACCATTAGCAATACCAAGTTTTTGTTTTGGAACGCTTCCCATAATACAACTATTATTAGGAGATTGAAAAAGTCCCAATGACAACCCCATTAGTGAATGTGCAAATATTACTAAAACCAAAGGTGTAGTCATTTTCACATTTGCAAGAAGTATTAAAGCAATTCCATTTATAACTAAACCAGATGTTGCCAACAAGTAAGAGCCAATTTTATCTGATAATTTACCACTAAAAGGCGATATTATAGCCATTGCTATTGGAAAAGCCATCATATATAAACCGGCTTTTTGAACAGGTAAATCTATAACTCGTTGATAATAAAAAGGAAGAAGTACTGTAGGGGTATACATAGTGAAAAATGAAAGCAGTGAAGCAGTTACCGCTGTTGAAAAACTTTTAATTTTAAATAATCCTAAATCTACAACTGGATTATCACATTTTCTTTCTCTATAGATAAATAAAACAAGTGCTAAAGCAAACAATAACATGCTTATAGTAAAATTATAATCGTTCAGCTTAATTTTGTTAATAGAAGATATAGCATAAATAAAACTTACTATTACTATTACAAGTAAAAAAGAACCAATAAAATCAAATTGAGAAAACTTAAATTTGTGTTCTTTCTTATCTCTGGGAATAGTAAAATATGATAAAACAAATCCCAAAAATGATACTATAAAAGTTAGTATGAATGCGCTTCGCCAACCCCACAATGAAGTTATAGCACCACCTACTGGTGGACCGAAAACACTTCCAAGCGCCATTGTACTCGCTAATATTCCTATATTTTTACCTCTTTCACTTGCTGGCAGATTTTCGGTCACTATAGCCAATCCGTTCGCCATAACCATTGCACCGCCTATTCCTTGCAATACGCGCATAACAAGTAACATCTCAAAATTCACTGACAAACCACAAAATAGAGTAAATATTGAAATAACGAAATAACCTAAGTTATAAATTTTTCTTCTCCCTATTGAATCGGCTACTGAACCTAAAATAGGCAAAAGTGCCGACATTGTAAGAAGATAAATTGATGCCACCCACTGAATTATGTTAATATCCTTACTAAACTCTTTTGCAATTACAGGTAATACAACATTGACAATCCCGCTATCAAACATAGAAAAAAATGCTCCAACCATCACTGTAAACAAAATAAGATCATTTCTTCTTTTCTCATTTGGCATTAAACTCAAGCCTCCTCAATACAGTAATTAGCAAATGCTAAATTTATGCTTATGATTATATTCGATTATTCGAATATTGTCAAGTTTTTTTAAAATCATTTTTACAAAAAATTAGGTAATTATAATTCTTCGTTATGTCCTCTAAAAATATAATCTCATTGCATCAATTCTTCTATACCTTTTATATTGACAAGAAAATATCAATCTTGTATGATATATGAGTGTAGTTGAATATAATCATAGAATGAAGGGGGTAATTATGAACTTAGCCGAAATTTTAAAAATTCTTGGGGACGAGTGTAGATTGCGAATAATAAATCTGCTTTTGCAGCAAAGTCTTTGTGTTTGTGATATAGAAAAAATACTTGGCACAACACAATCCAATACTTCAAGACACCTAAACAAATTAAAAGTAGCTGGTATTTTATCAGCTTCAAAAAAATCACAATGGATATATTACAGTATAAACAAATTATTTTTACAAGAAAATGAAAAGTTAATTGAATTTTTAAGAGAAAAGTTTTCTCAGCAAGAGATTTTTAAAAATGATTTAATTCGGCTTAAAGAATTGAAAGAAAAATACAAAGAATGTGAACATACTTTTAAAAAAGTGCAAAGGAGTGATATTTAAAATGAAACCAAGAGTTGCTTTTGTTTGTGTTGGTAATTCATGTCGAAGCCAGATGGCAGAAGGTTTTGCAAAACACTACGGCAAAGATTTGATTGAAGTGTACAGTGCAGGAACAGATATTGCAAAGGAGGTAAATCCTCTTGCCATTGAAGTCATGAGAGAGGTTGGAATTGATATATCTTCACATTTTCCAAAGACAATATTTGATATTCCAAAAGAAGTTGATTTTTTAATCACTATGGGTTGTGGTGTTGAATGTCCATTTATCCCATGTAAGGTAAAAGAGGATTGGGGACTACCTGACCCTGTAGAAAAACCTATTGAAGAATTTAGAAAAGTAAGAGACGAGATAGAAAAAAAGGTCTTAGAGCTTATTATTGAAAGAATTAAAAAAGAATACTATAGGGAGGGAAAATAAAAATGCAACAGAAAAAAGGCTTGTCGTTTTTAGATAGATTTTTGACAGTCTGGATTTTGCTTGCTATGATTGTAGGTGTTTTGATAGGATATTTTTTCCCAAACTTTGCAAACGTGCTAAATAAGCTTAGCATTGGAACAACATCAATTCCAATTGCTATTGGATTAATTTTGATGATGTACCCCCCTCTTGCAAAAGTTAGATATGAAGAAATAGGAAAGACAAAAGCAGGCAAAAAACCTTTTGGAATTGCAATCTTATATAACTGGTTTATAGGACCTGTTGTCATGTTTTTGCTTGCCATATTGCTTTTGAGGGATTATCCACATTATATGATAGGAGTAATACTGGTAGGATTGGCTCGATGCATTGCGATGGTTCTTGTATGGAATGACCTTGCAGATGGTGACAGGGATTTTGTTGCAGGGCTTGTTGCTCTCAATGCAATCTGGCAAGTTCTCACCTATTCAGTATTAGCATATATATTTATAAAGTTACTTCCTCCACTTTTTGGAATTAGCACATCTTCAATAGCATTGAATATTTCTATGAAAGAAATAGCTATATCGGTATTTATTTACCTCGGCATTCCTTTTATAGCTGGAGTATTGACAAGAATCTTTCTGGTCAGTAAAAAAGGTAGAGAATGGTATGAAAAAAATTTTGTACCTAAGATAAGCCCAATAACTTTAATAGCATTACTCTTTACAGTCATTGTGATGTTTTCTCTAAAAGGAAAGTACATTGTTACTTTACCACTTCATGTATTGAGGATTGCAATACCACTTTCGTTGTATTTTGTTATAATGTTTTTAATAACATTTTTCACAGCATACAAAAGAAAATATGGTTATCCTGAAAGTGCAACTGTTGGTCTTACAGCTGCAAGTAACGATTTTGAACTTGCAATAGCAGTGGCTGTTGCAACTTTTGGTTTAGCTTCAGGCGAAGCATTTGCAACAGTTATTGGTCCATTGATTGAAGTTCCTGTCATGCTTCTTTTAGTAAATGTTGCTCTGTATTTAAAGAAGAAGCTTTATAGCTCTCAAGATGAAAAAAGTTACAAAGAAAATTCCTTCAAGCAGAATTAGATAAGAAAAGGGCTATCCTCGTCGAGACTATAAGTAATTTTGTGTAAAGTATAAGGACCTCCTTCTTGGTAAGAATCAGAATATAAACAAAAATATCCAAGAAGGAGGTTTTTTGTTATGGAAAATGTTTTAACAAAAGAGCAGCTCTTAGAGTTTATAAGAAAAAACAATATTCAGAGTGTGAGTGATATTTACGAAAGCTTAAAAGACTTGTTTAAGAGTGTACTTCAAAGCTTTTTAGAAGCAGAGATTGAAGAAACTCTGGGTTATGAAAAGTATGACGTTAAGAACAAACAAACTACTAACTCTCGAAACGGATATACTCAGAAGACTGTAAAAACAAAATTTGGAGAGATGGAAATTGATATACCAAGAGACAGAGAAGGTGAATTTGAACCCAAGATAATTCCCAAATATAAAAGAGATATCTCTGAAATTGAAGATAAAATAATAGCTTTATATTCCAGAGGAATGACAACACGAGACATTCATGAGCAAATAAAAGATATTTATGGTATTGAAGTATCTGCTGAGATGGTAAGCAAAATTACAGAAAAAATAATACCAGAGATAAGAGAATGGCAAAACAGACCGTTAGAAAAGATATATCCGTTTATCTTTATGGATGCAATTCATTACAAGATAAAAGATGAAGGCAGGATTGTAAACAAAGCTGCTTACGTTGTTTTAGGAATTAACATTGAGGGATATAAGGATGTTTTAGGGATATGGATTGGAGAAAGTGAAAGCTCTAAATTCTGGTTGGGTGTTTTGAATGACCTGAAAACAAGAGGAGTAGAAGAGGTATTACTGTTTTGTGTTGATGGCCTTACTGGTTTAAAAGAGGCAATAGAAGCAGTGTTCCCAAAAAGCGATATTCAAAGGTGTATTATTCATCAGTCAAGTCAATTCATTCAAATATGTTTCATACAAGCATATAAAAGAATTTTCAAAGGATTTTAAAAAAGTATATCAGGCAACTAATGAAGAAGAAGCACTGGAAAATTTTTATCAGGTAAAAGAAAAATGGGGGAAACAGTATCCTTATGCGTTCAGGAGTTGGGAAAGCAATTGGGAGCTACTGACTTCGTTTTTTAAGTTTCCCCCAGAGATAAGGAAGATAATTTATACAACAAACATCATAGAAGGAGTTCACAGACAATTTAGAAAAGTGACAAAAGCAAAATCAGTATTTCCAAACGATACAGCGTTAGAGAAGATGCTTTATCTTGCAACAAAAAATGTTGTAAGAAAGTGGACACAGAGGTACAGAAATTGGGATATAATATTAAATCAGCTTTTGATAATGTATCCAGAACGTTTAAGTGGATATATAAATTAATAACAAACTTCAGTTCGCTTTTAGATTGCTTCCATGGAAGCAATCTAAAACAAATTAAATTAGAATCAGAAAAATCAGAGCAATATATCCCAGTATCAAATTTTGTCCAGCTTTTAAAAAATTTATGCATAAAATTTTTTAAAATGGTAATACTAAAAAATAGAAGGTAGACAGGATTATCCTGAATGATTTCTTACCAAGAGGGATGGTTCAATTTAAATACACAAAATTATTTACAGACCCTCCTCGTCTCTTTGTGGATAGCCGCTTGAAAATATTTTATTTATGCTCTTCAACAGCCTTTTTAATTGCCTCAATAGCTTGTTGCGTATCCATATTTCTGATTTCAACACCTATATGCTTTTCTTTCGGAAAGCCTACTGCTTCAAAAGCATCACGGTACATCTTCTTTTGCATTGTTGGATCACAACCTGCTACATAAAGCTGATCTATCTCTGCCCCTCTGAGAAGTTCTTTCAAATATTTGTCACCATCATCAGAGCAAAGTTGAGGATGCAATCCAACCCAATCAAATATTCCTTCTCTTCTTAAACTATTCAGTACTTCAAAAATATCCATTTTGTGAAATGAAGGACATGTCCCTTGGCAAACGCATAACAACAAACCTCTTTTCATTATTTTTCACCTCTCCTCTCCAAAATACTTTATTGCTTCATTAGGACAAATCTTCTGACATCCTCTGCAAAACTCAACACAGTTATCAGGATTTTTTACATTGGGATATCCATCCTGCCCTACCTCATACACATCGTGAGGACAAAAGTTTACACACTGATAACACTGCATACACTTTTCTTTATCTATTATAGGATACCAGTTTTTAGCCAACATTATCACCTCCCTTCGAAAACTTAAAATTATCTAAAACTTTAAAATATATTAATTATTTATTGATATATTCGAATAATCAAATGTTTTTGCTAAAAAAATTATTTAATTTTTATTCAAAACTTTTTCTTAACAACCTGAATTAAATCCAAACTCTCTCTATCTTTTAAATTGTAAAAAACTCTATTGCCTTCTCGTCTGTCTTCAACTATTTCCATATTTCTTAAAATAGTTAAGTGACGAGAAATATGAGATTGATCAAGGTTTAATATCTCCATCATTTCACATACACATCTTTCTTTTTCTGCTACTAACTCTATTATCCTTATTCGCGTTGGGTGAGAAAGTGCTTTGAAATACTCTGCCATTTTTTTATAACTCTTTTCTAACATACCAAAACCCCTTTCGTATAGATTATATTCGATTATTCGAATAATGTCAAGAGCTGTTTTTTAAAAGTGGATGTGCTACAATGTAACAAAATATAGCAAATGTTTAATGGAGGTGCAATATTTAAATGAACAGAAGCGAACTTGCTAAAGAAAAATTTTTAAATGGATTTACATGCTCTCAAGCAGTCTTTTCTACTTACAGCACCGATTTTGGCTTGGATGAAAAAAGTGCAGCAAAAATTGCTTGTCCATTTGGTGGAGGTCTAGGAAGCTTAGGTTATGTATGTGGAGCAGTTACAGGAGCTTTAATGCTGATTGGTTTAAAATATGGAAGTTCAGAACTTCAAGACAAAGAATCAAAAGCAAATGCTTACTCAAAGGTTAGAGAGTTTGTTAAAAAGTTTGAAGAAAAAAATAAAACTATAATATGTAAGGAACTGTTAAACTGTGATATCAGCACACCCGATGGAAGAAAATACGCCGAGGAAAATGGACTGTTTAAAAATGTTTGCCCAAAATTTGTAAAAGATGCTGCTGAGATAATTGAAGAAATGTTATTTTCGAAAGAATGATTATAGGGGCTATCCAAAAAGATACCTGGATAGCCCCTTCCTTGCATTATACAGTTTTTAGCTCATTTGGTTTTACTATAAATCGGCAAAATACAATCTTAAAATCTTGCTTTTAAATAACCTCAGTTATTTTCTATATTATTGAATTAATTCTTCAGACTTTTAGGTAAAATCCTGTGCGCTCAAAAAATTCCCCAGATATTTTTTTCAAAACATCTTCGTCTACACCTTCACTTAATTTTATTTTTACCTCTCTTGTAGTTGGATAAATACTGGGGTTTTTTTGAATTTCTATATTGTATTTTGATAAAATTTCATTCAATATATTAATCATTTCAACTTGATTTATGGTCTGAGAAACTCTTATATCCCATCCGGTCTTTTCCGAAAGTTGAACAAGCTTGTCTTTATATTTTTCACCTACAAAAGGTGTTACAAAGGAAAGTTCAATGTATTTTCCACCTTCCTTAATACTTTTTTTGTAAATCTTATCTTTTTCATTTTCAAAATAAAGGTCAATCAAAAGTAGAGCTTTATTTTGTTCCATCTTATTCTTTTGCAAAGTTATATTTTCTTCTTGTTTATTTTCCTCAACATCAAATATCAAATTAACCCCAGTTTCTTCCAAAAACTTTTCAGATAAATTTTTCATTTGTTCAAACTTTTCCTTTATTCTTATTACTATAGCATTTATCACAGGATTATATGAAAATTTTAACAATTTAACATTATAATCTTTAAGAAAATTCTTAACATACTCTGAAGCATACGTCAGGTTAATATTTGGATTTATATCAACTTTCCAGAGTGTCAATTTTTCAAATTCCTTAAATTGCTCTTCAAGCCTTTTTGCAACCTGTGGGAAATGAAAATAAAATGTAACTACCTTGTTTTCAATGTCCATACCGACCTTGTACAATCCATATTCATTAAACATTTCAAATGCTAATTCTCTCATCCTATTCTGCTCCATAGGTTTTGGCTTTAACCTTTCTTCCACCTCTTGGGCAGATAAAATCCTAAACAGGTATGGTTTTTTTGGATTTTGTTCAAAATAAACAGATTTTTTTAAAAGTTCAAATACTCTGTTTATCTCATCTTTTTCTATAAACTTCTTGCCATTCCAAATCAGAATAGCATGTTCAGCTGTTATATGATTGGATTCCTGCTTGTTTTCCACAAGGTACTGCCACAAAAGCTTCAGATTCTCTTCATTTAAAAGTTCTTGATTGTTCAGCGTTTTGACATTAAAAAATGATAATTGTTTTCTTGGTCTTTCAATTGATATTATATTAACTTCACCATTTTGTGGAACAACTATGTTTGCATCAAGCTCTTTTACTGCCATATCCGAAATTTGCGAAATTGCTTCTTCACTGCCATGTGCAAAAATGACAGTTCTTGGCCTTAGTGTTGATAAAAATCCAAGAATCTTATCTCTGTCACTGTGTGCCGAAAGCCCGTACTTTTCTACCCTGCACTTCACTTCATATTCCTTGCCATTTAGATCAATCTTTTTTTCACTTTCTGAAAGTTCAGCAAGCTCTAAAAGTTTTCTTCCAGGTGCTTCTTCATCCTGATACCCTGTTATTGCAATCAGAGCATTTGGACTTTGCACAATTTTTTCAGCATAAAACACAGAAGGTCCCCCTGTAAGCATACCGGAACTTGAGATTATTACACATGGGTCTGAAGAAGAAATTATCTCCTCTCTTTGTTTTTTGTCAGAGACCACATTTATATTATCAGCTAAGAATATCTCCTCACCTTTTAGTACCCTTTTATAGTACCGCGATGACAGATAAGTAGGATTGTTCCTGTAAACTTTTATAACCTCTCTTACCATTCCGTCTATGAATATATTAAAACTAACCTTTCTTTTTTTCATATAATTTCTCAAAATAAGAATAACCTCTTGTGCCCTTCCTATTGCAAATGCAGGAATTAAAACTTTACCTCCCTGTGATATAACTTCATAAATAGTATTAAATAGTCTTTCTTCTTCAAAACTTCTGTTTGTGTGAAGTCTGTCACCATAAGTTGATTCGCATATAACAATATCAGGTCTGATTTTGGGAACTGAAGCCTTGTCAACAGTAAGCTGCTTGTCTGCTGAAAAATCACCCGTGTAAAGAATGCTACCTTCCTGAGTCTGAATAAATATCATGGAAGCACCAAGGATATGACCCGCCGGGAAAAAGGTCACCCTGATTCCTTCAACAGGTTCAAATGTGTAGTTAAATCCGTAGGTAAGAGTTCTATCAAGCAAATCTTCTACATTCTTCTCAGCATATATAGGTATTTCATCTTCTGCAATCTCCATAATCCTCAAACTATCATATAAAAGCACCTTTATTAAATCTTTTGTAGGTTGGTTTGTATAAAAGAAAATATGAGGATATTCTCGTGCAATAAGAGGAAGGCTTCCTATATGGTCAAGGTGCGCATGTGAAATAAGGCAAACATCAACACCGCCAAGCTCGCGAAGAACCTGTAAGTTAGGAAGTTTATCCTCTTTCATTCTTATTCCAGAATCAATCAAGATATTCTTGCCACCAGCTTTAATTAAAACACAAGAAGCACCAACCTCTTTTGCACCACCCAAGAAAACTATCTCCATTTTTCAGCTCAACTCCATATTAAGTTTTTCCACCAAAGTTTAATTCGGCTATAACCATTCCAATTAAAATTAAACCACATCCAGCATAAGAAATCAAAGACAAAATTTCAGTTGTATTGTTAGGTCCAGATGGTATTATGGCAGAAAAAAATGCACCAAAAACTGGCTCGGCAGAAAAAATGAGTGCTGTATGAGTAGGGGTTGTATATTTCTGTACAAAAACTTGAGCAGTAAATGCTAATGCTGTCCCTAAAATCCCTGTTACTAAAATAGTAATAATGCTTGTTAGATTAAACTTAATATTTATGAGATTAATATCAAAAACAATTGAGGTCATAATATATAAAAATGCTGCACTCATTAGCTGAAAAATTGCAATATTTACTGTGTTTATATTATCTTTTGCCGTGAATATGTCAATAGAGATAATCTGAAACACAAAACAAAGGTCAGCAAGAAGAGTTAAAAAATCACCAAAATTAAAGTTTGAAAACCTCGCACCACTCAAAAGCCAAAGCCCAATAAAAGCCAAAACTACACCAACCATTACATTTATTTTGGGTACTTTTCTTTCAATCAGAGCTACAAATACAGGAACCAAGATGACAGTAAGACCAGTTATAAAAGCTGATTTTGAAGCATATGTATATTTTAACCCTATAACCTGAAGAAGCATCCCTGCAAATAGAAAAAATCCAATGATGCTGCCATAAAGAACTTCCCTTAATTTCAACCCTCTTAGATTTTTCCAGAATATTATTAAAACTATCAGCCAGGCAAGTATAAATCTGACAGCTAAAAATGCCACTGGGTTCATATCTAAAACTGTATTTTTCATAAGTACAAATGAACTTCCCCATACCATTGTAACAAAAAGCAAAATAACATCTGCTAAAATCTTTCGTTTTTCACTCAAGTTTTTTCTTCCTTTCTGTGTAAAAATCTTTTCTGGCAGCTAAAAAGGGCTGCCATTAAAACCTAAAAGACAGCCCTCTTATGCTTTCTCTCAAATATACATTTTTTAATCTTACCACAATCACAATATCTTTTGCAAAAACTGTCTTGTTCTCTCTTGCTTGGGATTTGTGAATATCTCTTCAGGTAATCCTTCTTCCACAATCTTTCCCTTGTCCATAAAAACAATTCTGTTTGCAACTTCTCTTGCAAATCCCATCTCATGAGTCACAACAAGCATTGTCATACCTTCCCTTGCCAGCTCTTTCATTACATTTAAAACTTCACCCACAAGTTCAGGGTCAAGTGCAGATGTTGGTTCATCAAACAGCATCACTTTGGGTTTCATAGCCAAAGCTCTGGCAATTGCAACTCTTTGCTGCTGTCCACCAGAAAGCTGAGAAGGATAAAAGCCTGCCTTGTCTCTGAGCCCCACTTTCTCAAGAAGTTTCATTCCAAGCTCCACTGCTTCTTCTTTTTTCATCTTATTTACAACAACAGGTCCAACTATAACATTCTCAAGCGCTGTCATGTGAGGAAAGAGATTGAATCTTTGAAATACCATACCTATCTGTGAACAAAATCTTGCTATCTCTTTTGAGCTGTGTTTTTTATGCTTTTCATTCAATACTTTATCTTCAATAACAAATCCATCAATTTCAATATACCCTGAATTGATTCTCTCTAAATGATTAAGACAGCGTAGGAAAGTGCTTTTGCCAGATCCAGACGGACCTATTATAACCACAACTTCTCCCCTGTCTACCTCTAAAGACACCCTGTCCAGTACAAGATTGTGTCCAAAATATTTGACAATGTCCTTTGTAATTATCATTTTTTTGTTTTTTTCTCCATTAATGCTGCTCATACTTTCCCAGCCTCTTTTCAAGCCAATTAAATATTGTAGTAAAAATCGTAGTAAGCGCTAAATATATTACAAGTGCGGCCAAATAAATCTCTGCATCTCTTCCAGTTTGAGATGCCTTTAATTGTGCTGCGCGCATAAGTTCAACCATGCCAATTGTAGAAACAAGTGAAGAATCTTTCAAAAGCGCAATAAACTCATTGCCAATTGGTGGTATCAACCTCTTGTAAGTCTGCGGTATAATTACATATCTCATTGTTTGAATATATGTCATACCAAGTGCTTTAGCAGCTTCATACTGCCCCCTGTCTATTGATAAAATTGCTGCTCTTATAATCTCTGCGGTATATGCTCCTGAGTTGATAATAAGAGCAATTGCCCCTGCTAAAAATGCTGGCAGTGTCAGAGCAGGAACAATTTTAGGAAGACCATAGTAGATAAAAAATATCTGCAAAAGCAGCGGTGTTCCTCTAAACAGCCATACATAAAAGCTGCCAATATAATTTAAAAGTTTTATTTTTGAAATTCTAAAAAGAGCAGCAACAAGCCCAAATATAAGTCCAATCGTAACTGCAATCGCAGTAAGTTCAATTGTAACAACGCTTGCTTTCAAAAGAACAGGAAAGTATTTTATTATGATACTGTCTGTCAACTTATGCCACCTCTATTTTAATCTGTAATGTCTTCTCCAAACCATTTTTCAGATATTTTTGCAATAGTCCCGTCCTTCTTTAACTGGTCTAAAATCTTCTGAATTTCATTGTAAAGTTCTTTGTCCTCTTTTCTTAAAGCTATTCCCACAGGTTCTTTTTCAAGCTCAGCAGGTGCTATGTCAAACTTTTCAGGGTTCTGCTTTTTATAGTAATAAGCAACAACACTGTCTATCACAACTGCTTTTATTCTTCCAATGTCAAGGTCGTTAAAAGCATCAGTTATCCTTTCATATCGTGTGACATCCTTTTCATAGTTTATAAACTTCATCTTTTGAACGGCACTGTCACCTGTCGTGTTTGCCTGAACACCTATCTTAATCCCTTTTAAATCTTCAAAACTTTTGATGGAGCTGTCACCCCTTTTCACAGCAATAACCTGACGAATGTAAAGATATGGTCCTGCTAAATTGAAAGCTTTCTTTCTCTCATCTGTTATACTAAAGCATGAAATAATAGCATCAAATTTTTTAGACTTTAAAGCACTCTGGATTCCGCTCCAGTCAACAGTAACAATCTTTAATTTTGCTCCCAGCTTTTTAGCTATTTCATTTGCTAAATCCACATCAAAACCAACAGTGTTATTATTATCATCTGCAAACTCCATCGGTGGAAACGTGTTATCCATTCCCACTGCAAATTCTTTTGTCTTTTTTATTTTCTCTAAGGTTGTCATGTTTTGGTTATTTGATGAACATCCGCTTAATAAAGGAATAAAAAATGCTACTAGTAAAACCAACACAACAAACTTTTTATACATATAAATAGCCCCTTTCACTGATTTAATCTATAAACACACCTCAATAATTATACACTCATTTTAAAATTTATCAATATCAATTTTAAGCAAAACTCGGTATTCCTATTTGAAAATTGTCTTGCTAAAAATATATGCTATCCACTCTCTTGTTGCAAAACTGTTCAATTTTAAATCTTTTATTTCTTCAGTACTTATAAGTTGATTGTCTACAAAAGCATTTATATACTGGTTTGCCCATGACTTATAATCATTTTTTGAGACAGACTTAAGCTTAAGATATCTTGCTAAAATTGCAATTGCCTGTTCATAAGTAATCCCATCGTTTGGCCTAAAAAGAAGCCTATTTTGTTTATCTTTTATACCTGTGATAATTCCCATCTTATAAAGGGTTTCTATCTCAGATTTTGCCCAGCAGTTTTGAATATCTGAAAAAGAATATTTTTTGTCATTCTTCTCTACTTTTATATTAAACATATTAACAAAAAACTTCACAAATTCTTGACGTGTAACAGTATTCTTTGGTTTGAAAGTACCGTCCTTATATCCATCAACTTTCCCAATACTTGCAAGAAATAAAATGTGATCTTTGTATGGTGAATTTTTAATGTCTTTAAACAGCAAAGAACCATCTGAGGGCATTAAAATTACTCTTACTGGTAAAAGAAACATGCTCTGAGGAATTAAAACCGAATTTGACTCAGATGAAAAAGTTTTCTTCTCAGAAAAATAAACAGTAACCTGTCTATCCGAGTCTCTTGTAAATCCTTTTACATAGTAGCTCTTGTTCGTCTTTGAATACAATATAACTCGCATATTATTCGTACCATTAAAGTAATATTCAATCTTGCAAAACACATCTGCTGCAAAAACCTTTACCTGCCAAAATAAAGCTACTACTAATATCAAGCAAATAAAAGTTCTTAGAAACCATTTCATCTTGTCTTGTCACCTTCTTGCTTCTTGCATTTTTTTACATACTTGAAACAACATGATAGAAAAATGCTAAAACATATTCTCTTGTTGCTGTCTCTTTAGGATTGAACGTAACATGGTCAAACAGCCAACCCATTTTGTACGCCTTTTTCAATGACAAAAGGTATTTGTCGTCGGCAGAAAGTTTTGTCCATGTAACATTATCTGCTGAAATTTCATTACCAGTGTAAATTTCATAAAACTTTACCATCATATCTACAGCAGCTTCTTTTGTGAGAATAGAATTGTCCTGGGTATTTTCAATTAGCCCTGCCTTGTATGCTTTTTTAACATAATCGTCAATTATCTCAAACCTGTAGAGTCTTTTCTTCTCTGCAAAATATACTAAAAAAGATGCTAGTTCCTGTTTTGACACAGCATTTTTTATTCCTATTGTATCACTTGTATCGTCGCTGGGAAAGTTTTTAAAAAGATTGTAAAGCTTTGTTGCATAACTACTTGAAATTATATCTTTATAAAAGCTTTTTCTTACAATTACAATTGCCTGAGGCGTTTGCAAATTAAACGTCACACTTTTATTATCACTTGAAAACTCAAAACTATCTGGTTCTTTCCAAGAAAGAGAGGTCAAATCAAAAACATATGGTATTGCGACTGACCATGGTTCTCTGTTTACAAGTGAAATTTTAATTGGCATTGGAAAATATGATATTCCAATCTGCTTTGTCGAGCTTGAAGCTGTGTATCTGATATCATAAATTTCTGAAATAGCATCACTTACATTATATTTGTCAGATGCTTTTATAAATGTAAGTTCAATATATACATTTGAGGGTGATACACCACTCATTGTCAGTTTATTTATGTCCTCATTATCTATGGCAGCAAAATTGAACTGCGAAGATGCACCGTCTAACATGACAATACAGTCTTTATTGAGCTTTACAAGTGCCTTTAAAACATCATACCTTATTTTTATCACAAACTGGTAAATAGATTGGTTTGTTCTTTTTGTAAAGTCAATCAAAACAGGTTTTGAATCCAAAGATTCGTTTACATACCTGTAAGTAATCTCTACTATCATTTTCCCAGCAGAAGGATCTTCTATGGTTATAACAGGCTGAGTTGTGTCTTGAATTGAATCAAATACGCCTGTATATTCACTTACATCCTTTTTTGTAACAAAAGATATAATTTCTGTTGACTGAGAAAGCTGCCCGTCAGAAGCTAAAGCAAACAGTCTTGCCCAATATCTTGTATTAGGTTTCAAGCCTGATACCTTGTATTCAGTAGCATCTGTATCTGTGGTATATTTCTTAGAATTATAAAACGAAATATTATCAGCTATCTCAACAACATATTTTCTACCTGTTTCAGCAATCTCCCAAACAAAAATGACATATTCCTTTCCATATTCTTTTATACCAAAAGCAATTGGTATTTTGGGAGGTGGTACCTTCTGTGTCCTGCCAAAAACAGGACTGCAAAATTCCGAATATATTTTTTGATTATCTTTAATGATATATGCCCTTACTCTGAAATAATAAAGAGTATCAGGTTTCAGGTTCTGAACTGTGAAATAACAAAGTCCGGTGGTATAATCAACTTCTTTTATGGATGGTTTAAAACTATCTGACACAATCTGCCACGCATTTGCGTTTTTTATATCTTCCGAAACTTGAACTTCAAAATATACATTCTCTATATAGCTCCATGAAAGCAAAGCAGAGTTATATGTTGTTGTAACAACACTCAAGTTTTCAACAATCGGAACTGAAGAAGGTAGCGGTATTTCATACTTTATTAAAGTTGTTGCTATCACTATATTTGATGGTAGTGAATAATAAACGTTATTATCAATTTTTCTGACTGCTCTTACAAAAAATACATACCTTGTGTTTGAGGAAAGATTACTTACTCTAAATAAAATCTTGCCTGATGAATCCAGCTGATAGTCAGAAAGTATTATCTTCTGAAAGCTTGCTGTATCAAGATTTTCTGGATTAGTTATATTCATTCCATATTGGTACACTGCAAAGTTTACCTCATAAAAGATGCTTCTGTCCACAGTTGGTGGCTGAACACCTGCAATAGTTATAGGCTGCCATGATAAAAGCACAGAATCGTAAGTTGTATAAACAACAGATAAAAGGGTTGGACTGGTAGGTGGTGTTATATCTCCTGATAGAGTATAAGATATTGTAAAAGCGGGAGTTGATTCCTTGTAAATATATGTTCCCTGTTCATAATCGAAAAACCTCTTTTTCACAACAATCTTCAAAACATAAACACTATTTTTTTCAAGTCCTGTAATGTCAAATCTATAGTATCCTGTCGGAAGATTATTCTCATCTTTTTCTTCATCAGAAGGTTTCATCTGGTAATTTGATATATAAAGCATGAAGTCTGCATTTGTATCAGAATATTTTTTGTAATAAAAATCATACACAACCTCTTTATCTGTTGGTATTTTGAATCGCAGAGAAATAGTATCCTGAGATTTTGGAAAAGCTGTTAAATTTTCTACTGCAGGCGGCGCAAAAGGCAGTGTGTATGGATGAACATAAAGGTCTTTTGATCTGATAGAAACTTTTCTTCCGAAACTATCAAAAACATCAACCTGTATTCTGAAAAACACATCGTCTGTTATGCTCACAACAGCAAAAAACTCGTTTGCCGAAACTGTACCAACCAAAGTGGGTATCTGGTCTTTGCTACCTTTGTAAATTTCATATTCATTTTCAGCAATTGATACCTTTGCCCACCTGAGCCACACAACATTGTCAGCAATTCTCTGAGCCTCTGCCTGAATGTATGTTGCCGCCTCACCAATTACATTTATATTAGGCGGTGTGTATGTCTGCGGGTCACGCCAGATTACCTCTTGCGGCAAATTTCTAGGCAAAACTTTTACATAGTAAAGACTGCTCGGTGAAAGTCCTGCGGCTGTGTATTTGAGTTTCCTGCCAGGCAGAATTTCAACCCTTCCACCCGGTTTTTGGCTTTGAAGAAGGGTTATCCTTTCACCATCAATCTGATACTTTGTTGGCGTTGTAAAGCTTATATCCTTTGACACATATATGTCATAATCTATTCTTTTGCCAGAATAGTAAACATCGTCCCACACTATATCAATGGCATCTTCAGCATTTGTATAACATCCAACAAAGATAGGTGTTAAAAACACAATAGTGTTTGAATATGAAGAGTAATAAACAACACTTCCTGTTTGCTCCTGCAAAACTCTTACACTTCTTATCTTAGCATAAAAAATAGTTCCGTTCGGAATCTTTTGTCCATTTGGCAAGCTTTGAACTTTGTAAGTATAATTCCCATTTGAAACTGTAAGGTTTGGGTCGTTTTTGTATATAGTATATCCATAGGGAAATCTGGTCGGGTCATCACCAAGATACAGCTCAAAATAGTCAAAGTCAGAGTAAGAATACTGCCACGAAAAATAAAGGGTTATAGTTCCGTCCTGATCTACTTCCATCCTTGGAAGATTATTTAAAAGGGTTATATTCAACTTTTCAGGTGCAGGAAGAACAATCGTAGGCTGTGCTATTATATTTTGGGGTACCAAAACAATCAAAAAAGATATTAAAAGGAAAATCGAAATTATTCTGATTGTAATAGATTTCATCTTTCTTCTCACCCATTTTTTAATATTTTAAAATCTTTTCAAGATTGACAATATAGTGAACAAATTCATCAACCTTTATTGCTTCATAAGGGTCCAAATCACTATCAACAACCCCGATTGACATCATACCAAGGATATACTTTTTATACCTTTCATCGGGTATAAAACTTGTTGACTTTGTAATAACAATATTGTCAATCGAAGATGATATTTTCTGTTCATATACTCTTGCTAAAATATATATAGCTTCTTGTCTTGTCAGATTACCGTTTTTGACTTTTTCAGCATCAATACCAAACACTTTTGTTATAAGCATGGCTGCATAATCCTGAGAAAGACCTTTACTAAAGTCACTGTATAGAGCATTTAAGTTAAATTTTTGAGAAATATAAACTATATCATCTTTGTACTTGCTAAGAGTGTAATTTGATATAGCCTGAGTTTTCAGCACACCAAATGTGCCAGGCTTTTCAACATTAAAGGTTGCACTGTTTGAAAGACTGTCAAGAGAAAAATTGGTTACAAAGCTGCTGTTCGAAAAGTCATATACAGCCCTTGTTTGGTTTGCCTGACCAGCCAAGCTTGCAAGCTTCAACGTAATGTTCACAGGTTTTGTAAAGCTTGACACAGCCATTTCATCATTTAGATAATACCTGGCAGTTACCTTCATTGTTATCACATCAGAGTCAATATCATAACCATATGAAGGTGGCAAAGCATAAGCTGAGGAAAGTTCTATTAATATCATCACCAATCCTTTGTCAATTCCATATCTTTTTGAAATATTCTCAACCTCAGAAACATTCAAAGCACCCGGTGGAAGCTTTAATATACTATTTTTGTATTTCAAAACAAAACTCTTCTGAAGCTTCTCAAGTGCATCTGCTACCCTGTAAGAAAACAAAACCTGACCTTTGGCAGAAGAATAAAGTGCTTTTGTAAAGTCTATAACAAACTCATTCGAATTTGTACGTTGGATTTCATCTTGAGCGTTTTGGTCATTGACGTAAATATAATACCTATCAGAGCTATTTTCAAGAACTATAGTAACCTGTTTCTGATTCTGGATTTCCCTTATTCTGTTTTGCTCTTCCTCTTTGAGCTTTTGCTGCTGATTTTCAAAATCGCTCTGGTTAAAAATGGTTCGTGCTAAAACCTCTGCAAAAATTGAAACCTTCCCAGTCGGGATATGAATGCTTCTTACTCTGATGTAGTACAAGGTATTTGAACTTAAATTCCCAATGTAATATTTATATACAGCAACTTTTGACGACACTACAGAAGCAGGTGAAATTGAACCTGAATATACCAAAGTATACACAGTGCTATTTTCTTGCCTTACAAAAATCTGATAGCCGTAATTTGGATTGCCGTTCCACTGGATTGTAAGTCCATGTCCGCTTGAATCTCTTGAAATTACCATTAAATTTTCAGGCTTTTCAATTGACGCAGTTGTAACTGCAATGCTTCCCCAAAGCGATTCTCTGTTATTTTCTATTGCTTTTATAGAAAAATAATACAGAGTATTAGGGGCAAGGTTCTTAAATGTCACAGGAGGTGTGACTCCAATATATATCCGTGCACCAACAGGAGCATTTGGAGAATATATATCATATACAACCTGCTGCACCACAAAAGTTGAATCAGATACCTGTCTGTAGATCTCAACTTTTTGTTTAAGTGTCTTTACAAAATAATCTCTTGTTTCTTCAACAGTGAGCTTATTGTCTTCAAGTGGCCTTAAAGTTTGCAAAATTATATATGACTGAACCGGCTTTGTATCCCATACAAGCTTTACAGATGTTTGTGTTAGTGCATCATCTTCAGGCGCAACCATAAAATTCTTGGGTATCTCTGGCTGTGAAATAACCGGTGGTATTTGTTGGGGTTTTGTCACAACAACATATGCCTTGCTAAATTCTGAAAGATAGTCTTTGTCAAGATAAACTCTTACTTTAAACCTGATATAATAAGGAGTATTGCTTTTGAGGTTTGATATATCAATGTAATTTGAAATACTCTCTGATGGAAGTTCAAAGCAAATTTTTACATTCTTTTCATCCCAAGATGACTCACAAACATATACCTGATAGTATACCTTTTCAGAAACTGTCAAGTTGCCAGAAAAGTAAACTGATTGTGATACATAATCTAATATCGCCTGATGTATCTTTGAAAGCAAATCCTCTTGATAAACATAGATTCTAAAACTTGTCTCAGAAGGTTGAATTTGCCTTACAAAATTGTCATCTACAGGCGGTATGTTCAAAACAGCAACAGGTTTTGTAGTACCAACAAATACAAGCGAAAAGTCAGATTTTTTCTGGTTTGCCGTGTTTATAATTCTAATCTTGAAATAATAAACAGTGTTTGGTTCAAGGTTTGATATCTTGTATTTATACCTTGAACCATCTAATGTCAAATCACCTGGTAAAAAGCCGTCTATGTTAGGATCATAAGTAGAACTACTATAAACAAGTTTGTATACTGTGGGATTTCCCTCTGAATCAAGAACATCTTTGTATTCTTTTGAAATCCAAATCTGATATACATAACTTGAGTCATTTAAAACAGGTTTATCAAATGACACCTCTATTTCTGTCTGCGAAATAGTTTGGGCTTGGCAGTTTTTAGGTGTTGGTGGGATATCACCAAGCTCTGTCACAGAAACCTTTATAAGCGCTGAAGGAATCTTGGTACCATCTGCAAAAACGGCTTCTACTCTTATGTAATAGTACTTTGTCGTCATAGAAAGGCCGGGAATGTATGCTTCGTTCTGGTTATATGAGGTTGTTGCAAAGATGTTTTGTGGTGGTAGATTATCTCTTGGAAGTTCATTCGCGCTTGTTGCGTAATAAGCCCTATACTTTATCTCATCCTGCTTATAGTTTCCAGGGTCAACACCACGCCATTGCACTCTCACCAAAGCTAAAGTCTTCCCATCTTTTTCAATCTCACCTATTTTTGCAGCACTGACCTGCATAAGCGTGGGACATGCAATGTTTGTAAGAGGCTTATAAATCACTTCTGTACTATCCATCTTCGGGTTCATAAGAATGTAATACATTGTACCTGGCACAAGCTCAAATGTGTCAATTCCATCATACTTGTCATACACTGTCACACTTACTGTTTGGTTGATTTCCTGCGCAAGCTGCTGAACACCGTCTTTATAAAGCTTTATAGGAACTGTGATATTGTTTTCCTTTTGATACTTGTAAATCTCATATGTACTACTATCAACATAATACTGATTAGCATCTGAGGCCGTTTGACTTTTTCCTACAAAAATATTATAACCCCTAAAACCAATATCTGTCTGAAAATCATCTGATACGTTGATCTTATTAAAAGTAATTAACAACTTTGGATGTTCACCGCCAGTGCCAAGTGGAATATCTTCATCTTTTGCAGGATCAGGTTCCGGCTGGGCATAAAGTTTAAACTCTGTTATAACATATATTGATTGCGAAGTCAATATTTGGTCATCTTCGCTCTTAGCATTGACAGTTATTTTGTACGCTGTTGCTCCTTTGAGCCCTGTTATATCGCAGTATGTATTCTGGGTTACCGTTTGAAAATCTATCTGGGAACTTGAAGATGCTGCATAGACTTCATAAGATACTGCATCTTCAATGGCATTCCATCTTATAGAAATAGAATTTTTTGTTATTCTGTAAACTCCATTACTATCTCTTTGCACAGCCACATTCAAAGAGGTTGAAAGGGTTTGTGAAAATGATTGAAGGTTAAAATTGGAAAATAAAAATGAAATCAAAATTACAATGGAAGCTATTCTTTTTAAGTTTTTAAACATTTAATCTCACCTCAAAATGCACTTAAAATTTGGGTTTTTCAAAGTAATAATCGGCAACAACCCGGCATTTTTAAAGCACTTTTTTTCACACGTACATATCGCTCCCACGAAACTCATCAGGCTCTTTGCTGCTTTCCCCAAAATGATATAGAAGCGCCTCTTTTATTCTCCTTGAAGCCTCTCCATCACCATATGGGTTCACAGCCCTTGCCATCTTAAAATACTCTTTTTCATCTGTTAAAAGGCTTGTAACAATCTTAACTATGTTTTCTTTTTGAGTTCCTGCAAGAACAACTGTTTTTGCTAAAACAGCTTCTGGTCTTTCTGTTGTATCGCGCAGAACAACTACGGGTTTTCCCAAAGACGGTGCTTCTTCCTGAAGCCCACCAGAGTCTGTTAAAACCAAATAGCTTCTTGCGATGAGGTTGTGCATATCATCAACATCAATTGGATTTATCAGTTTTATCCTTGGATGGTCTTTTAAAATCCTGTACGCAACATCCTTGACATTTGGATTTAGATGTACAGGGTATACAAAAACTACATCGTCAAACTCATTTGCAATCTTCAGGACAGCCTCAAAAATATTTTCGAGCGGTTTTCCAAAGTTTTCTCTCCTGTGAGCAGTGAGAAGAATTACTCTCTTTGAAAAATCCACATTGTTTAGATTATCTTCTTTGAAAATATAATTTTTCTTAATAGTAAATTTAAGTGCATCAATAACAGTGTTACCTGTTACAAAGATGGTTTCTTCCTTTACACCTTCTGCCATCAAATTCAACTTTGCCCTTTTTGTAGGTGCAAAATGAAGATCACAAAGAGCTGCTGTCAGTTTTCTATTCATCTCTTCAGGAAAAGGTGAATATTTGTTGTATGTTCTTAAGCCTGCCTCAACATGTCCAATCTTCGTTTTAAAATAAAAACTCGAGAGTGCTGCCGCAAATGTGGTTGTTGTATCGCCATGCACAAGCACAATATCCGGTCTTTCTTTCACCAAAACCTTTTCAAATCTCAAAAGCACATCAGCAGTTATAGAAAATAAGCTCTGGTTGTATTTCATTATGTCAAGGTCATAATCAGGTTTAATATAAAAAATCTCAAGTACCTGGTCAAGCATCTGTCTGTGCTGTGCTGTAACACATATTTTAACATCAAAGCGCAAGTCTTCTTGTAACTCCTTTACAAGCGGTGCCATTTTTATTGCCTCAGGTCTTGTCCCAAATACAATGAGTGTTTTTATCATTATATAAAGCTCATCCTCTCTTGTAATTTTAAATACCTTCTAAATCAAAATCAGGCGTATATCTGTCTGTTGCTGACTCTTTGTCTTGAATGTATCCATAATCAAGACCATTTTCAATAACAAAGTTTACAACCTTCTGATATTCTCTTACTGTAATCTTCCTTGAAATTTCTTTAAATTCCTTTGCTCTGTACATAGGATAATACTGGCTCATAAGACTCAGCATAACTTTTCCTTTTAAATTATCTCTTATCCAGCTCAAAATCTTTATAGAATCATTTGTGTGCATTGGAAGTACCAAATGGCGAATTATAACACCTTTTTTCATTATACCATTTTCTATAACAACATCACCAACAAGTTCAACCATCTTTAATATTGACTTTGAAGCAAATTCGAAATATCGTGGAGCATTAGAATATTTTTTTGCAATTTCATCGTCAAAATATTTAAGATCTGGTAAAAATATGTCCACATATCCTCTCAAAAGTTCTATGGTTTCTGGTTTTTCATATGAAGATGTGTTGTACACAATGGGAATTCTAAGACCCTTTTCCCTTGCAATGTCAATTGCCTCAATTATATATGGAACATAAATGGTTGGTGTCACAAGGTTTATATTGTGAGCACCTTTTGACTGAAGGTTCAAAAAGATAGTAGCAAGTTTATTTACATCTATGAACACACCAAATCTCATCTGGCTTATTTCATAATTTTGGCAAAACACACAGCCCATATTGCACCCAGAAAAAAATACTGTGCCAGACCCGTTTTTTCCCGAGATACATGGTTCTTCCCAGAAATGCAAAAAGGCTTTTGCAACCTTAACGCCCCCTGCAATTTTGCAAAAACCCATTTCTCCTTCTATTCTATTTACTCCACACTCGCGCGGACATATCCTGCAATTTCTCAAAACCTCCTGAGAAAACAAAAATTTAATTCCCCCCTCTTCAAATCTCAATATTCATCATTCTTGAAATATAAAGCTTTATATCAGCAGGATTAAAAACTCTTTCTATTTTATCTCCTTCGTAGACAAATTTTGACACAGCTTTTGCACCACAAGCATAGATATTGTGTTTTTCCTGCATTATCATCACATTGTAAAGCCCTTCAAATCCTCTTTTGCAATATCCAACATTTTCAAAGTTCCCTATCATATTTTTCTGTCTATACATGTAGTATGGAACGTAGCCACGTTCCTCTAAGATAGATTGTGTCCAATCAAGAAGTTTATTTACAGTTTCTTCATTCATAAATTTATATTCATCCCATCTAAACCTTAAAAGGCTTGCCCTTTTTATGGAAAGTGTGTGAATGGTAATTGAAGCAGGAGAAAGTTTTAAAACATCCTCAATTGTCTTTCTATAATCATTCTCATCTTCGCCAGGAAGCCCTAATATTACATCACTGTTTATATTTTTAAAACCATATTCGTAAGCTTGCGCAAATGCCCTTTTTATATCTTCAAATGTGTGGTTTCTACCTATTATTTTCAAAGTGTTGTCGTTCGAAGTTTGAGGGTTTATACAAAACCTGACATTCAAATCTTGGTTGATCTCTACTAGATACTGCAAAAGTTCTTCATCAATTGTATCAGGCCTTCCTGCCTCAAATGTAATCTCTCGAATATGGTCTTTTTCAAGATTCTCAAATAGACTTGTGAAAATCTTTTTTATATTCTCTATGCCTATTACTGCAGGACAACCACCGCCAAAATAGACTGCAACAATTCTGTTTTTGCTTTCCTCTATCTTTTGATATGTCTTTTCAAGTTCACAAATGAGGCTATCTGTATACATTCCTATTAAACTTTTTACCTGCCTTGTCATCTCGTGGCAGGAAAAAGAACAGTAAAGACACCTGGTCGGGCATATTGGAATACCTATGTACAAACAAGCCGAAGAAGGCTCAAGTTTACTTAAAATATTCATTTCATTCTTTGCAACCTTTAAAAGAAGTTTTGATTTTTTATCAGAAATATAATATCCTTCTTGTAGGAACTTGTATATCTCTTCGTCTTTCAGACCCTGCTCCAACAAAGGGTATACAATCTTTGTGGGTCTTATTCCTGTTAAAATCCCCCATGGAAGCTCTCTTTTTGTTTCTTGTTTTAAAAGGTCATAAAGGTTTCTTCCAAATATCCTTTTTGACTCATGTTCATCATCTACAAGAATAAAATCTTTTTGAATAGTTTTATCCTGCACCTGCAGTTTTAAAAATACCTTCATCCCTTCAAAATGTGCCTCAAAATGAATGTCTCCACCATGACCAAACTTTACCTCCGCACCAGGATAAAATGCCCTTATTATATGCTGAAAATCATACAAAAACCTTTGGCTGTTAGAAAAATACGTTATTCTCAAATTGTGTTCTACCCCTTTTGCAAAAAATGATTTTTCGCACAATATTAGCACAATAAAAATAAAAAACTTATAGCATTATTTTGTGCTATAAGTCAGCAATGTATTTATTAAAAGTTTTTAAGCTCATCACCAATGGTAGTTGGCACACCATGCCCTGGATAAACTTTTGTTGTTTTTGGAAGTACCAAAAGCTTCTCCTTTATAGACTTAAAAATCTGACTTTCATCACCAAGTGGTAGGTCACACCTGCCAAAAGAATCCTTAAACAACGTGTCGCCCGAAAACAAGATGTTATCATACAAAAAACAGCTCGAACCAGGTGTATGCCCTGGTGTGTGCAATACTTTCAATGAAAAATCAGCAAATTCAAATACATCTCCATCTTCAAAGTAGCCATCACAGTTTATCTTTATTTTTGAACCAATTAGATACGACAGGTTGTATGCTGGATTTGATAAGATCTCCTTTTCGGCCCTGTGCGCATAAACTGGCAGTTTAAATCTCTGTCTTAGATAACAGCAGCCCAAAAAATGGTCAAAATGTCCGTGCGTCAAAAGTATGGCTCTTGGAATAAGATCATTTTCCACAATAATGCTCTCAATTTTTGTTGCATCATCTCCCGGGTCAATAATGACAACCTCTTTTTTTCCAAACACATAACAGTTTGTCACAACATCCCCAACTTCAATGCATTTAAAAAACATCAAATTCTTTACCCCCTCTACTTTCTTGAAAAAACAACTCAGAAAACCTTCTTACTATCAAGCAAAACTGTCACAGGTCCGTCATTTAAAATAGCTACCTCCATACGCGCCTGAAAAACTCCACATTCAACCTTTTGCACTTTCTGTTTAAGCTTTTCAACAAAGTAGTTATACAGCCTTTCTGCCTTTTCCTTTTCTGCTGCAAACATGAAGTTTGGTCTTCTTCCTTTTCTTGCATCTCCCATCACTGTAAAATTTGAGATAGCCAAAACTTCACCGCCTACGTTCATCAAAGAAAGGTTGAACTTTGAGTTCTCATCCTCAAATATTCTAAGGTTTACAACCTTTTCACAAAGATAATCAGCATCCTCTTCTGTATCATCCTGTGCAACCCCAACAAGCAAACAAAGACCTTTTTGGATTCTTCCAACCTCTTTGCCATCAACCAAAACATAAGCTTCTTTTACTCTTTGAACAACAGCTCTCAAATTCTTTAGCCTCCTTTTACACGCTGAACCTCAAATACACTGTCAATTTTTCTAAGTTTTCTTATAATCTTTTCAAGCTGTTCTGTTGAGCTTATTTCAACAGTAAGATTTATATTGGCAATTCTGTCTCGCGTAGTCCTACCCTGTATAGCCTTTACCGAAATCTTATTCTCACCAAGCAAGTTTGTTATGTCCATCAGTATTCCTGTCCTGTCATTTGCAAGAACGTTGATTGTAGCGTCAAACTTTGCATCTTTTGTCACATTCCATTCAGCCTCAACAATCCTCTCTGGCTCTTTTAAATACTGTTCAACATTTGGACAATCACGCCTGTGGATTGAAACACCTCTTCCCCGCGTGATGTATCCTATCACTTCATCACCAGGTACCGGGTTGCAACATTTTGCAAATCTCACAAGAACATTTTCAACACCTTTTACAAGTATTCCGTTATTTGAAGAAGCCTTCGCAGGCTTTGGTTTTTCAAGCTGAAGTTCTTTTTCACCGTCTTCTTTGATGTATTTCTTTATCTCCTCTTTTATCCTCAGAGCCACCTTAGTTGGTGTAATACCACCATACCCAAGTGCAGCAAACATGTCTTCAGGTGTTCTGTAGCCATATCTTTGCGAAACTGTCTGCAGCACATCCTCTTTTAGAGCAAATTGTAAGGGTAGATTTAGTTTTTTGAGCTCTTTTTCCAATATATCTTTGCCTTTTTGAATATTCTCTTCTTTTCTCTCTTTTTTAAACCATGCGTTTATCTTGCTCTTTGCTTGAGGACTCTTGACAATCTTAAGCCAGTCCTGGCTTGGACCATGGACGTTCGGCGATGTAATAATCTCGACAATATCACCATTTTTGAGCTCATAATCAATGGGGACAAGCTTGCCGTTTACCTTAGCACCTGCCATCTTATTACCTATCTCACTGTGAATTGCATATGCAAAATCTATCGGTGTCGAACCCTGTGGCAGGTTTATAACATCGCCTTTTGGAGTAAAAACAAAAACCTCGTCAGAAAAGAGGTTTATTTTTAATGACTCCATAAACTCTTTTGCGTCTTTCAGCTCTTTCTGCCACTCCAAAAGTTCTCTCAACCATGCAAACTTTTCATCCTCATCAGTTGACTTTATCCTTCCCTCTTTGTACTTCCAGTGTGCGGCAATACCATACTCGGCTGTCCTGTGCATATCAAATGTTCTTATCTGCACCTCAAATGGCTCACCTTCAGGTCCTATTACAGTTGTGTGAAGTGATTGGTACATGTTTGGTTTTGGCATTGCAATGTAGTCTTTAAACCTGCCTGGCATAGGCTTGAACAGAGTATGAATTATTCCCAAAACTCCATAACAATCTTTTACAGAATTTACAATAATTCTGATAGCAAAAAGGTCATAAATCTCTTCCAAAGTTTTCCCCTGTTCCTTCATCTTACGATAGATACTGTAAAAGTGCTTTGGTCGTCCATCTATCTGACCAACTTCAATGTTTGCCTCTTTTAGTTTCTCTGAAATAAGAGAAATAATCCTTTTGATATACTCTTCCCTTTCTACCCTCTTTTTTGCAATCTTTTCAACAAGGTCATAATATCCTTCAGGGTCAAGATAGCGCAGTGACAAGTCTTCAAGCTCCCATTTTATCTTTGAAATTCCAAGTCTATGGACAAGCGGAGCATATATGTCAATTGTTTCCTGAGCCTTTTGTCTTTGCTTCTCAGGTGGAAGATATTTTAAAGTTCTCATATTATGGAGCCTATCTGCAAGTTTAATTAAAATGACCCTTATATCTTTTGCCATTGCGATGAGCATTTTGCGATAGTTTTCTGCCTGTCTTTCAAGCTTGCTGGTAAATTCAAGCTTGCCAAGTTTTGTGACTCCATCTACAAGCTCAGCTATCTCTTTACCAAATTCCCTTTCTATATCCTCTAAAGACGCAGAAGTATCCTCTACAACATCATGCAGAAGACCTGCAACAATTGATGCAATATCAAGCTCTAAATCTGCCAAAATCAGCGCAACCTCAAGAGGATGCACTATGTATGGCTCACCAGAACTCCTTGCCTGTCCTTCGTGATACTTTTGGGCAAATTCAAATGCTTTTTTAATAAGATCTATATCTTCCTCTGACGCATACCTTTTTACTCTCTCTATCAGCTCATTTAACCTGTCAATCAAATCTAATTTCACCTCGATGGACCTTTTGCAGGTCCACTTGTTTTTATATCAAAGAAGACTCAAATTGAACAACAGATCTGACATCATATCCTTTTAAATTTTCTCTTCCGTTGAGGTATGTGAGTTCAACAAGGTATGCAATCCCTACAACCTCACCGCCAAGCTTTTCAACAAGTTTTATGTTTGAAAGTGTTGTACCCCCTGTTGCTAAAAGGTCGTCGATTATCACAACCTTTTGACCAGGTTTTATAGCATCAATATGCATCTCAAGCACATCTTTTCCATATTCAAGCTCATATTCAACTGAAACTGTCTTGTAAGGAAGCTTACCTTTTTTTCTGACAAGAACAAGCCCTTTGTTCAGTACGTATGCAACAGGTGCACCAAATATAAACCCTCTTGATTCTGGTCCAACAATAAGTTCAAAGTCAAGATCTTTGACTAAATCCACAAGAGAATCTATAGCATATTTGAATGCATCCTTGTCCTGCAAAACTGTTGTTATATCAATAAAATCTATACCCTCTTTTGGAAAGTTCAAAACATGTCTGAATTTCTCTTTTAAGTTCATTAAATCTTCCTCCTATTACTTAAAATTTTTAATTTATTACGTTATTAAGTATATCAAAAAAAACTATCATTTTTAAATACTCTAAATGCTAAAAAAAATAAAAGCTCTTTCAGCAAGCTTACAAAAAGCTTTGCTAAAAGAGCATTTCAACGCCTCATTAATACCTTGTTTTAACCCTATATGCTTCTGAAAATACGTTTAAACCATGCCTCTTTATAAAATTTTGTTTTCAAAATCTCATATATCTTGAGTCTTAACTTTACAGGCATACTATCCATGCTACCATAACTTGTTGCAATCAAATATTCTTTCTTTGAAAGTGAACTTTTGAGTTCTTCCCTTGCTTCAGCTGGAAGTTCCAGCTTTGCTTCATCCACTATACAAAGCGGCGGAAATATAACACACCACCAGTTTTTACCTTTACCATCACCTATTAAAACCTTAACACAGTCATATATACCTGATGGAAAAAGAAAATTGTTATAAACTCTGTTTGGAAATAAATCTCTTTGAATAGTTATTCTTACCTTGTAATTCTTTCCTTTTTCCAGTAAAGCCTGTTTGATATAATTTTCAATTTGATATCTTCTTTTATCGATATCTTTTAAGACTTGATATTTACCCTTAGAAAAATCTATATTATTTGATAAAAACTCTATAATCTTATCTCTAACAAATAGTTTTAACTCTTGGTCCTCCTTTGAATTACTATTTGCTATAACATGAAGTCTAACAACCGATGCAGATAAGTCTTTTTGCAGAGACTCTACCTTTTGGAAATTTAAAAACTCATAAATCAAAATAAAACTCAAAAATGATAAAACTGATGCTAAAATGTATGCTCTTGAAACTCGAATTTTCTGTATCATCCCTCTTTTTTCCTCTCAAACAAAAATTATTTCTATTTTTAGCATTCACTCAGAAAACAAAATTTATACATAAAAATCTTTAATAAATTGTTCCGCTTCGTCTTAGCCTTACATCTGGTATAACCTCTATATCTATTTTCTTAAACTCAACATCCCAGTTTTTTTTGAGCTTTTCCCAATCTTTTGCCCTCCTCTTTGAAATTAAATCCCCTATTCCCAAAACATCAGCATTATATTTATACTTTAACAGATAGATAAGATCTTCTGCTCTTGTTTTTAAAATTTTGTTTAGCTCATTTTGAATATACCTCCTCATAGGATCATCTAAAACTTTGTACCCACTTTTGAATACAAACTCAATAACTTCACCTTCTATCCTTAGATTGTAAACAATCTTTAGTCTTCCTTTTTCATTTTTAATTTTCTTTTTAGTTTGAATCTCTGTAGTAACAAATGGAATATACGTTGATTTGTACTTCAAATCGTCAATAAACGTGTGCTTTGCCTTGCCCATGAGAAGCTTATAGATTTGTAGCTGCTTTTCATTCATCCAGCCAACAAACCTGAAATTTTTAAATACAGCAGCACCAGCTACTTTTAACGTCTCAATTCCAGGTTCAACCCTCGATATAACCGCACAGTTCGAATTTATAAAGCTATTTACAACTTGACTTAAAGGTGTATCAATTACCCTTCCATAAATTGATGCATTTTTTGATATCTCAAAGAGATGAATACCAGTTACAGGCTGAACAAGTGGCATTGTGTTCAGAACATCTCTTGCTGTTGTTTCAGAAACAAGCAAAAATGTGTTTTGAGGAATATCACTCTCTCTACTTAGCCCATCTAAAACTTCTTTCATATACCCTGGCTCTTCTACTAAATCTCTTCCCAGCACAATAACTTTTAAATATCCATAATATAGTCTTTTATTTATTTCTCTTTCAAGGTAATTTCTTATACCTATTACATCATTGGCAGGTCTTACAAACAAAAATCTCATCTGCTCATCTGGTTTAGAATCTTTTCCAATGGTTCTGAGGTTTGGGAAAAGCACTGTTATCGCAAACTTATATTCATTTTTGCTGTTTGGAAGGGGGGGTTTTACCTTTCTTTTTGTTTGTGGATCAATTCCTTTCTGGTCTGTTTTAATATCGGGCTTTTTCTGTTCAGGAGAAAATTTCTGAGTTCTTCTGTCAAGATCAATATACTCACTGCTTTCATATTTGTTCAAATCGCTCGGGTCATACTTGTCAACACCAAGTGCAAGAACATAACCCCTGTCTTCTATTTCGACTCTATCCCAGCAACCTGACAAGAAAAAGGTAAGAAAAATCATCAAAATTGCTAAAGCTGCTTCTTTTTTTATCCTCACGTTTTTTTCACCTTCCTTTTGACAAAAAGGACAGTGTATGTGACAAGTGGCAAAAATAAAACAAGAAAGGTTGCAAAAAAGTAACTAAAATAGTCCATAAACTTCTGTGTTTCAGATATATTTTGAGGAATTAAAGAAAGAATATAAATAAATGGTAGTTGTAAAAATACAAAAAAGTTGTGTTCCTTGGTATTAAAAATTCTTGCCAAAATCAAACCTGTTGTCATTAAGAAAATAATCTCTGTTGTATATGTGGTTATCATCCATAGAGCAACTACTATGCTTTCTGGTCTTTCTATAACAATTTCCAAAACTGTAACATCTCTAAAAAGATTTAATGTTGGCCATATCATGGTCTGCATCTCTTTTGCTCCAAAATCAGCTGTTGCAAATATAATTATTATTTCATAGAGCAAAACTGTGACCAAAAAACCGAAAAAAGCACTTTTGATGAGCTTGTCTTTCCTTCTTATATAGGGCATGAAAAACAAAAATACCTCAAATCCCAAAAAACTAAATATTGTTGTTCCAATCCCCTTGAGAAGTTTTGAAAATGAAATATTTAAAACAGGAAGTAGATTTGAAAAATCCAGTCTTTGATAGACAAAAAAGCTTAATATAACAATTATTAGAACAATTCCCGGCATAAGCACTTCGCACATTCGTGCAATTACTTCTATCCCATACCTTGAGAGATAGGCACATGAAAGAAGAAATGTAATTATCAAAACTTCATTGGGTGTCAGTGTAAACAAAAATTCTTTTGCTGTTTCAGCTATAAGCCTTGTTTCAAAAGATGAAAAAATTATAAAATATATGACATACATAATCGAAAAAACAGTTCCAACTATTTTCCCAAATGCATTTGTTAGAAGTTCAATTACAGTTACGTCTGGGTCTAACATAGTAAGTTTAAAAATTAAAAGAAAAGCCAGAAATGATAGCATTCCGCCAAGTAACACAACGAACCATCCATTTTGTTCAACAGTTTTTGCAACAGATGAAGGCATAAACATTATCCCAATTCCTATCATTACAGATACAAACAATACAAAACACTGAAAACTGGAAATTTTATCGTTATCATTTATTATCATTTTTTATTTTCACCTGCCGATGCGGGTATTGAACTTCTTTCATGCAGCATTCTGATTTTCTGATGGGTTGAAGCAAATATAGGTCTTGCCCACAGATATCTTGTTGGAAGTCTTATAATAGAATCTTTGTAATCCATTATCTCAAATGAAACAAATGGAGACAAATACGGCACACCAAAGCTTTTAGTTTTTACAAGATTCCCAAGTATTATAAGACTGAGAAGGATAAATCCGTAAATTCCCAAAGCTGCGCAAACAATAATATATACAAATTTCAATAATCTTAATGAGATAGAAAAATTATATGCAGGTATGGCAAACGAAGCAATTGCCGTTGTTGCCACAAGTATAACCATAATAGGTGATATTATACCTGCTTGAACTGCAGCCTGTCCTATTATAAGTCCACCAACAATACCAATTGTCTGCCCAATTGGACCAGGAAGACGTAACCCCGCCTCTCTTAAAAGCTCAAGCATAAACTCTAAAAACAGTGCTTCAACAAATACTGGAATTGGCACACCTTCTCTTGTCGCTGCTATAAAAAGTCCAAGATCAGGTGGAATCATGCTTGGTGTAAATGACGATATAGAGATATAAAAACCTTGAAGGGTCATAGCAATGACAGCTGCTATCACCCTCAAAATTCTTATAACAGTTGCTATATGCCATCTTTCATAGTAATCTTCTGAGTGTTGAATAAATGTTGAAAATGTAGCAGGAACTATCAAAGCAAGGTTGGTATTATCACATAAAATAGCAACTCTGCCTTCATAAATTGCCGCAACCACTGTGTCAACCCTTTCAGTATGCTGTATTGTTGGAAACACACAAAATATATCGTCTTCGATAAACTGTTCTACCATACCAGACTCCATTATTGCATCAATATCTATTTTTGAAAGTCTTTGTTTTACTTCATTTAAAACATCTTTATCAACAATATCATCTATATAAACAATATATATATCTGTTTGAGAACGTCTTCCTAATTTTATATTCTTAACCTTAAGTCTTGTATCTCTTACTCTTCTTCTAATAAGTGCTGTCGAAAACCTTACAACTTCATTAAAACTGTCGCGCGGACCTCTTACAGCATTTTCTGAGATTGGCTGTTGAATACCTCTGTTTGGAAAACTTCTTGTAGAAACTCTTATTATCCTGTCAGCCCCGTCCACAAATAGAAGTGTCTCTCCACAGAGAAGGTCTAAAATAGCATCTTTAAAACTTGTAACCTCTTTTATATCAGATGTTGCAAGGAGAGTATTAAGAATTTTGTTATATGCATCTTTTGGAGAAATCTCTTCTTTAAACAGTTGTACTTCTACCATGAGATGTTTTATTACATCTCTGTCAATTATCTCTCTGTTCACAAGCCCGTCAACAAAGATGGTTGCACATCTTATATTACCTGCTAAAAAGTTTCTTATTACAATGTCGTCGTTGTCAACAAGCAATTCTGTTATATATTTTATGTTTTCATCAATAGACGAAAAGATTTTCTCTTGAGCTTCAACAAATGCTTTTGTTTCTCTCTGCTGAAAATTTTTTTTCCTTTCTTTTTTACGTTTTATTATTTCAATAAACCCCATTGTTCTCCACCTCATTGAGACTAATACTAGTTGTGTTTTATATAAAAAGTTTTACGATACACATTAAGATGCCAACACATACAAGAAAAATACCAGTTATCTTCGCAAGTCTCATTTCTCTTCGCAAATTTTTAGATTTCAGTTCTTTTATATCCAACAAAAATATCAAAATACCACTCAAAATAAACATCAGTATACTGTACTTTGTTATGATATCCGAAAGTTTTATCATCTGAAGCCAAATTCTCCTTTCTACCACTTAATATGCAATATAAATATTATTTTTATACTTGAATTTTTTAAAAACATATGCTAAAATCCATTCCATAAAGACATTTGTCTTTTATAGGTGAACAATAAATATGCTAAAGAAAGATGCCACATATTATATAGTTGAAGAAAGTGTATTGCCTGAAGTATTTTTGAAAGTTGTCAAAGCAAAAGAGCTGTTAGAAAAGGGTGAAGTGAAAGCTGTAAATGAAGCTGTAAAGATGGTGGGGATTTCAAGAAGTGCTTTTTACAAATATAAAGATTGTATATTCCCTTTTTTTGAAAGTTCTCGTGGCAAGATTATAACTCTTGCTCTTGTTTTAAAAGACATCCCTGGAATTTTGTCAAAGATATTAAACATTATTTCTGACACAAATGCAAACATTCTTACAATTAATCAAAACATTCCTCTTGGCGGAATTGCAACTGTGTCAATTTCTATCAGAACATCTGGGATGACAAAGTCTGTTAAAGATTTAATTCTCGAGATTGAAAAGGTTGATGGTGTTAAAAAGATTGAGATTTTGGGAAGAGAAGAGTATTAAAAAGGTTTTGAAAAAGGAGGGAAATAGAAGTGGCAAAGGTTGCAATAATGGGTTTTGGAGTTGTCGGTTCAGGTGTATGGGAAGTTTTGACAAAAAATGCATCATCAATTGCAAAAAGAGCAGGGGAAGAAATATCGGTAAAATACATTCTTGACATTCGCGATTTTCCTGACCATCCTGCAAAAGATTTGATGATAAAAGACTTTGATGTGATACTCAACGACCCCGAAGTTTCAATTGTTGTTGAGACAATAGGTGGGCTTGAACCTGCATACACTTATACAAAAAAACTTCTTTTAAATCGAAAACATGTCGTAACATCCAACAAGGAACTTGTTGCAAAACATGGTCCTGAACTTTTAAAGATTGCTAAAGAAAATAACATAAATTACCTCTTTGAAGCAAGTGTTGGTGGAGGAATTCCTATTATAAGACCTCTTCAAAACTGCCTTGCAGGAAATCAAATTACAGAGATCGCTGGAATTTTAAATGGTACAACAAATTATATTCTAACCCAGATGAAAAAATATTCTCTTTCGTTTGAAGACGCTCTAAAAGAAGCCCAGGAAAAAGGATACGCAGAAAGAAATCCAAGCAATGACATTGAAGGTCATGACGCATGCAGAAAAATTGCAATCCTCTCATCTATTGCATATTCTCATTATGTAAACTATGAAAATATTTATACAGAAGGTATATCCAAGATAACAAAAGAGGATATGGAGTATGCCGAAGAGCTTGGGTGCACAATAAAACTTATTGCAATGAGCAAAAAGTTGGACAATAAAAGAGTATTTGCAAGAGTCTCACCACTTATGATATCTTACAAAAGTCCTTTTGCAAATGTGGATGATGTATTCAATGCAATTTTAGTAAAAGGCGATGCAATTGGTGATGTAATGTTTTATGGTCAAGGTGCCGGGAAGCTTCCAACAGCAAGTGCTGTTGTTGGCGATATAATAGACATTGTTAAACATATTGATAAGTCTTATGTCTACACATGGGCAATATCTGGTGACATTGAAGTTGTTGACATTGAAAACACATCCTGCAGGTTTTTTGTAAGAGTCAAGTATAAAGACTACACAAAGGCAAAAGATGCTGTGTCTCTCATCTTTAATGACTGCATGATAGTAAACACACATAAACCAATAGGTACAAATGAATTTGCTTTTGTCACTCATGAGATGAAAGAAAGTGAGTTTAAAGAAAAAATCTCTCAGCTTGAAAAGATTCCTGTTGTGGAAAAGGTTTTGTCTATTATAAGATACGATGAAAATATATAAGTAAAAATGTCTGGAGGTAAGCTGAAAAAATGATTTCTGTGAAGGTTCCGGCATCATCGGCAAACCTCGGTGCCGGATTTGACTGTATGGGCGTTGCTTTAAAACTTTATAATATTATTGAAGTTGAAGAGATTGAAAAAGGACTTATAATTACTTCATCCCCGGATGACCCATCAATAGCAAAAGACGAAAATAATCTCGTGTTTAAAGCAATGAAAACTGTATTTGATGAGGTTGGCTGGTATCCAAGAGGGCTTAGGATAAACCTTATAAACGAAATCCCTCTGACGCGCGGGCTTGGTTCTTCTGCTGCATGTATCTCAGGTGGAATATATGCTGCAAATCTTCTGTGTGGCGGAAAACTATCTGAAGAAGAGATGATTTACTTAGCTGCAAAAATGGAAGGACATCCAGACAATTCAACACCCGCAATGATTGGTGGGCTTGTGTTTGCGGTGCTGGAAGACAAAAAAGTAAATTATATAAAATTTGTTGTACCGTCAAGACTCAAGTTTGCAGTGTTTATTCCTGATTTTCAGCTATCAACAGAATATGCAAGAAATATTTTGCCAAAATACATTGAGTTTAAAGATGCTGTGTTTAACATTGGCAGAGCGGCGCTTTTTGCAAGCGCAATTACAACAGGAAACTATGAGCTTTTGCCCGCAGCAACACAGGATAGGCTTCACCAGCCTTACAGAAAAAAACTTATCCCCGACTTTGATAAAATTGTTAATCTGGCTTTAGAAGCTGGAGCAAAAGGAGCATTTTTGTCTGGTGCAGGGCCTTCTATAATTGCTCTTGTTGATGAAAATTATGAAATTTTTGAACAGAATGTCAAAAACGTACTTGCAAGTATTGAATTTTCGGCTAATTGGGACTTTATGATTTTAGAAGCCGACAATAGCGGCGCAACAGTTTTTTCTGTTCAGAGCACAAGTTTAAAAAGATAAAGTCAATCATTTAAAAGTGTAATATAATATTATCAAAGTAGTTTTATAAAACTTTTAGCCTATTGATATTACTTACATGGGAGGGAAAAATCTTGGGAATAGTTGTGCAAAAGTATGGTGGAACATCTGTTGCAGACAAAGAAAGAATATTTCGAGCAGCAAGGCGGGCAATTAGCGAGTACGAGAAAGGAAACAAGGTTGTAGTTGTTGTTTCAGCTCAAGGTGACACAACAGACGAGCTTATTGAAAAGGCAAAAGAGATAAATGAAAATCCTTCAAAAAGAGAAATGGATATGCTCCTTTCCACAGGTGAGCAAATTTCAATTGCACTTATGGCAATGGCAATTGAAAAGCTGGGGTATCCTGTTATATCGCTCACTGGCTGGCAAGCAGGAATAAAAACAGACAGCCACTATTCAAATGCGAGAATTGTTGAAATTGATACAGAAAGGCTCCAAAGAGAACTTGATAAGAGAAACATAGTTGTTGTTGCAGGTTTTCAAGGAATAAACAAGTACGATGATATAACCACGCTGGGGCGTGGCGGTTCTGATACCACAGCTGTAGCTTTGGCTGCCGCATTGAAAGCTGATAAATGCGAAATATATACAGACGTGGACGGGGTTTATACAGCAGACCCAAGAATTGTCCCAAATGCTTCAAAGCTCAAAGAAATCTCTTATGATGAGATGTTGGAGCTTGCTACACTTGGGGCAAAGGTTTTGCATAACAGGTCTGTAGAACTTGCAAAAAAATATAATATTCCTCTTGTTGTAAGATCATCTTTTAATGATAATGAAGGAACAATTGTAAAGGAGGTAAATTCGGTGGAAAAGCTTTTAGTATCCGGCGTTGCGTGCGATAAGGATATTGCAAGGGTTGCAGTGATTGGAGTTGAAAATGTTCCAGGCAAGGCATTTCAGATATTTTCACTTTTGGCAAAAGAAAATATAAATGTTGACATAATTTTGCAGTCAATTGGAAGAGAAAAGACAAAGGATATATCCTTTACAGTATCAAAGAGCAACTTAAAACAGACACTTGATGTTTTGACAAAGAATTTGCACGTAATTGGTGCAAAGGATATAACATATGCTGATAATGTCGCAAAGGTATCTATTGTAGGTGCTGGAATGGTCAACAATCCAGGCGTTGCTGCAATGATGTTTGAAGCACTCTATGATGCAGGTATCAACATTGAAATGATTTCAACATCAGAAATCAAGATTTCAGTTTTAATTGATGAAAAGGATGCAGACAAAGCTGTCAGAGCTATACATGACAAGTTTAAACTTCACCTTCTGAACAGTAATGGGAAATAAAAATAAGCAAGAGGGGCTGAGCAAAGTTGTAAATTATCAGCCCCTCTTCTTTTTATTTTATTATCTTCTTGATTCTATTAATAAACTCCAAAAACACAATTCCCGGCTCTTCAAGATCAGAAAACCATCTTTTTACCCATTCAAAAGAAAAATAACCGCTGTAGCCTTGTTCTAATAAAAGATTCATTGCTTTTCTGATGGGCACATCACCTTCTCCTATCATCTTAAACACAAGTTTGCCATTTTCAATCTTTGAGTCTTTTACATGAACATGCTTTATATATCCTTTCAAATTGCTAAAAGTTTCTTCAATATTCTCCTTAAAAAACCTGAAAGGATGGTGAATATCCCACACAACACCAACATTCTCATATGGTACATCTTCAAGCAATTCAGCAAGCCTTTTTGACTCTGCCCACACGCCATTTGTTTCAATCAAAATGTCAACATCATACTCTTTTGCCATGTCGCACAGCTTGCAAAGCATCTCTTTTACAAATTCCTCATCGATATTTTCTCCAGGTGTTATCCACCTATCACCTAAAACCCTTATGTATTTGCAAGAAAGCTCTTTAGCAAGTTCAATATGCGCTTTTGCAGACTTTAATATGTTTTCTTGGTAAGATTTTTCAAATATATAACATGATGTTGCCAAACATGAAATCTCCAAATTCAGTTCTTTTAACCTCTTTTTTGTCAGTGGCAAGTTTTCAGGAGCAAAAGGTTCTGCTTTATATACTTCAAGTTCATCTCCAAGTCCTCTCAGTTCAATACCGTCATATCCAAAGTCTTTGGCAGCAGCTAAGATCTCATCCCAGGTAAAGTTAGGACATCCTACTGTTGAAAAGCCAATCTTCATTAAATTGTATTTCCTCCTTCGCAAAAATGCTGTTTTTAATATTTTACTACTTTGTTTTTGTTATGAAAAGCCATTTGTAAAATTCTATTGACATTTGATTTTGAAGAAATTTATAATTAAACTAAAGTTGTTTTTTTAGGAGTGAAAGATGTTGAAGGATATCTTCATAGACGATTTTCAATATGTTGTCGATGAACTTTTGATACGAAACAAAAGTATACTTGATAGCCTTACAAAGTTTTCAGAATCGGCAGCACGTGTCAACAGAAGCATAATAAAATCGGTCACAAACTGTGGATGCATAAGAATAAATGCTAAAAAACAGGAGATTCCTATAGATGTGAGCTTGAAAGAAGCAAAAAAGTACCTCAAAACACATGTTGAAGGACAGCTTTGTGAAAATTGTAGAGATCTGATTGAAAAAGAGATTGGAAGCACATTATTTTATTTAGCTTCAATCTGCAACACTTTAGATTTGAACCTGTATGATATCATAATCAAAGAAATTGAGAGAATGAAGACACTGGGAGAATTTAACTTAAGGTAAGATGCCAGTTTTTAAAACGGACAAAAATATACAAGCCGCCATATTTACAAACACCATATGGCGGCTTTAAAAGTAAAAAAGGAGTGGAAAAAGATGGCTGATGAGTTCAACGAAATACATACCCTTGCCCAAAACAAGCTCATAATCTTATTTTTCTTAAGTAAGATAAACATTCCCATTCCTATCCAGCAGCTTGACGAGTTTGTCCTCTCAACAAAGTACATGAACTTTTTTGAATACCAGCAGTATCTCAAAGAACTGGAAGCTCAAAAGCTAATTCATAAATATGATGATGAGATCAGAACGTATATTGAGATATCACAAACTGGTAGAGATGTCCTAAACATTCTTTTGGATTTGCTTCCAAAAGCTATAGTCGAGGAAGTAGAAGAATACATAAAAAAGAATTATAGAAAGATTAAACTCAATACAGAAATCTATTCTGATTATAAAATTCTCAGCCCGACCGAATACATAGTTATATGTTCTCTTCGTGAGGGAAACAGTGTCTTATTTGAAATAAAAGTAAATGTACCACATGTTGAGATTGCAAAAAGGATTTGTAAAAATTGGAGTAAAAATGCTGAGACAGTATACAGACTACTTTTTGAAAACTTAGCACGAAATCATGAAGAACCTGAAAAAGAATAGTAGAATATATAAAAAACAAAAAAGCAAGTCTTTTTAAAGACTTGCTTTTATTTTTAAAATTGGTGGGCCCTTAGGGATTCGAACCCCAGACCAACCGGTTATGAGCCGGCCGCTCTACCAGCTGAGCTAAAGGCCCTTAATAAAATTGGCTCCCCGGGTAGGATTCGAACCTACGACCCTCCGGTTAACAGCCGGATGCTCCACCGCTGAGCTACCGAGGAACCTCTCTTTCTTTTTGTCTTCGGCGTCTTCTGTTTCCCGCCGTCGACATTATTTATTATACTTATAAAAGATTTTTTGTCAATATCCTTTTTAAAAAATTTTTGCTGTAATATTTTGGAAAGCATTCCCTACAAAACTCTTATTTTTCTTTCTTTCTTCTTCAAAAACGGGTATAATTAAATAACAAACGTAACAAAGCATTTAAAAAAGATTTGTTATTTCAGCAAGGTGAGTCGTATGATAAGATGTGCAAAGTTTTCTGACCTTCCCCAGATAGCACAAATTTTCAGAGAAGCTTTTTCTGATAGCATTGAGTTCTACTTTGAGAACAGAATCAAAAACTCTGCCATAGAAGACATATTCAAAGTTGTGCTCATTGCAGAACCTCATGGTTTCTTGGTCTATGAAGATGAAGAAAATAAAAAGATTGCAGGGTATATATGTGTTGTCAGAGACATCAAAAAGGTATGGATAGCCGCAATCTTGACCCTTTCGTTTTTAAAGTGGACTATCAAATGGTTTTTGGGCCTGTACGGTTTTGGCATAAGACCTATATGGAAAATACTTTCTAACAAGCTTGACTTTTTCAGATTTCAAACACGATATGCAAGCGAAGTCTCTGCACAAATTCTTTCTATTGGAACGCTAAAAAGCTACAGAGGAAAAAGTATTGGAACAAAACTTGTTGAAGCAGGACTTGAATTTTTAAAATCAAAAGGAGTAAAAGAAGTAAAATTAGAGGTGCGACCAGATAATCTACCTGCTATAAAACTATACAAAAAATTTGGATTCTATCAAATTGGAATGTCTCAAGACCCTCAAGGTAAATGGATTGTTATGAAAAAAAATTTCTAAAAATCAAAAAGGGCAGCCTTTTAAAACTGCAGGTCTGCCCTTTAAACAAAGGTTCTTACATCGAGACCATCTGGATATTGCTCTGAATTGTTTGAACATCCCTTTGTGCCTTTGTAATATCTTCTTGTTTTGCCATCTCAACAGGGTACCAGCCCTTTTGCGAGAGGAAATCAAAAATCTGTTTTTGATGGTCAAATACCCTGTTTAAAACTGACATAGCTTCTCTTCTGAGGGCATTGTTTGTGCTCTCTAAAACTAAGTTTGTCAAAGCTGTTGCCTGAAGCTTTAAAGAGTTCAAAAGTGAAAAAGCAATATCTCTGTCTGAAAGTGTCTTCATGGCTATCACCCCTTTTTTAGGTTATTGAATGCTTGGATTTTCAATAAATCTTGACAGGATGTTTATGTCACTTTTGTAGTGGTTTACACACTGCTGGCATAGGTTCTTTAAAGATACATCTGTAATCTGATCAGAAACTCCTGCAATAAAGTTGATAGAATTTTGCATCATCTTGATATTGTCTTCTAAAAACATGAGCTCTTTTGAGGTAATGTTAGCCACTTTCTTCAAACCTCCCTTTTTTGAAGTTTTAATCTTGGTGTTTCAAAAGCTACACAAATTATTTTTTTATTTTTAAACTGCTTTTATTCAAATAAATAAAAACCCATTTTTCTTAGCAAATATGGTGTAATCTTGTTGGTTACAGGAAGCTTATTTTTCTTCTGGTATAAATTTACTGCATATTCAAGTGCTGCTCCATACTTGCCATCGATGCTCCCTGAATAAAATCCGAGTTTTTTGAGCCTTCTTTGAACTGCCATAACATCCTCTCCAGTATCACCCGGGTAGATTGTTCTAAAACCATTTCTAAACTCTCCATATATGCCTTCTGAAATTACTACTGTAGTTCCAACAGAAATATATGAAAACAGTTCTTTCACATCCTTGTTGAGCATTCTAACACAGCCTTTGCTCACATGAGCCCCTATATAATTTTCATATATCGTTCCATGAATGCCATATTTGCCATATACAACATTTAGCCCCATCCACCTTCCTCCAAACCCTTCACCCCAGTAGTCTTTTGATATTATCTTAAATGTGCCAACTGGAGTAGGAGTTGAAGGCTTGCCTGGTGAAATTGGATATGACTTGTATAAAATCCCTTCTTTAAATACATATAGCCTACTGTCATCAATTGAGACATATATAAGATACGAATTCTTGTTGTGGTTTGATATACCCGAGATGGCTATTAAAGGTATTAAAATAACAAAAATTGAGAGTACAACCTTGAGTGGACTTTTTCTTTTCATTTTTACAATTTAAATCTTAGCACTTCAATAGATATAGTTTATGCAAAAGACAGAAATTTTATTAAAAAATTGAAGGCGGGGATTGAAAATCTGCTTTTCCCCACCTCTGAAATTCAAAATTAATTAACAAATACATTCAGATTGCTCTTCTTTATCCGAAAGTCTTACAATCCTGTTTTCATCATCCACAAACACAATCTTTGGCTTGTGATTATAATACTCTTCCATGGTGAGAAGACAGTATGCCATTATAATTATCTTATCGCCCACCTGCACAAGACGTGCTGCTGCTCCGTTTAGGCAAATAGTTCCGCTGCCTTTTTCACCCTTTATTACATAAGTTTCAAATCTCTCGCCGTTGTTTATATTCACAACTTGCACCTTTTCATTTTCATATATTCCGGCTGCTTTCATCAACTCCTCATCAATCGTGATGCTACCAACATAGTTTAGATTTGCCTCTGTAACGGTTGCTCTGTGAATCTTAGACTTTAAAACCTCAATGAACATCTTTGCTATTTCGCCTCCACCACAATGTTGTCTATAAGTCTTGCTTTTCCAACAAAAACAGCAAGAGCTATGAGAACCTTTCCTTCAACCTTTGAGATTACTTCAAAATTATCACTATTTACAAATTCAATGTAATCAATCTTTGTATATTTTTCTCTTAAAATCATCTCTTCCATTGCCTTTTTTATAACTGATACCTCTTTTTCTCCTTTTTCAATCATCTCTTTTGCCAAATTCAAAGCCCTGTACAAAACGGTTGCAGATTTTCTTTCCTCTTCAGAAAGATATACATTTCTCGAGCTCATTGCAAGCCCATCTTGCTCACGGACAATCGGACAGGGAACTATCTCAACGTCAAGATTTAGGTCTTTTACCATCTGCTTTATGACAGCAAGCTGCTGAGCATCCTTTTGCCCAAAGTAAGCTCTGTCCGGATTTACAATGTTAAACAGCTTTAATACGACTGTTGCAACACCATCAAAATGACCCGGCCTTGATTTGCCGCACATCATTTCTGTTATCTTCTTCACTGACACAACTGTTTTAAAATCTTCGGGATACATCTCTTCTACCGACGGATAAAATATATAGTCAACACCCTCTTTTCCGGCAAGGGTTTTGTCCCTCTCAAAGTCGCGCGGGTATCTCTCATAATCCTCATTGGGTCCAAATTGAATAGGATTTACAAATATGCTCATAATGGTAATATCGTTTTGCTGTTTAGAAAGCCTTACCAAGCTCAAATGTCCTTCATGCAGATACCCCATTGTTGGAACAAAACCAATTGATTTGCCTTCTTTTTTAAGTCTTTTTACAATATCTTTCATCTCCTGAATCCTCTCCACAACAACCATCAGTAACTGTGCTCCTTTCCTGGAAATTCTCCTTTTTTAACCTCTTCAATGTACCTTGTCACAGCATCTTTGATTATATTCCCTACTTCAGCATATCTTTTTACAAACTTTGGCTTGAAATCTTCATACATGCCAAGCATGTCATAACACACAAGCACCTGACCATCACAGTATGGTCCTGCACCTATCCCAATTACAGGTACTTTTACACTCTCTTGAACCTGTTTTGCAACATTAGCTGGCACTTTTTCAAGCACAATTGCAAATACCCCAGCTTTCTCAAGTTTTTTAGCATCTTCCACAAGTTTTTTTGCTTCAGCTTCCTCCTTTGCGCGAAGGTCATAGCCTCCAAAGATGTTGACAGACTGGGGTGTAAGCCCCAAATGTCCCATAACAGGTATCTGGGCTTTGATAACAGCCTCTATCTTATCATATACATCGTCGCAGCCTTCCATCTTGACCGCATAAGCACCTGCACGAATTAACCTTCCTGCGTTTTTCACAGCATCTTCTATTGTAGTGTGGTATGACAAAAACGGCATGTCAGCGACAACCATTGAATACTTTGCACCTCGGCTAACAGCTCTGACATGGTGCTCCATATCATCCATTGTGACCGGAATTGTAGAGTCATAGCCAAGGATCACCATACCAAGCGAATCGCCAACAAGCAGGATATCTACAGAGCAGCTGTCAAATATCTTTGCAAAGGTGTAGTCGTAAGCAGTAAGCATGGTTATTTTCTCGCCTTTTTGTTTTTTTTCAAACAGCGTCTTGGTTGTCACCTTGTTCATTTTTTTCACCACCTTACAGAATTTATAAATTGTTGAAGTTTTTCATAGACATCCTTATCGCTCTTCTCAAATATTAGATCTGCCGCAAGTTTTAAAAGTTCTAAAAAAGCAGTCTTCTTTTCATCCGGCAAAGCATTGTAGTGTTTTTGAAGTGTCAAAACATCGCCTCTTGCGGCAGGTCCTGTCAAACAGTTAAGCCTATCCTTTAAAAAATTTTCAAGTGATGCAGAAGAAAGAGGCTTTATTATGGAAAAAATAACCTCATCTTCAAGTCCGATTTTTTTATAAAGCAAATACGAAAAGTTCAAAAGAGCTACAAGGTAATTTGAAGCAACTGTTGCTGCAAGATGATAAACTACTTTGTCCTCTTTTTTGAGCTCTATATATTTATTCCCTATTTTCTGCAAAATTATCTTGGCAATCTTTTTACCTTCATCATCGCCTTCTAAAGAAAACACCGCCTTTTTTAAAATCTGGACATCTTCAGGCTGCCCTCTCAGAGTCTGAATAGGATGAAGAGAAAATTTTCCTCTGCATTCGGTTTTAATAGCATCAGACGTCAGCGCACCTGACAAGTGTCCGAGCACCTTTTGGGACAAATGTGGCGAATAAAGATTTTTAGAAACTTCTTCTATAAATGTATCAGAAATGGCTATAAAAAGCACATCAGAAGCCTCTACGAGTTTTTCAGGACTCTTAAATGCATGCGTTTTTGTCATGGAAGAAGCTTTTATGGCTTTTTCATATGTTCTGTTATAAAACCCTGTAATCTCAAGCCCATGCTCTTTAAAATAAAGCGCAAGAGAAATTCCGGCTTTAGATGCCCCATAAAAGCCTATTTTCACTTCAATATACCTCCATATAAAAACTAAAAAAGGCAGAACAGAGTCTGCCTTTTCTTTGCTTGAAAAAATTCTGTTTTCCAAGCTCATATGCAGTCCCTGTTCTTCAAAAATCAGGGCAGCGTTTTAATATTTTCAGTTTTAAATTTTTAAATATTAAGAATCTTAAAAGTATGGCTCGACAATCTTGTCGATGCCATCTTTTCATAATTAATTATACCACAACTTAGCAAAAAATATAGTGTTATTTTTTATATTTGAAAGGGTATTAATATGATTGAAAATCAAAATTTATAAATGAGAGGTGCAGTCCAAATGAAAAGTGAAAAAATCCTTGAAATGTTAAATGAACAGTTAAACAGAGAACTATTCTCGGCATACTTTTATACAGCAATGGAAGCATATTTTGCTTCACAAAATTTAGATGGTTTTGCTCACTTTTTTATGGTCCAAACAAAAGAAGAGCTTGACCATGCAAGATTGATATTTGACTATATAAACAAAATAGGTGGAAGAGTAATTTTAAAAGAGTTAAAACAGCCAAAAATAGATTATTCTTCGCCTACAGAAGTTTTTGAACTTGCACTTTCACATGAACAGTTTATAACCTCATCCATCCATGAGATTGCAAAGGCAGCTTTAGAGGAAAAAGACCTTACTACACACAATTTTTTGCAATGGTTTATAAATGAACAAGCTGAGGAAGAAGAAACAATGGACAAAATTTTAAGAAAGCTGAAATTCATAAAAGAAGACCCAAGCGGGCTTCTGTTTTTGGACAAAGAACTTTCAACAAGAGTGTACACACCGCCATCTATTCTGCAGGAAAATTAGGAGGCATCCAGTTTTTAGCCCTATTGATTTTAAAGTCCTTTTGCACTATACTATATTAGGCAATAAAAATTTTAGGTGAAGGTGACCAAAAAGATGTTTTATACATTTATTTGCAACAGCTGTCAAGAAGTTTTTGAAATAAAAGCGTCAATTTCAGAAATCTCAAATGGCCTTAAAGTCGTCTGTCCAAAATGTGCTTCAAGTGACGTCACAAGAGATTACTCAAAAATAAACATTGGAACATCTGCAGGAAGTGGTGCAAAAAGTAGCAGTTGTAGTACATGCTCAGGCTCAAAAGGTTGTTGTGGAAGCTAAAAATAATTTTGAGCTTTTTTTAAAAACAGCTGGTATAATAAAAAATGGCACGTGGTGAAGACATATCTACCACCTAATTTATTGCAGAACAAGGAATGAAAAGCCACTTTCTTTAATAAGTTTTAAAGAAGTGAAGTAGAAAATTGAAATATATGGGAGGAGACCAGAATTTTTGAATCTATGAATTTTTCAAATGGTGTCCTCCCATTCATTCCCTTGCCACTATGAGGTCTAAAAAAGTTCCACGTATCTTGCCATCTCTGAGCTCGTTGAATAAAGTCATCTTTGTTTTTACATCTCTCAGCATGAATCATTAAAAAATATTCGTCATCTGCTTCTTTGGTGAATTTTCAATTACTCCCATCAAGTGTTTTGCTTTTGGTGGGATAGGATTTAGTTCTACACCCAAAATAGAAAACATCTCATTCCACTCCTTTAGCTTTCTTTCACTTCCTCCGCAAAATTCTTCTCCATTGTCCAATCGGATTTTTATTGGGTTTCTTACATTATGTGTTCTTAACCATAAAGCAACCAAGGATATAAACATAAATCCAAAAGCAAATGAAAGCTCATAGGAAGTAGGCTGTAAATCTTGCTCTTGTTGCAATATCTATCATGTTCCACTCATAGCAAGGTAAATTGTATTTTTTCATATGTTCGTATACTTCTTTTGGGAGGCTGTCTTTGTCTAAAAGGTGTTTTGTATCAAGTTGAAACTCAGAAAAAGGAATGAGGGCTTCATAATCATACAAACTTATTTCACCCTTTTTTGTCTTTCTTGTTTTTCTTGGTATGGCGTTTTTTTTGAGAATAGACTTTATTGTATTTTCGCTTATTTTAATACCATATTTTCTGAGCAGGTAAAGAGATAAACGTCTGTATTCTAAAGCCAGTTCTTTTAGATTCTTTGATTATGAGATTTTCAAGTTCAGAAGAAAGTTTTCTGGGGCAAGTTTTAGGTTTTCTTGATTTGTCCTCAAGGGGACCATATATTGCTCTTCTTACAGTATGCCTTGATACACCTAATATTTTAGCAGTTTTTGATACGTTTTTGTTATTTGCTTCAAAGACTTTTCGGACTAATTCTCTTGCTTTTTCGGGAGATATTTTTCTTATTTCGTGATATGATATAATATTCATAGTAGGCTGCCCTCCCATCCTGGTAGTTTTTTGATTTTTCTTTTGAATGGAAGATTACACTTTTTAATTATATTCATGTCAGGAGGGAGGCAGCCTCAATTCTTTTTATGAGTTTCTCCTCACTATTTTCGCACATTTTTTCGCTGTGGTAAATATCTTTACACCTATTCGAGCGCAAATTTGAAAAATGTATTGACAAATTCAAAAGAGCTCTTTATAATATATAATGCAAAGTCAATGAGGTGCCGAGATGGTGGAATTGGCAGACACGCTACTTTGAGGGGGTAGTGGGCGTTATGCCCGTGCGAGTTCGAGTCTCGCTCTCGGCACCAATTAAAAAAGCAAATAAGGCCCTATAAAAAGGGCTTTATTTTTTATTCAACAATTGAAAAATGTATGGCATGCGCGCCCATAGCTCAATTGGATAGAGCATCAGACTACGGATCTGAGGGTTGGGGGTTCGAGTCCTCCTGGGCGCGCCATTTATTTTCAAGGGTTTTGAGGTTTGGAATAATATCGGGCAGGTTGTTATAACACCTCTTTGATTTGAGCAAAGTCTATTATAAGGTCTTCAAAAATACCAACCTTGACCTTGTCATTGAAGGTGTATAGTTCTGGTGGCAGGTAATCTTCGGTATCTTTGAGTCTGTATACTAAAATTGTTTGATTGTTAGGGTTAACAATCAAATATTCTTTGACTTTATACTGATTATACAGGTTCAGCTTTCTTACATAGTCGTGAGATGGATTATATTCAGATACAACCTCAATTATCATCTCAGGAGCTCCAACACAGCCTTTATCAGTGAGTTTTTTCTTATCGCATATGATTGATATATCAGGCTGGACAACGTTGATTGCCTGTTTTTCATCCTGTCCTTCCTCAACAAGAACAACATCAAATGGAGCTGTATATACTTTGCAGGGTTTGTTGTTTTGCTTAATATAATTCCCAATGATTAGTGTAAGTTCAAAAATAATTTCTTGGTGCACTCTTGAAGGTGCATGGCTCATATCATAGATGACACCATCAATTAGCTCTACCCTTGCGTCTTCTGGGAGCTCAAGGTAATCTGCATATGTGTAAAACTTAGGTATCCTTGCTTCCATTGGATTCACCTTCTTTGTTGTTTCGTTTGGATATTATAGACCTAAAATAATTTATCACAGAATCTTTACCATACTCTTCAAACAAATAATCAAATCTGGGGACTTCTCCAAAGCGAATTCTAGCATAAAATAATCTTGTTAAATCTGCAAATTTTAGCATAAGACTAGAAATAAGATCATTTAATTCACCTATACGCTCTTCTATTTTTTTTATTTCGTTATTATATTTCTCATAGATTGGAGTTAAATTTTCAAGATTGTCAGAGTGTTTTAAAATTTCTTCCATTACACTGTATATAAAATCATCATGATAAAATAAAATATGCCTAAGAGTATTATTTTGCAATAAATCTTCTACATTACTCCAATAGTTATATAGAAGTAAAAATATTTTCTTTATAATATTTTGCCATAGTTTAGTATCACTGGACTCCAATAATACATAATAAAAGACAGTGGCAGCACTATTCATTAATGGTTCTAATATTTCTTCGATAAATGTTCCAGTTTCCTTTTCTATTTTTTTATCCCTTCTAATTTCTTCAAGTTTTTTGTTCATTATAACTTCTTTCAAACTTTCACCAACAGTTCTTTCAAACTTACTTCTTTTGGATATTTGTTCTTCTACTGTTCTATATTCACTTCTGCCGATAAGATAGTCCACTGTCACATTAAAATAATCAGCAATTTTAAGTAATGTGTCAAAATTAGGCTCCCTGTGTCCATTCTCATAATTCGCTATAGTTTGCGTAGAAACTCCTAAAATTTCTGCCAAATCACTTCTTGAAATATTCTTTTCTTCTCTAAGTTCTTTAAGTCTAAATCTAAATAAATTCACTCAACCACCACCAAAAACTATTCGTTTAATTCTCATTATAAAACAAACTTAGAGAATTAACAATATTAAACTGAATGAATTTATCTATAAAGACTTAAAACTATATGTTGACAAATACATTTAGTTTGATATAATAATATTAAAAAAACAAAGCGAATAATTTAGGATGATATTAAAAAACATCAAAAAAAGGAGTGTTATGAATGGAACTATATAATGCAAACCCCCAGCGCGACAAAATAGAAAAACTCACAATCAGCATTAAAGAAGCTGCTCAAATGCTTGGCATTTCGTACAATGTTATGCTCACTTTGGTACACAGAAAAGACTTCCCCAAAATCTTGGCTGGGCAGCGACGAATCCTCATACCCAAAGAAGCTTTCATGCGTTGGGTCAATGAACAAGCTTGCCAAAATAAATAACAGGTACTTACCATGTAATCGCTGCTCTATTCGGTCATCGGTAGGGTGGCTTGATAATTGCTGTTTGTTGGTTGTTATACTGAGGAGTGATTTAAAATGAAAGAAATATCTAATAATATGTCAAATTCAAGCTTGTATTCCTTAGAAGCGGAAGAAGCAGAAAAAGCAGTTGTCGGTTCGATGATAATTAACCAAGATGTGATACAGGAAGTTGAAAAAGTTTTAAGCAAAGAAGACTTTTATAATGCCAATCTTAGTATAATTTTTGAAGCAATTATAAGCCTTTACAAAAGCAAAAGCCCTGTAGATATAATCACAGTTACAGAAGAACTGAAAAAGAGAAACCTTTTAGAAGTTGTTGGTGGGCAGGAGTATTTGACTAATATTATGTTTGATGTACCTACAACAGCTAATGTAATGTATTACGCAAAAGTTGTAAAACAAAAATCAATATTAAGGAGAGCAATAAAGAAAAGTGAACTACTTTTGAACACGTTACAAACTGGCGACATAAAGCAAGCTAAGCATCTTTTATTGGATTTGACAAATGAAACAAGTTTTATCGAAAACGAACAATATGAAAGTCTCAAGGTTCTGAGTATTTCTGAAGCTGCAGAAAATGATAGACGACAAGGAACAAATCTTTGGCTTGTACAAAATTTTATACCAGAAAAAGGTCTTGTGATTTTTTCAGGAAGACCTAAGCATGGTAAAACCACTGTGTTATATAAAATTATCTCTGATATCGTTTCAGACAGACCATGTTTTGGTCGAATTACAAAAAGTACAAAGGTCTTGTGGCTAACATTTGAGAACTCTTATTCCTCAGTTGAAGAAGGACTTTTGAACCACAATTGTTTAAACATCAATAACATCCTCACAATAGACTTATCAAACCAAAAAGAAATGTTGAACGTCGAAACATTAGTAAAAATAGCAAAGAAAAATGATTGTAATTTAATAATATTGGAACCAATGACAAGTTTGAGCGAATTAGCTAAACTTGGACAGGCAAATAAACTCTCTTATGAGGCTATATATGCTACTCTAATACCGATAATGCAGACCATGAAAAAAGAAGGTCTTTGCTTTATCGGGGTAAGACACAGTAGTAAAGGTAAAGGAACTTTGAACGATATCACCGATGTTATAGATGCACCGATGGGTTCCACAGCTTTTTCAGCAGCTGCTGACGCATTAATTGGTTTTGGATTGCCACCAAACGCTGAAAAAAGTACTCAGCGTCGCATTATGGCAATAGGACGCGATGTTCAGCTTGATTGTTTGTTGGAGTATGATATTGAAAAAGGTTGCTACACTGAGTTAGGCGAAATGATAATTGAAAAGCAATTATCAGACCTTGAAAACAAAGTCTATAAATATCTAAAGAACAATACAGCAGCTACTCCAAAGGAGATTGCTAAGAATACAGGCTTAAACCAAGGAAGTATTAGAAGTGCTTTACATCGATTAGTTGAAAAAGGATTAGTTATAAAAATTTCAAGTTATTATTCATTGCCCGCTAATAACAACCATGAAAATAATAATAATTCTGCAACAGTTGCAACACTTGCAACAGTTGCAACACTTGCAACACTTGCAACAGATGCAACAGTGGTCAAAAGAGATAAACTGTTGCAAGGTGTTGCAGATGCTTTGCAACACTCAGAAAATGAGATTTTACAAGGGTTTGAAGAGGATAAAACATATAGCGTTGCAAACGTTGCAGGTGTTGCAAAAACAGAAGACGATATGACATATGAAGAAATAAAACAAAAAATTAAAAAAATAGAAATAAAAAAAACAACCAAAAATTTTATTCTATATACAATAGAAAACTTGACTATAAAAGAAATTGACAGCTTCTTAGTGCATCAGCAAATTCCTTGCTTAGGATGTGGGCAATCAATAAATTATGTGTCAGCTATTGGTGGTTATTATTGTAGCAACTGTGGAGAAACAATCACGGTAGAAGTTAAGCAACCAGTGTCAGCTTTTAACTAATCAACTTAGAATGTGCCTGAGCCTATGTGCCTGTGCCGTAAGAAAATTTGTAGCTTACCCATTGGGGATTTAAAATAAAATTTCAAAACATGTCAGCAATTTAAATTCAGATAAAAAACAAAATTCTTATTGAAAGGAGATGTTTTCAATGTCCAAAAAGGTTGTTATTGAACTTGAAGAACTTGAATATTTTTTGGATTATTTGAACGACAAAGTTTTTGATGGTTACAAGAGAGAAACAACAAAAGCAATTAAAGAATTTCTTGAAGATCTTAAAAAACGCAACAGACTTTCAACAGACAAACGCAACTCATATTATTAAACGAAGGGAGAGGTTTTACAATGCCAAAGGTAACAGTGAACATACCAAAGCCAGTCTATGACAAGCTTTGCAAGCTTGCAGTTGAAGGCAGGTCTATTGATGAGATTATAATACATGCAAGTGGAGTTTTGATTGACACCATAAGAAGAGCAACAAAAAGAAAGCTGGAGACAGCACACTGGTTTACAATTGCCTCTGCTATTGATATGGATTACAGAAAGTTTTTGATTGCATTTTTGGACGAAGGCACAGAGCTATTCACATCAATTTACGAAAAACACAACAAAACTGGTAACATTCGAGAATGTGCTCAGACTTTGAGAGTTATTATCTTGCTTGAATACTTAAAAGAGTGTTTGCTCAATGAAGGAATTGAAAGCTTGGTAGAACTCAGATATACTCCATTGGATGAAGAACTCAAGTTTTGGCAGGACAAAGGCTTTACAATTCCACAGACCCTTTTTTTAAAATCTAAATCAGAAAGTGAGGCGATTTATTAATGACAACAATTGAAAAAACTCAAATGAACGATGTTTTTGAAAAAGTCTTTAGGCAGCTAACAGTTGAACTTGTAAACTACAGGTCTAAAGAGATTCTGAAAGACCAAGAGTATTTAAAGACCACAGGCGAAATTGATATCCTTAAGGCAAAGCTCAAAGAACTGATAAGCGAGGAAGCAAAGAAGATTTACGAAGAGATTGAAGAGCTCCAGAGTTATTTGTGTGCTATCTATGAACTGCACGGTTACAAACAAGGTTTTAAGGATGGCGCAAAGCTGACAGCAAAGCTTTTGTTTGAGTAGAAGCCTGCATTTGAACCGATGGGAAGAAAAACATGTGAATATGGTAAAGCACCCTAACAAACAGGGTGTTTTTTTTATTGCAAACTCATGGCAAGCTTATGACAAAATTCGACATAAAAGCTTTTTTAGTGGTATAATCAGAATAGAACATAAGTTTGAGGTGGTAAAATGTTTTGTTACGATTGGGATAGTTTGAAACGTGAATTTATACTTGGCAGTTATGGAACCCTTAAAGAGTTTGCAGAAGCTAAAAATATAAGCTATGGACTTTTAAGAAACAAAGCAAAAGGCTGGACTCAAGAGAAAAAAGAACTAAGCAAAACCAAAAACCAGCTTATAGTTGAAAAGACACTCCAAAAGCAGATAGAAAAAGCAAGTGACTATAACACTTTACACGTTGAGTTTTGGAACAGACTGCTTGAATTGGTGTGGGAAGCTTTACATGATGATAAGACTATCAAGACCAAGGAAGGCAAGATAAACATTTATGCACTTGAAAAGTTGGCTTTGGTGGTTGAAAAGGTGCAGAAAGGACAGAGACTTGCTCTTGGACTTGATGAGAAAAAAGATGGCCACAGCGAGGAACTTCTCCAGAGAATGAGAGAAATTGTCCAAGCACTCCATCAACCAGATGAAACTTCTGTTGTAAACTAAGTTTGCAGCCAAAGGAGTGTTAATAACAAATGGAACTTCTAATTGCCAATCAGCTTGACAATCTACATCGACAGCTTCTAATTGCCAACAACTTAAAGCTTGTGTATCACGTTGCAAACAAGTTTATGCCATGTCCTAAGGGTTACATGTATGAAGTTGATGATTTGATTTCTGAAGGTTACTTTGGATTAGTTGTGGCAGCTAATAATTACAAACCAGAACTGGGAACACCATTTTCAAGTTATGCTTGCAAAGTTATTGAAAGCAAGATAAAAAGAAGTCTGCCAAAGTACAAATTGTCTTCTGCTATCTCTTTGGACAGTCCAGTATCAAAAGAACCAGAAGAAGATTCATCTACACTTGGAGAGATAATCTCAGATGGTTATTCAGTTGAAAAGGAAGTTATCAGAAAAGACACTCTTGATAGGCTCCAAAGATTTTTTGATACCTTGACCGATGAGGAAAAAGAGAGGGTTTTATATTACATCTCCACAGGAAAAAATCCACCTGCCAGCGATATACTGTTTAGAAAGGCAAGAAGGAAGATAATAGCCAGAATGAGGCAAGAGCAGTTTGAGGCAGACCTTGACGACTTGACAGTATTCATATCCTGTCCAGCTGTGCATGTGGCAGCAGGCAAAGAATATTTTTCATCTCCAGTTGAAGCTGCAGTTTTGGCAAGAGAAGAGAAAAGAAAACAGCTTGAAGTTTTGTCTTGTATTCCTCAATTGGACAAGCTAAGACAATTAAAACAACAAGGTGAACAGGATAGAATGAAACTACTTGCTGCCAAGTGGGAAGTGGAAGAGTTCATAGAAAGAAATTGGGATAATCTCACAATCCACAATATTAGACTTCTCAAAGACTACTTTGTTTTTTGTCTTTCGCATTTGTCCATGGTGCAAAAGTATGGTAGCAACTACAGGGAACAAATAAAGAGAATAATAAAAAAGATGGTGTGATAAAAAATATTCTTGCTAAAAAAGCTAAAAAAGCTAAAAAAGTCGTGAAATTAGAGCTATCAAGGGGTTTAATATACCCCTTTTTTAGCAGGCAATGCTAAAAAAGTTACAAGAAAAGCCTAAAACCCTTGTGGCGACTTAATTACACGTTTGCTAAAAAAGTGCTAAAAAAGTCTTTATACCAATTGGGGGTATACAAACTTCAACTCATCCCCCCACCTTCAAGGTAGAGCTTGCCAGTGGGGACCGGCGGGGTGGCCCTTCGAAAACCTCGGAATGGGCTTCCACACGAGGGGGGTTAAAACAAACAAAAATCGACAAAAGTTTTTATTTTGCGCAAAAAAGAAGGAAAAACATTTTTAATTGTCTAAAAACAGGCAAAATTTAGGTTGTCAAACGTGACAAAAGTACAAATCAAGCGTGCAGTTCAAAAGTTGATGGAATAGAAGGGACGAGTTAAGTATTACTGAAGTCATCAGTAAATTTTCAAAAGGACATTTTGTGTCTTTTTGATTTTTTGGCAGAAATTAAAATAGAACCTCATATCACAGGACACAGGCGACGAAATTCGTTTTCTGTAGCCTTGAGAGGTATAGTCTAACTTGAAACCTCTAAAAGAACAGTTTGAATTGTTCTTTGTAAAAGACAAAAAATCAAAAGCTCAAAACGATCTTTTGAAAATCCTAAAAGCGTAGCTTTGAGTTATGTTGTTGCAAACTTGGATTTTAACAAGGGGTCGATAAGTTATCGAGGGCTAAAAAGTGTTTGAAGAACACAAAGAACAGAAGATATAAGGCTTTGACCGCAGTGGTCAAACTTTATTCTAAAGTAAAAAACTTCTCAAAAAGAGGAAATTAAAACTGCTAAGCAGCAGTCAAAATTTATTCTTGAGAAATCCAGAGATTTCGGAGTCCCTAAAAAGGCTCCAACAAACAAGGACAATAAAAAGACAGATAAGAGTAACAAGACAATGGGAAGAGATAGAAAATCTCTGGAGCTTTTATACTTGGAACCGACAGACAGGGACTTATATTGCTTTTAGATGACAATAACATGAACATGCTAAGAAATGCTAACCTTTGGAGAACGCTCTACAAGAAAATTTAAAGGGCATTCTAACTTAGAACATCCTAAAAGCAGGGTGTCGAAATTCACGACATCCTGAAAGCTATCCCGAGATTTCCGAGTCCCTAAAAAAGACGCATCTCTGATTTGGGAAGTCATCTCATAGGGATAGGGTATTGCAAATCTCTGCTGCTTTTCAATCAGGACCGACGCGCTGGAGTTTGCATATGTGACCGCAAGTTTTCAATGTTTTTTGGGGCTTGTCTGTTCTTTGCAGGCTTGAGTTTGAACTCCAGAATTTTGAGCCAAAAAGCTACTTAGTAAAACTTAAGGTTTTGAACTTGAGTAAACTTGAGGATTACAAAAAGTTGGCAGTTGCAAGTCCAGTATTAAACATTTTTGCTAATCATACCGTTGTTTATGAGGTATGCCCAAGAATCAAGGTGGTTAATTTATATGTCCAAATCATTTTGAAGCGTTTTAGAGGCTTTTTATGAGGCATTGAGACAAAAACTGTATAACACTGTGGACGTTTGCAGTATAAAGATTTTCGCAAAATATAGATAAGATTTTACTACAGCTACTACAGCTACACTACAGCTACCGAAATAAAAAAATGTGCTTTTTATTGAGCTGGAATAAATTTTCAAAGTTTTGCAAACAAGATATATCAAGCAATTTATGACCTGTTAAAGTTTGTAAAATAGCATTTCCTCAATCTACGGATCTGAGGGTTGGGGGTTCGAGTCCTCCTGGGCGCGCCATTTATTTTCAAGGGTTTTGAGGTTTGGAATAATATCGGGCAGGTTGTTATAACACCTCTTTGATTTGAGCAAAGTCTATTATAAGGTCTTCAAAAATACCAACCTTGACCTTGTCATTGAAGGTGTATAGTTCTGGTGGCAGGTAATCTTCGGTATCTTTGAGTCTGTATACTAAAATTGTTTGATTGTTAGGGTTAACAATCAAATATTCTTTGACTTTATACTGATTATACAGGTTCAGCTTTCTTACATAGTCGTGAGATGGATTATATTCAGATACAACCTCAATTATCATCTCAGGAGCTCCAACACAGCCTTTATCAGTGAGTTTTTTCTTATCGCATATGATTGATATATCAGGCTGGACAACGTTGATTGCCTGTTTTTCATCCTGTCCTTCCTCAACAAGAACAACATCAAATGGAGCTGTATATACTTTGCAGGGTTTGTTGTTTTGCTTAATATAATTCCCAATGATTAGTGTAAGTTCAAAAATAATTTCTTGGTGCACTCTTGAAGGTGCATGGCTTATATCATAGATGACACCATCAATTAGCTCTACTCTTGCGTTTTGTGGAAACCCAAGATAGTCTGCATAAGTGTAAACCTTAGATATTCTTTCTTCTATCTAAATCACCTTCTTTGTTGTATTCTTTCGAGTTTGCGTAATAAACTGTACTGGTAAAATAAATCTAATAAACTTACTAAATTTTTTAACAAATCAAATACAAGAGTCTCTAAAGAACCTACCAAATCATCTGAAACTTCAAGTCTTTGTCTAATTAATTCAATATATTTCCTAAATTTTTGAATCTCTAATGAGCTTTGTAAATCTAACAAGTTGACAAGGTATTCCAATAATAATGTTTCCTTTTTGTACATTATACTACTAAATAAATATAAGTGAAACTTTTTTGTCGATTTCTCAAATTTGAAGAGTTATGACAAAGTAAAGCTAATAACGAAACATTAATATCATTAAATTAAAATTTCAAATTCAAATATAGTACAACAATAAAGGGGCTCGTTATGAGACACATAACAAGCCCCTGATGGTTATTTTTGAAATTGTTGTAATCCTTACAAGCCTAAATATGCCAAATACTTTTTAGTGTTATTTATCATCTCATCAAAAAGCTGCTCAGCTTTGTTCTGCGGTAGTCTTTCAACTGCAGGGTCATTTAAGAATGCTCTTTTTGCAAGGTTCAAGTCCTTTTCTAAAGCAGCTTTAACTATAAGTTCTTGATTGCTGATATGCCTTGTCATTATGCTTGCCAAATCTGAAGGTAGCTTTCCTGCATAGACAGGTCTGACGTCATCATGGGTAAACACTGCATTTGTCTCAACTATAGCTCCTATTGGAAGATTTGGTATTTGACCCATATTTGGTAAATTCACGTTTGTCACCAACGTATCCAAACCTAAAATAGCTTTCATCTGCATAACTCCCTCTTCTCCAGAAGGATTCAATGGAACTTCTTTTTGGTCAGATGCGTATTCTTTGCTAAGTTTAATCAATTCTTCTCTGTGTTTAATTCGCCATTCGACAGGTGTCAAGTTGAATTTCCATTTATAAACTGTCTCTTTGTCTCTAAGATAAATGTATGGGACAAATTCAGCCAAGTGTCTATCACCTGCTGCAGCAATAAGTCCAAAGCGTTTAAATAAGTCAAACTTCACTCTATTTGCAGAAGCAAAATAATCTTTTTCCCACAATCCTTTTGTTTTTTCAAAACCTTCTTCATAATATTTGTGCACAAATTCCTTGTAAAGAGGGAATAAATCATGAGTTTTATATGATGCTTTATCAAACCACGTAAAATGATTTATACCAAGAACATTTACCTTGATTTCTCTTCTTGAGATTTCTCTTTCTTCTCCTAAAAATTCTTTTACAACTTCGGTCAAAAGCTTCTGGGTACCAAAAACTTCATGACAGCAGCCAAAAGCTTTTATTTTAGGAAATACTTCATATAGGGCTTTTAAGCATATAGCCATTGGATTTGTGTAATTGATAACCCAAGCATCTGGACAATTTCTCTTTATAGCTTCTGCAAATTCAACATACATAGGAACAGTCCTAAGTCCTCTGATAAGACCTCCTGGACCTGTTGTGTCACCTACAGACTGGTATATACCATATTTCTCAGGAGCATGGACATCCGAATACATCTCTTCAAATGTCCCAGGCAAAATCGAAATGATAATAAAATCTGCACCATATAAAGCTTCATCTAAGCTCTCTACAGCAACATATTTCCACTTCCCCACTATCTCAGGTTTGCTTGAAAGCTTATTGCCTATTACTTCATTTGTCTTAGCAGCTTCAAAATCAATATCATAAAGTCTAACAGTACCACTCAAGTCTTTTTCTAACGCTAAATCAGTCATCAACCTCCATGCCCAGCCGCGTGAACCCCCACCAATGTATGCTATATTGATTTGTTTCTGTTGTTCTGATGTGGTATTCAACATTACTCCCTCCTATAATAATTGTGAATTTCAAATAAATTATATCACAAATCTCACTCAAAACCAAACCATTATTATCTTTAACTTTCATTTATACCCAGCATATCTGGTTTTTTCTTTGACTTTTCAAAAGTGTATCCTAAAAAGATATTGACAATTCTACATCTCTTCCCTTATAATAAATTAGGTGTAGGGGCGTAGCTCAATTGGCAGAGTAGCGGTCTCCAAAACCGTCGGCTGGGGGTTCGAGTCCCTCCGCCCCTGCCATGTTTTGAGACAACTGAATTTGCAGCGTGGAAAAAGTAGCAGCAAAAATACAACCGATGGTCTCCCCTAATCAGCAAAAAGGTGAAAGAGGAGACTTTTTTTATGCCTAGAAAAGGAAAAATTAAGAATATAGATACACTATGGTTAAAAGACATGATTAACCTTTTCATTAGTTTTAAGCAAGCTGATGGGTTGTGTGAAATGAATTCAGCAAGTACATTGATTTTTCCAAATAAATAGATGAACACACACTAAAGTTAGCTGTGATTGAATTCTTCAAATCCAAAACAAACAAGCAACCTATAACTAACTTATAATTATTCCTATTCAAATTTTCTTACATTTCTGAATGGCAAAAAATAACTTCTTATTATAAAATCTAATTAAAACCCAAAGATTATAACAAGTTTTTAAGCTGTTGAAGACAATGAAATATCAATCATGCTTTTGAACTTCAATATGAAATGGGATATGAAGGCATCAGTACCACTAAAATATTTTGCAATTAATACAGCAGTATAGAAGATGACAATATATAGCAGAAAGCCTATTAAACAACTTTGTAAAAAGAATAATTAAGCTGAAAAGATTGATTAAACCTTATCAAAATATTGAAAAGATAATAGAGGCTGTCCAAAAGAGAAGCAGACAGCCTCTATTTATTTACTGCATAGTTAAATATTATTATTCAATAGTATCAAATATTTTTTGTTGTTAAGAAGTTGTTATTTCTAATATTTCCTTTTATTTTTTTAATCCTTATTTCTTGGCTCTATTATATGCATTTATCCTAATTGTTATCAAACGTTGCAACCCAATTTTGTTTAAAACATTTAAATATTGCTGCCAATCTTTGTTATTGCTTGGATCTAACTGACCTGTTACAAATTTCATGCAATACTCATCTACAACTGCCATAATATTTGATTCTAGCTCAGCCCTTTCTGCCATTTCTTCTTTTGTAAACATCATGGGTTCTTCTCTTATATAATAATATTTTGGTCTATTCATAAACGTTTTCGCAAGTTCTGCATATATAGGAGCATATGTCTCTACAGCTTGAGGATATGCTACCATAAAGCCGTTTGGCGCTGCAAATGGAAAACCATAATCTTGTAAACTATACTTTCCTGAGGGATTGGTTGGAGTTTGAATATGGTTTAGATATACATATTTATCCCCTTCTTTTTTATAAGTAACACCATATTCACCATAAGTGTGGAATATCTGTCCTTCTTCACTCAGTGCCCAATTTAAATATTGAAGAAGCCTTTCTAATTTTTCTTTGCTTATACTTGAATTAAATCCGTTGCCATCTGCAAAATGCAAAGGATTTCTTTTGAAAAAGTAAGCTTTTCCAGGATATGCTGTTGGTACATCCTTGGACCATACCCAGTTTGTATCTTTATCTGTATTTCTATATAGATTATTGTAAGTTCCTATATTTGCAGGATATGCCCACATAATTATTCCTTGCCCTTGGGTTCTAAACTTATCTAACTGATCACGAGTTGCTGTAGCATATTCTTTCCAAATGCAACCTGCTTTATAAAGTTTGTTTATCAAAATTAGAGCTTGGCGATAGTTGTTCTGATTAAATGCAAAAGGCACAAACTTTTTGGTAAGCGGGTCTACATAAGAAATCTGTCGTGGCGCAAGTTCAGGTAAACCATACATCAAAAATATTCCTGTAAATGCCCAAAGACTTAAGTTACCAGAGACAGCATTCGCGTGTAAATATACAACCTTTCCAGTTTTCTGGTGTAATAATATACATGTTTTGTAAAATTCATCAACTGTAGTTGGGAATTTCAAATTGTATTTATCGAATATTTCTTTCCTATATAAGAAAGCCATATCAACTGGTGCAATTCTTCTTCCATGAAATGAATATACCTTACCATCACTATAACGTACTATTTTGTAAAGGTAATCCCATTCTTCTTTTGTCCATATCTTTAAGTAGTTCGGCCATTTCTTTTTTATTTCCTCCGGTGTAAATCCAATTAAATATCCTGCAGCTATCCATTCGTTTAAATTATATTCTGGTCTAAGCGCACGTATCCAATCTGGTGCCATATTACTTGCAAAAAGTAAAGACATTTTAGTAACATAATCACTTTGAGGAATATAAATGGTTTTTAAATCTATTCCAAATTTTTCTCTCAACTTCTTTTTGTATAAATCTGCCACTGCAGGCGGTTGATTAGAGGTGGTATGAGTAGTGATTGTGATTAATTTTTTCGAAGTAGCTGCTTTCCCAAATGAGAATCCTAAGGTTAAAACAGAAACCATAAAAGTAATTGTCAGTAAAATCACAAACATTTTTTTGCATTTCATTTCTTGCATCCTCCCTCTTGTGCATATTTTTTTAATCTTTTAATGAACCAATCATAACACCTTTAACAAAATACTTTTGTACAAATGGATATATAGCTAACATTGGTACCATCGAGACAAAGAGTGTTGCATATTTCACCCCCTTTGCGTTGATTAAACCTAATTCTTGTCTTGCACTCAAATCACCTGCTTCAGCAGCCTGCTGAAGCGTCTGGGCAAGCATTATAATATCTCTCAAAACAAGCTGCAGAGGAAATTTTTTCTGGTCACTTAAGAATATCATGGCATTAAACCATGAATTCCAATGCCCAACAGCATAATAAAGTCCTACAGTTGCAAGAGCTGCTTTAGAAAGCGGTAAAACTATTCTTGTAAATATAACAAATTCATTTGCACCATCAAGATATGCTGATTCTTCTAATTCATGAGGTATGTTCTGGAAGAATGTTCGCATAATTATCAAGTTAGTAGTACTAATTGCACCTGGTAAAATCAAAGCCCACATAGTATCATATAGTCCTAAGTTTTTGACTAATATAAAAAGTGGAATCAAGCCCCCTGAAAAATACATAGTTATTATAACAAGCCAAGTATAGAAAGATTTTAATGGTAAATTCTTTCTTGACAGTGGATAAGCAAAAGAAGTTGTCAAAATAAGGTTAATCAATGTTCCTACAATGGTATAAATAACCGAATTCTTAAAAGCTCTGGGAACTGTCCCTGCCGTAAATATCATTTTGTATGAATCCAATGTAAAACCAATCGGAAAAATTGTAACTATACCTTTATTATTTGCATCCGCACTACTTAAAGATGAAGCAAAAACATTTAGCACAGGATATAAAGTAACTATTAATACAAATATCATAGTAGTGTGTACAATTATTGTTAGAATTTTTGTTGACAACGAATTATCTTTCACCATATAAATTTCGCCTCCACTAAAAGAGTGCTGTTTCTGTAACTTTTTTTGTAATCTTGTTTGCTATAATTAGTATTGTAAGATTAATTAAAGAGTTAAATAAACCTATTGCAGTTGTATAACTATATTCACCATATACAAGTCCTCTTCTATAAACATAAGTACTTATAACGTCTGATGTTTCATAATTAAGCGGACTTTGCATAAGTAAAACTTTTTCTGCACCCAGTGACATAATATGTCCAATTCTCAAAAGCAGCATTATAACAATAGTGGGCATTATTGATGGTATCGAAATATACCTCATCATCTGCACTCTTGTTGCACCATCTATTACAGCACCTTCATAAAGTTCAGGATTTACATTGCTAAGTGCTGCTATATAAATTATTGCTCCCCAACCCATATGTTGCCATATGTCACTTATTATATATAATGGTCGAAACCATTTAGGATCAGCCATAAAATATATGGTTGGTAACCCCATTTTTTGAAGTATCATATTTATAATACCATCTGTTGGAGATAAAAACATTACCATCATACCAATTATTGCTGGAAGAGAAATAAAGTGAGGTAAATAACTAACTGTTTGTACAAACCTTTTATAAAAACCATCTCGAAGCTCATTTAGAAAAAGAGCAAATAATATTGGCAGAGGAAATACAAATATTATCTGATAAATATTTAGAAGAACTGTATTTCTAATCAACCGCCAAAAGAACGGATTTTCAAAAAACCTTATAAAGTGTTTAAATCCTACCCACTCACTTCCCAATATACCTTTTCTAAAATTATAATCTTTAAACGCAATAATAACTCCATACATAGGAATATAATGAAATATTATGTAATAAAGAACGCCTGGTAATGCTAATAGATGAAGATATTTTGTCTTTTTTATGGATTTCCAAAATTCTTTAAAACGATTACGAAACCTTTCTTTTTGTGACAATGTAACTTCCACTTTTATCACCTCATAAAAGATTGTAATTTGTCATTTATAAGAGTTCTTTAAAGAGGACTGCTCTTTTTGGTGAAAGTTTCAAGAGCAGTCCCTCAAATAGTTATTTTCTATTTATATAACGATTATAAGCTTGTTGATATATCTTTATTGCCTCGTCTATTCTCATTCTTTTTAATCCCTTTCTCAGCTGTTCAACATCGTTGATTTTTCCTGTCATAAGCCTTACAAACATCTCGTCATAATATGTGTTTACAACATTCATAATATCTGCCAGCTTTTTTGCCTCATCCGAAGTAAACGAAAGAATAGGCAAAAGTTTTGTATTAGATGCATATCTCCAATTTTCGCTCGCTTCTTTTTGTTGTGGAAGTCCTAACCCTATTTGAAGAGCATTTTCTTTAGCCTGAATAAACGGACCACCAAATGAAGCACAAGCGTATTTTGCAAGTGCAGAAGGTCTATCAAGCTGTGGATTGTTCATAACTTCATCTGTATATACAGGACGTCCATCTTTTATAACATAACTTTTACCCAACACACCAAAATTGAGTGCCATGAATCCTTCTTTACTCCATCCCCAGTCGAGAACTTTTATGGCAAGAGGAATATTTTTGCAAGATGTTGTAATAGCAGCACCACTTTTAGCAAATTGAGGTTCACGGTGACCAAATTCTGGTTTTTGCCCCTTTTTAAGAACTGGATACTTAACTCCCATTAAATCCTTTTTTAAGTTTACAAAGAAAGCTAAGTCGCCACCTATTAATCCCAAAAAAGAACCTATTAAATCATTCTGAATATTTGCCCTGATTATATCTCTGTTCATAGTAAGTACATCTGGATCAATCAATCCTTCCTTCCACCATTTTTGAAGTGTCTTTATAAAATCTGAATACTGAGGCTTTAAAGGTCCATATTGAATCTTATTGTTTTCAACAAAGAAATCTGTCTTTATACCCCATGCCCCCACTAAAAAGCTGCAATAATCAAATGCTCTTCTTGGGCTTGTTGCTCCACCTAAGCTTATGGAAAATGGTCTTTCATCGTTTTTCCCATTTCCATTAAGGTCATTATTCTTGAAAGCTTTTAACATTTTATACCATTCATCAACAGTTTCGGGTGGATTTATTTTTAATTTGCTTAACCAATCTTTTCTTACAATTGGTCCATAGAAGGTACCTTGAATTTCAGGATCTTCTCTCAAATAAGGGAAACAATAAAGATCTCCAGTATCAGTTACTATCATTTTTTTCACATCAGGATGTTTTGATAAATATGACTTAAAATTTGGAGCATATTTGTCTACATATTCATTAAGCCTTATAATCACTTTGTCTTGTAAAGCTTTCATCGGACCACCCGGATAACTGTCTATCCAATTCCAGTAAATAATATCAGGGAGCTTTTTAGATGCAATCATCAAGTTCAGTTGGTCTTGAGCTGCAGTGCCTCCCATTGGAGGATGGATAAATTGAATATTTACATTTAACTTTTTCATAAGAAGTTGATATGCTGCAATCTTGCTAAAGTTATCATACGAAACAGCAACTTTAGAATCCATCTGTACAAAATAAGTAATAGTAGGTTTTGTAGCTGCAAAATTCATTTTAGGATTTATTGCTAATAAGCCAATCACAAAAACAAATACCACAAGAATACTACAAAATCTCCATACTTTTAATTTCTTTTTGCCGAACATTGAATTTAGCCTCCTTATTCTCCGTTAATTTTTTCTAGTTTCAAATCTATAGCAAGGTGCATATTTTATCAACTTTCAACTATTTAGAAAGAGCAACAATTTCTTAGGCTGGTACACATTCACTTTTTAAAATCAATGTACATTTTTATAGAAAAAACAAACCCCCTGCTATAACAGGGGGTAGCTTCTAAATAAATTTTTTTGTTCAAACTTCTCTTAGTCTTTCACAAAACTCACTTGGCAAGATTCCAATTACCTTTTTAAAAGCTCTTCTAAACGTATGAGCATTTGTGTATCCTACCATTTTAGCAACCTCATCAATGTTGTATTTTTCCTCTCTTAAAAGTTCACATGCCTTTTCAATTCGCAGTTTTTCAATATAATCACTAAACTTCATACCTGTCTGTTCTTTGAAAAAGAAAGAAAAATAAGAATTTGAAAGATCAAAATGCGACGCAACAAAAGAAATACTCATTTGAGAGTTATACAAATTAGAATTAATAAACTCCAATATTTTTTCTATTAATTTTTCATTATGACTCTTTTTATTTTTATCCATCATTTTGGAAGTATCAATAAATTTTTGAACAATCTGGTTAAATGCTGCTTCTAAATCCTGTCTTTCCCTAAAAACAAACAATTCTTTCAATTCAACATTAGAGAACACCGTATCATCGCATTTGTTAATTACTTTGATAAATGTTGCTAACAACTCATTTAGGAATATAATTTTTAGATTTTTACTCAAGGTACTTTCTTTAAAATTTTTCTCAAAAAGCATGTCGAATAAAGATCTTAAGTCATTAAATCGTCCTGCTAAGGTAAGTGAAATAATCTTTTCTTCTATTTCTAATGGATAATAAATTACATTTGACCTTTGCCATTCATCGGCATTAATTATACTGTTTCCAATATCTTCATATCTCAAAGAGATGTTTTCCAATACTTCTTTAGCATCCAAAAATGCAAACTGAACATCAAATAAATTTTGACATACTCTACCCAAAACTACCAAAGGAGTTATTGAAAATTTTTCATTTATTTCTCTCTGAACTGTCTCAAACAAATCTTCTGCACGTTTTTTTACTTCATAAACATCATCTATGTTAAATCCAACTAAAACAGCAATATCATTTTCAGATATTGGATGTAAATAAACTGTCCCCTCATAATTCTTTTTTAATATTTCCTCAACAGAAATTCTATACAAATCCAATTCATTAAGTATCCTCTTAGTAGCTTTTTGATATTCTCTTAATATCCTCATAATTGCAATTGCAAAGTTTTTTGAATCTATATTAAAATTCAAATATTTTATAAGTTTTTCAATTTTACTCTTATCATCGTATTGACCATACAAAAGCCTTTCAAAAAAGATTTCACGTAATACAAATTGCTGGGTTTCAAGTCTTCTTGAAAGCTCTATTTCACTCTGTATTAGATTTGAAATTTCCTTTTTAATGATATCAAATTCTTTTTCTTCATTATTTAAAACTGGTCTTATCAGCTTCAAAATCCCCAAAATTTCAGATATAGGTTTTTCATTTTTATATGCAAAAATAGTAGAAATTAATAATCCTAAAATCAAGGCAGTGAGCAACACAGCAGTTGCAACATTTCTTAAAAAATATACTTCCTTCATAACCATTTCAATAGGAAATTCTACTATGTACATCCAATTATTTATTTGAGATTTTACATATGTTCTTATTATCCTGCCTCTGCTTCCTCTTACAATAATAAATCCTTGAGTTCTATCAAAATCAGATAAATTTATATGTTGCGATAGTTTGGGACTTACTAAATAAGAAGAAATTATAGAACCATTTTCTGAAATAATGTAAGCATTTCCTTTTAAATTTTCTACTATTTTACTAAGTAAACTTCGAATTTTCTCCTCATTAATAAAGACTGCAATAACTCCATCAGGATTACGCTTTTTCCAAAATGGAAATGAATAAGTGTATGTTATCACTTCCTTATTCTCTCCATTAATCACAACCTTTTCTTTAGGTAAAAAATCTTTAAAATGAAATGTATTAAACAGATAATCATACCACTGTTTAAATGACATTTTACTATATCTAAAGTTATTTTTGTAGAATTCCTCCATTTCAAAATAAAGAACAGAATTATAATAAACAGTATCACTATGTCTCATAGCAACCAAAAGTGATATATCAAGTTCATCCTTTAAATTAGAAACAATTTTACAGAAGTTATTGTAATACTCCCAAAACCAGTAAACATCTGGTGAGCCTTCTTTGGGCGTATCCAATGTTGAAATCCACTGAAGTTTTGAATCATAAGCCATCTTTATTGCTATTTCATCTATTTTTTCCATTTTACTATCAATAAAGTTTTTCAATTGATTTAAGAGAAACAAGGTTGAATTCACCGAATTTTTTTGAACAACGGTGAAAGAAGTATTAAATACAATCAACGACAATAATAAAGGAATCAAAAGTATAGAGACATACGAAATCAAAAACCTTTTGAATACAAACGATTTCTTAAATTTCTCCAATAACATAAGTGAAACTAAGCCCCCTGTCAATTAACTCTTTCTTTACAAATAATATATTAAATCATGGCAATATATAAGTCAACCTCAATAAATATTATTTAAAGATTAACTTTATTTTTGTTTAATATGACTATTTTATTTCTCTCGAGGGTACAAATTAAAAAAATACTTTTTACTGTTATGTTTATTGGTAATTCTTGTAACAAAAAAGCCACAGAGGACATCATTCCCTGTGGCTTTAAATTTATTTATTAAAATTTTACTCCTCTAAAATTCTTTCTGCTTCCTCTCTGTATGCATCCATTACATAAGGAATACCAGAAACTTTAGCTGCATCCTCTGTCAGAGCAATTAAATCTTTTCTTGAAATTGTAGAGATTCTGAAGTTTCTTGAACCAGCCATCAGCTGTTGCAAACCTGTTTTGAACTTTTGCACAAATGTGTAAATACCAATTGCACCAAGAGGAATGTTCTTTATCTCATCACCATACTTTTCACGAAGCTCTTCATATGTTATAAAGATCTCTTCGGGTGTTGTACCATACTTCGATACTGTCTTCGGAAGATTGCCTTCTTTTAACCACTTCTCAATATTCTTGCCCACCATCCCTGGTATCATCAATGCTCTTCCCATACAAACAGCTTTTACATATGGTGCACCCATTGCAATTGCCTTGAACACTCCATCTTCTGTTGAAAAACCACCTGCAATTGCAAGGTCAGGAACTCTGAAACCTTTCTTTGTAAGTTTTTCAGCAAACTGATATGCCAGAGCTTCCAAGTAAAATGTTGGAATCCCCCACTCGTTCATCATTGGCCACGGGCTCATGCCTGTACCACCCGGTGCACCATCAATTGTTATTAAATCAAGTTTTGCCTCAGCACCAAATCTTAGTGCCATAGCAAGCTCTACAGCTGAGTATGCACCTGTTTTGAGTGTTATCCTCTTAAATCCAAGTTTTCTTAGTCTTTCTATTTCTTTTAGGAAGCTTTCTTTTTCTACAAATCCAAGCCTGGAATGTCTCTCAAATTCTCTTATTGCACCTCTTTTAAATGCTTCCTGAACATCTTTTTGGGTTGGGTCTGGCAGCACAACATATCCTCTCTTTTTGAGCTCTAAAGCTCTTTCTAAGCTTTTTACCTTTATCTCACCACCAATACATTTTGCACCCTGTCCCCATTTAAGTTCTATTGTATCAAGTCCATGCTTTTCAATAACATATTCTGCAACACCAAGGCGAGTATCTTCAACATTCATCTGGACTAAAATCTCGCCCCAACCTTCATGAAATCTTTTATAAGTATTTATTCTCCTATCCATCTCAGGAGAATTTTTTACCTTGCCATCTGATGTAAGTTCAAGCTCAGGATCAACTCCACAGACATTCTCACCACAAACAAGTGTAATACCAGAAATTGCTGCTCCTACAGCAAAATGTTCCCAGTTCTTGCGCGCAATTTCTGTTGAACCAAGTGCACCAGTAAAAACAGGAACTTTCATTTTTACTTTCTTTTCCCAACCATATTCTGTTGTTGTATCAACATTTGGGAATATAGCTGTATCTGGATTTGGTTCAACTCCTTCAGGAAGTCCTTTTGCTCCAACTGCATAACCCTGAATGTTAAGATGAGAATAATCAACAGGATAATTCTTATCAGCACCCGCAGTAACTTCTCCAAATGGTCCGGGATACAAAACCTCTCTTCCTCTAAAAGACGCCAAAAAGATTTCACAATTTCCTTGACACCCATCCACACATCTTGTACAAAGTCCTGACATAGGAACAACATCTTTTGAACGGTTAAACGTGCCTGTTGCTTCATTTGCATTTGGTCTTCTTAGATTCATCTTACAACCGTCCTCCCTTTCTACAAAATTTTTTTATTAAATTAAAAAACACAATAAGGCACTCTAAATTACAAATCAAAAGCGAATATCGTAAATACAGAAACTGCTATCTTTAAAAATGAGAGCAAAGCTCTCATCGCTGGAATTTTGTATTCTCTCACTATATATCTAACCTTTCCGGAAGGACCACATTCAATTTCATTCACATAATCAACCTTTATCGAAATATCTCCAAACTTGCTTTTAATATTTTTTATGAACTTCTCAACCTCACTCTCACTAAATCCTTTACCTTTTACAATCTTTAGTGTCATATTTTCCAAATCATGCTGAACAAGCTGATACTGCAGCACTCCTTCCATCTCTCTTGCTAATATATTGAAAAAGTGACTGTCATAAACCTCTCCATTCTTTGTGACAAATATCTCATCAATCCTACCATCTATTTCCTTAATAGTAGGAAATCCTACTCCGCAGTCACAGCCTTCATCATCAAGGGTCACCACATCACCAAGTCTATATCTTAGCCTTGGCATTACATAATTATGAAGATCTGTTACTAAAATTGACTTTTTATTTTCATTCTCTAATCCTTCGATATCCACAAACTCATAAAATCCCGTCAAGGTCATCAAATGCATCTTACCTTTTGGGCACTGATACGCTATTATTCCGCCATCCCTTGCACCATATTCGTTTATTACAGGGCATTTAAATACTTCTTGAATTAAATCCTTTTGGTATTCATATAAATTTTCAGCTGTGGTGACAACTCCCTTGAGTTTCAACTTCAAGTCTATACCATTTTCTTTTAAAAGATATGCAAGTTTATATGCGGCAGAAGGATATGCGTATATATACAAAGGTTTGAATCTCTTGATTCTTTTTGCAATTTTATTTATTGCCTTCTCGTTTATATCCCATGAAGAAATTATAAGCCTATTTTTCAGAATTCGCTCTTTAATCTTACCTTTCAAATCCTTGACATTAGCAATGTCACTTCTTGAAGCCCAAAGCATCAGACACCTATCACCAATGTTTATCCCCCACCAAGAAAGTCCCAAATACCTTGCTGCTTCATACCACTCAACAGTTTCTCTGTCCATGTAAAACTTTACAGGCTCACCAGTAGACCCGCCTGTTCTATTTAAAATGCATTTTGAAAGATCTGCTTTTTCTGATAAGTAAAAATCTCTGTTTTCTGAAAACTCTTTTTTTTCCAAGATGGGAAATTCTTTTAAAGCTCTTTCTGGATAAACTTCTATTTCTTTTTTGAGATAGTCGTACTTTTTATATGCTGGGACGTGTTCAATACAATATAACAACAGCTTTTTGAGCTCTTCCCTTTGAACATCCTCAATTTTTTCTTGAGAAGCTCTACTATTTTGTGACAAAATCCTTAGTTTCTTTCTTGTTGTGTTTCCTTTAAAAATTTCCATTAAAGAAAAAAATAAATTTCTTATAAGCAATCCAATAAAATCCATATTCAAAACTTCCATTCCAACTTTTTTAATTTACTATTCAAATTATATCACACACTTCAAAAAACAAACAATAGATTAAATGATTTTAATTAGATTTTTGTGAAAAATAAATAAAAATGTCTCTTACCCCTTTGTGAAAAATGGGTAAGAGACACCGAAAACAATTACATTTTCTCTGGAGCGTCAACCCCAAGCAGTCTTAGCATGTTATTTATGACAATTCTTACACACTCAACAAGAGAAAGCCTTGTAAACATCAGTTCTTCATTTTCATTTTTAACTCTGCACGCGTTATAAAAAGCATGGAACATAGATGCTAAGTCTAAAAGATACTTTGTCACTCTGCTAACGTCTAAATTCTTTGCTGCTATCTCAATTTCTTCAGGAAGTTCTAAAAGCTTTTTCAAAAGTTCAAGCTCTTCCTCTTGTTGCAAAAGTTCTACTTTTATTTTACTTTTATCTAATACAATCCCTTCTTCTGAAAGAGCTCTAATGATCCCACATGTTCTTGCGTGAGCATACTGAACATAAAATACAGGGTTGTCAAGTGTCTGCTGGGTCACAAGGTCTAAATCTATTTCAATATGGGTGTCTGCTGACTTTGTATTGAACATAAACCTTGCAGCATCTTTGCCTATCTCGTCAATCAGGTCAATTAATGTTATTGCCTTACCTGTTCTTTTTGACATTCTAACAACTTCTTTACCTCTTACTAATCTTACAAGCTGCATAAGAATGACAATAAGCCTTTCAGGGTCAATTCCAAGCGCCTTCATTGCAGCTTTCATTCTTGCAACATGTCCGTGATGGTCAGCGCCCCAGATGTCTATCACAATGTCAAAGCCTCTTTTTTCAAACTTGTTTCTGTGATAAGCAATATCAGCTGCAAAATAGGTTGGAATCCCATTTGCTCTTATCAAAACCTCATCTTTTAAGCTCTTATCTATCTTTGATGCTACAAACCACAGTGCTCCATCTTTTTCATACGTGTATCCTCTTGATTTTAAATCTTCAATTGTCTCAAAAACTTCTCCACTTTCATAAAGGCTACTTTCATGAAACCATACATCATATTCTATGCCATATTTTCTCAAGTGCTCTTTCATAAGCAAAATATTTCTCTTTAGGGCAAAGTCGACAAGCTTTTTTCTTCTCTCATCTGAGGATAAATTCTCCAAATCATCCCCGTGTTCATCTAAATATTCTTTTACCCTTTCGATTATATCCTCACCATGATAGCAATCTTCGGGAAGATCTATATTTTCACCCTTGAGCTGTCTATATCTAATCTCAAGGCTCTGTCCAAACTTTTCTATCTGGTTTCCTGCATCATTTACATAAAACTCTTTTGTGACATTGTATCCTGCCCATTTTAAAAGGTTTGCAAGACAATCACCCAGCGCACCTCCGCGGGCATTGCCCATGTGCATAGGACCTGTTGGATTTGCTGATACAAACTCAACCATCACTTTTTTGCCATTTCCAATATTTACTTTTCCATAGTTATTGCCCTCAGATAAGATAACCTCCACAGCTTTATAAAGCCATTCTTTTTTGAAAAAGAAATTTATAAATCCTGGACCTGCCACTTCAACCCTTTCAATAAAGGTTTCCGACAGGTCAATGCAGTTTAAAATGTGTTGAGCTATCTCACGCGGGTTTTTCCTTAGTTTCTTTGTAAGTTCCAGCGCAATATTTGTTGCAAAATCACCGTGAGATTTCTCTTTTGGTTTTTCAATCATTATATCTGGAATGCTGTCAAGCTCAAATATTCCCGTCTCAATACACCTTTTTATAGCATTTTGAATAACACTTTTTACCTGCTCTTTTGCGAGTTTTACCAAGTTCAATTTTTTACACCTGCCTCTTTGATTTTGAGTAAAAAGTCATTTTCAGACATCATATGCGAATCCAAATCTATGGCATACTCTACTAAAACCTCTCCACCACTATCATCCAAGTCAACTTTCATCTTCTTTGTATAAACTCCAATCATGATAACTCCCTGGTCGGTTATATATGTGGAGATATGTCTTTTGCCAGGCTCAAATATAAAGGTTGATGTAACATCACCCCAGCGGATTAAGGTTATAAGGTCGGGTTGAATCTTAAAAGTTGTTGTGGTACCTGCAAGCCCGGTCAGTTCACTTTCCTTATATGTCACAAAATAACTTTCTCCTTTTTTATAGAACTTGCCTTCTGTGAAAAATTCTATGCTATTTTCAAAGCTGCTTACGGGGTATTCCTGCGTACCTTTAACATAAATCAAGACGTCTTTTTTCATACCTTCACACCCCAAAAAATGCCTATTTATCAGTATTTCTCAATGTCTATTTTTTCTTCACACTTTATTTTTTCATTTAAAAATATTGAAGCTACAGACTCAAATTTTTTGAGATTGTCACTTGCATAAAAATAATATGTTGGTTCTTCGCTGGAATTGTTTAGCATATCATTCTCTTTTAATACTTCAAACACCTGCTTAGCTGTCTCAAGTGCAGGATTTATTAACATAACGTCCGGCAATACTTTTTTTATGACATCCTGTAAAAAAGGATAGTGTGTACATCCCAGAACAAGAGTATCTATTTCTTTTTCACTGAACTCTTCTAAGTACTCTTTCGCAACAAGATAAGTTACCTCTTTATCTGTCCACCCCTCCTCTACAAGCGGAACAAAAAGAGGACACGGCTTTGAAAAAACCTTTATGCTACTATCAAGCTCTAATATCTTTTTTTCAAAAGACCCGCTTGCTATTGTCCCTTCTGTGCCTACAACGCCAACTCTTTTATTTTTAGTGGCATTTACTGCTGCCTTAGCACCCGGTTCAATTACTGCAACAATAGGAATATCGAAACTTTTTTTCAAAGTTTCATATGCATAAGCAGAGGCAGTATTGCATGCCACAACTACAATCTTAACATTTTTCGATAACAAAAACCTTGTGTTTTGCATAGCAAACTTTGTAACAGTCTCTTTAGACTTAGAACCATATGGAATTCTTGCTGTGTCACCAAAATATACAATGTTCTCATTTGGCATAAGACTTACAATCTCTTTGAAGACAGTAAGTCCGCCCAAACCAGAATCAAATATACCGATCGGTCGCAAATCCATAGCTATTTCAGCCCTCTTTGCTGTATTTTATGCTTTTTTTCTGCTCATTCTTCTCAATGGCAAGAGAAATTAGTTTATCAATGAGCTGAGAATATGGAATACCACTGAACTCCATAAGTTTTGGATACATCGAAATACTTGTAAAACCAGGTATTGTGTTTACCTCGTTGAAATACACTTTGTTCGTATCTTTATCAACAAAAAAGTCCACTCTTGCCATTCCACAGCACTCAAAAATTTTGTAAATCCTTGCTGCCAAATCTTTTATCTCTTCAGTAACTTCTTTTGGAAGTCTTGCCGGGATGATGAGCTCTGATGAATCATCAATATATTTTGCTTCATACGAATAAAACTCTCTTGATGGAATTATTTCACCCGGCTCAGACACAAATACCTCATCATTTCCCAAAACTGCACATTCTATCTCCCGAGCGTTTATAGCCTGTTCAATCAAAACCTTTGTATCATACAAAAAAGCCTCATGTATCGCCAAAACAAGGTCTTCTCTATCTTTCGCTTTTGATATACCCACAGACGAGCCTGAGTTTGCAGGCTTTACAAAAACAGGATACGAAAACTCACTCTCTATTCTTCTTATGAAATAATCTTTTTTAGCTGAATATTCGTTTTTGTATACAACTAAAAAATGCCCCTGTGGTATTCCTTCTAAAAGCGCAAGCTTTTTAGCAAATGCTTTGTCCATACATATAGCCGACGAAAGAACACCGCAGCCCACATACGGTATGTTAGATAACTCTAAAAGTCCCTGAACTGTCCCGTCCTCACCATTCAGTCCATGCAAAACCGGAAAAACCACGTCAATGTCGATAAAGGTAGCCTCGTTATCTTTTATTTTTACAAGTGCCTTTTTGGTTCTATCAGGAGAGACAAAACATTCTATAGAAAACTGAGTCCATTTGCTATCCAAATCTTCAATTTTGCCTGTGTACAAGAGCCATTTTCCTTCTTTTGTTATACCTATTGGAATTATTTCGTATTTTTCCTTGTCCATATTTTGCATAATTGATTTTGCCGAAACTATGGATATTTCGTGCTCTGTTGAAACTCCTCCAAACAAAACAGCAACTTTTAACTTGGTCATTATCAGAATTACCTCCAAAAATATGCTTTTTGTATTTTTATATATTCATCAAGCATACAACTTTATTACATTTAAAGTCGCATTTTCTACAAACCAAGATAACCTTTCACATCAAGCAAAATTTCCTCTAATTTTTTCTCATCCGGACTTTCACCATAAATTCTTATAAGGTCTTCTGTCCCAGATGGTCTTACCAAAAACCACGAGCTATTTTCAAGGATAACCTTTAGACCATCTCTTGTCCTATACTCTGTACATTTCAACCCTGCCACTTCACTTTTACCAAAATTTTTTATTCTTTCCAATGCCTCTTCTTTTTTCTGATGAGTTGTTCTAACATCAATTCTTTTATTATAAAGCTTTCCATACTCAGATTCAATGCTCCTTAAAATTTCTTTTGGAGATTTTTGAAGCTTTGCAACTGCCTCTGCAACCAAAAGGTCAGCCAAAATCCCATCCTTTTCAGGCACATGCCCTTTTATGGAAAGCCCTCCAGATTCCTCTCCACCAATCAAGGCATCCTCTTTCATCAAACACTCTGCAATATATTTAAACCCAACAGGTGTTTCAATGCAACGCATATTGTGTTTCTCTGCAATTTTGTCGAGCATAGAAGTTGTTGCAACTGTCCTTGCAATTGTCGATGCTCTTCCGCGCGTTTTTATCAAATAGTCTGCAAGCATAAAGATTACTTCATTTGCCGAAATATATTCCCCGTCCGGATTTACAACTCCAAACCTGTCTGCATCCCCATCTGTTGCAAGGCCTAAGTCAAATTTTTCGCTCTTTATAACCTCTAAAAGGTCTTTCATATTCTCCAAATTAGGCTCTGGCAAATGTCCACCAAAAAGCGGGTCGCGCCAATTATTAATTACCTTTACTTCACATCCAAGCCTCTTGAGCGCTTCATCAACATACCCTATCCCACAGCCATACATAGGATTTACAAGAACTTTTAAAGTTTTCCCTTCAAATGCCTTTTTGTCTATCAAGTTCAAAACATCATTTATATACTCTTCCTTGTGGTCAAAGTATTCAATGAGCTTCTCATCAGGATTTAAACTGCCAAGTCCTTCTTTCTGTATTCTTTCCACGTTTTTCACTATCTTATCTGTAATCTGTGTGTTGGCAGGTCCGCCATAATGTGGAATAAACTTTATTCCATTGTAGTAATATGGATTATGACTTGCTGTTATCATTATTGCTCCGCTTACACCTTTTTTAACAACAGCATGTGCAACAGCCGGTGTTGGAATCGGCTGTTTTGAAAGAAGAACGTGTATTGCATTGCTACTTAGAACTTCGGCACATACCTTTGCAAAATTTTCTGAGTGAAATCTATAGTCATAGCCAATAATTATTGTCGGATTCTCATATACTTCTGATACATATTCAGCTATTGCCTGAGCAACAATTTTTACATTTTCAAAAGTAAAATCATCTGCTATAATTCCTCTCCAGCCATCTGTTCCAAATGTGATCTTTCTCATCTTTTTTACCCTCCTCCAAAAAAGATTGGACAAATATATTATAATATAGTTTGAATTTTTTACAACAAACAAAAAAATGACCGGGCATAAATATTATTTAGCCGGTCATCTTTCTTTGTTCATTTGTCGGCTGGAGTCAAGTACTTTTCAATCTTCTTTTTAACCCTTTGAAGAGCATTGTCGATTGACTTTACATCCTTGTGGATCATATCAGCAATCTCTTGATAACTCCTTCCTTCCAGGTAAAGGCTCAAAACCTTGAACTCAAAAGGAGAAAGACATTCAGTAATAACATTTATAGCGTTTTCAAGCTCCTCCTTTGTAATCATAACCTCTTCAGGGTCAGAAATGAATGTGTCTGCTAAAGTGTCAATAAGTGTCCTTTCGTCATTTTCTTCGTACACAGGCTTGTTAAGTGATATGTAAGTGTTAAGAGGAATATGTTTTTGCCTGCTGGCAGTTTTGATTGCAGTTATCATCTGCCGCGTAATGCACATCTCTGCAAACAATCTAAACGAAGGATATTTTGTCTCATCAAAATCACGCACAGCTTTAAACAAACCTATCATGCCTTCTTGATAAATATCCTCCTTGTCAGCTCCAATCAAAAAGTACATTCTACACTTTGCCTTTACAAAATTTTGATATCTACAAAGAAGTTCTTCAGTTGCTTCCTTTATTCCTTCTCTTGAATATCTTACCAATTCCTCATCTGGACATTCTTTAAAATTCAAAAGCCATTTTTGCAATGTCAAGGCAATATGCCTCCTTAAGTTTTTAAGCCTTGTTAAGAATTCAAAGAAAAACCTATCACAATAATTATATATTATTGCTAAAGCTTCTTTCAAGCTCATTCCAGATTTTTTTTGAACTTCTCCAGTTTGCGAATAATATCATCTTCTAAAGCATCTTCTAACTTGCTATTTTTATACATCTTTTCTTTTACTTTCTTCTCAATTTCTTTTCTGTAATGTTCAATCTCGTGTATAAGTTCTCTTGGAGGTATTCTCAAAGCACCATCTCCAAGGATTATGAGCTGTTCTAAATAGTCTGAGGTTACAACACCAATCTTTTCGTTTTTGCTGTTCTTGTAAACATATTGTTCTATGTAGTTGTCAGCTGTTTCGCCCTCTTTTGTGAATATTACTTCTACATTGCTGATGGTTTCCTTTCTCCGCATAGATCCCTTAACTAAGTGTGAATCAAACACAATAGTAATTTTATACCCTTTGTAGCCCGAAAAATCTGCTAAAATGTCAATTAACTTTTTTCGTGCACTGTCCAAATCCTCTTCAGCAATTTTCCTTAAGTTCTCCCATGCGTTTATAAAGTTGTATCCATCAACCATCAAGTGCACCTTTGATTTCTCCTTCTTTAAGTCTTTGTTTCAAAACCTCAAAAAATATGATACCGGCCGCAACAGATGCATTAAACGAATTGATATATCCTTTTTGTGGGATTTTTATCAAAAAGTCAGCGCCTTCTTTCACAAGCCTGGAGATACCTTTTCCTTCAGAACCTATCACAATACATGTTGGAATAGTAAAATCACACTCATAAACAGGTTTTGGACTACTTGCATCTGCAGCAAACACCCATATGCCCTTTTCTTTCAGTTCCTCAATAGTCCTTCTTAAGTTAACAACCCGTGCAATCTTCATATACTCAATAGCACCTGCAGAAGCCTTTTCAACAGCTGGTGTAACAGGACATGAATTTCTTGCTTCAATCACAATTCCATGCGCTCCACACAAGTGTGCAGACCTTATAATAGACCCAAAGTTCTGTGGGTCAGTTATGCCATCAAGCAAAACTAAAAAAGGAGCTTCTTCTCTCTGCCTTGCTTCAAACAAGATGTCATCTGTATCGCAATATTCAAACTCCTGTGCAATGGCAATGACACCTTGCGGGTTTTTGGTCTGCGCCATTTTATCTATCTTGTTCTTGTCAACAAATTTTACCACAACCCCACTTTGTCTGCAAAGCTCTATTATCTGTGCAGTCTCTTTATCTTTTGCTGAATTTGAGATATACACCTCTGTTATCTTAGCTCCGCTTTTGAGTGCTTCTTTCACAGGATTTTTGCCTTCAATAGTTCTCATATTCCTCCCTCTTTTTTCCAAGATATTTTTCTCTCACCTTTTGAATCTCTCCACAAGAGAACTTTCCTTCCGGGCAATAGCCAAGTCTTATGCATTTAGGTCCTGCAAATTTGAATATGTTTGGCGCAACGTTTTTGACAAGCTCTAAAATCTTGTCAGCAACAGCCCTTATCTCCCACTGAGCTCTGTTACAGCACCTCTCGCTAAAAAAATGTAAAAGCTCTCTTGCGTTCATTGTCATGATAATTTTAGTTTCACAGGCATTTGGAAGAACATATCTTGCGTCCTCTATCGCCATTTTCTCTGCTTTTTTTAAAGCCTCTTTCTCTGAAATTCCTTGCATTTTAAAACTTTCAATGTGCTTTTTTTGAAGCTTTTCAGACAAAATAGCATAACTTTTGGCAATCTGATTCATGGTGTCTATAAAAATATTTTTAAGCTCTTCATCTTCTTCTATGCTTGGTGGAATGACATAATCAAATCCATCCATTTTGACATACCGCTGAGATTGCTGCGAATACGAAGCAATCCTGTGACGGACAAGCTGGTGTGTAAAGCTTCTCGAAACTCCTTCTATCCCAAATGTAAAACTTACATGTTCTAAGGGTGACTGATGCCCCACCTCTACCAAAAAATTCAGAAAGTTTTTAACTGTCTCATCATTTAATCTTTCGAAGATATTCTCAATGGTTGCATTAGAATAACAAAGTTTTGCAGCAGTTGCAACAACCTTTTCAGGCTCCGGTGTGTGGGATAACAAAACAACCTTGAACTTCATAGTTAATTCCTCCATATACAATAATTGCATTTTGCTGGTATAAAAATAAATTAAGTTTTGTGATAAAATTATTGTATCATAAAAAGGGGGCAATTTTATACATGGGAAAGCTATTTATTCTACCTAAACAGCAAAACTTTGTTTTAATAGGCTATGATTTTATTAAAAATCATATGCCTTTTTCTGACGGGGAGTTTGTGAAGGTGTACATATACCTTAAATATCTTTTCCAGAACAAAATTGAAGCAGTTGAAATAGATAGGATTTCAAAGGAACTAAATCTTCTTGAAAGTGATGTTGTAAAAGCACTCGAATTCTGGGCACAGAGAAATCTTATAAGGCTTTCCAAAGATGTTGATGGCAATTTTTCAATTGAGTTTTTGGATGAGATGTTTTCATCTGAAAAGGTTGAAAATGTGCCAACACCCCCAGTTTACACAACAGAGGACTTATCCAGATTTTTTGAGACAGATGAAAAGTTTAGAAACCTTCTTGAATTTGCCCAAAAACAGTACTGCAGGACATTTAACAAAAGTGATATTGATGTTTTGCTTGAGATTTATGACTGGCTAAAACTGCCTATTGAGGTTATATACCTTTTGATAAACTATGTTACAATAAATAAGAACAATAAAAACTTGAAATTTCTAGAACAAATGGCAATTAAGTGGAAAGAGCTTAACATTGACAGCATTGAAAAGGCTGAGGAGTATATAAGGTCGCAGGAAGACACAAGTAGAATAAAAAGGCTTGTTCTTCAGTATCTTGGAATATACAACAGGGCTCCGACCAAGGTGGAAGATGAAATTATGAATGTATGGATAAACGACTGGAAAGTGCCAGAAGATGTAATTATGTATGCTTTGAGCCTTGTGAAAAATGTGAACAATCCCACAGTAAGCTATGTAAATGGTATAATAAAAAGGTGGTATGAGGCAGGCCTTAAGGATTTAGAATCAATTAAAAAGTTTGAACTTGAAAATGCTCAAAAGAAAGAAAAGAGCAAAAAACAATCCTCAAATAAAAAGAGCCTCCGTGAAGAAAGAGACCCATCTACATATACTGCGTTAGAAGAACTTTACAAAAAAGCCTTAAGAGGTAATGCAAATGATGACGAATAAGAAAGAAATATTAGAAACCATAGACAGAATATATAAACAAAGACGCCTTAATGCTGAGCTTTCAAAAGAAAGAAAAATAAATGAGCTTTATGCTAAATCAAAAGAGTTTGCAGATATATGTGACAAAATAAAATTAGCTGGCTTGAGGCTGTCAAAAGCGTCACTGATGCAAAATAAAGAGCAAATAGCTAAATATTCCAAAATTTTAGATACGCTTATCTCAAAAAGGACAAAACTTTTAATTGAGATGGGATATCCGAGCGACTATTTAGAACCAGACTATGTATGCAAGGCATGCCAAGACACAGGTTTTGTTGTCTCAGAAGACAGAGTTGAGGTTTGCAAATGTAGGGCTCAGCTTTTTATTGAACTTTTATACGAACAAAGCAGGTTAAAAGAAATCTTGAAAGAACATAATTTTAGTAACTTTAATCTTGATTTCTATTCAAAAGAAATTGATTTGAAAGAAGGGCTATCACCCTATAAAAATATGCTCAAGATAATTGAAGAAGTGAAGAAGTTTGTTGAAAATTTTGATATGCCAAATCAAAAAAATCTATTATTTTATGGACCAACTGGACTTGGTAAGACTTTTCTTGCTCACTGCATAGCAAAAGAGATAATTGACAAAGGTAAAACAGTAATATTTTTAGATAGTATTTCTTTTTTTGAGATATTAAAGGACAAATACTCCAAAATGGTTCGGCTTTATGATGAGGTCAGCGATGAAGAATACAAAAGCCTTGAAGAGGTTGATCTTTTGATTATTGATGACCTTGGGAATGAAGGGAAAAATACCGAATTTTGTCATGGAGTTTTTCAGAGTTTATTAGACAAAAGGTTTTTAAGCGGTAAAAAAATGGTTATAACAACAAACTACAGCCTTGATGGACTTGTTACTGTTTATTCCGGTTTTATAATGGGAAGACTTCAGGAATATTTTATGTTTCTGCACCTTTTTGGAGAAGACGTAAGAGTTATAAAAGCAAAACTTCAGCTTGAAAAGAGAACATAAAAATATTTTGACAAAGAAAAAGGTAACCAGCTTGAAATCTTGCCGGTTACCTTTTATTTTATGGCAAATAGTAATTCACCTTCACAAACAACTTCTCCATCAACCGTGGCTATTGCTTTTGCCTTGCCGATTGAACCTTTGAGAGAAATTAACTCTGTTTCAATCACAAGAACATCCCCAGGCTTCACAACTCTTTTGAATCTTACTTTATCAATACCTGCAAAAAATGGAGTTTTACCTCTAAATTCTTCTTTCAAAAGCATTGCAACAGCCCCAACCTGTGCCATTGCCTCAACAATTAATACACCTGGCATCACTGGATTTTGTGGAAAATGCCCCTGGAAAAATGGTTCATTGATTGTAACATTTTTAATTCCTTTTGCTTTCTTCCCTTCTTCTATCTCCACAATTTTATCAACAAGTAAAAAAGGGTATCTGTGAGGAATAATATTCATTATCTTTTCAATTTCTATCATATTTCTCTACTACTCCTTTCAGTATGTTACATATAACATCTTATCACCAAATATACAGTTGAAAGAATAATTGTCAGTATCATAGTAGGAAAAGCATATTTAAAAAATTCTCCAAATGAAAGTCTATATCCTTTTTCTTCTAAAAGACCAGACGTCACAACATTAGCTGAAGCACCAATAATTGTACCATTTCCACCAAGGCACGCTCCTAAGGATAAAGCCCACCACAGGGGTTGAACATCGAGATGTCCAAGCTTTTGCATCTCTAAAATTAATGGAATCATTGTAGCAGTAAATGGAATATTATCAACAAATGCCGAAAATATTGCTGACCCCCACAGGATAACAATAGTTGTTAATAACGGATTATTATGGGTAATATTCAACATTGCTTTTGCCAGAATATCTATAACCCCAGTTATCTCAAGACCACCTACTATTATAAAAAGTCCTATAAAGAAAAATATGGTTGTCCATTCAACTTCCTCAAGTACTTCCTTTACATCCACCCCACTTATTAACAAAAGAAAGCTGGCACCAAACAAAGCTATTGTTGAAGATTCAAGTTTTAATTTATCATGGAGAATAAAACCAACTATTGTAAGTCCTAACACAAACAAGCTTTTAACTAAAAGTTTTTTATCCTTTATATACTCACTTTCATCAATTTTGAGAAAAAACTCTTTAAGTTCCTCATCTACTTTTAACTGTTTTTTGAATATAAGAGCAAATATTAAAACTGTAATAATAAGAATAATGAAAATGGCTGGTGTGAGATTATTAACAAAGTCCATAAACGAAAGTCCTGCTTTACTGCCAATCATTATATTTGGTGGGTCACCAATAAGTGTTGCTGTTCCTCCAACATTTGAAGCAAATATGATTGAAATTGCAAAAGGCAAAGGAGAAATATTAAGATCTTCTGTAATGCTCAAAACAATAGGAATTATCAAAAGCACTGTTGTAACATTGTCCAAAAAAGCAGAAGCCACAGCTGTGACAACTGATAAGAGAATCATCATTACAATAAGATTCCCCTTGGAAAGCTTTACTTGTTTTACGGCAATGTATTCAAATATGCCAGTACGCTTTGTTATAAAGACAATGATCATCATTCCTATTAAAAGACCCAGAGTATTAAAATCTATTGCATGATGAATAGCATATTCATAAGAAACAATTTTAAATACCAGCAAAATTCCTGCACCAAAAAGCGCAATAATTGTCCTGTGAATTTTTTCAGTTACTATAAATGCATATACAAGCAAAAAAATTACTATAGCCAAAATCATTATTGATTTCTCCTTTCTTTTGTAAGTGTATCATAAACAATGTTCAAAATATAATATAATCTTTCGTTTTTTCCATTCATATATAGATATCCTATTAAACATTCAAAAGCAGTAGCAAATCTGTAATCAAGAACATCAGCATTTTTGGGAATTGTCTTGCTCTTAGCATTTCTTCCACGTTTAGCAACGCTCTTTTCTTCTTCGGTTAAAATGTCCCAAATAAGTTTTATTGCCTTTGCTTGATTTTCCGCTTTTACGTATCTTATTGATCGTAAATGATAAATATGTGGAGTCAAGTTAGGATTTTCCTCAACAATTTTCGTCCTTATAAACTGTTCATATACAGCATCCCCAATATAAGCATAAGTAAGCGGATTTAACATTTCTCTTTCTTCACCACTTCTAAATTAGTTTTATATTTAAAAACAAAAAGAGCCAAAGCCGTCCTTGGCTCAAAAAATATATTAAATTAATCAGCTGTTCCAAGTACCCTTATTGTATTTACATAAGGGTCGGCTGTACCTTGCAGCTGACAATCCTCTTCTTTCAAAAGTTTTATATAATCAACAAGGTCTTTTGTAATTCTCTCACCAGGCAAAATAAGTGGTATTCCAGGAGGATACGCCATTACCATTTCACCTGAAATCTCTCCTACTGCATTGTCAAGGTCAACAACCTTTTTGGAGCTATAAAAAGCATCTCTTGGCGATACAATTACCTGCGGTGAATGCAGTACTATAGTTGGCGTTTTCACATCTTTGACACCAAGCTTCTTTGCCATATTGCGAAGAGCTTCTATTAGTTTTTCCACACTCTCTTGTGTATCTCCCAAAGAGATTATAGCCAGTATATTGTAAAGGTCAGACATCTCAACCTGTATATTATACTCATCTCTTAAAATTCTTTCAGCTTCATACCCGGTTATACCAAGCCTTCTTACATTTATACCAAGCTTTGTCTCATCAAAATCATAAACACCTGGCGTCCCAATTAGTTCTTTCCCAAAAGCATAAAGTCCTTCTATTTTGTTTATCTCTTCTCTTGCCATTCTTGCAAGTTTTAAAGTCTCTTCTAACATCTCTTCGCCATACATTGCAAGTTGTTTTCTTGCAACATCTATAGAACACATCAGAATGTATGAAGAGCTTGTTGTCATGGTAAGGTTCAAAACCTGCTTTACAGTCTCAGGTTGAATCCTGTGACCACGCAAAAGAAGCACAGAACTTTGAGTAAGCGACCCACCTGTCTTGTGGGTAGAAACCGCGCTCATATCTGCTCCAACTTCCATCGCAGTGAGCGGAAAATCATTATGAAATCCCATATGTGCACCGTGTGCCTCATCTACCAAAACTGCCATACCAAACTTGTGTGCTGTTCTTGTTATAGATTTTAAATCGCTTGCAATTCCATAATACGTTGGATTTATAACAAACACTGCTTTAGCATGAGGATGTTTTAATATTGCCTTTTTAACATTCTCAATTGTAACACCCATCGTAATTCCAAGTTCTTCATTGACCTCAGGTTGAACATATACAGGGATTGCCCCGCTCAGGATTATTCCACCAAACGCACTTTTGTGTGCATTTCGAGGCAGTATTATCTCATCTCCAGGTTCGCATGCCGACATTATCATTGTCTGAACACCGGAGGTTGTACCGTTTACCAAAAAATATGCATATTGAGCACCAAACGCGCTTGCAAATAGTTTTTCAGCTTCATAGATGACACCAATTGGATTGTTTGCATTGTCTAAATCTTCCATACCGTTTAAGTCCATGAGCATGACGTTTTGCCCGACAAAATCGGTAAACTCTTTAAGACCTCTTCCATATTTGTGCCCTGGAACGTGGAACGGTATTATGTTCTTTTCAATATGTCTTTTTACCGCATCAAATAAGGGTGTTTTGCTCTGGTCCTCCTTTGTCACCTTATTCTGCCCTGCCTCCATTTCTTTCTTTGTATTTATAATTTTCTGATTGATAATTATACCACACTGCAATTTTTTTAAAAGTATTTTTTATTCAAAAGTTACGCGGATTACACCTTCAATCAGATATAAATCTGTTATAAGTTGATTAAGGGGAGCATCTGGTAATACCAGCGCTTTGTAAATAACTTTTTCATTTTCTTCATGCACGAATTTAATATCCTTTATTGTTACTGAATGAGCAGTCAAGATGGAATCAATCTTTTGAATAGAACTTCTTAAATTCTGACCTTCAACAGAAATAGTTCTCAAAATCCCTTTCGAAACAAATCTCACTTCAAATTTTTTGAGAAAAATTAAGGTCAGATACACTGCTGCTGTTGCTAAAAAGGCCCCTTTATAATACCCAATTCCAATTGCAAGACCAATACATGCCACAGCCCACAAAGTTGCAGCAGTGGTTAAACCTTTGACTGTAGCACCGTCTTTTATAATTGTTCCTGCACCAAGAAAACCAATACCCGAGATTACCTGAGCACCGAGCCTTGCAACGTCAATATTTGCATGCCCTTTATAATATATAGCGAAAATATATTCAGAGGTCATCATAACAAGTGTAGAGCCCACACAGACCAAAATGTGAGTTCTGAAACCTGCTGGCCGGTGAACATTTTCACGTTCAATACCAATAAGCCCACCTGCTAATATTGCAAATATGATTTTCAGTATATCCTGCAGCACTTAAAATTCCCTCTTTTAAAAAGTGTAATATTATATTTATATTTTATACTACACAATTCGCAAAAATTAAAGAGGCTGCTTACCTTCTTTAAGCTCTTTAAAAAGCAGCCTCTTTAGAATCAAAATTTATCATTTTGTCCACAATTCAATATTTTGTTTAATTCTCTTTGTGTAATACTCTTCAACTTTGCTATTACCAAGTCTCTCAAATCCAGCAAGAAAATCGTTCCATACCTTATCAAAATCCTTTTCTTTTGCCATGACAACCTTTGGAATTGTTGACAATGTATAATTCCAAATCTTATCATTAATAGTCTTGATATTCGGATCGTCAATCGCAATCATCCATAAATAACCCCATGTCTTTTCAGGATACTCATTAGTTTTTGGGAATAAATCTTTCCAAATTTCTGCTTTATATGCTGATAAAACTTTCTTTTCAACATCGCTATAATTCTTTCTTATATCTTCTTTTCTTGTATCAGGTGTAATTGGATTTCCTGTTGAATCAATATACGTATTAGGCAATCTTGGGAATGGATAAACGTATGCACCTATACCAGTCTTTTTAGAAAATGTTGGATCTGTCTTTCGCATCTGGTCAATCTTAGAAATAAATACTCGTTTCCCGTTTACGTATGTGTGATGAACACCTTCAATACCCCACTGTCTGAGGATATTAGCATCTTCTGTGCACATCCAATCTAAAAATTTTATTGCCCTTACTTTATCTTTACACTTAACAGTTATCGCAACACCCCAACCACCTGTGTAACCTACTTTTACATCAGGAGGACACTGTTTTATCTTTTCATTAACAGTAACAGGATAATAACCATATGTGTATTCATACTTACCAGCCTTCTTTAAAGCTGTAATTGGTTCACCTACCGCCCAGCCTGCATCTATCAAAGCAAGAACCCTTCCAGAAGCAATTTTCGCTTTGTATTGATCATCTTTTTGCACAAATGTTTCTCTATCAAGAATTCCAGCATTCCACAAGTGGTTTAGCCATCTGAAGTACTCTTTTTCAATTGGTCTTTTATAATGCCTAATTACCTTTAATGTCTTAGGATCAACATAAAACTCTCCATCATCTGGAGCACCTGTTGCCTGGAAAGCAGGATTTGTAACAGAAATAACTGTTCGCCAATCATCTGCTGAAAGTGTTAGCGGAATTGTTGGAAGTCCCTCTGTAGTAGGATGTTTTTTCCAGTACTTGACTATTGCATCCTCAAAGTCTTTTATTGTTCTTATTCTTGGATAATTTTGTTCAATTACTACTCTGTGCTGAACCATAAAGCCACCATTCACGTCGAGAGTAGCATCATTATCTGTTGTGATACCCAAGCAATAAATGTGCGGATCCTGTGGGCTCCATCTGAGTCTCTTGAGGTTTTTACCATATGCTTTTTTGATATTTGGCCCATATTTTTCAATTAAACTATCTAACTGAACAACACCACCGGCATTTTTTAGAAGTTGTAAATCACCTTTTGCATATACCAAATCCGGATAATCACCGCTTGCTGCCATAAGCTGAAGTTTTTGTTGACCTGCGCCTGCAGAAATTGCATATTCAATCTTTAATGTAACACCTGTAAGCTCTTTTATCTTTTGTGCAACTGGAGATTTAAAACCATCATCATTTGGATTTGTCTCAGCACTATACATGGTCAAAGTAATCGGATTTTTAGCCTCAGATGTTGGTTTTAGAGGCTTTATGAGCTTAGAACTTCCAGCATTACTTATAAAACAGTTACTTAGAATAAAACTAACAATAACAAGCATAGAAACAACTACAAAAAATTTTTTTGAAACTTTCATAGCCTTTCAATCCTCCCTCTTCCTATTTCTTTTATTTATTTTAAGCTGGAATAACCAGCTTAAAATCAAAATTATTACTAATTTTTAACTTTTTACTGCACCTATCGTCATGCCATGGATGAAATATCTCTGAACAAATGGGTACACAAGCAATATGGGTAGAGTAACAATAATTGTCATTGCCATTCTCAATGAATGTGGTGTGACTTTCATTGTCCTGTTGGGATCAAGATTACTATAATAGTCTACTTGAGAAGATGCAGTTGCATTGGACAAAATTTTCTGTAGTTCATACTGTAAGGTGGTAAGTTTAGGTTCACTTGAACAATACAGATATGTATCAAACCATGAGTTCCAGTGTCCAACTGCAATAAATAAACTTATTGTTGCAATAACAGGAGCACAAAGAGGTAATATTATTCTCCAAAATATCAAAAAGTCATTCGCTCCATCTATCATTGCTGATTCTTCTAAATCTGGCGGAATTCCTTCCATATATGACTTTATAACAATAACATTAAAAGGACTTATAAGACCAGGAAGAATATACACTAAAAAGTTATTCATAAGTCCAAGTCCTCTTACCAACATGTAGTCAGGGATCAAGCCTCCACCTACGTACATAGTAATAATAAACATTATAGCAACTGGTCTTCTTGCAATAAAATCCTTCCTGTTTATAACATAGGCAACCATAGCAGTTGACAAAACACCTATTGCAGTGCCAATAACTGTTCTTAGCACAGTTATCATAACAGCCCAAGGAATTTGAGGATAGTTTAATGTTTCTGTATAGTTTACTAAAGTAAATTTTCGTGGAAATATTGTAATTCCACCTTTAACTGTATCATAAGGATCATTTAGTGATACAGCTAAAACATGTAAAAAGGGATAGAGAGTGATAACAGCTAAAATTATCATTAATAGGTAATTAAATATTTCAAAAACCACATCCCCAGCTGTCTTCTTTTTCACTTCAAAATGCCTCCTTTGAGTCAAATTTTCTTCTTTTACATCATTCGATATCCAGTTGCCTTTTTAGAAAACCAATTAGCAAAAATAAGTAGAATCAAGCTCACCACTGACTTGAAAACACCTGCAGCTGTTCCAAACGAATATCTGCCTGTACCTATACCATATGTAAGTATATAAAGGTCAATTACATCAGCAACATCTCTTGTTGCAGCTGTTCTTAAAAGAAATTGCTTTTCAAACCCTATGTTTATTATGTTTCCTATACTTAAAATCAAAAGAACTATGACTGTTGGCATTATACCAGGCAAAGTTATGTTTATCATCTTTCTGAATCTTCCAGCACCATCAACTGTTGCAGCTTCATATAACTCAGGATTTATTGACGTGATAGCTGCCAAGTATATAATCGTGTTCCAACCAAGTTCTTTCCAAATATCAGAAAATGTAACTATCCACCAAAAATACCGGGGATCAGCCATGAACATCACCGGGTAGTTTGTGAGATGAAATTTTTGTAATATTTGATTTATAACACCGCTTGGCGAGAGAATTTCGCTCACTAAACTTGCTACAACAACCCATGAAACAAAATGTGGAAGATATGAAATTGTCTGAACAGTTCTCTTAAATACTATATTTTTTATTTCATTCAAAAGCAAAGCTAATATTATTGGCAATGGAAAGCCAAATATTAATCCCATAAAGCTCATAACTAAGGTATTTCTCATAGCCTTATAAAAATCAGGGTCCTGAAACATCTCAATAAACCACTTAAATCCAACCCATTCTTGACTCCAAATAGGTTTGCCAGGTTTATAATCCTGAAACGCCATAATCCAACCCCACAGAGGGATATATCTAAAAACTATAAGCCATATTATAAAAGGAAAAATCATAAGGATTAAATATCTTTGTCGCCACAACTTCTTTGTAAGTTTTGCACTGTTCATTTTTTGCCCTCCAAATTTTGATCAAAACTCACTGCTGTATCAATAATGAATTTTAAAAGGAAAAACAAAATAATGATACCCTATTTTTTTGACATCTTGTACCCTGTAGTTTAGACATTAATTTAAAGATAAAGGAAGAAAGCAAAAATGAAAAATAAAGCCTTTTTAAATGTTTTAGTCTTTTTTGTGATTATATCACTTGTAATTGGAATAAGGTGCGTGGAACAAAAAAATTATTTCTTCGAAACAAAATAGTAAAATCAAATTGCTTTCGCGTATGAAAACGCCGAAAACTCTACAAGCATACAACACAATGAGGATAAATCTGCCAAACCAAAAGTTGAAATATTATATAACAAAATACAAGCACTTGGTAGTGCAGTTGCTGATTACTATTATTCTATGAACAAAACTATTGAAAAAAATCTTACCCCAAACGATAACTTAGAAACAATAAAACTAAAAGAAAAGTTAAAAATTATAAAACCATTTGTAGAAGAATGGTCCAAGCTTTTAAACGAACTTAAAGAGAATCCACAAAATTGAAAAAGTATTTGGCAAAAATATAAACAATTGCATATAGAAACAGGTGCTTTAATTTCTTCTCTTGAATATATTTCTGAATTCAAGAAAAAAGTATTTTTCGGAACACCAGAAGGGAAAAAGTTAGCAGAACAAAATCACCTTGCCGAAGAAGATATCAATAATTTACAGGACGAATATTATAAACTTTTAGAACAAAAGAAAAAAGAACTTACTGAATAGCTTGATGATTTGAAAGAAAAAACAAAATTGTTGAGTAAATTCAAAAATATAAAACTAAAGAATGGTAAATTTTGTTTGGATTAAAAACTCAGAAAATATGTTAAAAAGGGCTGTCCTGAAAACACTGGATAGCTTCTTTTTTGCAATATAGATAAGAATTCCAAAATTTATTTAGATGAACTTTTTTGTAAATAAACATAAATATTTTATTTCTTTATTTGTTCTTTATATTCTTTTGGTGAAAGTCCTACATATTTTTTAAACTTTGAACAGAAATAATCAACGTCATCAAATCCAACTTTTTTACTTGTTTCGCATACCTTATATCCTTCCTTCAAAAAGGCTTTTGCTTTTTCTATTCGCACTTTATCTAAATATATTGTAAAGTTTTCTCCAAATATCTTTTTGAATAGTTTACTAAAATATGAACTGTTGTATCCAAATGCATTGGCAATTATTTCTAATTTTATATCTGCAAAATAGTTTTTTTCTATGAATTCAGCAATTTTTCTTTTAAAGCTCTTAGGATCTATTTTACTGATTTCATCTGCCAAAGATACAAAATAGAACTTTATTAAACTTTTTAATTCTGTTAATGTCTGTTGCATATAAAGGTTTTTTAAAATCTCCCGACAAAGATACTTTTCAACAACAGGCTTATATAAATTGTCTTGTAACAATTTATATAATGTTTCAATATAAAAGTTTAAAAAATTTATTTTTACATCTTCTTCAGACATATCGCTATACAAAAGGTTTTCAGTTTTCTTTTCAAGTATCTGATTAATACTGTCAAATCCATTTAGAACAATAGCCATTACCAATTTTTCAATATATTCTTTATCGTTAAATTTATTTTCCCTATTTTTTTCATATTCCTTACATTCTCCTATGTAAATAATTCCTTTATACCCCAGCAAAAATCTGTTTTCAAGAAGCCTATTTGCTTCCTCAAATGATTTTTTAATAAGATTATAGTCATTCACTTCACTCCCAATTGAGATTATTACTTGACTTCCCGCAATTCTCATTAAGTTTTCTTTTAAAATGTTAATACTTTTGCTATTGAATGGATACCAAAAATCTTTGAAAAGTATGCATATATGATTGTTAACAACAGTAGTATATCCACACTTATTTCTTTTTAAAAATCCATCCACTTCGCTCTTAAAACGAAAAATCCTATCTTCCATAAACTTTTGATTACCCTTGTTATAAAATGTTACTATTGCAACCTGGTATTTTTTCCACGGAAGTGAAAGTTTATAAAAACCATTAAAATAGTCTATTTCATTAGCTTCAAATGTCCCCAGCAAAAGTTTTTCTATTACTTTTTCCAAACCAAGTTCTTGAGTTGTATGCATCATTTTTTGAAGTTCAATTTCCTGGCTAATTTTTTGTTTTACCTTCTCTAACTTCTGCTGAAGTAAATACGGGTCAACAGGTTTTAGCAAATAACTTTCAACACCAAGTTCAATTGCTTCTTTTGCATATTCAAATTCAGAATACCCTGAAATAATTATAATTTTTGTATTCACTTTTTCCTCTTTTAACTTGTTTATTAGCGTAAGCCCATCTATTCCGGGTATTCTAATATCAATCAAAGCAACCTCAGGTTTAAATTTTTTTATTTTTTCCAATCCTTCTATTCCATCTTGAGCAGTAGCGACAACCTCAAACCCCAGAGATTCCCAATCAATAATTTTTTGAAGACCTTCTAAAATAATAGGCTCATCGTCAATTAAAATTGTCTTTAGCATAACCTCTTTCACCTCTTTGGAATTTGAATTTTCACATTTGTGCCTTTACTAAGTTCACTATCTATATAAATTCTTGCCTCATCCCCATAAAACAGTCTCAGTCTATGATAAACATTTTTTAGTCCTACATGACTTTTGTCTTTTCCATCTAAAGAACTTAAAAGCTCTTCAAGCTTTTCCTTTGACATTCCAACTCCATTGTCCGCTACAATTATCTTTATCACTTCATCTTCTTCAAATACTTTAACTTCAATACTTCCTTTACCTATCATAGGTTCTATGCCATGTCTGATAGAATTTTCTACAAGTGGCTGGATAATAAATGGAAGCACTTTTGAAGAAAAGAGATTTTCCTGAACTTCAATTTTGTAATTTATTTTATCTCCAAATCGAAACTTTTGAATTTCTAAAAACTCCTTAACAATTTCAATTTCTTTTTCCAAAGATATTAAATCTGTTGTCATCTCAAGGCTTTTTCTTAGTAGATCACTCAATAAATAAACAACATGAGCTATTTCATGTTGACCAGTACAAAATGCTTTCATCCTGATAGATTCAAGAGTATTGAATAAAAAATGAGGATTTATCTGATTACAAAGCATTTCAAGCTGGATTTCTCTTTGTTTTGCTATTATTTGTTGTTTTTGAATTTCTGCAAGATATACCTGGTCAATTAGATTTTTGATATTTTTCGCCATTGTTTTTATATTTTCTGTGAGCTGTCCTATTTCATCATTGCCTAAAATATTTATCTGTGCATCTAAATTGCCATGCGATATTTCATTTACTTTTTTATTTAATATTGCTATTCTATCTGTTATTAGCTTAGAGAATAAGAGCATAAGCAGAAGTGAAACCAGTAAATTAATAAGTATAAGTCCAAATGTAATAAAAGTTATTCTGTTAACACTTTCAAATATTTTTTTCTTCGAGAAAAATGAAATAATTTTAAGGAAGCTATTCCCACTTTCACTTGCACTAATTGTACCTAAAATTGCCATTGTTCTTTGGTTATAGATATTGAAATTTTTAAAAAAACAATCATCTTCTAAGGACAAGTCAAAATTTAGTCTTTTGCCAATAAGTTTTTCATCCTTTGCTACAACAACAACTTTATCATCGTTAACTACAAGAGTGTTTAAATGAAGTGATAATATTTCTTCAAGTTTTTCTTTCTTTATATAAATCACCATTACACCTATTTTTTCTCCATAAGAATTTTTTATTAGTCTGATCAAACTGAAATAATACTGTGGACGAAATGGATTCTCATCATAAACAAGGTCCCATAAAATTTTTCCATCACCTTTTATCGCTTTTTTAAACCATTTCTGAGCTTTAATGTGCTGGTCAACCTTTATAATTTCGCCTGTATCAAGCAATGTGGGATTAAATGCAAAAATTTTTATTGCATAAATATTTCTGTGGTAAATAGACATAAGATTGGAAAGTTCTGTATATGAATTATAATCATAATAAATCTCAGATATATCTTTATATTCTGTTGAAAGTATATTCAAGAGTTTTTTATCAAGATATAACTTATTAGAAATATCAACCGCATTCTGTACAATATCCATAAGTTTGATTTTTACATCCTCAACATTTTTTCTCGTGTCTTTGATAGCATTTTCTAAAGCAATTGCTCTGAGGTTTAAAAAAAGAATAATCCCCAAAATAGTTTGGGGAATTAAAGCAGAAATCACAAATGCCAATATGAACTTTTTCTTTATTTTCAAATTTACAAAAAAGAATCTCATTTTTATCTCACCTATTTGATTTCTTTAATTTTAATTATATATTTTGTCAATATTCAACAACGCCTCTTTACTTGCTACTTCTAAAATTACTTCACTACCATTATCTTTTTGATTTACAATTGCATTAAACTGAGACTTTAATCCAAGTCCATGGAAAAAAAGTCTCCACGGCTTTTGAGAATCTTTCAATACAGTTATTAAAATTTTACCATTGTTTCTTTTTACTTCTAATTCAAGTTCTGTTTCGCCACTTACATTATTTACAACCACACAAGCTACTTTTCCATCTTCCAATTCATAAACATTCAAAGTCACATTGTTCACATAATCATAATCAGGTCTTGCGTCACAACTTCCTATTGGAATTATCGAATTCGGTCTTGCCAAAAGTGGAAGGCTAAAATAGCCATGTTTTTCCTCTCTCCATCTGCCACCAACAACTTTCTCTCCAGTCAATATATTTGTCCATGTTCCCTCTGGAACATAATACTTAACTTTACCATTTGTTGAGAAAACTGGAGCAACTAAGAGGCTGTCTCCAAGCATATATTGTCTATCAAGGTATTCGCATGCTGGGTCATCTGGAAACTCTAATACCATAGGTCTTAAGACTGGAATTCCCTTTTCTACCGTTTCTTTAGCCTTTGCAAAGATATAAGGCATAAGTCTACATTTTAGCTTTGTAAAAAACCTCAAAACATCTACTGCTTCATCGTCATAAAGCCATGGAACTTTATAGGCAGAATTTCCATGAAGTCTGCTATGGGAAGACAAAAGCCCAAATGCAACCCATCTTTTATAAAGATCTGGAGTTGCCGTGCTCTCAAAACCTGCTATATCATGACTCCAAAAACCAAATCCGCAAAGTGAAAGTGAAAGACCTCCTCTTAGTGTCTCTGCCATGGACTCATATGAAGCCAAACAATCTCCGCCCCAGTGCACAGGGAATTTTTGACTTCCAGCTGTTGCAGACCTCGCAAAGACAACTGCCTCTCCTTTGCCAAGAACTTCTTCCAATATTTCATATACCTTCTTGTTGTAAAGATAAGTGTAGTAATTGTGCATCTTTTCAGGGTCAGAACCATTAAAGTATACAACATCTGTTGGAATTCTCTCGCCAAAATCTGTCTTAAAACAATCTACTCCCATTTTAATTAACTCTTTGAGCTTTTCTGAATACCACTTGCAAGCCTCCGGGTTTGTAAAATCAACAATAGCCATTCCAGGTTGCCAATCATCTGTCTGCCAAATATCCCCATTGGCTTTTTTTAAAAAATATCCTTTTTCTTTTCCCTCATCAAAAAGTTTCGAAAGTTGAGACACATAAGGATTTATCCAAACACAAATCTTAATTCCCTTTTCTTTTAAACCATTTAGCATCTTGAAAGGTTCTGGAAAGACCCTTTTATCCCATTCAAAATCAACCCAGTGCATATCCTTCATCCAGAAACAGTCAAAGTGAAATACATGAAGAGGAATATCTCTTTCAAGCATTCCATCTATAAAGCTTGTAACTGTCTTTTCATCATAATTCGTGATAAAAGAGGTTGTAAGCCACAGTCCGAAAGACCAAGCTGGTGGAAGTTTTGGTCGACCAGTAAGTTTTGTGTAATTTTCTAAAACATTTTTCATGTTACTACCACCGATTATAAAATACTCTAAATACTCACCTTTCACAGAAAATTGAACTCTCTCAACATTCTCAGAGGCAACCTCAAATGACACACGCCCCGGATCATTTACAAAAACTCCATAACCACGGTTTGTGATATAAAAAGGAATGTTCTTGTAAGCCTTCTCAGAAATGGTTCCACCATCTTCATTCCAAATATCAACTGTCTGCCCATTCTTAACAAAAGGGGTAAATCTCTCACCCAGCCCATAAACACACTCGCCAACACCCAAAGAAAGCTGTTCCCTCATGTAAGTAGTATTATCAGACATGATTGCATAACCAAGATACTTATAACCATTTTTTGTTAGATATTTGTCTTCATAGTAATATGTTACTCCCCATTCGCCTTTTTTATTAATGGTGGCTTTGAGCTTCCCACTTGTTATTACTATAGTATCCGAAGAATCTTCTATCAAAGGACAATATCCTTCTTCTTTATAAAATTCAAAATATGGCTTTTTATCCATTTGCCCTTTGTAGTGCCAAATTTGCACTCTTATAATATCCTCAAACGGCGAAGAAAATCGCATAGTGAAAACAGGCCCTTGTAAAGTTTGACCTCGATTTGTGATAAATTGAGCTGGCGCATACACAGTAACAGAATCTCTTGTCACTTCATAATCATATAAATGAGCTGGATGATATAATCTCACTCCTTCCTTGACACGCCAAAAACCTTCTGTGAATTTCATTTTAACAATCCCTCTCCTTTTAGAATAAAAAAATTATTGCTTTGTAAAGAGATGAAGAACAATCAAGTGTTATTATACAATGCTTTTTATATTACTTCTCATACTCTTTTGCAAAAAAGTATAAATACTTTGCTTTGAGCAATTGAAAGTTAAGTTTTAACTTTTTATATTTTCTTGTACTTGAATGGAGTTGTGCCCACATACTCTTTAAAAACCTTTATAAAATAACTTACACTGTTAAAACCTACTTCAAATGCAATTTCAGAAATACTCATGTCTGTATTTTTGATAAGCTCTATTGCTTTTTCAACCCTGAATTTGTTTATGTAATCAACCGGTGTGAGATGAGTAATTTCCTTGAAAAGACGACAAAAATAGAATTTGCTTAGGTTTGAAACTTTTGCTAACATGTCAATATCAAGTTCAGATGAATAGTTTAAATTTATATAATCAAGTGCAGATTTTATCCTCTCAATTTTTAAATCAAATTCTCTGTCAGTAGTATCTGTTATAATATAGCCTCTATTAAAAAGATGATAAAATATAGTATATAAATAGCCCTTTACCAAAAGTTCATAACCTTTTGGCTTTTCTTTCCACACTGTTATTATGCTCGAAATTAGTTCTCCAACACAATGGTCATCAAACTTATTTTGAACAAGCACTTTTCTTTCTAAAATAGATTGCAAATATTTGCTTTTGCATATATCTGGAGTTTCTGAAAAGAGCATATTAAAACTGAACACAATAGCATAAGGCTCGGGATCTTCTTCAGCTTTTCCACCGTGAATTGAACCACAGTTGACAAATAAAAACTGTTTTGGTCCCAAAAAATACTCTTTGCCATCAACTCTAAAACTCGCTGTTCCCTTTTCAAGATAAACTATCTCAAATTCTTCATGCCAGTGAGGAAGAAGAGTATTGTTCTCATGAACAAATATATTTTCATAAACATTTATAGGAAATATAGCACTGCCGTGCTGAACCTTTTCTTTTAGCCTCAGTCTTTCATCCATTGTGATTTCCTCACTTTATTGTATGTTTTCAATAAAAACAATACATTAGTATCAAATAAATTTTACCACAACCACAACAAAATAAAAAGCTGCCGCAATCTAAAACTTGCGGCAGCTTTTCATCCACTGATAATATTTTATTTTTTCATCTTCATAACTTCTTTTGCTTTGTTGACAATCTCCTCTGCTGTGAGCTTGTAATATTTGAGAACATCCTCAGGCTTTCCTGACCTTCCAAACTCATCATTTACACCAACCATTTTTACCGGTACAGGATAGTTTTGAGCCAAAACCTCAGAAACAGCACTTCCAAAACCGCCTAAGATATTGTGCTCTTCTGCTGTGACAATGCAGCCAGTTATCTTTGCCACATCTAAAATCAAATCAACATCAATTGGTTTTATGCATGGCATATCAACAAGATATACCGAAACACCTTCATCCTGAAGCATTTTTGCTGCCTTTATAGCTTCATGTACCATAAGTCCTGTTGCCAAAATACCAACATCTTTCCCTTTTTGAAGAACAATACCTTTGCCAAGAGTAAGCTTCAGCTCTCCTTTTTTGTAAATTTCCTCAACACCAAGCCTGCCCAAACGAATATAAACAGGTCCTTCATGCTCAATCGCAAGTCTTACACACTCATAAGTTGATGTCGCATCAGCAGGTGATAATACTACCATGCCAGGGATAACCCTCATCAATGCTATATCTTCAAGCATCTGATGGGATGCACCATCTTCGCCGATTGACACACCTGCATGTGAGGCTCCAATCTTTACATTTAAGTGTGGATAACCTATTGAATTTCTCACCTGGTCATAAGCTCTTCCAGCAGCAAAGACCGCAAATGTACTTGCAAAAGGAATTTTGCCACATGTTGCAAATCCTGCTGCTGTTGCCATGAGGTCCTGTTCTGCAATTCCTATATTGAAAAACCTTTCAGGAAACTTTTTCTTGAAAATTTCTGTCCTTGTTGATTTTGAAAGGTCAGCATCAAGCACAACAATATTTTTATATATTTCCCCAAACTCAGCCAATGCCTGACCATATGCCTCTCTTGTTGCTATTTTTGCCATCTTATCCTTGCACCTCCAAACTTTCTAACTGCTTTTGCAACTCTTCAAGGGCTTTTTGTGCCTGCTCTTTATTTGGTGCTGTTCCATGCCAGCCAGCTTCGTTTTCCATAAACGATACACCTTTTCCTTTAACTGTTTCAGCAATTATAATTGTGGGCTTTCCTTTTACTGTCTTTGCTTCATTTACAGCATTTTCAATCTGGTTAAAATCATGTCCATCTATTTTTATCACATGCCAGCCAAATGCCTTGAACTTCTCATCAACAGGTTCAGGTGACATAACCTCTGTGATTTTGCCATCTATCTGAAGCCCATTGTGGTCTAAAAATGCTGTAAGATTATCAAGTTTGTAATGTGCTGCTGTCATAGCTGCTTCCCAAATTTGACCTTCTTGAATCTCACCATCACCAAGTAAAACATAAACTCTATAACTTTTTCCATCTAACTTTCCAGCCAATGCCATACCGTTTGCAACAGACAAACCTTGCCCCAACGACCCTGTTGACATCTCAACTCCAGGCACCTTTTTCATATCAGGATGACCCTGTAAATTTGAATAAATCTGCCTGAAGCCTGTAAGCTCATCTTTGTTGATGAAATCCTTTTCAGCCAAAACGGCATACAAAAGAGGCGATGCATGTCCTTTGGAAAGAACAAATCTGTCTCTGTTTGGATCTTTTGGATTTTTGGGATCGATATTCATTTCAACAAAGTAAAGATACGTTAAAATTTCAACACCAGAGAGTGAACCGCCAGGATGACCAGAACCAGCTGACGCAGTTTGAATAATTATACTCTTTCTTATTTCGGTTGCTATTTTTTTTAGTTCAAGCTCTTTTGCCTTGTCCATTTTGTACCTTAAACCTCCTTTTATAAAAATACAATTGTAGGATTCCTGTTTACCCGTTAAATGATAGATTATTCTTTTTTCTTTATTATACCATTAAATTATTTTTTACTCAAACAGAAAAACCTTCACCTAAAACCTCACGAACATCTGTCAAAATCACAAAGGCTCTTTGGTCAATGCTCTTGACAAGGTTTTTGACACGGCTGACCTCATGCCTCTTTACCACACACAGCAAAACATTTTTTTCTGTTTTTGTCCACATACCAACACCGTGAAGAGCTGTGACTCCCCTGTCAAGCTCTTTTAAAATCTTTTCAGCAATTATGTCAGATTTATCTGAGATTATTATGAGTGCTTTTGCAAAGTTGACACCCTCCAGTATTGCATCAATAAGTTTTGAACATGCAAAGAGGGTCAAAACTGCCCAAAGTCCAAGTTCGTAATTTTTAAATACAACTGATGCAAGCACAATAACTGCAACATCAAGTCCTAAAAGGATTTGACCCACAGAGATAAATGAAATATATTTATGTATAATCTTTGCAAGCATTTCAGTTCCGCCAGTTGTTGCACCAAAAAGAAGAACAATAGCAAGTCCAATCCCCATCAGTGCTCCACCAAACACTGACGCTAAAAGCTTGTCATATGTAATGCAGTGAACAAATGTGGTGATGTCTGTGAGCACTGAAAGAATGATCGTACCATAAACACTTTTTACACCAAAATCCACACCAATTGTTCTAATACCAAGAATAAAAGCGGGAATGTTCAATGCAAGCATGGTCATACCCACAGGAAGCTTGTAGTGCGAAACATAATATACAACTGTTGCAATTCCAGAAAAACCCCCAGCTGCAATCTTATTTGGAACAAGAAAAAGATTCAAAGATAGTGCCACTAAAAGTGAACCAAAGGTTATTGCAGTATATTCGTATATTACCCTGAAAATTTTTTTTAGCATCTATCTTCCTCCAAATATCCTTGTTTTTAAGACAATAAGTACAAATTTAGGGAGTGCAAGCATTCTTTTGAATCTCCAAGGCTGAGTAATTAGTCTGTAAAACCATTCAAGCCCTAATCTTTGAAATATAACAGGTGCTCTTTTTACCTCACCTGACAAAACATCAAGGCTGCCACCAACACCCATAATGAGCTTACATTTGAGCTTCTTTTTATTTTTGTAAATCCATTCTTCCTGTCTCTTCATACCCATTGCAACAAATAAAACATCTGCTTTTGAGGAGTTTATAATCTCCACAACCATATCATTTTCATCTTCACTAAAATATCCATGATGAACCCCACAAATTTCTAATTTTTTGTATTGTCTCAAAAGATTTTCTTTGGCTTTTTCAGCAACTCCCGGTTTTGCGCCAAGTAAAAATACTTTTGTCTTCTTTTCCTCAAACTCTGGCATAAGAGACATCATTAGATCAAAACCTGTAACCCTTTCATACAGTTTTTCACCAAAATATTTTGATGCCCAAACCACACCAATACCATCAGGCACATTTAAATCCCCCAAATTTAAAATCTTTTTAAATTTCTCATCTCTTCTGGCCAACATTATCATCTCAACATTGGGTGTAAACACCACTTTAGGTGAAGATGAAGATAAAAATTCTATGCATTTTTTCTTTGCCTTGTCAAAATTGATACAATCAATCCTTACACCCAAAACATTGATGCTCTTTCTTTTCTTGATTGAGGCTAAAGCCTCTTTTAAAATCTCAAATGATTTTTCAGCCTTTTGAATCATATTGAGAGTTATCTGTTCGATTTTCTTTTGAATTTTTGTTTCGTTAAGCATATATTGAATATTTAATAGGACATTGTTAATATCAAAGCTGTCAACATATCCCACTGGTTTCAAACCATATATTTTAAGAAAACTATCAATTTTGGGATCATAAGATATCCCAACAAATTTCTTGTTCATTTTGGCTGCGAATATGAGACTGTGAAGTCGCATCCCAAGTATCAAATCAAAATAACCAAAAATACCTAAAAGTTCATGAGGTTGAAAATTTTCAGAAAGAACATATGGTTTATTACTCATTTTTGAAACAATTTCATTTATCTTTATTGTATCCCACTTGCCTTGAAAAGGAATAAAGACAACATTATAGCCTTCATTTTCTATAAGAATGTCTGCAATCTGGGCAATTTTGTCGGTCATATCCTTTTCTTTTTTCCACTTTCTTACTACTATTCCTATTGTCTTTTTATTAAAATCTATTTCATATGTTTGAAGCAGTTTTTTTACTTTCTTTTCGCAGCAAGGATTCAATAAAAATGCAGGATCTGCTGACAAGTCTATTTTGTTTTTAAGCTTCAATCTATGCAAAAGGTCAAAAGAATCATAATCTCTCACTGTAATATAATCTGCAAGCTTGATTATATGCTTGAAAATCAAGACATTATACCAGTTTTTAATTGGTCCTATCCCTTGAGAAAAAATAAAGACCTTCTTTCCAAATAGTTTTGCAACAAAAATCTGAAAGAGGTAATAATAAAGACTTCTGTTGCTTGTCTCATTTTGAAAAAGACTTCCTCCACCAGAAATAAAAATATCACATCTTTTTATTGCTTTAACAACTTTACAAATCTTTTTTCTGTTTATAGATTCTACATTGTAAATCTTACTTGTAAGGTGCGGTCTTGATGAAAGAACCACAATATTAAAATCTTCATTTTCTTGTCTCTCATATTCTCTCAGCCTATCTATTAAAACCCTTAGTATCGCCTCATCACCAGTATTTAATTGTCCATAGTATCCTGAAATAACAATGTTTTTCATTCTCTTTGATCACCCAATTTATTATTTTGAATAAACTCAAACCAAGTTGCAGAAAATAAACCTTGAAGGCTGCAAATTCAAATTAAAACGGAGGTATTGAAGATGCCAGACAGAATCACATGCAATGTTTCAGACTGCATGTACTGGGATAACAAAAGATGCACCGCCCCATCTATTGAAGTTTCTGTGGATGGCGGTGGCTCATCTGCCCAGGGAACAAAAGAAAAAACAAACTGCCACACATATCAGCTCAAAAGATAATACCTATCTTTTTACTTCACTTCCATAAGGACAGACCCTCATGCATATGCCACATACCTGACCCCGCCCAATGAACTTAAACTTTTCTTTCATATAACTACTACATGCATGGGGGTCTATCATCTCGTTTCTATCTATACCTAAATACCATGTCCTACCATAGATTGCTTGAGCTGGACAGCTCACAACACAAAGATTACAATCACCACATTTTGGCTCAATAACATTATTTTTTATCACGTTTTCTGGTTCATATGTTGTTAGAATTGTTCCAAGGCGCACACGTGGTCCAAATCTTTCGTGAACAAAAAGATTGTTCTTCCCAATAAACCCCATTCCAGAAAGCACAGCACCTATTTTATGTGACAGCACACCCGAAAACCCATTGTCCTTGCCATGAACACTCTGTGATGCAGCAATGCTATAAGCAAAATATCCTTTTGATTCCAAAAACAGCACACCTTTTAAGGTCAAAAGGTCAATAAGATTGTTTACAGCTTTGTAGTGGTGATAGTATGTAAATGTTGGTGAGTTAACAATCTCGTTAACAATGGCATCTGAAAGCTTTACAACCACTGTTATACATGTTTTGAACATCTTCAGATCATCTGGCAGGTATGAATTTATGGAAGAAAACCCCACATCACTTGCACCCTCTGAAATTAACATCTTTTTAAGCTCTTCTAAAAGCATTTTTCAATCATCTCTCTTTTGCTAAAATATAAAATTCAAGACTTCCTCTATATTTGACATTCCAAAGACTTCAATTGTGCCATCACTTTGGATTGTCTCCATATTTCTCTTTGGAATGATAGCCCTTTTAAACCCCAGCTTTTTTGCTTCGTTCAATCTTTTTTCTATATTCGACACAGCTCTAATTTCGCCTGTCAAACCCACTTCACCTATTAATACAGTATCTCCAATAGGAAGTCCTTTATAACTTGAAGCTATTGCGCACACAATGGCAAGGTCTGCCGCCGGCTCTGAAACCTTAAATCCACCAGCCACATTTACATATATATCCTGAACATTTAACGCAAAGCCCATTTTCTTTTCAAGCACAGCACAAAGCATCACACATCTATTATAATCAATTCCTGTCACTGTTCTTCTTGGTGTGCCAAAAGAGGTTGGAGTAGTAAGCGCTTGTATCTCTAAAAGAATAGACCTTGTTCCTTCTATTGCAGAATAAATAGCCACACCCTCAACATTGTAACTGCTTTCCAAAAAAATGCTTGAAGGATTTTTTACCTCGACAAGTCCACTATCCGTCATCTCAAAAATTCCAAGCTGATTTGTAGGACCAAACCTGTTTTTGTATGCTCTAATCACTCTGTATGTATTAAATCTTTCTCCTTCAAAATACAATACACAGTCAACCATGTGTTCTAAAACTCTCGGTCCTGCAATAAGCCCATCTTTTGTCACATGCCCCACAATTACAGCTGTGATGTTATAAGTCTTTGAGATTTTTAAAAGCTGCATTGTAACATCTCTAACTTGGGTTACACTTCCAGGCGCTGACTGATTTTCTGGTACATACATGGTTTGTATAGAATCAATTATAACAAACTCTGGCTTTAATCCCAAGATAATATTTTTTATTAAATCAAAATTGGTTTCACATACAACATCAAAGCTTCCTTCAATACCAAGCCTTTGTGCTCTAAGTTTTAGCTGGTTTGCTCCTTCCTCGCCTGATACATACAAAACCTTCATTCTTCCACTTAATATATTTGCAACCTGCAAAAGCAAAGTTGATTTTCCAATTCCCGGCTCACCGCCAAGCAAAATGAGCTCTCCCTTTACAAATCCACCGCCAAGAACACTGTCCAGCTCTTCTATGCCAGAGAAAAACCTTTCTTCTTTTGTACTGAGGTTAGAAAGTTTTAGAACAGCTAAGTTTTCTTTTGAAGCAGAAATAGTTTCTGTTTTGTTTTGGTCTACTCTTTCAAGCACAAAGGTATCCCAGCTTGAACAGTTTGGACACCTTCCAAGCCATTTTGAAGTTCTAAAACCACACTCCTGACAAACATAAATGTTTTTTATTTTCATTTTAGTTTCTCCTTAAAAATCTTTTCAAATCCACACGATATATTTTTATCATATTTTCACTCTTTTATAAAGAGTTATGATATAATCTAATCGATAAGGTATTTAAGTTGAGGAGGTTTGTTTTTCTAAAATGAAAGTTTTGCACCTTATAAGCGGTGGTGATACAGGAGGAGCAAAGACACATATAATAAATCTGTGTTCGAAGCTAAAAAATCTTGTTACCCTTAAAATTATATGCTTTATGTACGGACAATTCTATGAAGAAGTAAAAAATGCTGGAATTGACATAGATGTTATTGAGCAATCTTCTCGATTGGATCTGAGTGTAGTTGATAAAATTGCAAAAATTATTGAAAATGAAAATTATGATATTATTCACTGTCATGGTGCAAGAGCAAACTTTATCGGAATGTTTTTAAAACTAAAAATTAAAAACAAGCCATTTATCACAACAGTACATAGTGATTTTGATTTAGATTTCCAAGACTCTTTTTATAAAAGAGTGTTTTTTTCATTTCTAAATAAACTTGCTTTAAAAAGATTTGACTATTTTGTTTCTGTGGGCTCTGCACTGATTGACAAGATAAAGGGTCTTGGGATAAGAGAAGATAGAATTTTTCTTTTGTATAATGGTTTTGATTTTTCAAAAGAGATACATTATGTGCAAAAGGATGAGTTTTTATCAAAGTTTCTTGACAGAAAAGTATTTGATTCCAAAATAGTTATAGGAAACTTGAGCAGGTTATACAAGGTAAAAGGTCTTGATGTGTTTATAAAAGCTGCAAGTATAATAGCTAAAAAATATCCTGATGTTATTTTTTTAATCGGCGGAAGTGGTCCTCAAAAGGAATTTTTAAAGCAAATGATAAGTGTATATAATTTGAACGATAGAGTATTTCTACTTGGCACCATAAAAAATCCATATGACTTTTTCAATAGTATAGATATAAATGTCATCAGTTCATACTCCGAAACCTTCCCATATTCAATCTTAGAGGCAACAGCACTTGAAAAGTGCTGCATATCAAGCAAAGTGGGTTCCGTGCCAGACCTAATTGAAGATGGCAAAAACGGTTTTTTATTTGAGGTTGGAGATTATAAAGGCCTTGCTCAAAAGATAGAAATTCTTTTGCAAAATAAAGATCTCATCAAAGAGTTTGGACAGCTTCTTTCTAAAAAAGCAAAAGAAAGGTTCTCTGCAGAAAACATGGCAAGGATGCAATTTGAAATTTATAAAAGCATACTTTCGAAAAAATAAAAGGGCTACTTGCTTCAAAAGTCTTATTTTCAAACCTCTTAGCAAGGTAGCCCTTTTGATTTTAAAAAATTCAAGAATTTTATAGCTTTACATTTCTTTCCTTGCTACTAATCCTTATAACCTCACTTACCTCTGATACAAAAATCTTACCATCACCTGGATTTCCTGTTGAACAGCACTCCAGAATAATGTCGATCACCTTTTCAAACTTCTCATCACTCACAACAATCATTACCAGAACCTTAGGAAGAAGATCCACGGTATAGCTTCCGGCTCTCCACTGCAAGGTAATACCGCGCTGTATGCCTCTTCCTTTAACTCTCATAACTGTCATTCCGTATATACCCTCTTTTTCAAGGCACTCCTTGAGGTCGTTGAGTTTTTCTTCTCTTATGATAGCTTCTATTTTTTTCATCTCAAAACACCCCCAAAATTAAATTCCGCCATAAGCCTCTTCGCCATGCTGAGATATGTCAAGCCCAACTGTCTCTTCTTCATATGTCACAGCCAAACCAACTGTTCTGTCAAGCACTTTTGAAATTATTATGGTCACAATAAACGAAAATGCCCAAACAACTAACACCGAGATAAGCTGAACAAAAAACAGCTTGTAGTTTCCAAATAAGAGCCCATCGTTTCCTGCTGGATTTACAGCCTTGCTTGCAAATATTCCTGTTGCTATTGCCCCCCAAGTTCCACCCATGCCATGACAAGCCCAAACATCTAACGTCTCATCAAGTTCTAATCTTTCTCTGAGTCTAATACAGTAGAACGATATTATAGAAGCAACTGCACCAATCACAATTGCTGAAAGAGAGTTTACATAACCTGATGCAGGTGTTATTGCAACAAGCCCAACAACTGCACCTGTTGCAATTCCAATTGCGCTTGGTTTTTTGTAAAGCCAGCTTATAATCATCCAGGAAACTGCAGCAGAGGCTGCCGCAACATTTGTGACAACAAATGCGTTGACACCAATCTCGTTTGCAGCAAGGCTGCTTCCACCATTGAACCCGAACCAGCCAAACCAAAGTAAAAACGCACCAAGTAACGTAAGTGGAATATTGTTTGGTTCCATCTGAACTTTGCCAAAGTCCTTTCTTTTTCTTAGCACAAGCGATAGTGCCAGAGCTGACACACCTGCAGTGATATGGACAACTGTCCCTCCTGCAAAGTCTAAAGCACCCAAGTTTTTGAGCCATCCACCTTTTGCCCACACCCAGTGCGCAACTGGATTGTAAACAAATATTGACCACAGTAATGTAAAAAGTATATAACTGCTAAACTTTATTCTCTCAACATAAGCACCTACAATAAGTGCAGGAGTAATTACTGCAAACATCATCTGAAATGCCATAAACAAAAGGTGTGGGATTGTGGCTGCATAGTCCGGATTGGGTTTATATCCAACATTTTTTAACCCTGCCCACTCAAAGCTACCAATCAATCCAAACCTGTCAGGTCCAAAAGCCATGCTATAACCGATCAAAACCCATTCAATGCTGATAAGTCCCAGAGTCAGTGCTGACATAGTAATTGTGGAAAGAAGGTTTTTTCTTCTGACCATGCCACCATAAAAAAGACCTACTGCTGGTGTCATCAGCATAACTAAAGCAGTTGAAATTAAAACCCATACAATGTCTGCATAGTTCATCCAAAACACCCCCAAATTTTATTTTGAAAGTCTATATCCACCTAAAATGCAAAATGGGGACATACCTTTTTTGGTATGCCCCCATTGGCAATTACAATTTTATTATATTCTTTTGAGTATAAATTGTCAATAGGTGAAAGAGAAAAACTCCTAAATTGCAAAAATAAAAGCTCCTTGAAAAAAGGAGCTGCAAAAATTCTTTTATCTTTTCGAGAACTGGGGTGCTCTTCTTGCTTTCTTGAGACCGTATTTCTTTCTCTCCACCATACGCGGGTCTCTTGTAAGAAATCCAGCTTTTTTCAACGCCGGTCTTAAAGTTGGATCAGCAAGTACAAGTGCTCTTGCAATACCATGTCTTACCGCACCTGCTTGCCCAGAAAGACCGCCTCCTTGAACCTTTGCTATCACATCATACTTACCAAGAGTTTCGGTAAGTGTCAATGGCTGCTTTACAATAATTCTCAATGTCTCAAGAGGAAAATACTCTTCCATGTTCTTGTCATTCACAATAATCTTTCCACTCCCAGGTGAGAGCCAAACCTTAGCAACAGAAGTTTTTCTTCTACCAGTTGCATAGTATTTTACCTGTGCCACTTTCATATCCTCCCTTAACTAAAACTATATTTCCAGCACTTCAGGCTTCTGTGCTGCATGTGGATGATTTGGTCCTCTGTAAACTTTGAGCTTTCTCATGAACCTATCTCTCAGCCTATTTTTAGGAAGCATTCCGCGCACCGCAATCTCAATTGCCTTCTCCGGATGCTTTTCAAGAAGTCTTCGATATGGTATGAACTTGAGTCCACCTGGATACTTTGTATGATATCTGTATCCGTCCTTGTCAAGCTTTTTCCCCGTTAAAACAACCTTTTCAGCGTTTATAACAATCACATAGTCACCTGTGTCAACATTAGGTGTAAACTGGGGTTTGTGTTTTCCTCTCAAAATCACAGCAATTTTAGCTGCAAGTCTTCCAAGCGGCTTTCCTGTTGCATCTATCACATACCATTTCTTTGGAACTTCATTTGGCTTTGCAAGGTATGTCTTCATCGCTTTCTTCTTCACTCCTTTTGAAATTTTTGTGGTCACCATATTAAATCTATACAATCAACAAATACTCGGGGCCTCATTTTAAAACATTAAATATTCTAATACATTATATTGTCAATGTCAATTGCTTGGGCAAGGATTTTTACGCTAAAAACACAAAGCATCTGATAAAAATTTTGGTAAAATATAAATGTAAACTCTGCATTGATAAGAAAGGAGGAAATCTTATTTGAAATATTTAGTTGCACCGGATAAATATAAAGGATCGTTTGACGCTTTAGTCGCATCTGAGATAATAAAAGAAGCTATTGTTGAGGTTGACAAAGGTGCAGAAGTTTTTCAGCTACCGCTTGCTGACGGTGGAGAAGGAACCTTAACAGCTCTATCTAAAATTTTTGGTGCCAAAATAGAAGAGCTTGAGGTAAATGACCCTCTTTTTAGGAAGAACAAAAGCAGAATAGGATTTTTTGAAGGTAAAGCAATCATTGAAATGGCAGAATGTTCAGGTCTTCTCCTTTTAAAAGAGGAAGAAAGAAATCCTCTTTACACAACAACATATGGTGTTGGCGAGCTCATCAAATATGCAATTTCAAAGGGAGTTAAAGAAATCATCATTGGTATTGGCGGCTCTGCAACAAATGATGCAGGTACAGGAATGCTTTCTGCACTTGGAATGAAATTTTTGGACGAGAATGGAAATGAACTGAAACCAATCGGAGAAAACCTGATGAAAATAAAAAAGATAAATGATTCAGAATTTTTGAATGATGTTCGCAAAGTTAAATTCACAGTTTTGTGTGATGTTACAAATCCATTATACGGAGAAAACGGTGCAGCATATGTGTTTGCACCACAAAAAGGTGCAGATGAAAATGCTGTAAAGCTTCTTGATATGGGACTTAGAAATTTTGCAAATGTCGCTCAAGAGTATCTTGGAAAAGATTTATCACTATCAAGCGGAGCAGGTGCCGCAGGAGGTTTGGGATTTGCACTTTTGGCTTTTTTGAACGCTCAGTATGTATCAGGAATAGACTATATATTAAGCGCTTCGAGGGCTGAAGAACACGTCAAATGGGCAGATATTATAATCACTGGAGAAGGAAGATTTGACAGGCAAAGCTTGTCTGGAAAATCTACAATTGGAATTGCAAGACTCGGGGCAAAGTTTGGCAAAATGGTAATTGTTGTTTCAGGGTCAATTGATTGTCCTTTTGAAGAGTACACAAAAGAAGGTATAACCTCAATTTTCTCCATAGTAGATATGGCTTCATCACTTGACAGATGCCTAAAGGAAGCTCCACGGCTTTTGAAAGAAACTACAAAGAGCATTGTAAATTTGATTTTAAGAACAAAAAAGCTTTAAAAAGTAGATAAAATCATCAGGGCTATTCCTTCTTCCTTTCGGAATAGCCCTGAAAAAAGTTTTACTCTATGCAAAAACAATGTGGGTATCCTGTGCTATAGCACTTTTCTGGCAATTTGATAACCAAAGCATTTTCCAACTGTTCAAATTCAAGCTCATTTTCAAATCCTAAAAGTTTTATCTTTTTTACAAAAATACCACTTGATAGTCCCAAACTTTTGATGATTGCCTTGTGATCCCCTGGATACTTCATCTGGAAAGCGTAAATTTTGCCATCTTTTTGGGTAAACCTAAAATCTTCTTCTGTCCATTCCAATTTCTTTTCCTGAAAAGCTCCACCTTGCCCTTTTGTCGGACCTTCTCCATATTTTATCCATGGACGTGTAGCATAAATACCTTCACCATTTACTTTTATCCATTTTGCAATCTCATCAAGAATATAGAGACACTCATCATCCAGCGTGCCATCTGGTTTTTGTGGAATATTCAAAAGAAGATTTCCACCTTTGCTGACAATATCAACAAGCATTTCAATTACCTGCTGCGGGGTTTTATATACAGCCCTTACATCATAAAACCAGCCACCTAAACATGTATCGGTCTGCCATGGATGAGGTAGAATATCTTCGGCTGCTCCGCGTTCAATGTCCAAAACACCAATTTTATAGACTTCTGGATTTGTATCTTTTTGAGTGTATACTGATTGATTTATACCACCGTGATTTTTGGCACTGGTATTGTAAAGATGCGCAACTATACTCAGCCCAATTTCACCAAAAGGAACACCGCCGTCTGAATATAAAAAGTCTGGTTCATACTGGTCAATCAAATCTTTGATTCTTAAAAACCATTTCATATGCCACTGTGGATTTGGTGAGTACCAATTGACAATCTTCCCTTGCTGTTTTTCCAACTCGTACTCGTCCCTATTTGGATGATAAAAATCCTCATAGGCCGGATCATTTCCATCATATGGGATACCTTTATATGGTCCTTTTGTGTCATGTCCTTTACTTGGTGCAAACCATGAAAAGCTTGCTGCTAAATGTTCTGATACACCAAACGGAAGTCCTCTTTCTCTTGCAGCTTTGCACCACATTCCAACAATATCTTTCTTTGGGCCCATATTTACTGCATTCCACCTATGGTATCGAGAATTCCAGTTATCAAAGTTATCATGGTGAACAGCCTGAGCGACAAAATATTTTGCCCCTGCTTTGATATACAGGTCAATTAATTCCTCTGGGTTAAACTTTTCGGCCTTCCACATCTGAACAATGTCTTTGTAACCTACTTTTGAAGGGTGACCATACTTCCGCCAATGGTAGTAATACTGTGGCTCTCCTTCTCTATAAATATTGCGTGCATACCAGTCACCATACATAGGAACCGATTGAGGCCCCCAGTGCGCCCAAATACCAAACTTAGCATCTAAAAACCATTGAGGGCATTTGAATTGTCGTAAAGATTCCCATGTTGGTGAGAATGGACCTTGTTGGATGGTTTTTAAATACTCCTCCATGTATAAAAGACCTCCTTGTGTACAAATTATTTCTTATAAAGTGGCCCAAAATTCTTACAAGCCCTAAAATCAGCACCTTCTAAGTCTTCTGTTCCGAAGGCACTCCAAGCGCTTGGCCTGAAGATCCTCTCTTCTTCTACATTGTGCATGCACACTGGAATCCTTAACATAGATGCCAATGTGATAAACAAATCACCTACATGTCCATACATTATCTCACAGTGATTTGCTCCCCAGTTTTCCATCACAGAGTATACGCTCTTAAACAGTCCCTTGCCAGTTAGTTTTGGTACAAACCATGTGGTTGGCCATGTCGGTTCTGTCCTTCTGTCAAGTATTTCATGAACATTTGGAGGAAGTTCTACTGTCCAGCCTTCTGCAATCTGAAGAACAGGTCCCAACCCTTTAACAATATTTAATCTTGAGATTGTAACAGGCATACCACCTCTTGTCACAAACTTTGTGGAAAATCCTCCACCTCTAAAATAGTCCAGATTAGCATAGCAGAACCTTGTTGCTTCTAAACACTTTCTAACTTCCTCTTGAGTGATTTCCCAGAATGGCTTTATAGCAGGCTTGCCGTCAATCTCTTGCTGTCCTGTTCCATCAAGAGCTGCTGAACCTGAATTTATAAGATGAATAACCCCATTTTGAGCAAATCCTTCTGGTTTCCATCCAGTTACTCTATAAATAGCACCTTCGCTCCAATATGTTCGAACATCTGCAAAAATCTGAGCTGTATTTGTAAGCAGATGCCTAAATAACATACATACACCGTTTAAACTGTCATTTCAGTAGCAATTATGTAGGGCTGTCTTAATCCATTCCAGTCAAAAGAGGAGTTGAGAATCGTCTCCATGAAATCTCCATTTGGAAAATGATCTGTCCAATGCCGCTGTCCTTGAAATCCTGCTAAAATTGCATTATGTCCAAGTGCTTCTTCGGGATAACCTAATGCTTCAAGCTTTTTGTTACCAATCATTAAATCTCTTGTTATCATGGCCATCTTGAAAACAAATTCCCATACCTCATCCTTCTTTTTTCTGTCAACTCTTTTCTCTGGTGGATTGGGGTCTTCTCCTTCCTTACAATTATTCCTCACCCACTGTATTGCCTTTTCAAATTCTTCTTGGTCGTATATCTTTTCTTCTATCCGCCTTATTATCTCTGACATGTCAACATACTCAACTCTCATCCCAAGATAATCCTCAAAAAAGTCAGGGTCAACAATAGAACCTGCAATTCCCATCGATACGCTTCCAATTGAAAGATAGCACTTATTTTTCATTATAGAAACTGCTAAAGCACTTTTTACAAACTTTAAAATCTTTTCTTGAACATCTTGAGGAATCGAAAAATCATCTTTGTCTTGAACATCCTTGCCATAGATTTTAAAGACAGGAAGTCCTTTTTGGTTGTGAGCAGCCGACACTGCAGCAAGATATACAGCACCCAGTCTTTCTGTGCCATTAAATCCCCATACAGCTTTAGGAATATCCAGTGTCATATCCATTGTTTCAGAACCATAACACCAGCAAGGCGTGACTGTTATAGAAAGGCCAACTCCCTCTTTTTTGAAAAGTTCATCTGCCATTCTTGCCTCAACAACACCACCAATACACCGAGGAGGGAGTACACACTTTACCCTCTCGCCATTCGGCAAATAAACATTCTTTTCAATAAATTCTGCTACCGATTTTGCTAATCTCCATGTCTGCTCTTCTAAAGACTCTCTTACTCCACCATATCTTCCATCTATAGTTGGTCTTATACCCACCTTGGGGGTAATCTTCAACAAATCTTTTTTCACCTACAAAAACATTTAATCTTCCATTCGCCATTTTTAATTTTACTCCTTTTCTGCAATTCTGAAGATAAAAAAACTACTATATATAAGTGAGAAATAATATTATGAAACGTTTAGCTTTTATTTTACAAAAAAAATATATATCAACACTATTTTTGAACTTAGTATATACTATTTTTCACAATTTGTCAATATAGTGAATCGAATTTCTATCCTTGTAACAATATATATTTTAGTACTTGTTTAATAGCAATATTTTTTAGTAGTCTCAAAAATCTCATTTTCTTGACAAACGTGAACACCTTTTGATGATTATTTTACTAATTATACAGCGGACTCAATTTTTAACCTCTTGTGTAGGATACTGGAATACAAGCTAAAGAAAAAGAATAAAAGAAATAAATAGTGACAAGGATAAAGGAGGCAATAAACTTGATAATTTTTTGAAATAGATAAAAAATCAAAAATATTTGGCAAAGTAAAAACTTAAGTGAGGAACTGGAAAAATATCAAATGTTATGAAAATAAAAATATCAAAAACTTTCTACATATGAAGAAAAGATTAGAGTTTATTGGTATTAACAAATGATGTAGTGACAAAAATACACCCATCTATTGTCAGTTCCAGTCCTCACAAAATTCTTAATTTAAATTGACAAAGTCAAGGAAATTATATGACAATCACCGCTTTTATACATTTATCTTTATTTTCTCTTACAAATTCAAAAGCTTGTGCAGCCTCATCCAATTTAAACCTATGAGTTACTAGTTTTTTAACTTTTTCTAAATTGCATGACAAAACTTCAATAGCTTTGTTATAAGTATTTGCATATCTAAAAACACCATAAACGTTATACTCGTTATCTACAACAGAATTTATATTTACTGGAACCTCACTTTCTGCCAATAAACCAATAAGGACTATTCTACCGCCGCGTTTTGTTATTTCAAAGGCTGTTTTATTTGTCTCTTTAGAACCTGCAGTTTCAAAAGTTATATCTGGACCAGTATTTCCAGTTGCTTCAAGTATTAATTGCTTATAATTGTTCTCTTTTGCATTTATGACATGAGTTGCTCCTAATTCCTTTGCTGCCTCCAACCTCAAAGGTTGAACATCTACTGCTATTACTTGACTTGCTCCAAATGCTTTTACTGCTAAAATGGTCAACAAACCTACAGGACCTAATCCTAAAATCAATACTTTGTCCCCAACTTTTACGTTTCCCCGCATAGCACCATGAATACCTACTGACAGTGGTTCAACCAAAGTTGCTATGTCATAATCAACATCATTGGGAACCTTAAACAAATAATCCTCTCTTACAGCTACATATTCACACAGTGCTCCATCAACAGGCGGTGTAGCCAAAAACTTAACATCAGGACATAGATTATATCGCCCACTCTTACAATATTCACATTTCCCACAAGTTACCCCAGGTTCGATGACTATTTTATCTCCAACATTAAATTTTTTTACATTTTTCCCTACGCTGACAACTTCTCCGCTTGCCTCATGACCTAAAATCAATGGTTTTTCTACAACATATCTACCTATTTTCCCATGTTCATAATAATGAACATCAGAACCACAAATCCCTACACATTTGACAGCAACTAATACTTCGTCATCCGCAATCACAGGTCTATCCCTTATTTCCATTTTTAAAACTTTTGGTTTTTCTAATACAATAGCCTTCATCGTTCCCATAAAAGACACCTCCCTTCTATTATTTTTACTCTCGAGATCTTTTAAAAATTATTTACAAACAACCATAAGCAACAGACCTTACTCTTAAATGATAGTATTCCTCCATATTCGGTATCATTTGATGCATGTATACCAAGGAAAAACCTTCACTCGGGTCAATTGAAACATAAGTTCCCAAAGCACCAGTCCATCCAAATTCTCCAATTGAACTGTTGAAATTGCTCTCGTTAATACTCATCAGCGTCCTCACACCTAATCCATATCCGTATCCAGACAAGTAAATGTTATTCTTGTTAAAATCTAATAACTGAGTACTATTTAATTGATTGGTCCTCATTAAATCTATAGTTTTTCTCCCAATTATCCTCTTACCTTTATAAACTCCTCCATTAGCTAACATTTGCGAAAATTTGATATAATCTCTGACAGTTGAAAAGAGTCCCCCTCCTCCTGATTCATACACTGCATCTCGTTCATGATATTCATCTAATAACCCTTTTGTCCTTTCAAATGTTCCATCCTCTTTTTTTCTGTAACATGCAACCATTCTTTCTTCTATATCACCAAAATAGCGGTACGCAGTATCATTCATACCTAACGGTTCAAAAATCTCTTCTTTTAGAAATTCGCTCACCTTTTTCCCAGATATAACTTGGATAAGAGCTGCAACTATATCATGTCCATATCCATATAACCATCTAGTACCCGGTTCAAACTCCTGAGGTACTGACGCCATAGCTTTTGCCTCAGTAACTATGTCATATTTGCCATACTTCTTGGTCAACTCTTCTCTCACTTTTCTCATTTCAATAGCTGTAGGAGATTCTCTGAAAGGATACGGTAAACCTACTGTCATAGTAAAAGCATGTTTTACAAGTACTGGATTTTTGGCTTTTTCTATCTTTAAATCTCCATTATTATCCTTAACATACACATATGTTTCTTTGTATTCAGGAATATACTCATAAACTGGGTCACTTAACAAAAACTTACCCCTTTCGTAAAGTATTAAAGCAGCTGTACAAACTATGACTTTGGTCATTGATGCCAATCTAAAAACACTGCCTTCGTTCATAGGTATTTTTCTTTCCATATCTGCATAACCAAAATATCCTTCCCATAATATCTCTCCATCTTTTGCTACAGCACATGCACAACCCGGTAATCCACTTTCAACAAAACTGTTTAACAATCTTGACAAATCATCAAATTTCGCCATATTACTAACACCCCTTTGCATTTATATAAAATTTTTATGGTTTACAAATTACTCTATATTCAATTTTTTAAAAAGATGATTTACCATAAACTTCATTAGTTTAGTTGGTCTATTAGGATCTTTACAAGGTTTGTCACCAAATAACATTATAAATGGTTCCTCTTTAGTATAAGGTCGCCATTCTGGCATGGGAGTACCATCTGCATCTAATCCATTGGGATCTCCTTTTTTAGCAAAATTGGTCCAATAATTACACATCTGCCTTGCTAAATCATAATGTTTCCCAACAAATGGTCTCCAACACTTTGCCAATGTCTCAAAAACAAACCATAGTTCAGATGAATGAAACGCTCCTGCGTCATCACCTGGAATCTCTGGCTCAAAACAGTAACAATAAATTGTTGCATCCTTAGTTTTTGCATTATGTTCACACCACATTAAATTCCCAATCTCAAACATATTTATTTTTCCTTTTTCCTTTATCTGAGCAATATCATTCGTTCCTTCAGTACACAGTTTAATATATTCTTCGGCATCTTCACCAAATTTTTTATATGCATACTCTTTGAATTCTTCTATTGTGTCAACATTTGGTTTCTCTATAAACTCATTTGCAGTATGGCCCATTATCAAAGGTATCTTATGCCAATTCCCTTTCATTATGAGCTTTACAGGATCATCAACTATATACACTCCATCTTTTACAAATCCCCATCTATAACCAAATTCTTCAGATTTCTCAAAAATTACTCTTGCATCTAAATTTCTTGCTTCATCTAAGTTCTTAACCCCTAAAAACTTGAAAAATTCTTCTCCCATCTTCTCAGCTTCACTTAATGAAGGATATCCTTGGTTAAAACGCGGTGCAAAACCACCTCCACTTTGTATAATAGCTTTTTGGAATAACCCTTTGCTAATAGGTGATGTAACATGGGCAGTTACACAGCCTCCTCCCGCAGATTGCCCAAATATAGTAATATTGTTTGGATCACCTCCAAAAGCTGCAATATTTCGTCTTACCCATTCAATTCCTGCCAGTTGATCTAATAATCCAAAATTGGCTTTGGGGCCATCCTTGTTCTCTTCTGAAATCTCAGGATGCGCAAAAAAGCCAAACACATTTAATCGATAATTTACACTTACAAACACAATTCCTCTTCTAGCTATACGTTCACCATCAAATTCCATCTCTGAAGTATAACCAACTTGCAATCCTCCACCGAAAAACCAAATCATCACTGGTAATTTTTCCTCAGGATGTCTTGCTGGAGTCCATACATTTAAATATAAACAATCTTCACTCATGGGCACATTAGGATCAACATGCCATTCTTTCGTGTAAATATTATCAGGGTCTAATCCTGGGGTAGTTTGAATTGAAATGGGTGCAAAAGTATAAGCTTTGTAAACACCTTCCCAATTCTTGCATGGCTGAGGTGGCTTCCATCTCAAGTTGCCAACAGGAGGTGCTGCAAAAGGAATTCCTTTGAACACCGTTATCCTTGGGTCAGAAGCTGGAAGCCCTTCTACTATTCCATTTTCTGTAATTACCCGTCTTAACATATGAATACCTCCTATTAATGGTTATTATTTGTTTATCAGTTTATAAATGAATCTGAATCCTAATTTTTTAATAATGTCATCTATATTAAAAAGGTACTTATAGAAAATTTTTACATCAATTATAAACAAACATTTTTCTTGATTACTATTGTAACGTTACAGCAATAAAGCGTCAATTTTTATTTAAATTTTTGACTACTTACCTTAAGCCTTTGATAAAATTTATACGTCATAAAATAAAATATTTGACACGTTTGAAAATTATTATTATAATTTAGCTGTATCGATTTAGTTTAAATAATATCGCACACATTTTTTTATGATACTTCATATTTCGAAATTATATTTATAGTATTATAACAGTCAGTCGATGGAGGACACATCTTATGAGCAGCAAGAAAAAAGGTACAATAAAACTAATAGCCGAAAGAACAAATGTTTCACCAATAACAGTATCAATTGTCTTAAATGGTCGGGGAGATGAAATGCGAATTTCTAAAGAGACACAAGAAAAAATATTAGAAGAAGCAAAAAAATTAGGCTACCAACCTAATGTCTTTGCAAGAAGACTAAAAAAATCTAACCAAAGCTCATCTCCTCTGCTAATAGGAATTTTATGGCCAGCTACTTATTTATCTGATTTATTAGTGCGTTTTTTCAATGGTCTTCAGAACTGTATATTAAATAAAAAAATGAATATAGAAACAGTGTTCAAACCTTATTATCCATCAAATTTGGCACAATTAAAAGAACTTTTTGTTGAAAACCTATTCAATGGAGTAATAGTAGTCGGAACTACTGACAGTGACATTGAATTTTTGGAAAATCTAAATACCGTTATGCCAATTGTAATGTTTAACAGACAGAGCTCTAAATATAGCTGTATTTACGTTGACGAATATAGTTTGGGTGAAAAAGTGGCTAAACTGTTTGCTGCAAGAGGTCATAAAAGTGTTGGATTAATTGGACCTTCTTATCTTAACAGGAATTTTAGTATGAGAAGAGTAGGTTTCCTTGATACATGCACAAAACTCAATTTATCAATCTCAGACAACCACATAATAACTGATGATGAAGTCGACACAGAAGCAGGAAGAAATTGTATGAAAAAAATGCTAAGTAATGGCGATTTGCCAACAGCAATTTTCATTCTTTCCTCTACTATGGCATATGGAGTTTATTCTGTTTTGAAAGAAAATGGATATTCTATCCCAGACGATGTTGAAATTGTAGGATGCAGTGATCTTTTAACATGTGAACTATTAAATCCTAAATTAACAGTAATTGATTATTCAATTGAAAGAATGGTATACAAATCTTTAAATTTAATTACCGAAATGATAACAGGAATCTCCAGTGAACCTATCAGTCTTATTGAAGATTCATATTTTATCTTTCGAGAAAGTTGTGGGAATTTTCCAAAATTAGATTAATAGGTTTCATAAAAATATTTTACTCATTTGAAAATTAATAAAGTAATTAGCGAGGAGGTAAATAGTGATGGTTAAAAAATTTTTTAGGTCAATCCTTATCTTAACTGTATTCAGCTTATTAATATCTCACAATTTTATTTTAGCCACTGCAAATACAAAAACATCTCCAAAAGTTTTACTAGCTCAAAATAATATTTTAACCGCATATGTTATCTACTCATTTAACACTAATAAATGCCTTCAGCCTACAAGTTCAAAAGAAGGTGCACCTGTAATTCAAAGTGATTATATAGGTAATATTAATCAGAAATGGAGGTTTATTTCTGTTGAAAAAGGATGTTATAAAATACAAAACATTCTAAATGAAATGGTACTTGATGTCTATAAAAAGTCTAAAAACGATGATATAGAAATTTGCATCAGAAAATTTAACGGTTCAGATACGCAAAAGTGGGCAATTGAAGAAGTTAAAGAAAATTATTTCATTATAAAGAACAAGTACAGTGGATTAGTTTTAGAAATAAGTTCTTCAGATAATAAAAACACAAGTTTATGTATTCAAAAGAAACAGAGTAGCAGCAAAAATCAACTCTTTAAACTTCAACCAGTAGTAGACTATAATGCTAAGGTTAATTGGAATCCTCCTAATGAGTTTGATTCATATAAAACTTCCATCAAACATGGAACAATAAAAGAATTTACTTATTATTCAGGATACACAAAGACAACAAGGAAAGCCCTTGTATGGTTACCACCAAACTACACAAGTAATATGAAATTTAATACAATGTATGTGTTGCATGGAATAGGCGGTGACGAGAGAGAATGGTTAGAATCATCAAATCCAGAAAATATTCTTGACAACTTATATGCTTCAGGACAACTTATGAATATGATAGTAATATTTCCAAATTGCCGTGCCAGAGCTGATGACTCAAGACCAAAAACTTACGAAAGCGTATTTAGTGAAGATAATATAAATGCATTTTACAATTTTCATCACGATTTGATTAACTATTTGATCCCAGCCATTGAAAAAAACTTTTCGGTATATAAAGAAAGAGAGCATAGAGCAATTATTGGATTTTCAATGGGCGGTGGTCAAGCTCTTACTATTGGTTTAGACTACTTCAGCAACTACTTCGCATATGTAGGTGCAATAGCTCCTGCATATTCACCAAAATTGGTTAAAGATGTTAGCTATTATAATTCAAAGTTAAAGCTTTTATACATTACATGTGGAACAAACGACTTTTTGTACAGCCGAGTTGAAGCATTGCATCAAGAACTTTTATCAAAAGGTATAAATCATTTCTGGGTTTCAGTGGAAGGAGCAGCACATGACTCTTCAATCACTAAGTTTGGATTGTATAATTTTTCGCGTCTTGTGTTTAAATATTGAACTATATCCCATTAGGGTAAAAAATTAATTTATTAAGATACATGGGGGGCTGTCCAAAAGATAGTTGGATGGTTCTTTTGTTTACAACTTTTAACCTTTTTTAGTGCTATCTGCTTATTGTAGAAGAATCCTCGATTTATTTTCAGACAGCCCCAATATTCTTTTTTAAGTTTACCAAAGTTCTACCTGATTTTTTATAAAAACTGGTATCGTATTCAATGGAGCTTGGCAAATAATTTCTTTTCCACCTTCATATACTTTTCCTGTTTCCCATTCATACCATTTAGCTCCTTCAGGCAGATAAACAGTCCTTTCTCTCACACCTTCATATAATACAGGAGCTACTAATATATCAGGTCCGAACATAAATTCATCTTCTATTTCCCATGATCTTGTATCAAAGGGGAAATCATAAAATAATGGTCGCATAATCGGTGTCCCTTTTTCATGTGCAAGTAACATCTGCCTTTTTATATATGGCTTGAGCTTTTCACGAATATAAAGATACTTTTTAAAAATCTCATAAGCTTCTTCACCATAGCTCCATACTTCATTTGGTCCACCAGTACCCATTTTCCCCCACCTTTATTACTTGTTGGTGGAGTATAAGGTTTTCTGTCACCATGCAGTCTAAATACAGGACAAAATGCTCCAAATTGAAACCATCTGATTATCAATTCTCTAAAAGAAGGATCCTCTGGATTACCGCCATAGAAACCTCCTATGTCACTTGTCCACCAGGGTATTCCCGCCATTGCCATATTTAAGCCACATGCAACTTGATTTCTCAATGATTCAAAAGTAGATGCAATATCCCCCGACCACACAACTACTCCATAGCGCTGTGCTCCAGCCCAAGCACAACGAATTAAGTTAATTATGTTTTCTATACCTTCCTTTTTCAATCCATCATAAAAAGTTTTTGCATACAGTAGAGGATAAATATTTCCTATTTCTAAACATGTTCCCAAGTAATATCGATAATTATCAAATTCATATTTATGGAACTCTGGCTCGGCTTCATCAAGCCAGTACATTTTAATGCCTTTTGAAAAATAATTTTCTTTGACTTTTCCCCACATAAATTCACGTGCTTCGGGATTAGTCATATCAACAAAAAGAGTGTCATTTATAAACTGCATTGTCACACGTGGTCCCCGGTCGGTACTCATAAGTAATCCCTTCGAAAACATCTCTTCGTAATTTTCACTTTCTTTCTCAACAGTCGGCCATATAGATACCATTACTTCAATACCCATTTTTCTTAGCTCTTCTACCATTTTCTCTGGATTAGGCCAGTAATCTTCATCAAATTTCCAGTCTCCCTGATGTGGCCAATGGAAAAAATCAATCACAATTACATCAAGAGGAAGATTACGTCTTTTATATTCATACGCTACATCCATTAATTCTTGAGTATTTCTATACCTCAATTTACTTTGCCAAAATCCCATTGCATAGTCAGGCATCATTGGAGGTGTGCCTGTAACTTGCATATATTGTTCTAAAATTTCAGCTGGATTATTACCTGCTGTTATCCAATAATCCATAGTTTTAGTTACAAATGCTTCCCATTCAGTTATATTTTTACCAAATACAACCCTTCCAATTGCCGGATTGTTCCACAAAAAACCATATCCAATGTTTGAAACCAAAAAAGGAACGCTTGATTGGGTGTTTCTATGTGCAAGTTCTAAAGCACATCCCTTTAAATTCAAGTATGGCTGTTGATATTGCCCCATTCCATAAAGCTTTTCGTTAGGTTCTGATTCAAAGCGAACAGTTAATCTATAGCTACCTCCTGGAATTGGCTGAAACTCACGACCTCTTTTACGCAAGCCTGCTGCAAATCTTGATGTATATTCTTTTAATATAATCCTATTTTCATTGTTATAAAACGTAATATCACCAGTTTGTTCTATTACTGCATATATGTTACCATTTCTTATTGCTGCTCTATTTCCGTCAATCTCTATTCCCACGTTACTATTGTTATTCTTAGCTTTGGGTAATAAAGCCCAGTCATTTTCTGGCATATTCCCTTCTAAAGTCGCACGAACTCGCAAGCCATTTTTACCCCATGCCTCAATCCACAGAATTTCTCTGTCATATTTACTTATTAACTTATCTTCACCAACAGTAAAAAGTCTTGCCATTATTTTCACCTCACTAAACTATTTGATAACTTAGTTGTGTTTCAAATTTATATGGTTGTTTATACCCATATACTTTTAAAATTTTATCAAAATATCATATAATAAGAAAATTATCATAAAATATTATTTTTTCTTCTCCTTCACAGCCTCTGATTTCAATACAACTTTTTTTATACTTTAAAATAACACTTTCTTTAAATCCCAGAATAACTTTTGCTTTTTTAAAAATACCATTCTCCCAATAAATATCAACCGTGTGCCCACCACGTGCTTTTAAACCTTTTATATATCCGCTTTTCCAATCACTTGGAAGTGCAGGCAAAAGTTCAATGGTATCGTCATATGACTGCATAAGCATCTCTGCTATACCAGCAGTTGCACCAAAGTTTCCATCAATTTGAAATGGCGGATGGTTGTCAAGTAAATTAGGCAAAGTTGATCTTTTTAAAAGTTCTAAGATATTTTTATAGGCTTTATCCCCTTCTTTAAGTCTTGCCAAAATACATATAACCCAAGCCCTGCTCCAACCAGTATGTCCAGAACCATGTTCAAGTCTTCTTTGCAACGTTTTCTTTGCAGCTTCGAAAAGCTGCGGTGTTTTTTCAAAAGTTATCTGGTTTTCAGGATAAAGCCCAAATAAATGAGAAATATGCCTGTGCCCTGGTTCTGCTTCTTCATAATCTTCTATCCACTCCTGAATCTGCCCATATTTCCCAATCTTAATCGGTGGAAGTTTTTCAAGCGCATAATCTATTTTTTCAATAATCTCATCATTTAATTTTAAAATATCATTAGCTTTTTTAACTTTCTCAAAGAGTACACTAATTATTTGAATGTCTATTGTTGGCATATATGTTAGACTATAAACATTACCATTCAGTTTATAGCTATTCTCCGGTGAACAGGATGGACATGTTACAAGGTAGCCGTTTTTATCTTCAATGAGATAATCTAACAAAAATAGCGCTGCTTCCCTCATTAAATAGTAGTATTTTTTTAGAAAATCTAAATCTCCTGTATATTCATAATGTTCCCATATATGAAGACAAAGCCATGCAGCTCCCATTGGCCAATATGTTGCGGGAATGTATATATCCTGCGGTGCAGTATCTCCCCAAATATCTGTGTTATGATGTGCACAGAATCCTCGGCAATTGTACATCTTCTGAGCAGTAATTTTCCCATTTTCATACATTCTCTCAAGCAGTGTAAACAAGGGCAAATGGCATTCAGATAAATTACATATTTCAGCTGGCCAGTAATTCATCTGTAGATTAATATTTATGGTATATTTACTGCCCCAAGGTGGCTTCATTTCTTTGTTCCAAATTCCCTGCAAATTTGGTGGCAAACACCCCGGACGACTACTTGATATTAGCAAATATCTCCCAAATTGAAAAAGTAGTACTATTAATTCTTCATCTCTATATCCTTTTTTTAATAAGTTAATTCTCTCTGGAGTTGTCAATCCAATACGGTCGTTAGTATTTGCTGTATCGATATAAAACTCAACTCTGTCAAACAATGATTTATAATCTTCTGTATGTCTCTTATAAAGTTCTTCAAAATCATGTTTAGATACTTGTTCTAATGTTTTCAAACACCAGTTAAAATAATCTTTTTCTTTGTAGCTGGTTGTTGAGGTAATTAAAAGCATAACCTCAGTTGCATTTTTTATAAACAAATTGTCACCAATTGTATAGACATCCCCATCTTTTGATACAGCCTTTAGCATAGCAGAAAAAGAAACCCCTCTTCCACTTCCAGCTGTACACTCAAAAAATATTTTATCATTACCTATTTTACCACATCTGTCTATGTCTTCCTGAAATTCACGCCTAAACTTTGCTCTTAAAGTGACTCCACATTTTTCGCTGCAACTTATCTTAATTACAATTACTTTATCCGGAAATGATGAAAAGTAAAGCTTATCATACCTTGCTTTACCTACACTGAATTCAACCTTACAAATGGCATTAGAAATATCTAGATACCTGCAATAATTCTCAATTTTATCTTTCTCAATCCCTTCAAAGTATATATCAAGGTAACCTAGCGGTTCATAGTTTCCTTCGCTATGGGGTGTTCCAGAAAGAGCAAAAACAGAAAGTTCTTCAGCTCTTTTTATATTACCTTCTAAAATGCTCTTTCGTATCTCCTGTAAGTACCTCAGTGCATCAGGATTTTCTCTCCTCCGAGGACCACATGACCAAATACTTTCTTCATTTAACTGGATTGTTTCATATTCAACACCACCATAAATCATCGCTCCCAAACTTCCATTACCTATTGGAAGTGCTTCTTCCCAACAGTTTGCTGGGTGATTAAAAAGTATTTTTAGATTTTGTGAATACATACAAATACCTCCGTTGGATTTTTTGTACTTTGGTTTTAATCAATTAGAAAATATACAGTATATTTTTCATCATCTATATAACAAAGCGGTAAAAATAGTATATCTTCAATTTGAGCATAAGTTGTATATTGGATTGGTCCAAAACCTCTCTCATTAATTGGTACAATTACCTCTTCTATTTTCCTACCATTAATATAAATCTTTCTTCTTCTTTCACACAACCCTGCTAACACAACAGGACCTACCATGAAAGCTACTTGCTGGGGATCGTCTGGCATTGGACAGGTTTCAACCGTTTTGTAGAAGGTAATCTTAATTTTATCGCTATTCCATCTTCGCGTTAATTTAATATATGAAGAATCATCAACTCCATAATTTAAGTCTTCATTTACTGCTACTTCAATCTTCTTAGCCCACCACGGTTTTCTTATTGCAAGCTCAAATTCTATAGGATCCTTGCACTGAACCTCTATACATATTTCATCCTTTTCGGCTGTATAAGCAAAACTTTCCTGTCTTCTTCCATAGTATTGCTTTATTGTAATGCCATTTCCTTTGTCATCTTTCCAAGTTACAAAAGAAGGTATAAACTGACTTATTACTACCCCATTTGGGGTTTTGTAATAAATTATGTCATTGTAAATAGTATGTGCTTGCACTAACGTTCCATGACAACACCAGAAATCATTTGTCGGTGTTCCCCATCTCTTTTGGCTGCCTGGCATCAGCGGTAGAAAATATGTTACCATCCCATCTTTAAGTCTCTGCTGTGCAAATAATCCATTATAAATATTTCTCTCAATATAGTCGCTGTATTTCTTATCCCCTGTCCATCTAAATAAAAACTCAGCCAAGCGTATCATATTATAAACCACACAATGTTCTTGATTCGTCGGACCAAGGTAATTTCTTATTCTGTGTTTTGGTGTCCATACTTCCCCTAACGTCTGACCACCTGTACAAAAATATCCACGCTCTTCTACAGCTTCTCTCCAATAAGATTCAACTATCTTTCTAAACTTCTCTTCCCCTGTAACTTCCCATACTCTCGCTGCTCCATGTATTTCTGGGATTGTAGTATTTGCATGCCTACCTGTCAATACATCTTCACCATTTAACAGTCTGTCGAATAAGCGACCTCTATAGTACCTCTCCATTAATTCTTTATATTTACTATCTTTTGTTATGTTATATAACTCTGCCCATATCTCAAGCATACCACCAGTTTCATAATCTAAAATGTCATCCATCTTCTCCCGAGAAAATTGTCCACTCCATCTGTAAAACCAATTAGCCCACCTATCTGCTATCTCCAGCGCTTTTTGATTTGAGGTATATTTATACATATCTACAAGTCCCATGAAAGTCTTATGAACTGTATAGTGTGGTGCCCATACCCATTTTCCTCTTGCCATCCATTCAAAGTATTTCTCAGGAATAGAACCTACCCATTCTCCCCCATTTTCTTTTTGACACCTTTCAAGCTCGTCAACAATATAATCTGCTTTTCCTTTTATCTCTTCATCTCCAAAACTTGCGTATATTCTTGCCGCCGCTGATAACCAATGCCCTAAGAAATGTCCCCTTAATTGACATGTGGGTGACTCCCATCCACCATGAATATCCTGTGGTAGAAAACTCCAACTCATTATTCCAGACTCTAAATAGAAATTCTGAAGCAAGTTTTCGGTTTTCAAAGATGCAATATAGTTTCTGTCTAATTTAAACCTATTGTAGTATTCACTATCACTGTGAAGAGAAGCTCTTAAAGGTATTAAAGATTGTTTTTGTTCTTTCATTTATTTTCCCCCGTTCCATGTTTTATTTTTTGTTACTTTCCTTTAAATTGCCTTCTATAATTTTATTATCCTTCCAAGAATTGATTTAGAAAAACCTTTATATGTGTGATCAAAGGTAATTATCTCTGTTTTATTAAAATCTATTTCACCTGTATGTTGTACTACGTATGGGTATACTTCCAGCTTAGAGCCGGCAACACAATATACAAGCATTCTTTCCAGTGGATAATAAACATCTTTCAGCATAACTGGACCTTCAATAAGTTCTCCTGACCAAAAATCTACCCAATTTCCTTTGGGCAAATAAATGTTTCTTCTTCCTGCAGAATTTATAATTGGAGCCACCAAGAAAACATCTCCACAATAAAATTCATCGTCAATATACCAGCAATATTCATCATCAGGATGATGAATAAGTAACGCTCTTATGAAAGGATATCCTGTCTTTGTAACTTTTTTACCTTGCTTAACAAAATATGGAATCAACGCATATCGTAATTTCCACCATTCTCTTATAATATCGGATACATTAGGATAATTATAAGGTTCTCGTGGGGAAGCCCCATGGTATCTCATGTGCGAAGTGAATACACCTACCTGTGTCCAGCGAACATAAATATCGTCATCAGGCCAATTATTCATAAAATCTGGAAGACCATGAAATCCAGAAACATCATGGCTCCAGAAACCAAACCCTGATACACCAAGATGTAACCCCCCTCGAATTGTAGCTGCCAAGCCATCCCATGTACTGCTACTATCACCACCCCAGTGAACTGGATATCGCTGACATCCTATCTAACCTGCTCTTGCCCATATAACAGCTTGTTCTTCTCCTTTAGCTCTTGTTTTATTAAAAAATATTGCAGTTTATAAGGTTATTAATTTCAATATATTACAGCTGCTTTTTTAACTTTTTTATAAAGAGAGAATAAAAAATATCTAAACGTTTTACTTTAAATAAATAAAAATAAAACTTTTAAATTTATCAACATAAAAAATATAACATGTAAATTTATCTGCCAATCCTAATCTTTTAATTTTTAAAATCAGTATACTCTAAAGAAACTGCTTATGTTATCTTTTTGACTGAATTCTTTATCAAAACTTGTGCATTCAACTTTTTCTGAAGAGGAAAATCAGTTTTATCTCCTTTTAATCTCTTTAACAATAAAGATGCTACGACTTCTCCTATTTCTTCCATCGGTTGGACAACAAGCGATAACGAGGGTTTTACTATCTTTGCCATCTCTAAATTGTCAAAACCTATTACTGACAGATCATCTGGAACTTTTATATCTTTTTCATTTACAGCAATAATTGCCCCAAGAGCCATCTCATAATTTGTAATAAAAACAGCTGTAGGAGGATTAGCCATTTCAAGTAACTCAATCATCTTTTTGTAGCCTGATTCCATATTATGAAATTCTCCAAATTTTATATATTCTTCATTTACAGATATTTTATAATCAATATGCGCTTTCATGTAGCCATTTAATCTCTCTTGAGCTGTATAAATATTCTGTGGACCACATATTATTCCAATTTTTCTGTGCCCCATTAAAATCAACTTCTCAACTGCCTGATACGAAACTTCAAAGTTATTCACAAGTATCGTATCACACTCAAAGTTTTCAATTGGCCTGTCAACCGCCACAATTGGAATGTCTCTTTTTATAATCTTTTTAACATCGCTTCCTTTCAAATATGTGGGTACAATCACTAATGCATCAACTCTTTTTTTATAAAGAAAATCTAACCTTTCCTTTTCTAACTTTTCATCATCTCTGTAATCACATACGACAACACTATAACCGGTTTCAAGCAAAACATTTTCTAACGAAGATACAATTGTATTAAAGAAAACCTCAAAAACAGGAATTAAAACTCCAATTGTCATTGTCTTGTTAGTTCTAAGTCCTCTTGCAATCTCATTCACTTCAAAATCCAACGCCTTTATTGCCTCTTCAATAAGAATCCTATTTTTTTCTAGCACATTACCACCATTGAGATACTTTGATATAGTCGCTATTGAAAGTCCTGTATACCTTGCTATATCTTTTATTGTAGCTGGAATCTTAACCACTCCTCTCAGTTTGAACTTTTCTAAAGCTCCTTTATTGTTTATTTTATCACTTTGTATTTATTCACTTCAATAATTAAGATAATTTGGGCTTCTTAAATATTATAGCATAATGTTTTTGTTTTGTTTAATTCTATGTTGATTGTATTTAACTTGTGGAGTATAATTAAGAATATAATTAATCAAAAAACAAAATAAATAAAATTTAATGCAAATTTCTCTACTTGGGAGTGAAAGAAATGAATATTAACTTCAAAATAAAACCATTCTGGTTTTGGAACGGAAAAATAAATAATGATGAAATAGCAGAGCAAATAGCTCAGATGCATGAAAAAGGAATTGGCGGGTTCTTCATCCATCCACGTCAAGGTCTTGAAATACCCTACCTTTCTCATGAGTGGTTTGAAAAGGTTTCTGTTGCAATTGAATGTGCAAAAAAATATAACATGGAAGTGTGGCTTTATGATGAATATCCTTATCCGAGTGGAATTTCAGCTGGTGAAGTAATTGCTCAGCATCCTGAATATCAAGCTTTTATATTAGATTATAAGATTGTCGATGCAAAAGGTAATGAAGAGATTTGCATTGAAATTCCCATGAGCGAAGTTTTACTGGCAAGAGCTTATAAAGTAAGAAATAATGCTATAATATGGAATGAATACATAGACTTGATTGATAATATCGGTATAATCTACAAAGAACACATTTACCAAGAAAGTGGACTTACATTTTACAATAGAAAAAGATACTTTGTTGGAGATAATGCAAAAGTTCTCAAATGGAAAGCACCAAAAGGAGAGTGGAAAATATTTTTGTTTTACCAATATCCATTGAAAAACTTCAAATACTTTGGAACATTTATTGATCCTTTAAATAAAGATGCGGTAAAATTGTTTATTCAAACAACTCATGAAAAGTACAAAAAACATTTAGGACATGAATTTGGAAAAACAATCAAAGGAATTTTTACAGATGAAACAGCTCCAGTTTCCGTAAAACTTCCCTGGTCAAAACTGCTTCCTAAGCTTTTTGAGCAAACATATGGAGAAAATCTTATTGAGAAACTACCCCAAATTATTTGTTTAGATATATTTGATACAGCCGGTTCAAAAATTAAGTATCAGTTTTGGAAGCTTGTTGTGGATACATTTATTGAAAGCTACGACAAACAAATCCTTGAATGGTGCCACCAGAACAATCTTTTGTATGTGGGTGAAAAGCCAATTTTGAGAAGCTCACAATTAGCCTTTATGGATATTCCTGGAATAGACGCAGGACATCAAAAGGCTGGTGACATTCCCCAGGTTGTATCTGAAAACTACAGAGCAAATCCAAAGATAGCATCATCTGCCGCTCACTTTTATAAAAAGGAAAGGGTTTTGTGTGAATGCTTTCACAGTATTGGCTGGAGCATGACAATGCAAGATATGAAATGGATCTTTGACTGGCTAATACTGCAGGGAATAGATATGTTTGTCCCCCATGCCTTTTATTATAGTGCAGATGGACTTAAAAAGCATGATGCTCCACCTTCAGCCTTTTTCCAGATGCCATGGTGGAAACATCAAAAAGCAATGTCTGAGTATGTGGAAAACATTATAAAAATGATTAAAAATTGCAAAAGAAAAGTTGATGTACTTGTAGTAGACCCAATTACAAGCCAGTGGACTTGTTTTAACGACAGAAAAGTAAAAGAAAAGATTTCAAAGGATTTCTGTAGAATTCAACAAATTCTCTTAGAAGAAAATGTAGACTACTATGTGATTGACCAGTCATTAGTGGGGAGTTTGGAATGCAGGAATCAGAAAATCTATTATGACAATGAAAAATTTGAATTATTGATCATTCCACCTGTGACCAATTTAGAAAAAGAGGCTTACATGAAGATAAAAGATCTAATATTGAAAGGATGCAAAGTTGTATTTATTGGCTGTTTGCCATTCCAAAACATCGAAGATTTTGATGTTGCCAAAGATATTAGCAATTTTCTTGGAGTAAATCCTATGGACATCGCAAAGGCATATACAACAGATTCTAAATTGAACAATACAGTATTTCTTAACAGTTGTATCTTCATTGGTAATATAGAAGATTTAGCAACAAAAATTGACAAGATTTGTAAAAAGCCTGTAAGTGTATCATATGAATCTTCTAATGACCGTGGTATTCTCTGTGTTTACTTTGAGAACACAGAACATGACTTTTTATTTATTATAAACCCAACTAATGAAAAGAAGATCTGCAAGGTACACTTGAATTTCAATGCTGATGAGATAAATAAAATTTATTCGGTGCCTTTGACATCGCAAGATTCCGAAGAGGAAATAAATTTTGAAAATTCTTCAGAAAAAAAACAAATGGTTTTTTCCATGGATTTTGAGCCTTTTCAATCGTATTTAATTAAATTAGAAAAAAGCTGTGTTAAGAAAAATAACCACAAAAATAATATTGAAAAGAGAGCTTTTCAATACAAAATATCTCTTGAAGATCCCTGGAAATTTTCAATTGAGAGTTTAAATCCCTTAAGGCTTGGCAGATGGAATTTAAAATTGAATTTCAACAACGAAAATGAACAGTACTCAGTCACTTCAAAAATTCCAGTTGCCCCAAAACCGATAATTGACCAATTGGAAGAAGCAAAAATTGCAGTACCAATAAAAACAAAAAGTTTCTTTGGATGTCCAAAAGAAATAACGTTGCCAAGCTTTGAGGCAATATACACGACTCCATTTTTTGTAGATGCTAGAGACCAAAAATTCTGGCTTGTGATTGAAGATGAAAGTATAAAAGGTGAATGGTTTATACTTTTGAATGGTTACACTATTTTACCAAAAGATTTTGTACCTAAAAGATTTTATTCTCATACTAATTTGGCATATGACATTAGCAACTTAATTAAATTGGGGGAAAATCAGCTTTCTGTATGTGTAAAGATTAGCAAATCATTTGATGGACTTCTTACACCCATTTATATTTTCAGCATGGCAGGTGTATTTAAACTAAATGACAGCTGGCATATAGGCAAACTTCCAACTCAAGGCTGCTTTGGTAAAGATATTGAAAATGGCATTCCTTTTTATGCTGGTTTTATAAAGTACGAAAAAGATCTTCAAATGCCGTCTTTGGAAAGTGGTTTTGTAGAATTCTTTATCGAAGATAACATAGATCGGTGCGTAAGTCTTTATATAAATGATGAATTTATAGGTACAAGGTGCTGGCAGCCTTATAGGTGGAAGGTAGCTTCTGATTTACTTTCTTCAAAGAAGATAAAATTTACACTTGAAGTGTCAACTTCAATGCTACAGCTTTTTGAAGGTGAAGTGATTGAACCAAAAATGCATAAAATTAAAACAATATGAAACTTGTCAATATAAAGACTGGAGGCAGATTCGGGAATGATGCGTATTGTAGAAAAAATCAGACAAAAAAATGATAATTATCACTTCAGTCCAATACCTACAATTGTCTTTTTAGGAGACAGTGTAACCCACGGTTGTTTTGAGGTTATTGAAGGAACAAAAAGAACATTAGAAGTTGTGTGTGATTTTGAAGCTGTTTATCACAATCAATTTAAAAAAATCTTATCAATGGTATTTCCGTTTGCTCAGATTAATATAGTTAACGCAGGCATAAGCGGTGATACAGCACAAGGTGGCTCGCAAAGACTTGAAAGAGACGTTTTAAGGTTTAACCCCGACCTTGTGGTAGTTTGTTATGGATTAAATGATAGCAATAAAGGAAAAGAGTATTTGAATGAATATTTAGAAGGTTTAGCAAAAATATTTTTAGAACTTAAGAAGAATGATATCGAAGTAATCTTTTTAACTCCCAATATGAAAAACACTTATATTTCACCAGCTATAAAGAGTTTGCCTTTGATTGAGATGGCAAAATTAAATATGGAAAGTCAGATCAATGGAACGTTAGACCTTTACATAGATTCAGCTAAAGAGTTTTGCCAAAAGGAAAAGATTGTAGTTTGTGATTGTTATCAAAAATGGAAGAAACTTTACTACAGTGGGGTTGATACAACAAATCTCCTTTCAAATTTTATAAATCACCCCAGTCGCCCGATGCACAAGCTCTTTGCATGGTCATTATTTGAGACAATTATGTTTTAAAAAATTTAAATGAAAGGTGTGAGATTTTAAATGAAAATTTGCATAGTAGGCAGTAGTGGACACTATGTATATGCTTTAAGAGGAATAAAAGAAGACCCTGATGCCAAAATTGTGGGAATTTCCCCTGGATGTGAAGGAGAGAATATAGAAAAATTATTTTCTCAAGTAAATGAGATGGGATTTGCTCCTGAGGTCTATAGCAATCCTATAAGGATGTTTGAAGAACTCAAACCTGACATTGCTGTGATTAATACATTTTTTTATAAAAATTCTAAGCTTGCAATTGAAGCTATGAAAAGAGGAATTCACGTATATGTTGAAAAACCTGTTGCACTATCAATCGAAGAACTTGAAGAACTAAAGAGTGTGTGGAAGCAAACAAAAGTAAAACTTTCGTCAATGCTGGGATTGCGGTATACACCCCATTTTTGGACAGCTTATAAACTTATAAAAGAAAATAAGATAGGCGAAATCAGACTTTTACATGCTCAAAAATCTTATAAGCTTGGAAATAGACCCGACTTTTACAAGCAGAGAAGAACATATGGCGGAACAATTCCCTGGGTTGGTATTCATGCCATCGATTGGATTTATTGGCTGAGTGGCAAGAAATTTAAATTGGTCTTTGCAAGACATTCAAGACTTTACAATAATGATCATGGTGAGCTTGAAACTACTGCTTTTTGTAGTTTTTTGATGGAAGATGAAATTTTAGCAACGGTGAACATTGATTATTTACGTCCTGCTACTGCTCCTACTCATGATGATGACAGAGTTAGAATTGTGGGGACAAAAGGAATTCTTGAAGTTTTAAACGGAAAAGTTTACCTGCTAAATGATACAACTAAAGAAGTCACAGAAGTCTCCCTAGAAAAACCACCTATTGTGTTTTTAGATTTCTTAAATGAAGTAAGAGGTACAGAGAAGTGCTTAGTAAGTAGCGAAGATAGCTTTTACGTGACCCTGGCTTCGCTTTTAGCAAGGCAGTCTGCTGACGAGGGAAAGGTGATTGAATTTTAAAATTGACATAAAAAGACCTCCCTATAAACAATTCCAAGGAGGTCTCTTTTTCTTTTGAGTTCTTTAATCACTTCTCTCTAAACATATTGAATTTCTTATAATTTGTTAAATCAAAAGGTTCTGTCTCCTTGCCCCACGGCACTCCTATTTCTGAAAAAAGCTTTTTACTTTCAGCCGCCTCATCTATAATTTCTTTGATATTTTTGATATAGGTACATATCTTCCCATTTTCACTGTTAATCTCTAAATACTCATCTGGAATATCGAAAATTCTTTTAGACGACTCAAAAGCCCCGTTTGATGCCAATACAAAATTGCGGGTTATTTCCAGCGGACAATAAAGCTGTTTACCTTCAAATAAATGTTCTACCATATTTACATACATATTGACAAACAAATCTTCTTTGCCACCATCAAATTCTTCAACAGAACCATCACAATACTCAATCTTAAATCTATTAGAAAACCACCAATTCGCTTTAGCCTTTTCAGCTTCAATAATTATAAATGGAGATTCTTCATCTCTATTGCAAAGGGTCGAGTAAAAATATACTTCTGTGCCTCCATGAGTAATTATTCTCACACATGCTGTGTCTTCACCTTCAATTTTATGACCATGATAAAGCTCTGCTTGAACATGTGCAGGAACTCCTCCACCTGGTTGAGCTGTTTCAGCAATAATTAGTTCATTGTTTAAAAGATGTGCAAGAGGATTGTTTATTGTTCCATCCAAGACATAGTTGCCATCAACAACGAGTTTACCAGCCCATGCATTTCTTTGATAATAGCTTTCATCCCTTTTCCAACGTCCAACACCAACAATTGATTTTATTCTACCAAGTCGGCCTTCTTTTATATACTCAAGAAGTTTTCTAAATGCTTTACCTGAAGTGTTTTGAAAGTTCACACTACAAACCCTATTTGTTTTTCTCTTTGTCTCAATTATAGCGTCAATATCTTGAATTGTCACAGCAGGCGGCTTTTCAAGCAGGACATTAAAACCTCTTTTCATTGCATCAATTGCCATTGGAGCATGTAGGTGTATGGGTGTTGAGATGGCAACAAAATCTAAGTCTTTGTGGTTTTCAAGCATTAATCTATAATCCTGATAATACTCAACACCTCGAGAAGTCAATCTATCTATCACTTCTTTATTTTTTTCGTAGCTTGTTGCAACAATTGCCTTCAAGTCAACCATCTTTCCCTGGAGCTGTTCTATTGACCGTAAGTGTATACTCCCAAATCCACTAATTCCAATGAGACCAACCTTTGCAATCTTCAAGACTGTATGCCCCCTTTTAAATTATCTTCATGGCTTCAGAACAGATTTTATTGTATTTCTGTTTCCCATATCCTCAAGTGCTTTTGTCGCATCAGTCAATTTATAAATATTCGTAACCATTTTTTTAAAAAGTTTTTTATTTTGTAACACCACATTAACTGCCATATTTAAATGTTTTGTATCACTGACCCATACTCCTTGATATCTTAAATTTTTCCTTACAATGTCATAATAACAGTCAAGTGTAACGCTGCCGTTTGGATCACCAAAACCAAGTGATAAGTAACTTCCACCATTTCGCACAAGTTTTATTCCCTCACTTACTGCTGATGGATGTCCCACAGCTTCAATTGCCAAATCGACTCCACGCCCATTTGTGATATCCATTATTATTTCCTGTCTTTGCTGAACTGTAGTTGAATTTCTATCAAGCACATGCGTTGCCCCAAATTCCTCACACATTTTAAGTCTTTCTTTTGTGCCGCCAATCACAATTATACTTCTTGCTCCTTTGAGTTTTGCAAAAATAATCGCATAAATCCCTATAGGACCTGGTCCTTGAATTAGAACACTGTCACCAAAATCAGGTGAAACAATGTCAAAAGCGTGAGCACATGTTGCGCCAGAACATGAGGCAGAAACTAAAACTTCTGGCTCAACATTTTCTTTTATTTTAAGAACCTTTGTATTTTTGTGAAGATAAATATATTCTGAATAACATCCTCTCAAATATGGGGGCTCTGCGCAGCTAACACTTATACCATATGTCCATCTGTGCGGACACAGATAGCTTTCTTTTTTGACAGCACAAAAGTAGCACTTGCCACACACAACACCCCTGTCCCAAATTATCAAATCCCCCTCCTGAATCTTCTCGCCATTTATATCACGCCACTGACCTGAAATAGCATACACACGCCCAACACCTTCGTGGCCTAAAATCATAGGAAGTTTTGTGCGCGGGTCATTTCCTTTGAACATATGCACATCAGAGCCACAAACACCTGCTGCTTCTATCTTTACTAAAAGTTCTCCATCAGTTGGAGACATTAATTCAAACTCTTTCATCTTCAATGGCTTGTTAAACTCTTCTAAAACCATTGCATAAGCTTTCATTCTTGTTTTCCCCCTACGCTTTTGGTTTTACCGGTTGCATTGGAAAGACTTCAATTTGATTGGTATCTTTATTTAGTCTGCATACATGATATACATTGTATCTTTCATCTCTTGGCTTTGGCCACAAACCGCTGTAATTTTCGAACATCAAGTGCGGTCCTCTGCTTTCATCTCTTAAAATACAGCTCTTTACCACTGCTTCTGCACACAAAAGCATGCTTTTTAGCTCTAAAAGATATTCATACTCAACAGGCTTGACTTTTCTTGTTTTCAACTCCTCAATTTTTATAAGCGCTTTTTGAAGTCCATCTTGATATCGTACAACACTTGCATACAAGTCCATAACACTATTTAGTTCTGAGATGGCTTTTTCTAAATCAATGCCATCTGCAGCTACATAGCTTTTATAGCTTTCAAACAAGCGGTTTGCTACCAAAATTGCAGATTCCTCATCAATTGAAGTGTTTAAAGCAAATTCAAAGCTACTTTCTCCTGCTATTTTGCCAAAAACTTGAGTATCCAAAAGTGCATTGCCACCTGGTCTGTTTGCCCCATGCTGCCCTCCTGCACACTCGCCACAGGCATACAAGCCCTCAACAGTTGTATTTGCTTTTTCTCTAATTTTTACACCACCCTGAAAATGCTGAATTGATGGCCCAATTTCTAGCATTTGGTTTCTAAGGTCAATTCCCCTCTTCAAGAACCACTCAACAGTCTGAGGATTTATTTCACACAGTCTTTCATATGGAGTAGATCTTTTATTTGTAAGATTTTTAATTTCTGAGTAATATCTTTGTTTTAAGTCTTCTCTTAGGTGTTCAAATTCAAAACCTTCTGGATTTTGAGTAAAGTCTAAAAACACTTTACCCCCACGGGCAATCTCTCTGAACACTGCAATGTCTATCAAACATGTCTTATGCTCGTAGCTTATTGGCCATGTTGCTCCTTTTTCAAATACATCATTGTATGTAATAGGATAATTTATCAAAAATTCTTCTCCTTTTTCATTTACAAACCTGGGGACACATCTCATTATACTTCCCGAACATGCAAGTTTTGTTTTGGGGGATGAAAGACCTATCTGGATAAACTCCATGTTTACAAGCTGGGCTCCTGCACGAAGTGCCATTGCGTAACCATCACCAGTCATTCGTGGCGGAAACACATTATTCTTATAAATACTTCCTGCCCCGCCTGTTGCAAGCACAACTGCTTTTGCAAGAATTATTACATTTTGAGCACCCCTAAAACCAACTGCCCCACAAACTTTGTTGTCAATTACAATCAAATCGCTTATCATTACATCCTCTAAAACTTCAATCTCTTTTATGTTACTAAGCCTTCTAATCAGAGCCTTTTCTATTTGAACAGCAGTATCAGGACCTGTAAAACATGCACGCGCATATATAGAACCATCTGTAACAAATTGGACAGGTATCCCATTTTCTTTTACAAAGGGAACACCGAGATTATCTAAGTAAAAGTAAGCATCAGCTGAGTTTTTTGCTAAAATCTCAGCCAAGTCATAATCAGAAACAAGTCCGCCAATCTCATATATATCTTTTGCATGATATTTCCAGTTATCTTCACCTTTAGGCTCAGTTGTAGGAAGTGTGACATGGAATGCCATTCTATCAGAGTATGCAAGAGCAGTTGTTCCACAACTTCCCAGTTTGCCTTTTACTGTTAATAAAACTTTAACTTTATTTCCTGTTTCATAAGCCTTTTCACATGCAGCAATTGCTGCCCTCAAACCTGCACCGCCACCACCTATTACCAGTATATCTGTTTTATATATCACTTTCAAACTTCACCTCTTTTTACCATTGAAATTGCCTTGACTGGACAAAGTTCCGCACAAAGACCACAGCCATCGCAGTTCTGATTTACCTTAAACTTTCCGTCATCCTTTTCAATTGCATCATATATGCATACTGTGAAGCACTTGCCACATGATGTGCATTTCTCTTTGTTAATCTTAGCAACTGCCCAATGTGTTCTGTCAACAGAGTCCATGTCAAGAATTCTGCTGCACACCTTTCCTTTAAAATCATCAATCGTGTTGTAACCTTTTCTCTCCATATACTCTTCTAAATATTTGTTTATCTTATTTATAACTCCATAGCCATTCAAAATTACAGTTGTACAAACTTGAACAGCAGATGCTCCTGCCAGTATGTATTTGACTACATCCTCACCGTTCATAGCACCGCCACTTGCACTGATACTACATTTTACCTTTGGGGCTACAGCGCTTATCCACCTCAAACCATACATAATCGCCCACGGACCTCCATGCCCTGCATAACCACCGTGCAAAATGGGAGCTTCTTTTTCTATATCAATGTCAAGCCCTGTGAATCTATTAAACATTACAAGCCCGTCTGCTCCTGCTTGATCAAGTCTTAAGGCATCAGAGCCTGGATTTGTAGATTGAGGAGTCATTTTTGGTATCACAGGTATTTTTACATTGCTTTTGACAAGTTTTGTTGTATGGACCATCTCTTCAATTACATCCATACCAGACATTATATGAACACCGTGCGGGCAAGATAAATTTAACTCTATTGCATCAGCTCCTGCTTGTTCCATAAGCTTACTATACTCAAGCCATGCATCATCTGTGTAGCAGTTTATACTTGCAATAACTGGAATGCTTAGTTTTTGTTTTGCTTTGAATATAAATTCAGCATATTCTTGTGGATTTAATTCGCTTGCCTGTTCATATGAGTAAAGCGTAAATGTGTTTTCATGCTTGACTATTTTAAATCGTGGAGTGGGGGCAATTCTGCACACTTCTTTTTGAAAAAGACTTTTTGTCACAACAGCACCAGCACCGTTTTCTTCGCATCTTTGAAGCCTCTCCACAGTTCCAGTAATCCCAGCAGATGCAACAATTACAGGTGTTCTTAAAGTCAGCTTTGCATACGTCGTTGATAGGTTTGGCATTTTTTAAAACCTCCTCTAATTAAATTGATTTTAATAAAAGTAAGGAGTGGAAAAGCCACTCCTTTCTAAGGTTTTAACCAAAACATCTACATTTTTCTCCTTTCCTATTATTAATTTTACAAACATCTCATCATAGAAAGTATTAACATTCTGCTTCCACTGAACTCACTTGCTCTGTTCCAGAACTTCAATATCTGCCCCTCTTTAATACGGGATTTTCACAAACCAATATCGAAAATTTTTGTTTACCCTGATAGCTCATAGTATAAGTCTGCAGTGAACTTACCGCTGAATTCCAAGCAATCACTTTATCATTCAAAATATCTGGTTCTATCTGATTGGTATTTGTATTTTGTATAAATATGGTATTTTTCTAACCAATCCTTCCTAATGGCAGGGCCACGTGTTGAAAATTGCTTCTCTATAATGTCTGGAAAACAATATATCTTTCCATCATCCGTCAACATTTGTTTCTGCCAATCAGGATGCTCTTTCAAGAGCTTTTTAAGATTTGGACAATACTTGTCAACATAATTATTTAAAGGAATTATTACTTTATCTGCTATAGCCTTCATTGGCCCACCATTATAGTTATTGGTTCAGTTCATCTCAATTACATCTGTTAACTTTTGTGAAGCTATCAGTAAATTTAATTGGTCATTGAAAGCACTTGATGGTGGATGAATAAATTTGAAATCTACTATGATTATTTGTTTTTAGGATGATTATATCATTTATCTTTGGAAAAGTCAATGTACTTTCTTGTTTTTGTTTTGCTTGTTGTGGTTTTAATGAAATTTATAGTTCAATAATTAATATTCAATTGCTTTATCTGGTTTAACATTTAGACCTTCCCAAACCTTTTTGTTTGTCCAATCTTCGCAAGGATCTTTCCAAAAAGGATCTGATTGTGGAACCCCCAATGGCAAGAATACGGTTGTACATAGATATAGACTTCCTGTTGAAATATAATCTTCACCTAAAAGTGGTTGAGCGCCAGCTACACCTATTCGTAACCATCCCTTTTCATCAAATACCCCTTTTTTTTCAAATACTTTTTTCAACACAGCAGTAAGCCCACACCTTACCTGTGCTGGTGAAAGCTGAGATGGCAATTTACGATATAAAGAAAGAAGAGCTAATAAATGAAAAACTGCAGTCCTGTAAGTAATGGACCGACCAATTATTGGAAATGTCCCTTCAGGGGATATAAGTCTTTCAAGCACAACTGCATATCTTTGTGCTCTTTCAATAACTTTTGTTTCTAATTCTTTCCATTTGTCATCTTGAGAAGATAGAACTTTAAGAATGTCTATAAGCATAGGGTAAATAACAAAACTATTGTAATAATCCCACCTAAAAAGTGGTCCATCTCCATATACTCCATCGCCTTTGTACCAACCATCCACTGCCTTTAAAATTAAATCAACTTTTGTCTTGTCCCATTCTTCACCTGCAAAAAACATAAATGCTTCTATCATTGCTGAAAACAAAAGCCAGTTACTATAATAAGGTTTTATCTTTCTTGTTTTTTTCATCTCCTCTATTAATCTCTTCCTCACAGATGGATCAATCTGTTCCCAGAGGGATTTAGGTGCTCTTATTATTGCTTGTGCTAAAAATGCTGCATCTACAAGTGGTTGCGCTCCCTCTTCAAAATTCATGTAGTCTCTACAGTCAGGACAAGTTGCTATATCTAATGACTTTCTTGCTAATCTCAAAAGATGTAGTGCTATTTCCCTTTCCCTTATATCTGTACCAGGCATATTAGCATTTAATTCTAAAAAGGGAGAAATCCCACACAGAATTCTTGCAAGCAACTCCAAATGAGTATACTTCTTTCTCTCTTCATTCTTTGCTTCCACAGGCATAGAATTTTTCAATTCATCTTTTGCAAGAAGTTCAAGTGGCATTTCGCATATTTTTTGAAGCGTTATTATCCAATAAAAACGTGTATCATTCATGAAACAATCATCCTTTTTTGAAATATTTTCTACCAATACACGTTCCAATCTTTTACAAGCCTTATTAAGCTTTCAAAAAAGAAATAATCACCCCATATTGTGTGTTCATCCACACCTTCATTTTTTGGCTTATTATAAACGCCATGCAAAAGCAAACCGTCTGAATCCAGATGTTGAGAAGCTAAGTAGTTTGTTGACAACGAAAATACCATATTTTTTACTGCATTTTCATAGTACTCTCTGTGCTCATCACAAAGGGGTATAAACTTTAACATCTTTAATATGCCGCAGATACAAATTGCTGCTGCAGAACTATCTCTCGGCTGCTCGCCTTCTGTGAAAACCAAGTCCCAATAAGGCACGTAGTCCTCTGGCAATCTGTTAAGAAAATAATTTAAAAGTTTCTTTGCAATATCCATGAAAATCCAATCCCGTGTGTACTTGTAACTCAACACAAATCCATATATCCCCCAAGCTTACCCTCTTGCCCAGCATGAACTATCTGAGTACCCTTGATGAGTTGAGCCATACAAAGGCTTACCTGTTTCAACATCAAAATAAAATGTATGGAAGGTTGACGCATCTTCTCTTACTATGTTCTCAGCAGTCCTTTTCGCATGCTTGTGGGCTATCTCAAAAAACTTTTTATCACCTGTTTGGATGCTTGCCCAATACAAAAGCGGAAGGTTCATCAGACAGTCTATTATTATCCTGCCTTTTTGGGCAGGGTCGTCCATAGTACCCCATGCCTGAATTATACCAGGTTTTTCCCAGTACCTCGTACAAAGCTGTTTTGCCGCTTCTATAGCAATGTTTTTAGCTCCTTCATCGCCTGTAACTTTGTAGCATGCAACACACGAAAGAGTATATAAAAATCCAAGGTCGTGGGTATCTATGTGTATCCTACTTTTGAGTCTTTTTTCAAAGCTATCTAAATGCGTTTTTGCCAAATCTTTATATTTGTTCTCACCTGTGAGTTCATATGCAAGCCAAAGCATACCAGTGTAAAATGATGAAGTCCAGTAAATATTATCTACAACGTCATACTTGAGACTTTTACTTGCAGGTGATGGAAACTTCTCACCAAACTTCTCTATCATCTTATCAAGTTTTGAAAGCACCAGTTTAAAAACTTCTTCCACAAAGGCTTTGTTAACTAAAGGTGAATTGCTAAACTTAAGCCTATCTTTTATACATTCATCTTTGATTTTAAGCATTTTTACTCCTCCAACTTCTTGTGCTCCGAATTTTGCCATCTTTCTTTTAGCAAGAAAGCTGCCATTTTGGGCTGTCTTTGCCTTGTAAAAATTCCTTTCCTGTTGCCCATAATCCTTCGAACCTCTTGTTTTGTTGCAAAGTCTGCAAAGTTCCATATGTGCTCGCCTATCACAAAATCCAGCCTGTCAAACACCCTATGATACCTCTTCAGCATCTCACACTGATATTCCTCAGAAAACATCATTGGAGGACTTGAATGAAATCCTGCAATTGTGTCTGCCCCATACTCTGTTATTATCACTGGTTTTTGATAAAGCTCAAACCACCTTTTCAGCTCCTTTTCAAGCTGGAACTCTATTAAATCCAGTCTGCCAGGATCAGAATACCATGAATAGTACCTGTTTACACATATAACATCAACAAGACTTCCCACTTTGGTCTCATCTGGAAAAGAGGATTCAACCAGCGTCACCGGTCTTGTCGGGTCAAGCTTTCTCACCTCATCTATTACTGTTTTGAAATACTCATATGCCCCATCTTCATATGTTGCAGCCTCATTTGCCACACTCCACATAATCACACTTGGATGGTTTTTATCCCTTGCAATAAGTTGTCTTATAACTTCCAAATGATGTTCTAATGTCTTTTGGTTTATTCTTTCAAGAGTAAACACTTTTTCGTTTTTGTTAAAGAAATTCATGCCAACAGCTGGTGCCTCGTCAATTACCAAAAAACCATACTCGTCTGCCAAGTTTAAAATCTCTTCTGCGTAAGGATAATGTGATGTTCTGAATGAGTTTGCTCCTATCCATTTCAGAAGGTTGAAATCTTTCATAGCTATCACAGGGTCGTATCCCTTGCCCCTTATATCACTGTCTTCATGCTTCGCCAAACCTTTAAGATACACTGGCTTACCGTTTAGGTAAAGCCTTTTGTCTTTGACCTCGACAATCCTTATTCCCACAGGAAGATAATATTCATCTGCTATCTTTCCATCGTGTATTAAAGTTACATTTAGTTTGTAAAGATATGGATTTGAAGGATCCCAAAATATGGCATCTTCAACCTCTATCATACCTTCTGACCCTTCGACCTTTGCTATTTGTCTTCCATTTTTGTCATACAAAGCTACTGCTATCTGGCTTTCATCCTTTTTTTCGCCACTTACATTCACCTTGAAGCACACTATACCCTTTTTGCCATCAATCTTGGTCTCAACCTTAATATCCTCAATATATGTTTTGGAAGTTGTGTAGAGCAAAACTGGTCTGTGAATGCCTGAATAGTTGAAAAAGTCAAAAAGATATTCCTGAGTTTTATACCCTTCTGGATGCATTGGGTCATTGTATTCCCTTATAAACCCTGGTGGAAGACAGCTCCAGTCCAAGATGTTGTTTACAACAATTGTAAGTCTGTTCTCACAGCCAATCTGGGCAAATTTATTAATCTCAACTTCAAAAGGTAAAAATCCACCTTTGTTCTGGGCTATCTCCTCTCCATTTAAAAATACTCTTGCGTGATGAGTAGCACTTCCAACTCTCAAAACTATTCTTTTGTCCTTCCAACCTTCAGGTATGTAAAATGTCCTTTCATACCACACATCACCTATGTGGTCTCTTATGCTCTCATCCTGGGTTATGTCGTTATAGCTTGCCGGCACAGGCATTAAAATAGCATCTTCAAGAGGTTTTTCAAACCACCTCTGTTCATATCCTTTGCTCTCCCTGTCAACTTTAAACCTCCATATGCCGCTAAGGTCTTTTACCTCTCTTGTTCTTGTCTCACGTGGATAAAGCATAGCTTGCAAAACCTCCTTCTGTTTTAGAATCAGGATTTTATCTTTCCATAAACCATCTGACCAGATGCTGTCTTCATTAAACTGAAGTATCTCTATCTTTATATTTCATCTCCAATAAATTCAAGTGCGAGCAATGCATTTATTGACCACTGAGAAGCTATATTAGTTGAAATAAAAGGAACTTCAACAACCGGCGCAGGTATAGTGGCTAATTGTAAATTGATACCTCCATCACAAATAAATTTCAGCCATGGATTTTTGTCATAGTCTAAAAACATCTGCCAGATTTCTCTTTTCAATTCAGGAATATTTTTCTTCATTGCTGCAAAGGCAGCCATCCCAATATTAAGCATATTCAACTTAAATCCAAAGTTTGGAACACCCCAGCTTTTTAAAATCTCATTTTTGTTTTCCTTAAATTCGGTATAAAAAAGCCCCTGCTGAGCACACAACTCTTCAAATTCTTTATCTTCAAAATTTTTGGCTATCTCAAGCCAAACCAGTGTGTTCCCAAAACAAAATACAAAATTTGAACCCCCTGTGTATTCAATTGGTTTTACCTGGTTATTTTCAGGGTCATAGTCATATACACCACCCGAAATAAATGCTGCTGGATTTTTTTTTAAAAAGTCCAGTATCTTTATTATCTTTTGTTTATAAATCTCTTCCTGGTACCTTTCCCATCTTACAAACCAATTGGCACAAAAGGTCATAACATCCGGTCCAACCCTTATGTGTACTCTATTTTCAGGATCATTCGTAAAATACGCACGCATAGGATCCATGTGCATAATTTGTTTCTCAATATCTTTTACATCATCCATAAGCTGCCCTATTCTTTCATCGGCAATAAGATAATAGTAATACCTGTGAAGGTATGCCATGCTAATTCTCACTTCTTTGCAACCACATCCCCAATGAATAACATTATGCCTTGAGCCCAGGCCTTTATATTCCCCGAGATGATACACGTCTACTTCTGATGTATGTCTTGTCATTGCCTCAGCCATTTTAAATATATCAAAACGTCCTGTTCTTAAAAACATAAGCCAAAGCCAAATGTTTGGCACAAGCTCCGTGTTCTGCCAAGCATATCCACCAATATCATATTTCCACATGTGTCTTACCATATCATAGCTATGCATAAAATCACCATAGTCCCAAAAACCGTACCATTTTCTCCTCTCAACTTCTTTTAGATAAAAATCGACAATAGCTGTCAGTATTCTTTCAATCTTTTCTTTCTTGGAGTTGCTATTATCCGGTAAATTTAATCCTCCAAATATCTCTGTCTCTTTATACCTTTCAGGGCTACATACAAGAAGAGGAGAAAATCCTTGCATTTTTGCATATTCCAAAAGCTGCCCACTTGTTGGAGCATAATCAAAACAGTACAGCCACAGCTCATTTGTATTAGCTATACCATAGGGAGTACTTCTATACTCATCAAACCCTTCGTATGATGAAGATGCGTATGTACCAAAATCATAATGTCTCAAATCCATAACTTCACCATAAGGTGGCCAAAGCCAAACTGTTAAACTTGCTTCAGAAGAAGTTAAAGCTTTTACCTCAAATCCTGAAGGATATTTTTGCCAAAAATCCTTTAAGGCTACTCCAAGCCCACCATTCTCATCACCAACATATGCAAACCCCATAGCTCTTTTCCCTTCTGTTGCTTTTACAAAACTGCACTGGCAAGATGTACGTTTTTTAATAACATAGTGTTCAGAAGAATCTTGAAAAAGAATAAATTCATCCCACTCTGGAGTATTGTTAATCTCCCTAATATAATGGTGGTCCTCGTCAATATCAAAATCTACCGGTTGTCCATTGACCTGATTTTGAAACATTGTTTTGTATCTCTCTTTTCTGTACACATCTATCAAATTTTTTGGTGACTCACAAAAAAGTCCACTATCCCCTCCAAATCTTACAAATCTATTGTACAGAGGAGAGTGCAAAGGAAGATCAAATTTTAAGCCCAATCCTTTTATAAAATCTTGATGGGGATTTCCGTTGTAAATAAATGTATGAACAATCTTAATTTTATCTGAATTTGCATAGAAATATAATCTCAACTCAAAGGGTAGCCAACCTTGTTTGAGCAAAGAACCATCAAATGTCATCTTGGTATTCCGCAAATGTCTTCCCCACACTTTTATAACACATCTCAAAGGTCCGTGAGACTCTACTTTTGCACCTAATATTTGAGGAATGTATTCTTCTTCAACTTTAGTCTTATATCCTGTAAAATTAGAAATTCTTTCTGTAGCAAAAATTTGCGTGAGATTAGAGCAAATAATCTTTTGTCCTACTTTTAAATATTCAATAATTTTATCTCCAGTTTTGCTAATTTTGCACTCAAGCTTGCCTGTTGTAACGCTAATATGATCTTTGTTTTCATAAACTTCAATCATTGTTTCAAATTTTATTACAGTATCTTCTTCAATACAAGCAAAGACCTCATCAGGTAAATTGGTGTCAAAGAAAGCAGCGTGACTACTCACCTTTACCGACCCATCACCCCAGTATGAAAGTGCCCAGTTTTGAGTAGGAATAATACTTCCATCTTTGCCTCTTATAACAACATTTTTTGTATCTCGTAGCTCCCCTTTTTTCCATGGAATACAAAACGTTGCACCAATATTATTTACCTGTGGTTTTATAAGCCATTTTAGTTTTATTTTTTGCATCTTTCCAAACCTCCAAATTTAATAAGTGTTTTAAAAAAAATCTCGTGCGAAATATTAAAGTATTTCGCACGAGATTACACTTTTCAATAAAATCCAAAGTCATAGTTTTTAAGGATTTAGTATCTTATACAAATCTTCTTTGTAAGGAATGTTCTTTCTATATTGACGATACAATGCATTTACTTCTTTTATAATCTGGTCTCCACCCTGCTTTCTCCAGTTGTCAAGAACTTTCTTGAATCCCTGATCATTGAGCTGACCGGCAATATATTTAACACGTGCATCTTCAATCATATTATCAAGGGTAACACCTCTTTTAATATATGTCTGTGACATAGCTTGCAATGGCAATGCCGGATTTGGCACAAGAATATTGAGTTTTTCATTCAAAGCTTGCATATCTGCTTGTAATTGCAAAAGTGGAGTCATGTATCTTGGTGTACCACCGTTTGTAGGATAAAAATGCAATACCTGGTTAACACCACTTATTTCTCTTGACAGCTCTGCTGGTAAATTTTGAATAGGGTCTATTTTGCCATCAACTAACTTATAATGTCTATTGGGCAATCCATAACCAAACAAATCCTGCATTGTTTTGTCACCAAACTTATCCAAGATTGACATTACTTTTTTGAATGTATTCATGTCTTTTACACTCGTTTTTGAAACCATAAGATATCCTGCATAACCAGCTGTTGGCATATTTCTCAATCCATATTTCGTCTTTACAGCCAATTTAATGTCCATGATATCTGTATCCTTTGCATCTTTTGGAATCAAACCATTCTTAAGAAGACCATTGTAAATTCTGTTTGCAGAATCTATAACATCAATCTTAACACCAGCTTTCCCTTGCGAATAATAATCTTCCCATCTTGCACCAGGAACACTCGGAAAATCATGGTTGAATATCTTTTCTTGATATAATTTACGCCAGAATTTTAAAGCCTCCATATATGCATTGGTCAAGAAAGAAGGAACAAGCTGGCCATTTTTATTCAAACCCCAACCATTTGGTCCACCAAACCATACAACTGCTATATAGAATGGTCCATTATAAGAACATTCATACATTCCGTAAGTATCATTCTTACCATTCTTGTCTGGATCATTGTAAGTAAACTTCTTCAACATATTATACAAATCATCAATAGTTTCAAGCTTAGTGATGCCAACATTTTTAGCCCAATCTTTTCGGTACACAATTCCATTTCTTCCAAGGGTTCTTGAACGAGGAATACCATAAATCTTACCATCAATAGAAGAATTCCACAGAACTATATCAGGAATCGTTCTCAAGTTCTTATATTGCTTTATATAGGGGCCTAATTCCCAAAATGCACCTGCTTTACAAGCAGCAACAAATGAAGCTGAATTATCTGGAACGTATACAACCATTGGTAGTTTTCCACTTGCCAGCATAATATTTAACTTGTCTTTATAACTATCTGCAGGTACCCATGTAAACTCAAGATTAGTTTTTAAATACTCTTCAGCCTTTAAAATAACTGGACTATTTGCTGGTGCTGGTTCTGTACCAAAATATTGTGCCATAATAGTAAGTGTAAACGAATATTTAGATTTCTGTGCTCCAAATCCTACCATTGAACTAAATAGTAATCCTAAGATACAGACTCCAACTAAAACTAATTTTAGAAGCTTCTTTATTTTTACCATTATTCAACACCCTCCCGTTTTTTTGAAATTTTAAATTTTTAGTTATTATTTCCTCTACATCCTTACATCACTCCTTCAGTGAGCCAATAAACATACCTTTTATGAAATATTTTTGTAGCCATGGATACAAGAGCATTATTGGCAATGTGGCTACAACAATTACTGCCATTTTAAGAGATTCTTGAGGAGGCTGAAAATTAGGATCAAACTTGGTTAAATCAGAAGTTATTGTGGTAGAAAGCATCACTATCTGTCGTAAAATTAATTGAACAGGCCATTTTTCCTGGTTATTAATATACAAAAGAGCCCCAAACCATGAATTCCAATGCCCAACCCCGTAAAATAAAGCGAAGGTTGCAATAATTGGCTTTGAAAGAGGAAGCACTACCTTCCATAAAATCTGAGCTTCAGTACAGCCGTCAATTCTTGCTGCATCCTCTAAATCCTGCGGCATTTCCTGGAAAAAGTTTTTGACAACAAAGAAATTAAATGGACTTATTGCTCCTGGAAGCCAAAGTGCCCAATAAGAATCTAATAACCCTAAACTTTTAACCAGTAGATATGTAGGAATCATTCCTCCTCCAAACAGCATAGAGAAAATTACTGCATTCAATATAATACTTCTTCCTATAAAGTTCTTTTTTGAAAGTGCATATGCCATTGTAAAAGTAAAGAAAAGATTTACTAAAGTTCCGCCGACTGTAATAATAACACTGTTTATCATACTTCTTAAAAAGTAATTAGATTCAAATATATATTTATAAGCTGCAGTTGTAAAATTATGAGGTATCAAAAAGAAATTTCGTGTTTTTATTTCTGAATCAGGAGCAAACGACGCAGCTAATACATATAAGAAAGGCATTATTGCTATTAGAGCATATATTCCCAGAAAAACATGATTAAATACATCAAAAATAACACTACCTATTGTTTTATTCTGCCTCATTTATTTGCCACCTCTTTTACTTTCTTCTTGTAATACTTAAAATAACGAAGTCTCAGTAAATTTTTTTGCTAAATAATTAGAAATTTGTATTAAAATCAAACCTACTACTGATTTAAAAAGTCCAACTGCTGTACTATAACTATATGAACCCTGTGTAACGCCTACTTGATAAACATATGTATCAAATACTTCAGCTACTGATCTGTTAAGAGAATTTTTCATTAAAAATATCTGTTCAAAGCCAGTATCAAGAAGATGTCCTAATCGCAAAATGAAAAGTATAATTACCGTACTCATAATTGAAGGAATAGTGATGTACCAAGTCTGCTGCCCCCTTGTTGCCCCATCCACAATAGCAGCTTCATATAAAGTCGGGTCAACATTTGAAAGAGCTGCCAAGAAGATTATTGTTCCCCATCCTGCTTCTTTCCATATACTTTGAATTATTATAAGAGGTCTGAACCATCTCGGATCTGTTAAAAAATCTATTTTTTGACCTGTTAAACTGTATAAAATATTGTTTATTACTCCTGTTTCACTTGAAAGAAAAACAAATGTAATACTTGCTATGACCACCATTGAAACAAAGTGAGGAACATAAACACATGTCTGGACAATTCTCTTATAAACTTGATTTCGCACCTCGTTGATAAGTAAAGCTAAAATAATTGGCACAGGGAAATAGAAAAGTATATTGTAAAATGAAATTAACAGTGTATTTCTAAACAGCATCGGAAAATCAGGGTCGGTGAAAAGTGTTTTAAAATGCTCAAAACCTACCCACGGACTTTTCCAGAACCCTAAAAACGGATTAAAATCTTGAAAGGCAACAACTATACCAAACATCGGAATGTACCTGAAAATGACGAAGTACAGAATACCAGGTAGAGCCAAGATATAAAGCCATTTGTCTTTTTTGAGTCTTTTCCATACAGAAGTGTTAGCTGTCATTAAAACATTCTCTCCCTTCTTTTTTTGGTCCCTTGATAATATTGTTTTTCATCAGATTTCCATTATTTTTATCGGTATTAATATTGAGATTTGAATTTTGTTTTTGGTTTAATTTTATTTTAATACTTTGTTTTTGTTGTGTCAATACCTATTTTTTTATTTTATTTTTGAATAGCTATAAGGACTTTTTAATTTTAAAGTGAGTTAAATATTGCTCAAAGAAAAGATTTAAAAAACAAAATTAGCTTTTACTTTGCCTTTAGAAGAAATGGTTCGCACAGAAATAGCTTTTTAAACTATTCGAAATAAATAATAGCAACCGGAGGTAACAATCCTGATTGAACCATTTCTAGGTCAAATTTTAGAGAAATAGAAAGATAAAAGTTCTTCTCTGCCTCTTTTTTAAATTTTTCCAATTTTTCTTGTGTCCCAAGAAGAGCTGCTGCAGGTGTATTTTGAACTTCTATCACAAGTTCATTCTTACCAATTTTTAATGCCTTTGTTATATCCCATATAAATGGCGAAAAAGCTCTTGCACCAAGATATTTACCATTTAACCATACCTTTGCAGAATACTTTACATTGGGACAGTAGAGGAAAAGATGTTTATTTTTAATAAAGTCATCATGAGAAAATGAAAAGGTTTTTCTATAAACCACATTGCCAGAATAATCACTAAACCCTAAGCTTTGCCAATCTTTTAAATCTGAATACACAATAAAATCTTTATTAAAATGAATTTCCCAGTTATTGTTTAATTCTAAAACTGTTATTGGCAAACTTCCAGGGAGCTTTGTATTTTGAATTCTATCTATATACTCATCACTTGCTATTAAAATCAAAGTTTGATACGGATACATGTAAAGATTAAATTGTGTTTCTTTCCCTTTATTTTGGACATTTGATATTATCAAAAATTTATTCTTTGTTTGATCCCATAAATATAAATTTTTCCTGGTAAATTTTAATATTATATTACCCAAAAATGAAACTGGTGAATCATTGAAAAGGAAAATCAGATAATTTTCTTCAATCTTTTTACAAAGAACTCTAATATTATCACTATTCATAACAACAATATTTTTTTCAATGATTTTTGACATCTCCTCAATACTGTTAAAAATTATACCCATTTCTCCATCCACAAAGTAAAAGAAAGAAGTAAAGGTTTTGTTATAAACAAACATAGGATAGTTTTCAAAGAAAAGAACCTTGCCTCCTTTGCTTGAGAAAAGCTTTAAAAGTCTATACAACTCTTGTGGTAAATATTTTATGGGAGGAATGATAATAACATCATAACTTCTTCTACCTCTTGTGTATATTTTTTGATTTTTTATCTCTAAATATTCTAAAAGAGAATGGTCAAAAAAGTCAAAATCAATTTGATTTTTTAAAAGAGCGTTGCCAACTTCTATTGCCTTTTGAGCAGATATGTTTTCACCTGCCCAAAGATCAGGTGTAGGAAAATAAACTAGAGCTCTGGCACAACTGGTACTTTTATACAAAAGATATGAAACGGTGTTAATATATTTTATCAATTCTGGAAAGAAATAATTTTGTGGATGATTATAAAGATGTTTAAAAATTGAACTCAAAAAAAGATTTATATCCATTGAAAACTGGTAATCAACTACCCATTTGATTTGTTCAACTGAGATACCCTGTCCATAAACAGCAAAACTCTCAGAAAAAGTTTGATTTATATCTTTTATGTGAGAAACTGAAGAAGCATATTTGGGAAATATCTCCTCTTTGTCGTACCATATCTGTCTCCAGATCACATCTATTGCCGGAATATGAACATATTTCATATGTGAAAAGAACTGTCCTTCAGAGTTGATTAATTGCTCTATCATATCTTCATGGTTAAGGTGCACTACAAATTTAAGTCCATTTTCTTCACACCATTTATATATTTGTTTAAAGAAAGTATTCGTAAAAATATTACTCCATACATCCCAGTAATCTGCCTTTATTCTTTTTATTTCTTCGTCTAATTGCTCTTTAAAGAAATATGGTATATACTTTTTAACATCATATCCTTTTTCTTTATAAAATATATCAAATATGTTATCTGTAAAAGGAATCCCAGAAATTGAGTAATCAGGTTCGTCAGCAAAAAATCCAATTATTGTCTTCCCAAATTCTTCTCCCATATAAACTTTGTATTTTTCATATACCTCACTTATGAATAGGTTGACAGCTTCATAGTCAAGATAATCACAAAGCGAATATGTAGTATCTTTAGCACCTGTTGGATGGTGAACATACCTTGTTGGAGATGTCCTGAATGCTGAAGATATTATCTTAATCTGCCAGGTTGTATAATATGGGAGGTATAAAAATCCAGCACTAAATTCAGCCTTTTCAAAAGAAAAGTATTTATTTTGACTCATATCTTTTGCTAAAATTCCAATTGTTCCAGAGTGAGGCTTAACTTCACATAAATTGCTATCAACAATAAATTCTTTCTCCACGACAATAGCTTTCATCCTTTTATGAGGATACTTTTTACTAAAAGTTTCACCCGCAAATCCACTTGGATATGTCCCTTCATCAGCAATCCATACCTTAATTCCTTTTTCTTTACAACAGAGAACTGCATATTTTACTATTTCAAACCAAGCATCTGATAGATATCTTGGTGAAACATTGTGCCCGGCCGCAATCAATACTTGTTTAATACCAAGATTAGAAATGTATTCAAGTTCTTTTATTATTCTATCATTTGTTATTTCGCCTGAAAATATCCACCAGTGAATAATACTACTTTCAGCTGGAGTATCTTCGTTAATAATTTTATCAAAAATAATGCTTAACCTTTTGTCTTTATTCAATTTTTATTTCTCCTTTCATTTTTATGTGATTTTTATTATTTCTATTTAATAAAGATTCTACACAAAATCATTATAAATATCAACAAATATTAAACAACAAAATAATACACAAAAATAAAACCCCCTTCTACAGTAAAAAGTAGAAGGGGGTTTTTACCAATTAAGATCTCTTATTCAACTATAAACGGCAAAAGCGCTAAAATCCTTGCTCTTTTGATTGCTCTTGTGAGCTGTCTTTGATGTCTTGCACAGTTGCCAGTTGTTCTTCTTGGCATAATTTTGCCTCTTTCTGTGAGGAATTTCTTGAGTCTGTTCACATCTTTGTAATCTATCTCATATATTCTCTCCACACAGAATGAACATACTCTCTTTTTCTTTTTCTGCCTTGAACTAACTCTTTCAAATGTTTGAGTAGCTTGAGCTTGCTGCTGATTTTGATTGTTGTTCAAACCTTTCCCCTCCTTTTTCTTAAATTTCCACTTTATCTAAAATGGCAGGTCGTCTTCTATACCCTCATCAACATCATTATTTTTTGATGGAATTTTTACATCCTCTTCAAAAAAGTTCTCAAGTTCACCTTCAATTGTCTCTTCATCTAAGTCAGGCAAAATAATGTCTTCTTTTACCTCTGCTTCGCTGTCCACCGGTACATCCTTAGGTTTTGGTTCTGCAAAGTAAATCTCTTCCGCCACAACCTCGGTGATGTAGTGACGCCTATTTGCCTCATCATCCCACGTGCGAAGCTGCAGCCTTCCTATTACCACAACTTGCCTTCCTTTTTTTAGATAGTTTTTTGAAAACTCGGCAAGCCTGCTCCACGCAACAATGGGAATAAAATCGGCATCCTGGTCATTTTCGCGTTTAAAACGTCTGTTGACAGCAAGCGTGAAGTTTGCAACGGGGGTATTGTTGGCAGTAAGCCTAAACTCTGGGTCGCGCGTAAGGCGACCCATCAAAATAACCTTGTTCAAAAAAGCCGCCCCCTCTTATTTTTCAAGCTTTACAATCAAGAACCTAATAACCCCGTCTGTAATTCTGTAAACCCTCTCAAGCTCGCGTGGGAACTCAGGCTTGCTTATAAATTGCATCAGCACATAATACCCTTCTGCGTGCTTATCAATCTTGTACGCAAGCCTTCTTTTCCCCCACTCCTCAACTGTAAGAAGCTGACCATTGCTTGAGATAAGGTTTTTGAACTTTTCGACAAGAGCTGCCCTTGCCTCATCGTCAAGTGCGGGGCTTATAATAAATACTGTTTCATACTTTCTCTCAACCACAGTTTTCACCTCCCTTGTAGACTTAAAGGCCCCCAACATCTATTTTGGGAGCAAGGGAAGAAAGAATTTTTATCTTCCCACAACATGCAGTATTTTATCATAAAATTAGCTTCAAAGTAAATAATCAATTTTTATTTTGAAAAATAAGCTGCAACCTCTTTTAAAAGATTCCTAATTGGAAGATTTTGTGGACATTTTGCCTCACATACCCCACATTCTATACAATTTTCAGCTCTCTCTTTTTCCTTCTTTAAATAGTCATTTCTCATCTCTTCGAACATGTTATACATGCTTGCATGATTGTAAATGCTAAAATTCCATGGAATATCAATGCCCTGTGGACATGGCATACAATACTTGCATTCAGTACAGTTGACTTTCCTCAGTTCATTGTACTTTTGGGCAACCTTTTCTACAAGCTCAAGTTCTTCAGCTGTAAGATGCCCTATATCATATTTGCTTGCATATTCGATATTTTGCTTTACCTGTTCCAATGTACTCATACCACTTAACACTACCGAAACTTCTTTTTGGTTCCAAAGCCACGCCAAAGCCCACTCAACAGGTGTTCTTTTGGCAGTTGCCTCATCCCAAAGTTTTTTAATCTCCTGAGGTGGCTCTTTTGCCAGTCTTCCACCCAAAAGCGGCTCCATGATGACAACTGCTAAACCTTTTGAGGCAGCATACTTTAAACCCTCTTCTCCTGCTTGATAGTTCCTGTTTAGAATATTATACTGTATCTGGCAAAATGTCCAGTTATAGCTATCCACTATTTCTTTGAATGTGTTCAAATCATCATGGAACGAAAATCCTATATATTTTATTTTGCCTTCATTGAGAACTTTTTCAACCCATTTAAAAATGTTTATCTCTTTTAGCTTTTTCCAGTGGTCTTTATTGAGCGCATGTAAAAGATAAAAGTCAATATAGTTTGTATCAAGTCTTTTTAGTTGCTCGTCTAAAATCCTCTCAGCATCGTCAAAATTATTTACCTGCCAGACAGGAAGTTTTGTTGCAATCTTAACCTTTTCTCTATATCCCCCTTTCAAAGCTTTACCAACTAAAACCTCGCTGTTACCGCCATGGTACACATACGCTGTGTCAATGTAATTGATTCCATTGTCAATTGCAAAATGAAGCATTTCAATTGCCTTTTCTTCGTCAATCTTCGAATAGTCACCATCCAAGATTGGTAACCTCATTGCACCAAATCCAAGAGCAGATACCATAAAGTCTGTTTTCCCAAAGGGTCTGTATTTCATTTCAAAAACCCCTCCAGTGTATGGTTTATTTAAAAATGTGTTATGTTTATATTTTACCTTACTTTAAAAAGATTATAAACACAAAAAAGCTGCAGAAAATTCTCTGCAGCTTTTAGATATTTTCACAAATAATTTTTCCCATCTGCTTTGTTCCAACAAGTTTGCAATTTTCTGTATAGATATCTCTTGTTCTATATCCCTCTTTGAGAGCAATCTTGACAGCATTTTCTATAGCCTTTGCAGCATCTTCCATATCAAAGCTGTAGCGAAGCATCATTGCAGCAGACAAAATTGTTGCAACAGGATTTGCCAAATCCTGTCCTGCAATGTCAGGTGCTGTGCCGTGAATTGGCTCGTAAAGTCCTATACTTCCTTCACCAAGTGAAGCTGAGGCAAGCATACCAATCGACCCTACTATCATTGATGCCTCATCAGACAAAATGTCACCGAACATGTTGGAAGTAAGTATAACATCAAACTGTGATGGGTCTTTTACAAGCTGCATTGACGCATTGTCAACATACATGTGGTTTAGCTCAACATCTGGATAATCTTTTGCAATCCTGCTTACAACCTCACGCCACAGCCTTGAAGATTCTAAGATATTTGCTTTGTCAACCGAAGTTACCTTTTTTCTCCTCTTTTTTGCAGCCTCAAATGCAACTTTTGCTATCCTTTCTATTTCACTTACTGAATAAATCTCTGTATCATACGCAACCTCTTCACCATTTCTTATTTCTCTTCCCTTTGGACCAAAATACATACCACCAATAAGTTCTCTTACAACCAAGATATCAATGCCTTTAGATACAATTTCTCTTCTAAGAGGAGATGAATCTTTTAATTCATCGTATAGCACAGCAGGTCGAAGGTTTGCATAAACTTTTAGTCCACCTCTTAACTTCAAAAGAGCCTGTTCGGGTCTTAAATTACCTGGGAGATTATCCCATTTTGGTCCTCCCACAGCACCCAAAAGTGTTGCTTCACATTTTTTAACCAGTTCCAAATCTTCATCTCTAATTGGTACACCATATTTGTCAATTGCGCATCCGCCAGCGTCAATGAAGATATAATCAAATTTTATTCCAAATTTTGAAGATACTTTATCAAGAACAAGAAGTGCTTGCTCAATCACCTCAGGACCTATTCCATCACCAGGAATTACAGCTATCCTATGCATTTTTTTTCAACTCTCCTTTTACAAACTCTATTAGTCCGCCTGCCTTCATTATATTTTGCATAAACTCTGGAAACGGTTTTGCCTTGAACTCTTTATTTTTTGTAATATTTTTTATAACTCCATTTACAAGGTCAATTTCAACCTCATCGCCAGCTTCTATTCCATTCACAGCTTCTTCGCATTCAACAATAGGAAGACCAATGTTTATAGCATTTCTGTAAAATATTCTCGCAAACGACTTAGCAATCACACACGAAACTCCGCATGCCTTTATAGCAATTGGTGCATGCTCTCTTGACGAACCGCAACCAAAGTTCTTCCCTGCAACCAAAATGTCACCTTTTTGAACCTTGTTCACAAACTCTTTGTCTAAATCCTCCAAACAATGTTTTGCAAGTTCAGCCGGGTCAGATGTATTAAGATATCTTGCAGGGATTATAACATCTGTATCAATATTATCATAATACTTGTGAGCTTTTCCTTTGAAAATCATCACTCTTCATCTCCCTTCATACCAAGCTCTTCTGGTGACCCGATATAGCCTAAAACTGCTGATGCTGCAGCAATTGCAGGTGATGACAGATAAACTTCACTATTTGGATGACCCATTCTGCCAACAAAGTTTCTATTTGTTGTAGCAAGAGCTTTCTCACCATCTGCCAAAATTCCCATATGTCCTCCAAGACATGGACCGCATGTTGGTGTCGATACAACACATCCAGCGTCGATGAATATTTCAATGAGCCCCTCTTTTAATGCTTGCTTGTATATATTCTGTGTTGCAGGGAATATAATACATCTGAGACCTTTTTTAACCTTTCTACCTTTTAGTATCTTTGCTGCAATCCTCAAATCTTCAATTCTACCATTTGTGCAAGAGCCAATTACCACCTGGTCAATATAAATCCTTTCTGTTATCTCATCAATTGTCTTTGTGTTTTCTGGAAGGTGCGGGAAGGCTACTGTAGGTCTTACTTTTGAAATATCTATCTCAAATACCTGTGAATACTCTGCATCCTCGTCTGCCTTAAAGATTTTATAAGGCTTTGTTGAATGTTGTTTTACATATTCAATTGTCTTCTCATCAACCTCAAATATACCATTCTTTGCGCCTGCTTCAATTGCCATATTAGCAATGGTAAACCTGTCATCCATCGAAAGTGATTTCAATCCCTCTCCTGTGTATTCCATAGATTTGTAAAGTGCTCCATCAACACCTATCATACCAATAATGTGAAGTATGATATCCTTTCCAGATGTCCAGCCAGTTTTCTTGCCGTAGAGAACAAATTTTATAGCTTCTGGTACTTTAAACCAGCACTTACCTGTTGCCATTGCACATGCCATGTCAGTTGAACCTATTCCTGTTGAGAAGCTGCCAAGAGCACCATATGTGCAAGTATGAGAGTCTGCACCAATTACCAAATCACCCGGCACAACAAGACCTTTTTCAGGTAAAAGCGCATGTTCAATGCCCATCTCACCAACTTCAAAGTAGTTTGTAATATCATACTTTTTAGCAAACTCGCGAACCATCTTGCATTGTTGAGCAGACTTTATGTCTTTGTTTGGAGTAAAATGGTCGGGCACAATTGCAATCTTATCTTTATCAAAAACCTTATCAACTCCTATTTTTTCAAACTCTTTTATTGCAACAGGTGTTGTAACGTCATTCCCCAAAACAAGGTCAACATTTGCAAAAATCAAATCTCCTGGCTCAACATATTCTTTTCCTGCATGGTAAGCTAAAATCTTTTGTGACATTGTCATAGGTTTTGCCATTTTACTTTTCACCTCATCAATATTTTTGAAAATAATTTTAGTATACCTGTATACACTTTTCAATTAACTCTTTTTCTAACTGAAAAAATTTTTATAATGTTTTTTGCAAAAGAAAAAGGGCTAAAATTAACATTTAAAGCCCTTAAAAAATTGAAGCTATTGATTATTCTCTGCAAGCATGTCAGATATTTCATTTTCTTCTTCTACTGTGAGCACGTTTTTAAGGTCAAGAATAATAATCATATCATCGCCCACCCGAGCAACTGAATCAATAAACTTTCTCTTGATTCCTCTGATATTCTCATTTGCCTTTTCAATCTTGTCATTTTCAATCTTGAGTATCTCAGATACATCATCCACCAAAAAACCAACAGGAAATTTAGAAAGCTCAACAATCATGATTTTTTGAGTTTCCGACTTTGACTCAATCTCAAGCCGTTTTGCAAGGTTGTAAACAGGGACAGACGTTCCTCTTACATCAATTATTCCTTCAACATACTGGGGCATAGCTGGTACTTTTACAATCTTGCTTGGCTTTATAATCTCAACAATCTCAAGTATGTCAACCCCAAAGCTGAATTCGCCCACATTGAAAATGACATACTGTTTCATGCAACTTCCTCCTCATTTCTAAACTTTTTCAAATACGCATTTATGAAGACATCTATCTCACCGTCCATTACTGCCTCAACATTTCCTACTTCTGCTTCTGTCCTGTGGTCTTTTACCAGTGTATACGGGCAAAATACATAAGACCGTATCTGGTTCCCCCATCCAATATCTGTCTGCTCACCCTTGAGTTTTTGAATCTTCTCTCTTCTTTCCTTTTCTTTGAGCTCTAACAGTTTTGCTTTTAAGATCTTAAGTGCAATTTCTCTGTTCTTGTGCTGGGACCTTTCATTCTGGCATGTAACAACAATACCAGTTGGAATATGCTTTATTCTAACAGCCGACTCTGTCTTGTTAACATGCTGGCCACCTGCCCCAGATGCTCTGAAGGTGTCTATCTCAAGGTCCTCTTCCTTTATCTCAATGTCTGTGTCATCTTCAACCTCGGGCAGAACTTCAACCGCTGCAAATGAAGTATGTCTTCTTCCTGCTGCATCAAATGGAGAAATCCTCACAAGTCTGTGAACACCTTTTTCTGCTTTCAGATACCCATAAGCATTTTCACCAACTATACGAATTGTAACATTCTTTATACCTGCCTCTTCGCCGGGCAAAATGTCCAGAGTTTCAACCTTGTACCCCTTTTTTGCTGCCCAGCGCGTATACATTCTTAAAAGCATCTCTGCCCAGTCCTGAGCTTCTGTTCCACCTGCACCAGCATGAATTGAAAGTATTGCATTGTTTTTGTCATAAGGACCGTTCAAAAGGACCTCTATCTTGAAATCCTCTATTTTCTTCTCAAGGTCCAAAAGCTCTTTTTCAAGCTCTTCTGCCATTTCATGATTTCCTTCTTCTATGCTCAGCTCTGTCAGAACTTTCAAATCTTCCCACTGTGAACATAACTTTTGGAATCTTTCTATCTTGTCCTTTAGCCTCTTTATTTTCTGCAAAACTTTTTGAGAGTTCTCTAAATCCTGCCAGAAATCAGGATTTGAAGTCTCACTCTCCAACCATTTTAGTTCACTTTGCAGCCTGTCGATGTCAAAGAGAAACCCTCATTTCCTTGAGGTCTTCTTCTGCTTTTTCAAGTCTTTGCAAAATCTCTTCAAGCATCAGCATCTTCTAAAACCACCCTTTCCAAAAAATGATAAGGTTAAAAAATCAAACTGCACCGCAACATTTTTTGTATTTTTTGCCGCTGCCACAAGGACACGGGTCGTTTCTTCCAACTTTTTGTGTTTTTACAACAGGTTTTCTCACAGGTGTATCTGATGGAGCATTTTCATACATCTCTTTTGCTACTCTTTCTCTCTGTGGCATGTTCTCAACATTTGCATGAAGTATAATCTTTATTGTATCTTCTTGTATTCTCTTTATCATTTCATCAAACATCTCAAACGCTTCGAACCTGAACTCAACTACTGGGTCTTTTTGACCAATCGCGCGAAGAGATATGCCTTCTCTCAGCTGTTCTACTGCATCTATGTGTTCCATCCAGTGCATGTCAACAACTCGCAAAAGCACAACCCTTTCAAGCTCGCGCATAAGCTCGCCAACTTCTTGTTCTTTCTTCTCATATTTTTCTTTTGCAATTGAGATGAGCTTTTCTTTTAGCTCCTGTTTTGTCATATTTTTTGCATCCTGCTCAGAAAGTTCACTATCCAAGAATATAAACTTCAAATCCTGCAAAAGACCTTTTATATCCCAGTCTTCAGGATGAGGACTTTCACCTGTGTACACCTTTATCTTGTAGTCAACAAGCTCATCTATCATGCCAAGGATAGAATCTCTCAAGTTTTCGCCTTCTAAAACCTTGCGCCTTTGTGAGTAAATTATTTCTCTTTGCTTGTTCAAAACATCGTCAAACTGCAAAAGGTGTTTGCGTATTTCAAAGTTTCGCGCTTCAACCCTCTTTTGTGCCTTTTCAATGGCATCAGACAAGAGCTTGTGTTCAATTGGCTGGTCATCAGGAAGTCCCAGCGACTCAACAAGATTTTTGATCCTCTCAGACCCAAAAAGCCTCATTAAATCGTCCTCAAGCGACACATAAAATCTTGATTCACCCGGGTCACCCTGACGACCGGCTCTTCCTCGAAGCTGGTTGTCTATTCGCCTGCTCTCATGCCTCTCTGTACCAATTACTTTCAGTCCGCCAAGCTCAGCAACACCCTCGCCTAAAACAATGTCTGTTCCACGGCCAGCCATGTTAGTTGCTATTGTAACAGCACCTTTTTGACCAGCCTTTGCAATTATCATAGCCTCTTTTTCGTGGTGTTTTGCGTTTAAAACCTCATGTTTTATGCCATGTTTTTTGAGCATCTCGCTCAGCATCTCAGACTTCTCAATTGACACTGTGCCAACCAAAACAGGCTGCCCTTTTTTGTGAGTTTCAACAATTTCCTGAACAATTGCATCAAACTTGGCTTTTTCTGTCTTGTAAACCTTATCCGGGTGATCAATTCTAATCATTGGCTTGTGTGTAGGAATTTCTATGACATCAAGCTTGTAGATCTCTCTGAACTCCTGCTCTTCAGTTTTTGCAGTACCTGTCATACCAGCAAGTTTTTTGTACAATCTGAAATAGTTCTGAAAAGTTATTGTTGCCAGAGTTTTGCTTTCTCTCTCAATTCTTACGCCCTCTTTTGCCTCTATTGCCTGATGAAGTCCTTCTGAAAACCTTCGCCCGTACATAAGTCTCCCAGTAAACTCATCAACAATTATTACCTGCCCATCTTTTACAACATAGTCTCTATCTCTTTTCATAAGAGCGTGAGCTTTAAGTGCCTGAATAATGTGATGATGAAGTGTTGCGTTTTCCGGGTCTGCTAAGTTACCTACACCAAAATATTTCTCAGCTTTCTTGATACCCTCTTCTGTGAGCGAAACTGTGTGTCTTTTCTCGTTTACTATATAGTCATAGCCAGTTGTATCTGGCATCTGCTTGTCATCATCACTGTTATAATAAAGAGGTTTTAGTCTTCTTACAAAATTGTCTGCTCTTTTGTAAAGGTCTGTTGATTTCTCAGCAGGACCTGAGATAATAAGAGGCGTTCTTGCCTCATCAATCAAGATTGAGTCAACCTCATCTATTATTGCATAGTTCAGCTCTCTTTGTACAAGCTCTTCTTTGTAAATTGCCATGTTATCGCGCAAGTAGTCAAAACCAAACTCATTGTTTGTCCCATAGGTAATATCACAGTGATAAGCCTTTTTCCTCTCTTCATGTGTCAATCCATGTACTATAACACCAACAGAAAGTCCCAGAAAATTGTAAATAGGTCCCATCCACTCAGCATCTCTTCTGGCAAGATAATCGTTGACCGTTACTATATGAACACCCTTGCCCTCCAAAGCGTTCAAGTACGCAGGCAGAGTTGCCACAAGGGTCTTACCTTCACCAGTTTTCATCTCTGCAATCCTACCTTGATGCAAAACCACACCACCAATTAACTGAACTCTGAAATGACGCATTTTCAAAGTTCTCCATGCAGCTTCTCGAACAGCAGCAAATGCTTCTGGCAGGATATCGTCTAATGTTTCTCCATTTTGTAACCTCTGTTTAAATATATCTGTCTTTTGTCTCAGTTCTGCATCTGTTAATTTTTCATATTCAGGTGCAAGTGATTCTATCTTGTCAATTATCGGCAAGATCTTCTTAATTTCTCTTTCACTGTAACTACCTATAAGTTTTTCGATTATCTTTAACATTGTTCCACCCTCGATTTTTTTGATAATTTTTTAGACATTTCAAATAAATATTTTATCATTTCTCAAGACTATATTCAAACAAAAATCCGCTCAAGGCATTTTTATAAACCTTGAGCGGGGGCAGTGATTCTCTTGTTCTTCTTTTGTGAAAAACTTTTTAATATTCAGGTTCAATTATACCATACGCACCGTCTTTTCTTTTATAAACCACATTCACCTTATCTGTGTCTTGATTCAAAAATACAAAGAAGTTATGACCAAGTAAATTCATTTGCAATATAGCCTCTTCAACACTCATGGGTTTTATTGGAAACTTCTTTGTCTTGGCAATAACAAACTCTCCATTTTCTTCTGACTCTTCCTTTTCAGGCTCTTCAGGAGCATATGTCATGTATCGCAAAGACTCTACATCTTTTTCCTTTTTTGCTATCTTTGTTTTGAACTTTCTAATTTGCCTTTCCAAGGTGTCAACAACCAAATCTATTGCGCTGTACATATCGTTGCTTCTCTCTTCAGCTCTCAATATCATTCCATGAAATGGTATTGTCACTTCAATGATATGCGAAATTTTTTCCACACTCAAAGTTACATGAACATCTGTATCAAGTTTTATATACCTCTCAAGCTTTGAAAGTTTTTTTTCTATCCTATCTTTTAGTGCATCTGTTACTTCAATGTTTTTACCACTGATGATAAAGTTCATCATATCAATCATCCTTTCTATGTAGAAGGTTTTGTTTTGATATTATATATATACCACCAAATTCGACTTATTTACACAAAAATTTTTTCCACAGAATTATTCACAATTCACAACAGACAAATATTCATTCTGTTAAAAATTGAGCTGTGGATAATGTGGATAACTTTGTGGATATCTCATTTGTCAAGCCACTGTGGTTGTTGAAAATTTAATCACTATCCCATCAAACTTTATAAAAAAAGGCACACACATCTTCTATAAATGTATGTGCCCTGAGGAATAAATATTTTCCTATAAATTCTGTTTTAAAAACTCAACAATTTCATTAGACTTTGGAGGACAGCCATATTTGCATACTTTAAAATCTTTTGTGCAGCTCCCAATTCCAATTCCATCCATAGATTTGCCTTTATAACCCTGACCTATATAAAGTTTTTTGTTAAGTCTTTTTAAAAATCCCTGTTCATCTAACCTCATAAGCGCGCTTATAAGATTTGCATAGCAAACCGAACAAGCATCTTTTTCTTCAATATATTTTGCATATCTTGAAACAATAGATGACCTTTTTGAAAATTCTTTTGGTTTGCTTTCGGGATTTATTTCTATAAGATTATATTCTCCTGCTTTCCCAATACCTAATTTTTCTGCTAAGCGTATGTATTCAATATCATATGGATTATATCCTAAATGCTCGGCAGCAAAACTGTCAATGAGAACCGGGTCAAAACCAAGGGCTATAAAATCCTTTTCAACAGGATTCCCTCCCTCTTCAAAATCAGGGTCCGGCATAATACTGTCTACAACAACAAGATGTGTTTTTATTGCTTTGTTCAAGTAAGCAATTGGTTTGTGAAGACCAAGGGTATGAAATCTCCTTTTTTCACTATCTGGAATCAAGCCCTTTAAATTTTTGAGTGCACATGTAAGTTGTGTCTGGCAGTGCCCTTTCAAAAGCGGAACGTTTATTAAAAAGTCATATTCATAAACCTTGCTACAAATGTTTATATCATACCCACCTACTTTTACCTTAACTGGTTTATCATCCTTTGTATCAACCAGCTTTATACCATACCTTCTTGCAATATCATTATAACCACAAACTTCAAACGCCCTTTTTGTGGAATCACCAAGCCATGAACCTTCTAAAATTCCAATTTGATCATATCCGTTTTCTTTTAAATATTCTATAATTCCTTCAACAATGTGCGGATTTGTGGTTGCTCCCGATGTATAAGGCTTTGCAACAACTAAGTTGGGTTTTATAGCAATTTTACTCCCCGCTGGAATATACCTCTTTACATCTGCATATTCAAGAAGTTGTTTTGTCATAGATTTAGCATTTTTACCGTAGATAACGTAAATATTGTTGTTCATATTTATTACATTTCTCCTTTCACTCTTTTACAGTAATCTCTGTATCAGGAAACATATCCTTGAGCTTGTTTATTATCTCTTTTTCTGACACAGCATTTTCTTGTACAGGTTTTTGGTTTTCAACTTCAATAAATATCTCACCATCATATTCTATAATTCTCTTTAAAACCGATTTAAAATAATCTAAATTTCTGCTTAAAACCTCTGCAAACACACTATCTTCCTGCTTGAAACATACCTTCACACCATTTTCAAACTTCAGGCTGGCACTTTGAAGAACATGTGAAAGTCCCGGCTTTTCCTCCTTGACAGCCTCTTTTATTTCCTCCCATCTGCTCAAAATCTCAGACCATGAAAAAGATGCATTGGTATCTACACCTTCTGCGCTTTTGTCAGCTATATGCGGGGTCTTTTGCTCTTGTTTTGTGGATTGAGCCTTGTCAAGTTTCATGGCATCAAAAGCTTTGGGATTTTCGGCAAGCTGTGATAGCTTTGTCTCAAGTTTTCGCACTCTCTCAAGGAGTGTTTCAAATGAGGTGTCAAACTGGCTATCGCAAAGCTTTATTGTGTTTATTTCAAGCAAGACCTTTGGAAACCTTGTCCAGCGTATCTGGTTGGCAGTGTCAATAAGCATCTTTATGCTCGACACAAGCCTGTTTGAGTCAACAAGGTTTGAGATGTTTATGACAAAAGCTTTATCATCCTCAAGCATGTCAATTAGAACTTCTTTTGCACCAAGTCGTAAAATCAGTGCACTTCTCAAAAGTTTCACAGCCTCTTCTAAAAAGGTATTTACATCCATCCCTTCATCCCAGAGCCTGTTTACAACTTTAAGTCCTTTGTTTGAATCGTTTTCTACAACAGCAGCAATAAAATCTTTTACTATCTCAGTTGAAGTAACACCTAAAAGGTTTGCAACAAACTTGTAGGTTATATGTTCATCAGATGTATTTATGCATCTTTCTAATATGGTCAAAGCATCCCTCAGAGCTCCTTCTGCCTTTTGCGAAATCAAATAGAGGGCATTATCGTCAATTGAAATATTTTCCATCTGAACAATCTTTTTGAGTCTTTCATATATGTCCTTTACAGAAATCCTTTTAAAATCAAACCTCTGACACCTGGATAAAATGGTTGCAGGCACTTTCTGGATATCTGTGGTTGCAAGAATAAAAAGTGCATGGGAGGGGGGCTCTTCAATGGTTTTTAAAAGCGCGTTGAAAGCCCCTGTTGAGAGCATGTGAACCTCGTCTATTATATACACTTTCTTTTTGCACATAGAAGGCGGGTACCTAACTTCGTCCCTGATTTGCCTCACGTCATTGACACTGGTGTTTGATGCAGCGTCAATCTCCAAAACGTCAAGTGTCTTTTCGTCTAAGATGCTCCTGCAAACCTCACATTCGTTGCATGGATTTCCATCCTTGGGATTCAAACAGTTCACAGCTCTTGACATTATCTTTGCGGTTGTTGTCTTGCCAGTTCCTCTCGGACCGCAAAAGATGTATGCGTGTGCTACTTTGTCCTGTTTTATCTGGTTTTTTAACGTTTTGGTTATATGATCCTGAGCAACAACATCTTCAAACACTTTGGGCCTGTATTTCCTATAAAGTGCTATGTGCATGCGCATCACCCTTTTTCTACATTTTGAGTTTTTCCACAACAGCAAACTCTATTTGTCTTAGCGGCACATTAGCGTCAATGAGCATTACTTTTACCCTGTCACCTATCTTATACACCTTTTTTGACTTTTCGCCTATAAGCTGATAAGTCTTTTCATTGAAGACATAATAATCATCCTCTAATGAGCTGACTCTTACTAAGCCTTCAATTGTATTCTCAAGCTCAACAAAAAATCCAAAAGGTGTAACGTTTGAAATAATACCTTCGAATACCTGACCAATTTTATCCTGCATAAACTCTACTTTCTTAAGATCAACCGTCTCACGTTCTGCCTCTTCTGCAACTCTTTCTCTCTGTGATGTCCATTTTGCAATCTCTGGCATTTTAAGTTTCAGTCTCTGAGCTTTCTTCTCTGTCATTTTGCCTTTCAAAACATCTTTCATAATCCTGTGGATTACAAGGTCAGGATACCTTCTTATTGGAGAGGTAAAATGACAATAGTATTCTGTCGAAAGACCAAAGTGACCAAGGTTTTCTTCACAGTACCTTGCTTTCTTAAGAGACCTCAAACACAGCGTATGAATAACCCTTTCTTCTGGCGTGCCACGGCTTTGCTCTAAAACCGCCTGCAAAGCTTTGGGATGTACCTTGTTCGAAATACCTTTTAGAACATACCCCATGTTGTATATAAATTCTGCAAACTGGTAAATCTTTTCAATATCAGGCTCTTCATGAACCCTGTACAAAAACGGAACATTTAGCCAGTAGAAATGATTTGCAACTGTCTCGTTGCAAATTAGCATAAACTCTTCAATTATTTTATTAGAGATTGTAAGCTCATATCGGATAACGTCTATGGGTTTGCCGTTTTTGTCAAGTATGACTTTTGTCTCGTCAAAATCAAAGTCCAAAGCTCCTCTTTTCATTCTCTTTTCTCGCAAAATTAAAGCAAGCTCGCGCATTAGCTCTAAGTCTTCTCTTATATGTTCATACCTTTTCAAAAGCTCTTTGTCCTCTTCTTTGAGAATCTTTGTCACATTTGTATACGTCATTCTCTCTTTGCTTCTGATCACACTTTCAAAGATGTCATGCTTCACAACATTTCCCTGCTTGTCAATCTCCATAAGAACAGAAAATGTCAACCTGTCAACGTTTGGGTTGAGTGAACAGATGCCATTTGAAAGCTTAAACGGAAGCATTGGGATGACTCTGTCAACAAGATACACAGACGTTCCGCGCCTGTAAGCTTCCTTGTCAAGATGGGTGTTTGGCTTTACATAGTGGCTAACATCTGCAATATGAACACCTAAAAGATAGTTCCCGTTTGGAAGTTTTTTGATAGACACTGCATCGTCAAAGTCTTTTGCATCCTCACCATCGATTGTAAAGATTGTCCAGTTGCGCAGGTCAACTCTTCCTTCTAAATCCTCTTGTGTAACCTCGTCTGGAATATTCTCAATTTCTTTTAAAACTTCTTTTGGAAACTCTTCATCAAGCTCATATTTTTTGATTATTGAAAGAATATCAACGCCTTTAGCATTCTCATATCCTAAAATTTCAACAATTTTTCCCTCTGGATTTCTTCTTTTTTCAGGATATCTTGTAATTTCAACAACAACCTTTTGTCCTGTCTTTGCTTTGTTTTTTCCACTTTTAGGAATATATATATCATAAATTATCCTCTGGTCGTCCGGAATTACAAATCCAAAATTTCTGCTATCCTCATATCTTCCAACAACTTTTGTAATACCTCGTTGCAATATTCTTTCAACATATCCCTCAATTTTCTTACCTTCAACAGGAACAGCAGAAAGCGCTTTGACAAGTACCCTGTCGCCATGCATAGCACCATTCATATTCTCAGCCGAAACATATATATCAGGAATATTGGGATTATCCGGTATCAAAAAACCATAGCCCCGCGGATTTACCTCAAGAGTGCCTGCAAAGAGATTCATCTCTTCAGCAAGACCAAATCTACCTCGTTTTGTCTTTACAATTTTGCCCTCCTGTTCAAGTTCATCTAATATTCTTTTGAGAGTTTTTTCACCCTTTTCGTCCCAATTTAATACTTCCACTATCTCTGAAAACGTCATGGGATGATAACTTTCTTCTTGAAACAGAGCTAAAACCTCTTGTTTTTTCTCTTCAATCCTTGCCTTTTTCACAGAAGTATCACATCCTTTTACTCTTTTAATCTCATAAACCAAGTTCATTAGATATTTTTTGCATTGCTTTTAGTGCTATTCCTAAAAATTCTTCAAGTTCAAGTCCAAGTTCAGAACATGCCTTCATTTGTTCCCTGTTTGCCCCCTTTGCAAAACCTTTTTCATTGAACCTGTTTAACAAAAACGGTACTGTAACGTCCGAAAGTTTTTTAGATGGTAGAATCAAAGCACCAGCTACAATAAAGCCTGATGTTGGGTCAACACAGTAAAGAGCTTTATCCATAAGAGAAAGTCTTGGAAGTCCATGTGCATCATTATGAACCTTTACGGCATATACAATATCTTTATCAAAACCTAAATCCTCTAATATTTTTGAACCTACCAGGCTGTGTTCATCAGGTTTATCTTTTGTCTCTTCATAATCTATGTCATGAACAAGTCCACAAATCCCCCACTTATCCATATCTTGTTCAAAATAACATGCAAGCTCACGCATGATAGCCTCACAAGCCAGACAATGTTTTAAAAGATTCTGGGTTTTTATTCGCTTTTTAACTTCGTCCAGTGCAACTTCACGAGCAACAGACATGTTTTGTGTCCCTCCTTTTGTATTTTTGTTTGATGTAAAATATATTGAACGAAAATGGCAGTTAAAATAAAAACCCAAGGTTGACATTCAACCTCAGGTTTTACTTTATTACAAAGAATAAAACTATTGATACAACAAAGAAAGCTGCTGCTATAATCCACGTATATCTTCCAAGCATAGCATCAAGAGTTCTTCCTTTATACTTTCCAAAAAATGTCTCAGCACCACCTGCAATTGAACCTGAAAGTCCTGCACTTTTTCCAGATTGCAAAAGCACAACAATTATAAGTGCAATTGCTAAAAGAAGCTCTAAAACGGTTAGAATTATCTTTGCCATTGTGATTAAAAACCTCCTAAAAAATTTGTATTAATTTGTAACAAATTTTAATTCAAATCATAAATCTACTTCCCTGCACTTTGTTTCAACAAGCTTGATATTTCCTTCTTTGTCTTCACCTAAAAGTATATCACACATCTCTTTTGCTTTAGCGTTTGTGAGAAAAACATCTTCTGCCTTTTTTCCATCTTTATACTCAATATTAACGTAGAAAATTTTCAATTAACTCACCTTCCCTGCAAAAAGCCATAAAACCATATTACAATTATATCACATGCTGAAAAAAATTCAATCAAAATGATTAATTCAGATATTTTATTCTTCCTCAAGCAAAACCAACCGTACATATTGTGTGTTGATTTTTAAAAACATACAACACTTAAAAACTGCAAACTGCTACCTTCTATTGATTCAAAAAAAAATAAAAATTGGAATATTCCCTCCTTAAAGTAAATAGAGGTTGAATATCATCAATTTTCTGACTGGAAACTCCCCTACCTCAATGTTTACAAAAGAAACCTTTAAATTTGGTTGAAAACTAAATTACAACATATTGCTTTTTTTATAGATTTCCTTCGTTAGTTTATAAATTTCTTGAACGGCATTTTCAAGTCTAAAGTAGTATATTGTATAGAAAAAGGTCATAACTATCAATATTGCAATTAGTATATACCCACACAGAGATTGTACATTGCTGTATACAAATATAAACGCTAATATTGTAATTAGTCCAAAGAAGAGTGTAACCAATAAGTGTACTAATCTTTCATGTTGAAAATTTTTTATCATTTGGTCATTATAAATGAAAAATTTTTCGTTTAACTGAATTTCATTATTTAATGCTTCTTCTAACAACTTTTTGTGTTCCAATATCAAGTTCAACATTTTTCAACCCCTATTTTTTACACATTTTAATTGTATTTTTGTAATTAACTGGACAATAAAAACTTTGCATAATTCTTCTTTTAGCTAATTTTTATTATATCTCAATGTTGCTAAATTCAAAATATCTTCTAATATCAAATAATCAAAGTTTCTATAAACATGTTTTTAAAACTTAAAGTCAAAGCTAATTGATGATAAAACAAAAGAAGAGTATAATATTGGTGATTTGGACACTGTCTCTGCACAGTTTGCTATAGCTTTGCCTATTGCATTAGGATAAGGAGGTCAACTAATTGAGGAAAATTTCTTTATTTGATAGTTTAAGAGAATATTTATCGAATTATAATACCAGAGAATTTTCAAACTTTTGTCTTTACAAAAATAATAAAATTTTTTGTTGGACTTATAAACATCCATTTAAATTATATCAGATGGGAGTATTTTATATTGATACTAAAAAATATAAATCTAAATACTTTAAACTTTTCAATGATGTTAAAATTTTATATAATGATATGTGCGAAGATATATTTACAATTCATGGCTCTTTTACTTCTTGTCTCAAACTCCATATAAAAAAACTGAACTCTGAGTTAGAAGAAGAGGATATAATAGTCATTCCCCTCCCTTTAGAACTGGAAGACTTTGATAACAGCCTTTTTTGTAAAACTAAATATTCAATACATGCAAAATTATTAGATAAAAGATATATCTTTGTGAAATTAATGCTATACTTTGATAAAAATAACAAATTAGAGATGTTTGAGCCATTGTTTATTTTTATTGATATTATAGCAAGAAAATATTATCTATTGTCTTCTCGACTATCAAAAAAAATAAAACATATCGACGTGGTCCAAGTACATCTGTTTGATTCTAAATACTTATTTTTTGAAATTAGCAACCTTGGAAGTTCCGAAAAACATGATCTCCTTGTCAATAATAAAGAAGGAAGTGATATTGTTTCAACCGATCATTTTACTCAAAAGCACATAATTTATCCTATTGAACAATTAAAAGTTGATATTTTAAAAGATACAGTAGATTTCGAAAAATACACTTTTACATGTACTCAATTCGATGCTGTTTTACCCTTTTATTTCATTGAGAATGATAACTATTATTATCTTAAAACATATGTTAATGAAAATAAATCTGAATTTTACAAAATTAATCTTCTTGAGAAGAATAATTCTTCACATCTTATTTGTACTATCAGGGAAAAAATATTAGAAAATTCTAGTTATACCAATTACAAAATTATTAAAGTAAATAAGATTGATAAAAAAGATGTTCTTTACATTGCAAGAGAAATAGTTGAAAATCAAGAAATAAGTATTATAGAAGCTCTCTATTTAGGAAAAAAAATAGTTACTAAGAATTACAACACATTTAAGTTTAACAAAAAAGAAAGATGTATAGATATTTGTGAAAGTGATGGCTACCTTGTAACAATGGAATATTTGGAGCCTAATAACACCATTTTTAAGTTTTTTTCACTTTATGATAAAAGATTACTACTACAAACCGAACCTTGTTCAAATATTTTGTATTTTAATAATCCTCTAGATAATGAGGAAATCTTGGTTGTACCATATTGATAAAGTTTCTAATCATTGATATTCTTTGAATTACAGTCGTTTTCCAGTTGTCAAAAGTAGTTTGGACAACAATTAGAATAATGTATGCAAAATAAGCTTGTGACGCCAAAAAGTCAAAAATAGAAATATCAATTGAGGTGTAAATAAGTGGGTAATGTAACTTTTGTAGGACATTTGTTTATTCCACAAAAAAGCATATTGTCTGAAAATCTATTAAAAATTTGTTCTAAGACGAGACTTTTGTACCACGAAGATACTTTATTTATTGCAACAAGAGAGGAAAATTCTTCTAATCTAAAAATTACAAATTTGCTAATATACACTCTTGAAGCAGATAAACGTCTTCACCTTTTGACTGAATACAGTTTAAAAATACCAATAGATAATATTATTGGTATTGATAAGACAAAAATGATTGTCTATGGTTTGTCTATAGAGCAAAACTCTTCGGCTTTTTGCATATTAAAAATAGATATATTAAACCATGCCGAAGTAAACTTATATGAAATAAAACTGCTACAGTTTAGGAAAACTGAATCTAAAATTTCCTTAAATCAGATAGAATGTTTCTGTCAAACTAAGATTCTTGATGGTAAATATTCTATTTTTACAATAGATTGTTTGATAGAAACAATGAATAAAAAGAAAAAAGATAAATCTTATCTTTTCTTCTTTGACTCAACAGTTGAGAAAATTTATGATCTTTCATACATTTCTGAAAAGTTTATAAAAGAAATTGAAATAGTTCAGACAACCTTGTTGGGAGGAAAATATATTCTTTTTCAAACTGGTAGAATTGGTGATTCTGAAAAATTTGATATTATCTTTGAGGCAATACAAGAAAAAAAAGAAAATTTTGAGCTTTCTAATTTCCGTGTTAATCAAAAGATGATAATTTATCCTCTCAGGAAATTTTTTGAAGACATTTCTATTCGTAATGTTGATCTCGAAAGATATTGTTTTGAGAGAATGGATTTTAACGTTGTTGTTCCAACTTGTTGCAGATGGTTCGAAAATGATGAGTTTTTCTATATAAAGACTTTTATAACTCAAAACAAGTCAGAACTAATAAGAGTCAAAGTTTCTAGGTGTAAAAACAAAAGAAACCGTCTGCAGCCTTGATGAGAGAATTTTAAGTGATTCAATGTTCGTAAAAGAACGTATATTGGACAGCAATAAAATTCCAAAAAAAGAATTTATTTTATATTGTGAAAGCCAATAAAATAAATTCGTATTGTTTTAAAGTTACTATTTTGTTTTTTGGAAAAAGGATAATTAAGAGGGACTTTTATTTTGAATTTGAGGAAAATGAAAATATCATTAAATTAAATTTAAAAAAAGATTACATAATTACATCTAAAATGCATTTTAATGAAGAAGATATATTGCAAAATCCCGACCATCTTTATTTAACTTACAAGTCTTATAGTTGCTCTAATAAACAGTTTATTGATTCTCAAGATCAAGTTCACATGCTATATAAAGATATGGTTTTAGATAATCCTTATAATCAAATGGAGACACTGATATATTTTTACTGATTTATTCTTGATAGCTAATGAAATTTATAAAGTGCTTTTGAAATTATCTAAAGACATGGGAAAAGAAGGAAAAGACAATATCTTTGGTTATGGTTTAGTAAAATTTTGTAATACAAAAATTACAAAGAGGTAGCTAAACAAACTTTTCAAAGCTACTTCTTGTCTTTTAACAAAGCAGTCAATACTTTTATTTAGGAGGATAAAAATAATGAACATTGATGTTGTTTATATCCAAGATTTATCATCCGAAATGCATAATGTTTTAAAAAATAATCAATTGGGTAGTTTACCAATAGAGTGCAAAAATTTCTTATTAAGAAGTGTATTAAACCGAAGCACATATAAATCTGTTGGTATATGTTTTATTGATATCTCAAATCTTCAACTTAAAACTTACCTGTTTAAAAAAGAATTAGATAAAATCATTTATTTTGATGAAATAAATAATACACTATATGGGTATTACTGGAATATTGCAGATGACTATGTTAAAATTACTGTCAGGAGTATTAACCTGCTAAATAGAGACGAAAAAGACATTCTTGAAATTCCTATTGTTGAATTAAAGCTATGGGAAAATCACTTAAAACAGGAAGGTATAAGTAATTTCATTGTGCCTCCCCTCCTTTTTTTTGAAATGGTAAATTTTCGCTATATAATAACTATACACGACAAGTTTTATGCTTCCAACTCTAATAATAAATGGCAAATTTATGTGATAGACCTTTTTGAAAATAAATTCTATAGTTACATTTACGATAATGATCCTAAAAAGCCGTTTCCTATATCCTATATAAGGTATTTTCCTATTAGCAACGCTGACGGTTTTATATTTATTAAATTTGGACAAATTGACGCTGAGGAAAAGGAAATGTATCGGCCACCAGAAAATTCAAAAATGACTCGACACTTTTGGGAGGCTTTTGCATTTTATCCACTGAATAAATTTATTGAAGACATTAAAAATCAAAAATTATTTTTAGACGCTTATATTGTTGAACGTGTCTCAGAAAATTTTTCTTTTCGCTTTTTAGATGATATTGAATCGATAAAAGATTTGTGCTTCTACTATATTAAGAAATCTATAAAAACTAATTTATCCAGACTTATAAAATTAGAACTTAAAAATTATACAAAAGAGATAATGCAAACTTCAATCAATCTTGATAATAAATTCCTGCGCTATAATAATGGTTTACTAACGACTATTTCTTTATCAATTGAAGAAATAAATGATAAACAAAATCTGTTAAGAATAAGTAAAGAATTTTTAAATGGTAACAATACAAAAAGTGTAAATATTCTCCTGAGCAAAGAAGAGCAATTTATGCCAGATATCATGTACAAGTACATCTTAAAACATGGTCTTTTTTTAACTTTCTCCCCTCGTTTTGACTATAGAGATATTCCAAAGCATTATAAAATAAAGGTATATTCATTAGATTCTTCTTCAGCTTTTCTTGAATTTACCACAAAATATCCCCTTTCAAGTCCTTTTACAATTACACTTGTTGAAAAAAGTAGAACTAAAGATAAATTTTTATTAATTATATAATACCAAATTTTAATTGTTAAATAAAAAAGCTCTCATTCTTGGCATCTATTTTTATTTATAAGCTTTATAACCAAGATAAGAGAGCTTTTTTCTGTAATTTCTAAAAATAATCTTTAATCCAAATACTCTCCAACAAAAACCTCCTCGGCAGGTCCTGTCATGAATACTGTGCCATCATCTTGCCACTCTATTTCAAGCATGCCAAAATAAAGGTGGACGTTTACCTTCTTTTCTGTAAAACCGTTCAAGTTTGATGCTATCACAGAGGCACAAGAGCCTGTTCCACATGCAAATGTAGCTCCGGCTCCTCTTTCCCACGTTCTCACCTTAATATTATTCTTGTCAATCACCTGAACAAAATTGACATTTGTTTTCCTTGGAAATACCTCATGCTTTTCTATTTTAGGACCTAAAGTATAAATGTCAACCTTTTCTACATCGTCAACAAACAACACTGTGTGAGGAACCCCCATCAACAGGGATGTAATCTTATACTCTTTGCCTTCAACCTCTATTGAGGTATTTATAGCATCGCTCTCGGGGTCACCCTGCATAGGAATGTCTTTTCTTTTAAAACTTGGCTTTCCCATGTTAACCCTTACTTTCTCAACAAGCCCATAATCGTTTAAGATAAGCTGTGGTTCTATTATTCCTGCCAATGTTTCAACTTTGAATTTGTCTTTTTTCACTATTCCTCTTTCAAATACATACTTAGAAAAACATCGAATGCCATTACCACACATTTCTGCTTCAGACCCGTCTGAGTTTATAATTCTCATCCTGATATCAGCAAGCTTCGAATCTAAAACAAGCAATATCCCATCTGCTCCAACACCAATATGGCGATGACACATCTTTTTTGCAAGCAAGTTATAATCTATATCTTCTTTACCCCTTGCATCTATCACAATAAAGTCATTGCCAAGTCCATGCATCTTAGAAAAAAGCATAAATTTACTACCTCCTCTAAAAAACTTTTTTAATTTCTCAGCGATATTATAGGTGGTGGAACTCTTCCCCCACGTTTTATAAGCTTTTCAGGTGAGTTTCTGTTTATTCTTATTACCTTTGAACCTCCCAAAAGCCCACCAAAGTTAACCTCATCGCCTTCTTTTTTACCATACGCAGGAATGACTCTCACAGCAGTTGTTTTGTTATTATATACACCAATTGCTATCTCATCTGCTATCATCCCTGAAATTAATTCAGGTTCAACATCTCCCGGCACAACAATCATATCAAGCCCAACAGAACACACACTTGTCATAGCTTCTAGTTTTTCCAATGAAAGTGTTCCACTTTCAACCCCTTTTACCATTCCAGAATCTTCTGAGACAGGAATAAACGCACCAGATAAACCCCCTGTAAACGTTGCAGCCATCGCTCCGCCCTTTTTTACAGCATCATTCAAAAGCGCTAAAGCAAATGTTGTGCCATATCCACCAACCTTTTCAACTCCTATCTCTTCAAGTATCTCTGCAATGCTATCACCAACTTTCGGTGTTGGTGCTAAAGATAGGTCTACAATCCCGGCTGGAATTTGGAGCTTTTTGCTTGCATACTGCAAAACAAGCTGACCAGCCCTTGTTATTTTAAATGCCATCTTTTTTATTGTCTCATAAATCTCATCAATTGAAGCATCTTTCTTCTCTTCCAATGCTCTTTTCACAACACCAGGACCTGAGATTCCCACATTTATACAGCAATCTCCCTCGCCTGTCCCATGAAACGCACCTGCCATAAATGGATTATCATCTGGTGCGTTTGCAAACACAACAAACCTTGCGCAGCCGAAACTGTCTTTGTCCTTTGTTTTTTGTGCAATATCTTTTATTATAAACCCAAGATGGGCAATCACATCAAGGTTAATACCCGACCTTGTTGTGCCAACGTCAACCGAAGAACATAGTCTATCTGTTGAGGCCAATGCATCTGGGATAGAAGATATGAATTTTTTAGTATTTTCATCATAGTTTTTGTGAACAGCCGCAGAGTAACCACCTATCAGATCAACCTCAAGCTCTTTGGCAATCTCATCAATGGCAATCGCAACTTCTATGAGATCTTCATATGAATAAGAAAAGGTCAAAAGAGAAATAGGTGTAAGAGCTACCCTTCTGTTGACAATTGGAAGTCCAAACATATCCTCAATTTCATCTGCTACACTTTTAAGATTGCCGGCATATTTTGTAATCTTTTTCTTCATGTTATCAATAAATCTTTGTGGAACATCTGAACAGCAATCAAAAAGACTAATACCTATTGTAATTGTTCTGATATCTAAATTGCTCTGCTTTACCATATTAATAGTTTCAATTATCTCCTGTGATGTGAACATTCTGCTTTCATCTCCTCAAAAAGAAAAATTATTATATTCTGTTTATGCTATTGAAAAGGTCTTCGTGCTGCATATTTACATCAACGCCTATTTCCTCTCCTTTTTTTATGAGAAGATCTTTCAGTTCAGAAAACTTCAATTTGCAATCTTTAAGGTCAACAAGCATTATCATCGTAAAAAATCCTTGCATGATCGTCTGGCTTATATCAAGTATATTTACATTGTTCTGGGCAAGTAAGCTCGAGATTGCCGCAATTATACCAACCTTATCTTTACCAACAACCGTTATTATTGCTCTCATCATTCTTTCCCCCAAAAGTTTTTATAATAAAGTTTTTTGGACTTCAAAGCCTTTCTAAAACCCAACTGTACTCAGGAATTGCGGGAATAGCACCTTTTTTGGTCGCACACAGAGCCCCTGCTATGTTTGCCTTTCTTACAATTTTAACAATTTCATCTTCTGATAAATTTTCAATTGGCAAAGATTTTGAAATTTCATACAAAACCATACCAACAAAACAGTCTCCACAACCAGTTGTGTCAACCACATCAACTTTTATTGTATCAACAAAATATGACTTTCCCTTAAAGAAAACCATGCTACCCTTTTCGCCAAATGTTACAAGAAAAATCTTTACCTTGTCTTTTATTCTATTATAAAAGTTATTTACCTCCTTTTCATATAGCAAAACCTCTTCCTCAGACATCTTCAGAATATCAACAAACCCATTTTCAACAGGCTCAATCATGGTATCTAAAGCCTTTTTTTGACTTTCCCACAGGCTACTTCGGTAATTTGGGTCATATGAGATTGTGCTGCCACTTTGTCTTGCAATCTTTAAAAGCTCAAAGGTGGTTCTTTTGTTTTGTTCATATGTCATTGAAAGCGAGCCAAAGTGAAATATATCAGCTGATTTTATAACATTAACATCAATATCCTCTACCTTTAAGTAAACATCTGCACCATGTTTTCTTGAGAAGGAAAAAGATCTCTCACCACGGCTGTCAAGCTTTACAAACGCAAGAGTTGTAAAATACTCATCTGTCATTTTAATATTTGAAATATCAACACCACAGGTAGAAAGGCTATCTATAATCATTTTTCCAAATATGTCATTTCCAACCTGTGAGATTAAACAGGATTCCCCACCAAACTTCGCAACCGCTGCCGCAACATTTGCAGGAGCACCGCCCGGGTTTGCTTCAAACAGGTTATCTTTTACATTCAAAAAATCTATCAAAACCTCGCCGTAGCAGACAACTTTCAAAAACCAATAGCCCCCTTTTCTTTGAGTATAACATTATTATAGAACATTTAATATTCAGAAGTGAAGAAGATATAGAGGGATAAATAAACCTTGTGAGAAACCTTTTAATATACTCTTAAGCATACTTTTTAAAAGTTCTTTACAGAAGAAGTGTCAAAATTTTTTATAGCATATTAAAAAATAAGGAGTTCTTCTGCCCCTCTCAAAAGTCCTCAATATCATTAAACACTAATATCATGCACACTCTTAATACTTATATTCTTTACCTTCTCCTTCTCAAACACATCCTTTACCCTCTTTGTAACTATTAAAGATATACCATCAAGCAGGTTAAAATCACTGCCGTCCCAGTCCTCAGGCTCAAAATACCATCCAAACTTCCTTATCTTCTTAGTCCCATCCAGCCTCTCCTCTACTATCTCGCGATATAAATCCCACCTGTTTCTCAATATATTACTCACAACACTTATTCCCCAGTAACCTTCGCTTATTACACCCTTCCTCTCATCCTTTATCACTACCTTAAATTTCCTCCAACCCATAAGTCCATACCTCTCCAAAATCTCTATCACCCTGCTCGACACTATCAGTATGTCACTTCCTGTGGTAAGAACATCTGATAACCTTTTATTCCTTATCCTCCAAAACTCTATCGCCCCTTCTTTTTCCACTATCTCATGCCCTCGTCTTAATATCTCTAAATATTTACCACTTAAATAGTCTTCCTGTCGCAATTCTACTTGCATTGAGCGCCAATCAGATCTAAGATGATAAAAATTATCATAAAAGCTAAAATCTAACCCTTGTGAACCCATATCTATCCGCTATCTCCCTTCCTTTTTCTATCACTTCAATTATATCAATATCCTCTATCCGATCTCCATGTTTTCACAGCAACTTCCTCATTTCCTCTAATCATTCTCTATTATAATCATACTTTTTCTTCAAATGGTCCTTTGCATCCCACAGCCCCAAAAACCTCACATCGTGGACATTCAACCCCGCTCTTTTAAATATCGATTCATAAAGACCACCTTCCCCAAATAAACTCTGTGGAAATATGTGGTGAACTTGATATGCCTTGTTTGCCAAATCCTTTATGTTATCTATACCCAGATATTTATACAAACAATCTCGATAGTTGGATTCTTTGAAAGCACTCACACCCAGCGACTTTGCCAGCTCATCGCTGCTATTTATAAAATATACTAAATCTTCTTTATTTTTTATCTCTCTTGTATTTTTAAAAATCACAACCAGTCTTCTTTCGGCATTCTCCAACCCCTCGTGAATGCTCAAATAAACTGCCTCTCTGCCATACTCTTCTGATAATTCCATCAGTTTTTTGTAATGTGAGTCTATATAGATATTTAATCCTTGGGTAAAAAATTCGCCTATCTTATTATACAGTCTTCCTGCCGCTGATATTTCAGAATTCGACAATTTCCTGCAAATTTTTTCGGCAAACTCAGGTGAATATTTCGCAACAGAGTCCCTGAATTCTTTACTTGAATTTTTCTCTATTTCATCCAAATATTTAAGCCACTTTTCAATATCATCTGCTCTTCTTATATCATTAGCATTTAAAGTTAAAAACAGTAACCTTTCAACTTTCTCGATACCTGGAATCTCTTCGCCAGTTATGATGTCTTCGCCTGCTAATATTTCTATGATATCTTTAATACCACAAGGATCTAATAATCCTAAAATAGCTGAAAATAGAGTTTCGCTTGTTGATGCTCCCTCAAATTTTACGATAGGCTCTATGGTTTCTAAAAACCGTGTATGTCTATCTACAATAACCTTAGGATTTACTTGGCGCAAAATTGAGCAATATTTGTGCCCTTCAAATACACAATCATTTATAAATACTATTGTTTTGTGATAATAAGCATGTATTCCAATGCTATTGTTTCTAAATGCACAGGATAAAAATAGAATGTTTTTTGAGCCTCTTTGCAGTGTTCTAAATGCCGGTTCATCTTTGCTGTTATTGCAGTTTTCGAATATACATTCATCAAACCTCAAATTTGCATCCTTGCTGTCAACTATAACAGGGGCACTATAAAATATGCTCTTATTTATCCTGACAGGTTTGATATTTGCGCAAAGCCACAGCCCGGCTGTTGAGCAGCTATGGAATGTGGTATTTGAAATCAAAAGCTGGGAACCCTGCGGAGAACAAACCGGGCTTACATATACACCCGTCTTCACATTCTTAAGTGTGCAACCATCTATCTTAACATATCCCTTGTGTCCTATGCTTAAAAAACCCGCAAATGAAGAAAGCTCTATATTCGTAATTTCGCATCTGGGTTGGTTACCACACTCCATTGGGGCTACTACCGCAAAAATGGTCATTCTTGAAGTATATTCTCTAATTGCTTTGAGTGTATTGGACTTTGATGAATTATTTGGATTTCCTATTTTCACATAAGTTTTTTTGTTAGGTCCACCTATTTTTAAAGAGCCGTAAACTTTAAACAATTCAGGGTATTTGCTGTTAACATAAATAGTTGAGCCCTCACAAATTATTAACTCTTCATCCGGTTCAATCAGAAGTTTTTCATCATTTCTTGAGCAAAAAACTATGTTTTTATTCAACATTGTAACTTTGCTTCTTTTTCTGGAATTATTTAAAGTTTTCTGCTTTTTGTAAAGAGAGTATGTTGTTGTTAAGATTACATCCTCAACTGTGTTTCTTTTCACATAAAGCGGAAGCTCTTCTCTTAAATAGAGGAGTGCTTCTTCATAGTCACATCCCCACAAAGTTGTTTCAGTGTTAGGATCAAAAGCTTCATCACCAGGAAATAGATAAAACTCAATACTATCACTCAAACCATCTTCATCGCTATCAACAACAACCGGATTTGTCCCTGCTTCTATTTCCTCAAGATCGCTCAAAAGGTCGCAGTCGGTATCATAATCGATAGGAGATGTTTTGTATTTAAGTACCTCATCGTAATCTGAAAGTCCATCCTCATCACTATCAACTTTGGTAGGATAGCTTACAAAATCCCAAATTTCTAAATTTTCCAGCAATCCACCCCATGGAAGTTCCAGTGTTATTTTCTGGGAGTTCTTTGGCTCCTCAGAGTCAGCAAGTCCATCTCCATCAGTGTCGGTAACACTGTCGTTTAAATCTGGAGCTTTTTTAAGTTTGATTATATCCAGATTGGACAAAACAATCCAGCTGCCATCATTGACATATTGGTTTGCTAAATCAATTAACTTTTCAAGTGTTGAAGAAAAGTCAGAATAGATGTCTGCAAAAATACCTTTTGTTTGGCTGGAAAAAGCAAAATACAATTCTTCAAACGACGTAGGACTTACAACTGAAACAATAATATTATCACTTTTGAGTCTTTCTATTATCTCATCTGCTGACTTTATTCCAAACCTGTTCTCAAGCTTATAGTTGGCATCTGTTAAAACAACTATGAATTTTGTGCTGTTTTCTCTAAAGCCAAGCAACCTTGCAGTTTCAAGAGTATCAATCAGTGTCTCAGGTGTATCGCCACCACCATCAACTTTTATACTGCCGAGTGCATTTTTGAAGTCATCTGCTGATGAGAAAAATCCATGACCTACTGTTGAATTTGGACCATCACATGTTATATCTTTGTATGTTACAAGCCCCAAATTTACACTAATATCTTTTGTTTTTAGCTTATCTACAAAATTGTTAATGTTTTGCTTGACAGCATCTATTTCGTCTGACATTGAACCTGTTGTGTCTATAACAAACACAATATCAGCCTGCCCGGAAGGTGAAACAGTCCCACTTTTTAAACCAGTGATGTCTAAATATTTCTTAAGATTTATAAGATAGTATACACTGAAATGATTTGTTTCAACAGTAATAGTTTTTGAACTCTCATTATATGTTGCCTTTGGTAAGCTAAACTTGCCGCCTTTGGTATCATAGCACACAACCGCAAAATGGCTCAGCTGATCTCCCTCTAAAACAGTGTCATTTAACCTAAATTGAAGCTGGGCTACTTCAAACGGTTCAAAACATTCAATTTTAACAGGTTCTCCTACTATAAAGCCATTTGCAAAAAATGTGGATGAATTATAAACTTTTTGGACAACAACACTGTTGACTATTTCACCCTTTGCTTTTATCTTGAGTCCAAAGACAACCTGTTCATTTTGATTAACACTTCTTAGCCTTTCGCCTGACACAACTTGGTAGATACTTTCTTCTCCATCAATCACGCCATTGCCGTCACTGTCTTTGCTAAGTGGATTTAAACCACTATCTACTTCTGTTTTATCAAACAAACCATCTTCGTCAGTATCTACTTTTATTGGATTTGTCTTTGAGATAAATATTTCATCATAATCACTAATTCCATCAAAATCTGTGTCTGAAAAAATTGGAGATGTAAAAGTCTTTTCTTCAGACAAATTATCAAGCTTATCATTGTCAAAATCTTCTTTGGAATCAATAATGCCATCACTGTCAGAATCAGAAATGAGTGGGTCTGTTTTCGAAATTTCAAGTTCAAAATAATCACTCAGTCCGTCATTATCAGAATCCTTAGAAAGTGGATTTGTGCCAAGCTCTGCTTCATAACTATCTTCAAGCCCATCTCGGTCACTATCCTGCACTTTGGAGTTCAAACCCTGCATGCTCTCTTTCTTGTCATTTATGCCATCAAAATCGCTGTCGAGGTTGCGAACATCTACTATTTCTTCGTTTGAATGACTCTCTCCAAAGCTGTTGTAAGCATACACCACGTAATAATATCTGCCATCTTCATAACATGTTGTATCTACAAAACTTGTATTTTTTGTCTTTGCTATTTCTTTGTAATTCTCTTCAGTTTCTGCTTTTCTCTTTACAACATAATATTCAGCATTGCAAACTTCATCCCATTCAAGATAAACATCTCCATAGACACTGTCTGCCATAAGAACAAATGGATAAGGATACTTGTCGTGGACAACAATCCTGCAAACATCAAAACTTCCTGTCTCAGGCAGATTTGCCTTAACCCTTGTCTCTCCTACTGAAACTCCTTTTACATTGCCCTGTGAGTCCACCTCAGCAATATCAGGATTTAAGCTAATCCACTCAATCTTGCCTTTATACCCTACAGGTTCAATTATATATTCTATCTTTCTGCTTTTGCCAATCTCTACATCCAAACGAGTCTTTGCAAAAGAAATCTGATATGGCACACCAGACTCTACAACAGTGACTTTACATACAGCCTTATATCCTCCATCCTTAGTTTGTGCAATTATATTTGTGGTTCCGGCTGCAACTCCTGTTACCATACCTTTTTGGTCTACTTCGGCAATTGAAGGGTTTTCGCTGCTAAAAATTACTTCTTGATTATCCGCCCACTCTGGAATAACTTTAGCAAATAAATATAAACTCTCACCTATTTCAATTTCCATTTCCTTCGGCTCTAAGCTGATGCTACAAACTTTTTTTGAGAATATCTGTATGTAATTTAAAACTGTTTTTGAATTACCGTGAAAAGATGTGCTGAGTGTAAGGTATTCATCATTTAAAATTACTTTCTTTTTTATCTGCTGAAATTCACCTCTTTTGAGTTTCAAATTTAAACAGAATTCCTGCCCTTCCACAATAACTGTGTTACATGTGTCCTTATTTGCACTCCCCACACTTATTACAACATCATAATCTCCATTGGGAAGTTTTATCTGCCATTTATTGTTATATTCTAATATCACGCCGGTACAAACAAGAGGGTCTTTGCAAGCATTATCCCTGAAGGTTTTCGCCTTCTTTTCAAATCCAAAATCAAGCCCGAATTGATTTGAAAAAACTTCACCACTGTCTGGTATAAAACCTTTTGTTAAAATATTATTTTGTCCTTTTATATACGGCTGAAAATTAATAGATATAAGAGAAGAGTTAAAATCTAAATTTGCAGCCTCTTTGTAAGCTATAGCCCTTTTTTCTTTTCCCGAAATGTTTTTTATCTCCCAAATCACCCTGTCACCAGTAAATAATGTTGAAAAAGCAGTTGCATGTTTCCTCGGTTCAAATCTGTAAATACAGGCACCTCTTTTGATATCGCCAAATAGTTTAGAGTGCCCTTTCGGAAGCATTATTGTACTCTTATTCGGATTTTCATATCCCCATGTTGCTTTATACTGGTTATTGTCAAGCCTCTCAACTTTTGTCACAAATATTGAAATGTCTTTTAGAACTTTATCTGAATACGAAAAAGCTTGATAGGAAAGAAAAATTGAAATTAAAAAAGACAAAAGCATAACAAAAGATATTACTCTTTTTGGCATCCTCTATAGCCCACTATTTTTTTAATTTTATAACATCATATCCAGTTTATTTTTGTAAATATAGCTTGAAACAAATTAAAACTTAAGGTATGATAAAAATATGTAAATATTCGAAAGAGGTGAAAATAAATAATACATGCTTTTTGATGTTTTCTTCCAAAAATATGTTGAGGTTTTATCTGGGAAAAAATATAATAACGGTTTGTTCTATGTTGAGTTTCTTGAAAAAGAAATAGAAAATACTCAGCTGGAAATTTACCAAAAAGTATATTACGGTTCTGTAAATAAAGTTTTAGGACATTACATTCCTGACAAGCAGATAGGTTTTTTAAGAATTAAAATTGAAGCAGTTTTGCAGTTAATGCTTGAAATTTTAAAACTTGTTTACCAAAATGGTTTCACAATAAGTTCAGAAAAAGAACTTGCCCAAGTTGTTTATATTATTTTAAAAACCATTTATTCTCGCTTCGAATTTTACCACTTCTGTGATGTCTTTGCCAGAATAAATAACTGTAGTCGAATATGGCAGAAAGAAGAAGCTTTTGCTATTGCTTATTCTTATAATTTGATTATGGAAGAGAAAAAGAGTATTAAATTTCTGAAAAGAATGAACAAAAATCTTTTTGAATTTTTAATTGACAAGCTGTTCAATTACAGACCTGTAGAAAGCAATTACGACTGGTATGGATATACTAACAAAAATACTTTTGACAGCGCTTTCAGAAATTATATATATAGTAACAATCCGCATGCAAAAACAGTTGCAGTTAATTTATTTTTCCCTGATTCCTTTTATGGTTTATGTGCCGGTATGAGAAGAAAACGAATAGAAATATGGAGCCCTAATGAAGTCTTTTTACTTGCTTGTAAAGAAATTAACAAAGCTTTGAAAGAATCCCCAGTGACCTTTGAAATTTCTTATTTGAATATGTTACTTAAAGAGTTTGCTCGTTCTTATCTGGGTGAAAACATGTTTAAATGGCAAGATGAAGGATTTATTATTGATAAAAAGAACGGTTATTTAATTATCGACCCTGCTTCGACTGCTCTTTATTTTCAACTTCCAATTGAGATATTTAACAAGGTTAAATATGATAGTTTCTGTTATGCGAGAGCAAGAGTAGACTTAAATAGTGAAGAAGTGAAAGACAGTAAATATCTTTATTTTGTATTTATGTTAATACTAAAAGCTTCCACTCTGCACCATATCAAAGTATTGTCACACAGTCTTTATGAAGCTGAAAAAAAGGAAACATAAAAATAGAGAATAAGAAAATTATTTACTTTTTGAAGTATTAATATTTGAATTTGATTTTATTGGTACAATTTAATATTGTTAAATGTCATTTTGTTCTGCAATTAGAGGAAATTGACAGGTGTTAATAGTTAAACGAAATTAAAAACTTTGGACAATACCTCTGTTTCTTGAAAAGTAGTTTGCTGTTGATGTCATGTTTTTTTCATTTTCGACACTTTAAGTTTTCAGAATTCAAAGTTTAGTAAATCCAAAAAAATGGTGCACAGAAAATCTTCTCTGTGCACCAAAATATTTTTATTTAAGTAAAGGGGGTCTTTCTGTTAAATATTGTTCCCTTTTTGTATTCTTTCATACATCAAAAACCTCAAAATGTAACACAATTTAAACAAGGTGTATCCTCCTTATAGAATTCCAAGTTCCACATCCCTTCAAAACTTTAACAATACATTACCTTCTATACCATCAACAAAAAGGAGGTATTATTACAGGTTTGCTACCTTGACAGGTTGTTCGAACAAACCTCTTTTTACCTCTGTAGTTGTCATGTGGCTTGCTTTGAGCATCTCTGTGATGTAGTTGCAAGCTTGCCATGGATCAACTCTCTCGCCGCATGTAAATACATCAACTGCTGCATAGCCAAGCTCTGGCCATGTGTGAATTGTCAGGTGTGACTCAGAAATTACAACAACGCCACTTACACCCTGTGGTGAAAACTTATGAAACGCAACCTCTCTTACCTCTGCACCTGCTTTGAGCGCTGACTCTACCATTATCTTCTCAATCAGTTCGCGATTGTTGAGCACTTCTTTGTCACACCCGTAAAGTTCTGCTATTATGTGCCTGCCCAATGCGTGCATCTTCCCTACCTCCTTCTTGGAATTTACTCTTTTCAAATAACAGAATTTATTTTAGCAGATTTGTCTCAAAAGTCAATATATTTTTTTAAAAAATATCATTTTCCTTTAAATTTTTAAATTAGCCCTCGTTTTCTTATTAATTTATCAGTTTTTCTTCTTCTTATGCTATTATATGATTGAAACTTTAAAACTGGACATTGAATACTTTTTCAACTGCTTCAGCAAACCCGCTTTCATCACAGCTTGCTACTTCAAAATCAGCAGCATTTTTTAAACTTTCTGTGGCATTTTCAACAGCAACACCAACACCTGCATATTCAATCATTGAAATATCATTGTCACCATCACCTATTGCCATAACCTCTTCTCTTTTTAAACCATAGTACTCTGCCAAAAACTTCAAAGCATTTCCTTTTGAGACGTTAATATTTGTAAATTCCAAGAAAAAAGGCTTTGAAAACATTATGTTGAACTTCTCTGAAAACTCCTTGGGAAGCCTTTCTTTCAAAACTTTCAGCCTCTCATGATCATCAAAAAACAAAACCTTTGTAACAGGCTTGTCTATAAATTCAAGAAAGTTTTCAACCTTGTGGGGTTCAAGCTTTGTAAGGTTTTTGTAATACTCTGTCTTTTCGTTCATCACCTCAACATACCATATATTATCAATGTAAATGTGAACATGAATACCCTCATCTTTTGCCAGCATCACAAGTTGTTTTGCGTCTTCGGGTTGGATTTCACAACCGTAAAGCTTTTGGTCATTTTTAGGGTCATACACAAGTGCGCCCTGGTATGTTATCATAGGATAAAAATTCTGAAGCTTAAATGCCACCTTTTTCACAGATGGATAGGGTCTTCCTGATGCTAATATCAAAATTATGCCATTTTGCCTTAAAAATTCTATAGCTTTAAGATTTTTCTTGGTCACTGTCAAATCCTTTGACAAAAGTGTATCGTCAAGGTCTGTGGCAACAAGCTTTATCATCCCTCATAATTTCTCCCTTCTTTATTCATACATAAAATACAAAAAACGGTTTGGATATTGAAACCCAAACTAATATGCTCAGGCACCAATATCCAAACCCTTAGTATTTTCAAAAGTTATTGCTTACTTTTGATGAACAAATATTACATTACCTGTCATGAGTTTTGGATAAAAGTAGGTAGACTTTTGAGGCATTTTTTCACCGCTCAAAGACACTTCTTTTAACTCTTCAACAAGTGTTGGGTTGAGAATAAATCCGTATTTAGCTCCTTTATTTACAATTTCAATCAATTCTTTGTCCGACTTTGTGTATTTTAGATTTCTTTGATATAGTATATCCTCGTCTGTAATTTCCAATATTCTATTTAAAATCAGCTTCTGCAGAACAACAACATCAAGGTTTTTGTATGCTCGGCTTCCTTCCACATCCTTTAGGGCATTTTCGGGGTCTTTTAGTGTTATCAAATAAAAGTTTTTGTTGTATGTGTAAACTAAAAATGCATATTTCTTTTTCTCTTCCAGCTTTCTCTTTAAAACATCGTATTCACCAGTTTCAATATCAAAATCCATTTTCAGCTTTTCAACAAAAATATCCTCTTCAATGCTTGAAGAAAGCACAATCCTGTGCGTCGGCAAAATCACAATTCCCTCATCTTCTAAGGCAGTGAGTGTTATCATTATGTAGTTGTAATCTGCATCCTGTCTTATGCCTTCCTTTTGCTGCATCTCTTTTTTGAACTCAAGGGCAGTTTCATACCTGTGATGACCATCTGCGATAAATATCTTCTTGTCACTAAATAGTTTTTTCAACTCTTCTATAATCTTACCATCAGAGACAACCCACATTTTTTCGTATGTGCCAATACCATTGTAAGCAACATCTTCTTTTCTCGATTTAATTAGGTCCAGAATGCTCTTTACATCTTTTGTTTTGTCCTCATAAAGCCCAAATATACTGCTTATATTTGCTCTTGTATGTCTCAAAAGCTCAAGCCTTTCCTGTTTAGGCTTTGAAAGTGTAAACTCATGAGGAATTACAATTCCCTTTTCAAACTCAACAAGCTCAAGAAGTACTATCAAGCCTGTTCTTTTATATTTTTTGCCTTCAACTTCAAACTCCTGTTCAATAACATATACACTCTCTTGAGGATCAAATTTCAAAACACCATTTTGAATCCATGTATTTAAATACTCTTTGGCCCTTGTAAACTTGTTATTATTTTCATCATCATCTTCAAACTCTTTACCAAACTCCACTCTTATGATGTTATATTCGCTCTTTTTATAAAGCTCTTCTCTCTCATCCTCAGAAATTATATCATAAGGTGGACAGATACACCTGTCAAGTTCAATCTCAGGTGAATACCGCAAACCTCTAAAACCTTTAATGTTAGCCATCTTATACCATAACCCTCTCCATTTTGTAATTTTGTAGCTTTTTTAAAAATGCAACTCTTACAGTTTTGCCATTGTAACTCTCAAAATGCCATCTGTATTCTTAAGTTTTTCCACAGCCTCATCAGGCAAAGCACCATCAACCTCGCATACCATAACAGCTTTTTCACCTTTTTTGTTGCGCGAAACCTGCATTGTAGCAATGTTAATTCCATACTCCCCAACAATGGTACCAATCTTACCAATCATGCCAGGTTTGTCTATGTTCTGGATAAGGAGCATGTATTTTTCTGGTTTGAAATCAACCTTGTAGCCAAAGAAATCTATGATTCTACCCTCGTTGTTATAAACCGTTCCAGAAAGTTCTAAAACCTTTTCACTTGTAGTAAACCTTGCAGTTATCATGTTTTTGAACTTTCCGCTCTCTTCTTTTTTACTTTCAATTACTTCAATTCCCTGTTCTTTTGCCAAAAGCTGTGAATTTACATAGTTGACAGTATCCTGTACTGAAAATTCAAGATATCCTTTTAAAAGCGCTCGTGTGAGCCAAGTTGTTGTTTTTTCATCTATCTGGCCACTGTAGACAATTTCTATTTTGTTAGCAAAAGTTCTCTCTGCCTGGATAAAAATCTTGCCCATTGCCTCAGCAAGCTCCAAATATGGCATAATCTCTTCAAGTCTTTCCTTTTCAAACGCAGGTAGATTGACAGCATTCTTAGCAATACCGCCCTTGAGCACCGCCGCAACCTCTCTTGCAACAGACACAGCCACATTTACCTGCGCTTCCTGTGTAGACGCACCAAGATGAGGTGTGATTACTACATTGTCAAGCTCTAAAAGCGGGTTGTAGTAGTCCTGTTTTTCAAGCTCAAAATTCGGTTCTTTTTCAAGAACGTCAAGTGCTGCTGCTGCAACTATACCCTCTTTTATTGCATTGTAAAGGTCATTTTCGTTTATGACACCGCCGCGCGCACAGTTTACAATCCTGACACCTTTTTTCATCTTTTTAAACTCTTTCTCCGAAATGAGGTTATATGTCTCTTTTGTCTTTGGTGTGTGAATAGTAATAAGGTCAGACTCCTTCAATAGTGTGTCAAAGTCAACCTTTTCAACACCGTATTTTTTGAACTTTTCGTCAGAAACGTATGGATCATATGCAATGACTCTCATTCCACAAGCTTTGAGCCTTTCAGCAACAAGCGCTCCAATCTTGCCAAATCCGATAATTCCGGCTGTCTTTTCGTAAAGTTCAACACCCTTGAACTTATTTCTTCTAAAATCGCCCTGTTTGCAAGACATGTACGCCTGTGGGATGTACCTAAATATGCTAAATATAAGACCAATTGTGAGCTCGGCAGCTGCCATTATGTTACCATCCGGAGCATTAACAACAATAATACCATGTTTTGTCGCGCTTTCTACATCCACATTGTCAATACCAACACCAGCTCTTGCAATGACTTTCAAGTTCTTACCACATTTTATCATCTCTTCATTTACTTTTGTTGAACTTCTGACAATTAGAGCGTCATATTCTCCTATTATATTGCAAATCTCCTCGTGAGTCAGTCCTATTTTTTCGTCAACTTCTATACCCTCGTTTTTTAAAATTTCTATACCTTCCTTTGCAATCCTCTCAGTAACTAACACCTTCATTTATCTACCTTACCTCCTTAGCAATTTCCTGAAGAACTGCTTTTGTAGCCTCTCCAACTTCAAAGTTTCTATAGCCTACTTCTAAAAGGGCAAGTTCAAAACACTCTATGGTCTTTAAAAGATCAAACTCATCCACATACCCCATATGACCAATTCTTATTATCTTTCCTTTGAGTGTTGCCTGTCCTCCTGTTACCATTATATCATATTTCTGATTCATTATCTTTCTTACCTTTTCTATATCCACACCCTCTGGTGACTTTATTGCAGTTATAACTGCAGATGAGTATTCTTTCTTTGACAGAAGTTCTAAATTGAGTTTCTCAGCCGCAAGCTGGGTAAGATGCGCAAGACGTGTGTGACGTTTAAAATTGTTTTCAAGACCATAATCTAAAATAAGTTTCAGACCTACATCAACAGCCCTAATTAATGTAACAGCCGGTGTGAACGGAGTGTCCTGGCTTTCTTTTAAAAGGTTATCCTGATACTTTTTAAAGTCCCAGTAAAACTTTTTAAGTTTTGATGTTTTATAAAACTCCCATGCTTTTTCTGACACAGAAACAAAAGCAAGTCCTGGCGGGGACATTAAGGCTTTCTGAGAGCCAGTTACAACAACGTCAACGCCCCACTCATCAGTCTTCAAATCAATTGCACCAAGTGAGCTTACCGCATCGACAATTAAAATCTTGTCTGTATTTTTGAGATACCTTGCAAGCTTTTCAATAGGATTTGTAACACCTGTAGATGTCTCGTTATGAGTTATAAATACACCTTTTATGTCCTTATTAGACTCAATTATCTCAATTACCTCATCAATATTCGCAACATCACCATAAGAATACTTCTTTTCTATTACATTAAGACCAAACGTCTTGCATATGTTTATAAACCTATCACCAAAGACGCCCACTGACACACATAGAACTGTATCGCCTTCTGAAAAGAAATTTACAGTGCTTGCCTCCATTGCACCTGTACCAGACGCTGCAAATGTAAGAACATTGTTCTTTGTCTGGAACACCTTTTTTAAGTTTTCATTTACTCTTGAAAAGATCTCACCAAACTCTTTTGTACGATGGTGAATAATCTGCTGTGACATGGCAGAGATAACCTCAGGTGGAAGCGGAGTTGGACCAGGCGTCATCAAAAGTTTTGGCTTTCTCATACTTAAACTCTACCCCTTTCAAGCAAACTCAATTTATTTTAAGTTGATTATATCTAATGTATCAGAGAATGTCAATAATTTGACAATCTTATTATTATACATTTTAAACATATAAAAATAGAATGTCTTTGTCTATTTAAAACAACTCCTTGCAACAAAAATTGGTAATATAAACAAAAAGCCGGCAAGGAGCACCGGCCAAAACCTTCTTTGGCAGAATCTTTATTTATCTTTTTTGTTATCATCGCCCTCTTCATCATCATATTCATAATCGTCTTCTTCGTCATCAAACTCGCTTTCAAGCTCATCAAGATATATTACCTCATTGCAGTTTGGACATTCAATTTCGTCTTCGTTTAAGTATTCATCTTCCTCTAAATAAAATGTCACTTTACAGTTTGGGCAGGTTACTTCTATCAAGTCCTCGTCATCTTCCTCATCATAATAGTCATCATAATCCTCGTCATAGCTCTCATATACTTCGTCTTCTAACTTTTCCAAATCCTCATCAATTGAATCAACAACATCTTCAAGCTCTGCCTGCTTGACATCAAGCTCGTTTATTGCATCTGCAAATTCGTCAAGCACATCAATGATGCTCAGAAGAAGCCTGCCTTCTTTTGAATTCTCATTTACTCCCAAACCCTCTGCAAGTCCTCTTAAGTACGCAACCTTTTCATACAAATTTTCCATAAAAGTATCCTCCTACAATACAGAATAACCTTGTCTATACATAATATTTACCCATAAAAATCACTTTATACACACAGCATATAAATGAAAAATGTCAAATCACTTACACTCGTGACAGATACTCTTCTGTTGATGTGTCAATCTTAATTTTATCGCCAACATTGATGAAAAGCGGAACCTGAATTACAGCACCTGTTTCAACCTTTGCAGGCTTGGTTGCACCTGTCTGAGTATCACCTTTAAACCCTGGTTCTGTGTCAATTACCTCAAGTTCAACAAATCTTGGCGGTTCAACACCAAATACAACTCCATTGTGAGAGAGTACTGTAACCGTCATATTTTCTTTTACAAACTTGAGTGCATCGCCAACCATTTCTTGATTTAATGCAATTTGCTCATATGTCTGAGTGTCCATGAAATAATAAAGTTCTCCATCGTTGTAAAGATACTGCATTTCTCTTCTTTCAATGTGAGCAAGAGGCATTCTCTCATCTGGTCTGAATGTCTTTTCAATCACAGCTCCTGTCTTTATGTTTTTGAGTTTTGTTCTTACAAAAGCCGCACCTTTGCCAGGTTTTACATGCAAAAATTCAACAACCTGAAATATCTGCCCATCATATTCTATCGTTAATCCTCTTCGAAAATCGCCTGCCTCAACCATCAGCTTCCCTCCGATTTAAAATTTTGCTCTTCTATTTTATCAAAAAAAACATATTTTTTTCAACCAAATTAAAACTCTTTTACATCCTCTTTATCAACCTCATATATATCCAAAATTTTTCCTTTTGAAAGTGTTCCGTACACTTTTTCCACCTTTGCATAGATATATTTGCCAATAAGGTCAGAAGCATTATCGAACTCTATTTTATTCTGATTTACATATCCGATTGCATTTTTCGGATTGAACCTATCTTCCTCCTCAACAAACGCTAAAACCTCATCCCCTTCGCAAAGCCATCCACACAGTGCCATGTAATGATCCTCATCCTTGATAGGACATATGGTAAACTTATTTATATGAATATTTGAAGAAGCTTTAACATAGATTTTCTTTTTGTACTTCTGCTCAAGCTCCTTTATCCTGTCAATTTCACCCTTTCTCAAAATCTCACATACTTTTGTGTTCACCTCAACAAAAAACTTATCTTCCACCTTGTTTTTGCAATACCACTCAATCTCTTTCAGCACTTTAAACGCAACACTTTCCGGAGATAAAATCTTGCCTGTACCCTCACAGTAAGGACAGCTTGACTGCATCACACAAGAAAGTCTTTGTCTTACCTTTTTCCTTGTCATCTCAACAAGCCCAAGAGGCGTTATGTCAACAACCACTGTTTTTGTCTTGTCTCTCTTAAGAGCTTCTTTCAAAGCGTCTAAAACTATCTTCTGGTGCTCTGGATTTTTCATGTCGATAAAGTCGATTATAATTATTCCACCAATGTCTCTAAGCCTCAGCTGCCTTGCAATCTCCTGTGCAGCTTCAAGGTTTGTCTTTAAAATTGTCTCTGCAACATCAGTTTTGCCAACATACTTTCCTGTGTTGACGTCAATGACTGTCAACGCCTCTGTCTCATCTATTACTATATACCCACCACTTTTTAGCCACACTCTTTTAGAGAGAGCTTTTGCAAGCTTTTGCTCTATCTGAAAATATTCAAAAATATTTGTTGCAAGATTAAAATACTCAACTTTGCTCTTCAAACTCGGTGCATAAGAAGACAAAAATTCTATTATTTTGTTATACTTTTTCCTATCGTTTATAACAAACCTGTCAACCTGGTTGGTAAATAAATCTCTGACAGCTTTGAACACAAGGTCGTAGTCTTTATAAAGAAGCACAGGTGCGCTCTGGCAGCTTTTTAGTCTTATTTTCTTCCACACATTCATTAGAAACTCAAGTTCACTTTTCAATATCTCCTCACTTTTACCTTCCGCTGCTGTCCTGATTATCAGACCCATTCCCTCTGGTTTTAATCTGCATGCTATCTCTTTGAGTCTTTGTCTTTCATCCTCAACCTCAATCCTTTTTGATACACCGACATATTCTGTATTCGGCAACAAAACCAAGTATCTTCCGGGTAACGTTATATTTGTAGTTACCCTCGGACCTTTCTGGTCATAGCCCTCCTTTATTACTTGCACAACTATCTCCTGACCACATCTCAATGCAAGCGGATTTGTTTTTATCTCATAATACTCATCAGTATCCCCAAACTCAAGCCTGTTAACATCACCAAGATACAAAAAAGCGTTTTTCTCCTGACCTATATTGACAAAAGCTGCATCCATACCCGGAAGTATGTTTTCAACAACCCCTTTGTAAATATTTCCTACTATACTTTGGCTGTCTTCTCTTTCGATGTAAATCTCAACAAGTTCTTTGTCTTCCAACACAGCAACTCTGGTCTGATTAAAACTAACATCTACTATAATTTCACTTTGCATTATATCACCCTTTTATAGTTAACTTTTTCTCTTTCAACCCTCACAATCTTACATTCAATATTATACTCCTGTGAAAATTCTCTTAATATATCTTCTGGTTTTACATAGCTTCCATTTACAACATTTATATGAAAACCTATTCTTGTATTTTTATCCACTTTTTCGCATTTATAGCTCAAAAGAAAATCGAAAATCCTCTTTATTGTTACTTTACCTTCCTTCACTTTTTTTATAACAGGACTTTTTTTCATGAACTCATCAAAGTACTTGCAAAATTCTTCCTCTGCTTCAACAAAACATTGATAATACATATCGCTTACTTGTATTTTATCAGTAGCCAGCTCAACTTTCAACATTTTTAATCCTTCTGGCAAGATTCTGTTGAAATTTTTAATAATATCCTCGCCAAGTTCCTGCTCGCATTCAACTTCAAACATCTCTTCTTTAGAACAAAGCCCAACTGGCATTGGAAGAATAAAAACTATTTTGGGGTGTGGGTTGAATCCCTGTGTAAATTTAAGTTTTATATCCAACCTCCTGAATAACCTTTCAAATAACCTTGTCATATCAAGATGAGATATAAATGCTGCAGGTAAATCACGCGAAAAATAAAATCTATATCTATTTGTCAACACAAATTCCCCCTCGAAAAGAAGCTACACCGCAACCTGTACATCTATCAAAACATGAACTTGTAGTTTTTCGTTCATATGCTAAAAGACATTCCTTCTTTAAAAACTCTTTTGTAACTCCTGTGTCTATAATATCCCAAGGTAATATCTCTTCAAAATCTCTTTTTCGGTCAGAATAAAATCTCCAGTCGATATCTTCCAGCCAAAATACCTTTTCCCATCTTGAAAAGTCAAAAAATTCACCCCAGTCGTCAAATTGACAACCAAGATCAACCGCTCTTTTAATTACTCTTGAAAGTCTTCTATCACCTCTCGAAAGTACCGCTTCAAGCTTGCTAAGATAAAAGTCATGCCAACTGTACTCAACATCCTTTACTCTTTTTAAATTCTCCTTTAAAAGCTTCATCTTTCTTTGCATACTTTCAATACTATCCTGCGCCTCCCACTGAAATGGCGTGTGAGGTTTTGGTACAAAAAAGGATGTTGACACTGTTATTCTAACCTTCTTTTTAAGCCCAATATCTTTGTAAATCTCCCTTATATTCTTTGCTATTGTATATATCCCAAGAACATCTTCGTCTTCTTCAAGAGGAAGACCAAGCATAAAATAGAGTTTTATGTTCTGAAATCCTCTTTCGAACGCAAGCTTGACTGTGGAGTATATATCCTCTTCTTTTATGTTTTTATTTATAACATCTCTGAGCCTCTGCGTTCCAGCTTCTGGTGCAAATGTTAGTGTAGGTTTTCTCACCTTTTCAACCTCTTTTAAAAGATCTAAAGAGGTCGAATCAAGTCTTAAAGAGGGAAGAGATATATTCACTTTTTTATCTTCAGCAAACTTCAAAATCTCTCTTGCAAGATCATCTATATTGGGATAATCACTTGTACTCAAAGACACAAGTGATATCTCATTACACCCACAATTTTCAACAAGCTCTTTTGCATACTGTACAACTTTCTCAGCACTTCTGAACCTGACCGGTCTGTATATTATACCTGCCTGGCAAAACCTGCACCCTCTTGCACATCCCCTGAAAATTTCTAATGTTATTCTGTCATGGACAATTTCTATAAGAGGGGTTATCATCTTTGTTGGAAAATAACTTGTGTCCAAATCTTTTACAATTCTTTTTCTTACTTTACTAGGTACATTTTCTGATATAGGAGTTACAGATTTTATAGTGCCATCGGGATTATACTCTACATCATAAAGCGAAGGAACATAACATCCTTCAATACCTGCACATTCGTGTAAAAACTCTTCTTTTGTCATGTTAGAAAATTTATATTTTTTATAAAGGTCAATAATCTCCAAAATGACCTCTTCACCTTCACCAATCACAAATACATCTATAAACTCCCAAAGAGGTTCTGGATTATATGTGCATGGACCTCCTGCAATCACAATTGGCATTCCCTTTTCTCTTTTTTTACTCTCAAGAGGAAGACCACAAAGATGAAGCATTTTCAAAACATTTGTATAACTCATTTCATATGAAAGAGAAAAACCTATTATATCAAACTCATCAAGTTCAGTAAAAGTCTCAAGTGAAAATAATTTCATCCCCTCTTTCTGCATTTTCTTTTGCATATCAATCCACGGCATAAAAGCCCTCTCACAGTAAACATCTTCTCTTTCATTCAAAAGATGATATAAAATTTTAAGCCCCAAATTAGACATACCAATTTCATACACATCAGGAAAGCAAATTACAAACCTGACATCAACCTTCTCAGGATCTTTCTTTACTATGTTTATTTCGTTGCCAATATATCTTCCCGGTTTTTCAACATCATATAGCAGCTTAAATACCTTGTCTTTTACAACCACCTCTGTATTTCACCTCTTCTTTTATATAAAATACAATAAGCTACAGGCTACCCTGTAGCTGAAAAATATTATATTTAAAATTTATTATTCCTCAAAAAATATAAAAGCAACTGTACCAGGTCCAACATATGTTCCAATAACACTTCCAATTTGAGTTATAATCAGCTCACCTATTTCAAGTTCTCTTTGAATAATCTTGGCTTGTTCCTTGGCTTCTTCAATTGTTCCAGCATACGACAGTCCACAGAGCTGTTTAGACAAATCAAGTCCTTTTTTCTTGACCTCTTCAATTATTCGTGGCAGAGCTCTTTTCATTCCTCTTACCTTATCAAAAGGTTCAACAACACCATCAACCAGATGAAGTATAGGTTTTATATTCAAGATACTTCCCAGAGTAGCTTTTGCAGGAGAAATTCTTCCGCCTTTTTTAAGATATTCTAAAGTTTCAACAGCAAAAAGGTGTCTAATTGTAGTTGTCTTTTTTGTTATTGTTTCAACTATCTCTTTTGCGCTCTTACCTTCATCAGCTAATCTTTTTGCTAAGATTGCTAAAATTCCAGTTCCTATTGACGCTGTTTTACCATCAACAACAAAGATCTTGCTACTGTCAAGCATATCCCTTGCCAAACAAGCAGAGTTGTATGTGCCTGACAGCTTTGACGAAAGATGAATTGATACAACTTCGTTACCATTTTCAATCTCTTCTTTGAACACATTAACAAAATCTTCAGGGCTTGGTTGAGAAGTTCGTGGAAGCTCAGTCGATTGAGTAAGCTTTTGATAAAAAGTTACAGGGTCAAGCTCAACCCAGTCCTTGTACACCTCTTCTCCAAAATACACGTTCAGCGGCACCATTTTGATGCCAAACTTCTTTAGCATCTGAGGACTCAAATCGCAGGTTGAGTCTGTAACTACCGTGACACCCATTCAAAAATCCTCCTTTTATTCCCCAATACTACACCAAGTTTGGGAAACCAAGCTGTCTTAGTGCCTCGTAAAGAACAATAGCAACCGAATTTGAAAGATTCAGACTTCTCACATCACTTATCATAGGTATTCTATAAGTCCTGTGTATATTTTGTTCAATAAGCCACTTAGGAAGCCCTGCTGTCTCTTTTCCGAACATAAGGTAGCAATTGTCCTCATATGGCGCCTGAGTATAGTATTGCTTACCCTTGGTAGAAAAATAAAAAATGTTTGCTCCTCTGTTCTTTTCAAAAAAATCATTCAAATCTCTATATATCTTTACATCCAAATACTGCCAGTAATCAAGACCTGCTCTTTTCAAATATTTATCTTCTAAAGAAAAACCAAGTGGTTCTATAAGATGAAGCTTACTTCCTGTGCACGCACATGTTCTTGCTATATTTCCTGTGTTGTATGGAATTTCAGGTTCATGCAACACTATATTTATTGGCATTTTCAGAAAAACAATGCTTCCCCCCTTCTACTATTTAGTTTTCCATAAATGCAACATCCATATCAATTTTATCACCGTTGTCAAGTAAAAGTGGCACACATATATTTATCATTTTTGTCGTGCTGAGAATCATGTTTTCACCTATTAAAATTGAAGGGGGTGTTATTTCAACCTTAAGACCTTTTTGAGAAAACAGCGTTGATGTGTTCCCCATGATCATATTTGCCATCTCACCGATTGCACTTTTTGCAAGTTCATCAAAATCTGATACAGGGTAACCCCCCATCATCATTGACGCAATATTTTTTGCAGTATCAATCGACATGCAAAAATTAACCTGCCCTTTTATATTACCTGTCATTCCAATAATAACAACAACCTGATCAACTTTGTATGTAGGTTCTTTAATATACACCTTCCCAAGCTTAAAGTCAATGTTTGCAACCTGTTTCAATACCTGCTGACTTGCCTGGATAAAGGGATTGATGTACTCAACATTTACATTTGTCATTTTCCTTGCCTTGTCATTCTGCCGCTTTATTTAGCAGAATACAAGACCTTCCTCCTTTCATCATTTTAGTATCTTTTCAAATAAAAATGACCTTTTAATCTTTATAGCTTTAGCTGGACAAAGTTCATGACAGCAATAACACTTTATACATTTTTTCAAATCAACATACGCTTTTCTGCTTCTCATCTCAATAGCCTGAGCAGGACAAGCATTAAAACACTCCGCACAGCCTATACAGATATTTCTATCAAAAACCGGTTTTGGTGAAAGAAAACCATCTAAAAAACTTGCCAAAAAATGTGGTAGTCTGCCTTTCACAAAAGATATCTCGGGTCTTAGCACAAGTTCAAAACTTGATGGAGCTACATCCTCAACCCTCCCACCAACAACCTCAATCTCCTCAGGTTTTAAAATACCTTTTTCCTTTGCCACCTCCAATAGAGGAACATTTTTTATTTCAAGACCAATAATCTTGCAGGCAACATAATCCAAAGCAATGGCATCTTCAGAGATCAACAAAACCCCAAGCTTTTTAGGTTTTCCTGCTGATGGTCCTTCTCCTTCCATTGCCACAATCCCATCCATAATGTTTAGCATTGGCTTTGCCACCGTCAAGATTTCAAGTAGCATCTCCATAAATCTTCTAACATCCTGGAACCTAAAATGCATCTCTGCTTTCTGTCCACCAGGAACAAGGCCAAACAGGTTCTTGACAGCACCTGTATATACTGCCATCTGATGAGTTTTTAGTTTTGGAAGATTTATGATACCCTGGCTTTCAAAGTATGGGGATATTAATGAAAGTTTCTTAAAAGCTGTATTTTCAACATCAAGGTCTTTGTAAGATGTATCATAGTTTAAATAAACATTTTCAAGCTTTTCAAGCTCTTTTATCCCTGCAGCCTGGTATATACTTTCAAGCCTCTTTTTAGTATATGGACCACCAGGACTGTCGGCTATGATGATTCTGTTTGCTTTTTCTTTTATAACCTCCACTGTCGCCTGAACAACAGCAGGGTGGGTGGTAACAGCATCTTCCGGTCTTTTCTTCATAAGAAGATTCGGTTTTACAAGCACACAGTCTTTGCGATCAAGCTCAAATCCTATTAGATTTATACCCTTTAAAATTGCGTTTTTCACATCCTGCACTTCATATGTATCACACTTCACAATCGCCACTTTACACATTAATCGCTTCCCCCAAAACAAACTTCTCTATCGCTTTAGCTACCCCGTCATCTTCATATGACTGTGTCACAAAATCTGCTATTTTTTTGAGCTCTTCAATGGCATTCTCCATTGCAACGCCAAGCCCGGCAAACTCTATCATCTGCAGGTCGTTCTCATTATCACCTATCGCCATTATTTCTTTTGGGTCTATCCCCAAGTAAGAACAAACAAACTCAAGCGCCCTTTTCTTATTGACCCCCTCTTTCATAACCTCCAAAATGTTGGTGTCTGACTTTGTAGTCTCAACACCTGAGAGCCTTTTTTCTATTATCTCTCTTACGCGGTCTACTTTTTCTACGTCTTTGTCAATAATAACAAACTTAGTAATCAGATCACCACAACTTTTAAGGGTCTGTTCAGAATCATCAATTATTATATCAATCCTCTCTTCTTTTGGCAGTTCCTTGTTCTTTTCATAGTAAAATTTAGATGAATAGTCAAGCCTTCTTGCTATCATTGTGTCCTGGAAATAGTAATGATAATAGATGTCATTTTCTTTGCAAATTCTGGCAATTTCCAGGCTCTTTTCATTTTCAAGCCCGACATAGTAGATATCTTTGTTTTTCTTGAGGTCTCTTACAATTGCTCCGTTGCACGCAACAATGACCTGGTCGTGCAAACCCAAAACCTTTGCAAAATACATCACGCCTTTGAGAATCCTTCCTGAGCACAGAACAATCTTTACACCCTTTTGTTTCGCAAGCTCAATAGCTTTTTTGTTCCTGTAAGAGATATTTTTGTTTCTGTCTAAAAGTGTCATGTCAAGGTCAATTGCAATAAGTTTGTACATCTTTAGTTTTCACCTTTTTTAACAGATTTCAAAAATAATTTGTTACAATTTATTATATCAAAAAAAAATAAAGGCTGCCAATAATGGCAGCCTTTATTTTTAAAATTAATACATATCAGGTGCTGGAGCTGGTGGGTTCTTCTCCTTTTCTGGTTTTTCAGCAACAACTGCTTCTGTTGTCAGAAGCATTGCAGCAGCTGATGCAGCATTCTGGATAGCTGTTCTTGTAACTTTTGTTGGGTCAACAATACCTGCCTCGAACATGTCAACAAATCTCTCGTTGAGCGCGTCAAATCCCACACCAGCTGGGCTCTCTTTTACCTTATTGACTATAACAGAACCGTCCAAACCTGCGTTTTCAGCAATTTGTCTGAGCGGCTCTTCAAGCGCCTTTCTTACTATTAGTGCACCTGTCTTTTCATCACCAGTCAAGCTTTCAATAAGCTTATCAAGTGCTGGAATTGCATTAATCAGCGCTGTACCACCGCCAGGAACAATTCCTTCTTCTACTGCAGCCTTTGTCGCAGCCAGAGCATCTTCAATTCTGAGTTTCTTTTCTTTGAGCTCTGTTTCTGTCGCAGCACCAACATGGATTACTGCAACGCCACCAGCAAGTTTTGCAAGTCTTTCTTGAAGTTTTTCTCTGTCAAAGTCAGATGTAGTCTCTTCAATCTGCTTCTTGATAGACTGAATTCTTGCTTTGATTTCGCTTGGGTCGCCTGCACCGTCAACAATGATTGTATTCTCTTTTTGAACCTTTACCTGTCTTGCACGACCAAGCTGGCTAAGTTTTACCTCTCTCAAGTCAAGACCAAGCTCTTCAGAGATTACCTGACCACCAGTTAAAATTGCAATGTCCTGGAGCATTGCTTTTCTTCTGTCACCAAAACCAGGTGCTTTTACCGCAACGCACTGGAGTGTTCCTCTGAGCTTGTTTACAACAAGTGTTGCCAGTGCTTCGCCTTCAACATCCTCCGCAATTATCAAAAGTTTTCTTCCCTGCTGAACTATCTGTTCAAGAAGTGGTAATATATCCTGGATTGTTGAGATCTTCTTGTCTGTAATCAAGATGTATGGGTCGTCAAGCACTGCTTCCATTCTCTCTGTGTCTGTTACCATGTATGCAGAGATGTAACCTCTGTCAAACTGCATACCTTCAACTATCTCAAGAGTTGTCTCTGTTGTCTTTGACTCTTCAACAGTGATGACACCATCGTTTGTTACCTTTTCCATTGCATCTGCAACAAGTTTACCAATCTCTTCGTCTCCTGCGGAGATTGAAGCAACATATGTGATGTCTTCTTTTCCTCTTACCTTCTTGCTCATTTTTCTGATTTCTTCTACAACAACATCAACTGCTTTCTGGATACCTTTTCTGAGAATCATTGGGTTTGCGCCAGCTGCAATGTTTTTAAGACCTTCCCTTATCATTGCCTGTGCCAGAACTGTTGCAGTTGTTGTACCGTCACCTGCAATGTCGTTTGTCTTGGATGCAACCTCTCTTACAATCTGTGCACCCATGTTCTCAAATGGGTCTTCCAGCTCAATCTCCTTTGCAATTGTAACACCGTCATTCACAATCTGGGGTGAACCAAATTTCTTCTCAAGAACAACATTTCTTCCTTTTGGTCCCAGTGTAACTTTAACTGTATCTGCAAGCTTATTAACACCACGCTCTAAAGCCCTTCTTGCCTCTTCGTCAAACAATATCATCTTTGCTGCCATTTTAAATCTACCTCCTTTTCTACCTCAATAATTAGTCTTCAATAATTGCTAAGACATCATCTTGTCTGATTATTGTGTATTCTTCTCCATCAATCTTGATTTCTGTACCAGCATATTTGCTTACAATTACCTTATCGCCTTTCTTGACAACCATTTCAACCTTTTCACCATCAACAATTCCACCCGGACCAACTTCAATTACCTCAGCAATCTGTGGTTTTTCCTTTACAGTGTCCGGAAGAACTATACCGCTTTTTGTTACCTCTTCTCTTTCCTTGAACTTGATGAGTATTCTATCACCAATTGGTCTGATCTTCATTGAACTTCGACCTCCTTTATCAAGTTTGTTAGCACTCACTTTTGATGAGTGCTAATCACATTAAATACTATAGTATATTCTTCCTTTTCTAATCAAGTCTGATTTTTCCCAAAAAAAGCGCACATTATTCAATTTTTATTGAATTTGATGGGAAAAGAAGCAAATATCTTCTTCTAACTTTCATTTTCTTTACATTGCTCACTTTTTTACGTTTTGGGACTCACTCAAGACCCTGCAAAATCAACTTACGATACTGGGTAGGACTCAGACCTGTGTACTTTTTAAAAATGTCGTTAAACCGCTGAAGTGATGAAAACCCACACATCATAGCAATATTGCTAATCTTTAGATTTGACATGGAAAGATATTCTTTGGCCTTTTCAATCCTCTTTGAAAGCAGATATTCTTTGGGCAGAACCCCAAAATGATTCTTGAATATCCTTGAGAGAGTACTTTCAGACATGAAAAGCCTTTTTGCTATATCACCCATTTTTATATCTTCCATGTAATTATTATCAATATACTCTTTTATATGTCTTGCAAGCAAGGAATAATCATAATTTTTTGTCATCTCTAAACTATTGATTTCCCGAGTTATATATATAAAAAGCTCCAAGCATTTTATATAAAGAAGAATATCATTTTTATTTTCCTTTGCTTCATGAAGTATTGATTCTAAACAAAAGAAAATATTACTCCTTTTGCGCACATGAAAAAAGTAAAATCTGCTTGATATGCTTTCTAAAACGTTTAAAAAACCATAAATCTCTTTCAATTCGTCCACTTTGGCTCTGCTTTCTGGTTTAAGATAAAAACCCATTACAACAAACTCAGCCTTGCTGCAACTTATAACCTCAAACTTGTGCCTGGTGTACGGTTTTATTATCAAAAGATCACCGGCTTTTAGTTCTATTCTTTCCTCTTCAACCCAAAAATCAATGTTCCCCTTCTTTACAAATATAAGTTCATAACTGTCATGAACATTGTAATCCATTTTCCAGCTATTATCATGAACCCTCTCAAGCGTCTTGACAATTACAGGCAGAATATTGTTGATTGCTTCTATCATTTTCTAACCCCGCTTGTCTTACTTATAGCTTCCATAAACCGTATCAAAAATCTCTTCATATGACATTGCTCTTGAAAATGTCACTTTTTTACCAACTAAAAAGTCAGAGGTTAAATTTTTACTTTTGAGAAACCTTTCAAACGACTCTTTATCCTGGACAACACCGTTTTGGTAAAGAACATCTGCAAGGTTATCAATACTGTCAATATAAATATCCACCGTATTATTGAGATTGGGCAAAACACCTTTACCACTTGAAACCATGACAAAATACATTGCAGATACACCAAGTATCCATCCAATTCCTATTCCCAGCAGTAAGAACTTGTACCACTTCAGATGTTCTCCCTCCCAACTATCTTTATAGCAAGCTTTGCCTCACCCTTGCCAATATTCAAGCTTGATGCAATCTGTTCTACTGTAAACCCCTGTTTGTAAAGCTCAACTGCTTTTCTGTAGAGTTCTTCTTTTGAGCGTTTTTTGTTCTCATTTTTCTGCATATCTTTGCTAGATTCAATATAAGCCGTCTTTTCTGTATAAGCTTCGAAATCTGTTGCTTTCCCAATTTTTTTCTCACTCTCTGTATGTTCAGTATTTTCTTTAACTTGCGATATCCTCGTATCTAAAATCTCACTTTTTGCCCATTTTACCTTGTTTTCGATTCTTTCAATTATATATTCTCCAAAGGCATCAAGTTCTTCAATTGTCTCAACAGCTTCATTCAAAAGCTTTGGAAGATTTTTTAAGACCTTTTCTGACTCATGTAAAATCTTCTCGCCTTTTTCTATATCTTTTTTTATTGATCTGAACACCCACAACACTAAAACAAACCCGAAGAATACAAATAAAATTACATAAGCATCCATCTTTGTGCTATCTTCTCCTTACTTAGATTTATATTCTAATATCAAACCCTTTTTGCTCTTTTTTAGGCTTTTTAGACCCTTGTTTTTCTCTCTCAGGTTTTTGAGAAAGTCTAATCTCAGATGCACTGTCTTTTTCTCTGACTCTTTTCAAATCTTCATCTACTTTTGCCTGGTTTTTCTGACTATTTATGTGCCTGAGCATATTTTCTTTTTGCTGCTCGCCCAGTACAACCTGCGACACTTCTGTCGATTTGGGATACAAAATCTTTACATCAATTGGTCTTATATTCACTTTTTCACCATCTCCCTTTTATCTTCAAAAGCATTAAAAATACATTAAGCTTTTAAGAATATGGTGCTATCTTAATATCAGCTTCCTCCCTGTAAATTTTGCAGTATTTTACTGGCTCTTTTATGAGCTTGCACACATTCCCTATGGTTATCTTAACCCCAGGGTATACAGTATCCTGTACCTTAATAATTCCTTCATTCCTCTCCTCAAGTCTTTTTTCAATCTCTTCATATTCACTTTGTAATTCTTTTAATCTTTCTGATGCCATAATCTTTGACCTTGTAAACTTTTGAAGCATCTCTCTTTTATCATCAGTCAAATGACCCGCTGCTTCAATCTTCCTCAAAACCTCAATCCCCTGATCACATTTTTTTATATTTTCTTTAAGCTGTAATATCTCTTTCTTTATCTCTCTGTATTTTTCCACCATAAGAGGGTCAACCCCAACTTCTATCTCAGTAGTGGTAGAAAGATATGAACCTATTACCTTTGCTTCAATCTCCCTGCCAACCTTACAAGACCCACCAACAATAGAGGCTTTTCTCCCAACAAGAATAAGTTTATTCCCGCACTTTATATCGCTGTGAACAATTGCCTCTGCTTGAATATCTTCTCCAGCCACAACAGTAGCATTCTCAATAAACTTTGCAAAAACACTTTTACCAGCAACAACTTTCCCCTTGCCCATACCTGTAATTCCTTTATGCAGCACAACATTCCCTTTTGCTTCAATTTCAGCTGCTTCGACAATACCATCAACCTCTATATTCCCTTCAGCAACAACTTTAAACCCAGAAAGCACACTTCCCTTTATGTGAACGTTACCAACAAAGTTTATATTGCCTGTTGAGTTGTCAATATCAGAGTCAATTTCCAATGTGTTTAAAACTGTAACCTTACCTTCGATTATACATACTTGTCCATCGCACGCAGCTTTTAAGGTATGACCGTCAGCATCTATGTATGTATTTTTTCCTCTCGGAAGATTTATTTTTCTTCCTTTCTGTCCTCTTATCACCCCTCCAAAAACATCCATACCATCTTCTCCATCAACAGGGTCTATCATTGTAACAAGAATATCATCTTTTCGCACGTTCTGAACAATTCCTAAGTCTTTGTAATCAACTCTTCCATCAGGAAGTTCTTTTGGTCTTATCTCACGCTTGATGTCAAAATGATATATGAGCTTGCCATCAACAGGTTTGCCAGGCGGTTTTCCCTGTGCAACTACAACAGGTGTTCCAAAAACAGGATTTTCAATAAGTCTTTTGATAGCCTCCTCATCTATCCCAAAAGCAATTTTATTTTCTCTCAGTTTGTTCATCACATTTTCAAAAGTCAAATCCACACCATTTTGATTTTGCACAAGCACCACGCTTGCCTTTAATCTATCTGACGTCACCATAACCTTTATATCAACCTTTTGTTCACTTGACATCCTAATGTACCCCTTCCCCGCAAAAAATAAATATTATTTTTCCAAATACTTTTGTAAAGCACTCCTGAGTTTTAAAAGTGCTCGCGTGTGAAGCTGACTTACACGTGATTCAGATACGCCTAAAATTTTTGCTATCTCTTTTATGCTAAGTTCCTCATAATAATAGAGCACAATCACCATCCTTTCGTTCTCCAAAAGATTGTCTATCTGCTGTCTTAATACCTCTTTGAGCTCCTCATTCTCTATAAAATGCTCCGGCTGAGATACAAAATCTTCAAGTCCTCCAATTTTGCTTTCATAGTTCTGCTCCAAAAAACTATCCAATGAAACAATCATACCACTTGATATCTTTTCTTGAAGCTTTTGTAGTTCACTTATTGAAAGTCCAACTCTTTTTGCCACTTCATCATCTGTCGGAGTCCTGCCTTCTCTTTCTATCTCAATGTATGCCTTCTCTATCTCCTTTGCCTTTTGTCGGATACTTCGTGGCAAAAAATCCTGGCTTCTAACACAGTCAATTATTGCTCCTTTTATTCTTGTATATGCATATGTCTCAAACTTGACTCCTTTTTGACTGTCAAATTTTTCAATTGCATCAAGAAGACCAATTGAACCATAACTTACCAAGTCATCATACTCAACGTTTCCGCCAAAATATATGGCCATTCTGCCAGCCACAAGCTTCACAAGCGGCATGTACTTTATTATGAGCTGTTCTTTTATTTTCGGGTCTTTGGTCTTTATAAACTTTTCCCACAAAAGTGCTTCATCCATACTTATTCATACCTCTCAACTATTGAGGATTTTTGTCCTGGCTGTTACTTTAATATATTTTTAATTGCATTTCCGCATACAAAACTTACAACCGAGACCACAGCAGTTACAAAAAAGGTGTACTCTCCAGATTTCCTTGTAACAAGACATGCAATAAGGACAATACTTCCTCCCACAAGTGCTAAAATCTCAGGTAATAGTTGCTCCCCTTTCAATCTTAAGTCCTTCTCCTTTAAATTGTTTTTGTTCCCTTGCCAATTGTTTTTATTTCAAGTCTACCATCTTCTGAATAAAATATAATTGTTCTACCATAATTTCCTCCGGTGTCTTCTGCTACAATAGATATACCCAAATCTTGTAAAACCTTTTTAGCAGCCTCTACATTTCGCTTACCAATATTCATAAATTCGCTCCTTGTGACTTCAAACATTTGCGCACCGCCTGCAAGCTTGGCAACCATGTTCTTCCTTGCAGCTCCAAATTCTTCCATCTTCTCTATGAGTAGTGGAATACCTGTATCTGCAAACTTTGCAGGGTTTGCGTTATTTTTCACACTCCAGCTGTAAGGAAGCATGATATGTATCATACCTATTGTTTTTGTCTTTGTATCGTATATACACACTCCCACACATGAACCAAGTCCAAGGGTTGTAAGGGCGTTTGGATACGTTGTTACATTCAAATCTGCCATACCTACTTTTATAATCTCCATCATCTTCTACGCTACTCCCAGTGCTTTTAACATTTTTTGATATGACTCTATTGTTGGTATAAGGAAAAAATCAGCAACAATCCTGCTACTTTCTTCAAAAATCTCGGTTTCGATATAAAGTGCAGTGTCACCAGTCTCACCAAACTGAATGGCAGGAAAACTCAAAATTGCGCCTGCCATATCCTCAGCAAGCTGTGGAACAGACTGGATCATTTTAAAACCTGTAAGACTCGAAAGTGCTGTCAAATACGCTCCTGCCAAGATATTCCCTATCTCCATCAGTGCAGACTTTTCTATGTCTGTAAACTCACTGTAACCATTTAAGGTTGTTCCCACCAACATGTTTACAAGAAGATGTGCAGAAGCCTGAGACATGACAAACATGATAAATCCTTCAATGTCACCTTCAACATTTAGCAAAATCCCCACAACAGGAATCTCTGCCCCGCCAAGTATTTCTGGAACTTCTTGGAGCTTTACCATCTTTACAACAGGAACTTTCATGTTTATTTTTCTGCCAATCATCATGGCAAGAGCTGACACTGCATTGCCTGTTCCTATATTCCCAAGCTCTTTTAACACATCTAAATACATTTCGTTTATTTCGTTATTTGATAAACTCATAAAAATTTAAACCTCCTCGGTTTTTTCAAAAAGCACATCTTCAAGGTTTATTATATTTATAAGCAAGCCGTTATACTTTGCAATTGAAAACTTAAACTCGTTCCTGTCCCTTGTTGCCTGGTCAAAGTCTTCTTTAGAAAGATATACCACATCCAAAACCTCATCAATTATTAATCCTACCTTGAACTCACCTTTCCAGTTGACAATCAAAATCCTTGTCTCTTCCCCAAAATCTTCTTTTTCAACTCCTATCTTTTCACGAAGGTCAATAACTGGTACAATCTCGCCTCGAAGATTTATAACTCCTTTTACATAATCTTTTGTATGAGGTACACGTGTTATTGGCATAAGTTTTTCTATATTCTCTATATGATTCACAGTCAGACCATAATACTCATCCGCAAGCCTGAAAACTAAATACTGTTCCATCTTCTATTTCCACCTCTATACTTCTTTATTTTACTTACACTGTAAGCATGTTCGGGTCAAGTATCATTGCAACAGACCCATCACCAAGGATTGTTGCACCTGAGATTAGTCTAATTCCCTCCAAATACTTTCCAAGTGATTTTATAACAATATCCTGCTGCCCTAAAAGCCTATCAACAATGATTCCTGTCAGCTTTTCACCACGTCTGACTATCACAACTGTAAATTTCTTTTTGTCAAGCACTGGCTCTAAACCCACAATTGAATGTAAATGCTTTATTGGAATTACCTGATTTCTTAGCATGATTATCTCTTTTCCTTTTTGCACAACCTTTATATCCTCTTTTGCAACATCCACAATCTCTCTGATTGACGCAACAGGTATAGCGTATATTTCATCCTTCACAGTGACCAAAAGAGCCTGAATGATAGCAAGAGTGAGCGGCAGTCTTATAACAAATTTTGTGCCTTTACCCTTTTGTGTCTTTACCTCAACCATTCCACCAAGCTGTTCAATCTTGGTCTTTACAACATCAAGCCCAACACCACGCCCAGAAAGGTTTGTAACCTTGTCCTTGGTTGAAAAGCTTGGCATAAACAGAAAATCTATTATTTCCTGTTCTGACAAATCAACCTGTTCTTCTTTCAAAAGTCCTTTTTCTATTGCTTTTTGCTTGACCTTTTCCAAATCAATGCCTTTGCCATCATCTTCAACCTCAATGACCACATTGTTCCCATCATGATAAGCAGAAAGTTTAATAAGCCCGTTTCTCGGCTTGGCATTTTTTATCCTCTCTTCAGGGTCTTCTATGCCGTGGTCGGCAGCATTTCTTAAAAGATGAATGAGCGGGTCGCCAAGCTCATCCACAATTGTTCTATCAACCTCTGTATCTTCACCTGACATTACAAGTTCAAATTCCTTCCCAAGTTCTCTTGCTAAATCTCTCATCATCCTCGGGAAACGTGAAAATACTCTCTCTATCGGTACCATTCGTACTTTCATAACAGCATCGTGTAAACTTGTTGTTATCCTCTCCAAATACTCTATAGACTCTTCGTATTGTCTATCATTATACTTTTTGGCAAGCCCTTCTATTCGGCTCTTGATTATAATAAGCTCGCTTACCAAGTTCATGAGAACATCCAATCTTTCAATGTCGACCCTGACTGTCTTGCTTGTCTTTTGGAGAGCTTCCTGTTTCTGTTCTCTTACAACCTTCACAGTTTCCTGTACTTGAACTTCCTGCTGCACCTTTTCAGCTTTTTCTTTTTCTTCTGAGCCGCCAACCTCTCCAGACTTTATCTCAAGTGCTTTTACTTCTCTTATCTCTGAAATTGAAAGAATTCTCTCTCTTATTTTTTCAATCGGCTGCTTGCTTATCACAGTTATTGAAAACTCAAAGTCAAATTTTTCATCTTCAATGTCCTGAACAGAAGGTTTTGAATGAATAATCTCGCCAAATTCCTCAACTGCCCTGAAAACAAGGTATGCACGAGCAGATTTTAAAAGACAGTTTTGGTCAAGTTCAACATCAAATTTGTAAACGTTAAAGCCTTGGGTCCACGCACGCTCTATTGCTCTTACAACAAATTCATCATACTCATATTTCTTACCGGCTTTTGAAACAGGAGGTACTGTCATATCCCCGGTAGGTCTGCCCAATATGGTATTTAATGCATCTACAAGCTGAACATTTGTTTCAGTCCCTTCTGTACCTGTTGCAACAATTACATCAAGGTATGCCTCAAGCGCATCAACTGCCTTGAAAAGAACATCCATGATATTAGGATTTACTTTTAACTTTCCATCGCGTGCAGCGGCAAGAACATTTTCCATCGCATGAGTGAGTTTTTGCATGTTGACAAATCCCATAGTGCCAGCCATGCCTTTTAAAGTATGAGCTGACCTGAAAATCTCATTTACAAGTTGCAAGTCTTCCGGGTTTTCTTCAAGTTTTAACATATTGTCGTTAAGATTTTGAATGTGGTCTCTCGCCTCTTCTATAAACATTCCAAGGTACTGAGACATGTCCATTTTTTATCACTCTCCTTCTTTTGCACAAAAGACTTTTTTATGTTATTCTCTATAGCAAACCTTTTTGTCTCATCTTTTTCTGCTGAGCAAAAATAAACTTGACTATTTTGTCTATCTCGTTCTGTGTTACTCCCACAAACTTGCAACCGTACATAAACCTGTACGCCGGGTGTTCTATCCTCTCTTTTCGAAGTATCTGTGCTTTTAATATGAGCTCTTCCTGCTCAACCGGTATTTTGGTTAAAACCAAATCTCCTGTTTCAAACTCTTCTTGAGCTATGAAACAAACACCTCCGCCGCTAATGTCCTTTGTGAGTGCTTTTACAATCTTCCCCTCTGAAAATTCATCTATTACTTCTTTCTCAGGGGTATTTGCTTTTTGCATTTGGTCAGAGTTTAAAAGTTTTACGAATATATCTAAGTTTATTGGGAGTCTGAAAAACATTCTTCTTTGAATTTTTCGAACGTCAGATATCTGCTTAACTTTTATCATGTATTCTGGTTCTCTTAACCTTTCCTCAATAACACCGTCAAACACCCATACACCGTCGTTTGAAACCTTGTATACTCTTACTATCTCATCAATGTAAAATGTTACATAAACTCCTTCTTTTATTGGTGTGAAGATATAAAAATACTCATCTTTTATATCGGCAATTTTGGAAATATACTGCATATCCTTCTCTTCCCAAGTTCGCCTGTCTATTCTGACAATTTCAATCTTATCACCTACTTTGAAAATTTTGCGCATAAAAAGCCCCCTTCTTTATTGTTCACGAAGCTTTTTGATAATTGAGTCAATTAACCGTGAAAAACCACCCCTATTTTTTTCTCCAACAATTTCAGAAGACATTACAAGTTTCTTTGCAACATTTTCAACCTGTCGTGAAATGCTGCTCTTTTCATATGATATCATAAATGGTACCTGTTTGATAACCGATTTTGAAACAATACTATTTTCTTCTATATACCCTATATATTCTACTTCTCTTTGCAAAAACCTTTTAATAACACCATTTAGCCTGAAAAAAATCTCCTCTGCTTCTTTGGTCCCATTTACTTTGTTTATCAAAAGGTTTATCTTGTGGTCAAAATTTCTCGTAATAATTGCCTTTATTATAGCATAAGCATCGGTAATAGAGGTAGGCTCTGGAGTTGTAATTACAATCACCTCATCCGAGATCATGACAAACTCCATAACATTTCTTGAAATTCCCGCTCCTGTGTCTATAAGAACAATATCAAAAGAACTATTTATCAGCTGGGCACATTCAATTAATCTCATAAGTTTTTCCTCATCCAGATTTGCAAGGTCTACTATCCCAGACCCACCTGATATAAAGTTTACTCCCATCGGTCCTTCTTCAACAATTGAAAATATGTCTTTTTTACCTTCTAAAACATCCTTCACATTATATTTTGGCGATGTCCCAAGCAGAACCTCAACATTTGAAAGTCCTAAATCAGCATCAATTATAAGCACCCTTTTACCTATCTTCTTTAATGCAATTGCCAAATTTACAGTAAGATTTGTCTTACCAACACCGCCTTTACCGCTTGTAATTGTCACTACTTTCGATAGCGGACCCTGATACACAAAATTGTTTTCCCCTACATTTGCTTTTTTTACGAGATTCCTTAACCCCTGTGCCTGGTCTTTCATAAAACCTTACTCCCTATGATGAGTTTTGCAAATTGTTCAGGGTTAAACTGTTCAATATCATCAGGTACATTCTGTCCAGTTGTTATATACGCAATTGGCTTTTGTGTAAAATAGCGTATATTTAATATATTCCCATAAGCTGATACTTCATCAACCTTGGTAACAATAACTTTGTAATTGTCCAAAAAAGAATAGGTATTCACCACCTCTTTAAACACTGATGGCTGGGTTGTGGCACTAAGAAGCAAAAATACCTCATCAGGATTTGCCTTGGCTACATATGCTTTGAGCTCGTCCATGTGTTCCTGGTTCTTGTGACTCCTTCCCGCAGTGTCAACAAGAACCACATCTGAATCAGCCAAACTTTCAATTATTCCATCGTATTCATCAACCTCATACCACACCTTTGTCTTGATATTCATAATCTCGGCATAAGTCTTCAGCTGCTCAACTGCAGCAATTCTATATGTATCTGCTGTGATAAAACCCACCCTTTTCCCATCTTCAAACATGAGCTTAGCAGCAATTTTGGCAATTGTGGTTGTCTTGCCGACACCCGTGGGACCAACAAAAAAAACAATCTTGGGAAACTTTGAATCAAAAGAAAGTGGTGCTGCGCTGCCCAGCATATTTTTTATTTCTCTGTACATGCTATTTACAATGGTGTTAATTGAACCATCCCCGCTGACATTTGAAAGTAATATATCGACAATTTCATTCTCCACACCGTTTTTTATGAGGTTTTCTCTCATCACATCAAGAAAATTCTTTCTTGATGCTTCTTTTGTATGTTGACTCTCTTCCTGCTCTTTTTTTATAACTTCCTTTAAAGCTTTTTCAAGAGAATCAATCTTTTTCTCAAGCTCTTTTATCTGGGTCATCTGCAAACTTAAAGCTAAACTTTCCTGTCTTATAGACTCTTCATCTTTCTTGACTATCTTATCATCTTCACATGCCGCTGTAACTTCTATAAGCGGTTTTTTGAAAAAACCAAGCAAACCTTTTTGCCTTACCTTTTTTGTCGAAAGTATTACCGCATCCTTGCCCAAATCTGCTTTTATTCTTATTAACGCTTCCTGCATATCATGTGCTAAATACCTCTTGATCCTCATCTTTAAACTTCCACCATCCCAACTGTTTTAATCTGCACACTTGGCAGTATCTCATTGTACGAAAGTACCACAACATCAGGGAAGATGTTTTCAATGAGCCTTCTGAAATATATCCTAACTACCGGCGAACAAATGACTATTGGCTGAGCTGACACACTCACCAGTTTTTCTAAAATATTGCTAAGGTTGTTTATAAGCTTTTGCACATAATCAGGCGGAAGATTTAAAAAACTTCCCTGTTCAGTCTTTTGAATAGAATTCATTATCATCTCTTCAACCTCAGGCGAAAGAGTAATCGCTTCAAGCACATCGCCAGAGACATACTTTTTGGTGATATACCTTGCCATTGCCTGGCGTACATATTCTGTTAAGATATCGGTATCTTTTGTTGTCGGTGCCCAGTCAGCAAGTGTCTCTAATATGGTAACCATATCTCTTATTGAAATTCGTTCTTTTAAAAGGTTTGCTAAAACCTTTTGAACCTCGCCAACTGTCATAAACTTTGGAATAAGCTCATCCACAAGCACAGGATTTGTTTCCTTTACATTGTCAATTAGTTTTTGGACATCTTGTCGTGTCAAAAGTTCATGAGCATGACGTCTTATCACTTCTGTTAAATGAGTTGCTATAACAGATGGAAGGTCAACCACAGTGTATCCTGCCATCTCAGCTCTTTCTTTCATTGAAGATGGTATCCAAAGCGCATCAAGCCCAAATGCAGGTTCTTTTGTAGGTATTCCTTCTATTTGTTCTGTAACAAAACCAGGATTTATTGCAAGAAGACTATCACTCATAAGCTCTGCCTTTGCAACCTCAACTCCTTTTATGTTTATCCTGTATTCGTAAGGTTTGAGTGCCATGTTATCCCTGAGCCTGATCGTTGGAACAATAATTCCAAGTTCAAGCGCAAGTTGCCTTCTTATCATTACAACCCTTTCTAAAAGGTCTCCACCCTGGTCTTTATCAGCAAGAGGAATTATTCCGTATCCAAATTCAACCTCAATAGGGTCAACATATAAAAGATTTATAACATTTTCTGGCTTTTTTAGTTCTTCAACTTCTTTTTGTTCAACCTGTTTTTCTTCAATACTCTCTATCTTTTTGAGACTGCTGTTCATTCTAAATCCCATGGCAAACATAGTCCCGGATAAGAAAAACAATGAAAGCTTTGGCATTGTTGGAATTAGAGCAAGTGCTGCCAAAATACCACCCACAGTGTAGAGTACTTTGGGATGAAACTCAAACAGCTGTTTTATAAGACTTTCTGAGAGCTTACTTTCATCTGCCGCTTTTGTCACAACAATTCCCGTGGCAGTTGAAATAAGAAGCGCAGGTATCTGAGCTGCAATACCATCACCAACAGATAAAAGAAGATATTTTTGTATTGCCTCAGTTACATCTTCCCCTCTCATAGCAACACCAATTATAAGTCCACCAAGTGCATTGATAAACGTGATCAAGATTGCTGCAATGGCATCACCTTTTACAAACTTGCTCGCACCATCCATTGCACCATAAAAATCTGCCTCTTTTTGAATCTTCTTTCTTCTCTCGCGCGCTTCCTCTTCTGTTATTATTCCAGCATTTAGGTCAGCATCCACAGCCATCTGTTTGCCCGGCATTGCATCAAGTGTAAATCTGGCAGCAACCTCTGATACCCTCTCTGCTCCTCTGGTTATTACTATAAATTGGATGATGATTATAATAAAGAATATTATCACACCAACAACAATGTTGCTACCTATAACAAAATTTCCAAAAGTATAAACTATTCTTACATTTTCACCTTGACCTGTAAGTATCTGTCTTGTTGTAGAGATATTTAAAGCAAGCCTGAGCAATGTTGTAAAGAGAAGAAGTGATGGAAATACTGAAAAATCTAAAGATTCTTTTATATTTATGCTGTTTAAAAATATAACAAGTGCAAGTGAAAGGTTGATGGCAATCAAAATATCAAGCAAGCTCGGTGGCACAGGAAGTATCATTGATAACACTATTACTATTGCAAATACAGAAAAAGTTGCACCTTTCAAGTTCATCTTATATTCACCTTCTGGTAATTTTTAAGACTGTACACATATGCTAAAACCTCTGCAACCGCTTGATAAAGCTCTGGAGGGATAAAATCTCCTATCTCGCACATATTGTAAAGAGCTTTTGCAAGCTCTTTATTTTCAACAATTTCAATCCTATGCTTAACTGCCTCCTGTTTTATCTTTAGCGCAATATAATCTTTACCTTTTGCAATCACCCTTGGCGCATCAAACTTTTCTGGTTCATACAAAAGAGCAACTGCATAGTGTGTTGGATTGGTTATAACAACGTCTGCCTTGGGAAGTTGCTGGAACATCCTTTGAAGAGAAATTTTTCGTTGTCTTTCTCTTATCTTGGACTTTATCTGTGGATTTCCTTCTGTCTGTTTGAACTCTTCCTTTACCTCTTCCTTTGTCATCATGAGCTTTTTTTCATACTGCCATCGCTGAAATATAAAATCTATCATGGCTATTCCAAAAAACATCACTGACATCCATAAAATCAGATTAATAGCAGAGTCAAAAGAAAACTTTATTATTGTAAGTAGATTCATCTCGTACATTTCTAAAAGCTTTTTGGCAAAACTCTGTGTGTAGCTATATCCCGTGTATCCGATTATTAAAACTTTTAGTATAGACTTTATAAGTTCAATTACTGAGTTAATTGAAAATATTCTTTTAAACCCTTCAATGGGATTAATTTTTTGAAAACTCATTTTAAGCGACTGTGCTGTAATAAGAAAACTACTCTGTGCCCATTCTACAATTGCTACCACAAACATAATAGCAACGCAGAAAGGAAGAACAATCTTTAATGAAGTTGTAATTATAAAGTTAAAAAGCCTGGTTGCATCATGTACATTTTCTATATTATAATTCAAGTTGCTAAAAAGATACTTGCTTTTTTGCTGCAGAGGATTAACAATAACCGAATAACCAAACTTAAGAAAAAGTACACTTATCAATAAAGCAAAAGCAGAGGTAACCTCTCTGCTTTTTGCTACCATACCACGTTTTCTTGCTTCCTGACGTTTTCTGGGGGTTGCCTTTTCTGTTTTAGTACTTGCTTCTGAAAAAAGCTGAATATCAAATATTAACCTCACTTGATACCCCCTCTTAAAAATTCAAAAGTATACACTGATATTCTGTCAATCAGTACAAATATCATCTTACTCATGAAAGGAAAAATTATAACAAGCACCAAAAAACCAATTGTAATCTTTATAGGTATCCCTACCATGAACACATTCATCTGTGGTACAGCACGCGACAGCACTGCTAAAATTATATCCACAATAAGCATACTCATCAAAATTGGCAGGCTTATCTCCACCCCTATCAGAAAAAGTTCTGAAAAAAATCTCAAAAAGTTCCACGTAAATTCGGTTTTAAAACCTCCATATCCAATTGGAACAAGTTTGTAGCTATAAAATATAGCTCTTATAAGAAGATGATGAGCATCTGTGCCAAAAAACATCACAAGCATGTAAAGGTACAAAAAGTTGCCTAAAAGAGGTACTTGAATCTCGCTCATAGGATCAATGACATTTGCCATACCAAAACCTATTGCATTGTCAATGATTTGACCTCCTAAAAGTATAGCTGAAAATATCATGTATGATATATACCCTATCAAAAGCCCAACAATGAACTCTTTAATCACTACAAAGATATACTCCTCCACATTGGTAGGTACACTGTAAGAAAAATTGTAAGTTGTGACAACAATCATACTTAAGAAAAACGCAAAACCAATTTTAAAGTACGCAGGAATATTTCTTCTGCCGAATATTGGTGAGGCTATAAAAAGACCACTCATTCTTGCTAAAACAAGAAAAAATATGTATGAACTATTTAAAAAGGTATTGATAATATCTGTCATAAGTGTTCTTCCTTAAAAGTTTATTTTACAAACTGGTTTATATTAATCCACAAATATTTTGTAAACTCTACCACCTTTGTGAGCATCCACTGACCGAAAACCAAAAGTGAAAGTGCAATTGCAATTAATTTTGGTACAAAAGTGAGTGTCTGTTCGTTTATCTGAGTAGTTGCCTGCAAAATAGATACAACTATACCTACTACCATTGATACAAGCAAAATAGGTCCCGCAACATAAAATGCTGTTAAAATTGCCTGTCTTGCAATCTCAAGCACTACCGATGTATCCATCTCTCATCTTCTCACTTTTCTTTTACTTAAAACTTCTCACAAGCGACTCTACAACTAAATTCCACCCATCAACTAAAATAAACAGCAAAATTTTGAAAGGTAATGATATCATAACCGGCGGAATCATAAGCATTCCCATCGACATTAAAATGCTTGCCACAACCATATCAATGATTAAAAATGGCACATATATCAAAAACCCCATCTCAAATGCACTTTTTAGCTCACTTATTATAAAAGCAGGAACAACAACCCTTATGGGAAGGTCTTTTACATTTGTATTTGGATTTATATTACCAAGTTTCACAAAAAGATCAAGGTCTTTTTTGCGCGTATTTTTTAGCATAAACTCTTTCAGAGGCTGCTCGGCTCTCTTGAGCGCTTCCTGGGATGTTATCTGCCCTTTTATGTACGGCTGATAAGCCTGCGTATAAATCTTGTCAGTCACAGGTGCCATCACAAAAAAGGTCAAAAAGAGTGCAAGTCCGATCAAAATCTGGTTTGGCGGCATCTGCTGGGTCCCTAACGCGTTTCGAACAAATCCAAGAACAATAAGTATCCTTGTAAATGATGTCATCATTATCAGGATAGATGGTGCTAACGTTAGGATGGTGAGAAATATTATAAGTTGCAGGGCAGACGATACATCCTTGGGGTTTTGCGGGTTGTCCAGATTTATACTAAAGCTTGCTGATGCAAAGGCTATTTGTTTTTCTGCACATGTAGTTATTAAAATTAAAAGTAATGTCGATATAATATAAAGAAACTTATTTTTTTTCATCATCCTTTTTACCTTCACTGTCTTTAATTAGGTTGTAAAGATTTAATACTTTATCTTTCAGATCAAAAGAAGAATTCATTTGGCTATCAATTATCTTTTTGAAGCTATGTTCCTGCTCTTCAAAATTGAGCAGCTGGTCTTTAGTAAACTCTTTCAAAAATGTTATGCTTTTTTGCGTCTTTCCAAGCAAAATAACCTTGTCACCCACCTCAATAAGCACAAGCATACTATCTGCAGAAAGGGGAAGCATGTCAATTACCTTCAAAAATTCCCCTTTTCTGCCAAACATTTTTTTGTTCACAATTTTCAGCACGTAATAGATAAGGTAGATAAGCAGGCATACAACTGTCAATGCTAAAATTACTTTAAGACCAAATTCCATTTTTAAATCTTTTTCACCTCAAACATATTTTTTATCCCAGCACTTTTTTGATTGCCTCAACAATTCTCTCTGCCTGGAACGGTTTTACTATAAAGTCGCGCGCACCTGCCTGAATAGATTCTATAACCATTGCCTGCTGACCCATGGCAGAACACATGATTATCTTTGCCTGTGGGTCTATCTTTTTTATTTCTCTTACAGCTTGAATCCCGTCCATCTCAGGCATTGTAATGTCCATCATTACAAGATCAGGTTTTAGTTCTTTGTACATCTCAACAGCTTTAGCCCCGTTTTCTGCCTCACCCGCAACTTCGTAACCATTTTTTGTGATAATGTCTTTTAACATCATTCTCATAAAAGCTGCATCATCAACTATCAGAATCCTTTTTGCCATCAATCTCTCTCCTTTTCAAAGTAGTTCTTTTTTAAAGTTGTAGTTTTAAATTATTCTGTCTGGCAAACAAATAACTTATTTATATTTTATAACCTATTTGATGGATTGACAATATCAGTTATCCTGACACCAAAATTTTCATCAATTACCACAACCTCACCTTTTGCTATAACCTTGCCGTTTACCAGAATATCAACAGGCTCACCTGCAAGCTTTTCAAGCTCAATGATCGACCCGGTTGAAAATTCCAAAATCTCTCTTACAAGTTTCTGTGTCCTTCCAAGTTCAACAGTAATCTCAAGCGGCACATCCAAAATGAGCTCAATGTTCTCGGGATACCTTCTTTCCTCTTCTTCATCAAAACTTTCAAACTGCACAGGTGAAACATTGTAAACCTGTTGCGGCTGTTCTTTCTTTGGTGGCGGTGTATAAGAGTGCGGCAATGTTTTTTGCTTATTTGTAGGCTGAGAAGCAGGCTGTTTGAGTGTTTCTTCTTTTACAGTTTCACTATGTGACTTTGCCGATGTTTCTGCCTGTGCGGAGGCATTGAATGTATTTTTGAACATAGCATCTACAAGCTGTTTTGCAAAGTCAACAGGTATCAACTGCATAATCTGGCTATCTATTAAATCTCCTATGGTCATACGGAAAGCTATCTTAACAATCTCGTCAGCTCTTTTTAATTCAGGTATCATCTCCTCAGCATTCTGGGCAAAATCAATTACAAAGGCTTCGGGTGGATTTATGTCAATTTTTAGATTTAACATAGAAGAAAGCGACGTAGAGGCAGAGCCTACCATTTGATTCATCGCTTCCTGTATTGCTGAAAGCTGAAGTTCTGTTAGCTGCTCAGTAAACTCAACTTGACCTGTACCACCCATCATAAGGTCTGCAATAATCTCAACGTCTTCTTTCTTTAAAATTAAAAGATTTACACCATCAAGTCCTTCCTTATAAACAACCTTTATTGCAACATATGGAACAGGAAATTCTTTTGGTAGTTCATCCCATTTCAAAACGCTTACAACTGGTGTTGTAATGTTTACCTTTTGGTTCAAAAGAATGCTCAAGGTGGTGGCAGCTGTACCCATTGATATGTTACCAATTTCGCCTAAAACATCCTTATCTTGATCAGATATTGTAGGTGATGACGATGTTTCGCTCATTCCCCGCAAAAGAGCATCTATTTCGTCCTGAGAGAGCAAATCGCTCATCTAAAATCCTCCCCCTCTTCTACCCGTGTAATCTTTACTGCGATCCTGCCTTCTTTTCGTCCTGGAACACCATAAAATTTTAATTTATTCCCCACAAAAACTTCTATCTCCTGGTTTTTCCTTCTATCAAGCCTTAGAACATCACCTACCTGAAGTTCCAAAAATTCCCGAACCGTAATCTGTGTTCTTCCGAGCACTGCTTTCACTGTAACCCTTGTTCTCTCAATCTTTTTCTGCAAATACTCTTTTGTTTCCTCTGACGTTTCTTTTGCAGATGTTGAAAACCAAAACTTTGTTGAAAGTCTCGGCATTATCGGCTCAATTACCATATGTGGCAAACAAATGTTTGCCATGCCTTCTACTTCGCCAACTTTCATAGCAATAGTTACAAGTGCAATTGTCTCATTAGGCGATACAATCTGAGTAAACTGAGGATTTGTTTCTATCTTTTCAAGTCGTGGTCGAAGTTCAACAATGTTTTCCCATGCTTCCTGAAAATAATTTACAAGCTGCTGAAGTAGCCTTTCTATAAGTGCAAGCTCAATTTCAGTAAAGGTCCTTACCTTGTCTATTCCCTTGCCAAACCCACCAAGCACCCTATCAATCATGGCAAACGCAATTTCTGGCGCCATTTCATATACAATGCTTCCTTTCAATGGTGTAAAATTCACAATACCCATAACAACAGGATTCGAAAGAGAATTGCTAAACTCATAATATGTTAGCTGCTCAACAGATAAAACATCCATCTGAACAATGGTTCGTAAATACCCAGACAAAAAGGTGGTGACAATTCGGGCATAGTTTTCAAATATCATCTGAAGTGTTCTCAAATGGTCTTTTGCAAATTTACTTGGCCTTTTAAAGTCATATACGCGGACATTCTTTTCTTGTTTTGGCTTTTGAATCTCATCAAGTGAAAGTTCACCAGATGTAAGCGAACGCAAAAGTTCATCTATTTCGCTCTGCGAAAGTATATCGCCCATTCAATTTTTCACCACCTTTTTTACTGGATTATAAACTCACCAAAATTGACATTGTACACTTTATTCTCAAATATCTCATTTAACCTGTCTTTAATCTCTTTTCTAACCTTTTCTTTCCCTTCAGGCTTTAAAAGTTCGTCTGCTGTCTTGCTTCTTAAAACACTATCTATAATATCGGCAATCACAATGTTCTTCTCTTTTAAAGTTTCAGATAGCTTCTTATCTGTAACTTCAAGCTGAACTGTCAGTCTTATGATTCTTCCTGCATTTGTTTGAGTATCCTGTAAGTTACTCATAAGAGCCTTACCGTCATTTACATCGTATGTATAAAGTTTTTCCGGTTTTTTCTCAACTGGAGTAGTTTTTGCAGTCGGTGATGCAGGTGATAAATTTTTTATAACTGTCAAAAATCCTATTCCCATTCCTAACATCATTAGAAGAAGCAAAACAAGTAAAATGAGAATTATTGAGTTCATCTTTTCGCCTTTCATCTTTCATGCTCCTTTTGCAAAGGTTGTACATTAAATATAATACCCTCAAAAATCTTTTTTTTGTATTCAATGACCTTTTCAATAACCTCATCCACAGACTCTTTCACAACAAGTTTTACCCCATTTGTGAGGGTTATAACAGTATCAGGTGTGGATTCCACAAACTCTATAAAATCTGCATTTACCACAAACTCTTTGTTATTTATTCTTCTCAATTTTATCATATACAATCAACCTCTTGAAGATATTAAAATGAAAAAGATGTATCAGCTCTTTTCAAAGGGAAGGAGAAAAAGTTATATAAACTCACCTTTTTCTCCCTCCCCCTACTTTTTATCTACCACTCTTATCTCTTAATATTCACTAAATCCTGTAAAAGCTCATCCGATGCTGTTATCACCCTTGCGTTTGCCTGATATCCTCTTTGGGTTACTATCATGTCTGTAAACTCTTTTGCTAAATCCACATTTGACATCTCAAGAGTCCCCTGAGATATTGTACCTCTTGAACCAGAACCAGGTGTACCAATTTCTGGATCGCCTGAGTTTACTGTGTTTATATAAAGGTTATCTCCTATTCTTTGAAGTCCTGCAGGGTTTGCAAATGTGGCAACTGCAATCTGTCCGATTAGCTGATTCAAACCATTTGAATATACACCTGTAATCTTGCCTGACGCGTCAACGTTAAACCCTTGCAAGTTACCTGCAGCATATCCTGTCATCTGTGCAACCCTTATTGAGCTTTCCATATTACCAAACTGTGTTATATTTTTGAGGAAAAATGCAATATTTGTATTGTCATTAACATCAAACTCAGCACTGTTAACTTTAAATGTAATAGGATTTACAACATCATTCTTGAATTTTATTGTAAAAGTTCCATCAGTTGTGTTTATTATTCTACCTCCAGTTACAGATAATCCTTCAACCTTATCACTTGTGTTTTCATCATCAAGTACCTTACCCGCCTGACCAAACGTTATTGTTCCGGTTGCAATAAATTTATCATAGTCATTATTAGCATCCAACATCTCATCAACATATACATATTTCTCGTCCGGATTTTGAGCAGTTCCAACATTCTTCTTTATTCTTGGCGCATCTACATACCAGTTCCATGTATTGTCACCTGTTTTGACAAATGTAAGCTGAAAAGTATGTTCTTTACCCTGTGAATCATAAATCTTAAAACTCGTCGAATATTTGCTATCAGCCGGAACGTTTAACAAATCTTCATATTTGTCTATCTGACCAGAATAGGCTTTGAGGTCAGCACTTAAATTACCATCAAAACTAATCTTATCTGTTGCCTTTGGCGGCAAAGTAGGAAATGCGAGTATATTTATCTTTGAAGGCGATTTTGTGGTATCAATTTGATTGTTAACAGGGTCATACATCCATCCAAGAACATTCAAACCTGTTGCTGTTACTAAATTCCCCATTTTATCTAAACTAAAATTCCCTGCTCTTGTAAAACGTGGAGCTTTACCATCTCCCCCCACAACAAAAAAGCCATCGCCTTCAATTGCAAGGTCTGTAGGATTATCTGTCCTCTGAAGACTTCCTCTTGTCATATTCATATCAACAGACGCAACCGACACACCAAGACCAATTTGCATGGGGTTTGACCCACCTCTTCCAGAGGCGGTATCTGGTGCTGACGCCGATTTTAACACAGAGGCAAAAACAGATGCAAATGTTACCCTGCTTGATTTAAATCCTACTGTATTTACATTGGCTATGTTATCACCAATCACATCCATCCTGGTCTGGTGAGCACGAAGCGCAGAGATGGATGAAAACATTGATCTCATCATCTTTGATAAAATCCCCCTTTTTTCTATTGACATAGAATCTGTATTCTTCCGAACCTTTCCTCTGTCGGTCAGAAAGGTCCTTTTTTGGGGGACCTCCCATTCTGGGGTCCATCCCCCGTCGAAAAAACTTATATCATCAACACACCATCAATGTTTGTAAACAGGTTATCCTTCAAACTTGACATATCCTTTACCGTCACAACAACTCTGTTTTTGATATTCACTATATATGCTCTATCACCCTCTAAGATTAGTACATCGTTTTTTAGCCCTTTTTGCTCAGCCTTTTTCACAGCTTCTTCAAGTTTTCTTAAAATAGTTTCATCCAAATTAATATTCTGAAATTTCAATCTCTCACTTGCATGTTTTGAAATTTTGATAGATGAAGAAAGAATACTTGCAAAACTTCCTGTAGCTTGCCTTTGAGTAGTTGAAACAAGACCTTCATGTTTTACGCCATTAATGTTTCTTATATTATTTACCATCATCTATCCCTTTCTCCTTATTCAAGGAGGTAAGTAGTTCAAGTAGATCTTCCTTAGTTGGTACTTTATTAAGAATATTTGACAAAACTTCCTCAGAATAGGTATGATAAACTTCTTTTATATTATCAGAAAGTACTTCTGTGCCGTTTACTTTTAAGAATACTTTGCTCCCATCCACTCTAATACTGTCCACTCTTCCTTCAATCTGCTTTAAGCCATCCTGCGTACTTGTTGCAACAATATATCTTCCTATCATACTCTGGGCTTTTAAAAGTTCAAATGATTGGTTTAAGTTTTGCATTTGCTCAAGAGCAGAGAACTGAGCAAGCTGTGCAACAAACTCTTTGTCCTCCATAGGTTTTAACGGGTCCTGGTATCTCAGCTGTGTAACCAAAAGATTCAAAAATTCCTGTTTACCCAAGATGTTTTTTTCCGACGATACTGCTAAACCTTGCTTGGAGTTTGAGCTATTTGTGCTACTATTTACCTTTAATTCTGCCATCATCTTCACCTCAAGCTCTTAAATTAAGAATACTTTCATTCAGCTCATATATCAAACTCTCTATACTTCTACTACTATCTTCACTATCCTGAAAAACTAAATTTCTTCTCTGTGAAAACCTCTGGTGGTCCTGATACTGTTGCCCGTTAAAATTTCCTCCCAAGCTTACATTCAGCTGCGATATATTTATCCCCTGGTCTTTCAGTATGGTAAGAAGCCCATTTAATGAGCCTTCTAAGATTTCTTTTACGTGGGGAGATGATACAATGAGATTACCAAAAATCTTACCGCTGTTATCTTTGCTAAGTTCAATCACAACATTTCCAAGCCATTCGGGTTTTATACTCACCTGCAATGTTGTAAGGTTTTGTTTGTTTACTATAGAAATCTTTTCTGCCAGCTGATTAATTAAAGACATCCTAATTTCTCTTATGTTTTTATCATCCTGAAAAGAAGAAATACTTTCCATTTTGTTTTCAAGCGCAAAAGTATGTTGTCTCAAATCCAATACATCTGGCTTTGTCTGTATCTTTTCTTCATTTGTATTTGTTTCTTTTTCTTGTAAAAGCTGCTTCAAAAAAGTTTCTTTTTTAAGACCATTGTCACTCGACACTTTTTCAATAAAATCAAGAGTTTTATTTACCGTATCTATATTTTGCGTATTTAAAACATTAATCAGTTTTTGGTCATCTGATCTTTCCATTACATTTTGGATCTCTTTCAAAACCTTACCTAAAATTCCTTCCTTATTCTCTGTGTTAAAACCTTTTAATTCATTTTTATCTTCTGCAAACAGCTTTCTTAAAACTTCTAATATTGAATCATCATTTGATTTAATATCAAAAAACCGATTTTGATCATGCTTGTCAAAAATAATTTCTCCTAATAATTTGTAAAACTTTTCTGTATTTGAACTATCGCCCTTAACAAACACAAAGTCAAACATCTGCTGGTCCTCAGTACTTTGCACCATTTTCTGAGCAAAATTTTGCAAAAGCTGCGAAATTGTCATCTTACTAATATTAGAACTCAAATATTGATTTGAATCCATTGTCGTCTGTAGAGACTGAAACTGTAAATTTGAAAAGTCAATCCCCTGAATGTTATTGGATTGAAAAAGCTGATTTAAATTTAATTTATCCATGTTTTCTCCACTTTTAAGTAAATTAAAAATAAGGTTTAAAAACTCCATTATCTGAGTTTGCAGTATTTGAGGTTGGACATTGACTTCTGTGCTCAAATTCTGTGGCTCTTCTTTTGGAACAATTTCATCCTTCTGAAGATTAGCTTCATTCTTTTCTGTTTGTTTCTCAGAAGATACTATAGTGTCTTTTCGAACTACTGTTATTCTTTTTGGCAATACATTATCTTTCCTGTCTACCTCTTTTGAATTATCGATTTTCTTTTCCAAAATATCTTGAAATGATAAGCTCTTGTTCTTCATATCTTTTGTATTACTTGTATTAGATGTTGCAGCAGATGTTTTAAATAACAGCATATTAGCATCAATAACCACTTGCGAATTCAACTTCTTTTCTCCCCCCTTTCATTTCGAAAGTTTAAATTATAATATTATCTTAATGCTGAAAGGCTTGATGTGACCTTTGCAGCATTTTCAGCGCTCATGTTACTTATTATCTGCGAAGAAGTTTTTGTATCAAGTGACTTTAATATTCTAACTACTAATGTATACTTTGTATTATCGCTCATCATATTTTCAAATATTGATGCTGCAATTTTTGGGTCAATGTTTTTATATATATTAGTCAAAACAGAGATATCTTCAGAAATTGTCTTCTGGTTTGAATTTGAAATCCCTAATAATTTTATCGTCTTCTCAGGCGCAATATTTGATAGTATCTCTGATGCAGCTTCGGAGGGTATTGCTGAAAGCACATCATTTGCTACTTGACTATCTGTGTCTAATAAGTTCTCAACTATCTTTGCAGCTTTTTTTGAATCCATATTCTGAAGCAAACTTGCAAAATATTTTATTTTGTTTTGAGCATCTACCTGTTTTGAAGTAAGGTCGGATATTTTAACAGTCAAATCCTCTATCTGCTTTTGCAAATTAGAATTTTGCTTTTCCAGTAAAGAAAGTTTTGACTGAAGAGTCTCTTTCTGTTTCTGAAGGTCTGCAATCTGTTTTTCATAAATCTCTTGCATATCTACAGTTTGGACTTTATTTTTATTCTTTACAAATGGGGTTTTCTTTAAAAACGTATCTAAAGCATTTTTTGCTCCAAAAAGATTGAAGTACACAGTAGCAAACGATGCTCCAGCAAGAATCAGAAAAATTATTAAAAATATTAATAAGCCCTTTCTCTTTTTCTTTTCTTTCTCTTTTGGCTTGTTTTCAGTTGTTAAATTCTCTACAAGTTTAGCTTCTGCCACTTCTATCACCTATACCTTTGTAGATTTTGTATGATACCACTCTGTCAAGTTCTTTATTTTCAAGCTGTTTTATCTCATTTACTAGATTTATCAAATACCTTTCCTTTAACTTTTCAAACTTTTTCTTTTCAATCATGCTTTCTATTACCTCTTTTTTCTTCTCCTCAACTCTAATTTGCTGATAGTAAATTAACTGGTTTTGAACATCCACCCTCTTTTTTAGCATGCTGAGAAACTGGGAATAGACTTTCATCTGCTGTGGCAAAAAACCATTCAAGCAAAGACTTTTTAAATCTTCTTTCACCTTTTTTACATCCTCTTCCAGTTCAAGTTTTCGTGCAATGTACTCATTCAAAACTTGATTTTGCTTAGCAAGCTCAGATTTTTTTATTTCCTCAAACTGCATTTTTATCTTTAATAGCTGTTCAAACCTGAACCTTTTCATCTTCTTTTCAACCCTTCAAAAAGCGTTTTACGAGATTATGTTTCTTAGCATCTCAATTTCCTCTTCAAACTCGAACCTCTCGTCAACATCCTGCCTCAAAAACTGGTTTATCCGTGGCACAAGTTCAATCGCCCTGTCAATCTCCGGGTTTGACCCTTTTGTATACGCACCAATGTTTATCAAATCCTCTGCTTCCCTATACACAGCTAAAATTCGTTTAGTCTCGTTCGCAAGCTCCCTGTGAGAAGACTCAACAATATCGTTCATCACCCTGCTGATACTGGCAAGTACATCAACAGCAGGATAGTGATTTTTGTTCGCAATTGCCCTTGAAAGAACAATGTGACCATCCAAAATACCCCGTGCTGTGTCAGTAATAGGTTCGTTAAAATCATCACCGTCAACAAGGACAGTAAAAAGGGCTGTGATAGACCCTTTCTGGTTCTTCCCTGCACGCTCCAAAAGCTTTGGCATAATGGAAAACACAGAAGGTGTGTACCCACGCGACACTGGTGGCTCACCAATTGCAAGCCCTATCTCCCTTTGAGCCATCGCAAACCTTGTAAGCGAGTCCATCAAGAAAAGAACATCAAGTCCCTGGTCACGAAAATACTCTGCAATTGCCATTGCAACATATGCTGCCTTTACTCTTTTCAGGGCTGATTCATCAGAAGTTGCAACTACTACAACAGACCTTTTAAGCCCTTCTTCCTTCAAATCTTTCTCCAGAAACTCTTTTAGCTCTCTTCCCCTTTCACCAATTAAAGCAAGAACATTAACATCTGCTTTAGCATTTCGTGCAATCATGCCAAGAAGTGTACTCTTGCCAACGCCGCTTCCTGCAAATATTCCAACTCTCTGCCCTCTGCCAATTGTTAAAAGAGCATCAATCGCTTTTATTCCAAGCGGCATTATAGTATCTATTCTCGGCCTTTCAAGTGGGTTTGGTGCCCTGTTTTCAACAGGGTATTTTATCTTTGATTTTATCTCGCCTTTGCCATCAATTGGCTGTCCTAAACCGTCAAGAATTCGACCAAGAAGCTCATTACCTACTTTAATTTCAAAAATACTGTCTTGAGCTATAACTTTACAGCCCGGAAACACACCAACAAGGTCAGAATAAGGCATTAAAAGTACTTTATTATCTTTAAACCCTACAACCTCTGCCAAAGTCTCTGTCTTCACAGCCTTTATACGACAAAGTGTACCTATGCTAACAGCAGGTCCCTGTGACTCTATCGTAAGGCCTATAACCTGATTTACAAATCCAGTAAACTGGTAAAAATTTGTATTTTCAACTTTTGATTTGAGTTTTTCAAGCATGTCAATCACCAATCAATGACTCAATTATTTCTTGAATTTTCTCCAGACGCATCCTTACACCTGTTTCAACAAAACCGTACGGAGTTTCAATTACCACATCCCCACCTCTCAAAGCCTTGTCAACCTTTATGTCTACTTTGTCAACCCCGTCTATCCCTCGCAAAATTTCTTCAAGTTTTTCATTTACATACTCAAAATCTTCCTCACTCACCCTTAAAGTCAAACTGTTTCGGATTGAAAGCTGTAAAATAGCATTCTTAATATACTGCTGCAAAAAACTTTTATCTCTTATCTCCCTTTCTAAAACCTTTTCTAAAATCTGAGGTACAAGGAGCAAAACCTCGTTCTCAAGGTCTTTGAGAATATTTTCTCTTTCTTTGAGTATCATTGCTTTTTGAATTTCTATATTTTCAAGCATCTTTTTATATTCTTTTTGAGCATCAAGCAAACCCTTTTCAAAACCTTCTTTATAGCCATTTTCCTGCGCCTGTTTTAAAATCAGTTGAGCGCGGGTATTCGCTTCGTCTATTATCCTCTGAGCCTCTTGTTTTGCTTTACTCAAGAGCTCTTCAGCTTCTTTTTGAAAAGCCTCAGCTCTGTTTTTTTGTTTTTCAAATTCCTCTTCCTGTTCTTTTAACTTTCTTTCATAGTTTTCAATCTCAGCTCTTGCTTTTATAAGTTTTTCAAGTAGCACTTTATAGTTCGTTTCAACTGGATTTTGAATTAGCACCTGGTTATTTCTGATAACATTAGACAATTATCTCATCTCCCCCGCCACGAGAAATGACAATCTCTCCCGCATCTTCAAGCTTTCTAATAATGTTAACAATCTTTTGCTGAGCTTCTTCTACATCACGAATTCTTACAGGTCCCATGTATTCCATATCTTCTTGAATCATCTCTGCCATTCGTTTTGACATATTGCTAAAGATAACCTTTCGAACCTCCTCAGTTGTACCTTTGAGAGCAATTGCCAGTGTATTGTTTTCAACCTCACGCAAAATTCTCTGAATAGACCTGTTGTCAAGCTTGACAATGTCTTCAAATACAAACATGCGTTTTCTGATCTCTTCAACAAGTTCAACATCTTCAAGTTCCAGTGCTTCCAAAATCCTCTTTTCTGTACCCCTGTCAACGGCATTCAATATGTCAACAATAGCCTGAATACCGCCAACAACTGTGTAATCCTGCATAACAACAGATGAAAGTTTTTTCTCAAGCACCTTCTCAACTTCACGTATGACATCCGGTGAAGTTCTGTCCATAAGCGCAATCCTTCGCGCAACATCAGCCTGTTTTTCTTGAGGCAATGATGCCAAAACCTGTGCTGCTTGCTGTGGTTTTAAGTATGAAATAACAAGCGCTATTGTCTGTGGATGTTCGTTTTGAATAAAGTTGAGTATCTGCGATGCATCAGCTTTCCTGATAAAGTCAAAAGGTCTTACCTGAAGAGATACTGTAAGCTTTTCTATAACCTCTTTGGCCTTTTCAGGTCCAAGCGCCTTTTCCAAGACCTCTTTTGCATAGTCAATACCACCTTCTGCAATGTACTCCTGTGCAAGGCAAAGATTGTAAAACTCTTCCAAGATGGCCTGCTTTTGTTCAGGCGATACTGTTCTTATATTGGCTATCTCTAAAGTCAGCTCTTCAATCTCCTCTTCTTTCAAGTGCTTAAAAATCTTTGCTGACCTCTCAGGCCCAAGTGCAATTAAAAGCATAGCCGCTTTTTGTTTACCAGAAAACCCTGTTTTGGGCATTTATTATCATCACTCCCAATCTTCGTTAAGCCAGTTTCTCAGAAGTTGTGCTACTATTTCAGGTTTTTCTCTTAAGAGTTTATCAATCTGTTTTTCGTACTGGTTAACACCAAATTCTTCAACATTTATCTCTTCAACTTCTGCTTCTTTTCTCTTTTCGGCCTCTTGCAAAATTCCCTCAGCTACAGGTTTTTCCTCTGAAATCTCTACAGGTCCAACACCAGCAAGTTCTACAGTACGTGATTTGCCCCTCGACGCCTTTATCAAAAGACTTATAGCAAATACCATCAAAAGTAAAAATGCAAGTGCAACATAAATGTAATCAACAGGGATTTGTCTTTGTGGTCTGTCAACAAAGGTTGGAACTTCATACCCCTCTACAGTAACATTTTGTATACCTGTTGCGCTTTTTATTAAATTTACAATTGTTTCTATCTCTTTTTGGTCTGTCAAAAACGGCCTTTTGTTGTTCTGGTTTTGGAGCTTGAACTGTGCCCATGTCATATTTTTTGCTTGATCAGACTTCTCAAAATCTTCCTGGGTATATGTAATATATCTGTACAACACAACTGCTATTGAAGACTTATCATAGTTGATTGTACCAGGTGCTTTTATAGTCTCAATCTTTTTTTCATTGTTCTGATAATTCACAGTTTCATCACTCTTTGTATATGTAGACTGCCCACCTTGAGAGGTTATAGGATATTGTGTTGTATTCTGGGTTGGATTTGTATCAGTCCCAGGAACACCGCTGGATGAAGAATTTGTGCTCTGGGCTTCCTCCTTTGTCGTCTTTTTTGATACAACTATCCCACTGTCTTCTAAAACAGGAGAGTACTTTGTTTCACTTATCTTTTGCATATCAAAGTTCATATCTAAATTCACTGAAACCTTCACATCTTCAGGGGAGTTTACATAGTTTCCTAAAAGCTCTTTTACTTTTTTTTCTATCTCATTTTTTGTTGCAACTTTGATTTGAAGCTGTTTGCTCGAAAGCCCTTCGGTTGTATCGGATGAGTTATCTGAAAGATAATTCCCTTTATTGTCTATTATCACTACATTTTCTGGCAAAAGTCCTTCAACAGAGGCTGCAACAAACCTCTGAATACCTTCTATCTGGTCTGAGCCTAAACTCTTTTTCAAAGTGAGCTTTACACTTGCAGTGGGTTTTGTTGCCTCATCCTTGAGTGCAAAAGTATAATCCTCAGGAATGCTCAAATTTACAACCGCATCCTCTATGTAATCTGACATCTGCTTTAGAGCCTCTTGAATTTCACTTTCTTTAAGTTTTATAAACGTCCTTCTTTTATCTGACTCTGTTGCCGTCATAGAGCTTGAAAGTTTGAGTGCATCTTCAAATGTAATACTGCTGTTTTTAGGATATCCTGCTTGAGCTGCCGCCATCTTTGCCCTGTCAACATCAGTATCCCTTACTAATATAGTTGTACCACCGTTTGCAGCTTTTGAATCAATCTTTTGCTCACTTAAAATGTTTTGAATCTCTGCTGCCTCTTTAGGATCAAGCCCAGAAAAGATTGTAACATAGTGAGGTCTTGTTGTAATATAAATGGCTGCAATGACCGATAATAATATTATAGAAGAAGATATTATAAACATTATTTTTTGCGATTTAGAAAAATTAGCCCATTTTTCCCTTATATTTTTCAAAAAATCATTCAAAAACTGAGGCAATTACAATACCTCCCCGCAAAGAATAAAAAAACTATACCTGCATGCGCATAATTTCATTGTATGCATCCAAAATTTTATTTCTAATCTGCAATGTAAGCTGCAATGCAATGGAAGCTTTTTCAGATGCTACTATAGCATCCTGTGGGTTTGCAGAAAGCCCTAACAAAAACAGGTTATTCTGATACTCTGCTTCTTTTTGCAGGCTATCTACACCTTCTAATGCTTTGTAAAGAAAATCAACAAACGAAATCTGAGAAGTTTGATTGCTTGCACTGTTTGTATTTATGCTTGAAAATTGCTTCTCAAAAACCTTTGAAATACTATCAAAGTTTATATTTAAAGACATTGTTCGCAAATCCCCCTCAATTATTTACCTATCTCAAATGTTCTTGTTATCATTGACTTTGTTATATTAAGAGCAGTGACATTTGCCTCATAAGAACGTGACGCTTCAATCATGTTAACCATTTCTGTAACAATATCTACATTCGGATAATTTACATACCCATTTTGGTCAGCATCAGGATGAGTAGGGTCATATACTTTTTTAAACGGACTTGGGTCCTCTAAAATTGCTTTAACTCTCACACCGCCATAATATGAATTTGCAGCCTCACCAATCTTTTGAGTTAAGATATCAGCAAAGCTCTGTTTTCTTTCTTCAAAAACCACAATTTTTCTTCTGTAAGGCTGACCACTTTCTGTTCTTGTAGTATTTGCATTTGCAATATTCTGGGCAATTACATCCATTCTTACCCGCTGTGCAGTCAAGGCTGACGATGAAATGTTTATCGCATCAAACATTCCCACCTCTATCACCTTCCTTCCTTTATCACCATCTTCCACTTGTTTATCTCTCTCGAAAGCTGAAGTGAAACACCGTCAAAATACAGAGAGTTTTGCAGGAGTTTTCCCATCTCCTGTTCTATGTCCACAGTGTTCTGATCAAGTCTCATTTGGAAACTGCTGTCAAGCACTTCTATGGAATTATCTGGACTGCTACTGCTTTCTTTTATATGTCTTTCATTGGTTGTCACAAGTTCTAAACTTTCTTCTTGGTTAAAACTCCTTTGCAAGAATGCTTCAAAATTCAAGTCTTTTGCCTTATAGCCAGGCGTATCCGCATTTGCTATGTTGTTTGAGATTATCTCGTTTCTCTTCCACGCCCAGTCAAGAGCCTTTTTGTAAAGGTCAATTTTATCAAACATATTTATCATTTTTTATCCCTCTATTTTTCGACAATCTTTTATTCTATTTTACAAAATTTTTGATAAAAATACCATACAAAATTTTTTAGACTGAAAATGATATAAGAAAGAGGATAGCAAGAGACACACATTCACAATTCCCCCTGCTATCCTCATCTTTCCACTCACTTTAATTTTAGCTTTTCCTTTTGTTTTTCTATCTCATTTCTCACCATTTCATTTAACACCTTTATATATGTGCCTTTGAGACCAAGCGACCTTGTCTCTATAAGTCCTGCACTTTCAAACTTTCTGAGCGCATTTACAATGACAGAACGTGTTATTCCCACCTTGTCTGCAATTCTGCTTGCAACCAAAAGTCCTTCATTCCCTTTTAGCTCATCAAAAATATGCACAAGCGCTTCAAGCTCAGACACAGAAAGTGTCTCAATCGCCGATTTTATCATCTCTCTTTTTTTCTTTTCCTCTTCATCTTCTTCCTTTAAAAGATTTAAAAGCTCAAGCCCAATCACAGTTGAGGCATATTCAAGTACAATTATATCTTCTTCTGTAAAAGCGGAAAAACTTTTGAATGCCAAAACTGTGCCGAATCTTCTTCCTCCGCCAATTACAGGGACAGATGTGCACAGCAGGTCGTTTTCTCCACCAGCTTTGCTCTCAATTTCAGCAATCCTAGTGATGTCTGAAAACTTCATATTTGCTCTGGTGTCCACAAACCACCAAAAAAACTTTTGAAGCTTATCGCCTATCTTTTTCTCTTCAGAAAGCTTTATATCCACATTCACAAAAGGCATGATGTATTTGCAAATGACCTTCCCATCTTTGTCAATAAAAAATACACTCGAATCTGTCACATCACCAACAACAGAGCACAGCCTTTCAAAATCCAAAACCCCTTTGTCCTTGCTTTGGATAACTCTGTTTAGTTTTCTGACCTTTTCAAGAAGACTCTGCTGCATTCGCTTTTTTATCTCCCTTCGCCAATTCCTTTGGAAGGTATGAACAAAATTATATTATAAATCTGCTCAAATCTTTGTCCTTTATAATATCCGAAACCTTTGAATATACATAATCCTTGTCAATCACAAGGTCTACTGGTTTTTCAACATTTGCATATTCAAATGAAATATCTTCCATTATCTTTTCAACAACAGTGTGAAGTCTTCGCGCACCGATATTCTCGCTCTGCTCATTTATTTTCACAGCAACTTTTGCAATAGCTTCTATTGCATTATCTGTAAAGGTAATGTTCACACCCTCTGTCTTCATAAGTTCAACATACTGTTTTATAATTGCATTTTTCGGTTGTGTAAGTATCTTTTTGAAATCCTCTTCTGTCAAAGGATTAAGCTCCACAACAACCGGGAACCTTCCCTGAAGTTCTGGTATCAGGTCAGAAACCTTTGCAACATGGAAAGCTCCAGCTGCAATAAACAAAATATGGTCTGTCTTTACAGGACCGTATTTTGTCATAACAGTGCTTCCCTCAACAATGGGAAGAATGTCTCTTTGCACACCTTCTCTTGATACATCAGGACCAACACTTGAACCTTTTCCTGCAATCTTGTCTATCTCATCAATAAAAATGATCCCTTGTTGCTCAGCCCTTTGAATAGCTTCTTTTATAACCTCATCCATGTCAATAAGCTTGTTGTACTCTTCCTGCTCTAAAACTTCACGCGCTTCTCTTATTGTCATTTTCTTCTTTTTTTTCTTCTTTGGAAATAGCGAACCAAAAACATCTTGAAAAGAAATTCCCATCTCGTCAGAAATTGTACCCATGATCATCTCAAACGGAGGTTTTACAGTATCCTCAACCTCAACTTCAATTACTTTATCTTCAAGCTCTCCAGAGCGCAGTTTTTCGCGCAAAATCTCTCTTTGGGTCTTAATATAGTCGTCTGTTGTCTGATAACTTTGGTCCATCTCTTGCGAGGTGGCACCAAAAAGTGCTTCAAACGGATTTTTAAACCCTGCTTTTCTTGACTGAGGTTCAGGAATTAATATCTCCAAAATTCTGTCCTCAACAAGAGCTTTTGCTCTTTCTTTCATTCTTTCCATATATTCGCTCTTAACTAAGGAGATTGCATTTTCAACAAGGTCTCGTACCATTGAATCTACATCTCTTCCAACATATCCAACTTCAGTAAACTTTGTTGCCTCAACTTTTACAAACGGAGCATTCACAAGTTTTGCAAGTCTTCTTGCAATCTCGGTTTTACCAACTCCTGTTGGCCCCACCATCAAGATGTTCTTTGGCGTTATCTCATCCTGAAGCTCCTTTGGGAGCTTTGCGCGCCTGTACCTATTTCGAAGGGCAATGGCAACACACTTTTTTGCCCTTTCCTGCCCAACTATATACTTGTCAAGCTCTTTTACAATCTCTTGAGGAGTTAATTCCATCATATCTTATCACCTACAATTCCAAAACTGTAATGTTGTTGTTTGTGTACACACAAATAGACGCCGCAATCTCCAAAGCTTTTTTGGCAATCTCAGCGGCAGAAAGGTCTGTGTTTTGAAAAAGCGCTCTTGCAGCTGCCAGAGCATACGGTCCGCCAGACCCAATCGCAGCAATGTTGTCATCCGGCTCGACAACCTCGCCACTTCCTGATACCACAAAAAGGTGATCTTTGTCTGCCACAACCATGAGCGCTTCTAAGCGTCTTAGGACTTTGTCCTGTCTCCACTCCTTTGCAAGCTCAACAACACTCTTTTGTAAATTACCACTATTTTGTTCAAGCTTTTCTTCAAACTTTTCACATAGAGTTATTGCGTCTGCAACAGAACCTGCAAAACCAACCAAAACCCTGCCATTGTAAAGTTTTCTAACCTTTTTGGCTGTCGATTTCATTATCATATTCTGGGAAAATGTGACCTGACCATCACCAGCTATGGCAACACTTTCGCCTTTTTTCACAGCCACTATTGTTGTTGCATGAAACATAGCAAACCTCCATAAACTTTAAATTATTCAAAAATTTTGTTGGCTACTTCTTTGCAAATGTCCAATGATTTTTGTGCAATCAAAAGTTTTCTCTTTTCCTTGTCTTTAATCTTTGCAATTTCATCATCAATTGATATTATACCATAGTTAGCGTTCATGGGCTGAAAATCTTTTTTGGGTGTTGTAATATACTCTATCAGAGCTCCAATGCAAGTGCTCGGAGGCAAACTCACAGGCTCCTTCCCCAAAACCTGCATTGCTGCATTAATCCCCGCAATGATACCTGTTGCCGCAGACTCCAAATACCCTTCAACACCTGTAATTTGCCCAGCGAAGAATATGTTTGGATATTTTTTAAGAAAAAGGTACTTGGTCAGCACTTCGGGTGAGTTAATATAAGAATTTTTGTGCATCACACCATATCTTACAAACTCAGCATTCTCAAAACCGGGAATGAGCCTGAAAACCCTTTTTTGTTCACCCCATTTGAGTCTTGTCTGAAACCCTACCATATTATAAAGCTTTCCATCCTGGGTGTCTTTTCTGAGCTGTACAACAGCGTACGGCATTTTGCCAGTCCTTGGGTCAATAATTCCCACCGGCTTTAGCGGACCAAATCTCATTGTATCAATACCGCGTCTTGCCATCTCTTCAATCGGCATACAGCCTTCAAACAGCAGGTCTTTCTCAAAGTCTTTTACTTCAATAACTTCAGCATTTACAAGCTCCCAGTAAAATCTTTCATATTCTTCTTTGGTCATTGGACAGTTTATATAGTCATTTGAACCTTTGTTGTAGCGCGAGGCAAAAAATGCTTTTGAAAAGTCTATAGAGTCTCTGAGCACAATTGGTGCTGCTGCGTCAAAAAAATAAAGGTTTTTGTTTTCACAAAGCTTGGAAATATCAGAAAGAAGACTTTCTGTTGTAAGCGGACCTGTGCTGACCACTACAACCTTGTCTCTTGGAACTTCTGTCACCTCTTCATGAATGACTTCAATAAGTTCATTTTGCTTTATCTTCTGGGTTATATACTCTGAAAACTTATACCTGTCAACTGCCAAAGCCTGTCCTGCCTCAACTGATGTTGCCTGGGCAGCTTCCATCACAAGCGAACCGAACACCTTCATCTCCTCTTTTAAAAGCCCAGATGCATTTGTCAAAAGCTTAGACTTTAAAGAATTGCTGCACACAAGCTCTGCAAAGGTATCTATTTTGTGTGCAGGCGAAAACTTTTTGGGTTTCATCTCAAAAAGCTTTACCTTTATTCCAAACTTTGTGATTGCATTTGCTGCCTCAACACCTGCAAGCCCTGCTCCAATCACTACAATTTCCATTATGCCTACTCACCTTTTTCTCCCATTTTTTCTTCATACAGGCAGTTTTCATTTGAACATACAAGCTTTTTATTCCCTTTCCTGCCCTTTTCAAACATGAGACTGCCGCACTTTGGACAGTTTTTGGCTGGCTTTTCCCACAAAATGAGGTCACAGTCAGGATATCCTTCGCACGTGTAATATCTTTTGCCTTTTTTGGACTTCTTTTCTATTACCTTTTTGCCACACTTTGGACACAACACATCAAGGTAATCGTAATAGGGTTTTGTGTTTTTGCATTCAGGATATCCTGGACATGCCAAGAATTTTCCATATCTGCCTTTTTTTATCACCATTTTTCTTCCACAGTTTTCGCATACAATGTCTGTCTCCTCATCCTCAACCTTAACCTTTAGCAAAGTAGCTCGTGCTATCTCAAGTTCCTTTTCAAGCGGCTGGTAGTATTTTCTTACAACTTCAGTCCACTCAATCTTTCCTTCCTCAATCTTGTCAAGGTTGCTCTCCAGCTCTGCAGTAAATTCAATGTCTATTATGTCTTTGAAATATTCTTTAAGTATATTTGTTACAAGTTTGCCAAGCTCTGTTGGTTTTAAAAACCTATCTTCTTTGACAACATATCCTCTCTCCAGAATTGTCTGGATTGTTGGAGCGTACGTGCTCGGTCTTCCTATGCCCTTTTCTTCTAAAGCCTTTATTAAGGTTGCTTCAGTATAGCGAGAAGGCGGTTGAGTAAAATGCTGTTTGCTCTCAAGTTTTATGGGCTTTAAAACCTCTCCTTCACTAATTTCTGGAAGCTGATTTTCCTCTTCTTCATCCTCTGTGTCTTTACCCTCGACGTACACTTCCATGAACCCTGCAAACTTGAGCTTTGACCCTGTGAGCCTGAAAACATAGCCTTCCACTTCAAGCTCGGCTGAAAGAACATCATATATACTGCTTTCCATCTGCGACGCTAAAAACCTGTCATAAATGAGTTTGTACAGCTTGTACTGCTCAGGTGTCAAAGAATCTTTTATACTCTCAGGGTTCATCTCTAAGTAGGTGGGTCTTATAGCCTCGTGAGCATCCTGCGCATCTTTTTTTGTTTTGTAAACCCTCGGCTTTTCGGGAAGATATTCTCTACCGAACTTCTGTGCTATGAGTTTTCGTGCTGCCTGCTGTGCCTCCTCAGAAATTCTTGTAGAATCTGTTCTCATATATGTTATAAGACCGACGCTTCCCTCTCCTTTTATCTCAACACCTTCATATAGCATCTGAGCAACTGCCATTGTCTTTGCAGGAGTAAACCTTAACTTTCTTGACGCTTCCTGTTGAAGGGTGCTCGTGATAAATGGTGGTGGCGGATTTTTCTTCTTTTCTGAAACCTTTAGCTTTACAACCTTGAACTCCTTATTTTTTATCTTTTCTTCAATCTCTTGGATCTGACCCTGGTTTTTAAGCTCAATCTTCCCCTTCTTATCCCCATAAAACTTTGCTTTAAATTCTTGGGCATCTTTTTTAAATACCGCTTCTAACGTCCAGTACTCTTCAGGCTTAAAATTTTCTATCTCCTCTTCCCTTTCAACCACAAGCTTTGTCGCAACAGACTGCACTCTTCCTGCTGAAAGTCCACCTTTGACTTTTTCCCACAAAAACGGACTGAGCTTATATCCAACAAGCCTGTCTAAAACTCTTCGTGCCTGCTGGGCATTGACAAGGTTCTGGTCAATTGGCCTTGCATTTTTCAAAGATTCCTGAACAGCTTTTTTGGTTATCTCATTGAATGTAATCCTCACATTGTCATTTACATCAAGTCCCAAAATAGTAGCCAAATGCCATGAAATTGCCTCACCTTCCCTGTCGGGGTCTGTCGCAAGGTAGACCTTTTCTGCAGCCTCAGCAGATTTTTTGAGCCTGTTTATTACATCCGCCTTACCTCTGATGTTGATATACTTAGGCACAAAACCATTCTCTATGTCAACCCCCAAATCGCTCTTTGGAAGGTCTCTGACATGTCCCATTGAAGCCTCTACCTTGAATTCCTTGCCAAGATACTTTGCAATTGTTTTAGCTTTTGCAGGTGACTCAACAATGACAAGCTTTTTCAATGAGATTTTACCTCCTGTAAGTAGATTTTTTTCAAAGTTTAGAAATTATGTTTCCTCGGTCTCTTACAACCTTTGACTTTATCTCAAGTGAAGTAATTAAACTTGCAATCTTACCAGGATCCCATCCTGTTAGCGCAATCAAATTTTCTACGTGCATCTTACCATTTTCATCTAAAAGCTTTATCAACCTTTTCTCATCATCTGTCAGTTCTTCTTCATCTTCTTTGTTGGCAAAGCTCAGCTGGGCAGGTTTTAAAGAATAAATCTCCTTTATGTCCTCAAGAAAATCCTCATACGAACATATAATCCTTGCACCTTCTTTTATGAGCCTGTTTGTGCCGCTACTCTTTTGCGAAAAGATGTTACCAGGCACCGCAAATACCTCTTTTCCCTGCTCCAAAGCAAAGTCAACTGTTGAAAAAGTACCGCTCTTGGTTGAAGCTTCAATCACAACCAAACACGGTGAAAACATTGCAACAATCCTGTTTCTCTGTGGAAAATTCATTTTCTCAGGCAAAGTGCCTGGCAAAAACTCAGACACAACGCACCCACTTTCTATAATCTGACGGTAGAGTTTTAAGTTCTCTTTTGGATACACAATATCAACTCCACAGCCCAAAACAGCTATTGTCTTCCCGGTTTCAAGTGCACCTGCATGACAAAAACTGTCAATCCCCCTTGCCATTCCGCTAACAACCACAATTCCCAAGGAAGCCAGCAGACTTGCCAACTCTTTTGCAACTCTTTTGCCATAGTAAGTAGGTTCTCGTGTACCAACCATTGATATTTTACGCGGAAATTTAAGAAGTTTTGCATCTCCTTTTACAAACAGCATAACTGGTGCATGGTCAAAAACTTTGAACTCATCAGGATACAACCTATCGTCTTCAAGTATTATATTTATACTATTTCTCTCACAAAATTCAAGAATTTTTTCAGCCTTTGCAGTATCAGAGTTTTTTATCTCATCTTTAAGGTGACCAAAAATACCTTCTGCTTCCAGTTCTTTTCTATTAAGATAAGCATCTTTTAGACTTTTGTACCTATTCTTTATCTGCCTAAACTTCTTAGGTCCTATCCCTTTTATGCTGTAAAGCCACAAAGAATAAATTAGGTCTTCCCTGTTCATTTTCTCCCTCATCTCAAACCAAATTTGTAATATTAATCCTTCCCCTTAATAACCCCAAGCGGCTCCATTTTAGCAACAGGAGTAGCAAGCCGTGATGTAATAACCGAATTTATTACAACTTCGATATCTTTATAACTCTGTGGACTTTCGTCCAAAAAGTCTTTGAGGTTTTTGGTGTTTATAAGAATCTCTCCATCCTGACCCTGTTTTAATGCTTTTGAAAATTCTTCGATGGAAATTGTCTTTTTTGCCTTTGTGCGCGATAAAACCCTACCTGCACCATGGTTTACCGTGTGATAGCTTATTATATTGTCCTGTATCCCCCTCATCAGATATGAACTTGAACCCATGCTGCCCGGCAAGATTACAGGATGTCCTGTATCAGCAAATTTAGGATTTGGAATCAAATAGTGGTTTGGTGGTAGTGCTCTTGTTGCCCCTTTTCTTATAACAAGCTTTTCTCTGTTTGCAAATCTCTCCATGTACGCAATGTTATGAGCAACGTCATACAAAACCCAAGCGTCAATTGAGTGTTTTTCTAAGACTGATATTATGAAATTGCTCATATAATGTCTGTTTATCTTTGCATATATAGCTGCTGACTGCATAGCTTTAATATAATCTTTTGCAACCTTGTTGTCAATTGGCAAAAAGGTAAGCTGCGGATCGGGTGTTGTGATACCCTTGGATTTCATGACGTCCTTGAATTTCTTCTGATAATAATCGCCAATGACCGCTCCAAACCTTCGCGAACCAGAATGTATCATCACAACAAACTGCCCATCGAAAAGGCCCCATTTCTGCGCTACTTCTTTGTCCAGCACATGAAGTTTTTGAAACTCTATAAAGTGATTTCCTCCACCAAGGGTTGCAAACTGTTCTTTACCAACCAATCTCATAAGCCTCATCCGGTATTGTATCAAGGTCAAAATCATAAATAGGAACCATCCTGTCCGAAATGTCTTTATCAATCTCTGTATTTTGAAGATACTCCTCATACTTTGCCTTGGAAAGTGCTATTTTTTTGTTTTTCTTTCCAACACCAGTCGGAATCAAATCTTCTACTTCATCCATTATCTTCTTCAAAAGAGCTTTATCTATATCATCTGCAAACTTGTCTGTCAGTATTAATCTCATACCACAGCCTATGTCAACACCAACAATCGTTGGTGAAATCCATGCCTTTGACATGTCCCAAACAATTATTGTGCCAATTGAGGTCCCTTTGCCTATATGTGCATCTGGTGTGTAGCCTAAAAACTCTACATTTGGAATCTGGGATGCGTTTTTGGCCTGCTGGAGCACCCCTTCGTCAAGGTCTTTTAAAATCTCTTCTGTCATGAAGAATATCGCATAGTCATTTGTATAAACACCATCTCTTATCTTTTTCATAAAAAACCTTCACCACCGGTTTTGTTTTTTAATCTTCATAAATAGCTCATAATGCATTAAAATATTATTAAATACCATATTAGTGAAACCAATTTTTGGAAAACGAAAGAAAGAAGGAAGCATCCTTTTTTGTATATTATCACAAAGAAGTTCTTCAATAAAGATATTACCCATTTTTATGACAAAAACCCAGGTGCCACAAATGCATTCAGAATATCAAGCAATAAAAAAAAAGCAAGCTATCCCTTTTTCGGGAAATAGCTTGCTTTAAGTTACAACTCTTTCACCAGTTTTAACCCTTGACCTCTTGAATCACAGACAAGTCAACCTTGTTCTGAGGAACACCCTGTTTTCTCTGCTCCCAGAGCTTATCTGCAACCCTGCCCCAAGCCTCTGAATATTCGATAAGTTTGTTTGCAAGTTCTTCAGCTGTCTCTGTCTCACCGCCAATCTGAGTTGGACGCGCACCAGATTCTTCAACAATCTTTTTGAGCTTGAGTGGATTGTCTATCATAGGACATGGTCGCAGATGGTTCTCATTAAATGGAATATTCCTCCTGTATGCCATAAACAGTGGAGATTTTAAAGCATCCAAAAGCGAACATTCTTTTATATTGACATTTGAAAAATGTATAAATGCGCAAGGTTCAACATCACCGTTTGCGTTGATATGAAGATATCTTCTTCCGCCTGCAATGCACCCACCAGCAGGTTCTCCATCGTTCCAGAAATCAAGCACAAATATCGGTTTTGACCATCTTATCTCTTCTATTCTCTTGTACATGTAAGCTCTTTGCTCTGGTGTTGCCATGTAAGAGATGTCTGCATCTTTTCCAACAGGAACATAAGTAAAGTACCATCCAAACTTTGCTCCTTTTTCTATCAAGAAGTCTACATATTCATCAGAAGATACCTCTTCAACGTTGTATCTGTGATATGTGGTTGAAAATCCAAACACGACACCTGCTTCTTTGAGCTTTTCCATTGCAGTTACAACCTTCTTGAAAACACCTTGGCCACGTCTTTCATCTGTTGACTTTTCAAATCCATCTATGCTAATTGCAAATGCCAAGTTGCCCACTTTTGCAACCTTGTCGATGAAATCATCGTCAATCAAAGTAGCATTTGTAAATGACAGGAATACTGTATCCTCATATTTTTCACAGAGTTTTAAAATATCGTCTTTCCTTAAAAGTGGCTCTCCACCTGAGAAGATTATAAAGTAAATTCCAAGCTCCTGAGCTTCTTTTACAACCCTGTCAAGTACTTCATAGTCAAGTTTTGCAGCCTTGTGGTATTCTCCTGCCCAACATCCTTTGCAGTGCAGGTTACAAGCAGCTGTCGGGTCAATCAAAATTGCATATGGAATATTTATGTCATATTTCTTGATAAGTTCAAGTTGTTTTGGAACACCAATAAAACCAGCATTCAGGAAGAAATTAATGAGAATTCTTTCTCTCACTCTTGGATTTGTCTCCTTAATAATCCTCATTGCATAGTGATGCCATGAACTGTTAGGGTCGAGCAGATACTTTTTGGCATTTTGGATATACCATTTGTCTCTATCACGTCTTACTATCTTTTCTGTCAGGTCTAAAATCTTACCTATGTTCTCCTCCGGATTGTTTGCAAGATATCTTATTACCTGCTTTAGAACTGTTTCACCTATTATCTTCTTTGGAAGTTCCATAACTTTTTCACCCCTTCTTTCTTGCTTGACTTTAATTATAACTCTTTATTTTTCAATATGTCAATAGTTATATATGCATATGTGTATAAAAGTATGTTTATTTTTTTTCAAAAACGTGATATAATGATACTTGTCATAACTACTTCTTGAGCGAAGGGGAGCAAAAAATGACAAGGCTAAATGAAATACTATATGCACTTTCTGACATAACAAGGCTCAGAATTTTAAATATATTAGCACACCGCGAACAAAATGTAAGTAGTCTTGTTCAGTTGATTCAGGAAAGCCAGCCAAAAGTGTCTCGCCACCTTGCTTATCTTAAAAATGTTGGGCTTATAGAAGCCAGAAACCATGCGCAAAAAAGAATTTATTCAATAAAAGAGGATGTGTTTGAAAAATATCCATTTTTGATGGCTCTTATTCAAGACCTTGCGAAGGTAGATATATTTGCGAATGATTTGAGACTTTTGTCCTCTCTTAGTTAAAGCTTGTGTTTTAATTAAAAACAAAGAGACCTCCTTGCCTAAACAAATAAGCCAAGGTGGTCTTTTTTATTTTTTGCAGGTCTTGACTTTTTTATTAACAGGAATTATAATGGGGGATACATGTTGTTGCAAATTATTTGCAAGTAGGTGGAAAGGATGAAGTGTCAAGATATAAAGTTAATTCTAAACTCACACAATATAAAAGCTACCCGGCAAAGGGTTGAAATATATAAGGTTTTGCAAAAGACACAGCAGTGTTTATCTGCTGATGAGATACTGCAAGCTCTTGAAGCACAAAACCTGAAAATTGACCTTGCAACGGTTTACAGAAACCTTGAACTTTTTGTTCAAAATGGTATAGCAATAAAATCTACTATCAATAGAAAGCATTTTTTCGAGATAAAGAAAAGTAGCCATTATCACTATTTTGTATGCATAAAGTGCAATGAAAAAGCCGAAATTGTAGACTGTAAGATAAATCTAATTGAAGAGGAACTAAACAAAATGAACTTTAAAATTCTGGATCACAATTTGGAAGTGTATGGAATATGCGATAAATGTTGTGGGAGGGAGGAACAATGAAGAGGATAAAGTTACTATTTATAGTTCTACTTGTTAGTATTATAGTTTTCTTGAGTGGATGCAAAAATGAAGCTGTAACTACCACCAAAGGCACAGTCTACACTACTATCTATCCTTTGTATTCTATTACAAAACTTATAGCAGGACAAAAACTGACAGTTGAAAAGCTTGTAAAGGACGGTGCGGAGATTCACTCATTTGAACCATCTTCACGTGACATTGCCAAGCTTACATCAGCAAAAGCGGTGATATATCTCGGGCTTGTTGATGAATGGGTTAAAAAACCTCTTGAGGGAACAAGCGTCAAAATTTTTAGAGCATCTGAAGGTATAGAGTTTATAGATAGTGACCCTCATATATGGACATCACCAAGGCTTTTAAAGAAAATGGCAAGAAACATTGAGTATGCCCTGACAAGCTTAGATCCAAAAAACAAAAGTTATTACCAAGAAAATGTTTCAAAGCTAATTGCAAGTCTTGATAGACTTGATAAGGAATTTTCTTCTGTTGTGAAAAACTCAAAAAGAAAAGAATTTCTAATTGCCCATCCCTCTTTTGGATACTTAGCAAGAGACTACAGCCTCAAGCAGTATTCAATTACAGGTGTGAATGAAGAAGAAGAGCCCTCCGCTCAAAAAATGAAAGAGATTGTTCAGCTTATAAAGGAAAAGAACATAAAGTACATTCTTGTTGACCCAAATGAAAATTTGCCTGCTGTAAAGACCATCGCAAGAGACACTGGTATCAAAATTGTAAACATCTACGGAATGGGAATTGTAAATTCTTCTCAAGCAAAAAATGAGACAATACTCAGCCTTATGGAAAAGAACTTAAAAGCATTTGAGATGGTCCTAAAATAAATGTTGCGGGAGAGAAAACCAGAATGATTGAACTTATAGATGTAAACTTTTATATTGACCAGAAAAGAATTCTAAAAGACATAAACCTCAAAGTTCAAAAAGGTGAGTTTGCTGCCATAGTCGGACCAAACGGTTCTGGTAAGACCACACTCTTGAATATAATCTCAGGGATTTACACCCCTACAAGTGGAAAAAGACTAATATTTGGCAAACAGCATCTTACCCCGCAGGATAGGCAGAAAATATCTTTTGTTCCTCAAAAGGTCACAAATTTTAACCAGAGCTTCCCTTTGAGCGTTTTTGAAACTGTACTTTTAGGACTGGTGCCAAAAAAGGGATTGTTTCAGAGATTTTCAAAACAGGACTTAGAAAAAGCCGAAAGCATTTTAGAAAAGCTTCAAATAAAGCAGCTCAAAAACAGTCTCATAGGCCAGCTTTCTGGCGGACAGCAGCAAAGAGTGTTTTTAGCACGCGCGCTCATATCCGACCCACAAATACTTCTTTTAGATGAGCCAACTGTTGGAATAGACAGTCTCTCTGAGCAGCTTCTTTTTGAAATTCTTGGAGAGAAAAAGAAAGAAGGAACCACAATATTGATGGTAACACACGATGTGTATGCTGTAACTCAGCATGCTGATACCATAATCTGTATGGGGGATGGTATGATTTACACTGCTTGCAGCGCAAAAGACTTTTCCCCTTCAAAGTTTGAAAGTGTGTACAAATACAAGATCAAGAAAATTGAGCACAGACACTCTTATACTAAAAAAGAACAAAATAACAGGATGTGATATTATGCTTCAATATGAATTTATGCAAAGGGCTCTTTTAGCAGGTGTGCTGGTTAGCATTATGACCTCGCTTGCAGGAAACTTTCTTGTACTCAAGAGGTTTTCACAGATGGGAGACTCTCTTTCACACACAGCAATTGTTGGCGTTGCAGCGGCACTGCTATTTAATTTCAGTCCAACCATCGGCGCAATTATCTCAACAGTTGGATTTGCTATAGTTCTTGAGTATTTCAAATCAAGATTTAAAAGGTTTGAAGAAGTATCTCTTGCCCTTGTGTCAATCACTGCTCTGGGCCTTGCATCAGTTTTGTTTGGAATTTTAAAAAGCAGTAGCAACTTAATGAGCTTCCTTTTCGGAAGCATAGTCACAATTGGAAATGAAGATGTGTGGATCATCCTTGCAGTATGCCTTGTAACAGTTACTTTTATAGCCATGTTCAGAAAAAAACTTATTTTTGCTACATTTGATGAAGTTAGCGCAAAGGTCTCGGGAATAAATACAAAACTACTTGATTTTTCTTTAAACATAATTTCAGCAACAATAATAGCAGTCTCTCTAAAAATTGTAGGTGGGCTTCTTATTTCAAGCTTGCTTGTCTTTCCTACAGCAATAGCAATGAGATTTGCAAAAAATTTTAAATATCTTCAAATAGGGTCACTTCTGATATCTTTATTTGCAATATTAGCAGGACTTTCTGCCTCATATTATATTGATATACCTCCAGGTGGAGCAACAGTTTTGACGTTTGTAATTATCTTTTTCATAATTGAACTTATCAATATCACAAGAAAAAGAACTGTCGCTAAAACTTTTAAATAAGCCTTCTTTCCAAAAGCCTGTAAGAGATTGCCTCTTGCAGGTGTTCTGCTTTTATCTCGCTACTGCCTTCCAAATCAGCAATTGTTCTTGCAACCTTCAAAATTTTGGTATATCCTCTAAGCGACAGTCCCAAGGTATTAAATGCCTTTTCAAGAAGCTGCTTTTCTTTCTTTGAAAGTCTGCAAAATTTGTTTACAAGAGATCCTTTCATTTGAGAATTATAAAATATGCCAAGCCCTTTGAACCTTTCAAGCTGAATTTGTCTTGCTCTTTCTACCTCTCTTCTCATAGCTGCTGAATCTTTGCAAATTGAGGAATCAAAGTTTTCAAGCTTTACAGACTTTACCTCAACCTGAACATCAATTCTGTCCAAAATTGGACCAGAAATCCTTCCAAGATACTGCTTTATTTGAGCAGGGGTGCACGTACATTCCCTTTCATCAGACAAAAAATAACCACATTTACAAGGATTCATGCTACATACAAGCATAAACCTTGCAGGATATTCAACAGATGCGTTGACCCTTGAAATTGTCACATATCCATCTTCAAGGGGCTGGCGAAGAACCTCTATTGTCTTTTTATCAAATTCGGGAAACTCATCCAAAAACAAAATTCCATTGTGTGCAAGTGAAACCTCTCCTGGTTTTGGAACCTTACCCCCACCAATTATAGCAATTGAAGAAGATGTGTGGTGAGGACTTCTAAAAGGTCTTGTAGTGACAAGCGCCTGACCGTCTTTTAAAAGCCCTGCACAGCTGTAAATTTTTGTTACTTCCAAGCTCTCTTCAAAGGTCATTTGGGGCAAAATTGTTGGTATGCGCTGAGCGATCATGGTTTTGCCGCTTCCTGGTGGACCTATCAAAAGAAGGTTGTGCATTCCCGCCACTGCTATCTCAACTGCTCTTTTGACATATTCTTGACCTTTGACCTCTGAAAAATCAACGTCATATGTAAAAGTATCAAGAAGATTCATTTCATCTATTTCAACCTTATGAGGAATAGCACTCTGAGGATCATCCAAAATCTCAACAGCTTCTTTTAAAGTTTTCACAGGAAAAACATCAATTCCTCTCACAACGCTACATTCTGCCCTGTTCTCATAGGGAACAATAATCTTTTTGATACCATTTTCCAAAGCTGCGATTGTCATAAGCAAAGCTCCATTTACTTTCTTGACACTTCCATCAAGAGAAAGCTCTCCAATTATTGCAATCTCATGCGGGTTGATTTTAGGATTTATCTGCTCAGACGACTTTAGCACAGAAATAGCTACAGGCAGGTCAAAAGATGAGCCTTCCTTTCTGGTGCTTGCAGGTGCAAGATTTACAATTATTTTTCTGGTTGGAAAATCAAAGCCGCTGTTCTTTATTGCCACCCTGATTCTTTCTTTTGCTTCTTTAATAGTCACATCAGGAAGGCCAACTATATCAAAACTCGGAAGGCCATTTGACATGTCTGTTTCAACTGTAACAATATAGCCTTTTATGCCAAGGTAAGAAGATGTCAAAACTTTTGCAAGCATTTTTTATATAGCTTTTCCTTTCCTTTTTTTATTAAAACTTTATCATAGCAAACTTCATTTTTCAATATAAACAAAAAAGCCCTTTTTTCAAGGGCTTATGTTCTTGAAGATGGTGAGCCATCCGCGACTCGAACGCGGGACACCCAGCTTAAAAGGCTGGTGCTCTGCCTACTGAGCTAATGGCCCATATATAAGATGCATTGTTATTATAGCTGATGTTTGCTGACTCTACAATACCAAACATTTGTTTGTAATAATTAGATAGACACTACAATTTTCCAACATATGAAAGTATCAATTGAAATAATATTGGTATCTAAATCCATCTTTTACCTTAATAACATTAATCATGACAATTAATTGTAAAAATATCAATTATTTTGGATATACTTTTTTATGCAACAAATATATTCCTCAAAATCTTTTGTATTTTCTTTCAAAAACTTATAAACCAAGTTATCATCAATTTCCCAATAAAGATGTACCAGTTTATTTCTGAATCTTGCCATCTGAAAAAGCCTTCTGCTAAATTCATCATTAATAATGCCTAATTGAGCTAATGTTAAAAATATATCTGCATACGTTTCAGGTGTTCTTATATTTTTGCTTTTTGTTTGTTCTATTGAAATTATTCTATTACCAATGTTAATACATGTTTCAATTGCAACTTGCAAATACCTCTGCGCTGCACCTTTTAAGATTTCATTTGTTATATATTCTTCAAAATCAACTTTTGATATATTTTTTAACAACTCTGTATATTTTTTTAAGAGCTTTAAATGAAATAATATTTTTTCGTCCATATCTTAAAAACAAACTCCTTTCGATAAATCTTTACAAAGATTTTAAAAATTCCCTATAAAATTCTTCCCTGTAAGGCTTTATATCAAGATACTTTGAAATGACCTCTGTTTGAAAGTCAACTATTTTTTCTATATTACTACAGTAAACTATCTTCCCAGTTTTTAATACTCCATATCTAACAGACAAAGGTGCATTATTGAGAATAACAAGATCAATTTCATCAGTTTTAAATATTTTCATAAGCCCATCAAGAATTTCATTCTCAAGTTCTTCCACTGTTCCTTTAGAAAGTTCCATATCAAATAAAATTGCTATGTCTATATCAGAAAGCGGAGTATACGTGCCCATTGCAAATGAACCAAAAAGATAAGCAACAACAACCTTGTTACCAAACCTGCTGAAAAATGCACCTAAATCTTTAATAACCTCTTTAGCATGATTAATATCAATTTTATTTCTTCTTATCATTCTCAAAGCACCTTCTATTATCTTTATTATTCTAATTAACTTTTTTCACCTTCGTCTTATCCCCAAGTTTAGTTTAGAAAAATTGTAATACAAAAACTTACCAACTAATCTTCGAAAGAAAATATACTTTTGCAGATATAATGTGCAACCAACAAAGATAACAAAAATTTTATTTGCAGGACTATTAGAATACTGAAATACAAACACAACTATAAACATAAAAGAAAAAATTATCAACTCTCTTATATAGTGATTCAAAGCATTTTTAGAATTATTTTATCAAAAATTCCTGAGTTGCGCAATAAAAGAGGATGCCCTTTGTTTAAGAACATCCTCTTTTTGCTATATTTACTCCTGTTAATACCAAATCAATTGTTAACTTTTAAAGTTGATTACACAACTGCTTAAACTTATTTTTCTTAGCTAATAATATACTAAGAACAAGAACCCCTGTTCCAATGAGTAAAAATATAGCTATTAAAACATTTTTTCTTCTTTCTTCCTCATTTTTAATAACCTCGTACAAAGGCGGATATGGAGGTCCTCCATATTCAATTTTTTCAGGCGCTTCCTTCAATAGTTTGCCATAATTTTCAACCTCATCTAATATCTCTTTTGGTCTTTTATTTAATGCGTCTTTTATCACATTAAAATCACGTATCTTATCCTCAAATCCTTTTACCCCTGCCGCCCACCAATTACCGTCATCTGATACCACATATAAAGACTCTCCTCGCCAAAAACCTGGATAAAAAATTTTTACCCTGGGGTTTAAACCTTTATCAGTTAGAAATTTTTTCATATTTTCAACCGCTTCGCCCAATTCAGGAGATACAGGACTAAACTCAAAAATTTTATAATCCCCTGTATCTTCATAAAATTTAATCAACATATAACCAACAGGTTTGCTATCATAAAAAATTATTCGTGCCCAACCTTTTTCAACAAACTCAGTATTCAGCGTATCGTTCCAGGAGTTAAATTTCAAATTTTTTACTTTTTCTTTTAATTCGTTGCTAATATAAATATAATCTGCCTTATTTTTTCTATTTTTATTTATAACAGGAAAGTTAAATGGTTCAATATATAGATACTCCTCACTTACCTTAAATTTTTCAATATCACAAGGACCTTGAAAACCAATTACAGAAGCAATATCTTTTTTATAGCTTTCATCTTTTTCCATCGGACCTGTTAAAAAGGCTCTGAGCATTCCTTCAGCCGCAAACTGTCTTCTGAGTTTATTTACTTCATCATTATGATCAATAACAAAACTCGCACTAACAGCTGTCGGTATAAGCCATATTGTGAATATCAAAGGTGTTATAATTCCAATAATTAATTTCCAATATCTCATGAATCATTCCTTCTCATTTTATTACAATATTTCGCCAGGTGCAAGTATTCTCAATACCTCTTGGACATTTTTGTTTATATTCTGATTCTTACCAAGAAGGAGGTCATTGTACCTTACCACAAAAATATTTAAAGTCTTGACAAAGACCATAATTTTAAAATACAAATGGTTCACTGTATAGATACTTCTTTTCTGTGTTTAGAAAATAAATTCACACCTGCAACAAAAATTGCTGTTATAGATAGCAACAATGTCGCAACTAAAACATTTTTTATCTTTTCCTTTTTTTCACTTGCAGTTTCATACAAAGGTTTATATGGACTTCCGCCAATTTTTATATTGTCTGGATCTTTTTGCATCTCATCAAGAAAATTCAATATCTCTTTTGGTCTGTTATTTAAACCGTCTATTATTTCATCAAAACTCCATATTTTCTTTCTATACATTTGCGGATTTGAAGAATCTGTAGCATCAGCACACCACCAGTTGCCATCTTCAGAAACAACATATAATGACCTTTCAAGAGCGTCAACAATTTTAACATTCGGATGTTGTCCTTTGCTTCTTAAAAATTCCTTCATAAATATAATTGCTTCTCCTAACCCACTGTATCCCATTGTTGATTCTGAAATAATATAATCATTATAATTTTTATCCCAATCAATTAACATGTATCCAACAGGTTTTCCGTCGTAAAAAATTATTCTTGCCCACCTCTTTTCAACAAATTCTGTATTGAGTGCATCTTTAAATGTTCTGAATTTTAAATTTTTTATTTCATTTTTGAAACCTTCTTTTACATATAAAATTCTGGTGTGCCCGTTAGATGCTAATTTCGACTCTAAAGGAAATACAAACAATCTGTAAACTTCATACTCCTCACTCAATTTAAACTTTTTGAGATCATAAGAACCTTTATTGCCAGTAAGATTATCCAATTGCACTTTAAAAGAACTATCTCTATTTAAAAGTTCAAACAGAGCATTCAAATGAGATTCAGCCAGAAACTGTCTTTTAAGTTTCATAATTTCATCGTCATGGTTTATAGTAGAATCTGAATTAGCAAATACTAATATTGGCATGCCAAGTAAACACGCTATTATTAACACTAATATCATTAAAAAGAGGTTACATCTTCTCATAGTCTCTTCTCTCCTTTCCATCTTTTTATCAAGGCTTATAAACTTTTATGGCATCTATTAATTCCCAATCAAAATCATTATCTCTCAATTCTGAATCAGGTATAGTTCTTATATAACCAACTGCTGAATCCATTACCAATACAAAATTTTTTAAACTACCATTATCAAAATATTGCCATACACCGCTCAATACTGCAAAATGCCCAGGAACATTTATTCCTATCGGGCTTCTTAAATTGATTATCTGCTCACATATTTGACCGTTGGTTATTGTATTACCGTATACAGAGTACATGCGCGAAGAACCAACACCATAATAGCTGAGCACTCTTTGTATATCAGAAAGCGCTCTTTGTATATCAGAAAGCGTTGCGCCTTGATTTACGTAACTTCCATAGATATATTTCACTATATCCCACTGTGTTGCCTCTCTCCCAAAACCTAAATAGTTTTTGCAATAGTAAAGTATTGACTCACACCCTGCTGCCCAGCACCAATTTGAATATGCCTGCCTTACCTTTTTAACTGGAAGTTCAACATACGTAACTGTATTTTCTGCAAATGCATCACTAAGGTTCAGTAAGAGTAATGTAAAAAACACAATAGCACTAATCACAATTCTTTTGTGCCTTCCCTTTTTTAGTTTTTTGACCATATCTTCTCATCCCCTTGACATTATACTGTTTGTCTCTCTCAATATACCTCGTTTTTTAATTTTATTTTCAGTTTAGAACTTCCAGTTATAGTTTATAATTATGGTTTTTAATTTCAATAAACTATATTGTTTTCTTTTTGCAATATTTTGTACCCAAATTTGTATTATTTTGTCTTGTCAAAGGAAAATTTTTACCTTCGATTGTTTACTGTTGTTAAATAAAATATATATTTTATTTCTTGCATTCTAATTACACACTGATAAAACAAATATAAATCCAAATGGGAAAAATTATCTGAAATGATTCTGATGAACTGATCCAAAGAAAATTTTCAGAACAATCTGACTTTTATGATTTAAACTCTGCGATTGGTGGTGTTGATTTCTTCAAGAGAATGTATCTATTATTCTTCTTAAAATCCTGCATCCTATTTTGCCTTTAAAATTGGCTGCAGGACTTGTTACTTTTTAATTTTTATTGCCAACTTTTGCTAATCATCTAATCCTTGATATTGCTACAAAAATAAAAATGGCTGGGGTGGGTGGATTCGAACCACCGGAATGCAGGAGTCAAAGTCCTGTGCCTTACCGCTTGGCGACACCCCAACATAATTTAAAATGGGGTGGATAATGGGACTCGAACCCATGACCTCCAGGGCCACAACCTGGCGCTCTAACCAACTGAGCTATATCCACCACTTCTTCAACAAGCATATCATATTATAAAGGCTAAGCCTTTGTTAGTCAATAGCGATTATGTGTTTGTAATCGTTAAACTTTTTATAAGCATCGTAGCAAAAGAACCGGCAGGAAGATAGAATTTTATCCTAAGCTTATAATACCCATTATAAAAATCATCTTCTTCAAAATCAGAAATTTCAAGATTTTCTGGAAAGACTATAGCAGGTCTTAAAAATGATTTAAAATACCAACTTTTAATTTTCTTTGTATCAAAGTCAGAAGGCTTTACTCCTCTTTCATTTAAAATCTCTAAAATAGCGTTATTTACAATATCATTTACATATGGTATTTTTGATGAAACAGTTGGAATCTGAAGGTTTTTTAAGCTATTTAAAGACTTTGTTGAAAGTGTAGTGTAAATCAAGTAGTCTATAATTTTTCCTTTTACAGGTTTTAACAAATCAGCATAATAGGGCAAAACTGCAATCAATGTCCTGTTCCAAATATAGCTCTGGTAAGCAGAAAGAAAAATAGACATCTCTTCTTTGGGAATAAGATTGAGTGCTTCGATTAAATAGTGTTTGCTCTTGCCTTTTAGAAGAGTCTTTATAATATCTCTTTCTACCTTTGTTTTACAAAGAGGTAGTATCTTTTCAAAATCTCCCCAGAGTTCAGCTATTTTCTTTTTTCTCTCTTTTTCTTCTTTTTTATCTTCAGGATGAATGGTAGTAAAGTAAAGTTTGAGAGCACCGTTGTAATGTTTTTTAATAATCTTTTCTCCTATGAACTCATCTTCACTTTGGGTGCTTCCAAACCGCTGGTCGTCAAAGTAGTTGGGAAAACCAAACTGCTGTACTTCATTCAGTCTTCGTAAAATTTTTTCATCCTTATTTTTTAATTTTCTTATTGTTATTTCAAAAAAATTCCCTTCGAGAATCAAAGGGGATACAAAATCATCTGAATACCCTATGAACTGAACCTTTACATTTTCTCTGTCAAAATTTATGGTATATTCTCTTGGTACAGAAATATACTGAAAAGTAAATGCGTGTCTGTCTTTTCTGCCTGCACATCCAATCTTTTCTATAGGAATCCTGTTCTCCTTTGAAATGAATCTGAGAGCATCAACAGTGTTCCAGTGTCTTTTTGTTAAAAGATAAATTTTGTATCTGCCCGACGGTTTTATCTCAAGATTGATTTTTTCTCTCACAACAAAATCCTCTGGTACAACCTTAATCTTCAAGCTATTATCACCCTTTTAAATCCACAATTTTTCAAAAGTCTTATTGACACCTTATTTTATTATGATATCATTATATATTGTTGTCAACAAACTATTTTGCTGGAAGAAAAATTGGGTAACAATAAATCTTATGAGGAGGTGGTAGGAGTGGATGTATTAAAGGGTGCTGTTGATTTTGTACAGGACAAGACAAAGGTTGAAGTAAACCAAAGAGATATAGAAAAGATACTGTCAGCGCTGAACTCCACAAACCATTTTTGGGAAGTTATTTTCCTTTCACAAAAACCATTTGCTGTGGTAAGAGAAACAATCAACTATCTAATTTCAATAGATTTTGTTAAGACAGACGAATCGGGAAATTTGATATTAACAGAAAAAGGAAAAGAATTCATAAGCGCTAACAACATTCCTGTTGTAAAAAATTACACCTGTTCCTGTTGTGAAGGAAGAGGAATAGTTTTCTCTGAAATCAAAGATGCTTATGAAAAGTATAAAGAAATTGTTAAGACAAGACCTGATGCAATAGTTGAGTATGACCAGGGGTATGTCACAGAAGAAACAGCATACTCACGAATTGCGCTGATGATTAAAAAAGGAGACCTGGTTGGAAAAAGGCTAATAGTTTTTGGAGACGATGACCTTGTGTCAATAGCAGCAGCACTGACAAAACTTCCAAAAGAGGTCATAGTTTTAGAGATTGACAAACGTCTTGTTGACTTCATAAATCAGGCTGCAAAAGAACACAATTTAAACCTCAAAGCTATTGAATATGACTTTAGAAACAAACTTCCTGATGATTTTGTAAAAAGCTTTGACACATTTACAATAGATCCACCAGAGACAATTGAGGCTTTAGACCTTTGCTTTACAAGAACAATTTCAAGCTTAAAAGGTGCAGGCTGTGCAGGCTACTTTGGTCTTACAAATATCGAAGCTTCACTTACAAAATGGTATGAATTTCAAAAACTTCTTTTGAACAAGTTCAGCGCAGTTATAACAGACATTATTGAGAACTTCAACCATTATGTAAACTGGAACTATCTGTTGCCGTCGCTGGAAAGTAGCCTTGCTTTTGTAAATGTTCAGCCAAAGCTCAACTGGTACACATCAAGCATGTACAGGATTGAGCTTGTAAAGGACATAGATATCAAAAATGAGTATATCAACTGTGAGCTTTATATAGACAAAGAAGCAATCCTTTATAAAGAAAATTAATCCTTGCTCTTTTTCTCTTTTTTATGTTAAAATATTGTGTGGCTTTTTTAAGCTTCTGTTGAGAAAAGGGAGGGAAATCATAGATGGCAATGTGCGAAGTTTGCGGTAAAAAAGTTGCTTTTGGAAATAAGGTCAGCCACTCAAACAAGAAATCAAGAAGAACATGGAAGCCAAATGTAAAGAAAATAAAAGTTCTCCTGCAGAATGGTCAGAGAAAGAGAATATATGTCTGCACAAGCTGTATAAAGGCTGGCAAGGTTGTCCGTGCTTAAAAATAGAAAAGTTCAAGATAAGCAATCAAAGTTTATCTTGAACTTTTTTCTTTATTTATCATCACTTATTTTAAACAGCTTTTTTATTAACTTGCTCAAAAACCTTGGCATTTTAAACACCATGATTCTCATTTTACTTCCATCTCCCATCTTTCAAAAATAGATATATTCCTGCACCTATTAATAAGACTGCGATTATAAACGCCAAAAGCCATGGAGGCATCAGTAGCGATATCAGAATCCCTATACCAATGAGAAGTAGTGCAAGACCCAACCATTTTTTGTTTTTGTGCGAAAAATGCTTGCTCATACCATAAATATATTCTTTCAACAGCTGGTTTTATTCTATTATATTCATTTGAAAGTAGATGGGTGACAAAAAAAAGGGTGGAAACTTTTTTTTGTGTCCACCCTTTTGTATTTTTTCTCAATCCTTCAAAAACTCAACCGTTTTATCAAGTACTAGTCTTTCCCATTCATACTTGTTAAATGTATGGTCAGCACCTTCAATTTCAATAAACTCAGCCCTATCCCCTAAAATCTGTTTATATTTTCTTCCAACCTCGATGAGTACAGCTTGATCATTTGTACCGTGCAAAATCAAAACCTTACCAGGATATCTCTTTATTTCTTCAAAGAAATCATACTTTTGCAAATCGTGATAAAAATCCTGAGAAAGTAAAAGTCCTCCCAAGTCTATATATCCCTTTTCTTTGATGGTTGGATTTGTCTCAACAACATTTTTTGCAATCTCTTTCATATTACCTGCAGGCGCCCACAGAACCACCTTGTAAAGTTTTTCTTTATACTCACCAGCAAGATAAGAAGATATTGCACCGCCAAGCGAAAGTCCAACTATTGAAATCTTCTGCTTGTCAACAAAATCAAGAGAAAATAGATACTCTAAAATACAGCGTGCATCGTCAATCTCACGCGTAACAGTCATATCATAAAACTCTCCGTCTGACTCACCAGAACCCGCAAAGTCAAACCTCACGCTTGCAATCCCATGTTGTTCTAAAAGCCGCGAGAGTTTTACAAAGATAAAATGTGGTTCCATTTTGTTCCCTGTAAATCCGTGAAATATAGCAACAGCAGGAATTTTCCCCTCGTATTCATCAGGCATGTGCAAGTAACCTCTTAACACCTGACCTATTTTGTTTTTAATCTCAACATGTTTTTGCATTCAAAATCCCCCTTGTCTTTATATTGCTCTGCAGGTTTCTCCCTCAATAATTGAGTGCTGAACAATCAATCTTTTGTATGTCTTGTACGGCTCTTCAAGCTCTTTTATTAGCATTTCAGCAGCATAATATCCTAAATAAAATACATTGGTATTGACAGTGGTCAGCCTTGGTGAGGATAACTTCGAAAAAATGGATTCATTGAAGCCTATGACAGACACATCATACCCTACTTTTAAATCAAGTTCCCTGCATGCTCTAATTAGTGCATATGCAACAACCTCATCAATACAAACAATAGCTGTTGGCCTGTTAGGAAGCATCAACATCTGCTTTGCCTTTTCATACGAGCTTTGCTCATCAAACTCAGTAAACATAATATATTGGTTCTCAACTGGAATTTTGTATTTGGCAAGAGCACTTTTGTAACCCGAAAGCCTATCTTGAGTCAAAACAAGATTTTCCATTCCACCCAGAAAACCTATTCGAGTATGTCCAAGCCGAATTAGATACTCTGTTGCATCAAACGCAGCCTTTTTATTGTCGTTGTCAACCCAGTTTACATAGTCTTTGTCCTTGTCAGGCGACCCTATCAGCACAAAAGGAAATTTTAGATTTCGCAAGTATTTTATTGCATAGTCGTTTATACGTGACGTCAAAAGTATAAACCCATCAACTTTCTTGCTTTTTATCAGCCTCTCTAAACTCTCCTTTTCCTTTTCTGGAGGTACAATCGAAAGTACTATTTCATATTCAGTGTTGTTTATATAACTGCAGATACCAGAAACAACCTGGTCAAAAAATGTAGATGTTAACGCTTGCTCAAGCTTTCTTGGCATAAAAATGCCCACCGAATAAGCCTTCTTCATAACAAGACTTTTCGCACTTGCATTCGGAATATATCCAAGTTTTTCTATAGCTTCCATCACCCTCTTGGTGGTCTCAGGAGAAATCTTTGCTTTACCAGACAACACTCTTGATACCGTGGAAGGTGAAACACCTGCTTCTCTCGCTATGTCTTTAATTGTTACCATCTTACTCTCATCCCAACTTTTTTTGCATTTCTTTTCTTAAAGATTAATTTTAATAATACCAGATATTTGGAAAAATTGCAAATTATCCTGAAAAGTTTGATTAGTTTCAACTATCAGAAGATTTTATCTTAGGCAAAGTCATCTCAAGCACAAAATGATTATCCCCGGTTGAATATGTCAGCAGATATGTACCCTCAGGATAATATAGCGCAAATTTATTTTTGAGAATATTCATCACTTCTTCAATCTTCTCATAGTTCTTTATGACATCATTGTAATATATTCTTATATTCAGCATCCCTGATAATTCAAATATCGAAATCTGTATCACACTTTTAATTGGAAGCTGCCGCTGTGAACAACCAGTAAAGAGTTTTGCAATAAAACCCAGTGTCCCGTGAAGTACAAATATTTCCTTCAAACTATCGTCGTGAAAATTTACAACTATTTCAAAATTATTATTCAGTGAATAAACACAGCCAGAAAGAATTGTTTGAAACAACGTCACCTCATACCAAAGCGGAACAAATATACGATTTGAATACCCGCTTGCCTCTAAGGTATCTAAAAGTGATTTTGCAAGTCCCTCAATCTCCTTTTGCTCTTTTTCAGTTGCTATTGAATATATTAGCTGGATGTTTCTTATAAGTATCTCCTTATAGTCAGAAATAAATTGATTTTCAATTTTCTCTTGGTTTTTTAACAAATAAATTTTATTCTGTATTGAATGTATAGCATTCTCAAATTTTGTATTATTTTCGACGCTAATTTCAAAGTTATCTTCTAATACTCTTAAAATATCTTCTATTTTTTTAACCCGGGCACTAAATTCATTTATAATAGGTGAAATTCCAAAAATATATCCTGAAACTATAATCAAACTCAAACTTGTACAGATTAAAATCCATGAAATTGTATTATATGTATGAGTTTGAAACTGAATATACAAAGCCAGACCAAAAAATAGCAACAGTTCAGTAAATGTGACTATCCAATATACCTTGCTAAACTTTTCTCTCATAACCTTTTCACCAACTGCCAATTCCTTTCTTGTATTCTTTAAAATATATATCCATATTTTTGATGTATATGCGCAAAAAGTTAACTTTCTTAACAAAACTACCTGTATGTTAATTCAATTTTAATATTATTAAAGCCATATTAGCAACTACTTTTTAATTGTAAAATTTCACAAAAATTTAAACACAACTTTTATACTCTTTTCACTCCCCTTTGATGAGGCAACTTCAATGGCTTTTTGATAATCTTCAAGTTTAAAATAATGAGTAATTAATTTTTCATATGGAATTTTGTGCTGTTGAATAAGGCTCAGTGCAAGCTGATACGTAGACATCCTGTATTCATTTATATTTTCTGTACTGTAACAGTAAGCACCCTTGACATTCAGTTCTTTGAACCAAATTGGGGTCAGATCAACCTTTTCTATAACCGATGCAAGCCCTACAAGAATATAGCTTCCTCGCTGTTTTGTAAGCCACATACCATCTCTAATTGTCTTTTTTGACCCTACACAATCAAATACTTTGTCAAACCCACCAAGCAACACCTTATCACCAATCATTGGTCGAAAAACTTTGGCTTGGACTACCTTAGCAAGGTCATCTAAATACCCTTCCCTTGGCTTTACAACTCTGTTTGCACCAAACTCTAATGCCAGATCTGCTTGAAAATCATATTTTGCAATCACAGTAATATCTGCGTTGCTTCCAAGTTTTCTCAGGCTCCAGACAACCAAAAGACCAATTATACCAGCTCCATAAACCAAAATCTTTTCGCTATTCTTCGGAAAATTTCTTACAACAGGATGAAGTGCTGATGCTAATGGGTCGACAAGTATTGCCTCTTGGTCCTTAACAGTATCAGGGACCTTTATAACCTGCGACCTGTGCGCAACAAAATATTCTCCCCACGACCCTCCTGTTGTACTGCACGCTCCCATAATTGTACCAGGTGAAAGCTTTCCTTCTGTTATGTTAAGGCAGGTAGAAAACTCCTCTTCCTGACAGGACGGACATCTTGGAAGTTCGCGCGCATCACAATCAAGCACAGGGTCAACAATGACTCTGTCACCTATTTCAAACTCGGAAACAGCTTTGCCTTTTTCAACTATCACTCCAATATTCTCGTGCCCTATGACAAAAGGAAATGAAGCAAAAGGTGAGGTAGAAGGTGAATCATGTAAAAATATAAGATTCAAATCAGAACCGCAAATTCCTGCATATGTAGTTTTTATCTTTACATAGTTTTCTGAAGGAAGTTCAGGTTCAGGAATGTCCTTCAATTGAATACATGAAAATCTATTGTAAAAAAACTTCTTGGAGATTTTACCAAGCAAAAGAGTTCTTATGTACTTTGCAACATTTGCATCAAACACAACTGCTTTCATTCTTCAAATCTCCTTTCATTTTATTAAGAATTTATTAAGAATTTGTCTAAAAACTTTAAGAGGCTGCACTCTTTTTGTAGCAGCCCCTTCTTTAGATGAATCTACTAATGAATCTACTAATATTTAAATTATACCGTATTTTTTGCCCAAGTGTTCAAGAACATCTAATGTTCTGTCAAGATGCTCTTTTGTATGCCCAGCTGTAAGTGAAATTCTAATCCTTGAAAGCCTTCGCGGTACTGCAGGATAAAATACTGGATTTACATATATTCCTGCTTCATGAAGCTCTCTGCACATCTCTTTTACCTTATAATCATCTCCTATAATTATTGGGAAGATAGCTGTTTGCTGATTGCCAAGGTTAAAGCCGAGCTTTAAAAGGTTTTCCCTAAAATACCTGATGTTGTCCCAAAGTCTTTGACGAAGCTCTGGTTCTTCCTCAATAACATTTAACGCTTCAATTAAAGAAGCTGTTGCCTGGGGTGTTGGTGCTGTTGAGAACATATATGCTCTTGAATAAAAGTGCAGGTAGTTTACAAGCTCTTTATTGGTGGCGATAAATCCACCGACAGCGCCAAGTGCCTTGGATAAAGTCCCTGCAACTATATCAACCTTGCCTTCCACGTTGCAATGTTCAGGTGTTCCTCTTCCATTTTTGCCAATCACACCTGTAGCATGAGCCTCATCAACCATGACAAACGCGCCATAGGCATGTGCAATTTCAACAATCTGGTCAAGCGGAGCAATGTCACCATCCATTGAATACACACCATCAACTATTACAAGTTTTGTGTTGTACTTGTCTTTAACCTTCTTCAGAACTTTTTCAAGAGAATCCATGTTATTGTGTCTGAAAAACTCTATATTGGTGTTTCTACACCCATCAATTATGCTTGCGTGCACATACATGTCAAGTATAGCAACGTCCTTTTCATGCAAAATTGCTGAAATTGTCCCCAAATTTGAACCATAACCACTTGTGTAAATGAGAGCATCTTCGCACCCTTTAAACTTTGCAAGCTTTTTTTCAAGTTCCACATGAATGTCAAGTGTTCCACCAAGAAGTGGCACAGACCCTGCACCAGTTCCGTACTTTTTGACAGCTTCAATCCCTGCTTTAATTGTTCTTGGATGTTTTGTAAGGTTGAGATAATCGTTTGATGCAAGGTTTATCATCTCTTTAACCTGTCCTGTATAGTGGTCAATAATCTTCATAGTCGGACCTGACCCTGTGAGTGAAACTCTTCTGTATTGATAATGTCTTCTTCTGACATAGTCTTCTTTATATTCCCAGAACTCCTTTGCAAGCTCCATGATATTTTTATCTTCACTCTTCATAAAATCTGCAAGCGAAAATTTTGTTGTATCAATCATACTTTTCAACCTCCCTTTGAACACATTTTTGTGCACATGTATAGTCTAAAAAAAGAACTTACTTAAAAATGGGATTTCCGCTACTGTCAATGTCAAGATGAAGAGCAGCAAAGTCTTTACCAAGTCCTGGCATTGCTATAATATCACCACACATTACAACTATAAAACCAGCTCCATTTTTTATCTCTATATCTGTAACATTTAGAACAAAATCCTTTGGTCTTCCAAGCGCTTTCGGATCATCAGAAAGCGAATACTGAGTTTTTGACATACAAATTGGAAAATGTTCAATCTTGAGATTCTTTATAAGCTCAAGTTTTGACAAAGCTACTTTTGAGAACTGTACATCTTTTGCACCATATATGATTGTTGCAACTTTTTTAATTTTCTCTTCAATAGAATCACTATCCTGGTAAACAAAGTTTACCTTTTTCCTTTTATTACTCACCTCTATAACCTTTTCAGCAAGATCAAGCACACCTTCTGAACCGTCAGCATACGCAGTAGATACTGAAAATTCCACACCTTTTTGCTCGCAAAAAGACTTTATAGCTTCAATCTCTTCTTCTGTATCATCCGGAAATTTATTTAAAGTTACCACTGTCTCAAGCCCCATGATTTTAAGATTTTCAATGTGCTTTTCTAAATTCTCAAGCCCTTTTTGAATAAAGCTTGCACAGCTTTGCAAATTGTTATTTTCTTCAATCTTTGCATGATGTTTCAGCGCTTTTACTGTCACCACCAACACAGCAGCTTGCGGGTATATCCCAGATTTTCTTGCAACAATATTAATAAATTTTTCTGCTCCCAAATCAGAACCAAAACCTGCCTCAACAACAACATAATCAGAAAGTTTTTGAGCAATTCTTGTTGCAACAATGCTGTTTGTTCCATGCGCAATATTTGCAAAAGGACCACCATGAACTATCGCTGCAGTATTTTCAGACGTTTGAACAAGATTTGGCTTTAATGCATCTTTCAGCAAAAGTGCCATACTACCTTGGACATTTAAATCCTTTGCATATACAGGCTTTTTATCATAGGTAAAACCTACCAAGATATTCCCAAGTTTCTCTTTTAACTCTTCATAATTCATTGAAAGGCACAGAATTGCCATCACTTCAGAAGCAACAGAGATCACAAAACCATCTTCTCTTATAGCACCCTTCTGGTCATTCGAAAGCCCAACTATGATGTGCCGAAGACTTCTATCATTCATATCTATTGCTCTTTTTATGGTTATAGATTTTGGATTTATTCCAAGACTATTTCCATGATAAATGTGGTTGTCAATAGCAGCGCAAAGAAGATTGTTTGCAGAGGTCACAGCATGAATATCTCCTGTAAAGTGAAGATTTATATCAATTGAGGGCAAAATCTCACAAGCACCGCCACCTGTTGCCCCACCTTTCAAACCTAAAAACGGTCCTAAGGAAGGTTCTCTTAAAGTAACAATAGACTTAAACCCCAGCCTGTTTATTGCCATAGAAAGACCAATCGCAGTTGTTGTCTTCCCCTCCCCAAAAGGTGTTGGGTTAATAGATGTCACCAGAATAACTTTTCCATCTTCTTTGTCTGCTCTTTTGTTGAGCACATCTAAACTGATTTTTGCCTTGTACTTTCCATAAAGCTCAATGTCATCATCGTCAAGTCCTATTTTCTCTGCAATTTTGGATATAGGCTCAAGGGTGGTCTGCTGCACTCTTGATATGCTTTTCATAGGTATTTCACCTTACCTTTTGATAGGTTTTGTTTAAAAATCTTTCACGGTCCACAATAAACCTTTCGTGAATACCTTCTCCAATCTTTTCAAAGCTGTCATATGCTTCAACCTTAAATGTCAGTTTTCTGTCTTCAATGGAAATCAACTGAGCAACTGCTTTTACTTTCATTCCCTTTGGGGTTGGTGCTAAGTGCAAAACATCTACTTTGCTTCCAACCGTGGTATAACCTTCTTCCAAGTAGCTCTCTACACAGAGAAGTGCCGCCTTTTCCATCAGCGCTATCATTGACGGAGTTGCAAAGACATCCAAAAGTCCGCTTTGAAAATGAGAAGCAAGCATGCTATCACTTACCACTTCCTCAATCTCAAATCTGAGTCCAACTTGAAGTTCAGGTTTTTTCAAATTGATTGCACCTCCTGTGCTTTTGTGATGCCATTTAAAACATGCTGCTTTGGTGCACAATTTTGTTCACAATATACGCTTTAATAAATATATTACTTCTATTTTGTGGAATTGTCAATTATAATATGAAAAAGTTTGACTTGAAAATGCTGATAAGATGAATTATAATTGATTGTGCAAAATAAAAAGGTGGAGAGATGGCCGAGTGGTCGAAGGCACACGACTCGAAATCGTGCGCACCCCCAAAAAGGGTGCCGTGGGTTCGAATCCCACTCTCTCCGCCATTTTTATTTTTAAGGAGCTGAACATAATGATTGTCCAAATTTTGGCTGTGTCGATTATTGCAGGTTTTATTGGTTCTCTTCTGGGAATTGGTGGTGGGCTTATTATAATCCCATTTTTATCAATTGTTTTTAAGTTTAATATGCATCAGGCTGCAGCAGCTGGGCTTGTATCAGTCATTGCAACATCGTCTGGAGCTGCGTCGGCATTTGTCAAAGATAGACTTACTCATCTTAGAATAGGAATGTTCTTGCAGCTTGCAACAGTTATCGGCGGTGTACTTGGGGCAATCTTGAGTGGTATTTTGCCTACGAAAATTTTATCGCTCATATTTGGAATTCTTCTTCTATACAATTCATTTTTAATGATAAAAAATAGAAAATCAGATGAAAAGATACAACCTGCCACCTTGCAAATATCCAAATGGTCAAGGAAATTAAAACTTTATGGAAGTTATTTTGACAAGATTCAAAATAAACAGATAGAATATAGCGCACAAAATATTACAGGCGGCTTTCTGATGATGACATTGGCAGGGATTTTATCAGGTCTTTTGGGTATTGGCAGTGGTATATTTAAAGTTCTGGCACTTGACACAATAATGAAGCTTCCTTTTAAAGTTTCAACAGCAACAAGTAATTTTATGATGGGTGTGACTGCACTTGCAAGCATAAGCATATATATTGCAAGAGGAGATATTGTGTTTAACTTATGTGGCGCCGTTGCAGTAGGTGTTCTTATTGGCTCTACAATTGGTGCACGTGTTATGCCTTACATAAAATCAAGATATCTTAAAATTGCATTTGCTTTGATTTTAATTTATACAGCTGTTGAAATGATTAGAAAGGGGCTGTTTTAAATTGGATAATAAGAAAACAATGATTTTAGAAGATATTATAAGTTTAGTTTTAAGAGCTGGAGTATTTCTGAGCATATTTGTTATATGCATAGGGCTTTTTTTGCATATCTTTTTTAATCTTGCTGTAGGGAGTTTGATTATAAAGATAGGACTGTATATACTTTTTTTAACTCCTTTTGCACGACTTGTTGTTTCTTTATTTATGTTTTTAATTGAGAAAGACTTGATATACTTTTTTATAACGCTTGCTATAATTGTAATTATAATTATAAGCAACTTTATTGCACAGACAAAAATTTGAACTATTTATTAAAACTATAAAACCACGGGACTTTTTATTTTTCCCGTGGTTTTACTTATTTTGGAATAAAATAAATTCAGTAGTTGCAAACAAGAAGTATAGCTATTTTATCTTATTAAAAGTTTTTTGTTAAACACATTTTTAAGTGTCATAAATAAATTATATATCCACACAATACATAAAACCCAGACAATAGACTTTGCAAGAAAGTTTAAAAACCAAAAATTATAAGTTAAGTTTACTTTAAAAGTTGCAAGTGCAAATATCCCAACAGGAAATACATATGCCCAGTATGCAAGACTAAATGGAGTTTTCAAATTTTTCAACAGTAAGATAAAAAGTGTTATTAATATCCAAAATCCAAATCCCCAGAACGCTGTTACCACCATGTTTATTAAACCAAGTAAAACTGAATCATTCATTATCCCTGTGAGTTTGAGGCTCTGAACAAAACCTTTCAAAACGACAATCGTAGCACCTACAGGTGCAAGAAAGATAAACATGGTTGGAAAATGTCCTTTTTCAACAGGTTCATGCAAAATAAATCTGCCTTTGATTATTGGCAGATAACTCAAAAACAACATAAATCCTATTCCAAACATAGCTAAGTTAATAAAAGCTATTACACTTTTCTGATTTCCATCTATCAAATTTCTGCTTATAATCTCATTTCCAAGTATTGGTGCAATCAAATTTCCAACAGGCGGCATAAAATATGCAAAGTTTAAAACTGAGTTTGGTATTTCTTTTTTAGAAAGATGCACTAAAAATGTTATTACAGAAAATATTATCATTAGAAAACTTCCTAAGTAATAAGAAAACTTTACGAAAGAAGCCGAAAAATTGTTTCCAAAATACTGTTGATTAATCAAAATGTTCAGCCCTACAATCAAAAGAGAAATAGGCATTGTAGCAAAATAATTTGACAAAAGAGGATTGGTTAAATCTTTTTTTACATCTTCAAAACTTACAAACCATCTTACAAACCAGATCAAAAATATCATTACAAAAAATATAATGTTAATCAAGGTAAAGACATAAGACAGAAAGTTCTGCCCTTCAGCTTTAAAAAGATTTACCATTATTCCAGTACCCATACAAACAACAAACCATGATGGATAAAAACTTTTGATGATATTTTTCATTGTTTTTCCACCTTTCATAATTGTATAAGAATATAATTATATTATAATACATGAGTCAATAAATTTCAAATTAAAATTTTCAAACAGTAAAAAGAGTATTATAATTTTTTTGGGACAATAAACAAACCTCCCGTTTAAAACATCTTTTATATGAAGGGATGATCAATAATGATACCTCTTTGGGAAAAACAAAATGATATTCCTTTTTTTGACTCTGAAAACCCTTTTGAACCCCATCTTGTGCCTTACATACTTGAAAGTGGCAAAAAGCTACCTTGTATAATTGTATTTCCCGGTGGCGGGTACACACACAGAGCACAGCATGAAGCAGAACCCGTTTGTCTTTGGCTAAACTCAATCGGAATTTCAGCATTTGCATTAAACTACAGAGTACATCCTTACAAACACCCTGCTCCTCTTTTAGATGCCAAAAGAGCAATTAGACTTGTAAGATACTTTTCTAAAAAATGGAATATTGATCCAAATAGAATTGGTGTTTTGGGTTTTTCTGCGGGTGGACACTTAGCGTCTTTGGTTGGTACACATTTTGACGGCGGTGACAAGAAAAACAATGACCCTGTTGAAAGAATTTCCTGTAGACCCGACTGTATGGTATTATGCTACCCTGTGATAAGCCTTGCTGAATTTGCCCATGAAGGCAGCAAAAAAGCTCTACTTGGTGAAAACCCCGACCCAGCGTTGGTGTGGGCACTTTCATCACACAACATGGTTTCAAGCAAAACACCACCAACATTCTTGTGGCATACAAGCGATGATAGTAGCGTCCCTGTCGAAAACTCTCTCTTGTTTTCAATGGCTCTAAAAAAACATGGGGTACCATTTGAACTTCACATCTTTCCTCATGGAAGACACGGGCTTGGTCTTGCCACTGATACCCTATATGTCAAAGATTGGACAAAGCTTTGCGAAAAATGGTTTGAAAGTATAGGGTTTATAAGATATAATGTTTGATAGTAAAATGCATTTTCAACTTTAAAAGAAAGGGATTGCAAATGCTTCTTAGAAAAGAAGGAAGAAAAAGAGAACAGAAGAAGATAATAAAAGAAAACAAACTTTTAGAGGCTGCATACAATCTTTTTATTGAAAAGGGAATAACAGCTACTGCAATAGATGAAATAGTAAAGAAAGCTGGCGTTGCAAAAGGAACTTTTTATCTTTATTTCAAGGACAAAGAGGATATCTTGGAAAAGTTAATTCTCAAAAAAAGCAGCGAGATTGTCAAAAAAGCATTGCAGGAAGTCTCAAGCAAAGAATTTCCTTCGCCTGTTGACAAATTCTTGTTTTTTCTTGAGTATATTATAGATTATCTTAGCAAAAACAGAATGTTATTTAGATTCTTAAAAAAGGATTTTTCATGGGTGTTTTATAAAAAGATTACCGAAAATGACCAGCTTGTTGAAATCAAAAAAGCAAAAGAGATGTTTTTGAAAAACCTCAATACAAACTATTCTCAAGAAGAACTTGAAATGGTAATATTCATGATACTTGAGCTTGTAAGCTCACTCACTTACTCGAGCATTGTCAACAGTGAACCTGCTCCAATCGAAAAGGTAAAACCCCTTCTTCTGTTCACAATTCGAAAAATTCTTGAAAATTGAATTTCACAATTTTTTAATTTCATTTCACAATCTTTTCACAATTTGTTCACACACCATCTCTTTTTTTGCCTTATAATAGATATTACAAAAACTGCACAGAAGGAGCTTGATTGACAGTAATGGACACAGCCTTGATTTCAAATGAGATAAAGACTATAAAATCAATGTTTGCACTTGGCACAGACATTCATTTTGTTTTTTATCAGCCAAACTTTGAATGTGCATTTGACAGAGCTCATAATTTTATTTTAGATATGGAAAATAAGTTGTCAGTTTTCAGACCAAAAAGCTTGGTATCAAAATTAAATAGATATGGAAGTTATATCCCCATAAAGGTTTGTCCTGAGGTTTATAATCTCATAAAAAAATCGCTTGAATACAGCAAATTTTCAGAAGGCTATTTTGACACAACAATAAAAAGACTTATGGACCTGTGGAAAGAAGCAAAACAAAAAAACCAAATGCCGTCAAAAGAAGAAGTAGAACTTGCTCTTACTTTTTCAGGCTCAGAAAATGTACAGCTTTTACAAAACTACAAAGTAAAGCTCAAAAACAAAGTCAAGCTTGACTTTGGAGCTATTGCCAAAGGCTTTCTTGCAGACAAAATACGTGAGATTTTTGAACAGGAAGGTATAAATTCAGCAATTGTCGACCTTGGCGGGCACATACTGACAGTTGGGAAAAAACACGATGAGAGCCTTTGGAAGGTGGGAATTCGGCATCCTTTTAAAACAAGAGAAGATGTGCTGGGTTTTTTAGAGCTTGGTAGTACTTCAGTTGTAACCTCAGCAAGTTATGAAAGGTATTTTACAATTGATGGCAAAAAACTTTCACATATAATCAATCCAAAAACAGGATTTCCTGCAAAAGATGACATCGCAAGTATAACCGTTGTTGACACAAACTCGACATTTGCAGATGCGATGTCAACTGCCCTTTTTGCTATGGGATTTAAAAAGGCCATAAGCTTCATACAGGACAGCAAAACTATTGAAGCAGTGGTTGCTACTTCTTTTCGAGAAATATATATAACACCAGGGCTTGCACAAAAGTTTACCCTGTGCGACAGCTCATTTAGAGTTATCAAGACAAATGAGGTGATTGTTCTGTGACAAAAAAAGTAATGCCAACACAAATACTAAGGTTTTTCATCCAGCTTATTTCACTTATTTTCTTTCCTCTTTCTTTTGCAATGCTTATATCTCAAATAAAAAGCCTTTATTTAGCCTTTTTGGGCAAGGAAAACTTTCAATTTAATCAGAACTTTATAATGCTTATTGTAACCCTGATTATCACAATCTTTTTGGGAAGGTTTTTTTGCGGCTGGGTATGTGCATTCGGGAGCATTTTGGAATGGATACATTTTTTGGCCAAGAAAATCTTTAAAAAGACATTTGAAATGCCTAAAAAATTAGATAGCTTTCTTAAAATGATAAAATACCTTGTGCTTGTGTATCTCATTGTGATTGTGTGGACGTTTGGAAAAACTTTTTATGCTGACCCCTGGGATGCCTTTGACAACCTGCTATCTTTGAATTTTGATATAAAGACATACTTGCCAAGCTTTGTATTTTTTGTGTTTGTATTAATCTTGAGCCTTTTTGTAAACAGAGCCCATTGCAGATACTTCTGCCCACTTGGTGCAATCTTCAATATAATCTCCAGAGCAAAACTTTTATTTGTCAAAAAGGCAGACAAAAACTGTGGAAAGTGCAGCATATGTAGTAGCACGTGCCCAATGGGAATAGATATGAATAATGTTGAAAATTACAAAGGTGAGTGCATAGCGTGTGTAAAATGCGTTGAAAGCTGTCCAAGGTTAAATATTGAGCTGAACATCGCAAAGACCAAAATAGACCCACGGTATACCTCTGCCGCAGCCATTGCAGGCATGTTTTCAGTTGCAAGCTTTTTTGCTACTGCTTTTTCTATTGAACCATTGAACCAAAAATTTTCATCTTCAAAACCTTCAACAACTTTTTCACAAAGTATCCAATCTGAAAATAACTCGGGCTTGCAAGAAAATCAAACTGAATCAGAAAATACAAGCCTTGTTACACAAAATTCTCAGGAAACTACCACACAAAAATCTGCCTCTAAAATTTACAAAGATGGAACATATACAGGCGAAGGTTTTGGATACAGACCAGGGCTTGTTGTTCAGGTTACAATCAAAAACGATAAAATTACAGATATTCAAATAATCTCTCATCACGAAACACCAAGCTTTGCACAGCTGCCATTTGAGATTATTCCTAAAGAGATAATAGAGTCTCAGTCAACAAATGTTGATATTATCTCTGGTGCAACAAGGACCTCTTATGGTATTATCATGGCAGTAGAAGATGCGCTCAGTAAGGCAAAGATTGAAAATACTGAATCGGCACAAAATTAAAAAGCACACGGGCTGCTCAAAATTAAGAGGGTTTAGCAGCCCATTTTTTGTTGTTTTTTATCTTTTAACACACCCACGGCCGTTCAAATTTTTCCATGCTCAGTAAATACTCTGCAAAACTTCGCTGTTTAAACTCAATGTTATCAATCCGCAAAACAGGGAAAATGCCTGCTATACTGCTTGTAATAAAACATTCATCCATATTCTTAATATCTTCTATTTTCAAATAAGCCTTTTTTACCATGTACCCTAACTCCTCTGATACCCGTATCACATGTTTTCTGACAATGCCAGGAAGCAGACCGCACAAAATGTGAGGGGTATAAATCACTTTATCTTTTCTAAAAAAAATGTTAGCAAACGCTGCCTCGCATATAAAACCATCTTGATTGAGAAAAAGACAGCTGTCAAATCCTTTTCTCTTGGCACTTTTTTCTTCAATTAAATTGACACCTATATTGGTAGTTTTTATATAGTTGAGTATATTAGCTTTATCCTTTCTTGTCCGTGCGATTTTTAGCTCAAAACCTTTTTGGAAAAGAGCTTTGCTATACCTTACTTCCTTTAGTTCTAAAATCAAATTGCCATCAAGACATAAAATTCTTACCCCACCATAATCTTTCCCATAGCAGGCTATATACCTCTCTAAGGTTTCCTTGAACTTTTCAAATCCTAAATCAAATCCAAGCCCAAGTATCCAAAAAGCCCTTTTAAATCTCATGAAATGGTCATACAAAAAATGTGCACCCTTTTTATCAAAATAGATTGTCTCAAAAGGAAACAAACCAAAGCCATATGAATGGAAAAACTTTTCCAAATTTTGAACCTCCTTTTCAAGCACCTGCAAAATGGTTTATCCCCAAAATTTCAAAAAACGGTCTCCCTTTGTAGATTGTCTCCCACCACTCATCCTCTTCTTGAGAGTCCCATACAATACCGCCGCCAACACTAAAGTATGCCGTGTCACCTTCTACAACAAGCGTTCTGATTGCAATGTTAAAATCCATGTTGAAATTGTTTGAGATATAACCAATAGAGCCGCAGTATATTCCTCGCGGACACTTCTCAAGCTCCTCTATAATCTTTATAGCATTTAGCTTTGGTGCACCTGTTATTGAACCGCCAGGAAAGGTTGCTTCAATTATCCTTTTCAAATCTACACCGTTTAAAAGATTTCCCTTTATTGTTGAGACAAGATGAAAAACTGTTGAATATTCCTCAACATCAAAGAGTTTTTCAACTTCAATTGACTCTGGAATACATATCTTGGCAAAATCATTTCTCTCAAGGTCAACAATCATCAAAAGCTCTGACCTGCACTTTATATTGTTATATAATTCATCTTTCAAAGCTCTGTCTTCTTCTGGTGTTTTCCCGCGCTTAGATGTACCTTTTATGGGTTTGGTTATTATAGTATCCCCTCTTTTTCTCAAAAAAAGTTCAGGCGACGTTGATATTATTGATGCTTGTGGAAACTTTATATACGCATGGTAACAGCCATAGTTTCTTTTTCTGAGGTCAAAATACAAAAAGTCAGGATCAAATACGCCTTTTACAAAAAAGCGCTGTGAAAGGTTTACCTGGTAAACATCACCTTCGTAAATATAGTCCTTTATTCTTTTCACTGCCTGCATGTATTCTGACTTTTCAAAGTTGCACCAAGCTCTTTCAACCTCAGACTTTTTAAAGCTTGGCAGAGCAAGGTTTTCACTTTTTAGTATTATTTCAAATTCCCTTGCCAAGGCTTTGGATGTAAAAGAAGCATATGTCCTTTTTTCAAAGTGGTCAATGACTATAAAATCTTCAAAATATCCAAAATATGCTTTGGGTACATAAGAGGTATCTTTTTTCCTTTCAACTTCAAAAAGGTCAACACCAAAGTTATAAGAAAAGTATCCTGCAAAGCCACCATTGAAGACAAAGCCAGAAGGGTTAAATTTTTCTGTTACTTTATTTGAAAGTTGGTTTAAATATTCAAAAACATTATCGTCTTCACTCAATATATAAACTTCCTTGGGCTTTAAAAACAAAAAAGAATATCTCCCATACTTTCTACTCAGCATACTGCTCTCAAGCAAAACTGAAAAATCGGTTTTCAAATGACAAAAAATCAAAAATGGGTCAGGTACTATGTTATAAACTAAAATCTGCACTCTTAATTCTCACCCTTTTAAAAAATTTTTAAGCATCAAAAGTCCATGCTGAGTTGCAATTGATTCAGGATGAAACTGAACACCCTCTATTTTAAACCTTTTGTGTCTTATACCCATAACCTCTCCCTCTTGCGATGTTGCTGTGACGGTAAGTTGTAGAGTGTCAATATCATCTATTACAAGAGAGTGGTATCGCACAACGCGCAGAGGATTTTTGAGGTTTTCAAATATTCCTTTTTGGTCATGAAATATTGTATCTACAATCCCGTGCATAGGTCTTTTTGCTTTTTTTAGTTTTGCTCCAAAGAACATGCCAATTGCTTGATGTCCAAGACATACACCAAGAATATTTTTTGACTCTTTAAACCTATCTATGATTTCAAACAAAATCCTATCATCAAAAGGTCTTCCCGGTCCAGGAGAAAGAACAATGTGACTCGGGTTTAACTTGTAAATATCTTCTATAGTAAGCTTGTCACGGTTTATCACAGTAGTATCCGTCTTCAGTCTCAAAAAATAGTTGTAGAGATTATACGTAAACGAATCAAAATTGTCAACAATCAAGACCTTCATTGTAAAAAACACCTTCCTTAGTTTGCTAGAGACTATTTTTGATAGTATCTCTTGTGATACTTTATATCAAAAAAGTGCATTCTTGTATTCTTGAGCTTTTCATTATTATACTATAACTTGCAAAGACACATATCAACATTTTACAACATTCTGTTAAAATTGAGCTATTCACAAATATCAAAAAAGGATTATAATTTTACTTACCTGAAAATTTTGAAAGGAGTTGAAAAGGTAAAATGGCAAAATCAAAGGTGTATTTTACAGATTTTAAAACTAAACCCGGGTATAATATGCTTGATAAGCTCGAAAACCTTGTAAAAAAAGCAGGGATTGAAACAATCGATTTTAAAAACAAGTTTGTTGCTATCAAAGTCCATTTTGGTGAACCTGGAAATCTTGCTTATATAAGACCAAACTATGTTGCAAGGATTGTAAAACTCATTAAAAATCTTGGTGGTAAACCTTTTGTCACAGATGCTAACACTCTCTACACTGGAAGAAGAAGCAACGCTTTGGACCACTTAGAAGCAGCTTACGAAAATGGGTTTAACCCGCTTGTGCTTGGCTGCCATGTAATCATTGCAGATGGTCTGAAAGGGACAGAGTACAGAGAGATTGAGGTAAACCTCAAACACACACAAAAAGCAAAGATTGGTTCTGCCATTGCGGATGCTGACATTATAATCTCAATGAACCACTTCAAAGGTCATGAAATGACTGGTTTTGGCGGTGCTATAAAAAACATTGGTATGGGTTCTGGTTCGCGCGGTGGAAAACTTTTTATGCACTCATCTTCAAAGCCGGTTATAAAGGTTTCAAAATGTGTCGGGTGTGGAATGTGTGTAAAAAGCTGCGCACAGCTTGCTATTACGCTCAATGAGAAAAAGAAGGCTGCTATTGATTATGAAAAGTGTGTTGGGTGTGGTCAGTGCGTTGCTGTGTGCCAGTTTGGCGCAGCGACTGTCAAGTGGGATGAGGCAGCATCAATTGCAAGTGAGAAGATTGCTGAGTATACTTATGCAGTGCTCAAAGACAAGCCTAATTTTCATATAAATTTTATAATGAACATCTCTCCTGACTGCGACTGCTGGTCACACAACGATATTCCTGTTGCACCTGACATTGGCATTGCAGCATCGTTTGACCCTGTTGCGCTTGACAAGGCATGTGTTGACCTTGTAAATAGCTCTGCATTCACACCAGCTGGGTCTGTGTTTGAAAAGGCAAAGCACATTGAGGTTGATGGCAAGATTGACAGGTTCAAAAGTGTACATCCTGACACAGACTGGAGAGTAGCATTAAAACATGCTCAAGAGATTGGACTTGGAAGTTTGGAATATGAACTGATCAAAGTTTAAATTGCACAATAAATTTAGGGGCTGTCCAAAAAATAGGTGGAGAGCCCCTTTCATATAATATTTTCTATTATCTCAAATTTGCTATACATTTATTTTTCAGTAATAGAGAATATATATCAATACTATTCAATGGACTATCCTTACCTGTTTCAAAACAAACAAGATGAATATAATATTCTTTACCAGCTTGCCAAATACTTACGGCTACGTTTTCAGGAATTTGACCTGGCAAAAACTCTATACGCTTTATGGCATTATTGCCATAATAAATTTTGTGATATTCAGCTTCAAAAAGAGGATCCTCATCAGCCTTAAATCGTCTCACAGCACTCTATCTCATCCATCCAATAACTGCTAATTTATTAGAAGAAGATGGTGTAAAATATCCAACCTTCCAAAATCCAAATTTGTTTTTAACTAAATAAACAAGCACAATATCATTCTTTTTCGAATTTGTTTTTATGATTTTAATTTCATTACCATTATCATCAAAACTCCTCGCTAATGTTTGTATGTTAGCAAAATTGAACCCTGCTCTCCAAAGCGTAATTGAAAAACTTCCCTTTACGATAGCAATAAACACAAACACCAAAATCAATATCGCTAATATAGCTATATAAAATTTTTTCATTTCATTTTTTCCCACCTTTTTAATGAACAAGTATTTTGTTATTTTTGTACCTTTATATTGTAATAGTAACATTTAAAATAAAAGAAATCAAGAGTTGTTTCTCTTCTTTCTGAATATTAATTCTAAATCTCTTGTTTATTATCTTTTTCTTTGGTATCATAATGGTATCATAATACTTATAACAAAGCTGAATTCCTGTGGTAATATCCACAGGATAGGGGGGACCCACTTTTTTGGGGTGAATCAAGGCATCTTGCCTTGTAGGGCAAATATCCCTTTCTGCCCGAACCCGTCAGCTAACCCCCGAAGCTTTGAAAGGGAGGTGATTGTTTTATGAATGTTAAGTTCAATCAAAAAACTCACATTCTCGAGATTGAGTATCAGTTCAGAGATGTTGAAGAACCAAATCTTTTCAGGAACATCTACCCTTACAATGAGGTACCAAGGCTTGTTTTCAACCACAGAATTGTGCCAATGAATGTTCCTGAGCGGCTTTACATCACAGACACAACCTTCAGAGACGGTCAGCAGTCGCGCTCGCCTTACACTATTGAACAAATCTGTAGAATTTATGACTACTTGCATGAGCTTGACAATGGAAGCGGTGTTATTCTTCACACAGAGTTTTTTGTCTACTCAAAGCAGGACAAGGAAGCAGTTTTAAAGTGTTTAGAAAAAGGATATGATTTTCCAAAGGTGACTGCCTGGATTCGCGCAAAAAAGGAGGACTTTGAAATTGTAAAAAGCCTTGGTATCAAGGAAACAGGAATACTTGTCTCATGTTCTGACTATCACATTTTCAAGAAACTAAGGATGACACGCAGTCAGGCATTGAAACAGTACTTAGAAATTGTATCGGCAGCTTTAGAGGCAGGAATAATTCCAAGATGCCATTTTGAAGACATTACAAGAGCTGATTTTTACGGTTTTGTCCTTCCATTTATAAATGAGCTCATGAAACTTTCAAAAGAGGCAAATATGCCTGTTAAAATCAGAGCTTGCGACACCTTAGGGCTTGGCTCACCCATCCCCGGTGTTGCTCTGCCAAGAAGTGTTCCGCAGATAATCTATGGAATCGTAAACTATGGTGAAGTGCCTTCTGAGTGGCTTGAGTGGCATGGTCACAACGATTTTTATAAGGCTGTGATAAACTCTACAATGGCATGGCTTTATGGTGCTTCAATGGTAAACACATCGCTTTTAGGAATAGGTGAGCGGACAGGCAACACTCCATTAGAAGCAATGGTAATGGAATACATTCAGATAAGAGGGTCAGCAGATGGCATGAATGTTGCTGTCATCTCTGAGATTGCAGATTATTTCAAAAAAGAGATTGGATATGAGATCCCACCAATGACACCGTTTGTTGGTGACAACTTTAACGCAACACGAGCTGGAATTCATGCAGATGGACTTATGAAGGATGAGGAAATATATAACATCTTTGATACAGGAAAAATCTTAGGTAGACCTCCAAAGGTCATAATTGATGCCTACTCAGGCATTGCTGGAATTGTTATTTGGATAAACAGGTACTTCAAAGATAGCGGCATTGACGTACAGGTTGATAAAAAAGACCCAAGAGTTCAGAAGGTCAAAGAGTGGGTAGACAATCAATATGAAAATGGAAGAAATACATCTATAAGTGATGATGAGTTAAAAGAGGTTGTAAAAGAGGTATTTGGAATATAATTTTATAACAAAAAAGGGCTGAAGGGAAAAGCTCAAAAAAGTTTTTTATCCTTTCAGCCCTTTTAATTTTGTCTTGTGCTGGGGGTAAGCATTGCTTACTTTTGTCCATACTTTGTCATATACCTTTCGTGCGCTCTTTTTACCTCTTCAGGTGGAATTTCTATAGGCTCTCCCATCATCTTTGCAATAAATACAGTTTTTGCTACATCTTCAACCATCACAGCAGCCTTGACTGCCTCATCAACATTCCTTCCTATTGTAAATACTCCATGGTTTTGAAGAAGAATTGCAGGGCTTGAACCTATATACTCAACTATCACCTTGCCAATGTCTTCACCACCAATTTGAGCGTATGGTCCGCAAGGAATCTCACAGCCAAACTCATCAGCAATTGCTGTCAAATACACTTTTATTGGCTGGCCAAGCGCTGCAAATGCTGTTGCATAGTTAGAATGTGTATGGACAACAGCATTTATGTGTGGCATGTGTTTGTATACATAAAGATGTGTGAGAGTGTCTGTTGATGGCTTTAAACTTCCTTCAACAACGTTCCCGTCCATGTCAACCACAACCATCTTATCAGGTGTCAGTTCGTCGTACATAACACCGGATGGTTTTATGACCACAAGGTTTGTCTCAGGGTCACGCGCCGAGACATTCCCAGATGTCCATGTAACAAGGCCAAATTTTGGAAGATAAAGATTGTATTTGCAAACAAGCTCTTTTAAACTCTCAAGCATTTTCAAAATCCTCCTTTTGTTGAATTTCTGAAGATTATCTCACATTCGATCTCTGCTTTGACACCACTTCTGCTCTTCTTTATCATGGCAACTGCTGTCTTTGCGGCCATCTCACCAAGTTTTTCTTTTGGGTGCTCAACTGTTGTAAGCTTTATATCTGTCAGTGTAGAAAGAAGTGAGTTGTCATATCCAGTAACTGATATATCCTGAGGAATTCTAAATCCCATTTCCTTTAGCTTTACACAAAGAGGAAGAGCAATTTTGTCGTTATAGCAAACGGCCGCATCAAATTTCTCTCTTGATATGACTTCAGCTGCTCTGTTATGTACAAAATTATACTCCTCACTTGTAAAAAAGATTGCATCAAACTCTGCCTGTGCCTCCCTGCATGCTTTCTCAAAACCATTGTATCTTTTTATCCCCTGCAAATCGTCGCCTTTGAAAATGCCAAGAAGCTTTTTGCAACCGCTTTTTATGAGGCTGCATGTAAGCCTGTAAACAGCTTCCTGGTCTTTGGTTATTATATAGTTTTGAGCAATGCCTTCTAAAATAGTGTTGATGAAAATTATAGGAATGTCTTTTTGTATGAGTTTTTTGTAAAGCTCTTGATTTTTGGAAGGCAAGGCGCTTTTTGTAGGTTCTATTATGACAGCGTCTATGTTTGGGTTGTTTATTATGCTCTCCAAGTGATACCTCTCAAATTCATAGCTGTTGTCTGTCGAAAACAGCAAAAGTCCGTACCCTTCATGTGCTATCACCTTTTCAATTCCTCTTATAATCAGGGGAAAGATGTAGTCTGATATAAATGTTGTCAGAACAGCAATACATTTAGAGCTGTCTGCAGTTTTCTTTGCAACAAACGTGCCTTTACCTTTTTGTGATACCAAAAGCCCTTCAAATTCAAGCTCCATTATAGCTCTTCTTACTGTGTGTCGCGAAACTTTGAACTTTCGTGACAGCATATTCTCAGAGTAAATCTTTTCGCCTTCTTTGAACTTACCAGAACTAATTCCTTCAATAATGAAATCTTTTATAATCTCATATTTGCTTTTGCTCATTTTATCATCATCTTGTCCATACAAGTTTATTTTTATCATACCACTTAAAAATTTTTAAATCAATACCATTATTTAACTCGCAGGCCACCCTTCAAAAGCTCTGAACGCTTTTTAAAAGGGCAGCCTATTTTTGAAGGGTTAAAAGGCTTAAAGCTCTATATCCTTGAAACTTCTTCTTTTATCTCTTTTAACCTCTTCATCACATCATTTGCCCCTCTGCCAAAATAGTCATGCAGAATTTTATATTCTTTATAAAGCTTTTTGTAAACCTCATGGTTTTGCGGATTTGGTTTGTAAGAATAGTCTTTTAGTTTTGCCATCTTCTTTGCAGCCTCGAAAATGCTGTCATATCCTCCTCTTTCTTTTCCTGCAGCAACAGCACCAAACATTGCAGAGCCTAAAGCAGGTGTTTGAGGTGAAGCTGACACTTTTATCTCAAGCCCTGTCACATCAGCATAAATCTGCATCAAAAGCTCGTCTTTTTCAGCAATTCCGCCGCACGCATAAAGCTCTCTTACCTCAACGCCATGTTCATTGAAGTTGTCAATTATTATCTTTGTACCGTACGCTGTTGCCTCAATCAGTGCCCTGTACATCTCCTCTGGCTTTGTTGTAAGCGTCATACCAAGCATCATTCCTGTCAGGTCTGCATCAACTAAGATAGACCTGTTGCCATTCCACCAGTCAAGCGCCAAAAGGCCACTCTGCCCAGGCTTTAAAGCCTTTGCTTTTTCTTTTAGTAGCTGATAGATATTTAACCCTTTTTGTTTTGCCTCATCATAGTATGTTGGTGGCACGCAGTTTTCAACAAACCACTCAAAATGATCTCCAACACAGCTCTGCCCTGCCTCATACCCATAAAAACCAGGCAAAATTCCATCTTCAACATATCCGCAAATACCAGGTACCATCTTTTCCTCGTTCCACAAAAGCATGTGACATGTAGATGTTCCAATTATCATCAACATTTTGCCAATATCAGTAATTCCAACAGCAGGAACTGATACATGAGCATCTACATTTGCAATTGCAACAGCAGTGCCTGGATTTAAACCCATAAGTTTTGCCATCTCTTCTGTGAGCTCTCCAGCTTTTTGACCTATGGGATATATATCACGTGAGAGTTTTTCATCAACAACATTTTCAAGTCTTGGATGAAGTGCTTTGAAAAACTCTTTTGAAGGATATCCTTCCCTCTTGCTCCAGATAGCTTTATATCCTGCTGTGCATGAGTTTCTCTTCTCAACTCCTGTCATCTTAAACACAACCCAGTCAGCAGCCTCTATAAACTTATCTGCCTCTTCATAAATTTCAGGTGCTTCTTCTAAAATTTGCATAATTTTAGGAAAAAGCCATTCAGATGAAATCTTTCCACCGTATCTCTGTAAAAACTTCTCTCCTCTCTCCTGTGCTATTTGATTTAACCTGTTTGCATACTTCTGAGCAGCGTGATGTTTCCAGAGTTTTACATAGGCATGTGGATGTGATTTGAACTTGTCAAGCATACAAAGAGGAGTACCATCTTTTTTAATTGGAAGCATAGTGCAGGCTGTAAAGTCAATTCCAATACCAATTACATCGTCTTTTGAAATTCCTGCTTTTTTTAAAACATCTGGAACAGTTGTTGCAAGAACTTCTATATAATCCTGTGGATGTTGAAGCGCCCAGTCATGAGGAAGTTTTGTGCCGTCTGGAAGGCTCTCATCCATAACTCCGTGAGTGTATTCTTTCACACTTGTTGCAACCTCTTCACCTGTCTCGACATTAACAAGTACTGCCCTTCCTGACTGTGTTCCAAAGTCAATTCCTATACTGAATTTTGCCATAAAAATCCCCCTTTTCCCCTTTGCTTGTGCATACATGTTTCTTTAAAAATATAGTAGCATATATGCAAAAAGAACAAAAGAGAAGGAGTGAAAAAAGTTGTACGTGAACAATTTCACATCCTTCTCTTTCAAAGCCTGAAATATTCAGGATTCAACACAAGTATAACATTTCCTTCATAGTCTATAGTTGTTCCAAGAAGAAGTTTATTGTTTTCCAGCACTTTTGGAAGGGGTTTTAAAACAAATTCTTCATTTTGCATTAGTTTTTCAACACATAAAGCAATCTTTACACCTCTTATATTTAAAATTACAACTGACAACTCATCATCTTTTGAAAACTTTCTAACAATCTCTTCGTTGCACAAATCTTCCTGATAAAGCACATACGAAATAGGATAAAGAGGAATTGGCTCATCTCTGACAACTACAAGAAGTTTGTCAACATATCCATAAACATTCTTCATATTTATTTTTACTGTCTCTTCAACAAACTCAAATGGAATTATGAATTTCTGGGAATTGTATACAACTATAATACCCTGAGAAAGAGCAGCAGTTGTCGGAATCTCAAGAATGAACTTGCTTCCTTTACCTGCTTCTGTTTTTATTTCAACCTTCCCTTTTAAAGACTCTACAACGTTTTTAACAACATCCATTCCAACACCTCTGCCAGATATCTCATCTGCCACATCTTTGGTAGAAAATCCGGGTTCAAATATAAGCTTTACAGCTTCATCATCAGATAAATTCTTAGCTTGATGCTCTGATAAAATACCTTTTTCAATTGCCTTTCTGATAACTCTTTCAACATCAATTCCATTTCCATCATCAGAAATCTCTATAACAATATTCTGCCCTTTGTAGTAAGAAACAAGTTCTACTTTTCCATGCTCTGGTTTACCCAACCTTTTTCTTTCAGAAGCATCTTCGATACCATGGTCTATACAATTTCTTATAATGTGCATGAGAGGTTCACTAAGTTTTTCCGCTATGCCTTTGTCTATCACAACATCTCCACAAACGTATGAAAATTTTACTTTTTTCCTTGTTTTTTTAGCAGTCTCTCTTACAAGTCTGTTAAACCTCTTTACCACCATCTCAAAAGGTATCATTCTTATTTTCATTATGTTATCCTGCAGAATTTCAGAGGTTCTCTGTATAGAACGGAAAAGTTCCCGAAATCTTTTAGAAAGGTCCATATCATACTTTTCAAGTTCTTTTACAAGATAATAGAATGTGCTTTTAGTAGTTATAATCTCCCCAACAAGTCCAAGCATCTCATCAATTTTATCATAGCTTATCTTAACCTCATTCAGTTCAGAAGACAAAGCTGATGTTGTTGATACAATAACCTGTTCAATAGTATCTTTTTTATCAACAGCAGCAGATATATCATTTTGATTTTGTTCTTCTACCTCTAAACTTTCTTCTTCAAAATTTGACTCTACAAATTCTTCTTTCTCATCCTGAGCCTTTAAAACCTCTTTTTCTACAAGCTCATTTTTCTCTTTTTCGAAAAGCTCTAAATCAAACTCTTCTTCTACCTCAAGAACACCTTTTTCAGTCTTTCGTTTTTCGCCAAGTTTAAGAACAATTCTTTTTATTACATCACTGCCTTTTAATAAAAAATCTACAATGTCACTGCTGACCTTTATTGTTTTGTTTCTTATTTTTGCCAGAACATCTTCAATAATCTGACAAAGCAATGTAAACTCACTCATTCCTTCAAAAAATCCTGATAATCCTTTCATCGAATGGTACTTTCTGAAAAGACTGTTTACAAGTTCTTCATCTTCTTTTCTCTCTTCTAATGCTAAAATTTCTGATTCAATATTGTTCAAATACTCATTTGACTCTGATAAAAAATCCTCCAATATCTCAAGCTCATCTTCCTTTACTAAAACCTTCATAAAATCACCGTCCACAATCACATTCTTTGTAGTAGAAAAAGTAATCATTTATTCTTCTGACACAAAATTTATCAGAAAGCCTGCCAACAGACTCTGAATGCCCTAAAAAAAGATATCCTCCACAGTTTAAAATCTCGTACATCTTATCAATAACTTTTCTTCTCTGTTCATCTCCAAAATAGATAAGAACATTCCGGCAAAATACAAAATCAGATTTTGAAAAAATAAAATATTTCGAAAAATCTACTAAATTGTGATATATGAATTTGACATTCTTTTTTATCTCATCTTTTATTTTGAACTTTCCATCCTTTGTAATATCAAAATAAACATTTAAGTAATGATGATGAACAAACCTTACATTTCTCAATTCATAAATACCTGATTCTGCTATTTTCAACGCTTCTGTATCTATATCAGATGCGAAAATCTCAAACTTAATATCATCTTCCAAAAACTCATTTAGGATTATTGAGATGGTATATGCTTCATCACCTGTGGCACATCCTGCAACCCAGATTTTTATTCTATTTTCGCCTCTTTTTTTCTTAAATTCTACAACCTCAGGTAGTATCACCTCTGCAAAAGCCTTTAGCTGTTCAAATTCTCTGAAAAAATATGTTTCATTAACTGTTAAAAAATTAATAAATTCTTGAAAGATTTTTTCATTAGTTGTGAGATTATAATAAAAATGATTTAAATCCTTTATGACTCCTTCATTTATCTGTTTGTTTAACTTCTGCAAAATCATGCTGACCTTTTGGTCATTGAGCAATATTCCAGTCTTATCTAATACAAACTTCTTTATCCTTTCAATCAAAGCAGCATCAATATCTTGTTTCATACACTAATCTTTCCTCCATAAACTAATGTTGATGCCAATTGAACCTTTTTCCGTTGCAAACTTTATATCCACAGACTCATACCGTGTCATCATGATATACACACCACTGCCCATAACAAGCGTAGGCGGAGTTATCGCTACCTTTTCACCACCAAGTTCAGCAGACATATTGTTTGCAATATATGCTGACAGCATATTACCAAGTTCCAGAATGGTGCTTCTTGCCATAGGATCATCCAGTGTATTCAAAAAACCTCCTGTCATGACGCTAACAAGTTCCTCTGCTACAACTTCATTTAATCCAACTATCACATATCCATTTACCTTCCCCAGAAATCCTATAGTAACATTCACAGGATAATCACTTTCGTTATTTTCCCTCTGTTGATAAAAAGAAAGCCTTATATCACTTATACCAAATTGTTGAAGAATTGAAATTGTTGCACTTTTTACAGCTTCAATTATATTCTCATTCACTTTTTACATTCCCCTTTCAAAACCAACCTCTATAAATATCTTTCCACAATCAAGCACATATTCTATTTTCTTTCTCTGAATTCTGGGTGATACAACAAGCATATTTTCACCAAGAAAAATTGAAGGCGGAGTTGGACGCAATGCAGTACCGAATGTATTTTTATACTCTACCAACGTATTTCCCACAATCATGTTGAATATCTCATACGATACATCAAGCATATCATTATTTGTTGCAACATCCTGATCATAAATTGTTTTAACAAGGCGTCCACAAACATCAAAATCTACCCCAATTATTACTCTTCCTTTTAAATCTCCAATTGTGCCCAGAACACCAACAACACCTGAATACAAGAACTCATCCATCTCAGGAACACTCTCTTGAGTACTTTTCACTTCAAACCCAAAATTTTCACACAATATACTTCTTGCAACGCTATCAGCAATCTTCAATATCTCATCTATCACTTTTACTGACCTGGTCAACCAAACTGTGCACACTAGCACGAGTTTGGCGGCTGGGGTATTTATAGTCCGCCTTTCAGGCTTTCCCAGCCCCAGCAGGCGGTATTTGGGAAAGCCATAGCCCCTGTCCCAAGAAACAGGAACTTACGCCTTTATAGGTCTTCCCCACTTGCCCTGAAACTAAAAGTGATTTCAGGACAGACATGTCACGCAGGACTCTGTCAGGGGAGAGTGGAGTCACCACCGCTACCCTGAGAACTCGCCAGAGATTGTGGTTTTTGCCACGACTACCTGTACTTGTTCCATCCAGTGGTACAGATAGCCTCTCTGCCTCACTCTCAAGGCTTTGTAAAAACTTTATCACTCTACCTATCTCTCTGAGTTGCTTTTTCCTAGCGTATGTGTTCTTAACTACCTTCTTTACGTATTCCTTTAGTTCTTCCAGTTCGTTTACATCAAGTCTACTGAGAAACATCATATAGTTGTGCGGTATCCTTTCTCTCAAACCAAGCCCTCTTCGGGCTATCACATATGCAGCTGCCACGTCCTTGCTCACCATAAACTGCGGTGCATACTTCAGCATCCCTATCACAGAAGTATATGCAGGGTTTACTTCTATAACCTCTATCCCTTCTCGCTTTGCTAAAAGTTTTACCTTCTCCAAAAGTGACCTGTATCCAAAATAGTGCCTTATCCGTCTTGATTTTCTACCTGAAAAGTCTCCTCTTCTTCCCCTGTCTTTTATGCTAAGACTCTCAATCACTATGACTTTTTGCTTCTCTTTCGCCATCTGTACTATCATGTGGGCATACTGCCACCTGTAATACTCCCTCTTGCTTGAGTTTCCACTTTCAAGCTCTGGCATTGGTATTCTGCCATATTCCAGAAGCTGTCCACTGCTGTCTGTTTCTGCCCATGCTATATGCTTTGGATATGCGTTCGTATCTATCCCTATAACGCCGTTTGATTTTGTTATCTCAGACTTTGGAAAAATCTCTTCAACGGTAAAGTAGGCATATACTACACTGTTTTTGAGTTTCAGCTCAACAGAATAGGGTTCTCCCAAAGTGCTTATCGCCTGCAGCAGTTGATTTCTGTCTGTGTACGTTCCACCCTTTACTTTCCATCCAGGCTGTATCGTCGCATATACATACTCCCTTTCTCCCACGTTGATTCTGAGTTTTGTTAAGGAACCATCTATCTCAATCCTTGTGTTGAGATTCCCCTTCTTGCTCCTGTCTCCCCTTGAGTACAGATTCCCTTTCTTCTTCTCCTGCCACTTAAGTTGAAGTTCCCTGTACGCTTTACCATTTATATGCCTCTTTTGGAGTTTTTCAAAAAGTTCTCTACCACCAAAAATAACCTTTTTAGGACTTTCTCCTCTTTCTTTGCATGAGTTTAAAACACTGTTTGCTTTCATTATCGCATCATCAACGTATCGAGAATTCAGATTGAAAATCCCCTGCAGTTTCCTTTTGAGTTCATTCCTTTTATGCCCTTCCAGTAGCCTCTTGTATGCATACCTCATACAAGAGGACCATCTTCTCATAAGGTCTAATACTCTTTGCTTATCTTCACTGCCCTCAAAGATTAGCTTAGCCTGAACTGTTACCATGTCATTAGCACCTCTTTGAGCATAAATCCTTGCTGCAAAAGATGTATACTGCCGCTATTAAATCCTCTGCCAGTTCTTCTTTTATATCTTCTTCATTTTCTCTGCCATTTAACACTCTACAAGTTCTACCCCAAAATTCTCCATGAAAAACTTAAGATATTCAAATCCAAACCTTGCAAGTCTGTCAGGATACTCTATTACAACTTTTACAACTTCTCCTCTTTTGATTTTGTTCAAAAGTTTTAATAGTCCTCTCCTGTTTTTATTCTACTGTGCTGGCTATTTCAGATATAACCTCAATACTGCCAGCCTTAAGACTCTGCGTATTCCTCAAGTCTTCTGAGCTGGTTTTTAAGGTACTCTTCTTGCTTTTTAGTGGAGAGTTTTGCATACAAAACAACGGTTGGTTTTGGTTTTTCTTCTATCATGCCAAGTAGTTTTTTACGTCTTCTTTTTTGTACCTTCTCCTTCCCTTAGGTAGCTTGAGAGGTATTATTAACCCTTCCTTTTCCCAGTTTAGGAAATAGCCTTCGGCTAATGCTATATATCTCTTTAAGTTTTTGCATACTCAGCAACATTCAATACCACCTAATCAAAATTATACCTTTTTGTCTTGTTATTTTCAACTGTTGTGCCCTCCAAATGCCATATTTATAGCATTTTGTATGTCTTCGCCTTTGAAAGGTTTTTTAATAATTGTCACAACATTTGATGTATCATTTACATTCAAAAGCTCTTTATCCCCTATCGCAGTCAAAAATACAACTTTGCATGACTTATCTTTTTCACAAATCTTGTTATATGCTGCATCACCTTCTAATACTGGCATTGTAACATCCATGAAAATAAGGTCTGGTTTTAGCTCAAAATACTTTTCTACAGCTTCCTGACCATTTGTTGCACAGTAACAAACCTCATGCCCCAGCTTTTCTATTTCTTTTTTTAAAAGTTTATGAATCATTGGAGAATCGTCTACTATCATGATTTTTTTCATAAATCTATCAGCCTCCTTACTTTATTCTTGCTCCTCAACAAGCTCAACCAGTTTTTCTGGAATTTTATAAGATGGAAGAACATAATCAGCTCCTCCACGCAAAATTGCTTCCTTCGGCATTCCAAAAACTATCGCAGTCTCTTCTGATTCTGCAATTGTAATACCGCCTCTCTGTCTGATTTTTACCATTGCATCGGCTCCGTCATCACCCATACCTGTCATCAGAACTCCAATGGTGTTTTCACCAAACTTTTCTAACACAGACATCATACACACATCAACAGAGGGCATAAACCTGTGCTCAGGTTTTTGTGTAAGTCTCACTCTCAAATCCTCAATACTATTCCCGTACAGGACAAGATGATAACCACCTTTTCCAACATAACATTTTGATTTTTCTATTTTCATTCCTGCCGAAGCCTCAACAACTTCAATCTGGCAGTTCTCGTTTAGTCTTTTTGCATACTGAGCGGTAAAAGTAGGTGGCATATGTTGAATTAAAAACACACAAGCGTTCAAATCTGCAGGAAGATAAGGCAAAACATCCATGATTGTTTTCGGTCCACCTGTAGATATACCTATAACAATGGCTTTAAAAGGTTTCTGTCCGTTTTGTTTAGCTAAATCCGGCTGCTTTTTGCTTATACCATGAGCAAGGTTTTGAGAAGTATCTTTTTTTATAACAAATTTACGTGAAGATGTTGCTGCAACTTTGACTTTTTCTATAATATCCTCTTTTACCCTGTCTATATTAAGAGAGATAGTTCCACCCGGTTTTGGAACAAAATCGAATGCTCCCATCTCAAGAGCTTTTAAGGTAATCTCTGCACCTTCTTGGGTGAGAGAGGACACCATCACAACAGGTGCAATCTTTTTCTGCATTAAAATTTTCAGAGCAGTAAGCCCATCCATCCTCGGCATGTTAACATCAAGAGTGATTACATCAGGCATATACTCTTCGGCTTTCCTGATGGCATCCTCTCCATCTCTTGCAGTTGCAACAACTTTAATATTCGGGTCACTTTCCAAAATCTCTGTGAGTTTTTTGCGCATAAATGCTGAATCATCAACAACAAGTACCTTTATCATGAAAACTCTTTCTCCTCACTCTGTCAAAATATTTATTCTTCTAAAATTATATCAGGGTCAATTTGAATAATTAAATCATCGTTTTGTTTTATTACAGCCTTTATATACTTTATGTCAAGGTTACTTAGTTTTTCCTGTACCTGCTCATCTTCAAGAGTCTGCTGAACCTCAACAACATTCTCAGCAGATATTTTTGACACGCTCAAAACCTTTTTAGCCAAAATTCCAAACCTTTCTCTTCTCTGCTCAACAATTATAACTCTTGAAGAGTCATTGAGCTGTGTCTCTTCACCATACAAAAGTGAACAAAGGTCAACTATAGCTATAACATCTCCGCGTAGATTTGCAATTCCTCTCAAATACCTTTTCTCATTTGGCACTTTGATAATATTGGGAATTCGATTTATCTCTTTCACTTTTTGAATATCTATTGCAAACTTTTGATTGTTTAACTCAAACAACACAACCTGCTTTTCATCACCAGTCTTAACCATTTCCAAAGCCTCTTCTCCCTGATTTTTCATTTCTTCATAAATAGCATTGCTGACCTTTTCAAAAAGCTTTTCGATATTCAATATAATATACATTTTATCATCTGACTTTATTGTACCAGAAAAAATATTTTCAAAGTTTGCAACAGTTGGCAGTGGTTTTATTTCTTCTTCATTTGCAGAAATTACAGATAAAATCCTGTCTACAACAAATCCAAATTTAACTCCTGAGTTGTTGGCAATTACAATTTTCGTTTCATCATCAATTTTTTTGTTATCTGCTTTTAAAAGCTTTTGAATATTTATAATAGGAATAATTTCATTTCTCAAATTTATAATACCCAGTATATCATCGTTCTCAGAAGGAACTGTCGAATAATCAGAAAATCTTATAATCTCTTGAATATTAGCAATATTGAGGGCATAGTTCTGATCATCTATTTGAACTAAGATATATCTTTCTTGCTTAGATAATTTTTGTTCGCTCTCATCCACCTTTGAAGTGGTTGATTCTATATTAATCTTTTGAAAAACAGAAAGTGCAAGGCTCTCTTCAACAATTTTGTCACTGTCTATAAATGTAATTAGCTTATCCCCTTCTTTCTGCTTTATAACAGCTTTTACTTCTTCAAGGGTTGTAATTTTGCACTCATTCATCTGTGCCTGCTCTATACTGCTAATATTTAAAACCTTGTCAACCAGAACACCAAGCTTAAACCCATTTTTTTCTATAATAATTATCCTTGCATCTTCACTTTTGAGGTAACTTTCTATTTTATACTTCTCCCTTAAATTTAAAACAGGAATAACCTCACCTCTTAAATTTATAAGCCCTGCTACATGACTTTTGGCAAGTGGAACCGGAGTGATAGATGGAACTTTTATGATTTCTTTTACATTGTCAAGGCTAAATGCAAAATTCTGCTTACCTATTTGAAAGATTATAACATTCAAATCAAGCGTTCCTATCTTGCTCATCTTTTATCATCCTTTCACTACATGGCTAAGATTTCTTCAGCCAAGCTTGCAACATCTTGTATAGCCGAAAGTAGCTCATCTGCTCCAAGTCTTTGTTCATTCACAGCTCTTGTTGCTTCTTCAAGCGATGCAAGGTTCTCTTGAGCTGCAGCTGATATATTTTCTATTCCCTTTGTAAGCTGCTCTAAAGCAGATTGAATCTGTAATATCTCCATGTTTATAGCGTTTGTTGCCTGTTTCATGTCTCTTATCATATCCTTTGTTTGGTTTAAAACCTCTATGTCTCGCTTTGACCTGTCTACCATGTTTGAGGTCGAAAGGGTCAAATTCTCTATATCGCCTGTAAATCTCAAAACTTTTCTCTGCGTGCTCTTTACGATATCTTTCATCTTCTGAGCATTTTCAGAAGATTCATATGCTAAGTTTCTAACATCGTTGGCAACAACAGAAAATCCTCTTCCATACTCACCAGCTCTTGCCGCTTCAATTGAACCGTTTACTGAAAGCATATTGGTCTGAACAGTCACAAGAGATATCTGTTCTATGAGTTTTTCTAAATCAGCAATATAACCATCCAAACTCTCAACAAACTGCAATACCTTACTATTTGACTCTAAGACCTTAGCTAAGTCAGATATGAGACTAACAGTTTTTTCAATTACATCACTCATCTGGTCATTAAATGTATTGATAATGTCATTTAGCTCATTTGAAAGATCCTTATTTTTCCTTGATTCTGCTACTATTTCGTTTATGCTGTTCCTGGCAAGATTAGAATTTTCAACCTGAATTTTTGAACCTGTCTCAACCTGAGAAAATGCCTCTGCTATCTGGGTTAAAGACTGAGAAATCTCCTCAACTGCAGATGAAAGTTCATCAGAAGATGCTGAAATTTTTGTTGCATCTTTTTCTACAGCAGTTGAAACTCTCATCTCTTCTGCCAGCTGGTTCAAATCTTCTGTCTTCTCACTTGCAATCTTGTAGGCTTTAACCTGTTCGTTTACTGTCTGGCTAATTTCTTCTATTGCCGCTCCTATTTGCTCTGATGCAGACGCAATGTTTGTCATAAGTTTTAAAAACTCGTCCATAGAATTCGAAGTCCTCTGTGAAGATTTTTGTATTTCATTTGCACTTGCTAAAACTTTTTCAAAAATCTTTGTTGTCTGCGAAAGTTTAGAAAGAATTCCCTCACCAACTGCCGCTTTTGCATTTTCATACTCTACAGACTCTTTTATCTCTTTGTCAATGTTCTGAATCTCCTCATTTATCTTGGCAACATTTTTTCTAACACCGTCTGTCAGCTTTTCAACCACTTCAGCCAGGTTTCTTATCTCATCGGCAACAACTGCAAAGCCTCGTCCATACTCACCAGCTCTTGCAGCTTCGATCGCAGCATTTAAAGCCAAAAGATTTATCTGGTCAGCAATCTTGCCAACTGAAATTACAATATTATTTATATCTCTCGCAGATTCATTTAGCTGTTTCATGAACTCACTTGCCTGAAGTTTTTTGTAGGCAGAAAGTTTTACCTCTTCAATTATCTCTTGAATTTTTCTTGTTGTATCCATAACAGAGATATTTAGTGTCTTTGCTTTGTCAACAAGGTCAATTGCGTTTTGAAATACTGTATTTGCTGATTTTTTAATCTCATCTGTTGCAGTTTTTGCCTCTTCAACAGAAGCTGCTGTCTCCTCTGCCGCTGCAGCAAGTTGTTCAACATTTTTATTGAGCTCTTCAACCGCTGCAGTTGACTGTTCAATCCCCGCCATAAGCTCAGATGCTGCCGCTGCAAGTCTTTCTGAAAGCTGCTGCTGACGAAGAAGTACCTTTGTTTTTGCCTTTTCCTCAGCTTGCTTTTTGCTTTCAACTTTCTTTGTTGCAGTAAGATCATTCTTTAAAAGCTTCTTTTCCATATACAATCCTCCCCACCTACAAAAATTTTTGTTGACATTTTATTTAAAATTATTTCTCATCTTTATATATACCCTTTTTCTGAGCTTCTGTAAACTTTTTTTTTTTTTTTTTTTTTTTTTTGTATAAATGTAATAATATGGTTTTGATTATTCCAGTTCTACATATCTATTCAATCTCAAATCACTTGCAACATGTGGAGTTACATCTTCAAATGTACCAGCTATTTTAAAAGGTTCATCTTTTTCATATAGGATAGTACAACAAATAAAAATCTATCTGTCATCTTTGAGTTTTACCCTTAATGAAAAACCATTTTGCCTGCTCTGTATACTTGAAGTCATATAGCAAAATTTTTGTAGGTGTCCATTTAACAGGGCTTTTTAACCCTCTGTGGCTGTTATACTAACCTTGAACTATTAGATTGTTTTGAAATGGGGGTTTGATATATGCATGAAATTAATGAAAAAGAAATAATACTTGTGGAAAAGTTCAAAAAACTTTTGCAAGAGGCACCAGGAATGCTTGAGTGCCAGAAAGATTTGGATAAGTTTGCTGAAGAGGTGAGCAAAACTCTCTACAACCTTCTTATTGAAATTCTTGTATATTCAATTGAAAAGCTTGACGACAAAATTAAGGAATCTGAAGAAGTAAAAGAAAACTGGAGAAATATCAAAAGAGACTATAGAACAATTCTAATGCCACATGCTGTTGTTGTTTACAAAAGGCGTTATTATCAACACAAACAAACAGGAGAGTATTCATACCTTGTGGATAAATTTTTAGGAATTGATAGTTATCAGCGTCTCAGTCAGCACTACGAAGAAAAGATTAGAAGCCTTTTTAAAGTTCATAAATCTTTTGCAGGTGTTTTAAAAGAACTTGCCAGGGCATCAAATCCACTGAAATAAGTGCCCAGACAGTTAGAAATAAAATTTCAAAGAAAAAAAAAAAGATGAGAAAAAACAAAACTGATAGTCATTTTTTTTGAAGAGTGATATAATATATATAGGATTTCATCCATTCAAAATCCCTGGAGGTGCAAAAAATGAAAAGTTTGGTGAGGGTAATTTCGGCTATTGTTACAATTTGTTTTATAACTTTTTTGCTATCATCTTCAATTTTTGCTGTATCAAGCCAGCAAACCCAAGCATCTTTGTTAGAAAAAACTTTCAAAGCAGAACTTTCAAAAATTCTAAATCCTGACTCTCCTCTTTCGTGTGACATAATCACCACTTCAACCGGACAAAAGTCAGTCGGATATGGTTTAAATCTTATTGTTAATCGGACAAATATCTGTAAAGTTGCTTTTGACAGGAAAAACAAAAAGTTTTTTGTTCAGACTAAAAAAGACAATGCAAATCAAACAGTCTTTTTAAATGGGCAAAATACTTATACTTTAGATCCAAAGGATAATAAATACATTCTTGGCACTATACCAGCTTCTCTCTGGATGAGTATTAATATGCTTGACATCACAATTTCCCAACCTATGAGCAAATTTTACCAAACCATATTGAACTACCTAAATTCTCAATCATCCTCGATTGTAAAAAGCGCATACAGAACAACAACATCTGTCGGTTCTAATAAGATAAACTGCTGGCAACTTAGTGCAAACCTTCCAGGTAAGGTTTTGGAACCTGCATTAAAAGAATTTTTATCTTCTGCTTCAAAATCTGTAATTTCTCAGCTTAAGGGTATGCTTGATATCTATTTAAAATCGTTAACAGACGATGAAAAGAAGGCTTTGAGTTCTTTAAACATCGATGTAAATAATCTATCATCAAGTGAAATTTCAAAACAGATTGAAAGCAATCTTTCCAAGTTTATTAGCTCAATAAAATTGGATGATTATAAAATAAGCTTTTATGTTGACGAAAAGACAGGAAAAGTTATAAAGATAATAATTAAAAATTCATCTGCAGCAGGTAGCGGAATTTCATCAAGAATTGAAATAACAAACATTTTGACAGGAAATGAGGTCAAGTTCCCACAAATATCTCAAAATATGATAAAACAACAGTCCAGTCAGGTAGACATAGTCGGTCTTTTAAAGTTAATTGAAAACTTTGTTGTTAAAATGCAGCAGATTAAATAAATGGAATATACAAATAAAGAAGCAAGACTGCCACATGATTGATATCATAGAAAGATGTGGCAGTTTTTTCTTTTTTGTCCAATTTACAAAACATATTGTCTTACCTAACTTTTGTAATATTCTTTTGAACAAATCTGCAAGCTTTTTTACAATCTCCAAAAGGCTTGTTTTGCCAGTTGCCAAAAAATGTGCAACACCGGCTTCTATCATGTGTCCCGCAGTGTAAAGCTCATGACACTCTTCCAAATTGGTCCACCTTTTACCCTTTTCTTTGATGGTAAAATATGTATTGAGGTATCCATCTTCCCACTGAGCCTTGCCAATCAGCTCTATAACCTTGTCAACCTTCTTTTCCAAATCAGGGTTTGGATACTTTTCAAGGACGTATGAAGCTGCTTCAAGCCATTTTGCAACATCGCTATCTTGAAAAACAAATCCTTCAAATTCCCCATTTTCAAGACCCGCTGCTATTTTGAAATTCTTCATTGCATGGCTCTTGATAGGAATATCAACTAAGTCGTTTAAAATTTCCCACTGATATGGCACAACTACATAGCGAACGAGATCTACATACCTTCCCCAGAACGGGTCTTTGATAGTGACATCTTTTATTTCTGGGGATTTCAAAGAAGTTGTGAAAGGATTTTCAGTCATATTTTCCCACCACCTATGTATTTAATTTTATTCTTTATCTTTATTTTCTGACATTACTCTTACTTTTTCAAGTTGAAAAAAAACAATAATCTTGGTGGAAAAAATCTGATTTAACCTTTCACCTGATTCGTAATTATGATTATGTATAGGTCTTTTACTTCCAATATCATTCTTTTGCGAAAAGTCATCCATTCACTCAATATTTTGTACATAACACTTTTGCTCTTTTTCAAGGAATTCTCCCCTCCTTTGAAATATGATTTATTTCTCAATTTTATCAAATAAGAATATCCTTGTTAAGTTTTTGAAAAATTTATTTTTGCACTTCAATATGTATATTTTCTATAATTTATTGTTCTTAATTTTGTACATATTTTTATTACCTTTTTTTGGGCTTAAATTATAAAAGTCTCAGAAAAATAAAGCTTCTTAAGCTATTTTCTTGACAACCTAATTTTTAGTGCATAATCTCTACAACTTGTATATTTTAGCACCTATAAAACATCAAAATAGCATATTGAATTAAAACTTTTAGGGGAATATAATTTTGTAATCATGTGAAAATAACTTAAATCAACTAATCAGAGGGGGAGTTTTGACTTGTTTGAAAAGCTAAAAAGAATCCTTATTGGAAAACCTTTGCCAAATGAAGCAGAGAAAACAGAAAAATATGGTGTTTTATGGGGATTGCCAATTTTGTCAAGTGATGCTATATCATCTGTTGCATACGCAGGGCAAGAGATACTTTTTGTTCTGCTTCCCGCAATTGGCTTTCTTGCTTTTAAAGAAATACAGATTGTAACATCAGCCATAATCATCCTGCTTTTTATTTTAATGCTCTCTTACAGGCAAACTATTGACAATTATCCAAATGGCGGCGGTGCTTTCATTGTTGCAAAGGACAATCTTGGCGTTTTAGCAGGTATTGTGGCAGGCGCAGCTTTGTCTGTTGATTACATCTTGACTGTAGCAGTTTCTATATCTTCGGGTGTTGATCAGATTGTAACTGCACTTGAATTTTTAAAGCCCTATAAGATAGCACTGTGTTTATTTTTAGTTTTATTTCTAATGATTGGAAATTTAAGGGGAATAAGAGAGTCATCCAGAATATTTGGAATACCTGCTTATGCTTTTATGTTTTCAATTTTAGCACTAATCATAGCCGGGTATGTAAAGCTAAAGATGGGGTATGTTCCGCCAGAGCCAAAGATAAATTATCCAACACATCCTGTAACACTGATTTTACTTTTAAAGGCTTTTGGGAGTGGATGTACTGCTCTCACCGGTGTTGAAGCTGTGTCAAATGCTGTGCCTAACTTTAAAGAGCCAGCAACAAAACATGCAAAGACTGTTTTGTTACTACTATCTCTTATAATATTCGTGCTTTTTGGCGGGACTACGCTTTTAGCAACACATTACCATGTTGTCCCCACAGAAGGTGCAATGCTTGTTTTAATGGCTGGGCAAGTGTTTGGAAAAACCTTTATGTATTATGTTGTTGCTGCTACAACATTTATAATCCTCGTGTTTGCAGCAAATACAGCTTTTTCTGGCTTTCCAATGTTGGTTGCAGTTATGGCAAAAGAGGAGTTTGTGCCAAGGCAGTTGAGCATGAAAGGGGATAAGTTATCATACTCGAATGGAATAATCATCCTTGCTGCAGTTTCAGCAATTTTAATTTTGGTTTTCAACGGTAATGTAACAGCCCTGATTGGTCTCTATGCCATTGGTGTTTTTATATCATTTACACTATCTCAATTAGGAATGTTCGTAAGATGGCTTAAGAACAAAGGTAGTTATTGGCATATAAAAGCTTTTATAAACGGTTTTGGAGCCCTCACAACTTTTGTTGTTGTCATAATAATTGCAATAACCAAGTTCAGAGAAGGTGCGTGGATTGTTGTTCTTTTAATTCCTCTACTTGTCTTTGCAATGATAAAGGTAAAGCTTCATTATATTGCCGTTGCCGACCAGTTAAGAGTAACGCCTGAAGACAAAGAGCTTTTGGATGTTGAACACAATATATATAGAAACAGGGTTATTGTTCCTATCGAAAGTTTAAACAAGGCAAGCATTCGTGCTTTGAGGTTTGCAAAAACAATTTCAGACAATGTCATAGCTTTTAATGTATCAATAAATGAAGAACAGGCTAAAAAACTTCGGGAAAGATATAAAATGCTCAACTGCTCCATCCCTCTTGTAATAAGATATTCTCCTTATAGAAAAATATTAGAACCGCTTTTAGAGTATATAAAGTCAGAAGAGTACAACTATCAAAAGGGCGACATGATAACAGTCATCATACCCAAATTTACTGTACAGCGCTGGTGGCAAAAGATTTTGCACAACCATACATGGCTGTTTATAGAAAAAGAGCTATTAAAACACAAACACATAGTTGTCTCTGTCATGCCCCTGCAGTTAAAAGATGATTATGTGGTTTTGAAGAAAAAGAATAAGCCTTTGTGGAAGGTGTTGGAGGAGGATTAAAAAGAAATCAAAATGGGCTATTCTTAGGTCTTTTTAAAGTTACCTAAAAATAGCCCATTTTTATTTTGTTTTCTAGCGTTTACTTATATGCATTTTTCATTATCTGTACAGTTTCCTCAAAGCTCAGCTTATATGGGTCAACCTCGAAAAGCCCACCCATTGTTTTTATAGCGTTGTCAGCAAACTTTTCAATCTCATCCTCTTTAATTCCATAGTCAGACATCTTTAAATTCCCAACACCACACTCTCCCTGAAGCTTTTTCATTGCTTTGACAAATGCAAATGGTCTTTCATCCTCTGGCAAAGAATCTACATCAACACCCATTGCTTTTGCAAGCTGGACATACTTTTGAGGCACTTTTGATGCAAAGAATGTATGGTATGCTTCAGATAGCATTATAAGCCCTGCACCGTGTGGTAAATCAGGGTAAAATGCAGAGAGTGCATGTTCCATTGAATGCTCTGAGGTACAGCTGGAAGTGGATTCTACAAATCCTGCTAAAGTGTTTGCAAGAGCTACATATGTCCTTGCTTCAAGATTGTTTCCATCTTTTACACAGACCGGCAAATACTTTGCAATAAGCTCAACACTCTTTAGTGCAAACATATCACTTATTGGCGTTGCAATCTTTGCAATGAAACCTTCAACTGCATGGAAGAAAGTATCAAACCCTTGGTATGCTGTCAGGTGCGGTGGCACACTCAACATAAGTTCCGGGTCAACAACTGAAAGTGTTGGAAATGTATACTGATTTCCATAACCAATCTTTTCATTTGTCTCTTCATTTGTGATAACAGTCCATGGGTCAGCTTCTGTTCCAGTTCCAGCTGTTGTTGTTATTGCAACAATTGGAAGTGCTCCACCTGATGGGAATTTCCCTTTACCGCTTCCACCGACAATATAATCCCAGTAATCACCATCATTTTTGGCCATAAGAGCTATGCTTTTTGCAGAGTCGATACTGCTTCCACCACCAAGTCCAATTACAAAATCGCAACCTTCTTGCCTTGCTAACCCTGCACCTTCCATAACATGCTTCTTTATTGGATTTGGCAAAATCTTGTCAAAGACAACATAATCAATCCCTTTTTCTTTTAATATCGCTGTGAGTCTGTCCAAATATCCATACTTTTTCATAGAAGCTCCGGCAGAGATTACAATTAAAGCTTTCTTACCTGGCAAGTTTTCATCTTTGAGTCTATCCAAACTTCCTGGACCAAACAAAATTTTAGTGGGCATAAAGTAATTGAATACTAAATTTTCCATGTTTTTTACCTCCAGAATACAATTTAAAACTTTATAAAGTAAAATTTCTTTAAGTTTAGTATAATATTTTTGTCATCGGTTACAAGAGTGCACTTTTTGGATATAAAGTATCATAGATGATACTAAAGGAAGGTGTTTTGCGTTATGGCTCAAAGACAAAAGGTCAAAGAAGCAACATGCGAAATAGAAGTAGCATTCGAGGTAATAGGTGGAAAATGGAAACCTCTTATCCTTTGGTATTTGGGCGAATATGGTACTCTCAGATTTGCTCAGCTGCAACACTTAATTCCAGATATCACTCACAGAATTTTAACAAAACAGCTTCGCGAACTCGAAGAGCATGGTCTTGTCCAGCGAAAAGTATATCCTGAAGTTCCTGTGAAAGTAGAGTACAGCCTAACTGAAAAAGGAAAAGAAGTCTTGCCAATTTTGGATATGATGTGCGACTGGGCTGATAAGCATGATTATTTTGGATATAAACTAAAATATTGCCTTTGCAATGATGAAGTTTGTGATATCAGTGAAGATGGACAACCAAAGTAAAAGAAAAAATTTACTTTTTAAATGTGCTGTGAGGTGACAAATTATGTATCTTTTTGTTTATGGCAGCCTTCTTTCTCATAACAGTCACAATCATCTTTTAAATGGCTGCAAACTTGTTGGAAAAGCAGTTTTAGAAGGCTATGGACTTTACAAAGTTAGCTGGTATCCGGCAATTGTACCAAAAAAAGATGCAAAAGTGGCAGGAGAAGTATATGAGGTTGATGAAAAAACAATAAAGGAAATAGACAACTTTGAAGATGAAGGTGAGCTTTACAAGCGGCAAGTGGTTGAAGTCATTTTAAATGGAGTTGAAGTTCTCAGAGCGTGGACATATGTATATTTACTTAACGTTGATGAAAAAAACTATATTCCTTTTGAAAAACAGCCATGGAGAGAATAGGTAAAATATCTTATTCTCTCCTTTTTATTCTCACTGGTATTTTCTTTTTAACATACTCACTTTCAGCTCTTTCAGAGATAATGCTGATATTGCCATCCATCTCAAAAACAGCAAGCTCAACATCGTCAAGTGAAGCAACACCGTGCTCTCTCACTGTCTCAAGCAGCTCATCTTTTGTAATCTTTGCTTTAGCTAAATTTTTTTCATTGATTTTTCCTTTATACACCAATAATAGAGGCTCTCCCTCAATCAAACGTTCTATCTTTGGAAACCTGTACACAATGAGCTTTATAATATAGTTTACAACAAACAATGAGGTTGCAGCAACAAGCCCGCCTGCCAGACTCGAATCTGCTCCCACCATGGCATTTTGCACAGAATTGCTAAGAAGCAGGACAAAAACTAAATCGCTAATTGAGAGTTGCGAAACATCTTTTTTGCCAAACAGCCTGATGGCAAAGATGATAAACAGGTATATTGAAATTGAACTAAAAGCTATATAGAGATATCTTAACATTTTCATTTGACTCCTCTTACCTAAGTTTTAAATGGTGATCTTCGAATCTTGTCTGACTTTGAAATATTCTTTTTCTTCTAATTTTATCAAACTGCCCTTCAAGCTACAATACTTTCAAAAAGTTTCTACAAAAAGCTTTACACATTTCAAAAAATCATTTATAATATAACTGTATTAATACTGATAGTACAGTTAATACAGAAAAGTGGTGAAGTAAATGTTTGAAATTGACTGGAAGAGCAGAGTACCCATCTACAAACAGCTTGTGGAAAGGATAAAAGAACTAATCTTAAAGGAGGTTTTGAAAGAAAATGAACAACTTCCATCGGTGAGGTCTCTTTCGAAAGAACTCACAATCAATCCAAATACAATCCAAAAAGCATATCAAGAGCTCGAAAGAGAAGGTTATATTTACTCAATTCCTGGCAAAGGAAACTTTGTCGCACCTGTAAAATCAAAGATAAAAGCTGAAAAAGAAGAAAAGATAAAATCTCAGTTCAAAAAAATTGTTTTTGAGGCACTTTTTATTGGTATCTCAAAGAACGAACTTATCAAAATTATTGAAGAAATTGAAAAGAAGCTATCAGGAGGCGATAAATCTTGATAAAGGTAGAAAATGTTTGTAAAAGGTTTGACGAGACTGAGGCATTAAAGGGAGTAACTATAAAAATTCAAAGAGGTTCTATTTTTGGTATTGTTGGAAGAAATGGTGCTGGTAAAACTACCTTGTTAAAAATTCTGACAGGGGTATACAAAGCAGATAGCGGTTCTGTTTTTTGTAATGGTGAACCTGTTTTTGAAAATCCGCAAGTAAAGTCAAAAATATTTTTTGTACCAGACAATCCCTACTTTTTTAGAAACTTTTCAATTTACAATATGGCAAATTTCTATAAAGGAATTTATAATACCTGGGACAGCCGCCACTTTGAAAATCTTCTGAAGATTTTTAATCTTCCACTGAAAAAAAGAATCTCAAAATTCTCAAAAGGTATGCAAAAACAATGTGCAATCCTTTTTGCTCTCTCTTCACGTCCAGAATTGCTTGTACTGGATGAACCTTTTGATGGTCTTGATCCTGTTATAAGGCAGAGTGTAAAAAAGCTTTTAATAGAAGATGTTGCAGATAGAAGTGCATCAGTAATTATATCATCTCACAATTTAAGAGAACTTGAAGATTTCTGCGATACTATTGCAATTCTTCATGAAGGGAAAATTTTGCTTTGCAGCAATATAGAAGAGTTAAAATTAGATACTTGCAAAATTCAAGCTGTGTTCAAAAAGAATTTTCTACCTGAAAGTTTGAATAGATTCAAGGTAATCTCTTACTCTAAAAAAAGTAATATTGAGGTAATCATTGTGAAAGGCAACAGAGAAGAAATTTTAGATACATTAAAAGATTTTGAGCCGGTGTTACTTGATATTTTACCCCTTTCGCTCGAGGAAATATTTATTTACGAAATGGGAGGGTTGAAAGATGAGCTTACCCAAATCATGGATTAATAAAAAATTACTTTTTGTTACTCTTAAAAGATTTTGGTTTGTAGGAGTTATATACTTTTTAGCTTTATCAGTAATTCCATTTTCTATTATTCTATTCGATTTGCCTTTAATTTCAAAATACCCCGACAGTTATATAGTTTCTAAGTACACTGTAACAAGAAATCAGGGATACTGTATTTTTGTGAGTTTACTTATTTGTTTTGCTCTTAGTGCATTTGTATTTAATTATCTTCATTCAAAAGATGCCGCAGATCAGCTTCATAGTCTTCCTCCAAAGCGAATAACACTTTACATCTCCAACATCTTAGCTTCTTTTTTATTACTTTTGCTACCTATTATACTTAATACAGTAATTTTATTAATATTAAAGTTAAATCTGTTAGACAAATTTGAAATACAGTTAAAAGAGATATTCTTCTGGGGCTTAAATACAACTGCCGTCGCAAGTTTGTTTTTTTCAATTGCAACTTGCTGTGCAATTATCACAGGCACACCCTTTGTCCAAATTTTCTTGAGCTTTGTTGTACTTATGCTGCCATCATTTTTATATTATACCTCCATTTTAAATCTCAAAAACTGGTTATTTGGCTATTATCCCTCACCAAATAGCGCTGTCGTTGAAAAAATAAATCCTCTTTTAATAATGTTTACACCTGTATCACCTTCTTCTCCACTAAAGCCTGTTGAATATACCGGCTTCTTTAGTATTGCCATTTTTTTGATTGTCCTCGGTAGCATATTATACAATTTTCGTAAAATTGAAAATGCCGGGCAATCCATAGTATTTGAGTTTTTCAAACACATCTTCAGATATGGAGCTGCTCTGTGCGGCGCACTTTTAGTAGGACTTTATTTGCCTTACATTGGACAAGGAAAATCTTTCTGGTTGGCAATATCAGGATATTTGATCATTTCTTTTGTATGCTTTTTAATTGCTGAAATGATTCTGAACAAAAAAGTCAATGTTTTCAATAAATCTCTTTTGAGATATAGCTATTTTGTAATATTTTTGTTCTTAGCAATAGGGATGATAAAACTGGACCTGTTCGGATTTGAAAAGTACGTTCCGCAGGAAAAGGAAATAAAAAGTGTGGTTTTTAAAGAATACTTTTTTATAGGAAATCACTCTGAAGATATAAGTACTTTTGAAGACCCCAAAATAGTAAAAATGGTTATAAACATTCATAAGCAGATTATTAAACAAAAACAGGAAATTGTAAAGGAAAAAGATTCAAATTCTCCATACAAAACTACTCTTTATATAAGCTATAACTTGAAAAACGGGAAAAAGATACAAAGAGAATATTCTGTTGATATTCAAAAATTTTCTCATTATTTAAAACCTCTTTATGAAAATCATACTTTTAAATATAACCTTTACGAAATTTTTAAGGTATCGCCTATAAATGTTCAATCAGTATTATTGAGTAAATACAGTAACTATTCTTCAATACAAGATAATTCTTTAAAAACTCTTGTTAAATCCTCTGATATACCTGAACTATTAGAGGTTTTAAAAGAAGAGATATACAATAAGAAATTTGAGGATATGATAAACAATACAAAAGACCAGTGGGGTGACATCGAAATTGACTTGAAAACACCCATTTACCATGGCAAAATTCCATTTTCAAAAATTGTGATACCATTTGAAAAAAGCTTTACAAAGTTAGAAAAATGGCTGGCTAAAAAAGGATATATTAGATTTGCTCGTATTATGCCAGATGAGATAAGTTATGCTATCATAGGAAAGTCAAACAATCCAGATAAACTGAGAAATACCTTGGTAGGTAACCCAAATTTAGCGAAAATAAAAACTGGAAAAAAGATAACAGATAAAGTCTTGATAGACAAATATTTGCGTATGTGTGAAAGTCCATGTAATTTTTTTAGTTACATTACTTCAAAAAAGGAGATATATTACATTATCTTTTTTGGAAAATCATCTAAAATAATACATACAGGAATTTTGAAAGATTTATAAAAAAACCGGGCTTTTGCCCGGTTTTATTTTATTCTCTCAATCTTTGTCCCCTGAGGGGTGTCAAGAACAATATATCCCAAGCTCTTGAGCTCATCTCTTATTCTGTCGGCTTCGGCAAAGTTCTTTAACTTTCGTGCCTGATTTCTTTTCTCAACCATATCTAAAATCTCCTGTGGCACATACTCTTCTTTTGAGCTATATTGCTCTAAAATTCCCAGTATACTGCAAAGTTCTTTTAATACATCTTTAGCAAAAGTCAAAGTTTCTTTTGAACAAAAGTTAGCATGTGTATTGATTTCCCTTACCATTTCGAACAAATACCCTGTTGCCTCGGCAGTATTCAAATCATCTTCCATTGCCTCTATAAATTTTGCTTTAAGCTGTTCAATCACAGTTTTTAGCTTATCATTATTTTCAGATGAAGAAGTTTCATTTTGAATCAAAAACTCAAGATTTTCGTAGCAGGTATAAATTCTTTTGAGTGCCACCTCTGCCTGTTCAATCAAATCAAGAGAAAAGTTCAGAGGCTTTCTATAGTGCGCCTGAAGCATGAAAAGCCTCAGAGCTTCTGGATGGTACTTTTCAATGATTTCTCTCACAGTAAAGAAGTTTCCCAACGACTTTGACATTTTTTCATTGTTTATATTAACATACCCATTGTGAATCCAAAAACGTGCAAAAGGTTTTCCTGTCGCTGCTTCACTTTGTGCAATCTCATTTTCATGGTGAGGAAAGATTAAATCCTGTCCACCTGCATGAATGTCAATGGTCTCGCCAAGGTATTTCATTGCCATAACAGAACACTCTATATGCCAGCCAGGTCTTCCCTCACCCCATGGTGAGAACCACGCCGGCTCACCTTCTTTTTTAGCCTTCCACAAAGCAAAATCAAGCGGATCTTCTTTCTTTTCGCTCAGATCAACCCGCGCACCAGCCACCAGTTCTTCAATATTCTTGTGAGAAAGTTTACCATATTCGGCAAACTTTCTTGTTCTAAAATACACGTCACCATCAACCACATATGCATAGCCTTTGTCAATCAACTTTTGTATCAAGACTATCATATCAGGGATTTCTTCTGTTGCTCTTGGATTTTTGGTTGCTCTTTTTACATTGAGCCTGTCTGCGTCTTTGTAGTATTCTTTTATAAACCTTTCAGCAAGTTCAAATACGGTTATCCCCTCTTTGTTTGCTCTGTTTATCATCTTGTCTTCAATATCAGTGAAGTTTTGGATGTATATTACCTCATATCCTTTGTATTCAAAATATCGTCTCAAAGTATCAAATACAATCAAAGGTCTTGCATTGCCGATATGAATAAAATCATATACAGTCGGACCGCACACATACATCTTTACTTTGTTTTTCTCAAGAGGTTCAAACTCTTCCTTGGTCTGGCTGAGAGTGTTGTAAAGTTTCATACTCTTTTAATCTCCTTTCATACTCGGCAAGTTTTTTCTCCAAAGCTTCTATCTTGGCTTCAAGGCTGCAAATCTGCATTGCAAGCGGGTCGGGAAATCTTATCTGGTCAAGCTGTTCTTCAACAGTTGGCTTTTCCTTTTTCTCTTTTCTGACAACTCTTCCTGGCACACCAACCACAGTTGAGTTCTCTTCAACCTCGCGAAGAACAACTGCATTTGCACCAATTTTGGTATTATCTCCTACTTTGAATGGTCCTAAAACCTTTGCACCAGCACCAATTAAGACGTTGTTTCCAATTGTTGGATGGCGCTTGCCTTTTTCTTTTCCTGTGCCGCCCAATGTCACGCCCTGATAAATCAGAACATCGTCGCCAATCTCAGCTGTTTCACCAATCACAACACCCATGCCATGGTCTATAAATACCCTTCGACCAATCTTGGCACCGGGATGTATCTCAATACCAGTTTTGTGCCTTGCACGCTGGGAAATCCACCTTGCAATGAAGTACATCCTGCGGTTGTAAAACCAGTGAGCTATTCTGTGGTATATAATAGCCCACAGGCTTGGATACAAAAGAGTTTCCAGCCTGCTCTTGCAAGCCGGGTCCTTTTCCATGATAACATCCATCTCTTCTTTGATCATTCTGAAAAATCTAAACATACTCTCAAAAACTCCTTTGCAAATCCATAAGAATTCTTAATTTAATTATACCACGTTTTGAAGAATTCCAATCGTTTTAGTATGTTTTCTTTCCCTACAATCTCTATTATCTCCACAAGCTCAGGTCCGTGAGTTTTGCCGGTCAACACAACTCTTATCGGCATAAATAAGTTTTTGCCCTTGTAACCTGTCTCTTTTTGAATCTCTTTGAAAAGCATTTTTATACTATCTGAATTGAGATTTTCCACATTTTTTATCTTATCTTCGAATACACTTATCAAATGCTTTACATGCTCCCATTTTAATACCTCTTTGGCTTCATCTTCTTCTATTTTGACTTCATTATTAAAGAAGATATCTACCTTATCTTTAATCTGAGATAGATAATCCAGTCCCTCATACACAGATTTTACTATTTTCTTTAGCCATTCAAACTTTTCTTCTGCATCTTTTTGAGTAACATACCCTGCTTCAATAAGATATGGAATGCACATTTGAGTAAGTTCATCCAGTGATTTTAGCTTAATGTGCTGGGAGTTTATATAGTTTAGCTTATCAATGTCAAATATTGCAGGGTTTTTGGAAACCCTGTCCAGTGAAAAATTCTTAATCAGATAATCCATATCAAATATTTCTTTATCCTCTGGTGGTGACCAGCCAAGCAATGCCAAAAAGTTTATAAGCCCTTCTTTTAAATACCCTTGTTCTTTGTACTGTTCAACCCAAGTAGAACCATGGCGCTTTGACATCTTTGTTCTGTCTTTCCCTAAAATCAAAGACACATGAGCAAACTGCGGAAGATTGAAGTCAAGAGCATTGTAAATTAGAATCTGGCGCGGAGTGTTTGAAAGATGCTCCTCACCTCTTATAACATGCGAAATCTTCATCAAATGGTCGTCTATTACAACTGCAAAGTTGTATGTTGGAATTCCATCAGACTTGACAATTACAAAGTCGCCTATATCATCTGACATAAACTCTACATCTCCACGCACAAGGTCATGAACAATTATCTTAACACCTTCTGGCACTTTAAACCTGACGGTTGGTTTTCTCCCCTCCTGCTCAAATCTTCTTTTTTGCTCTTCTGTTAAATTCCTGCACTTGCCAAGATATCTTGGCATCTGTCCCTGACTCAGAAGCTGCTGACGCTGAGCCTCAAGTTCTTCTTCACTGCAGTAGCAATGATATGCATATCCTTTTTCAAATAAGACGTCAACATATTTTTTGTAAATGTCCACTCTTTCTGTTGATCTATAAGGTCCATGAGGTCCTCCTACCTCAACTCCTTCGTCCCACTCAATCCCAAGCCATCTCAAGCTTTCGATGATAACCTTTTCAGACTCAATAGATGATCTTTCTAGATCTGTATCTTCTATCCTTAATATAAACTTTCCACCATATCTTTTGGCAAAAAGGTAGTTGAAAAGTGCTGTTCTTGCACCTCCTATGTGAAGATGCCCTGTTGGACTTGGTGCAAATCTTGTTCTGACTTCCACTTCTTTCAGTCCTTTCTTCTGGAATTTTATAAATTATTCTCTATCTTAACAAGTGACTTATTCTTAAAGATAAAAACATATTCTCTTTTTAAAAGTATAAACTTTGAAAAATTTGTAGTCAATCTAAAAATAAAAGAGATGAATATTAGAAGAGGGATGTTCTGAGTTTATCAATTACAGCTTTAAACATATCATCAACAACAGTATTGTACTCAACAACAAATGATTTTGTTTCACCATTTACAACCCCGCCTATTTTTATCCATGAATATAATAATATAGAACCATTTTCAATATAACTTATATTTTGAATAGGATACAAAACAGCTTCCACTTTATTTTTTACCCTCTCAAAAAATATAACCTTGTCAGCGTATAACAATATTAACTTCTCATTTGTTCTTTTGCTACCCCATCTATCAGCAGGGGCACATATGCCTATTAAAAAAGAATCTAAATATGTTCAATTAAAGCATTCAGGACACACATATCTCATCTTTCTTCATTCCTTAAAACCCAAAAGTTTTTTTAGGAATCTATTTTCTGCTTCACAGCCATTTAAACTCATTTCAAGTAACTTATTTTCTTTTTCTAATTGAAAATTTTTAAATTTAATAACTGAATACTGTGAAGAAAGCATAAGAAGTTGCCTTCTTAAATCATCTTCTTCAGAATTACTTTGTTGTAATTGATATGCCTTTATCCCCATTTCAAAAATAGCACGATAAGCATCCTCTTCGGTGTACGAATCTTTTTCAAAATCTTTTATCAACTCTTTAATCTCTTCTAAGCTTTCTTCACTAATCTCAAAAGAAATTCTAACCATAATAAACACCTCAATTTAGTTAATGTTTTATATTGTTAAATCGAAAATAATTTGAGAGATTTTTTCCTTTAATTTTGTAATTTTCTCCAACACCTTTTGATTGGATTGCATCTTCTTTTCCAGCTCACTTTGGCTCTTATTAAAATCTTCTTTAGAATTTCTCAAAAGCTCGGTTATAATGCCACAAACCTGGGATATTTTTTCCTCCATATCAATCTTAAAAGCATCAAAACTTTCTTCCATTCTTCTTAGAAAATCATACCTGATTCTACCGATATTCCTATCAACATCAATTTCAACCCTGTCAAGCACTCTCTTTAAAATAATCCTTTGAGCAAGTTTTTTGGGCAAAAGATAAGTAAAGTATACAGGATCAATCTCCAATGCCCCAACTTCGTAGCCTATTTTGTAAGTAAATTTACTTTGTGCCACAAGCCTTTGCAAACCTTCATAGTATTCTATATCAATAGAAAAGAGCTGTCTTGCCCTTTCCTTGATACTATTTATTACCTCATTTATTTTCTCACAATACCTCGACAAAAGGGCTGAATACTTATTTTCGATTTGTTTTTCAAGATCACTTTTCAACAGCTCAAACTCTTCTACAATAGCCTTCTCAAGATATTTCTCAAGCTGCTCTTTTTGCTCAATTTTTTTAAGTCTTGCAATTGATGGATAATAATCATCTATCTTTTTAGTTATCTTAACTACAAGTTCCTTCTTTATTTTCTCCATCTCGTCATCAAAACTTTGTAAAATATCATTCATCTCAATTTTAAATAGCTTATAAATTTCAATCTTGTTTTGATTTACCTTATCCAAAAACTCACTAAATTTTTCTATATTTTCTTCAAGTTGTTTTATTGGCATAAGCTTGAGTTTCAAATCATTTTCTAAAAACGCTTTGCAAACTCCCAAAAAAACATCTAAACTTTTTAGGTTGCTCAAGATTTTTACTTTTTCCTTCTCTTCCTTTAAAAATTGTTTTAATTCTTCCTCAAAACTCTTTATGTAACTTTTTCTAATTATTTCTTCATTTTTAGATATCTTGCCTTCAAGTGCCATCTTTGCTGAAAGAGGAAAGATATTTATATTTTCTTTCTTTGTAATATCCTTGATTACATTAGTTGTAAAATTCACTATCTCTTCTATTTCATTTTTGCTCGTCAAATCAGATTTGTTAATTACAAAGAATATTTTGTGTACATTTTCAGCAATCTTAAGTAGAAACTGTTTTTCAATTTCAGTAATTGGTGGGTCAACAGATAGTACAAACACAACTGCATCTGACCTGTCAATAAATTTGTATGTCACATCTGTATTGTGCTGATACACAGAACCAATTCCCGGTGTATCAACAATCACAACATCTTTATTCAAAAAATCAAACGGATATCCTATCTCAATTGTATCCACACCTTTTTGATTCTTAGGATTCCCTTTTTCTGTGCAATATAGATCAAGCTCATCGACTGGAATTTCTTTTTTTACACCACTTTCAAAAATTACATTCACTTTAACCTCAGGACTGTAATAAATCTTTGTTATTACTGAGGTCAAGGGAAGAACCCCGGTCGGTAGTAAATTTGCACCAAGCATGTAATTTATAAGCGTCGATTTTCCCCTTTTAAACTGACCCAATACAACCAGATAAAGTGCATCCTTTTCAATCTTTTCCTTAATATTTCCTGCTAACTTCTTAATAGATTCTGAATCAATTTCATTTGAAATCTCTTGGACTTGCTCAGTAAAGTTTCTAATCATATCTTGCACAACATTATATTCTATAGTCCTCATCCTAAATCACCTCATTTTATCACCATCACAGAACAATGTGCGTGTCTTACAATGTTTTCAGCAACATTTCCAACAATATACCTTGCAACACCGCTTCTCCCTCTCTGCCCAACAATGATAAGGTCTGCCTTGATACTCTCTGCAAAGCTTACAACACCATTTGCAGGATGTCCTGGAACAATTGTACAGTTTATTTCAATTCCTTCACTTTTTGCCCTCTCTATTGCCTGCTGCTGTATTTTTTCATAATACTGACGTGCATCATTTAGTATACCGTTCAGTTCATCTTTTGTCTCCACAAAATCAGGTATATGCGCAACAGAAACAATGTGTATACTTGATTCGAACATCTTTGCAAGCTCAAGCGCTACCTCAAAGCCTTTTTTAGAATGTTCAGACCCATCATACGCAACAACAATCTTTTTATACATTGTTCTAAACCCCCTTATCATTTACTTCTTCATTATTCTGAGGATTGAAAAACTTTTGAGCTATCATTGTTGGCACAACCGCACTCAATATTACAGCAGACACTAAAATAGAATACTGACTTTGAGTTATTATCCCCTTGTTCAAACCAAATAGCGCTGAAATTGTACCAAAAGTTAAACCTGTTGACATCAAAAGGGTTGTATAAATCCCTTCTTTCTTTCTGTACTTGAACATTACTGTAAATGGCCTTACACCTATATATTTTGCAATCATCTTGACAATCAGAAAAGCCAAAACTATCCAGATATAATTGATAACACCAAATGTTACCTTGCTACCAGCTTTTAGAAAGTAAAAAGGAGTAAAAAGTCCAAATACCATGGCTCTGAGCCTGTAGAGAAGATCTTTTTGTTTTGCGAAAAATGGTGACATTGCAAGTCCCAAGATGTAAGCAGGCAGTACTGCTTCCATATTAGAAAGATTTGCTATTCCTCCGCAAAGCAGTATTAGTAAAAATAGATATTTTAATTCAAGTTGATATGTTCTATTTCCAAACTTGTTAAAGAAAGGTTCTGTGTACTTGTTTGCTACAATTGTGGCTATTATCATAACAATTATAAACACCAGTATCCACCAGTTGTAATTAGCAAATAAAAATCCAAGCATTAAAACTGTTCCGAGGTCATTTATAAAACATGCTGCCAGAATAACCTTGCCAAGCTCTGTTGTGTTGAGACCTGTCTCTATCATCACAGCATACACAACTGCAACAGATGTGGTTGAAAGTGCAATTCCTGCAATCTGAGCTGCTCTCATATCCCAGTGGAAAATCCAAAATGCCGCTCCCCATGCAAACAAAAAAGGCATCAAAAATGCAAAGATTCCTATCAACATGCTCTCTTTGAACTTGTTTTTTAAAACATCATAATCAATCTCTGCTCCTGATAAAAATGTCAATATGATGCTTCCCATACCAGCTAAAAAATCAATCCACTGATTTGTGTTAAGGTGCAGCAGATTCCCTGCAAGAAACCCAACAACTATCTCTACAAGTGATATGGAAATACCAGAAAAGTAAGCTAAAAATCCTGCAAACAGAGCTATTGCCATCCACTTCGAAAACTCCAGCCACATCAAAATCCCCCCTGTAGTTATTTGAAAAGTGGTTGAAATTGACTAATCTTCAGAACCTGCAACAAACCTGACTGCCATATGCCATGACTTTACTTCTTCAGAAGTGTAGTTTTCATGAATGTTTCGGTAATCATTCTTTTCCTTTATTTTCTCAAGATGAGTTATTATCTCATCAATTTTTCTTTTAACAATAGATAGAAGTTCATTTTTTGTTGAAGACGAAGTCATTTTTTCTAAAACCTGATCAAGATGTCTTTGACATATAAATCCTTTTTCTGCAAATGCTACTTTAAACTTAGGTTGAGTTTTAAAGTAGTGAGAAAATGCTCTTGTATAAGTGTCTTCAAAATTCTGTTCTTTTTCGCAAAATACGCAAATATTTTGTTCTTGATTTTTCTTTTTACGAGGTAAAATATCTACTCTATGATTGTTTTTGAAACTATTTAGCAAATCTGAATATATAATAGCATGAGCAAGCACATCTCCAAACGACTCTAATTTTCTTGCATGAGATGAGCATATTCCTCCTTTTCTGATTCTGTCACGCAGACTATAGTCGTTTACAGACTCATAAAGAAAATCATCAAAGAATTTGTTCATTGCCTTATTTTTTAGATGGCAAATTATACACCTGTCCTCTTTCATATTTTCTATCATCTCAAAATACACAATATCCAAAGTACATCCCCCCTATCTTTGAAAAAGTTCAAACTCTTTTAAAAAAGCAAAAAACTCCTGCCCGCACTTTATACGGACAGGAGTTATCAGCCAACAAGGGTATTCCCCGTGGCATTTTAAGGCGAACTCCATCGCCTCTATATTAACTTTTAAGTTCTGTGCATAATTTCGTAGACCCTTCGGAACAAAACGTACAAGTATATTTTAACAAAAATTTTTATACATTTCAATAGACTTGCTAAGACTTCTAACTATATCAGGTTTCCCTGCTAAAAAATAACTTTTGTCTTCTTTATATTACAAAACAACCAGAGCCTCCTTGCACAAAACAGCAAAGAGGCTCTTTAAAAAACATTTGACTCACTTGCCCCAAGGTCTATTCCCCCCAGCAGTGCAAATGATACATTTTGAACCTTGTCGGAGCTGATGTTTTCAACCCTGAAAATTTCTTTGCCAATTCTGTCTGCCTTTGGTGGATACATCTCTTTGATTTCTCTTCCCACCATCAGGCTTACAACCTGGTCAGGATTTGTCTTTTCTGTATTTAGTGTTGAGATGTATCTGCCATCACGAAGATTTTTCAGAAAGTCTTCCTATGTATATATTCTCAGCAACAGTAAGATGAGGGCAGAGCGCAAGCTCCTGGTGAACTATGCTAATTCCAAGATTTTGAGCATCTCTCGGAGACCTTATTTTGACCTTTTTACCCTCAAGGTATATCTCGCCTTTGTCTGGAAGAAGGCTTCCTGAAATAATGTTTATCAAAGTTGACTTACCAGCTCCGTTTTCACCAACTATTGCATGTATCTCTGCCTTGTTTACTGAAAATGAAACATCAGAAAGTGCCACAGTGCATGGAAAAATTTTTGTAATTCCATTTAACCTTAAAAGTTCGCTATCAGTGGAGCTTTTCATGCAAATCTCAATCCAATACTTTCAAAATCTCTTGGAATATTTACTGTACATCAGGAGCTTTTATATTTCCCTCACCTTTCTGTTGCTGAAAACATCTTTATTGACAATAAACCGAAAAATAAACTTGGTTTTGTAAGCTATAAAACTATGATAAAACAGGCATCAGAAATCTTAAGTAAAATGGGAGTTTATATAAACCCTGAAACACTCTGTAAAAACCTTGGGCTTTCTCAGCTCCAGATAATTGAAATTTGCAGAGCACTTGTTCAAAATGCAAAGGTTTTGATATTTGATGAGCCAACGGCAGGACTCACAACATATGAGATAGAAAATCTTTTTAAAATAATAAAAGAGCTAAAAGAAAAAGGAATTGTAATAATATTTGTAACAAACATGGTTGAAGAAGCTCTATCTATCGCAGACAGGGTAACAATCCTGCGCGACGGTGAGGTGGTTGCAACAGGCAGTGTCACAAGTTTTAATTTAAGCAAGGTTATCTCCTTGATCTTTGGCAGTGTAAACAGGACATATCCAAAATTAAAGGTAGAAAAAGGTTATACCATATTTAGTGTTAAAAATTTAACAAAGCGAGGTATAATTGAGGATATATCATTCGATGTAAAAGAAGGAGAGGTTTTGGGAATCGCTGGGCTTGTTGGTTCTGGTCGAAGTTTTCTGGCAAAGGCTCTTTTTGGAGCTGAAAAAGTAGATAGTGGAGAAATCTATATGAATGGAAATCTTCTAAAACTTTTAAGCCCGGCTGATGCAATAAAAAATGGTATTGCGTTTATGAGCGAAGACAGAATTGGCACAGGACTTTTTAAAACACTCAATATTGCAGACAACATCATCTCATCTAACATATGGAACATTGCAAATGGTTTTTTTGTAGATTCATCACGTCAGGAAAAGATTGCAAATCTTTATATAAAAAAGCTTGGGATAAAACCAAAGGAGATCACTCAAAAGATTGCGTTTTTGAGCGGTGGAAACCAGCAAAAGGTATTGATTGCAAAGTGGCTATTTTCAAGATCATATGTATTTATACTGGATGAACCTACAAAGGGTCTTGATCTGGCATCAAAAGTAGAGGTTTATAACATCATAAATGAGCTTGCAAGAATTGGCTGTGCTATTATTTTCATCTCTTCTGACTTTTCAGAGCTGATTGGTATGTGCGACAGGATTTTGGTACTTCACAAAGGCAAAACAGCCGGGGAGTTTTCTAAAAGGGAGATGGATTATGATAAAATTTTAAAGACAGCAATGGGAATATAAAAAAAGATGGCATCTGCCATCTGAATACTGAAAATTTTATTGTTTCTAGTCTGAACAGTCATTTGAAGAAACAATATTTGATTTTCCTCTAAACTTTTCACTTTTCTTATCTGTGTCAAAATCCTTAATTAATTCAAGTTTTTTGACAAGTATTTGTTGTTTCTGGATAAGTCTTTCGAGTATTTCAGCAACTGATTTTTGTAAAGCAATAATTTTCTCGAAATCATCAGGTTTGGAAAGTTGATGTGAATCAACAATTTTTTTAATCTTCTCAGCTTCTGCATCTATAAGGTTTGCAATTGCTATCTCTTCTTTTGCAACAGAGGTCAGTACTTCATTTACCGCATTCTCTCTTGGATTATCACCATGCACTGACATACTACATTACCTCTCAAACTATGGTTATATATAAATCATAATATGAAACACAGGCTTTAAATGTTAATAGTCTTCTCACTTTTCTGCTCTTAATTCTCAATTTCAAAAACCTCACCTTCCCAGTTTCTCAAAACTACTTTGTCTTTCCCAACATAAAGCAAATAATTGGGCAAAATTGGTGTTTTCCCTTTGCCTTTCGGGGCATTTACTATATACGTGGGAACTGCCATCCCTGATGTTCTTCCGCGCAAACTTTCGATTATTTCTATACCTTCTTCAATTGCCACCCAGAAATGCGATGTTCCTTTTACTCTTTTTGGATGAAAGATATAATATGGTTTTACCCTAATTTTCAAAAGTTCTTGGTTAAGTTTTCGAACAATGTACTTGTCGTTGTTGACTCCATTTAACAAAACCATTTGATTGCCAAGCGGCACTCCAGCGTCTGAGAGCATCTCACAGGCTTTTTTCGATTCTTTTGTTATCTCACGCGGATGGTTAAAGTGGGTGTTTATATAAATAGGATGATACTTCTTTAGCATATCAACAAGCTCTTTTGTAATCCTCTGTGGCAACGTTACAGGTGCCCTTGTTCCAATTCTGATTATTTCAACATGAGGTATTTGCCTGAGTGATCTTAAAATCCACTCCAAAATCTCATCAGAAAGCAACAAGGCATCGCCACCTGTAATTAGAACATCTCGAATGTGAGGGTTTTTTGCCACATACTCTATTGCATCTGTAATATCGTCTAAGGATGCATGTGTGTCAGTCTCGCCAATGAGCCTTCTTCGCTGGCAAAATCTACAAAACATCCCACATATATTTGTCACCTTTATTATAAGCCTGTCTGGGTATCGCTGAGTAACTATCTTTGTTGGAGAGGTGTGCTCTTCGTCCATTGGGTCAAGCTCTCCTTTTTCTATTAGCTCTAAACTGCTTGGGACTGATTGCTTTTTTATTGGACAGCTTGGGTCATCTGGGTCAATTAGCGATAAATAATAAGGTGAGATTGCAAAACGGTAAACCTTGGCTACCTCTTCAATTTGCTGCGCTTCTTTTTCATCAAGATTTAAAAGTTCTTTTAGTATTTTGGCTGAGGTAATCATATTTTTCAGCTGCCACTTATAATTTCCCCAATCTTTTTCACTTGCTCTAAAGTAGGAAAGAATCTTTCTCTTTTGATATTCAATCCTTTCCTCATCCTCGATGCCAGTTTTGATTGTGTCTCTGACTTCTAAGTAGTCTTTAATAGCTTCTTTTAACTTTTCAAACCTTTCGTTGGTGTTGATAACATTTAACTTTTCCATATCTATAAAACCTCCTTTCGAAATATTTGCCAAAAATAAAAGCAGCCAAACTCCATAACCCCGGAATTTGGCTGCTTTGAAATCAAAGGCAAAGGAATATCTTCCCTTTTGAAAAAGGGCATAAAAAAACTCCTTTTGCCTCCCCTTTCAAAGCTTCCGAGGTTAGCTGACGGGTTCGGGCAGAAAGGGTTAGCCCTACAGAAGCATTTGCTTCTGATTCACCCCAAAAAGGTTGGGTCCCCCGTATCCCAGTTTTTTGTCCTGGGAATTCAGCTTTTTAAAAGGAGTGCAATAGTATTTATAATTTATTTACATCTATCTAAAACTTGCTGAAGTTTTCCCATGAGTTTCTCTCCTGATTTATATACTCTTCAGCATTAATATCTCCCCAAATTTTTGAACCAATCTCAATTAATGCCTCAGTAAATGACTCTGGTTTTTTGAAAATGATGGTTTCTTTTTTTTCCTCATCATATGTTAATATAACATCATCACCTAATAACTTTTTTATTTCTTCAAATATCTCTCTTTGCATTCTAAGTAAAACATACTGGGATTCTGAATCATAGTTAATATCTATTTTTCCCATAATTTTCACCTCATAGCAGAAAGCTTTCTACTATTAACATTTTTTCTTAATCTTTGTTTGCTTATATTATACCACATTTTTAACTTAAAAAACAACTAGATAAACCAATATGGTAGTTTCAATGGTTTGTAGAAGATTTTTTATTATTTAAAATCAGTCTACCAATATCTTGCAACGCATAATTTTTTCATGATATCATTAAATAAAATTCTTAATGTGGAGTGGAAGAGACCATGCTAAATGTAGATAATAAACTTCCAGAACTTATTAGTTTTTTCAAAGTGCGAGATGATATAGTAGCCGTTTGGATAGTGGGTTCATATGGTACAAAATATCAAACAGAAAATAGCGATATCGACCTTGCGATTTTATTTTCTAAAGAAATTAGCTTTTTTGATGAACTCGATTTAGAAGTACAAATCTGTGATATTCTTCAAACAGACAAGGTGGACATTATAAATCTCAATAAAGCTCCGTTGACTTTACAGTTTAAAGCCATCAGCGAAGGAAGAGAGATAATTAAAAAAGACCCTATTAAAGTAGCAGATTTTGAAGAAGTAGTTCTAGATTTGTATCAAGATCATGAGTACTTTTACAGGATATTTTATAAAGAATTAAAGGAGAGAAACCACCATGATTCTCAACATAGATTATGATAAAGTATTTCAAAAAATAGAATTTGTTGATGGAACACTATTAAAAATTGTTTAAAGGAGGACCTATTTATTGTGGTTGACATATTGCTGATAATAATCTTGTTGTTTGTCTTCATATTACCGTTTATTTTTCGCAAGATTGAGCACAATTTAGAGGTATTTTTGCTTGTAATGGGTTTATTGGCAACTGTGGTTTCTAAAACTTTATCATTTCATCTTCTGGGACATGTATTTAGCAATTATCTTCTTTATCTGGTTACAGCAGTTGTTCTTGTAATGGGGTTTGTGTTTAACCTCACAGTTAACAAATTTAAAACTGCAATAAACTCCATTTTGAACAAGATAAAGATAGAACTCTTTGTAACCTTTGTGGTTTTATTCCTTGGGCTTATCTCAAGCATCATCACAGCAATTGTTGCAACATTGATACTTGTGGAAATCATTCACCTTCTGCCACTGAAACACAAAACAAAGGTTAAGGTAGCAATAATAGGCTGCTTTTCCATAGGTTTTGGTGCAGCATTAACTCCCGTTGGAGAGCCACTTTCAACAATTGTGGTAAGTTCTTTGAACGCTGAATTTTTATATATACTTAAAAATCTTGGAATTTATATAGTGCCCACAATAATCATCTTATCACTTTTAAGCTACTTTATTTTGCTACATGAAAGAAAAAGAGGGTATATTCTGCCAACTTATGATGAACTTTTGACAGAAGAAGAGGCTATTGTGAAAGCTGAAGAAAAAGCTATTTTAGACCTTGAGGCAAGGAAAGATGTGATACTACGTGCTGGCAAAATTTTTATGTTCATAGTCGCATTGGAACTGCTGGGCAATGGTTTTAAGCCTTTCATTGATAAATATGTTGTAAAACTGGGGGATAAACTTCTGTTCTGGATAAACATCATCTCAGCAGCTCTCGACAATGCAACAGTTGCAGCGGCTGAGATAACACCAAGCCTTTCAACTGGTCAAGTGAAAGCAATATTACTGAGCCTTCTTGCAAGTGGTGGTATTTTAATTCAGGGCAACATTCCAAACATAATTGCAGCAAACAAACTACAAATAAAGAGCAAGGAATGGATACAACTGGGGCTGCCACTGGGACTAATATTGCTTCTTGTATTTTACTTGATACTTTTTGTAATTTAAATGTAAAAAGAATAGTTTAAAAAATATAGAGGCTGGCAATATCCAGCCTCTATTCTATCTTTGTAACCTCATACCCTGCATCATCAATTGCTCGAACAAACTCGTCGTCCTTTACATCTTTACTTAGCTCAACAGTTGCAACTTTGCCCTGCAGATCAACCTTCACAGAGCTTACACCTTCTATGGCTTTTAGGCTGTTTTCCACTCTTCTTACGCAGTGGTCACAAGTCATGCCTTTAATATAAATTTTTTTGGTCATTTAATGTCATCCCTCTCTCCTTAGAAATTTTTATATTTAATTATTTTACAGGTTTGAATCTTTTCAGTCTCAGAGCATTTGAAACAACAGAAACTGAAGAAAGTGCCATTGCAAAGGCTGCTATCATCGGATTCAAAAGTGGTCCACCAAATACGTGTAAAAATCCCGCCGCAATCGGAATACCCAATATGTTGTAGAAAAATGCCCAGAATAGATTCTGTTTGATGTTCTGTATTGTCTTTTTACTAAGAAGGATTGCATTTACAACGTCCAATATGTCATCTTTCATAAGAACCACATCAGCAGCTTCTGCTGCTACATCCGTTCCAGACGCAATTGATATGCCCACATCAGCTTGAGCCAAAGCTGGTGCATCGTTAATACCATCACCTACCATAGCAACTTTTTTACCTTTTCTTTGCAGCTTTTTTATTTCATTTGCTTTGTCCTGTGGTAATACATCTGCCAAGATATTGTCTATTCCAACCTGTTTTGCAATTGCTTTTGCTGTTTTTTCATTATCTCCTGTAATCATTGCAACCTCGATACCCATACTATACAAAAGTTCAATTGCCCGTTTAGCATTTGGCTTTATCACATCCGATACTGCTATGATCCCAGCAAACTCCCCGTTTTGTGCTACAAATATAGGTGTCTTTGCCTGCTGTGAAAGCTTTTCTATATCCAATAACAAATCTATTTCAATACCTTTATCTTTCATAAGTTTTTTGTTTCCAACAAGAACTTTTTGTCCATTTATCACTGCTTCTATTCCATACCCTGAAATTGCTTCAAACTGACTTGCTTCAAAAAGCTGTAGATTGTTTTCCTTTGCTGCAAAAACTATCGCTTCACCTAAAGGATGTTCAGAGAGCCTTTCTGCCGATGCTGCTATTTGCAGCAGCCTTTCTCTTTCCCAGCCATTTGCAGGAATTATGTCAGTTACTCTTGGTTTACCTTCCGTGATTGTCCCCGTCTTGTCGAAAACAACCATTGTGATTTTGTGCAAAGTTTCTAATGCATCACCACTCTTTATTAAAATTCCATGTTCTGCACCTTTCCCTGTTGAGACCATAATAGCAGTGGGTGTTGCAAGCCCCAAAGCACACGGGCATGCGATAACTAAAACAGTGATAAATATTCTCAAAGCAAAAATAAATGAACTACCAGTAAAGTACCATACAAGAGCCGAAATTACAGCAATTAGAATAACAACTGGCACAAAATACCCTGAGATTACATCTGCCAACCTTGCGATTGGTGCTTTTGAACTTTGAGCATCTTCAACCAGCTTGATAATCTGTGCAATTACCGTGTCCTTACCAACATTTGTAGCTTTTACTTTTAGCATACCATTTTTGTTTATTGTAGCACCTATAACCTTGCTTCCAGGCGTCTTTTCAACAGGGATACTTTCACCAGTTATCATTGATTCATCCACAAAACTTCTGCCTTCAATTACTTCTCCATCAACCGGGATCTTCTCACCGGGTTTTACTAAAAGTATATCACCTGTTTCAACTTCTTCTATCGGTATGACTACTTCATTATCACCTTGAATAACCACTGCAGTTTTTGGTGCAAGTCCCATTAATTTTTTTATAGCTTCTGAGGCTTTACCCTTGGAAAAAGCTTCTAAGTATTTACCCAGCAAGACAAGGGTTATGATTACACCTGCAGTCTCAAAATACATCTCTTTTACATACTGGTAGTTACCCATTGCAATCTGGTATATAGCAAAAATACTATATAAAATTGCAGCAGATGTACCTGTTGCAATTAATGAGTCCATGTTGGGTTGCAGCTTTAAAAGCCTACTAAAACCTACAGTATAGAACTTATACCCTACAATGACAATTGGAATTACCAATATTGCCTGTACAAGCGCAAAATTCAAAGGATGTTTTTCAGGTGAAATTATCTCTGGCAACGGGAGTCCTACCACATGTGCCATAGCAATCAATAAAAGTGGAACTGCAAATACACTTGCAATGACAAACCTTCTAAAAAGACTATTTATCTCCTTTTGTTTTCGCTCTTGATGCGAATCTTCATAGGATGTCTTTTCAATCTCAAGTGGCGTATATCCGGCTTTTATTATCGCATTTTTTATTTCAGACAGTCTTACCTGAGATGAATCATACACAACTCTTGCTTTTTCACTTGCAAGGTTAACGCTTACCTCTTTTATTCCATTTAGCTTTGAAATTGATTTTTCGATTGCTCTTGCGCATGAAGCACACGTCATACCTGAAATAGGAACAGTTACTTCTCTAATAGTTTCTTCTCTATCGTCCAAAACACCATAGCCGGCTCTTTTCACTGCTTCTCTGATCTTTTCAATGCTGGCTTTGCTTTCATCAAACTCAACAATAAGCTTTTCAGTGGCAAAGTTAACCGACACATTAGCTACACCTTCTACTTTACTAACACTTTTTTCAATCGCTTTTGCACATGAAGTACATGTCATACCTGTTACACTTAAAACTTTTTTCTTCATTCTCAAACTTTCTTCCTTCTTAGCATTTGTTAATCTACCTTTGATTATAATCTACTATTTCTATAAGTCAAGTATGAATTTTTGCAAAAACTTCTTTCTTTTTTAATCCTCTATTTAAGTATACTAAACAACATTTCAAGACTCTAATTTCCCGTGTCTGTGACGGAAACAGTGTCCTTTCCCCATACCTTTTGCACACCCAACATTTTTTGAATGGCAAACAGGACACTCTGAAAGGTCTGCATCAAACATATATCCACATTCTCTACAGACTACCTTGCAACTGCCAACAACGTAGTTTCCACCTTCAATTCTGATAGCTTTGCCGTTTATAAGGGCATCTGCAATCTTTTTTCTCGCCTCTTCTAGTATGAGCTGAAATGTCTGACGGGAAACTTGCATCTTTTGTGCACATTCTTCCTGCATGAGACCTTCTAAGTCTTTAAGTCTTATTGCCTCAAGTTCTTCAACTTTTAAAACCACTTCATCATTACAACCTTCTTTAGGGAAAAAATAATTAAACCTTGGCAAAAACTCTACTCTTCTGCATCTTACTGGTCGTGGCAAATCAAATGCCTCCTTTACCCAAAAATTATTATGAACAAAAAGGCAGGATTTTAACCCTGCCCCTCTTAATTGTTATGGTTTTTCTCCTAGTCTTTTTTAATAAAATCCGCAATATTTTATATTTTTAACCACTATATAACCTCTTATCATTATCATGTTCTGGGCTATTTTCTAAAGCCTTTTTTAAAATTTTGCTCCTTTCTTTTGGACACATTTTAATTATACCATAAACTAAGAAGCCTATATCATCAATTTTCCTTTGTCCAAAAATAATCTATAATGTCAATTTTTATACCGGTTACAAATTATGATGGTGCTTGTGAGAATGCTGATGTAAATGATGATGCAACCCCTCTTCGTGTTCATGAATCTTGTTTGCAAGTGTTTCATCTGACCTTAGTTCGCCTTTTAATAGTTTTTCAACTGCTTCATCTGGATTGCCTAAGACACCAATAAAATATTTTATACCAAGAGTATCAAATATATATCTTGCTCTCTCACCCATTGAACCTGCAATTACAACATCTGCACCTTTTTCTTTTATAAACTTTGCAAAAAGCCCAGCTCTGTGCTCTGGCATTTCAAAATACTCTTTTGTTATAATTGCACCGTTTTCAATTGTATATATGCAAACTTTTTCACTGCCACCAAAGTGAGGACTTATCTTGTCACCCATTAGCATAACTGCTATCTTCATTGTTTATTTCCTCCTTTTTTAAATTCATTGAATTTGATTTTAATTCAAACAAACAATTTCTACAAACACCGTGAAATTCGTACAATATAAATTTTGAATCAAAATGATAAAATTTCTTTATCTTTCTACTAATCTTTTCAAGCGCACTATCGCTCAACTTTAGCCAAAATTTTTTCTTACAAACGTCACATACAAAGAAGGTTAAATTTAAACTCTTATTCGATTCATCACTAACATAGGCTATATATTTATCATTGGCTACATCACACGATATTATCAATCCTTTTTGTTCTAATCTATTTATACCTCTATAAATAGTGCTCAAACTTGCCCAGCTTATTAGACTCTGAACAAGACCTTGTTTACTTACAATATTGTTATTTCTTTTTAAATAATCTATTATCATTTCACATATCTGATTATTCTTTAAGTTTCTTTTTTTATAATTTGACATACACTCTCACCATAATTAACCTTACTCTTCTTCAATACAAATATTTTTCTTTAAAATATTCGCAATTGTTGCACTTGCTAATATAATAACTACAAAACTTAAAACTATCAAAGAAACACCAAAAATATATTTGAAAACACTCAAGTGTGTCTTAGTTAGCATCACAAAAGTTGCTATAGAAAAGGCTGCAAGTGGAAAAGAATATGCCCACCAAGAAAGATAGAACTTTGAGCTAAGAAATTTCTTAATTTGGGCTATCAAAAGAAGTATCAAAAACATTGCAAAGAAATAAGTAACCTCCTTTCAAAACTTTTAAAATTATTCGGGGGGCATGAAAATTTGCCTTTTGAAAGCCCCCCTTCAAAGTAATTTCAGATTTTACTCTTGTTTTTGTTCGTCTGAAAGAAGCTTGTCAATCAGTTTTAACCTTTGTTCTAAAACCTGCTTTTCATACTCTAAAGCTTCTTTTGCAAAAGGTAAATCTTTTGAGCCTGCCAAATACATCCACTTGCAAATTCCAGAGCCTCTGCCAAAACTACCGCTAAAACCTCTTCCAAATCCTTGACCAAAGCCCTTTGCACCTCTGCCAAAACCGCAGCCATATCCCAACGGCATAACCTTCACCCCCAGAAATATTTTATTGGCATATGCTAATTATAATTATACTCGGTTTTTGGCATATGTCAATATATTTTTTAAAAAAAATTCCCCTTGCTTTTTTACAAGAATCTTTGCAGAAAGCCTCGGCCTTTTAGGGCGGGGATGAATGCAAAGATTGAAACTGAAAACCAAACATGATATAATTGAATCAAATCTTTAAAAATAGCAGAGTAGATTATAATGAATACCTACAGGTCAACCAGACATGCCAAATTCTTAATCAACTACCACTTTGTATGGATACCAAAATATCGCAAGGACTTTTTAAAAGACCTTGAGGTGAAAAAGACGGTCGAAGAAACGGTACAAGAACTGTCCAAGGCATACAAGTTTGATATTTTAGCACTTGAAATAATGCCTGACCATATTCATTTATTTATTTCAGCACTTCCAAGATATTCTCCAAGTGAACTAATTAATGTAATAAAAGGTGCTACTGGGAGGAAGATAGGACAAAAATTTCCTCAGTATAAACAGAAGGGTTCAGTGTGGACAAGAGCATATTTTGTGGCAACTGCGGGCAATGTTTCTTCTGAAACAATCAAAAAATACATAGAAAATCAGTGGAAGAAGGCAGAAAAAAATGGATAAGACATATATTCTACCTGTTCCAGAAAAGTATCAGAGTTTGGCAATAGAACTTTCAATTGAGTCAGGCAAAATCTACTCTAAAGCAGTAAGTTTTCTAAAGAAAATGAACAAAAAGGGGATAAAAATATCACGGAAAACATTCGACAGGTATATGGAATGGTGGATACACCAGAAGGATTTTGTACTTCACAGTCAGAGCAAACAGGCAGCATACCAACAGGCATGGACAGCGTATCAGGCAACATTGCAAAAAATTAAAAAGGCAAAGAAAAAAGGAAAAGATACGTCTGGGATAAGATTGCCATACAGAAACAAGAAATACAATAAAGTAGTGTTCAAAGAAAGTGCAATTCATTTGAAAGGTAATGCTTTGATGTTTTCCAACAAGAAGGGAGAACAAGCAATTGTTTTAAGAGACATTGTAATAAAGGCTGTTCCTAAATACGCAGAGTTAATCTATCATACCAGCAAGAAAAGATACTATCTTCATGTAGTTGTCGAAGTTAAAGAAAGAGAAATTGAAAAAGGCAAAGGTGTTTTAGCAGTAGACGTTGGGGTAATACATCCGATGGTATGTTTTGATGGAAAGAATGTTTTAATCTACAATGGTGGGATTTTAAATGCAAAGTTGAGATATCGTAATAAAAAATTTGCAGAGTTTCAGCAAAAACTTTCTATGTGTAAGAAAGGTTCAAAAAGATTTAGAAAGCTTGAAAATGCGAAGAGAGAAGTTTTGAGGAAGCTAAACAACCAGATAAGAGATGTGTTGGAAAAATACACATCTCATTTGATAGGGTATTGTGTTAAAAATGGGATAGGCACAATTGTGCTTGGTGATTTGAAAGGGATAAGAAATGGAGCAAAGCATGGGAAAGTATCGAATCAGAAAGTTCATCAGTGGATGTTTAGGAAAGTGGCAAGAAGGATAGAAGAGAAAGCAAGATTTGTGAGGATAGATGTTGTGTATGTAAAAGAGAATGGCACATCACAGGTATGTCCTGTATGTGGAAATAGAAATAAGCCAGAAAACAGGAATTATGAGTGCCGCAAATGTGGTTTTAGATATCACAGGGATGGAGTGGGAGCGATAAACATCTACAAAAAGTATACAGGGGGAAGACTCCTGGTAGTAGGGCAATTGGCTTGCCCCACAGGTGTGAGGTTTGAAGCCCACCTGTGTTGCCCAACAAGATGGAATGTTCATCCTGTTGGGAAGACAGCCTGAAATAATGAGCTGTCAGGAATCCTCGGCCCTTTCAGGGCGGGGAGAAGTCAATATTCGTTGAGATTACTTTTTAAAATGTTCAAACATGAGTCAAGATACAAATTTTGTGCTTTTTCAATTTCACCGCTGTCGCAAAGAGCGGTAAGTTTAGAATCTATGGGCACACGTCCTAAAATTCTTAAGCTGAGCCTTTCTGCCTCTTCTTCGAGTTTACTTTTGCCAAAAATATCAATTTCTTTCCCACAATGCGGACAAATAGCATAACTCATATTCTCAACTATTCCTATGATTGGTATATCCATCTGTTTTGCCATGTTATATGCCTTTTTGACTATTAAAGATACAAGGTCCTGCGGTGAGGTCACAATTATAATTCCGTCTATCGGCAGTGACTGGAAAACTGTAAGTGCAACATCCCCCGTCCCTGGAGGCATATCAATTAAAAGATAGTCCAATATACCCCAACCAACATCTGTCCAGAACTGTTCTATTGTCTTTGCAATGAGCGGACCTCTCCAAATCACCGGTGCATCTTCTTTATTCAAAAGCAAGTTCATTGACATAATTTTTATATCATTGTGAGTTCTCACAGGATAGATTGCTTTTGAGTCTGATTCAATCTTTGCACCACTTACACCAAACATCTTTGGTATGGATGGACCAGTTATATCAGCATCAAGAATTCCAACTTCATAACCTTCTCTTCTCAAACCCACAGCAATCAATGAAGTAATCAGACTCTTTCCAACTCCACCTTTGCCACTCACAACAGCATACATCTTTTTTACGTCAGTAAATTCATTTTTAGGAATTGGATGCATTACATTCTGTCTCAATTTTCTCTCTCCTTGCTTTGTTTTTTCTTTTAATTTTACTCTTGTTTCTGGCATATGTCAATTTTGTTTTTGTCTTTTAAATAATTTACAAATTTTTCGTGTATCGAAGCAAATTTTGGGTATATAATAAAATTGTAGAGTGTCTATCTTAAATTAATAATTAATTCTGGGGGAATAGAAAAATGCTTTCAAACATAATTAACAAGGATTTTATAAAACTTTTACCAACAGATACAGTCAAGTTCGCGCTTGAACAAATGCAGAAAAGAAAAAAGAGCGTGGCAGTTATCGTAGATGAAAATGACTTTTTAAAAGGAATTATCGTAAAAGCAGATATTTATAGGTTCCTCAGCCAGCCCGGTCATTATGAAACATACCCTGTTGAGCTTGCTATGACAAAAGCGGTAATTACAGCTGATAAAAATGACGATATTAAAGATGTTGCAAAACTTTTGCGTGAAAATGACATTTCAGCTGTTCCTGTTCTTGATGATGGCAAGGTAATTGGTCTTATTGGTCTTGAAGATATAGTTGATTATTTTATTAACATGTAGTATTTAATATATTCAGATATACAATAAGTTCAAGAAATAATTTGTTGTTATCCAGTAACTGAAGGGGGCACAAAATGGAGCATATGTTTGAGTCAAAGAGAGTAATCATTGGTCCAGAAGGATTTAAAAAGGTTATTGATATATCTGTACCAAAAAGAGTCAACCTTCCAACAGGCTATATTGAAACAGAGAAAATTGCTCATATTCCACCGGGTGGAAGCTTTTTTGCAAATGATGTGGAATATTTTGTCTTCCCGTGTGACACGTTTGACTACGTTATGCATTTTTTAAAAAGACACACACAGATAGTCTACCCAAAAGACGGAGCCTACATTCTTATGAAACTTGACATACACCCAGGTAAAAGAGTTGGAGAAGCGGGCACAGGTTCTGGTGCGTTTACCCTTTATCTTTCAATGGCTGTTGGCCCTGAAGGCAGGGTGTATACATATGAGCAAAGAGAAGAGTTTTATAAAAAAGCTGAGAAGAATATAAAAAACTTTTCTAAATTTGATAACGTAGTTATGCACAATAAGTCAATTGTAGATGGAATTGAAGAGAAGGATTTAGACGCATTCTTTTTAGATGTCAGAGAACCTGAAGAAGCAATCTTATCTGTTAGGGAAGCTCTAAAACCGGCAGGACATTTAGGGATTTTAGTGCCAACAACAAATCAAGTGTCAGAGACACTAACAGCTTTGCAAAATAATAGGTTTTATGTCTCTGAGGTTGTTGAAATAATGATGCGTCAGTACAAGCCTGTACCAGAGCGTCTGCGACCCGATGATAGAATGATAGGGCATACCGCTTATATGATTTTTGCAAGGAAGATTCTGTGATGTAGAGTCAACAAAAATAAAGCTTTTTGACATAGCAATCCAACAATTTATAGCGATGAGAGTTTACGTAATATGACTTAAACAATCCTAATAAAGATTTTGACATAGAAGGTTTTTTTGAGAATCTGACAAATTGCCTATTTTCTAATGTGGTAAAGAACGAAAAGTTTGTGGTATAATTATTAAAAAGAGAAGTCTTGTGTTTTGAGCAAAGGTGGGTATAAGTTGGAAGTAAGTTTCCCCAATAAATATGAGTATTACACCTACGAAGAATTTTTGACCCTTCAAAAAGAGGAAAACCGATTTAAAATTGAATATGACAATGGCTTTATCTTTTCTATGGCCCCTGCTCATCCAAACCATGATAGAGTAAAGAACAAAATTGCAACAGCGTTTATTAATCATCTTGGATTTGGTGGCATGTGTGAAGTTTTCACAAGTGATATTGCTGTTGTCTTTGAAAATCAAAATGAAATTTACGAATTTCAGCCAGATATAATGGTATGCTGTAACCCTAAGCTTTTTAATGGTCCAAAGTACAAAGGACCCCCGCGCCTTGTTGTTGAAATACTATCATATTCGACTGAACACCGTGACAGAACAATTAAACTGTCTGTGTATGAAAAATTTCAAGTACCTGAGTACTGGATAGTTGACATTTCAAATGAGTGCATTGAGGTTTACAGCAACAATATCAATGGGAAATATTGCTCAATAAATAAATACAAAAAAGGTATGACAATAAAGGTATTTGATACCCTTGTTTTGGATGTTAATGAAATATTTAGTGTGATAAAATAAGATGTAAAAAATAGAAGGGGACTTTCCTAATTTAAGGTGCTATTCTATCTGGAAAGTCCCTTTTGTTGCATTAATTTGCCTGTTGTTTTACTAGTTTCAAAATGTATGAGGTCAATTATTTCTTAATGAATCCAATCTTGCTTTTCTGCTGTTGTAAGCAATATTAAATATTTCGGTTATCAAAATAAGAGTCATTAATGTTTTATCTAATAATTCTATTTCTCTCCTTATTTCATTTTTTTCAAAAAATACTATACTATTGATAAACAAAAAGTATGTGAAATAAATTGTCTTAAAATCCATAGTAACAGTTTCAATAGAAAACCAATAAAAAATTTTTGATATGAACCAATGAGTATTACATTTTTTAAATCTAGCATTTATGAATTCATCAGCCAGATAACAAATACTAAAATATGAGCTATATGCCAAAAGCATAAACATGAATATTTCCCCTTCTTGTGTTAAAAGAGGTATTACAGAATTCGTTATGTATTTTTTAAATTCGCTATAATAACTATAACCAATTATAGTTTTAAAAAAAACTTTAAATAAATATATCCAAAGAATAAATGTATACAATCTCAAAATAGCCGAACATAAAGTTGATAAAAATTTACTAATTGGTATTATAAAAAATATCAAACACAGAATAAAGCTAACTAAAAATTTAAAAAAGGAACTACTAAAAATTTCAATGAACGAAATTACTAAGACAGTTATTAATAAAATTTTTCCAATTAAATCATCCTTATAATATCAGTAAATTAAAATAGTTCTTTAAAAATTTTACCCCAAAGATATCTATTAAAAGCACTTCCTTGCTTATCCTACCTTTTTTTAGTAGCCATAATAATATAAAAATACTAACAATGCAAAATCCCCAAAAGTATATTTCCCGAAGCTTATTTCTATATTGCTTCATTATAGAAACTCTCCTTTTAGTTTTAAACTAATATTTTACAATACCCACTGTTATTCCTGTATTTAACAAAATATCAAACCATGGTTCAACATATTTGTTACAACCCCAACAAAACCTTTATCTTCTCCTCAAATTCTTTCAACTTCCCATCGGACAATTTTCCAATCTTCTTTACAAGTCTTTCTTTTGAAATTGACCGTATATCTTCTGGTTTTGCAAATGACTCTCTGTCAAGTCTGCTTTCTTTTGGCTGGATCTTTACATGCAGAGGTATATTCTTGTTTTTGCTCGTGATTGGCACAACAACCACTAAGTCAGCAGGACATGAATTGAACTCATCAACTGAAACTATTACTGCTGGTCGAACACCACTTTGTTCATGTCCCCGCGTTGGGTTTAAATCTACAAGCCATATTTCGCCTCTTTTTGCACTCATTATTCAATCCCATCCTGCAATGTATTTTCCCACAGCTGTCTTTCTTCAATTTCTTCCTGCCACAGCTTACTGTTTTCTTTAAGAGCTGCATAAGCTTCAGCAGTTGCTGAAAGTAAAATTTTTCTTTTGTACTCTGCAAGGGCTTCCTGAATTACCTTTTGCATTGGTTGATTGAGCTGTTGAGAAAGTTTCTTTAAACTTTCATATGTTTCAATATCCACTCTTACTGTTGTTGTCTTGTTCATTATAAATATCACCCTGTAGATTAATTTATCTACTCTATAGTATACCGCATTGAAAAGATTTTTACAAACAAATGATTTGGTAACAAGATAATCGAAAACAACAAAGAAAGAGGGACTGTGCATCCAAATGATGACAGTCCCTTTGGCAAAAGTCAATATAAGATATTTTTATGGATTTACCATTGCAACAACTTTGCCATCGTAGCCTAAAAGGAGGTAAACTCTCTGGCCTGTTTTGAACGTATCTGACAAAATCCATGAGCTGTCACAGTTTTCGCTTATTTCGTATGTCTTTTCAACAAGTTTCCCTGTTGTTGGATCAAATACATTTGCAACAATAGCTTTAGGTGTAAACCTTGTAGGTTGATAACTTTTTAGATAACAGTCAACTTTGTTGTCCACTATTAGAATATAACTATTTCTGCCCCATATATCCTTTACTTCATAAACCACATTATATTTTTGGATATAGCTATAATCTACAACATCTCCATCTTTTATAAACTTCCTGCTGCCGCTTATATCCAAATCTCCTACTTTCAAAGTCAGATATGTCTGTTCACCTGCAATGTAAGGCTTGCTATATACAGGGTCAAATATTACGCAGTAGTCATAACCTTTCTTCTTAGTAGACAGTCCAAATACAAGCGAAGTTGACATCTGAAGCTTGCTAAGTGCTGTTGAAAAATCAATCTTTGAACCATTATAGTAATATGTTATATTCTGAGGCAATATCATATCAAGTTGACTACCACCCTTGTCAACTGTCACTTTGTTTGAAATGGCAGAAAGCACTGTCACACCTTCGGTTGAATTTAGCTTCTTGTACACAAGGGTTATTTGATTATCTTGGTCGATGTAAAGCCCATATTTTGCACCAAGTTCTAAATTCACATTTTGGTTTTCTGGCAATGTCAAAATTCCCTGGTCTGTCAACACTTCATTTACATCAAGCCCTTTTGCAGTTGAATATGTTCCTAAAATCACTGTTTCTACATACTTGCCGTAGCTGTCATAGTACGGGTCTTGAATTATTGCATACTCATATGAATTTCCTGCTGCGTTGTATCCAAAATAAATCTTCTGACCCGATTTTATTACGTTTTTCAAGCTATTGTAGTCAACCTTACTTCCATTATAATAGTAAACAGGCTTTTGAGGCAGGAAAGTACTACTTGCCAGGCTGCCTTTTTTGAGCACAACATTTGTGTCGCTTATAACCTCTGTAACCTCTGCTGTATCGACGTTATTTAACTTCTTTACAACCTTTGTGATTGTATCATCTTTGATATATACCCCATATTTTGCACCAACTGTAAGCTTGCCTGCTGTGGACTTTACCGCGTATATCCCTTTATCTGTTAAAACCTCGTTTGTAGATAACTTATCAGATACAACCGCATCTGCCAGAACGATAACCTCAGTATATGCACCATACTCAGATGAATATGGGTCCTGAAGAACAATATACTCGCAAGTTTTCTCATCCTTTGAGTATCCAAAATAGATTTTTTGACCTGATTTTAACGCATTTTTCAAATCACTGTAGCTAATTTTATTGCCATTATAGTAGTAAATAGGTTTTTGTGGCAGGATTATGTTCTCCTGGCCGTTTGATGATTTTAACTTTACATTTGTATCACTAACAACATCTGTAATCTCATACAAATCCACAGTATTTAATTTTTTTACAACTAATGTTATCTTGTCATCCTTAACATAAACACCATACTTTGTACCAATCTCCAGTTTTGTGTTTATATCAGGTAAATAAAATATACCTTTGTCTGTTAAAACCTGATTGTTTTCTAAAGCAGGGTCCAAAAGTGCATCCTGCAAAACTATTGCCTCAATATAATTGCCGTACTGTGTGCCGTATGGGTCTTGAATAACATACGCCATAACCTTGCCTGTGTCAGGGTCTTTTGATACATAGAGTATCTGGTCTTCTTTTAAAATGTTTGGTAGATTTTCATAGCTCTGTTTTGTCCCCTGATAGTAATACAAAGGCTTGCTTGATAGCTGAATCTTTTGTGTCTTGCTGTTTTGCTGAACATCAAGTGTGTAATCATCTATATTTTTGATGGTAAACTTATCGGATACCCACACTTTTTGTAAAGCTGCAGTGATTGTATCATCTTTTATATACACTCCATACTTTGCTCCAATTTCAAGGTTTTCAGGTTTTATTGAAGATGCAACAAAGTATATTCCCTTGTTTGTCTGAACCTGGTTTGCTTCCAAAGACGATGATGTTTTAGGAGTTGCCAAAATCAGCACCTCATCGTAGTTTCCATAAATCTCTTGTGCATATATGTCTTTAATTACAATATAGTCCACTTTGCTCCTATCTTCAGAATAGATAAAGCTTATTTTCTGATTCGGCTTTAGTACATTTTCTATTGCGTCATAGCTCTGCTTTGATCCGTTATAATAGTATGTTGCTGAAGATGGCAAAGTAATTGATTTTGTCTTTCCACTTTCCTTGTAATATACAGTCTTGCTGCTTACCTTTGTGCTGACAATCTGGAAAGAGTCAGCTTCAGTACCAAACACTTTCGCGATTTTATTGTCGTCAACCTGAAGCATGTACTTTTTCCCAACTTCAAGTTGCGTCTTTGTTGCATTCACAAGCACTCCGCTGTCTGTCAAAACCTCATTTGAAAGAAGCTTTGAAGAAGTTTTGCCCGTATCAAGCACGACATATGATTTGTAAAGCCCAACATACTCAGAAAATTTTGTACCGTTGCTTTGGGATGAAGCTGATACTCCACTTAAAGCTGACTGGGTAGATTGAGCTTGAGTTCCTCCGCTTTTGACATAAGTATCAAGAAGTCTTGATAGCATCAAAGCGAGAGCCCAGCGCGGAACCTTTTGCGATGCAGAAAGGTTTATTCCTTTTATAAGCCCAAGCTCTGATGCCTTGTCGATATAATTCTGCGGCCAGATGCCAGAAAGGTCTGAGTCGGAATACCCAAGCATCCTCACAATGGCAGTTGTTGCCTGGGCAAAGGTCAGCGGGTCGTTTGGATGGAACTTATTGTCTGCCATTGGTGTCATGTATTTTTTCTTTACTGCCCAGTTGACATATCCGCAAAGTGTGGTGTTAGGCTTTATATCAGGATACTGCGAATACCCTTTCTGAAGATTTGCCTCATCCTCAGCGTTTGAAATCTTTACAATCGCAGCTGCAAACTCGCCGCGCAGAATAGCAGTGTTCGGCTTGAAATAGTCCTTGTAAACAAAAATTCCAAGCTTATTTAACTTTTCTACAGCCTGCTTGTAGGTTGCATTTGATGGAATGTCCTTGTATGCAGCAAAAGCAGAAAACAGACTAAAGTTTACAACCACAAAGCAAAGTAACAAAATAACCGTCAAAAGCTTTTTTCTCATCTTTCAAATCCCCTCCAAGCTTATTCGTATCTTAGCGCTTCTATCGGGTTGAGGCGCGATGCTTTTGATGCCGGGAATAGTCCAAAGACTATCCCTATAGCAAGTGAAATCGTAAACGCAAGAATAGCCCATGGTATTGAGAATATAGCTGTTGCAATATTAAGTTTTGACATTGCTCTTATTGTCACAAATCCCAGTATTATACCTACCACTCCACCAAACCCTGTCACAACAGATGCTTCTATCAAAAACTGGACAAGAATGTTTCTTCTCTTTGCGCCAATTGCTTTTCTGATTCCAATCTCTCTTGTCCTCTCTGTGACAGATACAAGCATGATGTTCATGATGCCAATTCCACCAACAATCAGCGAAATCGCAGCAATTCCGGCAAGCATGAGCGTGAGTGTCTGGGTTACACTGTTTAAGGTGTCAAGTAGCTGGGCTGTATTGAAAACTCTAAAGGCGGTAGAGTCGTTGTAAATCTTCATGAGAAAATCATTGAGATAGTTCATTACAGCTTCACTTCTGTTACCATCCGTGATTTTTATCGCAAAGTTTCGGATTATTGCGTTTCGTGTAAGCCTTTGTGCAACTGTTACAGGGACTATCACCTGGTCATCGTCTGACTGCTGCTGCGAATTTGCACGCTCTTCTAAAACACCAACAACTGTGAATATCTGCCCGTTTATCTTTATCTTTTTCCCTATCGGGTTTTGCCCGTTAAATAAATCTTTTACGATGTACGTCCCAACAAGCGCAACCTTTTGACGGTAGTCCACATCAATTGGCAAAATAAATCTTCCGCTACTGACGTTGACGTCCCTGACAGTGCTATAGTCTGCTGTTGTTCCAATGAGGGTCGTATCGTGGGTGTTTGTCCCATACTTGAGCGTGACAGAGCTCGATACAGTTGGTGCGATTGCCTCAATATCCTCTGCGTGCTGCTCGGCAAACTGCTGAAGCTCTTCATATGTGACGTTTCGGTTACTGTTTCTTCCTGTGATGTTTATTTGAATGAGATTTGTTCCAAGCCTTTGCAGCCTGTCTGTTATGGTTTTGGTGCTTCCCTGGGCAAGCCCAACAACCGCAATCACCGCCCAGATACCAATGATGACACCAAGCATAGTAAGAAAAGATCTTAGCTTATTTGAAAGGATGCTCTTTATTGCCATTTTAAAAGCTAAAGCAAACTGAGCCACCTTCAGCTCACCTCCTTATCCTCTATTATTTGACCATCCTGAATCCTTACAATTCTTTTTGCCTGCATAGCAATGTTGTTGTCGTGTGTAATAAGGACAATTGTGTTCCCTTGAGCGTGTAGATCTTTAAAAATCTGTATAATCTCAGCACCTGATTTTGAGTCCAAATTTCCCGTTGGCTCGTCAGCAAGAATTATCGGCGGGCTTGTGACAAGCGCCCTTGCAATTGCAACTTTCTGCTGCTGACCGCCAGATAGCTCTCTTGGTCTGTGATGCATTCTATGTTCCAAGCCAACCCTTGCCAAAGCCTCTTTTGCAAGCTTGTGACGCACAGAGGCCGGAACACCTTTGTAGATTAAAGGAAGTTCCACATTTTCAAGAGCTGTGAGCTGTGGTATTAAGTTAAAGTTTTGAAACACAAAGCCTATCTTGCTGTTTCGAATCTCTGCAAGCTGATTGTCATTGAGCCTGCTGACTTCATGACCATCCAGTATGTATGTGCCAGATGTCGGTGTGTCAAGACATCCTATGATGTTCATAAGGGTTGATTTTCCTGAACCAGATGGTCCTACTATTGCAACAAACTCGTGAGGGTTGATTTTAAGATTTACACCGTTTAAAGCATATACCTCGTTCTCGCCCATCTTGTAGATTTTGTAGATATCATTAAGTTCAATCATAGCAAGCTTTCACCTTCTTTTTTTATTACCTGTTTGTGTTACTTCCCTGTGAGCCAGACGACTGATTTCTTGTGCCAGTGCTGCTTTGGTTTTGTCTGAACTGTCTGAATTCGCCCGGCATTCCACCACCAGGTCCGCCAAATCCGCCCATTATGTTAAAGCCCTGCTGAGTTTGCGTCTGTGTGCTTGTTGAGCCTGTTGAAAGCGGTGGCAGGACAACGATATCTCCTTCATTAAGTCCGCTTACAATCTCGATGTATGAGTCATTGTTTATACCAACCTCAACAGGTCGCAAAACTGCGCCTTTGTAGTAGCTGCTACCCAGCAAACTTGCCATTCTTCTTGTTCGCAGCTGCGAAGAGCTACCTGTGCCTTGACTATTTTGTGACCATGAACCTCTTGACTGGCTATTTCCTGATTGCTGTGCACTTTCTGTGCTGCTACCTTCTTGCTGCTGCCATCTTTGTCGCCAGTTTTGTGAGCCTTGAGCAGAGCTTTGCTGATTATTTCCAAAACCTCCCTGCGGGAAAAATCCGCCAGTTTGCCCTTCTTGAAAGCTATTTTGACTTGAGCTTTTTACAAACACAAAGTACCTGTTACCAAATTTCTGCACAGCTTCAAGCGGCACCATCAAAACATCTTGTTTCTGGTTTATTATTATCTCAGCATTTGCGTTCATGCCAATCTTGAGGTCTTTTGGGTTGTCAATAGAAATTGTAATAGAGTATGTTGTAACGCCGTTCTGGGTTGTACCAACAAGCGGGATTTTGGCTACTTTGCCTGTCAGCGGGTTTGTCTGTGTCTCTGGCAGAGCATCAACTGTTATATTTACTTTTTGCCCTACTTTTATTTTAGCAATATCAAGCTCATCTATGTCAACCCTAAATACTAAATTTTTGTTATCAAATACAGTTGCAAGTACCTCTCCCGCCTTTATGTTATCACCTTTTTTGAAGTTTATGTTGGTCACAACTCCGTCAAACGGAGCTTTGATGTAGTAGTTTTCCAAGTTATCCTCTGCATCCTTTAACTGGTCCTGCAAGTTTTTAAGCTGTGTCTGATAATTCTTGAGCTGTTTTGACAGGTCATCGTTTGAAAGTTTTAAAAGCACAGCACCTTTTTCAACAAACTGGTTGTTTCTTGCAAAAATCTCTTCAATCTCACCGTCAACCTTTGCCTTGACATTTTCCTTGTCTACATACTCCAAGGTTGCGTCCTGCGTGCTAAGATATACTTCACTCCCAACCTTTATCTCAGCACTTGCCTTCATGCCTTCCTGCAGAGCGCCGGGGTTTGAGATTGTGATCTCAACATCAAAAACTTTGCCACCGTAGTCATTTGTGTAAGTTGTGTTTCCAAGATAGCTTACTGTACCCTGGATTAACTGGGAAATATCAGGAATGTAAACAACCGCTGGCGCACCTATCTTGACCTTGCCGAAAAGCGCTGCTGAAAATGGTAATGTAACTTTCAGCTTTGAGGTATCAATTATTGTCAAAACGGTTGAACCTTTTGAAACCCTGTCTCCTTCTTGAACGTTCAGATTTTTAACATACCCAGAAATTGGTGCGGTGATAACAAGGTTTTTGATGCTCTCCTGAACATCTGCAATTGAGGAGTTTACATCGTCAATCTGACTCTTAATTGAATCAATCTTGTCCTTTGCATCCTGGCTTTCAAGCTCAAATATGACATCACCTTTTTTGACAGAATCACCGTCTTTGAAAAATACGTTTGTGATGGTTGAGCTCACTGTTGATGTAAGATCTACGCTCTGAGCAGACTCAATCGGGCCTGAACCGATGACACTGACGGTTATATCGCCGCGGGTTACCCTTGCAGTCCTCTGGGCAATGGTTTGATTTTGATTTTTTCTTCCCTGAACAAACCTGTATATTCCGAACCCTGCCCCTGCTAAAATTGCAACAATTACTATGGATATTATAACTCTCTTTAAAGCCTTGCTTTTTAAACTGAACTTAAACTTTGGAGTTTTTAGCGGTTTTACTTTCTCTGTCATATGCACACCCTTCCTTTCGCTTTTTTTACTGCTTTATTTTGAGCTCTGGCTATATGTTCCCATCACCATAATCCTTTTTGCAGTTGTCTTTTTACTGTCTGAATACCAGATGTAAACTATGTTGTTTGCTTTCAAATCCTTTACAGTCAGCTTCTTTTCTGTCATCTGACCATTTTGAAATGTTCTTGTGACAATCACTGTTGATTTTGAAATTGTGATTGTCTTTGTCTGGCTTGATAGCTTTAGATTCATCATGTCTCTATCAAATCCACCTTGAGGTGGCTGACCGACTGGTCTTTGCTGAGGTTGATTGGTTGACGTGCTTTGCCCTGGCTGTGGTCTTTCGATTGTTGCAACTGTGATGGTTATTCTGCTTGACTCAACTTTTTTGATAACACCAATTAGTTCTGGTGTCTGATATGGGTCGTATGTGCCCTGGACAAGAATTTTTGAGATGGTTTTCTTTTTGCTATCTGCATACCAGATGTACAGAATGTTATTTGTCTTTAAGTCCTTTGTTGTTAGCTTCTTTTCTGTTACCTGACCATTTTGAAATACTCTTGTTACAATTGATGTTTTGCTTGAAACTGTAATTGTCTGTGTTTTGGATGTGAGCTCAATTCTACCTCTTCCAAATCCTCTGCCATCGCTCTGGGATGAGAGCTTTGCAATGTAGATTGTGATTTTACTGCCAGATAAACTCTTTACAACACCAATTAAATCTGGTTGTGAATTTTGACTGCTATTTGATTGGGCATACGATATATTCCATGGTAAGATTAACACTGTAGCTATAAAAGTCAATATTAACATAAGGCACATATAAGCTTTTAGGCTTTTAGGCATTCTCATTTTTTCATTTGCGCCTCCTTCGATGAAGATTTTTCATCTTTAAAATATTTTAGCAGTAATTTGTGAATAAATTTTTAAATTTTTGAAAACAAATTTTAATGAAATGTGAAAATTGTGAAATGTGGGAAAATAAAAAAGGTGGGCTAAATACCCACCTCGCTTTTAGTCATAACCAGAAAGATTTAGCGAAGATAATAACATTATCTTTTTCATAAGTTTAACCTTCTATTTTTACAAAACCGTTTTCTTCTAAAAACTTAATGGCTTCCTCTATTTTTTTCTCGGTGTATTTATTGCCTTTTAATTTTTTCACTTTTTCTATAATTTCTTTTTTATTAAGCTCATCAGTCCCCCGAATTTTTAGTTGATTTATCACGTAATCCACTGTTGCAATTAACTCCAATTCAGAAGCGTTAAAGCTCGACAAGTTTTTTATTAAATCTTTAATCTCTTTTGAGTCTATCATCTCTATATCATGATGGCTCAAATATTTTTCATCATCAGATACTTCTTCAGGAATTATTTCATGAGTGTATCCATCTTTTGGATCAATTCGTACTAATCTATTCATTTCTAATCTGTGTATATCATATTCTAACTGGCTACTGTACGGACCATAATAGTGAATCGAAAAATTATAGTTAAGGTTTAACCCCTTTCTCTGAAGCAAATACACCACTTTTTGCAAAAACTTTTTACCTACTTTGTTTCCTGTACTTGAGCAATGTTTAGTAAACTCTTTTATCAAATGCCACAATATCAGGTCTCTATTTTCTTTCATAGTGTAGGTGCCTCCCTCCCCTTTTTAATTTGAACGTTTCATCATATTCTGTATTTCATTTACTATTGCCTCTGCTTCTTCCTTTTTATCCTCAGAAACATATATCCTTTTTATATTTATTGGTTCAGGCATCTTTTTTATAACCTCTGAAGCAATACTTATAGACATCACTTCTTTGTTTTTCTCGGTCTACTATAGGGATTGCTTTTTCACTATCAAGTTCATATTTTACAGGTATCTGATGAATCATTTTGTCAGCCGAATCAAAAAGAAGATTTTCTTTGCTAATTTTTTGTATAAGACTGTTTTTTATCAAATTATAAATAGATTCTTGATCTTTGTTAGAATGAGGTGGTGTTTCATAAATACAGCTCATTATCTTTCTCTTTAAAAGTCTTTCTGCGCATTCATTTTCTTTGCTCTTTTCTCTGATAAGTTCACTGATTGTTACATCGTCATATTCTAAAAATTCATTAATGTCTTTGGGATATTTACCCTCTTTCAAAGCAGACTTCAAAAAAGAAAAAAGCATATTATCCAAAAACCTTCGAGTTTTGTGAAAGTAAACTTGTGTAAACATAAAATATCGAGCTAAAACAAACTCTTCAAAAGCGTGTATTCCGCTTTTTTCAATAGCAAGATGAAGTATACCTTCATCATTTTTCCAAATGGTAAGAGTGTTTATTAACCTTTCCAAATCAAACTTTCCATAGCTTACTCCACAGTAAAGTGAATCCCGTAAAAGATAATCCATCTTGTCACAGTCTAATTCACTGTCCATAAACTTTCTTAGAAACATGAAATCAGGATTTTCTATATTTTCTCCTTTGTATATAGAACAAATCAGCTCAGGAGTAATATCATAGTCTTTACTGTAGAGTTTTTTGAATCTCTCTCCTATCTCATGAATATAATCTCCTATCTCTGTTTGAGTTGCTATCATGCAACTATAATCTTCATGTTTCAAATCATCTGGAAAAAGCTCTTCTGAAGCGTGAGAAAAAGGAGCATGTCCGATATCATGAATCAAAGCTATAAGTCTCAATATCTGAGTATACCATTCTTTTTGAGGAATATCAAAAATATTTGTCTTCTCAACAACTGTCCTGAATGCTTTTGTAACAAGATGCATAACGCCCAATGAATGTCCAAACCTTGAATGTTCTGCTCCATGATAGACGTAGAGTGGGAAAATGCCAGCTGTTTTATATTGCGTAATCTCTGAAATGGAAAAGAATCTATGATTTTCAGTTCTAAATCATTAACTTGAATAAAACCATGAACTGGATCTCTGAATTCATAGATTTCATTTGCACTCATTTTAACTCTCCAATTTCAAAATACCTTATCTAAATATATTTTTCAAAGTAGAAGTTCTTGTGATAAAAGAAAATATGTTCTATGTGTTTATTATATCAAAGGGAATAAATTTTTGTAAATATATTTTTATTTGAAGTAAACATCTTTTTTAGTTGTCTTATTTGCCATTTAATTAGGTTCTTTGTCAAGAGTTGGGGTGGGTATTCTGAATGCCCACCTTGTAAAATGAAATTTGTCTGCTACTTTCTTTGCATTTTTAAAATATATCTTTGCTGTATCCACATATCACATATGAAATACTTTACTCTCTCCCTATCCCTTAGTTTCTTAAAATATTCAATCAAAACATCTTGTCTTCTGTCTTTTAAAATCTCTACTATCTGTTTTTTCACAGGATCCACAACTATACACTGATATTTAGCTCCACCTGCATTTCCCTTGAATTCATCTATGCATATCGCCTCAAAAGAAAACTCCTCTATCTTCTGGGTAGGACTTACCTTGTCAAATAACCTCATAACTGCCCAAGCTGATACATTTGTCTGTCTTGCTACCTCTTTCATACTGCTTAAATTGCTAAGCTGACTTATAATGTATGCTGCCAGTCTGCTTGTCATCCTTTGATGTTTGCCCAAAAAATTTACGTGTTCAAAAAACTTCTTTCCACATTTCTTGCAAACATATCTTCTTTTTCTTAAAACTAAATATGTTTTCTTACCTATTATTGGTATGTCTTTTACTCTTTGGATACGATAATCATGTATCTTGCTTGTAACGCTCCCACATATAGGACATTTATGAGGCTTTTGCACCTGACTTATATGCAGTTCTACTTCCTTTTCGTTTTCAATTATTTGGTTAAGAACAATATCTTTTGATTTCAAAAGTTCAGTGATATAATTATGATTAAGCACTTATTCTGGATGCCTCCTTTCTTTTGTGTGTTTTTTATTCCTAAAAACAATCTTAATTATAGCAGGCATTCAGAATAAGTGCTATATTTTTTTACTATCTACCCACCCCAATATTTATTATAGAGCCTAAATTTTTATAAACAAATTTTAATGAAATGTGAAAATTGTGAAATGCGTGAAAATAAAAAAGGTGGGCTAAATACTCACCTCACTCTTCGTTATATAACTAACTATTAAAATACAGTATTCAGAACAGCAACCCCAATACATGAATAAAAACCTCAAAATAAAGAAGGGTAGGCATATATTGCCTACCCTTCTTTATTCCAATTTGCCTATTACCAACTTCCTGTTACACTTGTCTGAGCAAGTTCATTCGGTGTTGATGCACTGTCTTTTACGCGATTGTTTGCATTATAGTCTGGTATATAATCAACTTTAATTGATTTATACCTGTGGTCAACATTGCTAAATACAAACTTTATCTTAGTATGATCTGATTTATCAATTCCATCTGGTGCAGTTAATGTTCCACCAATATAAACCTTGAACTGTGCTTTGATTACATCATCACTTAGTGACCCGACGTTAACATCCTCACTGAAATTAACTGTTACATATGTTGTATTTGTTACACTGTCATATGTCGCTTTAACTGAGGAAATACTTGGAGCTATACCATCCACAACTGTATATGACGGTAGCGCAATTCCAATTGAATCTCCAAATAAATCCTTCGTTATAGTTGTATTGCTCTTAAGTGAGAGTGTTAATGGATATTTAACGTTATTAACAGTATATGTTGCATCAGCATTTATCGAAGTACCGAGAGTTAGTGTAAGTTTCTCATTTGTTGCATCCCAATCAGAGCCAATAGCGCTTATTGTCGCTGGACCAGCTGAAATTACAAAGTCGCCCGGATATCTTGTATACTCATTAATTATTCCGTCTAAATATACCTCAATTTTGTCAGTTGCTACAGCTTTTGCACCAGTAACTTTTACTTGTTGTGCAACCATAAATTCATTATTGGCTTTTGCAATTGTCAATTTATTCCCAGCTGTATCTGCAACATTTACTATTTGTAGATAAGCTACTTTGCCCCATACAGATGCATTTGCTGAATCATATGGTATTGTGAGTTTTACAATCTTATTACCTGCCATAAGCGATACGGATGCTCCACTAAACTCTTTCAATGTAAGCGTGCTATCGAGGTATTTATAATTTGTAAGTGTTGTTGCACTTGTAGCATCAAGTGTCTTATTAAACACAATATATACATATGTCTTCTTATTAGATGGATCTTCTTTGTAAACTATCGCTTGAACAGATGGAGCACTTGTATCAGCCAATGTAGCAGATACTGTTACAGGTAAGCTTGCATTTTTAAGCGGTGTATTGTCTTGAACACCACTTACTTCCACAGTTACATTACCTGCTGGTAAATCAGATGCAAGTGTAACCTTTAAAGTATTATAAATATAATTACCATTGCTGTCTCTATCCCAGTCAATAGCGGATACTACTTTTTGATTACCATCTTTATCTTTGACAACAATAGTACCACTAATTCTTACATCTTCACTAAATGTTATTTTTATTGTCTTGCTATCTGCTACTACAACAGATTTAACAGTTGGTCTTTCATTGTCAACCGTTGGTACTACATATTTTGTAATATTTGCACTTTGACCGTTATAGTCAGTTACAGTTACCGTTACATTAGTACCTGAAATTGGTATGCACTTTGTTAAGTCATCATTGTTAGAATAAATTATTACATTTTCACCATCTACATCAACTTTTACAATCTCACCGTTAGAAAGTGACACAGATGCATTTGCAATGGGCTTGTTGAATGTCAAGGTAACTTTGCTCAATGTTGCTGTTGCAGCTTTTAATTCGATTGGTGAAGTATCAGCTTTTACTTCAAACGACCATGTAGGATTAATAACGCCATATCCAGCTACATCTGTAACACCATTTATAGTAATTGAATGATTAGCTACTGAAAGCGCTGAATAAAGATTGAGTATTAATACATTTGGATCTATTGACTTATCTTCTGCAAAACTCTTAGCTTCTTTTACTAAATAACTTCCATCAATTGTATACTTTGCAACATCTGTATAATTGTTAATTGGCTCATTAAATTCAACCTTAATCTTTTGCGGTGTTAAAGCAAAAACAGACTTTATAGATGGAGCCACAGAATCTACCACTGGTCCCACAGTTTGTGTATAATCAGTTGTTAATCCAACATCTTTCTTTATAGTCACAGAAACTTTATCTTGGTTAGCCAAATTATCACTCAAAATTAATGTTGCAACTTTTTTATCGCTGCTCAATCTCACTGCTCCAACAGTTTTTGTACTATCGCCTACTTTAACAATATAGTTTGCAACATTAGTTCCAACATCTTCTTTTACATCTCTATTGAATGTCACAACAACTTGCTTCAAGTTTGGCACTTCAACTTTTGCAACTTGAAGCTGTACTGGTACTGCTACAAAAGTTTTGCCTGTATCATTACCCTTGTAATACAGTTTATAAGTAGCACCTTCTGTTTGCGCTGCTGTCTTTAATACAAGCTTTCCTGCACCAAAGTCAGATGCCTGAGAATCAATCAATGTTACAGCAACTGTCTTTGTTTCATCAGATGCATCTTTAATCTCAAAATCAAGAGGAATTACATCCCCATCTTCAAGTGTTGCAGGCTCATTGTTGAGGTATGCATCAACATAAACCTCAATTGTGTCATTTGCAACTGCTTTAACATCCTTAACAACTATTGTCTTCTCAGGTGGGAAGAATGCATTTGCAAATGCAACTGCTGCTTGACCTCTGATTACAACATCTCCAATTCCAACTTCATCTTCAATCCCATTGAAGAATCCAAGTTCAAGAGCTTTTCTTACATAGTTGAGAGGCCATTTTCCTGCTGCTGGGCTCTCACCTTTTGCAGCAACAAGCATTTTACAGAGCTCTTCAAATTTGACTTTTCTGTCTGGCTTGAATGTTCCATCCGGATAACCATTTACAATACCGAGGTCTTTACCTGCCTCAACATATGCAAATGCCCAATGTGTGTTTGGAACATCGCTGAAGGATTGCTCAGCATATACATAGTCTTTTACAACATCTTCTTGACCTGTTGCTCTGATGATCATTGCCAAAATCTCTGCTCTTGTAAGTTCCTTATCGAGCATCAGGTCGCCTTGCTCATTACCTTTTAAAATACCTTTGTCTTGGAGAATCTTTGCTGCCTGGTCATACACAGAACTTGTCTGTTCTGTTGTAGTTTCGTCCTGTGCAAACGCAGGCGCAATTATTGAGAGAGCAAAAAGCAATACTGTTACGATAGCGATGAGTCTTTTAAATCTTTTCATAACTACTCACCAAACCTCCTTGTATGATTTTTTAGTGATGAGACTATTACCTTTTATATAGCCTCATCACTTACAGCTAAAATTTTATCAAGCGGTCTTTTAATAGTCAATAGCTTTCCCTCATCTGTAACCAAACTGTAAAATTAGTGAAACAATTTTATTACACTTTGAAAACCTGCATAGCATCTTTCAAATCCTGTGCAAGTTTGTTAAGGCTTTCTGCCATGGCACGAAGTTCTTCAATTGCAGCAAGCTGCTCCTGGGTTGATGCAGAAACCTCTTCTGAAGATGCAGCAGTCTCTTCAGAAATTGCTGAGATATTTTCAACACTTTTGATTATTACATCCTTTTCTTTATCTATAGCCTGAATAGATTCGTTAATGTTATCAATTCCTTCTATAACATTACTCATTGCCTCTTTTATGCTAACAAAAGCCTGAGCAACATCTTTTACTGCAATATTTTGCTTTTCAATAACATCTTCTACTTTATCAGCAACATCCTGAGCAGCTTTAGTCTGGTTCACAATTCTTTTAATCATCTCTTCAACTTCTCTTGTTGACTCTTTTGACTGATCAGCAAGCTTTCTAATTTCGCTTGCAACAACTGCAAACCCTCTTCCTGCCTCTCCTGCTTTTGCAGCCTCAATTGATGCATTGAGAGCTAAAAGTTTTGTCTGCTCTGAAATACTTGATAGTACCTGAATAATCTTGCCAATAGATCTTGAATACTCTGCAAGCTGGTTGATTGTGTTTATCATTGTACTTGTTATATTAACCGTATCCTGCGATACATTGTTCAATACCTCCACAACACTTTCACCCTTCTCAGAAAGTTCAGATACATCTTTAGTTAGTTTTTCCATTTTACTTGATGATTCAACAATAGTTTCTATTTTATCACCGAAACGTGAAACAACCTCAACAACGCTTGTCGCTTCTTTTGCCTGGTTGGATGCACCTTCTGCAATCTCAGAAATTGCCTTTGCAACTTCATTAGATGCTGCAGCAGTTTCCCCTGCCACTGTTGAAAGGGTTGAAATTGCGGATGTTACTTCGCTGCTAAGATTTACACCTTTCTCGATAAGCTGTTTGATATTTTTAGTCATGTTATTAAAACTGTGAGCCATCAAACCGATTTCGTCATCTCGTTTTATATCAAGACTTACTGTCAAATCACCTTTTTCTGCAACCTCAAATGCCTTTGTTATCTTCTCTATATCTTTCACAATTCTAAGAGCAAAAAAGATTCCAACTACAAGAGCAATCAATGTAAATATTATAGTAAGTATGATTGATAATACCTCCAGCTTCCTTGCACTTGAAATAAGCTTTGTAAGTGGTATCATACCAACAACAGCCCATGGAGTATCTGGTATAAGTGAATACGTTATAAGGTATGGCTGCTTAGAATATATAGTTTCAATTGCTCCAGAAACCTTTTCAGCTTTTATATTGGAGATAACTTCTCTTACAAACTCAGTGTTAATATTTGGAATATCCTTGAAGTTATTTTCCCATTCTGTTGGAAGCACTATTTTCCCCTGAGTTGATACAGCAAGCATAAACCCACCTTGCTGTGATATTTGGGTATCCTGAAGTTGATCTCTGAGCCAACTCTTGCTTACATCTAAAAGCATTACACCAAGCGTCTCATTTGTTGAAATATCTTTGAATGGAAGTCCTATACAAAAAGCATATTCCGGTATATTCGCATTATTCTTCTGCGCTATCTCATCAAATTCCTTATCATGGGCTTCTATTAAAGTAGGACCACCCGCATCAATAATTTTTTTATACCACCATGTATTCTTTATTTTTGAATAATCAATATCAAAAACCAAAGAAAGATTAAATAACGATTTTTCTTTATTTATCAATATGTATATACCCGCAATCATGTTATTTGAAATTAAAATATTCTGCAATGCTTTCTGAGCATCTGTTTGTAATGTAATTTTTTCATAATCTTCTAAAGCAGCCTGTTTGCTTTCAGAATAATACCTTTGAATAAGTTCGTTTGACATGAGCTGAGTTGCATTATTTTGAGCAGTTTTTATTGCAAGCTGAAAATACCTTGCAGTAGAATCTGTTGCAGCAAGATATGACTTTTTGCTCTCACTGATAACTGAATTTACAGACATAGTAATTGACAAAATATCAATTATGACTATTGGAACAATAACTATGCATGCTATAAGCAGTGCAAATCTTTTTGCAAGTTTACCACTCTTCAAAAAAGATAAAAATAGTTCTTTGAAGTCTCTCTTGTTTTTTGACTGGGTTTTTCGTTCTTTTTTCACAAGATCTCCCACCCTTTTTTATTTTGTATGTTAATTTTGATTATATCTTATTTTACCTGACAATACAATAATAAGTCACTTTTTATATACTGTTAGACAAAAAATTAGTCGGAATTTACTAAAAGTTGTATAATAAAAGTATTTCAAAAATCATCTTAAATTTTTGCAGTTGTTTAACCTAATTTTATATTAACAAACAAAAGCCCTGTAAAAGGTCCTTCCCTCCTACAGGGCTTTATAGATATATTTATTTAAAGACTACTACCTGAACAAAGTCAACAGCACACCTGCTGCAACAGCAGAACCAATAACTCCTGCAACGTTTGGTCCCATTACATGCATCAAAAGAAAGTTTGAAGGATTTTCTTTTTGACCCACAACCTGTGAAACGCGTGCTGCCAAAGGAAAACTGGCACCTTTACATTTTCTTTTAAAGCCTTTACAAGCTCGTACGCCTCTTTTGGGCTCATAATACCTGCCATGTCTTTTATACAGATGGAATGAACACCCACACTCTCAAGTTCTCTACCAATCTTCACATACATCTCAAGGTTATGGATGGGGCTTATGGTATAAACAATTGTGCCCTGGGCATGGCCGCCTGCTTTGATTGTCTCATCAACCGCAACTTCGATGTTTCGAAGGTCATTCAGCGCATCAAATATCCTTATTATATCCATTCCATTTTCGATAGATTTTCGAACAAACATCCTTACAACATCATCTGGATAGTGTCTGTAACCCAAAAGGTTTTGACCACGAAGAAGCATCTGAAGTTTTGTATTTTTCACCTTTGACTTTATTTTTCTCAAGCGCTCCCATGGATCTTCGCCAAGATACCTCAGACACGAGTCAAATGTTGCACCGCCCCAACACTCAATCGAATAATACCCCGCCTCATCAATCTTTTCTAAAATACCTTCAAAATCTTGGTAAGACATCCTTGTTGCAATCAGTGATTGCTGAGCATCTCTTAAAACTGTCTCTGTAAAACAAATCTTTTTCATTTTTCTTCAGCTCCTTTTACCACCTGCATTAAGTCTGTCTGTATGGTGAATTTTTTAACAAAAAACACATGGAAATAATTTTAATAGTTTTATTTTAATTTTCTACATCAAACTTAACAAACTTGTTTGTTAACATTTCACATAGAAAGCTTAATATCAGCACCTATTACAACCAAAAGCTTATCTTAAGGTATCATATACAGCCATGGAAATTTACAAAAATTAAAGGCGTTTTGAAGCTTTCGCCCCAAAACGCCTTTGTTTTGGAGAATGTTTGAATTTGTTGCTTTTATTATAACACAGATATTTGAAAATTGCAAAGCAAAATTAAGAATATTTCGTATACCCTTCTCTTATCTTCTTTATCCTCTCAATCTCAACTCCAGTTGCTTCAGCTATAAAATTATCATCAAAACCTTTTTGAATAAGCCTTCTCACAATTTCCTCTTCTTTCCGCTGTATACCTTTCTGTATGCCTTCCTGTATGCCTTCCTCATAGCCCTTTTCTTTGCCTTTTTCTTCTGCCTCTTTGTAATACTCCTGTATCAGCTGCTGAACATTGAATATAAACTCACCCACATCTTCCACCCCCTCAGCTTCTACCTTCTCTAACAGTTCATCTATCCTGCTTTTCATCTCCTCTCTCACCTGCGGCTTTACTATCCTGAGCAGCCATGAACAAAACACTTTTAACTGCACCTGTGGTAACTTACAAACATATTCTGACACTTCTCTAAGCTTTACAATAAACTCCTCTGCATTTCTTCTTGACTTTTCTAAATACAGAATAATACTTAAAAGGTCTAACCTGCTTTTTAGCCTCTCATCATCAAGCCTGTTTACATCAACCAGAATATAGTTAAACATGTCATCCTTGAATATATCAAAGCCTTTAAATATCTGGGTCGGTATATTCCAGCTGCTTCTTCCATTGTACAGCACTATAGGAATAATCGGTGGAAACAACTCGTCTGCCTTCTCTTCCATGTGTCTTTTCCACACCAAGCTCATATACTCAAACAATCTTCTCGGCATACTTTTGTCTGCTGTGGATTGTGGTTCTATTAACACATAAAAGTATATGTCCGTATCTTCTAATCTTGCTCTATATATGACATCTGCTTCTTTTTCTACAAACTCGTCCTTAATAAAACTCCTGTCAACAAACTCTAAACTCTCAGCATCTATTCTATTTACCCATTCTCTATTTATATTGCTCCTCAAAAAGTTTAAAAATACTTCCTTGAACTGAAATAATCTTTTGAATGTCAAATCATACTGGTTATGCGGTACTTTCTGTTCCATCTACTTCATCCTTATAAATAATTTCTTTCTATCTATAGTTTTTCTTCTGTTTAAAATTATACCATAAAGAAAAAGAGCATACAAGCAACATCTTGCCACTTACATGATTAGTGTAAACCTTAAAAACCTATTTGCTAACATCTCACATTGAGAGCTTTATATCAGCACCTATCACTCCCAAAAGTTTGCCAAAGCCGTCATATACAGGCAGAGAAACTGTGATGCAGTAGTTTTTTGTAATAGCTGAGATGTAAGCTGAAGATACATATGTGTGACCTGCCATTGCCTTTGTGAACCACTCTCTGACTTTTGCGTTTTCTATGCCCTCTGGCGGATTTGAGTAGATGAACGTTCCATCAGGGTTGTTTGTCCACAGAGCCTCAAATATATTAGAAAACTTTTGAAGACTCTGGTCTATAACCTCTTTGTGATGCTGCTCTTTCTGCCAGCTTAAAACAAGTTGCGGAATCACCTCATTTTCCATGGTCTCAATAGCCTCTGCAACACGCTGCTGGTTTACCTCTATCTCTACTCTCTTTGTGATCTTTGCTGAAATGTCATTTCTGACAGATTCAAACTCCCTGCACATGTCAACAAGCCTGTTCATAAGCCGCATAAGCCTTGCTGCAGTTTTTTGGCTCACCTCAACAGAGCTCAAAATTCTGCTGGTGCTCCTATCGACAGCGATGTAGTCATTTTCAAGTCTTGATACATAGTGCTTAAGGTCATTCACAATAAAGTACTGGACCGAAAGCTTTTCTGATGCCTGGGAAATCTTCTTGTTTATGTAGTCAACAAGCTGTGAAACCTGATTTAGTTTCTGGAAAGTAGTTTTGCCATACTCTACTTGTGCTGATATTATGTCCTTGCTCTTCTCGCTGAGACTTGAAATTCCATCAACTATGCCAGAAATCTCAATGATAAAGTCTCCAATCTCGTCTGCAGTTGATTTTGTATCATTTGAAAGCCTTCGGATTTGGTCAGCAATAACATGAAAGCCTGTTTTGAAATTCTCGCCAAGCACACTTTCAAGCTTTGCAGATTCAATAGAAGCGTTCAGTGCAAGGATGTTTATCTGCTCTGAAATTTTCACAATTGTGTCAAGAAAATCTTCTACTTTTTTGAAAACAGCCTTGAGCTTTGTTATTTGGTCTGCCATCTTCTGGGTGTGTGCCGTATTTTCTAAAACCATATTTTCCAAATCACTTGAAACCTCTGCAAGCAGCTTTTGAATGTCTTCTTGAATGTTCTGGTTCTTTTCTTTGAAATGAGCCATGAATTCTTCAAGGCTTGAGATATTTGCATAGGCACTTTCAATGTGCTCAAGCACAAGCTTCAAGGCTACCAGAAGCCCTGATATAGAATCTTGAATGTCCTTGCTGTTTGAAAGCACAAGATTGGATTGCTGCTGGTTCTTTTCTGCACTCGTTTCGATGTCATAAGCAACTGATAAAATCTTGTTGTATGCAAGATCAATTTCTTTAAATATATCACTTAGAAAATCCTGAAAAGATGTTACCCAGTCTTTCACAGGTGTCAAAAAGAGCTTTTCAAATGCGTTGAGGTTGTTCTTGCCCTGCAAAATAGAAAGTGTCTTGTCAACAAAAATTTTTAAAATCAGAATGGAAAATACAGTCGGTAGCACAAGCGCAGCCAAGATAGTCAATACAACCTGCATCTTGCAAAACCCCCCTGAAAAAAGTTTTACAAAAAAATTAAAGGCGCTTTGAAGCTTTCGCCCCAAAACGCCTTTGTTTTGGAGAATGTTTGAATTTGTTGCTTTTATTATAACACAGATATTTGAAAATTGCAAAGCAAAATTAAGAATATTTCGTATACCCTTCTCTTATCTTCTTTATCCTCTCAATCTCAACTCCAGTTGCTTCAGCTATAAAATTATCATCAAAACCTTTTTGAATAAGCCTTCTCACAATTTCCTCTTCTTTCCGCTGTATACCTTCCTGTATACCTTCCTCATAGCCCTTTTCTTTGCCTTTTTCTTCTGCCTCTTTGTAATACTCCTGTATCAACTGCTGAACATTGAATATAAACTCACCCACATCTTCCACCCCCTCAGCTTCTACCTTCTCTAACAGTTCATCTATCCTGCTTTTCATCTCCTCTCTCACCTGCGGCTTTACTATCCTGAGCAGCCATGAACAAAACACTTTTAACTGCACCTGTGGTAACTTACAAACATATTCTGACACTTCTCTAAGCTTTACAATAAACTCCTCTGCATTTCTTCTTGACTTTTCTAAATACAGAATAATACTTAAAAGGTCTAACCTGCTTTTTAGCCTCTCATCATCAAGCCTGTTTACATCAACCAGAATATAGTTAAACATGTCATCCTTGAATATATCAAAGCCTTTAAATATCTGGGTCGGTATATTCCAGCTGCTTCTTCCATTGTACAGCACTATAGGAATAATCGGTGGAAACAACTCGTCTGCCTTCTCTTCCATGTGTCTTTTCCACACCAAGCTCATATACTCAAACAATCTTCTCGGCATACTTTTGTCTGCTGTGGATTGTGGTTCTATTAACACATAAAAGTATATGTCCGTATCTTCTAATCTTGCTCTATATATGACATCTGCTTCTTTTTCTACAAACTCGTCCTTAATAAAACTCCTGTCAACAAACTCTAAACTCTCAGCATCTATTCTATTTACCCATTCTCTATTTATATTGCTCCTCAAAAAGTTTAAAAATACTTCCTTGAACTGAAATAATCTTTTGAATGTCAAATCATACTGGTTATGCGGTACTTTCTGTTCCATCTACTTCATCCTTATAAATAATTTCTTTCTATCTATAGTTTTTCTTCTGTTTAAAATTATACCATAAAGAAAAAGAGTATACAAGCAACATCTCATTACTACAACTCGAATAGGTGTAAAGATATTTACCACAGCGAAAAAATGTGCGAAAATAGTGAGGAGAAACAAAAGTTAAATTCAAACTGACTAAATTCCTTTCTATGGTTATGTTATAATGGTTAACAGGAGGAAAAAGAAAAAGGAGCCATGTGTAATGATGGATGTTGAAATATTAGACCCAATAGGATATGAAATATGTAGAAATATTGCTAAAAGCAATTTAGCGGAAAAATTCTACCTTGCAGGCGGCACTGCATTAGCATTGCAACTTTGCCATAGAAAGTCATATGATTTGGATTTTTTTCAAAAAGAAGTTAGTGAAAGAATAGAATTTGAATATATTTACAACATCTTAACCAAGTTGTTTCCCAGAAAAGATGAAAGATGTAAATATTATTATAAAGCAAATTGACCAAATGACTTCAACTATATGTGGAGTAAAGATAATTTTAATTGCATATCCCTTCCCTTTGATCGAGCCATTAGTCCAAGGTGATAAAATAGACATTCGTTTAAAAGGAATCAATTTAGCATCTCCTAAAGAAATTGCTTTGATGAAGGCATACACCATTGGTAGACGACCAACATTTAGAGATTATATTGACTTGTATTTTTTGCTCAAAAACGGTATTGTAAATTTAGAATATATTTTAGAAAAAGCACCTCAGAAATTTGTCATAGAGGGAAAGCCAGTTTTTTCTAAAAAATTATTTTTAGAACAGCTTATGTATACAGAAGATTTAATTGATAAAGAAACAGCACTAATCTCTATAATTGGTACAGCACCAAAAGTAGATGAAATAGAAATGTTTTTAACCCGGCAAGCTAAAGCAGCAATTGAAAAATATATGAAGAAAAGAGGTATGCTACTGTGAAACTTCCAGAGGATTTTATAATCTTGTTCAAAAATTACAACTTTGAAATGCTAGATACAGAAAAACACAAAGAATTAATAATAAAGACAGTATTAGCAAAAGGTGATTGGGGACATATTGAAAAACTCTTTACTATTTATAGTTTCAACGAAATAAAAGAAGTATTCTTAAAAGATTTCTATGGAGTCCAAGAACTCCCTATCCCTACAATTTACCTTTGGGGAAGTCTATTTCTCGATGAAAAAGAGTACTGGAAATTTAGAAATATGAGAAGGAAGCTAAACTCAATAGAAAAGTGGAAACAAACAAGAAAAATTCGGGTCTGTAAATAATTTTGTGTATTTAAATTGAACCATCCCTCTTGGTAAGAAATCATTCAAGATAATCCTGTCTACCTTCTATTTTTTAGTATTACCATTTTAAAAATTTTTATGCATAAATTTTTTAAAAGCTGGACAAAATTTGATACTGGGATATATTGCTCTGATTTTTCTGATTCTAATTTAATTTGTTTTAGATTGCTTCCATGGAAGCAATCTAAAAGCGAACTGAAGTTTGTTATTAATTTATATATCCACTTAAACGTTCTGGATACATTATCAAAAGCTGATTTAATATTATATCCCAATTTCTGTACCTCTGTGTCCACTTTCTTACAACATTTTTTGTTGCAAGATAAAGCATCTTCTCTAACGCTGTATCGTTTGGAAATACTGATTTTGCTTTTGTCACTTTTCTAAATTGTCTGTGAACTCCTTCTATGATGTTTGTTGTATAAATTATCTTCCTTATCTCTGGGGGAAACTTAAAAAACGAAGTCAGTAGCTCCCAATTGCTTTCCCAACTCCTGAACGCATAAGGATACTGTTTCCCCCATTTTTCTTTTACCTGATAAAAATTTTCCAGTGCTTCTTCTTCATTAGTTGCCTGATATACTTTTTTAAAATCCTTTGAAAATTCTTTTATATGCTTGTATGAAACATATTTGAATGAATTGACTTGACTGATGAATAATACACCTTTGAATATCGCTTTTTGGGAACACTGCTTCTATTGCTTCTTTTAAACCAGTAAGGCCATCAACACAAAACAGTAATACCTCTTCTACTCCTCTTGTTTTCAGGTCATTCAAAACACCCAACCAGAATTTAGAGCTTTCACTTTCTCCAATCCATATCCCTAAAACATCCTTATATCCCTCAATGTTAATTCCTAAAACAACGTAAGCAGCTTTGTTTACAATCCTGCCTTCATCTTTTATCTTGTAATGAATTGCATCCATAAAGATAAACGGATATATCTTTTCTAACGGTCTGTTTTGCCATTCTCTTATCTCTGGTATTATTTTTTCTGTAATTTTGCTTACCATCTCAGCAGATACTTCAATACCATAAATATCTTTTATTTGCTCATGAATGTCTCGTGTTGTCATTCCTCTGGAATATAAAGCTATTATTTTATCTTCAATTTCAGAGATATCTCTTTTATATTTGGGAATTATCTTGGGTTCAAATTCACCTTCTCTGTCTCTTGGTATATCAATTTCCATCTCTCCAAATTTTGTTTTTACAGTCTTCTGAGTATATCCGTTTCGAGAGTTAGTAGTTTGTTTGTTCTTAACGTCATACTTTTCATAACCCAGAGTTTCTTCAATCTCTGCTTCTAAAAAGCTTTGAAGTACACTCTTAAACAAGTCTTTTAAGCTTTCGTAAATATCACTCACACTCTGAATATTGTTTTTTCTTATAAACTCTAAGAGCTACTCTTTTGTTAAAACATTTTCCATAACAAAAAACCTCCTTCTTGGATATTTTTGTTTATATTCTGATTCTTACCAAGAAGGAGGTCCTTATACTTTACACAAAATTACTTATAGTCTCCCCCAAAACGCCTTTGTTTGGATAATGTCAAATCATACTTGTTCTGCAGTACTTTTTGTTTCTTCTATTTCATCCTTATAAATAATTTCTTCTATGCCAGAAATCTCAATAGATAAAGTCTCCAATTTCGTCTACAGCTAATAATGAACCATGAATTTTTCAAGTATAAAAAATACTCTAATTCTCAGTTATAAAACGTGATGTTGTCATATCAAGCTCAGCTGATAATTTTCTAATTTCATCTATCATATTTTTAAGTTCTTCTATTGAAGCAAGTTGCTGTTCAGTTGCAGCTGATACTTCTTCGGCTGATGCAGCTGTTTGCTCTGTAACTGCTGAAATGCTTTCTACACTACTGAAAATCTTATCCTTTTTGCACTCTATCTCTTCTAATATCGTTAAAGACTTTTTCATATTCTCGTAAAGTTCTGAAATGGTATCACGCATTGATTTAAAAGTAATCTGAACATTTTCAAGTGCATTCTCCTGAAGTTTTATTAAACTTTCAACATCAGCCATAACTTTATCAGAAAACTTTGCTTTTGAAAGAATATTTTTTACAATATCTTCAACATCTTTTGTCGATTCTCTTGACTGTTGAGCAAGTTTTCTGATCTCTGCTGCAACAATAGAAAATCCTTTACCAGTTTCGCCTGCTTTTGCCGCTTCAATTGCAGCATTCAAGGCTAAAAGTTTTGTTTGTTCAGAAATGCTTGAAAGAAGATTCATTATTTTTCCTATTTTCTCAGCCCACCCTATAAGTTCTCTAACATTTACAATCATGTTTTTTGTAGTATCCTGTGACTTTTTTGCAACCTGATACAACGTTTCAATCGCTGAAAATCCCTCGTTAGCCTGAACCAGTACGTTTTCTGAAATTTTATTCATATTCTTAAAATCATTTGCCATATTGCCAATTTCATTTGAAAACTCTGACATTTGCTGAGAAATTGCTGTAGCTTCACCTGCCTGCTGGGATGCACCCTCGGCAATCTCTGAAACTGCTTTGGTAATCTCCTGCGATGCAGCTGCAGTTTCAGCAGCAACTCCTGCAATTACTGATATTGATTTATTAACTCTCTCTGAAAGTTCTTTGATTTTCATAATAAGCTCTTCTAGCTGTTGCACCATGCTGTTAAATCCTTCTGAAAGCATACCTATTTCATCATTGGTGTTAACCTTTGCTGTAATAGTTAAATCTCCTTTTGCTGCTGTGCTCATCGAATCAAGAAGTATTCTTATATTGCTGGTTATCCTGAGCGTTATAACAAGCCCTAAGATAATCCCCAAAATACCAAATACCAAACTTGCTAAGACTATAAAAATCTGTAATTTTGCAATTTTAGAATTAATATCACTGACAGGTACAAGCGAAACATACAAATAACCGCTATCAGGACTTTTTGAATAACTCACAAGCCATTTTCCTGAAAGATTTATCTCAAAATTATCAATCTCTTTTTTATTAGCTTTTTGTAATAAAATGTTACTCAGTATCTTTAAATTTTTCTTCAACTTATCATTTAGGTTGTTTGGAAAAATAATACTTGCATCTGGCGTAACAACAAAAGATGTGCTATTTTTGGTAACTTTTATGTTCGAAAGCATTCCATCAAAAATATCTTTTCCAATATCAACAACTATTAGTCCAACTCTGTTACCACTTGAAGAATCATACAAAACCCTTACAACTGATGTAGCATATTCTCTTATATCAGAACCCACCTCTTTTAAAATATCATTAAAATGCTGGTTATGATCAGAACACCATATAAACCCCTGTTCACTTTCAAATGCTAATTTTGCCCAACTGCTGCTCATAAGATTTTTAAAGTCAAGATTCTCAAAACTCAATGTAGGGTATCCTAATGACGATTCCTTATCAATCAAAATATAAATCCCTGATAAAAACTTGTTTGCAGAAACAATGCTCAACAAAGCTCTTTGAGCATTCTTTTTCCACTCCAATTTTTCATAATCATCTTTACTTGTTCTTTGCACATTCAAATATTTTTGTATAGTCTCATTTGTAGCAAGCTGAAAAGATAAATCTTTTGCACGCTCCAGTATTTGATCAAAGTATTTCCCCGACTGAAAAGTAGAAGTTGAAATACTGTTTTGAAGATTTTGTCTCAGTGTAGATGTAGAAAGTGTTACAGCAAAAATATCTATTGCAAAAACCAAAATCAAAATTACAGAAAATATTAAAAGAGAAATTTTTCCTGGTAATGTTGAAAGTAACTTTCTAAATTTTTTTATATCTACAGACAACTTTATATCCCTCCTGAATGCTAAACATCATGAAAAACAGAGCCATCTAACAATGGAGATAAAATCCATCTCAGACAGCCCTGATACATAATTTATTCTTTCACAGCACCAGCAGTAAGACCAGATACAATTCTTTGCTGGAACACAAATACCATAATTACAAGTGGAATCATAACAACTATTGCAGCAGCTGAAATTTCATCCCATGGAATTGTGAACCTTCCCTGGAACATTACAATCCCAACAGATACTGTTCTCCAGATATCGTCTGTGTTGATAACAAGTGCAAACAAAAACTCATTCCATGCAGATATAAAAATCAAAATTGCTGCAGTGAATATCCCTGGTGCTATAAGCGGAGTTATAATTTTATAAAAAATCTGAAATGTGTTGCACCCGTCAATCTTTGCTGCTTCATCAATTTCATGAGATACACCTTGATAAAATGTTGTCAGATACCATATTGCAAGTGGCAGTGAAAATGTGGTGTATGGGATTAAAAGCCCAAAAAAGCTGTTTCTAAGTCCAAGGTTTTTCACCATAACATATATAGGCGATACAATTGTTATCTGCGGAAACATAGAAACAGCTAATGATAGACTCAAAACAATATTTTTTATCTTCGGTGAGATATTTGTTTTTGCAATTGCATATGCTGCAAAGCAGGCAATTACAATTGAAATAATTGTTGTTTCAAGTCCTATTACAAAGCTGTTTAAAATATATCTTGCAAAGGGTCTTTCAGTAAACACCATCTTGTAATTGCCAATATGAGGCTTTAGTGTTATGAGTGAGGAAACATTGAATATTTCGCTTTTTGGTCTTATAGAGGTAAGAAACAACCAATAAAATGGAAACAAAATTACAATCAAAGCAAATATAATTATCAAATTCATTACAATTTTTGCTATTTTTTCGCCTGTCAGCTTCTTTTTTTTCTTCATTTTACTTTCTCACCTCTTTTGATGTGAAAATACTTCTGCACCAAGAATTTTTATATAGATAAAGCTGATAATTGTCACCATTATAAATATCAACACTGCTAATGTTGAACCCCGTCCAAAATCAAGCTGGTTAAACAGAGTTTTATAAGTATAGACTGAGACAGTCTCTGTTGAGTTTGCAGGTCCACCACCAGTCAAAACATAAATCAGGTCAAATACTCTAAATGCATCCAAGGTTCTAAAAAGAAGTGCAACCAATATTGTGGGTTTTAACATAGGTAGCGTAATCCTAAAAAATTGATATACTGCATTTGCACCATCAACTTTTGCTGCTTCATAAAGCGATTCCGGAATTGTTTGAAGCCCAGCAACAAGCAAAATTGCAATATAAGGTGTTGTTTTCCAAATATCAGCTGTCATTGCAGCTATCATGGCATTGCCAGTACTCGATAAAAGATCTGCCGCAGTTTTAATAATTCCAATGTCTGCAAAAAACTTTGCAAGAATTCCAACCTGCCCATCATACATAAATTTCCACATCAAAGCTGATATAACTGTTGGAATTGCCCATGGCAAAAGAACAATGCTTTTAAAAACATTTTTTAAGTTTGTTACTTTGTGCATAACAACTGCAAGCAGCAGACCAAATACAAGTTCAAAAAACACTGTTACAACTGTAAACAAAAGAGTATTTAATGTAGCTGACAAAAGTCTTGAATCTTTCAAATAGTAACTGTAGTTTTTAAGCCCAACAAAGTTTGGTTTTACTATAACCTGATCAAATGCTAAAAGTGCCTGTTTTAAATCGGCTGCTTCCTGAGTATTCGGCAAATCATCTGCAAGACTTATAATTTTTTTAGCATACATGTTATACTGGTTTACTTCTCTGTTTGAAACTGGTAAATATTTTAAATCTGCAGTAACAGGTTTAAAACTGTTGAGTAAATCATTTACTTTATTTAATCTTTCTATTCTTTCTTTGTTGTTAAAAATGCTTTTTTGCATAAGCATCATCGAAGATTTAATTTCTTTTATTACTGTCTTTTGTTTATTGTTTAAAGAATCAGGGTTTAAGCTTTCAAGAATTGAACTTGCTGTAAACTGAGTATTAGCAAAGTTTTCAACATCTATTTTGTAAGAAAGTGAAACCTCACTCTTTGTAGGGTTATTGAGCTGAATATCAAACAAGCTAAACACAAATACCTGTATAAGTGGAATAACAGCAACAAAAATAAATATCAAAACTGCAGGCAGTAAGAATAAATATCCAAACAGTCTTTCATTCCTGTCCATCTTTTCCCTCCCCTTTAAACTTGATTGGCAGGCTCAAGATTTTCTTGAACCTGCCAATGGAATTATTATTAGAATTACTTTGAACTCTTGACAACTTCTTTTAATTTCTTATCCATATCAAGAACAGCTGTTTTTACATCTTTCTTTCCATTTACAATGTTTGAAAGTTCAATCTGCATAACATCTGAAATCTTTGGGTAAACTGGTGAAACTGGTCTTGGTACAGCTGCTAAAATTGCTTCAACAAACTTCTTGTCTCCAATAAGTGGATTTGCCTTGATTACATCCTTGTCATTGAAAAGTGGTTTGTACACCGGAACATTTCCATTGTAAATAGCCATAAGTTTTTGACCTTCTTTTTGAACAAGGAACTTTAAAAGCCTCCATGAAGCCTCAGGATTTTTGGAGTATTTATTTATACCCACCATCCAGCCACCAAGACATGCAGCTGAGCCTTTTGAACCTTTTGGAAGAGGCAGGATACCAACCTTACCTTTAACTTTTGATTGTGGACTGTTAACCATTGCCCACATATATGGCCAGTTTCTTGCAAAGACAGAAAGACCATTTATGAAAGCTGTATGTGTTTCAACCTCTGTGAAAGTGTTAATGTTTGGCGGAACAATATTAGCTGTTATGACCTTTCTCATCATATTAAGCCCATCAATTGTACCCTGGTTATTTACTACAATGTTGCCACTCTCATCTACAACTCTTCCACCATAAGATGCAATATATTCTATAGCATCACAAACAAGACCTTCGTACTGTTTTGCCTGCATTAAAAATCCGTACTTTGTGCCATTTTTACCTTTGTACTTTTTAGCAACCTTAATTAAATCATCCCATGTTTTTGGAAGTTCATTTTGGGGAACAATATCTTTTCTGTAATACAGAAGACCAGCATCAATAAACTTTGGAAATGCCCACATCTGACCTTTGAACCTCGCAGCATCAATTGTCCCTTTAATGTAGTCGTTGAGATTAATCTTGTCGCGCTTTATAAACCTGTCAAGAGGAAGTGTGTAGCCTGCCTGAGCAAACTCAGCTGGCCAGATAACATCCATATCAAACACATCAATATCAGAACCACCAGCACTCAGTACTGTTACAAGCTGGTCATGATTTTGACCTGTGTCAGACGGGTTTTCTTTGTAAATAACCTTGATGTCGGGATTTTTCTTCATAAACTCTTGAATAATCTTTTCTGTTGCGTGAGTTTCGTCCTTGCCACGCACATAAGTGATTGTGACCTGCTTCTTAGAAGCAGCATTAGAATTAGTAAGACCAAATGCTAAAAATAAACCTGCACAGAAGATAATTAAAGTTACAATAGCAATAAACCTTTTCATTTAAAAATACCTCCTTTTAGTAAATTTATGATATAATATAAATTGGGAGTTGTATATTATCCCATAATATGGGATAATATCGTTTTCGTGCCTGGTCTAATTCAAAACATTTTTTGACCAGGCAATTATTTTTAATGATTGACGTAATCGTTTACGCTAAATAAAATATATTATATCTTGTTCAATTTGTCAATAGGTTTTTAAAAAAACTCTATTATTTTGTCATATTTGCATTTCTGGTTGATTCTCTTGGAATTATTGAAGTATCGAGGATATATTTGCCTTTTGAAATTTCTTCTCCAGACAAAATATTTATCAAAAGTTGTGCAGCCAACTTTCCCATTTCATATCTTGGTTGATGAACAGTAGTAATTTTAGGTGTTACCATTGAAGAGAGTTCAATATTATCAAAGCCCATAATACCAAGATGGTCAGGAATCGAAAAACCAAGTTCTTTTGCTGCATCACATGCACCAATAGCCATTTCATCGTTCGAACAAAAGATAGCATCAGGAAAAGGTTTTACACTTAAAAGTTCTTTTGCAAGTTTGTAACCAGTTTCATACTTAAAATCACCATATTTTATATATCTCTCATCAACATCTAACCCCAAATTCTCAAGAGCCATTTTGTAGCCTCTTAATCTATCTTGAGATAGTATTGCTCCAATTTTTCCTGTTATCTTTGCAATTTTTCGGTAACCACATTTATATAAAAAAACTGTAGCATCATATGCAGCTTTGAAATTGTCAATACACACAGTGATAAGTTCGTCAGAAAAATAGTCAGAAATCACAACCATAGGAAACTGTCTGGATATTTCAACAATCCTCTGTGGCTGGCTCATACTTCCAACAATCAAGATTCCATCTGCTAACTGCCCCTTCATCATTCTGTAATATTCTTCTTCAATTTCTTGAGAATTTGAAAAATCACCAAGAATTATATTATATCCTTTTTCACGTGCCTCTGTCTCAATACCTTTTATTAACTTGTTGTAAAAGTAGTTCTCTATATCAGGTATCATTACAAGAATATTTTTAGTTTCTTTGCTTCTAAGTCTTCTTGCACTCTGATTTGGGATATATCCAAGCTGATCTATGATTTTTAAGATTTCTTTTCTTTTTTCCTCACTTACTCCTTCTTTGCCGCTCAAAACCCTTGAAATAGTTGCAACAGAATAACCAGTTATCTTTGCTATGTCTTTTATTGTGTACTTCATCTTAATCATCCTTTTCTTCTTTGATTTATATTGATACGTAATCGATTTCGGCTTTAAATAAAAATATAGCAGTTAACTTTGACGAAATCAATACATATTTTGTATAAAATGTGCGAAATTTTGTTGAACAAAGACAACAAAAAGCCCTGTCCCTTTTGTTATTAAGCTGCCTCTTGCAATTGCTCTTGCAATATTATTCTGACCTATTTTATTAAATTATCCTAAACACTACTGCATTTTGCCATCAAATAGTGGCAAAAATAAAATTGATGTGTTATAATTAAATTGAATCTAAAACCTTTACGAAAGAAGGCGATTTAGATTGAAGGATTAAAGAAAGAAATTGTTTTAAACTACCTTATAGAAATCAAAAAGCTTATTGTAAACGGTAAATGGTATTTAGTACTGATTTCATGAAGATGAACCTCAAAAGGGTGGTGATAAAAAATGAACAAAACTTATTGTCCGAATTGCAAAAAGAATGTTTCTTTCACAATCAAAAAAGAAGTTATAAAAGAATTCAAAGGTATAGAAGTAAATGTGGAAGAGTATATACCACTTTGCAATGAGTGTGGAAATGAACTGTTTGTGGCTGAAATCGAAAACGAAAACCTCAAAAGACTTTACACACGCTATAGAGAAATGACAGGTTTAATTACCCCCGAAGAGATTCAAAAGATAAGGGAAAAATACAATCTTTCACAAAGAGAACTGGGACAAATTCTTGGCTGGGGGAAAATGACAATAAACAGATACGAGCGAGGTGCTTTGCCTTCAAAGTCACACAGTGATATTTTGAAATTAATTCAAACCTCTGAAGATTTTTTCTACAAAAAAGTTGAAGAAGCATTTCTCTGTGGAAGAATAACTGAAAGGACATATGACAAAATAAAAACAAACAGGAAAAACCATGTTGCTGAGATACGAAAAAAAATTATTACTGCAGAACTCGATTCCCCTGAAAGTATTTATAACGGCTTTAAAAAATTTGACCTGGAAAAGTTGGAAAACCTGATAAGTTATCTTTCAGATAAAGTTGAGAATTTATATTTGAGCTCCCTAAACAAGTACTTATGGTATATCGACTTTTTGCATTTTAAACGTTATTCACGGTCTATTACCGGCTTGAGCTATATACGTTACACATATGGCCCAGTTATTAAAGGGTTTGTATACAATGAAATAGCAACTTATCCAAGTGATAAATTCTTTGTAGAAGAATATGAAACAGAAGATGGAGCAATCAAAACAAGCTTCAAAAGCAGAAAAAATTATGATTTATCGCTGTTCACACAAGAGGAATTAGATACTATCAATATAGTAATAAATTTTTTGAAAGATAAGAACTGCAGAACCATTTCAGAGCTATCTCACCAAGAGCTTGCATGGCAACAAACACCGATGAAAGAATTAATTTCGTACGAATATTCAAAAACCCTTAAATTAGAAAGCAGTTAAGGTTATAAATAGTGTTTGAGACTATAAATAATTTTGTGCAAAGTATAAAGACCTCCTTCTTGGTAAGAATCAGAATATAAACAAAAATATCCAAGAAGGAGGTTTTTTGTTATGGAAAATGTTTTAACAAAAGAGCAGCTCTTAGAGTTTATAAGAAAAAATAATATTCAGAGCGTAAGTGATATTTACGAAAGCTTAAAAGACTCATTTGAGAATGTAACTACAAAGTTTTTTAGAAGCAGAGATTGAAGAAACTCTGGGTTATGAAAAATATGATGTTAAAAACAAACAAACTACTAACTCTCGAAACGGGTATACTCAGAAGACTGTAAAAACAAAATTTGGAGAAATGGAAATTGATATACCAAGAGACAGAGAAGGTGAATTTGAACCCAAGATAATTCCCAAATATAAAAGAGATATCTCTGAAATTGAAGATAAAATAATAGCTTTATATTCCTGAGCAATAGCAACATGAGACATTCATGAGCAAATTAAAGATATTTATGGTATTGAAGTATCTGCTGAGATGGTAAGCAAAATTACAGAAAAAATAATACCAGAAATAAGAGAGTGGCAAAACAGACCGTTAGAAAAGATATATCCGTTTATCTTTATGGATGCAATTCATTACAAGATAAAAGATGAAGGCAGGATTGTAAACAAAGCTGCTTACGTTGTTTTAGGAATTAACATTGAGGGATATAAGGATGTTTTAGGGATATGGATTGGAGAAAGTGAAAGCTCTAAATTTTGGTTGGGTGTTTTGAATGACCTGAAAACAAGAGGAGTAGAAGAGGTATTACTGTTTTGTGTTGATGACCTTACTGGTTTAAAAGAGGCAATAGAAGCAGTGTTCCCAAAAAGCGATATTCAAAGGTGTATTATTCATCAGTCAAGTCAATTCATTCAAATATGTTTCATACAAGCATATAAAAGAATTTTCAAAGGATTTTAAAAAAGTATATCAGGCAACTAATGAAGAAGAAGCACTGGAAAATTTTTATCAGGTAAAAGAAAAATGGGGGAAACAGTATCCTTATGCGTTCAGGAGTTGGGAAAGCAATTGGGAGCTACTGACTTCGTTTTTTAAGTTTCCCCCAGAGATAAGGAAGATAATTTATACAACAAACATCATAGAAGGAGTTCACAGACAATTTAGAAAAGTGACAAAAGCAAAATCAGTATTTCCAAACGATACAGCGTTAGAGAAGATGCTTTATCTTGCAACAAAAAATGTTGTAAGAAAGTGGACACAGAGGTACAGAAATTGGGATATAATATTAAATCAGCTTTTGATAATGTATCCTGAGCGTTTGAAAGAGTATACAAAGTAGATAGCAATCACCAGTTCGTACTTTTAACCGCTTCCATGGAAGCAGTTAAAAACAATAAATAAAAAACAGACTATTATAACCCAGTATTAAATTTTGTCCAGGATTTTAAAAATTTATGCATAAAAAATATTAAAATGGTAATACTAAAAAATAGAAAGTGGGCAATTAAATTCTGAATGATTACTTACCAAGAAGGACGGTTTATCTTAAATACACAAAATTATTTACACACCCTATTTAACGTACAAAGAATAATTCTTTTTCGCTTTTGCTTATAAAGTATTTTTTCTACTACAAATTTTTGTTCTTTATTTAACAAGACTTCAAATTCGTTTACATAACCTCTGCGACTTATAAGAGAAACAGGAGCACCTTTTATACCAGCAGGAATTTTTATTACTAACACTATGTCACATTGTTCTCTTTCGTGAGGAGTTTTGTAAATTAAATTGCAACTAACAAAAGCTTTTTCAAATAAAACTGTTCCTTCTTTGATTTTTTTAATACTATTTTTTCTGCACCAATAATTAAAGCCTTCTTGATCTATCCATCTAAAACCAATAATGTTTTTATCAATCATTGTTCTTTTAAGTGCTGTTTCTATATTTGCTATATGACTTTCAATACTTTTCAACAGCCCATAAGTTTGTAGTTTATTTTCACGTAAATAATCATTAATATCTCTATAAGAATATCCCAAATAACATTCTATACTGCTTCTTTCTGAATCACTCAAACTTCTTCTCCACTCGTCATATACGCTTTTTTCCCATTCCTCTATATCTTGAGGTTCTTCAAACCATAGAAAATCCGCCAACAACGAATCTTTTACACTTGGCGATTTTAACTTATTGTAAAGAATTTCTTCTAAGTTCTTTCTTTTGAAAAATATAAAATTCATCATATTAATCTCCTTTCTAATCATCGATTTTATGGTCCTGTTCCAGTCGAAGTCACTTCCCATAAGCCATTTTTATTCTTCTTAAGATAGAAAAATCTAACCTCCATTCCTGTTTGCCTATCTTTGTATCCTTCAACCACATACTGCTGCCCATATTTCTTGTCATAATATCTTCCCCTTGTGATAGTCACTCTACTTGCTGTCCAAGGACCATTTCTTATTGAAATATAAAACCAAATGGCTTTTTCTGGTGTTGAATGATATTTTCTAAACAGCTTTATCCCAAAAACAACAACCACTGTAATACTAACTTTTGATTATATCAATTATATATTTTCACTTCAATTATATAATTTTCTAAATTTCAATACAATTGTTTTGGTTTTTTCATTTCTATTAACTTTTAGTTGTACAGAATCTTTGCTTAATATTTCCATTTATCAAACATATTTTCGATGATATAATATATGTATACAAACTCATGTTCGATAGGTGAGAAAAAGTGGGCAGGGTAATTTTGCACTGTGACCTCAATAACTTCTATGCATCTGTTGAATGTCTTTATCGTCCTGAGCTAAAGAACAAACCTGTTGCTGTTTGCGGTGAAAGTGAGCTTCGGCATGGGATAGTTCTTGCAAAAAACCAAATCGCAAAATTATATGGTATTCAAACAGGTGATGTTATATGGCAGGCACTGAAAAAATGTCCAAACCTTGTTGTTTTAAAGCCTAATTTTCCTCTTTATATTCGATTTTCAAAGCTTGCTCAACAAATTTACTCTGAGTATACAGATTTAATAGAACCTTTTGGAATTGACGAATGCTGGCTTGACGTAACAGAGTCTACAAAAATTTTAGGAAGTGGCAGAAAAATTGCTTATGAAATTAAAGAAAGAATAAAAAGTGAGCTTGGTCTGACTTTATCTGTTGGAGTATCCTTTAACAAGGTGTTTGCAAAGCTTGGAAGCGACTACAAAAAACCTGATGCTGTAACAGTTATCACAAAAGAAAACTTTAAACAAATTGTCTGGCCGCTGCCCGCAAAAGACCTTTTGTATGTCGGTAGTGCAACAGAAAAGAAGCTAAGTTCAAGGGCAATTTATACAATAGGTGATATAGCCAAAAGCTCACCTGAATATCTTAAAAGAATCCTTGGCAAATGGGGTGAAGTGCTCTGGATATTTGCAAATGGACTTGACACAACCCCAGTTACTCCCCCACTTTTTGAAGACAACATCAAAGGAATTGGCAATAGCATAACACTGCCAAGAGATTTGACTTCATATGAAGATGCAGAATACGTTATTCGAATGCTTTCTGAGTCTGTTGCTCTGAGGCTTCGTCAGCAGTATTTAAAATGTTTTACCATTCAAGTTTGGATAAGAGATAGCTCTCTTTTTGCAATCACAAGGCAGGAAAAACTCCAAACACCCACTTTTTTGGCAAGAGAGATAGCTCAAAAAGCTTTTGAGATATTCAAAAAAAATTGGAGCTTTAAAAATAGCATAAGATCAATTGGTGTAAGAGCCTTAGATCTTGTTTGTGCAAACTCATTCTATCAGCTTGAGTTTGACAGCTTGAAAAAATTTAAATTAGAACAGCTAGAGAAAACAATTGATAGAATAAGAAAAAGATTTGGGCACACATCGGTGCTGCCCGCAGTGCTTTTAACAAAACCAGATTTGCCTTGCGAGATTGCCTTGCACAATAAAATCCACCCTGTTGCATTTTTTAAATAAAATTTTGTTTTTCAAAACAAACATGAAAGGGTAAGGTTTTTAAAATGAGAAAAATATTTGTAGAAGTTTATGCTCACTTTTCAAAGGAAGGAGAAATAACCCCGATTTCGTTTGTCTGGCTTGATGGGAAAACATATGAGATTGATAAAATCATAGAAAAAAGACCTGCTGCCTCTTTAAAAGCAGGCGGACAAGGCATAAGATATAAAATCCTTGTCCGCTCAAAAGTCCTGTATCTTTTTTGTGATGAGAATAGGTGGTTTGTGGAATTTATTCACTATTAATTAATTTTCGAAAACATCTCTTTTAAGTAATCACCATTTACAATCTTAATAAATTCATCTGGATGCTTTTTTATAAATTTTTTTAAAAACTCAATGTAAATTTTTAATTGTATGGAGAGCTCTCCATCATTTTCTCTTACAAATTTCTCAATGTCACTTAAAAATTTATTAGGAGATGATACATTTATAGCTATATCCTTTTTAATATAACTAATATATTTCTTTTCCTTCATCTGAAGCTTTAATTCCTTAGACTCTAAATCAATGTAAGAAAGACCAAAAAATTCTGGTTTCCCACCTCTTTCAAGCAATCTACAATACCCAATAAGCACCGTAAATATTTTTCCTTTTATCTTTTTATTACTAATTCCACATTCTTCTCTAAACTCTCTTTCCATAGAATTAATAAGAAACTTAAAAAAATTACCCTCACTATTGATTAAATCAATTATATCTGCTGAACCAGATCCCGAGGGAGCAAACTTTTTTGCATTTTGTGCAGATTTAGGAGACTGAACAGTTATAATCATCTTTTTATCCTTTGTGAAAACAAGTGTTGCAGTCCCTATATGATTTGAACATTCACTTTCATCTAATGTTTTTAATGTCATATTTTTGAAATTAATAAATAGACTAAATCCATCATAAATAATATGTTCGTCATTTTCTTTACATATTTTTACTGCCGTTATTTCGTTCGTACATAAACTTGAAAAATAATCAGTATACCCTAATCTTATTTTTTTTGAAGAGTCCACCAACAAATCTTTAGTAATTTCAGCTGCTAACCTTATTTTTTTGTCATTAAAAATGATCTTAGAACCATGAATATCAAACAAAATGTAAGGCACAATTTCTTTAATTTTTTCTGGAACCTCATATTTTTGGGATGTCAACTCATATTCTTTTTTAATTACATTTTTTGACATGCAATATAAAAAATCATTAACATCGTCGGAAAAATAAACATAACTGCCTTTCAACCGTTGGATTTTATAATTTGAGTCCTTTACACTTTTCTCATCTCCATCTATTTTAACTTTACTTAAAATATCATCCTTTCTCGTTTCTACATAAAAGTAAGACATTCTAATCCTCCGCAAATTTTTAAAATCATTTAAGAGAAGAAGAAATGAAATAATAAAAGTTACAACAGAAATTAAAGAATAGATATCAAAAGTTCTAAAGTCTTTTTTCCAGCTCATGTAAGTACTAATTACAAAAATAACAAAGTTTACTATAAAACCACCTTTATTTTTCCATAAATAAAAGTATAACTGTAACTTACCCTTTAAAACATCCATATTTATAATCACCCAGTTTACTTACAAATCTGTAAGATTTCGTTATCAACCAATACTCATATGTATAAAAAAAGACAAAATTTGATGTTTAAATCTGAAAGAATAATTAAATAAAATGGTAACATAAAGTTTTAAAGCTTTTTTACAAGTAAAGAAGTATTCAAACACAATTATACCATCTGGTAAAACAAAATAGAATGCTTTTTTAAAAAATAGCAGGCAGTTGAAAGAATTGAAAAATTAAAAGAATTTCTTTGTTGTATGCTAATAATTGATGTTTTTATGTACTAATTTTATGATATAGGAGAAATATTCAGATAAGCAAAATGGCAGAAATTTATAACAAGCTGCATCATAGGAAAGTAAAAATATGGTTTGATAAAAAGAAATTTATTATTGGAAGAATATCCGACTATTATTATGAACTGGGATACAGGAAAGAAGAAGTTATTGAAGAAGAGGAAGAAGAAGGAATTCTTATTGAGGTTATCGAACCCAATTTTCTTCAGAAGGGAGATATCTTGCTTCTGCACGATAATGAATTTGAGAAAATTGAAGAAATTGTATAATAATTGATTGAAAAATTAGATTTTTATTATTGTTTTTATTTCCCATTTCTCTAAGCTTATGTATATTCATCAGAGACAGTCTTAAGGATAAGTGAAAACCTACTAATGCTGGGCATGAGAAGTTTTTTTCGAGACTATAAATAATTTTGTGTAAAGTATAAAGACCTCCTTCTTGGTAAGAATCAGAATATAAACAAAAATATCCAAGAAGGAGGTTTTTTGTTATGGAAAATGTTTTAACAAAAGAGCAGCTCTTAGAGTTTATAAGAAAAAACAATATTCAGAGTGTGGGTGATATTTACGAAAGCTTAAAAGACTTGTTTAAGGATGTACTTCAAAGTTTTTTAGAAGCAGAGATTGAAGAAACTCTGGGTTATGAAAAGTATGACGTTAAGAACAAACAAACTACTAACTCTCGAAACGGATATACTCAGAAGACTGTAAAAACAAAATTTGGAGAGATGGAAATTGATATACCAAGAGACAGAGAAGGCGAATTTGAACCCAAGATAATTCCCAAATATAAAAGAGATATCTCTGAAATTGAAGATAAAATAATAGCTTTATATTCCTGAGCAATAGCAACACGAGACATTCATGAGCAAATAAAAGATATTTATGGTATTGAAGTATCTGCTGAGATGGTAAGCAAAATTACAGAAAAAATAATACCAGAGATAAGAGAATGGCAAAACAGACCGTTAGAAAAGATATATCCGTTTATCTTTATGAATGCAATTCATTACAAGATAAAAGATGAAGGCAGGATTGTAAACAAAGCTGCTTACGTTGTTTTAGGAATTAACATTGAGGGATATAAGGATGTTTTAGGGATATGGATTGGAGAAAGTGAAAGCTCTAAATTCTGGTTGGGTGTTTTGAATGACCTGAAAACAAGAGGAGTAGAAGAGGTATTACTGTTTTGTGTTGATGGCCTTACTGGTTTAAAAGAAGCAATAGAAGCAGTGTTCCCAAAAAGCGATATTCAAAGGTGTATTATTCATCAGTCAAGTCAATTCATTCAAATATGTTTCATACAAGCATATAAAAGAATTTTCAAAGGATTTTAAAAAAGTATATCAGGCAACTAATGAAGAAGAAGCACTGGAAAATTTTTATCAGGTAAAAGAAAAATGGGGGAAACAGTATCCTTATGCGTTCAGGAGTTGGGAAAGCAATTGGGAGCTACTGACTTCGTTTTTTAAGTTTCCCCCAGAGATAAGGAAGATAATTTATACAACAAACATCATAGAAGGAGTTCACAGACAATTTAGAAAAGTGACAAAAGCAAAATCAGTATTTCCAAACGATACAGCGTTAGAGAAGATGCTTTATCTTGCAACAAAAAATGTTGTAAGAAAGTGGACACAGAGGTACAGAAATTGGGATATAATATTAAATCAGCTTTTGATAATGTATCCAGAACGTTTAAGTGGATATATAAATTAATAACAAACTTCAGTTCGCTTTTAGATTGCTTCCATGGAAGCAATCTAAAACAAATTAGAACCAGAAAAATCAGAGCAATATATCCCAGTATTAAATTTTGTCCAGCTTTTAAAAAATTTATGCATAAAAATTTTTAAAATGGTAATACTAAAAAATAGAAGGTAGACAGGATTATCTTGAATGATTTCTTACCAAGAGGGATGGTTCAATTTAAATACACAAAATTATTTACAGACCCGTTTTTTCTCTAAACACTATCTCAAGTTCAAACCCCAAATTTTGAGCAATTTCATATAACATTTTTACAGTAGGATTATAATCCCCACTTTCAAGCTTTGACACCATAGCCTGACTAATTCCAAGTTTTGCTGCTAATTCTTTCTGGGAAAGATTATTTTTAATTCTATACTGGATAATCTTCACAGCAATGCCTACCAAAATGTCGTCCAGTTCAAAATATTTTTTATCTTCTTCATTTGTATATCTTTCAACTATTTTGTAGGCTGAAATTAATCTCTTATTATCTAACATTTTACTCATCTCCCTGCAAACTATTCTTGGCAAACTATTTTTGTTATATTATATCCATTTGCACGCGATTTATAATCAATAACATCTATCTCTCAATTTGTAATTAGTTGTAAGTCCTCATATACAGATTTTAGTTCTTCTATTCGCTCTTTTGCTTTTTCAATCGCATATGAATAACTTTTTGGATTATTTTTTGTACTCTTACTTTTTTCAGGAAAAGCATAAAGCAATACTACAATTTCTCTTCCTTGCAAAGCAAAAAAAGCAAACAATATTCGAATATTATGAACATCCATCACTCTTAATGAATATTAAATAACCGTGCTTGCTCAATCTCTCAAAGCTTTTTTGTTGAATACAATTTTTCTTTAGGTTCTCTAAAAAAATAATTTTCTTTCTAAATTGTTTTCCAAAATCAGTTTCTTTCCCACTTTCGCCCAAAATCTCATCTAAATCGTCAATTAAAGAAGGATGAGCATATACATAGTCGCTCTCATAATTCTCTACATAAACTATTTTATTAAGCTTATGTAACATTGGATTAAACACCCCAATTATATAACTTATAAGTTATATTGTCAACAACATTTTTGATTTTTTTGCGTTTTCAAGACTTTGACTTCCCACTTTAATCTCATTTAAATTCTTTTAACTTTCTTTTTGGAAAATCCTCTCTTTAATCATAAATATACCCTTTTATCAACCATTTTCAACAAGAAAAAATTTAGGGATAAGTGCAAATTTGAGCTCTCAATTTTCAGCAATTGCACTTATCCCTACTGTAATTATTTACTGTAATTATTAACCTCTATCTTCAATTTTTAAATTTTATTATATTACCCTTTCACAATCTCTTTTCCCACCTCAAAAGCCTTTTCAAGTAATTCTTTTCTATTTGCCACTTCACCTGCAGGATTCAAATTATTGTTACCTATTATAGCTTTTATCTCCATATTAAATGCCCATTTAAAAAATCCAGCTATCTCGTTCATTATCTTTTCTCCATCTGTTCCCCCGCCTTGAGTATATACAAGTACACACTTTTTGCCGCTAGGTAGTCTTGACCCTTCTCCAATCTCTAAAAGGGCATACAGTCTGTCTAAAAATAGTTTGGTCTGGGCTGTAACATAGCTCATGTAAATTGGAGAGCCAACAACCAGTGCGTCGGAAGTATACAGGGCATCATATATTCTTTGCATATCGTCTTGTTGTTGGCACCTGCCGTTTTCCTGGCAAAAATTACATCCCTGGCAGGGACGAATATTCAGTTCATTCAATTTAAATATTTCCACCTCAGCGCCTGCCTCTTTTGCACCACTAAGAACTCTTTCAACCAAAATTTCTGTGTTGCCACCTTTGCGCGGACTGCCAATAACACCTATTACCTTCATTTCCAATCACTCCACAGTAACACTCTTTGCCAAGTTCCTTGGTTTGTCTACATCGCAGCCTCTTTGGACTGCTGTGTAGTATGCAAAAAGCTGCAAAGGCACAACTGTCAAAACAGGTGTTAAAACGTCAAGCGTTCTTGGAATGTACAAAATATGGTCTGATACATTTTCTATGTCGGTATTTCCTTCCTGCGCAACAGATAGAACAACAGCACCACGGGATTTTACCTCTTTTATGTTGCTCACCATCTTTTCAAAAAGCTTTTCTTGCGTTGCAAGCGCAATTACAAATGTCCCGTCTTCAATCAGTGCAATGGTCCCGTGCTTTAGCTCACCTGCTGCATATGCTTCTGAGTGAATATACGAAATCTCTTTGAGTTTTAAAGATCCTTCCATTGCAACCGCAAAGTCCAAACCTCTTCCTAAATAGAAGATATCTTTTGCATTGAAATGCTCAGATGCATATTTTTGAATATTTTCCCTGTGAGTCAGAACATACTCAACCTTTTCAGGAAGTCTCTTTATTTCATCTCTGATCTTGGCAAACTCTTCATAAGAAATTGTCCCAAGCTTTGTTGCAAAGTCAAGTGCAATGAGATAGAGGCATATCAGCTGTGTTGTGTAAGCCTTAGTTGATGCAACCGCAATCTCAGGTCCTGCCCATGTATAAAGACAGTCATCTACCTCTCTTGCAATAGATGACCCAACAACATTGACAATCCCAAGCGTTCTTGAACCCTTTGCCTTTGCTTCTCTCATTGCAACAAGAGTATCTATCGTCTCACCCGACTGAGAAATCACAATTGTAAGAGTGTTCTCATCTACAATTGGGTCTCTGTATCTAAACTCGCTTGCAATGTCAACCTCAACAGGAATTCTTGTAAGCTTTTCAATGACATGTTTTCCGACAATCCCTGCATGATATGCTGTTCCGCAGGCAACTATAAATATTTTGTTGAGCTTTTGCAAATCTTCTTTAGTAATCTTAATTCCATCAAGGTTCACTTCAAAACCACTATCTGGAAGCCTCCCTGTCAAGGTATCCCTAATAGCTTTGGGTTGCTCCATTATCTCTTTTATCATGAAATGTTCATAGCCGCCCTTTTCTGCGCTTGATACATCCCATGTAACATGAAATACTTCTTTAGAGACAGGTTCTTTCTCTGCATTGACAATCTCTACCTTATCTTTTGTTACAATAGCAATCTCGCTTTCTTCAAGAATATAGGTATCTCTTGTATACTCAAGTATAGCTGGGATGTCTGATGCTATGAAGTTTTCGCCCTGCCCTAAACCGATGATCAGAGGACTATCTTTTCTTGCTGCAAGTATCATGTCTGGTCTATCCAAGCAAAGAACTCCAAGAGCATATGAGCCCTGAATTTTTTCAAGGGTCTTTATAAATGCATCTAAAATGTCACCATCATAGTAGTATTCTATCAAGTGTGCCACAACCTCTGTGTCTGTTTCAGATGCAAAACTATAACCTTTTTTAACTAAAAACTCCTTGAGTTTTAAATAATTTTCTATGATACCATTATGAACAACTGCAATCTTTCCATTCTGACTGAGATGAGGATGTGAATTCTCATCAGACGGTTCTCCATGCGTTGCCCATCTTGTGTGACCAATCCCAACAAAACCTTCAATGGGATTTTGATTTAGCTTTTCTTCTAAAACAGAAAGCCTTCCTTTTGTCTTGACTATATCAATCTTTGATTTATTTATATTGATAACTGCCACACCGGCAGAATCATATCCTCTGTATTCAAGTCTTTTAAGTCCAGAGAGCAAAACAGGAACACAGTTTTTTGCCCCAACATATCCAACAATTCCGCACATAGTTTTTGCCTCCTATCAAGCCTTTATATTCAATTTCCAAGCTGCTATTTTCTCATAGCAAATACAAGAATATTAACCCTTTTTTCTTTCTGCCTTTGTCCCAGAAGTTGCCTTCCGGGGTTTGTAGCAGAAAGTTTCGAGGAAAAAGGTTTAAAAACCCCGCCGGGGCATCCGCCGAAAACCTCGATTCTCCCCAGTCCTCGTCAACCTCCGGAAAATATGCACAAAGTAAAAAGCGCTATATTCCCCAGAGGTCCTGGCGCTTTTGAGAAAGCCTTGTTAAAAGGCTTTTTAAAACTTTTAAGATAATCTTGATTCAATCAACATAGCAAGTTCACTTGCATCTTTTTTAATCTCTTCATAGTCTTCGCCTTCAATCATAACCCTCACAAGTGGCTCTGTGCCAGATGGTCTTATTAAGACCCTTCCTCTTCCATTTAGCTTCTCTTCAACCTTTTTGATAGCCTCTAAAATTACAGGGTCTTGTAAGCAAAAAGCTTTTTTGCTATTTTCAACTTTGGCGTTTACAAGCACCTGAGGATATACTTTCATTATCTTTGCAAGTTCAGAGAGTTTCTTTCCACTTTCTTTAATTAGCTTTGTCAGCTGAAGACTTGTCAAGATTCCATCGCCTGTTGTTGCAAAGTCTAAAAGTATTATGTGGCCTGACTGCTCGCCGCCGATTGAATACCCGCCTTCAAGCATCTTCTCAAGAACATACCTGTCACCAACTTTTGTAACTTCAAGCTCTATTCCAAGCTCTTTTGCCGCAACGAAAAGTCCCATGTTGCTCATAACTGTCACAACTAAGGTATTGCGACTTAGTCTTCCCTGCTGTTTTAGGTTTTTTGCTAAAAGAAGCATTATTTTGTCACCATCGACAATATTACCCTCTTCATCAACAAAAAGTGTTCTGTCTGCATCTCCATCATATGCAATGCCAAAATCAGCTTTATTTTTAACAACTTCTTCTTGCAGAGCCTGAATGTGAGTAGATCCACAGTTTTTGTTGATGTTTGTACCGTCTGGCTGGTTGTTTATTACCACAACTTCTGCTCCAAGTTCTTCAAAAACTTCAGGTGCAATTTTATACGCTGCACCATTTGCACAGTCAATGACAATTTTAAGCCCTCTGAAATTTGCACCATTTAGCGTTGATTTTAAGTATTCTTGATACTCTCTTTTAAGATCAACTCTATTTATCCTTCCTATCGCATCAAATTGAGCGTGTGGAACCTCATCCCATTTCTTGTTTAAAATAATGTTTTCTATTCTGTCTTCAATCTGGTCAGAAAGTTTAAACCCTTGAGAATTAAAAAATTTGATACCATTGAACTCGTAAGGATTGTGTGATGCAGAAATCATAACACCTGCATCAAACCCCTGCGATTTTACAAGGTAAGCTATAGCAGGTGTTGTAACTACTCCTGCCAAATACACATCTGCTCCAACAGATGTAAGTCCTGCACAAAGAGCAGATTCCAGCATATCACAAGAAATTCTTGTGTCTTTACCAATTAAAATTTTGGGCTTTTGCTTAGTTTCAGTGAGCACGTACGCCCCAGCTCTTCCTAAGTCAAACGCAAGCTCGCATGTAAGTTCTTTATTTGCAATACCTCTCACGCCATCTGTTCCAAAAAGCTTTCCCATTCTCGTCCCCCTTTCATATGAAAGTGATTCATTACTTTATCTATTATATACCTATGTTTAAGAAATCACAATGTGAACATTCATTTTAGAAAAAATAAAAGCTGCCAAGGGAAATTTTCACCGGGCAGCACTCACCAAAGCAAATTACCTTAAATAATCTTTGAGCTTCAAATCTAATTTCTTTATCCCTTCAACCACAAGCTTTGCAATTTCATACGCCCCGTACATATTAAAGTGGGTATTGTCTTCTACACCGTCCGGAAACTGTGGTAACTCTTTCGGCTTTGCATGGACAAATAACTTTTTCGAATCTTCAACCCCAAGTTTTTCATAAAACTGAGAACTCATTTGTAGCAAATCAATCAGAAAAACATTTTCTTTCTCTGCCAACTCCCTCATAGCCTTAGGGTAATCAAAATGAAGTCCGCTACCAACAATTTTCCCATTTTCATCAAAATGTCTTCGTGCAACAGGTGTCACTAAAACCGGCACAGCTCCTCTTTTTCGTGCTTCATCAATATAAACCTTTAACATTATCTTATATGTAGTATTTGCCTCAGTATACCTTTTATCATCTTTCTGGTCGTTGTGACCAAACTGAATGAAAAGATAATCACCCTCTTTTATAGTCTGAAGAATTTGTTCCAGCCTTCCCTCTTCAATAAAACTTTTAGAAGATCTGCCTGAATAGGCATGATTAGAAATAGAAACTCCTTTTTTGAAAAAGCATCCAAGCGCCTGACCCCAGCCGGCATAAGGCAAGTTTTCCTGGTCGCACACAGTAGAGTCTCCTGCAAGATAAACAACAATTGGATTTTTAGCCTCTGTAACTTCTATACTACATACCTCAGCTCCATCAGTTTCAACTTCAAAAATTATCTTTTCGTCCTTCACATTCACTGTAAATTCTTCTTGATACATTTCTCCCCTCTTGATTTGTGCATTCTTTATCATGAGTCTTCTTGGAAAAACCATTATGGTCGCACTTGCAATATCTTTTCTGAAATTTTTGAGCACAAATTTGATATCATAATTGCCATTCGGGACATCTACCCTAAACTTAAACGTTTCAAAACCATAGCCCTGATCTTTGCTGTAAAGCGTGCTCCCACTAATATTTAAAAAATCATCCTTAACAACAGACTCAAAATTGAATTTAAATGCCATTAGAAACACTCCTTTGTTTTTAAAAATTCTTCTTTACATCTATTTTACTTTCTACCTCAAAATTATTCAACATAATAACACAATATTTCTACATATACTGCTATTGAATTCTTCTTGATTTTTTCGGTAACCCTATCTTTGTGCACAATATCTAATCAAATTTGTGCATATCAACTATTTTCAAAACGCTGATTTGATTGTAATTAGTTCAGATGTTATAATAGTTTTGGAAGGTATTATATCAAAATTTAATATCAAAAGGAGTGTGATATTTTAACCCACAAGAATCAAACATATTCCTCATAATATCTACAAGAAGGTGGAAAATAAATGCAGATTTTTTTAGCATCAGGACCTTTTAGAGCTCTGAGGCATAAAAACTACCGGTATTACTGGTTTGGACAAGCAATATCTGTAATTGGTTCTTGGATGCAGAACATGGCAATGCAATGGCTGGCTTTAGAGCTTACAAATTCAGCACTGCTTCTTAGCATTGTCACAGCTGTAGAACAGGTCCCTGTTATGATTTTATCCCTCTTCGCCGGTGCAATATTAGACAGAAAACAGAAAAAAAGAGTAATTTTGTTAACCCAAAGCCTTCTTTTAACATTTGCTTTTCTTTTGTTCTTGATTACATATACACATGTTGTTAGGTACTGGCACTTAGTTGTTTTAGCGTTTATGAGAGGTCTTGTTACAACATTCGATAATCCTGCACGGCAATCTTATATGATAACTCTTGTTGGAAAAGATGACCTGCCAAATGCTGTGGGTCTTAATTCTATGATTTTCAACCTTGCAAGAATCATAGGTCCTGCTGTCGCAAGTTTGGTAATATCAACAGTTGGAATTGAAATGTGTTTTTTGGCAAATGCTATAAGTTTTATACCAGTTATTATAGGCGTATTTCTGATTGATGCCAGAGAACATCAAAAAGAGGAAAATGGAAAAAGTGTTTTTGCAGAGGTGGTTGATGGACTGAAATATGTTTATACAAACAAAGTTCTTTTAAGAACAATATCGCTTGTTTTAATCATGGGTACTTTTATACTCAATTTTAATGTTCTTATTCCTGTGTATGCAAAACTTGCGTTGGGCAGAAATGAAACAGGTTTTGGACTTTTGATGTCATCGATGGGAATTGGCTCACTGATGGGTGCATTTTTGACAGCTATAAGAAAAAAAGAAAATATCAATTTAAATCTACTTTTTAAATTTATTCTTTCTGTCTCCATAGTCTATATTCTTCTGGGTTTTAACAAAAGCTACACAGCTGCATGCATATTATTTGTACTTGTAGGACTTCTTGCAATAAGCTTTAATACAAGCGCAAATTCTCTTTTGCAGCTTTCATCAAGCGATGACTTCAGAGCAAGGGTGCTGAGTATTTACTTTCTTTGCAATGCTGGAACAACACCAATTGGTCATCTATTTACAGGGACAATCTCACAAAAAATTTCTCCCTGGGCTGGGTTTTATATATCCGGTCTTGTTACTATAGTTTTGACCATAATCGTTCTTATCACCACCTTTAAGAAAAGGAACCTTGAGAAAACTAAATAATCTTAATCAGCACCATCAAAAACGGCATTATTACAACCGAAAACACGGTGGAATATGTAATCATAGCAGTTGCAAATTCATAATCACCATTATATACTCTTGAAATTATAGCTGAATTTACCATTACAGGCATTGCAGACATTATTATAAACACATCGCGCATAAGTTTAGGAACAGGTATAAAATGCGAAAGAATCCATGTAATAAAAGGTGTTACGAGAAATCTTCCTGCAAATACTAAAAGGCTGTCTTTATCTAATTTGAAATTTTTAAATCCCATCTCATACATTGTTATTCCAATACAGAAGATGGAAAGGGGGGTTGTGAGCCCTCCTACCATTTTAAAACTATCAAATATAAACTTTGGAAGTTTTATCTGTAAAAGTACAAGTATAACTCCTATCAAAAATCCAATCAAAGGCGGGTTAAATATACGCTTTAACGTGTCTATGCTAAAAACATTCTGGTTCTCATCTTTGTTATCTCTAATAATTCCATAAACCCCCAATGTCCACCAAATTGTAGTATTTGCCATGTAATATAGCAGTGTATAAGGTGTTGCAACGTCTCCAAAAAGGGCCAAAGACATAGGAAGCCCTACAAAAATTGAATTAGAAAGTGAAAATATGGCTGCAAAAAGACCTCTTCTGTGAACTTTTACATTTGCAAGTTTTGCTATAATCACAGCTACACTGTAAGAAAGCAGGATTGACAAAAAAGGAATCAAAAGCCCTCGTGCTGAATGTTCAAGCTCATTTTTTGTAAATGTTGAGGTGAGGTTTGCTATCATATAAAGCGGCAGCGACACATTTACAACAACCTTTGCAAAAAGGTCTGATACCTTTGAGTCAAACCATCTATATTTTGCAAGGAAAAAGCCTAGCATTAGAACAAATAAAATCACCAGAACTCCCTGAATAGCATTGATAAATGTATGGAGCAAGATTTTAACCCCCTTCAAAAGTTGCCTAAAAAGTAGTGAAGTTTTTCAAACTATTATAACATCAAAATTCACGCTTTGGAGACAATTTTTATTGTAAATATCCTTGTTTAAAAAGTCAACACAATTAAATATAAACTCCAATATTGTACATTGGGAATTTTGAATATTTATATGGTTTTTGAGGCTAAATTCATTCAAGATAACAATGTTTTGTTAAACAATTATCTTAAATTTTTCGCTTAATACTTAAAATAATCCACTTTAATTTATCATGTTTTGCTGTTATAATTAAGAGCAAAATGGTAAAAATAATGAACAATATTGTGGGAGGTTTAAGATGGAAAAGGAATTTCAACTCTGGGAAAAGATAAAAGACATAACATATCAGTATCTTGATTTTACTCTAAACTACAGGCAAAGCGGACATCCTGGCGGTTCTCACTCAAAGGCTCACATGTTAATTGCTCTTTTGTTTGGTAAAAAGATGACATATGATATAAGAAAACCAGAATACAGATTCAACGACAGACTAATCCTTTCCGCAGGGCATACAATACCAATAATCTACTCAGTATTTTCTGTCATTGGCGATGCCTTTGACGAAATGTACAAGCAAACAAAAGATGCAAAATATCTAATTGATGAAGATAAACTTGTAAGATACTATGACTTATTAACGTTCAGGTACAATAAAGGCTTACCCGGTCATGCAGAGTCAAGTGGAAAAACATTGCTTTTAAAATTCAACACAGGACCTTCTGCACATGGTCTTCCTGCATCTGTAGGGCAAGCTTTAGCACTTAAAAAAGCAGGACTTCAGGATGTAAAGGTTTTTTTGATTGAAGGAGAAGGAGCACTTACAGCTGGTGCAACTCATGAGTCTCAAAACGGTGCATGGGCATACGGACTTGGAAATCTTTTCTGGCTTTTGGACTGGAACGATTTTGGAATAGATGACAGACCTTTTTCTTCGGTTGTGTACGGTACACCGGATGAATGGTTTTCTGCTCACGGCTGGAAAGTTCATGGAACAATGAATGGTCACAGTTGGCAGGACGTCTATAACACAATCAAAAAAGCGGTTGAAGAAGCAAATGATAATATTCCTAATCTTATGTGGTTTAAGACCAAAAAAGGATATGAATATGGAGTATATGACAACAAATCACATGGAGTGCCACACAAGAAAAACTCAGAAATTTTCTGGGAAACAAGAAAACCTTTCATGGAAAAGTATGGAGTTGAGTTTATAGGTTTTGGAAAACCTGCGCCATCTGACCCGTATGAAGAAAGAAAGCAATGGGAAGAAAACCTCAAAATTATAAATAGAGTGCTTACATCAGATGAAAAGCTTTTGAAGTATATCACAGACACACTTGTTGAGATTGCAGAAACTCTGCCAAAAGAGGCACCTTCGACATTTGTTCTAAACCAGAATCCGTATAAAGACCCGGCTATCTATGATTACAAAAACTATCCTGATTGGCTTTTTGCAAAGCCGGGCGAAAATGTCCCAAACAGAGCAGCTTTAGCAAAATGGGGAATGTATATAAACGGCGTAATCGGCAGAAAGTATGGAAGACCTCTTTTTGTTGCAACATCTGCCGACCTTACGGAGTCTACAAATCTCCACGGATTTGGACTTGGAAAAGATGATTTTGCCGGGTTTGGAGTGTATGACAGGGAAAAGAATGTAAACGGAGCAATCTTGCCATCTGCAATTACAGAGTTTTTAAATGCCGGTGTGTGTGCAGGTTTAGCAACTGTAAACTTAAGCAAAAATCCATATGAAGATTTCAACGGTTTTTGGGCTATAACATCAACATATGGGTCGTTTATGTATCTCAAATATGGGGCAATAAGGCTTTTTTCACAAATGGCCCAGGACTCACCAATAAAGTTTGGTAAAGTTATCTGGGTTGCTGGTCATTCTGGACCAGAGACTGCAGAAGATTCAAGAACGCATTTTGGAATTTTTGAACCAGGAGTTTTGCAACTTTTACCGAAAGGAAAGATTATAAATCTTTATCCGTGGGAACACAATGAAGTACCGGTTTTGCTTGCTGCTGCACTTGCAACTGACATAAACAATATAGCATTGCACCTTACAAGACCACCAATTGAAATCCCGGATAGAAACGCTCTTGGAATTCCTTCACATTTTGAAGCTGCAAAAGGAGCTTACATCATAAATGATTTTGATCCGAATAGAAGAAAGGATGGAACAATAATAGTCAGGGGTACAAGCACAACATACAATTTAATAAAGCTTTTGCCACAGCTCAGAAAAGATTTTAATCTCAAGATAATTGCTGCACCCAGCTTTGAACTTTTCATGATGCAGAAAGAAGAGTACAGAAACAAAGTGCTGCCCCTTGAAGACTGGATGGATTCAATGGTAATAACAAATGAGAGCAAAAAGCTCATGCACGACTGGATATTCTCTAAGGTATCTGAAGAATATTCTCTTTCAAGTGACTGGGATAATCAGTGGCGAACAGGTGGAACAGTTGATGAAATCTTAAAAGAAGCCCACTTAGATTGCGATAGCATTTACAGCGGCATTAAAAAGTTTGTAAAAGACAGAGAAAAAAGAATTGCTAAACTTAAAAGTATTTTATAACCCCCAGCAATAAACTAAACCTAAGTTAAAAAATTGAGCGGGATGAGAAGCAACATTATCTTCTCCCTCCCGCTCTTTTTTATTGCTGTTTATTAAGCTCTCTGAATTTGTTTGGAGATACACCTTCAAACTTTTTGAAAGCCTTGGTAAACCCACTTACTTCTGTATATCCTATCATCTTCGCAATCTGAGACACTGGATAGTCAGTTGAAAGAAGAAGTTCTTTTGCTCTGTTCATTCTCAGGTTCTGGATATAGTCGCTTATGTTCTGTCCGGTCTTTTCTTTGAATATTGCTGAAAGATACTGCGGAGTTATATTGAACTTATCTGCAATTGTTGAAAGTGATATCTCTGAGCTTGAATATTGCTGGTGGATATACTCCAAAATATTTGAAATCAAGTCATTGCCCATTTTCTGTTTATTTACTATCACACTTTCAGCCAAAATTCTGTAATCTTCTTGCAACGCCTGAAGAACTTTTTTTGGATTTTTTTCATCAATGATTAACCGCATTACTTTTTCTGGCTCAGGTTTTTGTTTTTCTCCAACTGTGTTTGGAATACTATTCAAAAGTTGATAATACAGTCCGTAGAGATATATAAGTATCATCTTTGCCATGTGAGGAGAATTCGCAGCTGTGATATGGCTGCGGATATTTTCAAACACCTCATAAATTCCTTCTACTTTTCCTTCTTTCACAGAATTTATAATCCTGTTTTCAATGTCCTTGGGCAAAAATTCTTTCTCTGAAGTTATATCTTGAGAAAGCTCAGAAAACTTGAAAATCTTCATGTTAGGTTTTACAAATTTCAAGCCGAGAACCTTTTCTGCCTGCTCGTATGCAAATTTTAAATTTATTATACCCAAAACCTCCCCACTTATACCCACAGATACATATATTTTAAAGTTCTTCTCCAAAAACTCAATCATGTTCTCAAACAGGCTTGAAAGTTTTGCCATGCTCTCTTCAAAGCTATCTTTAATCTCCACGATTACACTGAGCTTTGTCCTTGAAAATAGAACATCCCAATGTTTAAAGTTATTTGTATCTAAAAGTTCATCCAAAACATTTGTGACAACAAGGGTCACAAGAGCATACTCACTATCACTTTCATCCTTTATAAACCCAGAACAGTCATCAATCTCAACCAAACACACTACAAACTTGCCACTTTGTTTTTCTATACCCACGGTTTTTAATTCCAGTTCTCCTATGCTTTCGGGTAAAATACCACCCACTAAAAGCTGGTATAAAAGATTGTTCTTTATTATAGGTGTAAATCTCATAATCTGCTTTTTCATCTCTTCTTCCTTTGAAAGCGTATGAATCACAAGGTCTCTTATCACATCAAATTCATTTTTAGAGTTCTTTGTTTCTTTATTTTCACTATTGGATTGCAAAAGACTTTTTATTTCACTGAGAGGTCTATAATTTTGCAAGCTGAAGAAAAATATAAGGATGCTTCCCACAATGCTCATAAGCCCAAGTAGAAGCAAGCTCAAATTTCTTACTCTTCTAACATCTTCAAAAAAACTATCAACAGGAACCATCGATATATACTTCCAACCATAAAGAGGTGAGATCACATAATATACTATCCACTTTTGTCCTTTTAAATTTAATTCTCTTATGTTAAAGCTATCATATATGGAAAAATCAAGTTTGGGCAGAGCTATATTTTGATTTTCTGCAAATACCTTTAATATCTGATTATTATCTCTATCCAATATCCACATTGCACCTTTTGGATAGCTAATAATCTCTTTCATTGTACTTACAATCTTGCTCTGATCAATTATTACAAAAACATTGGCATTCTTTCCGTCAATAATCCATCTTGACAAAGTATTTGCAAATACAATTGTTGAAAGATTTTTATAATCGGCTTTTATCTTGAACGATGATATATATTTCATTTTGTATTCACCGCTTAAAAATTCCAGCCACTTCTCATAACTCATATCAAGCGGTCTGTTTATATACATATAGTAATTATACGGTGTTGTTGTATATGAAGGACCTATTATCAACTTTTCAGAAGGAATGTAGATAAATGCATCTAATATATATGAATTTTTATATGTCTGTGAATATATCTCTCTACAAAGATTTCTTATATTAAGAAGCCTATCACTGCTGTCGAGTGCTTCTTTCGCTTCAGGCAAAAAAATGAAATAGTATGGATTTAAGTTTACCCAATCTGCAAGAGACTCTACAGATTTTAACACTTCATTTTCAACCTTATCCTCAAGTTGTATCAGTGTTGTCCGATTGTATCTGTATAAATTGTTCATCATAATATCTTTTACATTGAAATATGCTCCTAATCCAATAAAGAGCGGAATGAAAAAAATTATTAGATACGAAAAGACAAACCTCCACAAGATCTTTTTGAACATACTTCAAAAAAATCCTCCTCAAAAGACAAATTCATAAACCCTTCTCTTTTGGGCAATTTCAATTATAATACAAGCGATATAGAAAAGCAATGAAACAAAATTGTAAAGAAAATATATATAGCAAGTACATTTTTAAGAAGTTTAACATTGTCCTTTCAATCTTAATATTTTCCTCTTTCAAAAAGCTATAGTCCCCCTCTATAATTAAAACTGTAAAGCCCGTCGACAAGATGTTGAAAACAACAAGAGCTTGCCACGGGAATTTTGGAAAAATTCAATAAAAAAATTTTAAAATGAGGAGGTTGTAAAATGAACTGGTTCAAATCTTCTAAAAAGGTTTTAAGTCTGATTGTAGCCATTGCATTTACATTATCAATTGTAATTCCAGTGTTTGTTTCATCATCCTCAACAGCTTATGCAAAATCAACGCCAACACTTACCTATTTTGTTCGTCTTGACCCCAAGGTTGCAACATCTTACAACAGCTACTCTTCAATTGCTGCTTACCAGCTTTTGCAGAAAAAACTTGGAGTAAAGATTGTGTTCAAGCACCCACCGGTCGGTGGTGAGACAGACCAGTTCAACTTAATGGTAGCATCAAGACAGCTGACAGACATTATTGAGTGGAACTGGGTTGACAACTATCCAGGTGGACCTGTAAAAGCAATGCTCGACAAGGTAATTATTAGACTTAATGATTATCTGCCAAAATATGCTCCAAACCTCAACAAATACTTACAGCAACATCCAGATATCAAAAAATTAATAATAACAGATGATGGTGATGTTTACGGATTCCCTGCTCTTCGTGGAACTAATCCAAAGATCGCATGTGTATACTATGGACCTCAGATAAGAAACGACTGGCTCAAAAAGCTCGGACTAAAAGAGCCAGAGACAGTTGATGACTGGTACAAAGTTTTGAAAGCATTCGTGACAAAAGACCCAAACGGCAATGGCAAAAAGGATGAAAGAGGATTTTCAATTCTTCGAAATGCTTCCAACCCAAGATATGCTTTTGATTATTCTTCTTTCTTGGTTGGTGCTTGGGGAATAAAGACAGACTTCTTCCAGGTAAATGGAAAGGTCAAATATGGTCCGTTAGAACCCCAGTACAAACAGTTTATTGCAACACTTCAGAAGTGGTGGAAAGAGGGTCTTATTGACCCGGATATCCTGACAATGAACCAGAAAGTTATTAAAGCAAACGTTCAAAACGATGTAATCGGTGCATGGATAGGACTTCTTTCTGGTGATATGGGCTTTTTCCTGAATCTCAAGAAAGACATTATAGCAACAAAATTTCCTGTGCTCAAAAAAGGCGAAGAACCACTTCTGGGACAGGCAGAGTTTTTGTTCTCACGAACAAGTGCAGCAATCACAACAGCATGTAAAAATATACCACTTGCTATGAAGGTTCTTGACTGGGGATACAGCAAAGAAGGATATGAAGCGTTCAACTATGGTGTACTTGGAAAATCTTATATTAAGAAAGATGGCAAGGTATACTACACAGATGAAATCTTGAAAAATCCACAAGGGTTATCTGCTGCTGAAGCTTTAGCAAAATATGCTCGTGCATCTATAAGTGGTCCATTTGCTCAAGCTGATGAATATTATCTGCAGATTCAAATGATGTATCCACAGCAGAAAGATGCTGTAGAAAAATGGGGTCAGGTTAAAAACGACAGAATCCTGCCACCACTTTCGTTCACAGACGATGAGTCAAAGAGGCTTGCTAATATCATGAACACTGTCAACACATACTATGATGAAATGTTCTTAAGACTTATGACAGGAAAGGCAACAAATGTTGATGCGTTTGTAAAGACATTAAAACAAATGAAGATTGATGAAGCTATTAAAATTTACCAGCAAGCTTATGATAGATGGAAAAAGAGAAAATAATTAGCCTTTAGATAAAGAGCCTTGCAACAAGGCTGACGGCAATCACTTTCTTGATGGTACACCTTATTGCAAGGCTCTTTTTTATAAAACTCTGTTTCATTTTTAAAGTGCAAAAATCATTATCTTTTCTCAAAGGAGGTTTTTAAATAGATGGAAAAGACTGCGGCAAAGGCCTACCAGCCAAGCAGATGGCAGGAACTCAAAAAAGACCTTATACGAAATAAAAGCCTTTATATAATGCTCATCCCTGTAGTTGCATACTATTTTATCTTTCATTACATTCCAATGTATGGTCTTCAGATTGCTTTTAAAGACTTCACACCAGCAAAAGGTATCTGGGGAAGCCCATGGGTTGGCTTGGAAAAGTTTAAAGAGTTTTTTGTTTATGACAGTTTTTATGTATGGAGAATAATACGAAATACTATACTTATAAACGTTTATGATCTTATATTTGGTTTTCCTGCACCGATAATATTTGCACTGCTTTTAAACGAAATCAAAAACAGCATATACAAAAGGACTCTTCAGACAGTAAGCTACATGCCACACTTTATATCAACAGTTGTCATTGTTGGTATGATTATGGACTTCTTCTCAAGAGATGGTCTTATAAATCAGATTTTAAAGTCTCTCGGTATTTTATCAGAACCAATCTCCTTCATGACAGAACCTGGCTGGTTCAGACCATTGTATGTCGGATCTGGAATATGGCAAAACCTTGGGTGGGGTTCGATTGTGTATTTGGCGGCAATCTCAAACATTGACCCTCAGCTATATGAAGCAGCGCTGATAGATGGTGCTGGAAGGTTCAGACAGGCACTTTATGTCACAATACCAGGAATACTGCCAACAATTGTCATTATGTTCCTGTTGAGAGTCGGACACATGATGAATGTCGGGTTTGAAAAGGTATTTTTAATGTATAATCCTCTTACTTATGAAACTGCTGACGTTATTTCAACATACGTATACAGGAAAGGTCTTTTAGAAATGGACTACAGCTACGGCGCAGCAGTTGGACTTTTTAACTCTGTTATCAACTTCTTGCTGGTCATATTCTCTAATAAGATTGCTAAAAAACTTACAGAGACATCGCTGTGGTAAGAAAAGGGGTGAATTTGCAATATGAAGATAAGAAAAAGTCCAGGTGAAATAATATTTGATACTTTTAACTATATATTTTTAGGTCTTCTTTGCTTTACAATGCTGTATCCCATGCTATATGTTGTGTTTGCCTCATTTAGCAATCCGATAAAGCTCATGGCATACAGAGGTCCGCTGTGGCGACCGCTTGAATTTTCAACAGAAGCATATAAATTGCTTCTTAGTTACCCTATGATATGGATAGGATATAAAAACACACTTATATACGTTATTGTTGGAACAGCAATAAATATTCTTCTTACTACAATGGGCGGGTATGTCCTGTCACGAAAAAATTTAAAGCTTAAAAATCCTGTGATGTTCTTCATAGCATTTACAATGTACTTTAGCGGCGGAATGATTCCAACATATTTGCTTGTTCAATCACTTGGAATGATAGACACAATCTGGGCGATGATAATTCCAGGTGCAATCTCAACAACAAACCTGATTATAATGAGAACAGGATTTCACGCAGTTCCAGACAGCTTGGAAGAGTCAGTAAGGATAGATGGTGCAGGGGACTGGACAATACTTTTTAGAATCATGATACCACTTGCAATGCCGATGATAGCGGTTATGATACTCTTTTATGCGGTAGGTCACTGGAATGCGTTTTTCAATGCGATTATATACCTACGCTCAAGAGAACTTTACCCTCTTCAGCTTGTTTTAAGAGAAATACTTATTATGAGTAGCACTGAGAACATGACAACAGGTATTTCAGATGCATCAGACAGGTTTGCTGTGACAGAACTTATCAAATACGCAGCAATTGTGGTATCAACAGTACCAATCCTCTGTATATACCCATTTTTGCAAAAGTACTTTGTAAAAGGTGTCATGATTGGGGCTATCAAAGAGTAATAATTTGTGATATAATTAAATAAACTTGAACAAAAGAGAAGTGGTGTAAAATCAACATGAAAAAAGATAATATAGCCGCCCAGCTGTATACTTTGCGGGAATTTTTAAAGACTGAAGAGGATATTTCTTTAAGTCTCAAAAAGGTCAGTGAAATTGGGTTTAAAGCTGTTCAAGTCTCAGGGATTGGAAAGATTGAACCAAAAAGGCTAAAAGAAATCTGTGATGAGTTTGACCTTAAAGTCTGTGCAACCCATATACCTTTTGAAAGGCTCAAAACCGAACTTGACAATGTTGTGCAAGAACACAAAATTCTGGAATGCTCTCATATCGCAATACCCTCTGCGCCTTCTGAATACAGGTCTGAAGAGGGTGCCTTGATGTTTGCTTTAGCGTGCAACGAAATTGTAAAAAAACTTAAAGAGGAAGGAATTACTCTTTCGTATCACAACCATAGTTTTGAATTCAAAAAATATAATGGGAGAACATGGTTTGAAATACTGATTGAAAGTTCAAACCCGGAATATCTTATGATTGAAATTGATACGTATTGGGTTCAGTTTGCGGGGGCAAATCCTGAAAAGTTAATAAGATGCCTTGAAGGTAGAATTCCTCTCGTACACTTAAAAGACATGGGAATGATAGAAGATTTTAAGCAAACAATGTTTGAAGTTGGATATGGCAACCTTGACTGGGACGGGATAATTGCTTCTTGTAATCAGGCAGGAGTAGAATGGTATATAATAGAACAGGATATCTGCCAGCGTTCACCTTTTGAAAGTCTTAAGATGAGTTTTGATTTTTTAATAAAAAATTATGTGTCCTGATCCTATCTATACAAAAAAATAATGGCTTGAGAAAACATACTTTCTCAAGCCATTTGTTTTTAAATGGAGAATTTTGTAATATAAGGAGGTTTTATAATATGAAGTATCGGAAGTTTCCAAATATTGATTTAGAAGTATCAGCATTAGGGTTTGGGTGTATGCGTCTGCCTATTATCGGGGAAGATTCATCTCAAATTGATGAGTCTTTAGCAATAAAGATGATAAGACACGCTATTGATAATGGTGTAAATTACATTGACACCGCTTATGGTTATCATGGTGGAAACAGTGAAATTGTTGTTGGCAAAGCTTTAAAAGGAGGTTATAGAAACAAAGTAAACCTTGCAACAAAACTACCTGTATGGAAACTTACTAAAATTGAAGATGCTGATATATTACTAGATGAACAACTTAAAAAACTTGACACAGACCACATTGATTTTTATCTTCTGCATGCTTTGAACAAACAAAGGTGGGATATGTTAAAAAACATGAACATCTTTAGCTGGATTGAAAAAATAAAATCACAGGGAAAAATTAAACATATTGGTTTTTCTTTTCATGACAGTCTTGACACATTTAAATTAATAATTGATGAATACGAAGGCTGGGAATTCTGTCAGATACAATACAATTACCTAAATCGAAACTATCAAGCAGGAGAAGAGGGTTTGAAGTATGCTTACGCTAAAGGACTTGGAGTAATAATAATGGAACCGCTTTTGGGAGGAAAACTTGCAAGAAAACCTCCGGAAGAAGTACAAAAAGTCTGGGAAAAAGCAAAAATAAAAAGGTCTCCTGCCCAGTGGGGACTTCTGTGGCTTTGGAATCAAAAAGAGGTAACAACAGTCTTAAGTGGAATGAGTTCTATACAGCAGGTAATTGAAAATATAGAAACAGCAGACCAGGGATATGTTGGATGTCTTTCAGATGAAGAATTAAAGCTTATCGATGAGGTAACCAAAAAATATCTTGAATTAAAACCTATTGATTGTACAGGTTGCAAATATTGTTTACCCTGTCCTAATGGTGTTGATATTCCCCGCAACTTTAATCTTTACAACGATGCAAAAGTTTATAACATGTACGAAGAGGCAAAGAAAACATATTTAAAACCTGATAAAGAACAGCAGAAAGCTTCAAATTGCGTAGAGTGCGGCATGTGTGAAGAAAAGTGTCCTCAAAACCTGCCAATCAGAAAACTTTTGAAAGAAGTCGTACAATTTTTTGAAGGATAAAAAATTAATAATGATGGGGCTGTCCAGAAAAAAATGATTGAACAGCCCCTTAATTCTTATAACCTTAAAATCCTTTACCTTTTATTTGTGTAATTCTTTCTAGAATCTCTATGTCACTCTCAAGCGGAAGTTTCACTGGTTTTCCTGTCAGGCTTGAAAGATAAATGGCAAGTATGATTTCAACAGGATGTCTCCCCTCTTCAGCCGGGATAAGTGGTTTTGTCCCGGTTTTTATAGAATTTATTACATCTCTATATTGTCTTAGATGCCCTTCTTCTTTGATGGCAGCAGAAGATGCACCAGCAGGACCATCTTCCTCTTTTTTGTAGCTCTCCAAATACTCATTCTCAGACCCATCTTTGAAGTAAAGACTTTTAAGCTGAGTATTTACAGCTATTGCAGAACCATTTTCTCCAAAGATCTCAAGCCTTGTCTCAAATCCTGGATATGCACTTGTTGTTCCAACTATTTCGCCAATCGCTCCATTTTCAAACTTGACACAAGCCACAGCAGCATCTTCCACCTCTATTTTATTATGTGCTCTTGTTGTACAGTATGCAAAAACCTCTGAAACTCTGCCAACAATCCACTGAATCATGTCTATATAGTGTATAGATTGGTTCATGAGCGCACCGCCACCATCTAAATCCCATGTACCTCGCCAGCTGCCACTATCATAATACTCCTGCGATCTATACCACTTTGTATAACTTGTTGCTAAAACTATATTGCCAAACTTACCTTCATTCATGAGCTTTTTTAAAAGTTGCATACAATCGCTGTATCTGTGTTGTGAAATTATCGAAATTATAACATTATTTCTATTTTGAGCCTCTATTATCTTGTCTGCCTTAGACAATGTTATATCCATTGGCTTTTCAACAATTACATTTTTTTTCGCGTCTGCTGCCAAAACTGCCATGTCAGCATGCATACCCGATGGTGTGCAGATAGAGACAACATCAATCTCAGAATCAAGAAGCATCTTTTCATAATCAGTATATATCCTCTTTACTCCAAAATCCTGCGCAAGTTTTCTGGCTTTTTCTTCTACCACATCGCACACTGCAACAAGCTCAGCATCATTTGAAAGAGCAGAGATGGCTGATGCATGTGTCTTTGATATAACTCCACAACCGACAATGCCAAATTTAAGTTTTGACATCTTTTAAATCTCCCCTTCTTCGTCTATTATCCTCTTAATTGCTCTGTAAGCTTTTGCAAAATTTTCAGGTCCTCCACCAGGAAGGTTATTGTTCAGATGAGGTTCTACAGACAAAAAACTACAAAAACCTATCCTTTTCAGTGCTGCTATCACATCTTTTAACCTTCCGTCACCCTCACCTGCCACTGTAACACTGCCATCTGAAAATTTTGCATCTTTTATGTGTACATACTCAATGTAATCCTTTAAAAGTTCAAATGCATAAGGATAGACTTCAACCTTGCACTGGACAAAGTTTGCCGGGTCAAATGTTGCTCTCAAATTGGGTGAATTGATTGCAGAGAGGATTTTATAACACCTTTCAGCATTGCTGCCATATATCTCTTTTTCATTCTCATGAAGAAGAATTATATCTTCCTTTTTAGCAATCTCTGTAAACTTCGAAAGCCTTTCTATAACAACATCTGTGTACTTTTCTTCTTCACCCTCTGGAACATAAAACGAAAAGATGCGTATGTACCTTGTCTCAAGGATGTGAGCAAGCTCAATGATGTGCTTGAAAAGCTCAAGATACTTTTCAAAGTCGCAGTTTACATCAACCTTGCCAATCGGCGACCCTATTGCCGAAACCTTTATGCCACTGTCCTTTAACTTTCTTAAAACCTCCTTTGCTTCATCCTCAGTATAGTCAGCAATGTTTTTACCATTCGCGGACCGAAACTCTAAATATTCAATACCGTGTTTTTTTAAAACCTTTATCTGTTCATCCAAACTGCTTGCTATCTCATCTCCAAATGCCGAGAATATAAATTTATACATCCTCCCACCATACCTCCTTGTTCAAATTCCATTTTGTACAAATCCAAAGTAAAAAGTCAATTTGAAAACGATTTAGAAATAGGGATTAAGAAAAAATTTTTTGTTTTTGTGTGTTTTTAAATATATTTTATATCTATCATCTCTTATTTTCAACAACAAAACCATAAAAATAAGCTGGCAAAATTATGCCAGCTTATTTTATTCCTCTTTAAACTTATATGCATTTTCAATCCTCTTTATCATTGAATCATACAAAAGCTTGGAAAGACCTATTCCACCTTGTTTTGAAGCACTTTTTGAAACCTCATCAACAAACATGTCGTTAAAGATATCATCTGCAATACCCTCTTTAAAAAGCCCACCTTTTGGTATCGACTTTTGCATCTGTTTAAAAATAGTAGAAAGCATTATTGCTTCAAATTCCTCACAAGCCTCTTTAAGCTTTTGCTTATCTTTCTCAGAATATGCTTTTTCCAGCTTGTCTATGATAGAGTTATCAATACCCTGCTGATAACCAGCCTGAACCTTTATACCCGAAATATCACTCATTGATAATTACCTGCCTCTAAAGATTTATCTTTTGAGATTGTTTGCCATGGAAAGCATATCGTCAGCTGTTTGGATTGCCTTGGAATTTATCTCATACGCTCTCTGAGCAATTATAAGTTTTACCATCTCATCAACAACCTGAACGTTTGACATCTCCAAAAATCCTTGTAATATTCTGCTCTTTTGCCCTTCCATCTCCTCTTCAGATACAGGCTCACCCGAAGCAGCAGAAACATTATAAAGATTTTTACCCTCTGCCAAAAGTCCTTGAGGATTTATAAATCTTACTATCTTGATTTTAAGACCTGAATCCTGAATTTGCCCCTCCTGGTCTTTATAAGTAATCCTCCCCGTTTCATCTATTGTGATGCTGGATATCGCAGTCTCTGGAAGAACAATCTCAGTGTCGCCCTCTGCTAAAACTGGATATCCATCTGAAGTCACAAGTTTTATTTGCCCCTCAACATTGGAGACTTTAAAGCTTCCATCTCTTGTGTATCTTGGGCCGTTGGGAGTTGACACAACAAAAAATCCTTCCCCCTGAATCGCTAAATCAAGCGGGTTTTCAGTCCTCTCCAAGTTACCTTCTGCAAAGCTTTTTGTTATTGCAGAGATTGTAACGCCATGACCTATCTGAAGGCTCACAGGTTTCCCGTCACCTGCAACAACATCTGCACGCGATAAAGTCTCATACAGAAGATCTTTAAACTCAGCCTTATCCTTTTTGAAAGCTGTTGTATTGACATTTGCAAGGTTGTTGGATATGATATCAACATTTGTCTGCTGTGCTTTCATACCAAGAGCAGCAGAATAAAGTGCCCTCATCATCTTATACCTTTTCCTCCTTTTACCTTTCTAATCCTTTTTGCAAATTACATCTTAACTATTTTCTTGCAATCTCACTTACTGCCTTTTGCAACGTCTCATCCTGAATGGTAAACGCCTTCTGGTTTGCTTCATACGCCCGTAAAACATTTATCATGTTGACCATCTCTTGAACTGAATTTACATTAGAGCCTTCCAAATACCCCTGAACAATCCTGCCTGAAAATGGTATCTGCTGTGCTGTAGCATCTGCTTCAAACAGGTTATTGCCAACTTTGCGAAGCAATTGTTTGTCCTGAAAATCAACAACCCTGAGTCTGTCAACAAACCTCCCATCTTGGTAGACATTCCCCTGTTCATCAATTCTCACTTGCCCACCATTTTGAAGAATTATCCTTCCGTTTTGACCTAAGACGTAAAAACCGTCAAGTGTAACAAGTTCTCCCTGCGAATTTAAAGTAAACGCACCGTTTCTGGTATAAAGTATTTGCTGAGCACCTTGATTCCCTGGCACCTCAATAGCAAAAAATCCATTTCCTCTTATCGCCAAGTTCAAAGGCTCATCTGTTTTTATGTAAAGTCCCTGGGAAAAATCGCTCACAATCCTTGACACATCCGCACCTAAAGACATATACCCTATTGCATTGTCAGGCGAAGAAACTTTGTCGTATATCCTGTAGACAAGCATGTTTCTGAAACTTTCAACCTGTGCAACATCTCTTTTAAATCCGGTTGTGTTCACATTTGCCACGTTGTTTGCTGTTATGTCCATTAGTTTTTGATTCAAAATCATCCCCGATGCCGATGTGTAAATTCCTCTAATCATCTTTTCTGCAATCTCCTTTTTTTATCTGACTCTCGGGTCTTTTATAAGACTTGCTTCCAAAACATCTAAGGATTCTAACGCCTTTCCTGTTCCAAGTGCAACGCACGACACAGGATCATCTGCAATCCTTGTTGGAATTCCTGTCTTTTCAGAGATAAGCTTGTCAAGCCCCCACAAAAGACTTCCTCCGCCTGTCATCACTATCCCAGTTGAGGTAATGTCTGCTGCAAGTTCAGGTGGTGTATTTTCCAAAACTCTGTGCACAGCTTCAATTATAGCCGAAACAGGCTCTTCTAAAGCTAAAAGCATCTCATCAGATGTCACAGTTATTGTCTTTGGAAGACCGGTAAGAAGGCTTCTTCCCCGCACCTCCATCGCTTCGACTTTCGGTTTTTTGTAAGCACATCCAATGTTTATCTTCAGCTCCTCTGCGGTTCTTTCACCAATTGCAACGCTGTGCTTCTTTCTTATATATCGGATAATTGCTTCGTCAAATTTATCCCCTGCAACTTTAATCGATTCGCTGACAACCGCCCCACCAAGAGAAATTACTGCAATGTCTGTAGTTCCACCACCGATGTCAATCACCATACACCCTACAGGTTTTGATATGTCAAGCCCTGCACCAATCGCAGCTGCAATTGGTTCTTCTATTAAAAATGTTTGTTTAGCGCCTGCCTCGTATGTTGCATCTAAGACTGCTCTTTTTTCAACCTCAGTAACTCCGGATGGCACACACACAACAACCCTCGGCTTGAAAAATACCCTCTTGCCAAGAACTTTGCCCAAAAAATATTTCAGCATTGCCTCTGTAACCTCATAGTCTGAAATAACACCATCCCGAAGAGGTCTTACAGCTACGATATTGCCCGGTGTTCTTCCAATCATGCGTCTTGCTTCTTCTCCAACTGCTAAAATCTGTTTTCTTGTCTGCTCTATCGCAACAACTGATGGTTCTCTTAAAACTATACCCTTTCCTTTCACATACACCAAAACTGTTGCTGTACCCAAATCTATTCCTATATCTGTTCCAAACGCCATAACGCCGCTCTATCCTTTCTATTTTTCTTTTTTGTAAATATACCTTAAATATATTTTAATTTTTAATTTGCATATTTTCAATGAATTTTATATACAATTTTTATAAAACAAATAAGGCTTTTGCCGCACTCACTTTTGAACTGCCGGCAAAAGCCTAGTTAACTTTCTTACTTTCCAGTTTTGAAATATTGGATTGCTCGCTGTAGCTGTTTGTCAACATACTTAGATTTTAAAAAATCTATAAACTTTTCATTTAGCTTTTTCTGTGTTGTTATATCAAGCACTCCAGAAGGATAAAGCTTATTGTCTTTCTGGAACTTTTTAACCGCAGCCACTGTGCTATCATCCATCTTTGCTGTCCAGCTACTTAAATATCCAAGGTAGAAAAGCCTTTGCTGGGCTGCCAAAACCTCTAAGTCCATATCACCATTCTTGAACTTCTTTGTTGCAGTCAGGCTCAAAATCTTATCAGGTCCAAACTGTGAAAGTGAATCATCCTGAACCTCTATGTCTGGCACAACACCTTTTCCTTCAACATAATAGCCAGACGGTGACTTGTACTTTGCAACAGTCACTTTCGCCACGTACCCTTTTTTTGTATCTGTTTCAGGAAGACTAACTAAATTCTGTACAGTCCCTTTGCCATATGTCTTTGTACCAATCACAACTCCTACTTTTCTGTCTTTTATAGCCTGGGCAAAAATCTCTGACGCAGATGCGCTCGACTCGTTTGTCAGAACAACAAGTCTGTATTTCGGGTTTTTGTTTTTGGATTTATACTCATCTTTAAACGTGTTGTATTCAATTGTTACAATTGGTCCTTCTGGCACAAAATATTCACATGTCTTTATAACCTCATCTAAAAGTCCGCCGGGGTTGTTTCGAATATCAAAAATAATGTTCTTGATATCTTTTTTGTCAAACTCATCAAGAGCTTTCTTGACATCATTTGAACACCCTTGGGTAAACTGTGTAAGTTTAATATAGCCGATGTTGTTTTCAAGTATCTTGTACTCTACAACAGGAATTTTTATCTTTCTTCTGACAATAGTAAATCTGTATGTCTTGCCATCTCTTAAGATGTCAATCACAACAGTTGTGCCTTCCTGACCACGAATGAGTTTAACAGCATCATCTGTTGTCTTACCAACCAGAGACTTTCCATCTGCTGCAATGATCTTGTCGCCAACTTTCAAGCCCGCTTCCTTTGCAGGTGTTCCGTCAAAAACTCCAACAATTACTATGTAGTCCTCCTGTTTTTCTATCTGAACACCTATTCCCGAAAACTCGCCATTTACGCTCTGGATAAAGTCCTGAGCCTGCTGTGGTTTCATATACTCTGAATACTTGTCAAGGCTCTTGAAAAGCCCTGTAAACATCATATCAATCAAATCATCATAGCTGTATTTGCCAATATGATAAACTTTGGCAACCTGAAGAACTTTCTTGATATAATCCATTTGCTTATCAGTAGGATAATCACTTGAAATTATAAAAAATTGAGAATATACAGGAGCTGCAATAAAGATAGAAAGTGCAACCACTACAGCTACAATTTTTATTAAAAGCTTTTTGTTAATTTTCATCTCTCTCCTGCCTCCACATCATGATTTTTTGTATGCTCAAAATCTACTACTTTAAACCTTTTCTAATTTAACCGTTAATCCGAGCTAAAGAGGCTCATGTCAAGATATCTTTGTGCAAGCGTGTCTCTTAAAAAGTTTATGAGGTTGTAAACAATGTTTGCGGCAGTACCTTTTGTAAGCCTTTGCTGAGGCAAAAAATTATTATCCTCTGTTCCAACCATTATTTTTTCATTTTTTAATATCCAAGCAGCATCCTTTGCCCAAACAGGAATACTCTCATCATCGAGGTAACCTGTTTGAGTGATTGGCTGGGTTACCTTTTTGTCAAATCCAAGCACCTTTGAAATAACAACAGCAGCCTCTGCTCTTGTAATATAATCTTCCGGTTTAAAATACTCAGCACTTTTCCCTCTCATAAGACCAGCTTTTGTAACTGCGTATATGTAACCATAATATTTATGATTTACAGGCACGTCCTTGTATATTGATTTTTTCTGCACTGTTCTTGGATTATAATAGTTAGAATATATGTTGAGCGCATCCATCAAAAGCTTGGCAAACTGAGCACGGGTTATATACTCTGCAGGATTAAAATCAGTGGCATTGTCAAATCCGCCAAAAGCAAAGCTTGTGTTCACTGCATCTTCGTACTCATACCCTTTCACCTTTGGAAGAGTAGGCGCAATTGCCATTCTGATAATTGGATTTTTTTCAATGCTTTTTGTCACTCTACCTTTCTGTCTTATTGTCAGAACTTCTCCCGTCTTTGTGAAGGTTGGAAGGTCAAACATAGCAATGAAATTGCCTTCAACCTTGGACTTCAGTACATATGTCCCTGGAATACTGGATGGAAGATTATTTTGTTGAAACTCTAAGATAGTTTTTTGCACAAGTGCAATATTGTAATTGATGGTTGCAAACCATGAAGGTGTTTCCATTATCTGTTTTATGTTCTGAAACTCTCCGCTTCCCCAGTACCCGTCATACCCGTAGTTTTTACCTTCGATAGTAATCTTTAGTCCCTTATCATATGTCTTTTCAAGCGTCCACTGACCCTGAAAAAAGCTCACAGCCGGGTTTGTATCAACCGCTGTCGATTTTGAAAATGAATAACTTTGAAGATTGTAAGTAGCACCCTCTACAGTCAACGTCTCTTTATAACCGGCAATTGTATACTCCTTTGTTATACTCCCATTTTGAAGCTTTGTCAAGCTACCTTTTAAACTTACAGTTCTTTTTATGGCAACCTTACCCGTTGAATCTTTCAGGTCATAAGTGTAAGAAAGAGTCTCGTTATTTGCCGCCCTTTTTATTTTTGCATCAACAGTACCTGTGAGAAGAACTGGTTTCCCAGTTACAAATGTATATTCATAATATTCAATCTTGGTCTTTTTAGGGTCGGGGTCTTTGTAGGCTGAAATTCCCCCCTCGTATCCTAAATACCCTTCCTCGCAAAAAGCAATTTTCCAGCTGCCAATTAAAATCAAACTCAAGACAAAAGCTGCTAAAAAAATTTTTTTTAACAATTCTAAAAACACCCCTTATAAATCAAAACTTTTAGTAGTTTACAATTACAATCACTGGTGATAATACTTCTCTTGACAAGTCAAAATTGTTCTGTGAAATCAGTAACAAAACCCTGTCACCAAACTGTGGCGCTTCAGCCCTCAAATTTCCATTTGCGTCTATCAAAACAGCTTGGGTTGTGTTAAGTGTAAAACTCTTATCAACTCTGTTCCATGTCTGAGTCATCATATCATTGTACTGGACATTTAGAATTTTCATATCTTTTCCGACAACACCCGAAACAATATATCCTCCAAAACTTGCATCAATTATAACATTTGCATATTTGCCATCATGGATAATATAAATATTTTTATCCTTAAGATTCAATATCTCTTTTGGACTTCCAAGTCCATATACATCACACAAAACTGTCTGTGTATCGTAAAGAAGAGTTAACTTGCTCGGAACATACTGCCATCCACGCTGACTATCCAAATATACATAATCTTTTAAGCTGATATATTCAAGCTCTGAAATATCCTGTACCTGCCCACGAACAAATATGGGTTTTGATATGCCCTGTAGCTTCTTCGCAACAACAAGGCTGTCTTGACTTGCAATGCCAATTATTTCATCCCCAACCTTGAAGCTTGCAGGGGTTAAAAGCCCATTTGAAATGGTGTACGTTTTGCTTCCTATTGAATATTTGTTACCGGCTACTGTTATTGAATTAGAAGACGTCATGCTCACCTCGCCCTGTATCTTGGTAAAAGTCCCTCTTGATATTGCCACAATGGTGTCTAAAATCTCCTGTGAAAATCTTTCTTTTGTCACAACTATAACAGGTAAGTTTTGAAGTTTTGACAGCGTTGCAGAAGAATTACCATCCAAAATAAACTTCAAATCAGATGGTATCTTGAATGAAAGCCATGTGTACAGCGGTTCAAATGCGTTGTTTCTCAAAATCTGAATGTCAGAAAGATATAAAACATCTCCAACAACCATTCCTTTTGCAATATAGATATTTTTTACATATTCATTTTCTGATATCTCTATCTTTCGGATGTATGCTGAACTTCCATAAAAACTTCCTGTAAGCTTTACATACTGACCTGGCACAACATCTTTCAAAGCTGCAGGCATACCGTTTTTTACAATATCAACTTTGTCATTTATTTCATATGGTCCATATATTCTCCCATCGATATTGACAATTATTTTTTGGGGAAGACCACTTGCAAGATTTCTTATAACATTTTCAATCTTTGCAAACTTTTGCTGTATGTTAGAACTTGCCGTGACTGTACGTACAAAATCTCCATTAAAATAGAGAAAAACCATATCTCCAGGCAAAAGACTCTCCAAGGAGACGGCATTGCCATCCTTTTTAACCTTTATGCCCAGCTTCTTGGAAAATCTGTAACTCTTCTTCATACCATCTTGATTGTAAATCTCTATATAGGCAAGGTTAGAATCTATTTCGTGCAAAATTCCTGAAACTGTATTCTCAGACTTCTCATCAAAAGTAGTGCTCATATACTGAACATACCCACAAGCTGTCCCTGCCAAAACTTTCATACCATCATAAAAATCATTTTTTGTAAGAACTCTTGAAAAATCACCCTTGTCAATGTAGACTGTATCCGATGAAAGAAGATATTCTGTTAATACTCCATTTTGATTGAGAACAACCCTGTCACTTGTAATTCTTGCTATAACTCCCTGTACTCTTGTTATTTGAGGACTGTCAAGCGAAACCAATGTGATAGTATCTGCTCTATTTTTTCGGACTTTGACCTGTACAAGATTTCCTGTATTCAGTTCGGAAAAGTTTAAGCTTTTGCCAGAGTTTTCATCATAGATTGTAGCTTTGGGATTTAAAGAAAGATTGTAAACTTTCCCATCCGAAAGTTTTACTGAAAAAGTCATTTTCTTTGTATCAATTTTTGAGATAGCACCTGTTATATTTTCCTCTCCTGGTCGTTGCAAAAGACTTGCAAGTACAACCTCGTTTTTACCATTTATATAAAAGCTTGCATAGTCCCCTTTTTGAAAATAAGAAGAGCTGAACAAGTTGCTATCTGCTATTACTGCAAAATCCTGCTTACCCGGAGTAACCACAATGTTTAAGCTGTTTCCACCCTCATTTTCACATACAAAAATAACTTTACCACTGCTAAATTTTTGAATATCCTTTATTTCAAGTTTTACCTCTTTTATCCCGTTTGCACTCAAGATGTTAGATTTTAAATTTCCAAGAACAAATGCCAGCTCTTCATATGTTATGTAGTCGTCTGGATGAAGATATCCATCAGACCTTCCAACAAGAGCACCATTCTTTAAAAGAGTATTTATTGAACTTAAAAACTTGCTGTCTATTTTATCATAATCAGGATAAGTCTTAGCCAAATTCTCATAAGAAATAGGTATTTTAAATGCCTTTACAACCCAGTAGCAAACTTCCTGACGGGTAGCAGGGGCAGACCTTACAAATATTAAATCGTCATACGAATACGGTCTTCCTTCATACACAGCTTTTGCAATGGTATCTTCATTTTTCTTTATAAGCTGCTGGGTCATCTTCTCATGTTCTTTTTCACTTGGCTGCACCTGCGCCATCGCATCCTGATACTCTTTTTTGGACAAAATTTTCATATCATATGCAAGCTGAATATATCCAAGATAAAGATAATTATATGGCTTTACAAGCTTTTGACCTGATGGTCTTTTTAGTTCCAGCTTCTCAGCTCTAACAAACGCATCCTGCTGTCTGCCCGCACTATTTAAAATCACAGCCAGTGCCTCTTCCTTTGTCAGAGTATCAGAAGGATTTATCTTTGCTTTCCCAATTGTATTGAAAAATCCAAATGCTGACATAAACAAAAATGTTTCTCTTGAAAAAGCATTTTGAGGCAAATTTAAAATTTGGGTATTTTTTACTATATTACTGTAACTGCTGCTTGCTATATACTCCTGACCAGCTTGGATATTTACAGGAATGAGTATACAAAAAAATAAAATTAAAACTGCTATATTTATTAATCTATATAGGCTAATCATTTTAAGTTTATTTCTTATCATGCTAAAAAACCCCCGCTTTAGCTTATGAATTCTGTCCTATAACATATTATCGACAAAGCTTTCTTTTTTCTCAAGAGAAAAGACAAGCTTTTCAAGAAACTCTAAAAGTTCTGTTGCTTTATCTATTCTGTTGATCTTATCTCTTATCTTAGCAGCATTCTCAATTCCTTTTACAAAAAAACTAAGATGCTTTCTTGCCTCCAATACTGCCATCTTCTCGCCCTTTTCAATGCAAAGCTGTCTGAAAAACTCAATCGCAACTCTTATCTTCATATGAGGTAAGACCTCAGTCTCAACATATCCCTTTTCAAAACCCTCTTTGATTTGTAGGAACACCCATGGGTTTCCAAGAGCTGCTCTTCCTATCATGATACTATCTGCACCTGTTATTTCATAAACTCTTTTTGCCGACTCAAAATCAGTTATATCACCATTTGCAACAACCGGAATTTTAAGCCTTTCTTTTACCTTTCTTATTATTTCCCAGTCAGCTTTTCCAGAATAAAGCTGTTTCCTTGTTCTTCCATGAACTGTCACAAAAGAGGCTCCGCTTTCTTGCAGGATGTATGCAAATTCAGGAGCATTAATACTTTCTTCATCAAATCCCTTTCGAATTTTGACAGAAACAGGTTTTCTGCTCACCTTTGCAACCCTTTCTACAATTCTTGATGCCAAAGAAGGATTTTTCATCAGAGCACATCCTTCACCGCTTTTCACAAGCTTGGGAACAGGACAGCCCATGTTTATGTCAATAAAATCATACTCAAACTCATCCTGCAATATCTTGACAGACTGTGCCATAACTTCAGGGTCGCTGCCAAAAATCTGAACACCTCTTATTTTCTCTTCCTGTGAAAATGAAATAAGCTCTTTTGTCTTTGTACTGCCAAGAACTAAGGCTTTGCTTGATACCATCTCTGTCACTGTGACATCTGCACCAAACCTTGAGCAAAGTCTTCTGAAAACCTTGTCTGTAAATCCAGCCATAGGTGCTAAAAAGATTTTTCCTCTGATGTCAAACATTTTTAATTGTCAACTCCTTTTTTTGCAGAAAATTCAGTACAGCATCTTTAAATTCTAAAAAATCAGATAAATCTTTTTCAATTATATTTTTGAGAATCTCAAGATTAATAGCTTGATAATCATGCACTGCAATATTTCTAAAACCCACCATGGCTTTCAGTTTTTTGACCAACTCTTTTGACACAACATTTTTTCCTCTAACAAATCGAAAGCTTCTCTGCTGCTTTGCGGGACTCCAAACTTAAAAACTGCGCACAGGTGCATCGCAATGTCTATTGCTGCTTCTATAGCTCTTTGAAGATTTAAAAATGCATATTCTTTCAAAGCCCTCATAAAAAATAAATTTTTTCTTTTCTCATCCTCGCAATATATTACCTCTCCTGTGCCAACAATCTGGGCTTTTAGTACAGTGGAAGCCTTTGTTAAATCAATAAAATCTATATCTCTGTTTAAACTATCCGCAATTTCTTGAGAAACCCAAAACCTCTCAACGTTTGATATTTCTTTATCAGAAAGATATGCAATGTCAATATCGCTATCTTTTCTAAAATTCCCCTTAACAAGAGAACTAAACAGAATTATAAGCCAGGGCAATATTTCTCTTTTCAAAATATCCACAACTACCTTTTTGATTTCCTGAATGTTAATCTCACATACGCTTTTTTACCTTCTTTTTTCAAAAACTTTTTGTAGTAACCTACTTACAACAATATTTTACCACACTTCAGCCTTTATAAGCTCACTATTTTATCATCAAGACCCTCATTTTATGAACATCCCAGCAGCTTTCCAACAAAAACTAAAAACAGCATGTGCACAGGATAGAACCAGTAAAAAAAGTATTTATTGAGCTTAAATTCAAAGTCAACTGGAAGCATTCTCACAAAAAGTATCAATACCACACTCAAAATAGAATATACCTGAAGTTGCCATCCCATAAGGTGTGTGACAATTAATGTAAGAATAGAAAATCCAATAAGCTGCAAAATGGGTTTTTCGTATAAAAAATAAAATAACAAAACTGCTAAAACACCATAGATTCCATAGTCCATTGAAACAAAGTATGATATGGCAAGTGGAATAATCACCAGTGGATACCACTTTCTTTTGAAAAAATAAAGGCAAAGTGCTGCAAAAAAGAAGGTCGCAATGACATTCAGCTCTCCATCACCTGTCATAAGATAAAAAGGATACTGGGATATGATGGCAAATATTAAGAGTCTTTTTAAATACCTTTTATGGTCAGATGTGTGCCAGAACCCCACCGCCACTTGATAGGCAAAAATGGGAAAGGCAATGCGACCAATTATCCGCAGCAAAGGTTTTTGTGGAAAATATAAAAATCCTGTATGGTCAATAAACATGGTTATGCAAGCAATAAGCTTTAGCAAATTTGATTTTGAGACAGTAAGTTTTTTTGAACACAAAGATAAAAAAGGTATTGACTTTAGTTTTAGTGCTAATCTCTCCACCGAAAATCTTTCCCTTCCATAAAAAAGTATTAGTGTTATTTATATTTCTTCAGCAAAAACAAAAAATCCTTCTTATAGCTCATAAGCAAAATTGTGAAGAAAAAATTAAGGACTGCCTCTAAAATTTTACAGACAGCCCTTACAATATTTGCTCTATTAATTTTTAATTTTCTAAATTTGTCTAAGTCTGAAGCCCTTTTTTGAGCGATTTTGTAATAAACAACATAAGAAGGATTATGGTTAAAAAACTTATTATCAAAATGGTAGAAAAACAAAGATAAATATTTTTAAAGTTATTATCAATAAATGAAATTAATTTTGACCACAAATTAACTATAACTATAACTGCGACAGGCACAATATAATCTACTTTTGTAAAACTTCTATATACATGATAAAACACTATTCCGCCAACTATCCAGCAGTAAATTACAATGATATTTAAGTAGAAAAGCACTAAAAAGAAATTTACTTTATCCTTTAAAACAAAATATTTAATAACAAATTCGATATACCTTGAGCCATTGAAAAGAAAACCAAGTCCATTGAACCAGAGTATAAAGATAACTATATCAAGCAAAAAGTGCAAAAATTCGCTTAGTAGAAAATAGCCTGGAGTAATTTTATTTGAAGAAAATACTAAAAATCTTTCTGGCTTTGTAAGAAGTTCATTAAACCTGATACAATGAGATATTAAAATCGCTATTGTAGATATGACTGAAAAAATAAAAAATATTGGCGCAATTTCATCTTTAGGAAAATATTTTAGAAATATCCACAATAAAATAGCAGTTGAACTTATAGTATAAATAAGATAAAAGTTTAAACTATTTCTGTATTGGTATTTTACAAACTTTACCATCAGCCTAAAACCTCCTTTTTGAAAAACTGGTTTATAGACACTCCAAATTTTGAACGCAAGTTTTCTGCAGAATCTCTTAAAACTATTTTCCCGTCTTTTATAAATATTACTTCATCAAATATATGTTCAATTTCGGAAATAATGTTTGTTGAAATAATAATTGTTCTGTCATCTGCCACATTGGCTAAAATTATTTCAATTATCATATCCCTTGATACAGGATCAATAAAAGCGAAAGGCTCATCTAATAGATATAAATTAGTATTTCTCGAAACTAAAAAAGTAACTGACAACTTTTCTATTGCACCTCTTGATAAATCATGAATTTTAGAATTCTCATTAATGTTCAAAAATTTAATAAGCTGCTCAGCTTTTTGAAGGTCAAAATCATTGAAAAAATCAGAATAAAACATTAAAGCTTCTTTTACCTTCATCCATTTTGGAAATATTATGGAATCCGGCAAGAAAGCAACATACTTACGTGTCTCAACCCCCACCTCCTTACCGTTTATAAAAACCTCCCCAGAAGTTGGTCTTGCAAAACCTGAAATAATCTTCAAAAGTGTTGTTTTACCTGCACCGTTTTCTCCTATAAGTCCAATTATTTTTCCTTTATCAGCTGAGAAGTTAATATCATTTAAAACAGTCTTTGAACCATATCTCTTATACAAATTCTTTACTTCAAGTAGCATTTATTTTACTCCTCCCTGCTTAGTTTTTTTTCAAGAATACTCAAAATCTCACATTTGCTATATCCAATCTCATTCATTTCAGCTATAAAATCTTCCAGTATTTTTTCTGCCATCTTTTCTTTTAAACTCTTAATAAGCTTACCATCAGATATTACAAAATTTCCAATTCCTCTTTCGGTTTTTATAAGGCCTTCTCTTTCAAGTTCCTGAAAAACCCTTTGCGCTGTGTTTGGATTTATATTGAACTTCTGCGACATTTCACGAACTGAGGGAAGCTTTTCACCAGGCCTTATTTTGCCACTGACAATCTGCTTTTTTAGGTATTCCAATACTTGTAAATAAATAGGGACATTGGGGTTAAATTCAATCAATTCTCTCCCTCCTGTATTTGTGTTCTAATTAGATAATACACTAATACGATAAGATTGTCAATGGGATATTTTTAGTTTTTTTATCCAACAAAAAATAAATTTCTAAAATGTTTAAAAGAATCTTCTCTTAAGGCAAGAACATTCTGGTATAATTTAATAAATAGAAGACCATTTTGAAGGTGTGAAAAGATGCAAGAAGAACTGGTGCTTGTCTGCAATGAAAAATTTAAAGACTTTCCCATTGGAAACTTCCCCTTTGACCCTCACCATTCTGCAATGGGAGAATATCACTGCTATATCCCTGAAGGCTATCGCGGAAACTGGTACGATCCGGTAGTTTATCATGGCTGGAATGGAAGTGGACCTACCTGGATTGTAACAGAGGAAGATGGCAAAAAGTTTATGGAACAGACAAGGGTGCTCGCCGCATTAAAGAATTTGTGGCCAATGCTTGTAACAGGAGATGAGTTTTGGCAAGACTATTTAGTTGAAGCTCAGGTAAGAATGCTTTCAACCATTTCTCCAGCCCATGCAGGCATAATGTTCAGATATATTCATGCCCGAAGTTTTTATGCTCTTTTGTTTCAAGACAAAAAGCTCAAGCTTATAAAAAAAGATCAGGAAAATATTGAGGTCCTTGCTTTGTGCAACTTCAATTATGATTGTGATACATTTTATAATCTGAAAGTGGAATGTGTCGGCAGCAAACTAATTGGATATGTAAACAACAAAAAGATGGTAGAAGCAATTGATAGCTCATATACAAGAGGAAAAATCGGGATTACAGCAACAATGCCTGCACAATTTACAGATGTCAGGGTGTTGATGAACCATCAAGCTTATAAAAATTATTTGATGGCAAAAAACAATTGGGTTCAAGTTGAAAAAAATCTTCAATGCGAGTATCCTCAGCCGGTTTTATGGAAGATAATTGATTTTAAAAATTTTGGCGCAGGCAGGCAAATAAGATTTGGAAATTTACCAGAAAACAATCAGAAGTTTATGATAATAGCCCAGCATCAAAAGAGAGTTCACAGAGATGCATATGCAAATATAAGCTGTCTTACAGCAATTGATTTTGATGGTAATGTTATGTGGCAGATTGGTGAACCTTCTTCACAAAAAGACCATGCATATCTTACAGCCGACCTTCCTTTTCAGGTGTGCGATGTTGACCTTGACGGGGTTGATGAGGTAATTGTGGCAAGAAACTTTAAAATCATGATTTTAGACGCTCTCACAGGAAAAATAAAAAAACAAATTTCTGCACCTTTTTCTGATGAAACTGACAAGCTATACTCTGTCCCATTTGGTCAATATGCATTCGATAGGGTCAATATTGACTCAATTAGAATTGCAAACTTAACTGGCAAATCTAAACCAACAGATATAATTGTAAAAGATAGATATAGCAGGCTTTGGGCATACGATAACAATCTTGAACTTCTGTGGAAATTCAATGGTAAAAATACAGGACACTTTATGTTCACAAAAGACATTGATAACGATGGCAAAGAGGAAGTTGTTGTAGGGTATCATCTTTTAGATCATGATGGAAAGCTTCTGTGGACTTTATCTGTAGAATCAGACCACACTGATGAGATTGTGATAGGTCCAATTGACCCTGAGAGAAAAGAGGACATCATTGCAATGGCCTGTGGTGATGAAGGTTTTATACTCTCTGACCTCAAAGGCAATATTATCAAGCGACATTTGATAGGCCATGCTCAAAGAATAAGTGTTGGAAACTATCGACCTGATCTTAAAGGGTATGAGATATGCGTAACTACATACTGGGGATATCAAGGAATAATATACATCTTTGATTGTAAAGGGAATCTTCTGCATCAGTTCGAGCAACCTGTGCCTGGAAATATAATAACGCCTGTCAACTGGACGGGAGACGGAAGAGATTTGATATTACTTAGCGGTCATGTTCAGCATGGTGGGATGATTGATGGTTTTGGAAGAAGGGTTGTAACTTTCCCTGATGATGGTCATCCAATCCTTTGTGCAGATAGCATTGATGTTACAGGTGATGGCAGAGATGAGATATTGCTGTGGGATGAAAAGAAAATGTTCATTTACACCCAGCAGGACAATGGTATTAAGTCAAACGTACTTGTTCCAAATAAATACCCCATTATAAATGGCTCAAACTATAGAGGGGAGTTCTCTTTTTATAATACTTAAAAAACAAGGGACTGGTGCTAATAATTAGCATCAGTCCCTTATCATTTTTAAGTTTATTCACACCACGCACGGCTAAGATAATTTTTGATTTTTTTTGCATCCTTCTTTTCGCCCACAATCTCAAATGTACCTGTAAACTTTATGTCTTCTGAAGATGCCCCTACCATGACCTCAACAGTGCCGGGTGAGATTACCCTGTTCATATCATAATCATAGTATGCAAACTGGTCCGGGAAGATTTCAAATACAACCTTCTTCTTTTCGCCCGGATTTAAGTGCACTCTCTTGTAAGCTTTTAGCTCTTTTACAGGGCGAGTTACCAAGAACTCTTCTTTTCTTGTGTAAAGCTGAACTATTTCATCACCTTCACAGTTTCCTGTATTTTCTATCTCAACAAAGATTTTTATACTTTCATCCATTGTAATTTTTTCTTTTTCAATAGTAAGATTTTTGTACTCAAAAGTTGTATACGAAAGACCATAACCAAATGGTAAAAATGGCTTTGAAGACATCTCAACATAATCTCCATGCCAGCACGACTTTCCACCGGATGGCTTGTGACCATAGTATACCGGTACTTGCCCAACATCTCTTGGGAACGAAATTGCAAGTTTTCCACCCGGATTGTACTTCCCAAAGACAATATCTGCAATTGCCTCTGCACCCTCTTCGCCCGGGAACCATGCTTCCAAAACAGCTTTTGATTTTTGCCAGATATTTTCTAAGGCAACAGGTCTGCCGTTCACAAGAATAACAACAATGTTTTGATTCACCTTTGCAATCTCTTCTATCAGTTCTTCCTGAACACCTGGAAGCTTTAAGCTCGCTCTGTCTCTTGACTCGCCGGATGTGCAGTCAAGTTTTAAACCTGCTTTGTCACCAACTACAACAATTACAACATCTGCATCCTGTGCAGCTTTTTTTGCTTCTTCAAAGCCGGACTTATCGTGGGAGTTTACATCACAGCCTTTTGCATAAACAACTTCTGTCTTCTCTCCTATTCTTTCCTTTATAACCTCATACACAGATTTAATATTTACAACCTTTTTGACAAATGCATCTTCATCGCCAAGATCAACTTCTTCTTTCATAAAGAACATCTCTGTTGTTGAGATGTGTGCTGGGTAAGAATAATCACCAAGAAGGTTTCTAACTGAATTAGCATTAGGTCCTATCACAGCAACTTTCTTGAGGTCTTTTTCTTTAAGTGGCAATATACCGTCGTTTTTCAAAAGAACTATAGACTCCTGTGCAACTTTTCTTGCCAAATCTCTTTGTTCTTTGTTGTCAAAAAGTTCTATGATATTTTCTGTTTTTACAAATGGATTGTCAAAAAGTCCGAGCCTGAACTTCATCTCTAAAACTCTCTTCACAGCAGCATCAACAACCGCCATGTCAAACTTGCCTTCTTTTAACGCCTCAATGAACTTTTCTGTAAAACATTCTATTCTTGGAAGCTCAATGTCAAGCCCTGCCCATAGAGAAATATATGCTGCTTCTTCATATGTTTTAACTGATTTGTGATAGTCTAAGATATTTTTAACACCACTGTAGTCGGACACAAATATTCCATCAAATCCCCATTCATTTCTTGCAATTTCGGTCAAAAGCTTCCTGTTTGCATGACAAGGAATTCCGTCAATTTCATGGTAAGCTGGCATAATTGATTTTAGACCTGCAACTTTAACAGCAACTTCAAATGGATAAAGATACACTTCTCTTAGCTCTCTTTCAGGAATATGAACAGGTGCCCAGTTCATCCCGCCTTCTGACATTGCATAACCAACAAAATGCTTTCCTGTTGCAATAACCTTTTCTTCAAAGTCTTTGCCTTGAATACCCTCAACATAGCTTACAGCCATGTTCGCAACAAGATATGGGTCTTCACCAAATGTTTCTTCAACTCTTCCCCAACGCGCATCCCTTGCAACGTCAATGAGCGGTGCTAATGCTTGGTGCGCACCAACAGCTTTCATCTGAAGTCCTATTACCTTTGCCATTTCTTTTACAAGCTCATTGTCAAACGTGCAGGCAACACCAATGCTCTGGGGAAATACTGTTGCTTTGCTTGCCATAAAACCAGAACATGATTCTTCATGGATTATAGCAGGAATTTTTAGTCTTGTGTTTTCAATCAAAAACTTTTGTATTTGGTTTGCAGCCTCTAAAGCCTGCTGAGGTGTGAAATTGCTCGCACCTGCAACTCTTGTAATCTGACCAATACCATGAGGAATAACTTTTTTTGCTTTTTCCTCAGAAAACTGATTGTTTTCCAAAATATCCTTCACAAGCACACTTGTGAGCTGATACACCTTTTCTTCAACAGTCATTTTCTGTAAAAGCTCATTTACCTTTTTTTCAATTGACACTTGAAATTACACCTCCAACTTGAAATTTAAAAAACTTTGTGCCGGGGGGTAGAAAACGGTTTCAATGTTCATGAATAAAATTATGTCTCAATTAAATTATATCATTGTCAATTTAAATTCATCAACTATGCACTTTGTCAAATTATTTTTTAATATTATCATGAAAAATAGCTAACCAAATATCTCTATTTTAGAAAAAAGGGGGCTGTCCAAAAAGGTGAATGGATAGCCCCTTTATTTCAATAATATAACTTAATTTACTCGGTTCTGCGTGTATATTGCAAAATAAAAATTTTAAAATTTTGTTTTTAGACAACCTCTCTTATTTACATCAAAATCCTTATATAACATAGTGTCTCAAAACAAAACTAATTATTCCTGTTATAAACGCCATTACAAGCGAAATTATCAGGGTTGTTCTCAAGACCTTTGACTCCTCGCCGATTGCATCAATTGCTGCAGCTGCATTTTGAAGTTTTGACGGTGAAATGCCAGAGGCAAGTCCACCACCAAAAGCCACTACTGCGACCATCAAGAGTGGAGATAGTCCGAGCAATTTTGATGTTTCAATAGTATACTTTGCAAACATGGCAACGGTGGATGTTTCAGTACCTGTAATGAAACCGCCAAGTATACCAAGGTAAGGAGCCAAAAAAGCATAGCCATGTCTGAAAGCTTTTGCCGAATATTCTGCAAGTACATAAACAATGTTGTGTGCAGGTTGCAAAAGTTCATATCCGTTTGATGTCTTTTGATAACCTGAGTACATCATAACATAGGCCATCAGGAAAAACACAGTTGAAGACCAGAAAGGCTTTGGTATCCTTGATTTTGTCTTTTCCCATACACTTTTTAGTTTTTCCCCATCCATCTTGAAGATGAAGAATGAAATAACTGTTGAAAGTAGTATCCATGTATACGACTGCCAGATTACCCTCGTAAAAATCGGTTTTATTTTAGGTCCCTTCATTACTTCAACTGGCATTGAAAGTTTGTTATACAAAAATTCTCTTATAGGAGTGATGAGATTCGTAATTAGAATGAATACAACAAGAAGTATCCACGGCGATGTTGCTTTTATTATTCCCATTGTTTTCTCAATTTTTCTATCTTCATCAGTAAAATGGCTCGAATCATACACGCTTTTGCCAAGAAGTTTGAGTATTGCCATCATGACAAGCATTATGAGAATCCCTGCAAATATACCAGTTATAACTGGTGCTTTTACTAAAATCGCAAGCTCTGCTGCTGCATAGGATGTAAGTCCAACAATTATAGCAGGCACAAACCCTCTTTTGGTAAACTCGCTATTGCCAATTATAAAAAGCATTGCGAGTGAGATTGTAAATGAAACAACTCCAACAAACGGCAAAAAGTATCTTGCAGCTGTTATCAAATCCACATTTGCTATCTGCGAAAACACAACCAGTGGCGTACCAAGAAGTGCGTATGTACACAGCGCATCAAACCCGACTGCAGACAGGGCAATTGCCGCAAAAGTGGAATACCCAAGTCCAATCAAAATTGGGGGAAGCACTGTCACAGGAATAGCACCTGTTGCTGCAAGAAAAGTGCCAAAACCCACATTTAAAATCAATGCTTGATATACCTTGTCATCTTTTGATAGCCCTTTTATAAACACAATAATTCTTTTCATAGCACCTGCTGACTCCATGACATTGAGCTGTAGGATTGACGTGACAACAACTAAAGATACAGGAAGGGCAGCTAAAAATCCCATTATGGATGATTTTAACACAACATCAAATGAGGTTTTAAAATACACAATGGCAATCAAAGCTGTTGCCACCCATCCGACAAACCCTGCAACATCTGCAGTCTTCTTTGCAAAGATGAGAAGAAACAAGACAAGCAAAATTGGTAAGACACTCAAAACCAAATCCATACTACCATCAATCCCCCTTCTACCATCCTACAGATTTTATTCTCAAGGCCAGCGCAAAATCCTATTTTGAGCCGGCCATGCTACCAGTACTACCTCATACTTCAAACATCTTCTCAAGCAGGAAAAGTCCCATCTTTGTTTTAAAGTACTTGTCCCTTATAGTTTTTATTGTTTCGACTTCCATAGAGTCTTCATATATATTTACAAGAAAATCTGCCTCAACAAGGATTTGAAAGTCAATGTCATCTATCTTTGAATATGAATGATGGTTGCCAATGAGAAAAAGTATCCTCTCAAGTGTGTCTTTTTCAATATTCATGGGTGACAAAATTTCTTTTGCAACCTCTGGTCCTTCAATCTCCTGCAGATGACCTGCTGTTGAGTTATATTTTTGTTCACACACCTTAATCCCAATATCATGCAAAAGTGCAGCAGCCTCTAAAACATACTGTTTTTTACTGTCCAAACCTTCCGCCTTTCCAATCAATCTTGCAAACGAAAATACTTTGAGTGCATGGTTTATTCTTCTCACATCGTTTTTGAAATATTTTATCATCTCAAATGTTATTAAATCAATAGGATCCACTGCACAGCCTCCTTTGGCTTCGCTTGAAAAATTTCTACTAAACCGCAGGATGACCAGTGGCAAAATTTCCTGCCACTGGTCAGATTGTCTTATTCACTATTTAATTATTAATAAGCATATAGCTTACCATACGGGCGTTTGTTGTAAGGAATTAGTTTGTAAAACGGCTTTGACATTATATACTCTTTACTATATCCAAAAAGCTTTACAAACTCTGTGACATATTTATCAATGAATTTATAATCTTCTTCTTCCATATCAACAACTTTTACTTCTTTTCCAAGCTGATATGGCTGAAGTTCTCCACGAAGATACATCACACCACCATGCATACCTGTGCCACAGTAAAGACCTGTTATAGGCTCACCATCTTTCAATGTAAGACCCAGAACAATTATCCTTCCACCTGCCATGTACTCGCCAAGAAAATCTCCTGCTTTCCCGCCAACCACCAATACAGGAATCTTGTCTTGATACTCCTTCATGTGAATTCCTACTCTATAGCCAACATCGCCTTTTATGAAAATCTCGCCGCCGCGCATTCCATAGCCTATAATATCCCCTGCAGAACCATGAACTATTATTTTGCCCGCGTTCATGGTATTTCCAATACCATCCTGACCGTTTGCAAATACCTCAATTGTAAGTCCGTTCATGAACGCAGCCATGTCATTTCCAGGGGTGCCATAGATGTTAAGTTTCCTATCCGGGAATGTCAATCCATCGCCAATGTAGCGCTGTCCATTTACATTTATCAAATCTATCTCTTTGTAACCTTCATTAAGTGCACTTTCAATCATTTCATTCAACTCTTTGTAATGAATACCTTTTGCGTCTATGGTAAGCTTATGAAGATTCATTTTAAGCTTTTGCACCCCCTAAAATCTTCTCCTGCCTTACTTCTTTTGGCAAATCTAAATATCCAAAGTCCTCGTCAAGAAGTCTGTGCTTTATACTCTCAACATTAAAGCCTTCTTTTATCATATTAGTTATCATACCAGCTCTGTCAATTGAGTTTATAAACATAAAGCCAATAACTCTGCCATTTTTGAGATATATCTTTCTGTAAGTATTCTTCTCATTGTCGTGTTTTACCAAAACTTCTATATCATCAGAGTTAGGCACAACAATCCCTGCTGTTATCATATGGACATCAAAAAACCCTATTGAGTTCATTGGGAATCCTCTGTCAAATGTCTTTTCAACCCCTGCCATGTTATAGCCTGCCGTCTCGCCCTGATTATAAGCATTCGGCCAGATTGGAATTACTCTCTGTTGTTCAAATACAAAATCGTATCCTTCTGCACAGTCTCCCGCTGCATATACATCCTTTATATTTGTCTCCATTTTATTGTTAACAACAATACCTCTGTTTATTTTAAGCTCTGTACCCTTCAAAAAGTCTACGTTTGGCACAACGCCTATAGCAAATACGACTATATCGGCATCTAAAACCTCACCATTTTTGAGCTTTACCTTTTCAACCTTTCCGTCACCTGTTATCTCATCAACAGATGTCTCAAGTTTGAAAACTATACCATGTTTTTCAAGCTCATTTTGAACTATCTTTGATGCTTCCAGATCCAGTATAGACCCTAAAATCCTGTTTGCAAGCTCAACAACAGTAACATCTACATTTCTTTTTATAAGTGCTTCTGCTGCTTTGAGTCCGCTCAAGCCCGCTCCAATGACTACTGCCTTTTTTGCACCATTTTTGATAGCCTCATCTATTGCTTTCACGTCATCAAACTTTATAAATGTAAACACATTCTTGAGTTCAAACCCTTTTGTTGGCGGGATGAAAGGTTTTCCACCTGTTGCAATCAATAACTTGTCATATTTTACCTTTTCACCATCATCAAGTAAAACTTCCTTATTAGCAAAATCAACTGCTACTGCTTTTTTGCCAAGTTTTGTCTCTACTTTGTTTTTCTCATAGTAGTCCTCATCTCTTATATACATTTTGTTTTCGTCAACTTTTCCGCCAAGATAATAAGAGATGAGCGGTCTTGAATATACCCTGTACTTTTCATCTGATATAACAACAATAGGGTTTTGCGTGTCAACCTTTCTTATCGCTTCTATACATCCACAGGCAGCAACAGAATTGCCTATTATAACATACTTCATTGACAACATTTCCCCCTTTTTAGACCTCTTTGATTTCAAGGGCCTCATTTGGACAGTTCTTAACACACGCAGGTTCACCAAGTTCCAAACACAAATCACATTTTGAGGCTGCTTTCTTGTTTTCTCCTCGCCTTACTGCTCCATGCGGGCATGCCATTATACACGACCAGCACCCAACACACTTTTCCTCATCGCAAACTATTCTTCCATCTTCAAGCCTCTTCATTGCACCTGTGATACATGCCTTTGTACATGGAGCATCATCGCAGTGTCTGCAAGAAAGAGCAAATGTGGTCCATGTTCCACTTTTTTCTTCTATCAAGATTCTCGGCGTAGGTTTTTCATCTTTGTGTTTTATATAAAGCTTAACAAGCTCGTGAGCCTTAACATTTGGCTTTTTGTATTTAGAGTGAGCATACACACAGTAAACCTCACACAGGTGGCACCCTACACACACATCTTCTTTCGGAAAAATCTTCTTTGCCAAAGCCTATACCCCCTCTCCCGCATGCTTTACACCTAAGATCTCCATTTCTTTCTCTGTAAGTCCGACTGCCCTTAGCATAAGTCTATTACCTCTCAAGCTCTCCAACGCATTTATTCCCATAAGACCCAACATTTCTTTTATCTCATGACTCCAAGCCTTCAAAAGGTTTGCTGCTCTTTTTGCACCAATCTCTGGATTGAGTCTTTTTACTAAAACAGGGTCCTGTGTTGCAATTCCCCAGTTACACTTTCCTGTATGACACTTCTGGCAAACATGACATCCCAACGAAATGAGCGCCGCTGTTCCAATAAAGACCGCATCTGCACCAAGTGCTATAGCCTTTACAACATCTGCGCTGTTTCTAATCGAACCTGCAACAATTATTGACACTTGGTTTCTAATTCCTTCTTCTCTGAGCCTTGAATCAACAGCTGCTAAGGCAAGTTCTATTGGAATACCAACATTATCTCTAATTCTGAGCGGTGCTGCACCTGTGCCACCTCTCACACCATCGATTGTGATAAAGTCAGCACCTGCTCTTGCAATCCCAGAGGCAATTGCTGCAACGTTGTGAACAGCTGCAATTTTAACACCAACAGGTTTTGTATAGTTTGTAGCCTCTTTTAAAGCAAAGATTAGCTGTCTTAAATCTTCAATTGAATAAATATCATGGTGTGGAGCTGGTGAGATAGCATCAGAGCCAATTGGAATCATCCTTGTTCTCGATACCTCTTCACCAACCTTTTCACCAGGAAGGTGACCGCCAATTCCCGGCTTTGCACCCTGACCAATCTTTATTTCAATTGCTGCACCTGCGTTCAAATAATCAACATCAACGCCAAATCTTCCTGACGCACACTGAACAATTGCTCTTTCTTTGTATTTATAGAGTTTCTGATGAAGTCCACCTTCACCTGTGTTCCAGTATGTCCCTACCTGGACAGCAGCTGCTGCCAAAGACTCACAGGCATTTAAAGATATTGAACCAAACGACATCGCAGAAAACATAATAGGTACTTCTAATTCAAGCTGTGGCGGAAGTTTTGTTTTTAAATTGCCTTTTTCGTCAAACTCAAGCTTGTCAGGTTTTCTACCAATAAAGGTTTTAAGTTCCATTGGTTCTCTCAGCGGGTCAATTGACGGATTTGTAACCTGGCTTGCGTTTATTAAGAGCCTATCCCAGTAAATTGGTATTGGTTTGTCATTTCCCATACCAGTTAAAAGTATTCCGCCTGTCTCTGCCTGTTTGTATATTTCATTTATATAAGCTGGTGTCCAGTTAGCGTTCTCTTTGAATGCATTTTCTGTCTTTTTGATGGTAAGAGCCTTTGTTGGACACATAACAACACATCTGTGGCATGCAACACACTTTGAAGAATCAGCAACTACTCTGTCTTCTTCATCATCATATTCATGAACTTCGTTTGCACACTGGCGAACACAGACTTTACAGCGAATGCATCTTGTCTCATCTCTTACAACCTCAAATTCATTTTCATATAGCGAAATCATACTATCACCCCTTCGTCCAAAGTAACATACACAGGCTCTCCGCCTTTGGGCATCCAAACCTTTTCTGGGTCTTTGCATATTTCTCTTATTGCTGCCTCTTCTGATGCGACATATACAAAGTCGCCTTTTTGCGCAGCAACAAGCGGTCGCAGTTTTATTCTATCGTTAAGAGCAAGTATTCCATTGGAAAATCCAAGAATTATTGAAAATGGACCATTTACTAAACAGGATGAGTAAACTGCTCTTATCGCTCTGAGTTTTTCTCTTTCTTTTTCATCCTGCCTATCAATCACACTCCAAAACGGAGCTGCTAGGGCTTTGGCTGCAATTTCGACAGAAAGCTTGTGTTTTCTCAAAAGAAGGTCAAAAAGGTATGCCATGACCTCAGTGTCAGTCCTGAGTGTACACTTGTAACCAAACATCTCTAAGTATCTGTAATTTGTTCCATACGATGAAATCTCGCCATTGTGGACAATTGACCAGTCAAGCAGGGTAAACGGGTGAGCTCCGCCCCACCAGCCTGGCGTGTTTGTTGGGAATCTTGAGTGCGCTGTCCAGATATATGCCTTGTACTCGTCAATCCTGAAAAACTCGCCTATGTCCTCTGGATATCCAACGCCCTTGAATGCACCCATGTTCTTACCACTTGAAAACACATACGCACCGTCAATTCTACTGTTTATGAACATTACACTGTCAACAACAAAATCCTCTTCTGTTTTTTCTGTATCTCTCAATTTTTTCTCAAGTGGCTTTACAAAATATCTCCAGACAATTGGAGCGTTTTGAATACTTGAAACCTTTCTTGTTGGAATTACTTCACTTTCCAATACTTCAAAGTTCTGATTTAAAAAGTGCTCTGTATCTTCTTTTGCCTTTATATCATCAAAAAATAGGTGAAAAGCATACCAATCTTTTCTGTCAGGATAGATTCCATACGCTGCAAATCCACCACCAAGTCCATTTCCTCTTTCTTTCATGATAGCAATAGAATTGATGATGTCCGTGCCAGAAATTCTCACACCCTTTTTGTTGATAAATCCCGAAATAGCACAACCAGATGGAATTCTAACTTGCCCTTCCCTTAACAATTTTTATACCTCCTGTGTATATAAATTGAAAATTATTTACTATTGAGTTTTTTACTTCTAAAAAAATTACATCTTTTGCATACAAAAAACAACATTTATACATGTATACAATGGGTTAAGTTTAATTATAGCAGCAAATTGTTAAACAATCAATAAGAAATTGAGGAGAATTTTTTGTAAGCTGCAAGTTGAAAACAAAAAACTTGCAATTTTGATGTGAAGCTTGTAAACCTTTATGCAGGAAGACAAAAGATAAAAAATTTTGAATGTATCTTTTAATTGCAATGACCATAGGTTAGAATTTAAGTATAGCATATTAGATAAAAAATGAATTTTTAGAGGTGAAAAAATGCCAAAGCGAAATATAAAAGAAGAACCTGTCATGTTTGGCGACCCGGGATTTTCTTCATGGGGTATAGCTTATTACAAAAAAGGGCAAAAAAATATTGTTGAAAGACACACACACGACTGTGATGAGTATTATTTTGTGTTAGAAGGTAAATTAAAAGTAACATCGGAAGACAAAGAATATATACTTGAAAAAGGTGATATGCTCTGGACCAAGATGGGCGACTTTCATGAAATTGTAGAGGCCTTAGAAGACACAACAATGTTTTGGTTAGAAGGTCCACTGATGGGCAAAAGACGAAAGGGACATCAGTATGAGCTATAAATAAGTTATTGAAAAGAACTTTATTTTTTTGTAAAATAATAAACAGTTCTTTGGTTAAAAATTAAAAAGAGGTTGTGCTCTTTGTTAAAAGGGAGTAGCACCAAAAGCCTTGTCCTCAACATTCTCGAGAAAGGTGTTTTTAAAAACCTTTCTCTGGGGATAAGGGCCCAAAATAGGGTGTGCGAGACTTTTAACATGTGATTTTGTGTCACATGTTAAAAGTCTTTTTTATTTGTCTTTAAAAAGATTTTGCAAAACCCATAATAGTTTTGTCAGCAGTTTTAAAACACTTTAAAAGCAGCTCAAAAACACTTTTGAAAAAGGAGGGATTTGAGCTTGAATCAAAATTTTTCTGATTTTCACTCTAAAACTGTAGAGACCGTTTTGGAAAATCTCAAAACAAGTTTAAGCGGACTTTCCTTTGAAGAGGCAGAAGAAAGACTTAAAGTGTATGGAAAAAATATAATTGAAAAAGGAAAAAAGAAAAAGTAAAAGAAGTGAGAGTATATGCAAGAGTCTCTCCTGAGCACAAATTAAGAATTGTAACTAGCTGGAAAAGTCATGGCAAAATAGTTGCAATGACAGGTGATGGGGTAAACGACGCACCTGCATTAAAAGCTGCTGATATTGGAATTGGTATGGGAATAACCGGGACTGACGTTACCAAAAATGTATCTGATGTTATTTTAGCAGATGATAACTTTGCAACTATTGTTGCAGCTGTTGAAGAAGGAAGAAAGATTTACGACAATATACGAAAAACCATACAGTTTTTACTTTCTTCAAATATTGGAGAGGTTGTAACACTCTTTTTTGCAACCCTTTTAAACTGGGTGGTATTGTATCCAATTCATATCCTGTGGGTAAATCTTGTGACCGACACTTTCCCTGCTTTGGCACTGGGTATGGAAAAAGCAGAAAGTGACGTAATGAAGAGAAAACCAAAGAAAACTTCAGAAAATATATTTGCAGGTGGACTTGGCTTTTCAATCCTGTATCAAGGTTTTCTAAAAGGCTTGATAACATTATTGGTATTCTTTATTGGAAACAAATTATATGGCCACAAAACTGCCATCACTATGACTTTCATGACGCTCAGCCTCATACAACTTGCTCACGCATACAATGTGCGTTCAAACATTAATTCGCTATTCAAAATGGGTGTATTTTCAAACAAATATTTAAACCTTGCTTTTATAGCCTCGTTTTTGCTTCAGGTTGTAGTTTTAATAGTTCCTCCATTAAGGGAGTTATTTAAATTGTCATACCTCAATTTTTCACAATGGACAATCATAATCTTGGCATCACTTTCTATAATCCCTATTGTGGAAGTTGTAAAATATTTTACACGGCACTTCCACAAAGAATAATTTCAAAAACATTATCAGGCAAAAACCATTACACAGATCTTTGTTGACACTTTTTATTTGGTAGTTGTATTCTTATTAAGAAACATTAACAAAAGAAAGGGATGACAAAATGGTAGTCGGATACGTCTTAAAACTGATTATTTCTCTATTTGTGATACTTTTGGGATGTACCTTTTTTACAAATGCTGTTGAATGGTTTGGTAAAAAGCTAAACCTTGCCGAGGGAGCAGTTGGAAGCATTTTAGCTGCGGTTGGTACTGCATTACCGGAAACACTCATACCTATTATTGCAATACTTTTTGCAAAGGGTGAAAGTTCTCACCAAGTTGGAATTGGTGCAATTGCCGGTGCACCTTTTATGCTTGGAACACTTGCATTCTTTATTACAGGTCTTGCAGTAATAGTTTACACCCTGCTCAAAAAAAGAACTTTAAAAATGAATGTTGACTTGAGTGTATTTGAAAGAGACCTTACCTACTTTATAATTGTCTATGGCATTGCTGTTGCCACAACGTTTATACACAACCATAAGGTTATAAGAACAATAATTGCACTTATTCTTTTTGTTGCTTATCTTATCTATGTAAAAAAGACGCTTGCGGATAAGTCTGAAAATGAAGAAACTCAAGAGCTGGAAGAGCTGTATTTCACAAAATTTCTAAAGCTCCCAAACAATCTTCTTTGGATAAGCGTTCAGCTTATTCTGTCACTTGCTATAATAATCTTTGGTGCACACCTTTTTGTTGAATATGTGCAGAAAGTTGCCACTTTGATTGGAATCTCAGCACTTGTTCTTTCAATCATCATAACACCAATTGCAACAGAACTTCCTGAAAAGCTGAATTCTGTAATATGGATTGGCAAGAAAAAAGACACCCTTGCAATTGGAAACATAACAGGTGCTATGGTATTTCAATCATCTGTCCCTGTTGTTTTTGGTATAATATTTACTCCATGGGATTTGAAAGGAATTACAATGGTATCCGCAATTTTAGCTTTTTCGTCTGCCGTTTTAAATCTTTTGTGGGTTAAAATTAAAAAAAGCGTCAATCCATTTGCACTCTTGTTTGGTGGAGTGTTGTATATTATATTTATAGCTTATGTTTTCTGGATATAATTGTATAGATTTTTATTCCATGTTTGTGTTATAATTAAGAAAAACAAGCAAAACTTTAAGGAGAATAGCAATGAGTGATAGGGAAATACTGGAATTAATACTGGAAAAGGTCACTGTGCTTGACCAAAAGGTTGACAGGCTTGAAAAGAAAGTTGAAAGCCTTGAAAAGAGGGTTGAAAGCCTCGAAAGAAGAGTTGAGAGTCTTGAAAGAAGGGTAGAAAGCCTTGAAAAGAGAATGGATGCACTTGAGGCAAGAGTTGAAAGGTTAGAATTACAAGTTGCTGAAAACACCCAAATTCTAAAAGCTTTAGAGCACTTGGCACAGGTAAATAAAGCAGAACATGACAATTTTACTCATCAGCTTGCACGCATTGAAGGACTTCTCTCCTCTGAGATATCTAAAAACAAAGAAGAACATCAGCTGCTTTTTGTTAAGACTGAAGAGAACTCCGAGAAGATAACAAGGCTTGAAAAAGACATGGTTGTAATCGAGTCTGTTTGTGGTAAGAATATGCAAGATATAGCTTTTTTGAAGGGTGTGAAGAATTAAAGAGCATTTACATACAAAAAGCTGCCAATCTGCCTGGCAGCTTTTTTGTTTGTATCTTTGCAATATTTTCACCTCTATCTATTTTTTTATTTAACAAATTGTTAACACATTGTGATATAGTTTATACTATAATTAAAGTTGTGTGCTCATATACTTTATTGATTTTGGAGGAGGGATAATTTTTGATAAAGGTAGAACACTTAACTAAAAAGTATGGCCAGCACTATGCCATTCATGACATCTCTTTCGAAGTCCAAAAAGGGGAAATTGTAGGTTTTCTGGGCCCAAATGGTGCTGGCAAATCTACAACAATGAATATAATCACAGGATATTTATCACCTACAGAAGGTACTGCATATGTTGACGGATTTGACATCTTAGAAGAACCAGAAGAGGTGAAAAAAAGAATTGGATACCTTCCTGAAAACCCACCACTTTATATGGATATGACTGTGCAAGAATACCTTGATTTTGTTAGCGATATCAAAAAGGTTGATAAGAAAGAGAAAAAAAGAAGTATGGATAAGATAATGGAAACTGTTGGCATTGCTCATGTAAGAAACAGGCTCATAAAAAATCTTTCAAAAGGATATAAGCAGAGGGTTGGTCTTGCTCAGGCTTTAATTGGCAATCCTCCTGTTTTAATTTTGGATGAGCCAACAATTGGACTTGACCCAAAACAGATAATTGAGATAAGGACTGTTATAAAAAATCTTAGAAGTGAACACACAATAATATTGAGTTCTCATATCCTGCCAGAAGTAAGTGCAGTATGTGAAAGAGTGCTTATAATTAATAAAGGCAAGATAGTTGCCAGCGACACACCTGAGAATTTATCTAAAAGACTTACTCATGGAAGCAAACTTCAAATGAGGGTTTTGGGACAAAAGCAAAAGGTTTATGGAATCCTTGAAAAGGTGCCAGGAGTAAAATACATAGAATTTATCGGACCGAAAGAACCAAACACTGTTGAGGTTATTGTTGAAGCAGAAAATAATTTGGATATAAGGGCAGATATATTCTATGCACTGAGTGAAGCAAGACTTCCTATCTTGATGATGAGAGCGGTTGACCTGACACTTGAAGAGATATTCCTGCAGCTTACTACCGAGGAGAAGGAGGCTGAAGCTGTATGAGTGCAGTTTTGAAAAAAGAGCTAAAAATATATTTTTCAACACCAACAGGCTATATATTCATGGGATTCTTCCTTTTAATCTCTGGATTTTTCTTTGCAGTGTCAAACCTGTTTTCGGCAAGCCCTAATTATACATCAGTACTGGGTAATATAACTTTTATATTCTTGGTTGTTGTTCCAGTACTTACAATGAGACTCTTGAGCGAAGAGGCAAGAACAAAGACAGACCAGCTGCTTTTGACATCCCCACTGAAACTTACTGAAATTGTACTTGGAAAGTATTTGGCTGCTGTAACTGTTTTTGTTGTTACAATTGCTGTTACTATATTATACCCAATAATTCTTTCTCTTTACGGTGATATACCTGTAGCAGAAACCTTAGGAGCATATATAGGCTTTTTCCTTCTTGGATGCTCTTTTATTTCCATAGGACTATTTATATCTTCACTTACTGAAAATCAGTTTGTTGCTGCAGTTGTAACATTTGCAGCTCTGCTTTTGACATGGGTAATAGATTGGCTTGAAAGTGCTCTTCCGACAGATAGAGTTGCAGGATTTGTGTTCGTTTTGATCCTTGTTGGGCTTGTTGGGGCATGGATTTATCTCACAATAAGGAATTTAATTATAAGCATTTCAGCAACAGTTGTAGGTGCTGCAGTATTTATTGCTGTGTACATCTTAAAACCTGAATTTTATGACAATGCTATAGTTAGATTTTTCAAGTGGTTTTCGCTTTTAAGCAGATACCAAAAATTTACAAATGGACTTCTGGACTTATCATCAATAGTTTACTATCTATCTTTTATATTTGTATTTATATTCCTCACTATAAGAGTACTTGAAAAAAGAAGATGGAGTTAAAAAAGGGGGAAGAAATAGTGAAGCTTGATTTTAAAGCTATTAAAAGTTCATTTAAAACAAGAAAGTTCAAATATGGCGGATACGCTGCTATGCTAACTGCATCTGTTATAGCTATACTGATAGTATTGAACCTTCTTGTGGGACAAATTCCGGCAAAACTTGATCTTACACACAACAGACTTTATTCACTTTCAAAACCTACAGTTGACCTTTTGAAAAACCTAAAAAAAGATGTTACAATTTATGCTCTTTTCCCTACCGGAAATGAAAATCCTGTGATCTCTGAGTTCATACAGAAATATGCTGAGAAATCTTCACATGTAAAGATTAAATACATAGACCCTTACAAAAATCCAGGATTTGTTAAAAAGTACGATACAAGCGGTTCTGGCATTGATGAGGGTTCGCTTATTGTCGAAAGCGGAAATAAGTTTAGAGTAATCAACAGATACGACATGGTTGATTACTCATATAATGAACAGACAGGTGAATCAAATGTAACAGGTCTTACAATAGAACAAAAACTTACACCTGCAATCTTGTATGTTACATCGGACAAAAACCCTGTTTTGTACGAGCTAAAAGGTCATGGAGAGGACACGCTGGTTAGCCTTGGCGTTTCAAGTGAGATTGAGGCTGCAAACTATGAAATAAGAGATTTGAATCTTCTTACTGAAAAGAGCGTACCTCAAGATGCAACAGCTGTTGTAGTAATCTCTCCAAAAACAGATATCTCAGACATTGAGCTCAAAAAATTAAAAGACTATATAAATGGCGGCGGACGTGTAATGTTTTTAATGGATCTATTGAAAGATGAACTCAAAAACTTCAACAGCCTGTTTGAAAGTTTGGGAGTAAGACTTGAACATGGAATTGTCATGGAAGGTGACAATAACTACAACGCAGGAAATCCTGTGTGGATACTGCCAAAGCTTGAATCACACGATATTGTAAACCCAATTGATATTAACAACATGTATATGCTCATACCAAATGCTCAGCCAATTGTTGAAACAAAGTTCAAGAAAAGAACAATCACCATCGAAAAACTTCTTACAACAACATCTAATTCTTGGCTCAGAAAAGATTTGAACTCAACATCGCTTAACAAAGAAAAAGGTGATGAGAGCGGTCCGTTTACTCTTGCTGTTGCTATTACTGATAAAGCAGATGCTCTCAATGCAAAATTAAGACCAAGAGATGCAAAAATTGTTATAGTTGGCAACGCAACATTTTTGAACAGTCAGTTTTCAAAAAGTGTTCCGGGGAATCTGAACTTTGTTATAAATGCTCTCAACTGGCTTCAAGATAAAAAAGATACTTTGCAAATTCAGCCTAAGGATCTCACAACCTTTAGACTAAATATTAGTACTACCCAGGCTATGATTTGGGCAGCAATCACTGTTATTGGAATACCTATTGTTATTTTGATATTAGGTCTTACAATCTGGCTGAGGAGGAGACATCTATGAGAAAGAAAAAAAACAGGCTTTTTACAGCTATATCTGTTCTTTTAATTTTAGTACTTGTAATTGGTGCATATTTCTACGTAAGCTATATAAATAAAAAAAAGAAAGAGGCTGAAGAAAAAAAGTCTCCATCTACTATATGGATAGCAAACTTTGACAGAAATAAGATTACAAAGATTGATATCAAGCACGATGATATTCACCTTGTGCTTGAAAAAGTCAAAAACAAGTGGATTGTAAATGGAATCAATAACCCTCTTTATTTTGACCAAGACAAGATAGACGACATAGCATTTTCGTGTGCCCAAATGACAGCCGAAAAAATAGCTGACACTAACCCTAAAGACCTCAAAAAATACGGGCTTGACAATCCAAAATCAATTGTTGAGGCAACTTTCAGCGACGGGAAAAAAGTCACATTTTATCTTGGTTCTGAAACGCCAATAACTTCCACTTATTATTTAATGAAAAAAGGCGACCCAAAAGTCTATGTTGTGTGGACAAACCACGCAGAAAACTTTACTGTAAAACCTCAGAAGCTTTTGAGTGTCAAAATACCAGAGATAGATACGCAAAATATTACCTATGTCAAACTTGTCAGAAAAGGTCAGCCTACAATTGAAATTAAAAAAGTTGATGAAAAGAATAAAGAAGATAATGAATGGAAATACTATGTAAGACTCTGGAACCTTGTTCAGCCATACAGCCAGCCAGTGGGAGTCGCAAGCGATAAGTTTTCAGAGTTCATTGAAAATGTTCCAAACTTCAGTCCTGAAGACATTGTAGGCGAAGATGTTTACAATCCTAAGTACGGACTGCAGTCACCAAGAATTGAGCTCATCGTAAAGGATAACAAAAATACTTTGCATCTTTTTGTGGGTAACAATGTAGATGATTCAACTGTTTACTGTAAAATGGCAGACTCAAAAGTTGTATTTACAATGTCAACTTATAAGACTGAATTCATGAACACCATAAAACCATTTGACCTTATCGAAAAGTTTGCTTATATTGTAAACATCGATTATGTTGACAAGATTGAAATCTTTACTAAGGATAAGAAACATACACTTATACTTGATAAAAAGCTTATTAAAAAAGCTACAAGCGAAGAAGAATCTGATGAGTACAAATACAATTTCCAGGCTGACGGAAGAAAGATTGATGAAGATACTTTCAAAAAGTTCTATCAGGAAATCATTGGCCTGCTAATTGATGGCGAAAACGACAAAAAGCCAACAGGCACACCCGAGGTTACCATGAAGTTCTATCTTGTCAACAAAAAGGTTGATGTGATGGAGTATCATTCCTTACAACGACGACTTTTACATGGTTGTTCGAAATGGAAAGTCTGACTTTGTGATTGCAAAAGAACAGGTTCAAAAGATGCTGAAAGATTTAGAAGACTTGGTTGCAGGCAAGTACAAACCACCTGAAAACTAAAAGTTTAAAACAGTAAGGCTGTCGAAACATTACGACAGCCTTTGTTTTTATTTATATGTAATGTATTTTTGCTTAATATCTTTATATCATTTTTAGTTTTTTGATATTGTATGTGCACCTGCTAATAAATTAAAATGAATAATGTATATAAAAACGATAGTTATTTTAAAAATGTGAGGTGAAATTTATGCTTGACAAAAATTACTTATCAAAACCCCAAAATTCAACACATAAATATGGAAGAGCCAAGAAGTTCTTTTATACCCTTTGACAATCCCCAAAATGCTCTTAGAAAACGAATGGGAACTCTCAAATTCTTTCAGGCTACTGAATGGAAAGTGGTATTTTAAACTTTTTGATATGCCGTTGCATGGTGACAGAAGATATAATACTTGGCAGATCCAGAAAACCTGTAATTTTGACCAGATTATTGTCCCCAGCAACTTCCAGATGTTTGGTCACGACATACCAATCTATTCAAATACCCGATACCAATCCCTGTTGACCCACCATTTGTGCCAGATATAAACCCAACAGGTGTTTATAAAAGAGATTTTTATATTTCCAAACAAGACTTAGATAAAGAAGTATTTATTGTATTTGAAGGGATAGACTCAGCATTTTGTTTGTTTATAAACGGTTGCTTTGTTGGCTTTTCAAAGGTTTCTCACATGATGCATGAGTTTGACGTCACAAAATTCATAAAAGAGGGTATCAACACCATCACAGTTGTTGTTTTGAAAATATTCAGATGGAACTTATTTGGAAGACCAGGACAAATGGCGAATGAGCGGAATATTTAGAGATGTGTATCTTCTTTTGCGACCAAAGGTATTTGTAAGAGATTTATATTTAAAACCAGTTTTGAGTGATGACCTCAAAGAAGGATACTTGAGTGCTGAGATTGAAATTGAAAACAGAAGCAATGAGCAAAAAGAATTCAGCATAGAAGTGCAAGTCTTCTTTGATAAAACTTTAATTAAAAGCTCAAACAAATCACTTGGGCTTTCTGCCTCTGGCAAGCAAGAGATCACTTTTGAATTTCAAATTGAAAGTCCAAGACTGTGGAGCGCAGAACTACCGAACCTTTACACATTTCTTGCAATCTTAAAGGATGTGACGGAAACGTTTTAGAAATTATCCCGCAGAGCTTTGGTTTTAGGAAGATAGAAATAAAGGATGGGGTATTTTATTTAAACAACGTACCTATAAAGTTAAAAGGTGTCAACAGACATGACATGCACCCGAGAGTTGGATTTGCAGTGAACAATAAAGATGATGCAAGAGGACATAACGTTGATGAAACAACATAATATAAACTGTCGTGAGAACCTCACACTATCCCAACCATCCTTATTTTTTAGAGCTATGCGACAGATTTGGTATTTATGTGATTGATGAAGCTGACTTGGAGACACACGGATTTGGAGCGGTTGGTGACTGGGGACTTTTAGCAAAAGACCCATTATGGGAAGATGCGTTTGTCGAAAGGGCAAAGATGATGGTAAAGAGGGACAAAAACCATCCATCAATCATCATGTGGTCGCTTGGAAACGAGTCTGGCTATGGCCCTAATCACGATAAAATGGCACAGTGGATAAGGTCATATGATAAAAGCCGCCCTATTCATTATGAAAGTGCCCGCAATGCCGAGGTTGTAGACATCGTAAGTGTGATGTATCCACCAGTTGAAAAACTTGAAGAAGAAGGCAAAAAGATAGAAAGACGTCCATTTTTCATGTGCGAATATGCACATGCGATGGGAAACGGGCCTGGAAATCTCAAAGAGTACTGGGATGTGATATACAAATACCCAAGGCTTTTAGGTGGATGTGTGTGGGAATGGGCAGACCATGGAATTTTGACAAAGACACCTGATGGAAAGAATACTATGCATACGGCGGGGATTTCGGCGATGAGCCAAACGATGGTAACTTCTGTATAGATGGACTTCTTTTCCCCGACAGAACTCCATCGCCCGGGATGATTGAGCTGAAAAAGGTTTATGAACCAGTTGTAATTGAACTTTTAAGCAAAGAAGAAGGTACTTTTAAAGTTACAAACAGGTATGATTTTATATCTTTAAACCACATTGAGGTTGAATGGGAATTGCTGTCAAACGGCAGGATTGTGAAAGAGGGCTCTGTTGATGTGAGCGATATTCTTCCCCACTCTTCAAAAGAGGTAAAAATTGAGGAAGTCAAAGAAGTTTTAGAAAGCAGCAGGGAAGAACTTTTCATTACCTTCACGGCAAAGCTTAAAAACTCCACAGCCTGGGCAAAGAGGGGGTTTGTTATAACAAAATCTCAAATTGCACTTAAAGAATACTCTTCTCAAGATGCTGTGCAAAAAATTGAGAAGGTAAATATTATCTTTCTCAAAGCAAAACAGGTTTGAAGTAGTTGATTTTCATGACAAAGTAGCAGTTTTTGCAGGCAACACAAAAGCAGAGTTTTGCAGATGGACAGGTGATTTAAAAAATCTTGAGCACAATGGTCATGAATTTATAAAATCCTCGCCAAGATTCAATCTTTGGAGGGCTCCAACAGACAATGATGTTCATATCAAAAACGAATGGATAAAAGCTGGCTTTGACAAACTTCAAAGAAGAATTGTAAATGTCAGCCTTGAAAAAAACAGCAAGTATTTTAAAGTAGAATCAACTTCGGTATATGGTGCATATTCAGTAAAGCCTGTATTTGAAGTAAGCATCAGTTATAAAATCTTAAAATCGGGAATTGTAGAAACAAATGTTTATGCACAGGCTCTAAGAGAACTTCCCCACTTCCAAAGATAGGACTGCAGTTTATGATGCCAAAAGAGTTTGAGTATGTCAAATATTACGGAAGGGGACCTCATGAAAATTATCCTGATATAAAACAAAGTGCAATTGTAGGAATATATGACATGGCTATAAAAGACATGTATGTTCCATATATAATGCCCCAAGAATATGGAAACAGGTGTGACGTTAGATGGGCTTTTCTATATAACATCTATGGGATAGGACTTTGTATTAAAGGTGTACCAACGTTTAACTTCAGTGCAAGAGAATATACTGATGATGTTCTCACAAAAGCAAAACACACGTATGAGCTTACAAAAGCTGACGGGATTGTTGTGAATGTGGACTTTAAGATAGGCGGTATTGGAAGCCAGAGCTGCGGCCCCGGCCCGCTTGAAAAGTATTTAATCAAAGATGATAAGTTTGAGTTTTGCTTTTATATGATACCGGTTGATAGCAATAGCTTAGATGTTGAAAAGCTGTTGTAAAAAATCAAAAGGGCTTGTCCAAAGTTTATGAGATGAGTGACATAGTAAAAACTGCTAATACAAGAGTTGCAATTAACCTTTTACTTTTAATCAATTTGACTTCCTCCCTTCAATGTTTGTTCTGTTTTAATAGATTTGATTGTGCAATTTTATAATAACATGGTCAAATATATTTAAAAAGGCTCTTTACTTTACAATAGGTATCATAAAATTACTTCTTTGTATTGTTTATATAATATAAAAAAGGGATGTTCGTTTGCATATTATTACTAAATGAACATCCCTTTTATTCTTGAGAATATTCTATTATTTTTTAATTTATTTCAAATATAAAATAATCGAATTCAGCAAAATCTTTTTCAAGAACTTTTCCTTCAACATCCCTGTTCACACAAAACAGACCAACCTTAGAACCTGTCCATATATCTTCTTTAGGAACAAATTCAATTCCGAATTTAAAAAATTTTGTCCCATCAAAACTATATAAAAACTCACTATTAGCACATTTTCTCATTCTAAGCTTTAAATATATTTCATTTTGGTTTATTTTCTCGCTTACAGTAATTTTTTCATAAACCTTATTACCTGAAACTTCACCCAAAATCTGTATAAGGTAGTTACCATCCTCTCTTTTTTCAATTCCTATTGCCGAATATTTGTACCCACTTACAATAAGTCCTGAAAAAGTTCCTTTTGTATTGAAATTCACCTTCATTTTTGTTACAACTTCAAACTCTTCGGCTGGTATCTTTTGAAGCAATAAATTTGGCATATAAAATATGCTCTTCTCTTGTTGTAAACTACCTTTACAAACAGCAAAAAGCTTCAATACACTCTTTTTGTTATCAATAATATACCATTCATCCTTCGGGTTTGCGTGCCACTGCCATGCCAACGACAGTTTCTCTTTATCAAAATGATCTGAACATTCTATATAAAAATGGCAACTTTCTTCCTCTGTTGAAGGTTTTCTGTATTCTAAAACTGGTTCCCCAATCCCATCTTGATTCTGATCTACCCCTATTATACACCAATCATCCTCAAACCAAGTCATAGGTTGAAGATGTACAATTCTTCCGTATGGACCCTTCTGCTGAAAATGTACAAACCAATGCTCGCCTTTTTCAGTCTCAACCCACGCACCCTGGTGCGGACCATTTATTGATGTATTTCCCTGGTGCATCACTATCTTTTCTTCATAAGGTCCATAAATGTCTTTAGACCTTAAAACAGTTTGCCATCCATTTTTTACACCACCTGCCGGCGCAAATATGTAATAGTAACCATTTCTCTTGTAAAGTTTTGGACCTTCTATTGTCGGCTGAGTAACTGACCCGTCAAATACTATCCTGCCTTCATCTAAAACGCTTAGTCCATCTTTTGACAACCTTGATATACAGAGCTTACTGTTAAATCCCACTCTGCTTTTCGCAAATGCATTAACAAGATACGCTTTGTCATCATCATCCCAGAAAGGACATGGATCTATCCACCCTTTTGCTCTTTTTACCAGCACTATATCCGACCACTTTCCAAATGGATCATCCGTATAGCAACAGAATATTCCATCATCTGGCATACTAAAATATATGTAAAACCTGCCATTGTGATATCTTATTGCTGGTGCCCATATACCCTTTCCAATCTGAGGTGTGTCATATTCAGGAGAGGGAAGTTTTTTCACTGCATAGTTTACAAGTCTCCAATGAACAAGATCTTTTGAATGTAAAATAGGAAGCCCTGGAATACAGTTAAAACTTGAGGCAACTAAAAAATAATCATTCCCCACCCTTATTACATCCGGATCCGAATAATCTGCATGAATTATTGGATTTTTATATTTTTCTATTTCCATTAATAATTTTCTCCTCCACAAAGATAATTTAATTATAAGGAGACTTCAGGATTTTTCATCCCAAAGTCTCCTTTTTTTCAGATACCTATTGCTTTATATACCTGTCATAAGCATTTTGATAGATCTTTATTGCTTCATCTATTTTCATTCTCTTCAATGTCTTTACAAATGCATCATAATTCGAATACTTTCCTGTCATCATCTTTAAGAACATTTCATCATAAAATGTGTTAACTGCATTCATAATATTTGCAAGCTTGCTTGATTCATCAGGTGTAAAGAATAACGACAAAGGAGGTAATGCAATCTCATTTGTAACTTTAGACCAATTCTTTGAAGCCTCTTTTTGTTGCGGAAGCATAAAAGATATCTGCAAACTGTATTCTCTCGATTGCACATATGCTCCCAAAATAGGAACGTATTTAGCCAGTGCTTCCTTAGGTCCAAGCTTCGGATTATTTAAAATCTCATCAGTATACAAATATTTTCCACCCTTGTACACATAAGATTTGCCTTCAACACCAAAGTTCATTACTACATAACCTTCTTTACTATATGCCCAGTCCAAAACTTTACATGCTGCTTGTATATTCTTGCAGTTGGTGGATATAGCAGCTCCTCTTCCTGTAAATGGGTATTCATTTTGCCCAATTTTTACTTTTTCACCCTTTTTCAATGATGGATATTGCACACCTATCAAGTCAAATGATGTACCTTTCTTTACTGTTAAATAAGTTCCCATTTGTCCACCAATCAAGCCAAGCCACGAACCTATTTTATCTTGAAGAACATTTGCTTCTATCACCTTTCGATCCATAGTAATGACATCTGGATCTATCAAACCTTCTTTCCACCACTTTGCAAGTGTACTCATAAAACTCTTAAATTGAGGTTCTAAAGGACCAAATTTAACCTTACCATTTACTTGGAAAAAGTCAGTCTTAATTCCCCATGCTCCTACCAAGAAACTACAATAATCAAATGCAGCCCTTGGATTTGAAGCACCTCTTAAAATAGAAAATGGTCTTTCATCTGCTTGCCCATTTCCGTTTGGATCTCTTGTTTTAAATGCCTTCAACATTTTGTACCAGTCATCTACTGTTTCTGGAGGATTTATTTTTAGCTTTTCAAGCCAATCTTTTCTAACCTGAGGTCCATAGTAAGCATCAATTGGTAATTCTTTTAGTGAAGGAAAACAATAATAATCTCCATTCACTGTTTGTATCATTTTTCTTATATCAGGATTTTTCTTCAGAAGATTGTTAAGGTTTGGAGCATACTTGGGAATATAATTGTTAAGAGGTATTATTACCTTATCTAACAATGCTTTTTGAGGACCGCCTGGATAACCATTCCAGCCCCATTCTATTATATCTGTCATCTGTCTTGAAGCTATCATAAGATTAAACTGGTCGTTTGCTGCTGAACTGCTCAGAGGCGGGTGTTTAAATACAATCTTGATACCTGTTTTCTTTTGAAGTATTTGATATGCTGGCAGTTCATTATAACTTTTATAATGCAGTGCCTGTTCTGCACCCATAGGTACCCAATAGGTAAGTGTAACTTTGTTTGCAGCTTCTACTTTGGGAATCTGAAAAGTGAAAAATCCTGTACAAAATATAAAGAAAATATACGCAAAAAGTAAAATTGTTAATTTTTTGAATTTTTTCATTTTCATTACCTCCCTTTTAGTTTAGTTTTCAAGATTGTAAATGATAAAACAAACATTGGAAACTTTATATTTTTAAAACATGTCATCACCTTCTTTGGTATTTTTTTGCGAAAAATTTTTATACAAATAATCCTATGATTATTATAAAGCCCTAAGGAACATTTCTCTAATTTTACTATATTTATTTTAACTGCTGTGTATAGTAGCTATTTATTAATCTGTATATAATAACAGCAACCTCCGCTCTCGATGCATTATCGGCAGGTTTCAAAATATTGTTACTTCCTTGAATAAATCCTTCTGCTACAAATTTTTGTATACTCTCTTTTGCGTAGTTTGAGATTTTCATTGCATCTTTAAAAGCATTTATATTCATACTCCCGTTTTGATACTTGTAACCTGCAACTTTTAATGCTCTGTCAGCCATAACAATCATATCCTGTCTTGTAATATACCCCTTTGGATTAAATTTCCCGTCTCCAACCCCATTTACAATACCAAGTGCTTTTGCTATAGCAACAGCATCATAATAATAATCATCTTTCTTAACATCTACGAAACTATCGTTCTTAACAGGTGCACTGAGTTCAAGAGATCTTACAAGCATCAGTAAAAAGTCTGCCCTTGTTATTGGTTTTTGAGGTGCAAAGTTATTGTTATCAACCCCGTTTATTATTCCTCTTGATGCTAATACTTCTATTTGTTCTTTTGCCCAGCTAACATTTTTTATGTCAGCAAAAGTTTTATGGTTTTCTACAACAATATACTTAGCTGAATCTCTTGCTCTAAATGCAATTTCTTTATTGTTTGTAAAATACATACTGCTTGCAACAGGCTCAATCTTGCCATCTTCAGCTACTTTCATCACTGCTAAATACTTTGTTTGAACACCAATTGAAGGAACATATTTACTTTTTACAATAACAGGTTTTTGTACATCTTTGTTTGTTAATACTTTATCATCAGCTTTGACCTCAACTTTTAAAGCCATTTCTATGCTTTTCCCTACCAATTGCTTGATATCATTTAAATCTTCGCTTGAAATTTTACCTATGTTAACACTCAAGTTCTCAACTTTCAATGAACTTGAAACTATATCTGCAGGAACTTTTACCTGAGCAATATTTGTTGAAATATCAAAAACAACATTTTTATCCACAACAGCTTTTAATGGAATTACTTGTTCGTATTCTAAAACGTTGGTTTTTGTATCAACAGAAATCTGAATAATTTTCTCTCCATTTTCATTAGTCTTTACATTTGCCACTATCTGAGATAATGTCTTTTCATCCACTTTAGAGATGGCTACCTCTCCAACCACTTGAATTTGAGGTTTAATAACCGTTGACTGCACCTGTTGAGTCTGTTGCTGCTGATTGGTTTGCCCCTGCTGTGTTTGTTGAGTTTGAGTTTGCTGTTGGGTCTGTTGCTGGGTTGAAGTACTTGTGCTTGGTAAAATAACGCTAACACTTGAGGAACTTGATTGTTGGGTAGTTGTATATGTTATCGTTTTTGAGATAGGCGCTGCTAAATCTTTTGAGTATATATAAACTGTATAAACACCTTCTGACTTGCCTGCAAGAGAATATTTAAATTCATAAGTCCCATCGTTCCCTGCAGTTGTCTGATCCAAATAATCTATGTTTCCAAACGGGTCTAAGACCTTTACAGTCACACTGGCATTTGTAATTGCCTTGCCATTAATCACAAGATATTTATTTGAATCTATACTTATATTCACTGTAAAATTTGCCGATAGTACCGGAAAAGCTAAAAGTAATATTGCAATTGCACAAAATAACGATATAAAATTCTTTACTCTTTTCAACTGAATTTCCCCCTTTTTCTTTCTTTTTTAGAGAGGGGAAAGGCAAAAATTCCTTCCCCTCTGAAAATCAGTATCTTAAATCTCAAGATAAACTTTACTTAAAGGTTGCAATATTGGAAAGATTACCTTTTGTCTTTAACGTGTCAACAATGTAAGCTTTTATTACCGGTCCATTTACATTGTTTACTTTCAAACCTGCTTTGTATGTTATAGTCTTTCCTGCCTCTATTGATATCTTTTTACCTGCATATGCAACTAATATACCCTTAGAGTCAAATATTCCAACTATAATTGTTCCATTTCTTCTAAGTCCTGTATTGTTTTTAACATTTACGGTTACTATTATGTCTTTATTGGAACCTATTGTACTCAAGCTTGTACCCGCTATGTTTTTAACTTGAATAATTTGAACTGTAAAAGCATTTGAACCCCAATCAATTTCATAAACAACTTTGAATGTTGTTATTCTAATATTTCCACCTTCATCAACAACAACCAAATCTAAACTGTTTTCACCTTCTACCAGTGAATAATCAAAACTAAACTCTTTATTGGCTTCAACAATTAAACTTCCTAAGGTTTCACTATTACGCTTGAACGTCACAGTTCCATTTTTGCTTATTTTAGCTTTTACCGTTACAGTCGACTTTGTTGTCTTTGATACCGGTGCCTGAAGTACTGTTATTTCAGGTGCATAGTTTATAAAATCAACAGTTAATAGCTTCACTATATTTTCTCCTGCTTTTGAAGCAATAACCAATATATTGTTTGTTCCATCTGCTAGAACAACTGGAACAGTTACTTGTGTATTAGCAGTATAGGCAGGATTGGTATAAACAACTTCATTTCCTCTTTTCACCGTCAGTTCACAATCTGAGTCAACAGTTATGTTAATAGAATAATTCATCTTAGTTGTAGAATCTTTTTGAGGATTCCCAATATAAACCTTAATTGGATCATAAATAGTATCAATAAAACTATCTGCATCCCAACCATCTAAAACATTTTGTTTTGTATAGACTTGTGCCATTACATCATCAAGCTGAGGTCTATATTCATTAATTTTAGCACCAGGTCCATAATTTTTATATTCATAGAACCTCTCATTTTGTGGATAAAACCAAATTGTATTACCAGAGCTATCAGTTGAACTCATAGATGTCCAGCCATAATCATTAATGTGCTCACCTAGATACGACTCTCTAATTACAACATTTACCCATCTGTTCAAATCAGCACTTGGATGCCATGGTCTACCTAAATAAACTGAGTTTGCTACTGTTATATTAGATATGAATTTGCAATTTACAAACAAGAAACCAAAATTAGCTGTTTTCGCTGTTGATGCAGCTGTAACATAACCCTTGGGAGTAATGCCTGCTCTATCAACCGAAAAGATAGTACAGTTTTCAAATACAGCTTGTGCTGCACCAAATATAAAATCAACATCACCTTCAATATAGCAGTCTTTAAAGTATTGTCTACCCTGGTCTGCATATAATGTATCTTGATTACCTATAAATCTGCAGTTTTTAAACACCATCTTATCTGCGAGCGACTTTACTGCAACAGCCTGTTTGCTTGAAATAGGTTGATTTTCATCAAATGCATTCTCGAATGTTATATTCTCTGCAGTAAAGTTAATAGCACCGCTATTAATAGTGACACTTGCACTACCTGATGTACCATATGTTCCCGTTCCATCTGGTTTTGGAGTCCCTGCAGCAACATCGTATGTCAGTATTGTTGTCATTGGATCTTCACCAATTAGGCTTATATTAGGAGAATTTATAGTTATTTTTTCATAGTATCTTCCACTCTTGATAAATATAACAGTTCTCTTTGTGTTATTTGTTGGAACACTATTTACAGCTGCTTGAACAGTTTTGAATACCTTTATACCATTTACAATATCTCCATCATTTCCAGTATAATTTTTATCAACCATAATATCAAAATTAGCAAGGTATATAACATCAAATTTTTCAGTTGTTGTGTTTCCAGCTAAATCCTTGACAATAACTTCTATCTTATTTCTTCCTTTTTCAAAGTTTACATTGAAAGTTGCAGTTGTGTTAGCTTTCAGATAGTAATCCTGATATAATACCATATTGTCCTGCTGTAAAGTTACATAAGCATCCTCATTTGTGGAAAATGTCATACTATAAGCACTGCTGAGCACTGTGGGCTGAGGTTTTGATACCCAGTTAATAACAGGTTGTTTATTGTCATATACTATATTCAAGACAGTCTGTTTTGTTTTTGACGCATCACCTGTCTGCATATTTACTATTATTGTATTGTCACCCGGTACAAGCTCAACAGGCAATTCAAACTCGCTCTGCCCACCAATGTCAATATTTTTTGTATATCCATTAGCTATATTTGAAACTGTAACCTTTCCATCCACATTAGCATATCCTTTAATTTTATATTCTCCTACATTTGTCCCCTCTTTTTCTTGATTATATATCTCAATAAAATTGTCCGTTGTAATCAAATTTATATTAGAGAACTTTGCAACATTATAGTTATATAGTTGATTTGTCGCTTGAGCAGAATCAACTGCAAAACCAATATAATATTCATTGCCAATATCAAGATTATAACTACCAATAGTATTCCATGTAATACCATCAAGTGAATATGCAGCTTCAACAACTTGACCTGTTTTCTTTATCTTCAACCATGATATGTCAATATTTACAACTGTGTTCGGAGAACTTGCAGTAACATCGCCTGTATTAGGCATCTGGGCATTTGGTACCAATCTTGAAATAAATCTCACTGCCGTTGGCTGAGTAAGTTTATCAGCTTTGACATATGATTTTGCAACAAATGCTGCAACAGATCCTGGATCAAGCGAACCTCTGACCATCAATCCTGCAAATGCATTATGATCAACCTTTTCAAGATAATCTATTTTGGCAATAAGTTCTGCATCACCATAAACTTTTCTATACACATAGCCAAACATATCAGTTGAATCACCTATTTTCCCATTAGCTCCAACCGTTAAAACACCGTTATTATCAAATGAAGCCGTAGTTTTTATCGCTGGATTTCCAATGTCGGCAATTTTCCATGGAAGTATAGTTTCTGAACCTTTTGCAAATATTCTTATTGCCGTTGACTGAGTTGAAAGTCCAGTTGAGTCATAAGCAACAGCAACAAGATAATGTATTCCTTCTTCAATTGCACCTATTGTGTATGAATATGGTGCTGTAGTATCCTCACCTATTTTTACTCCGTTATCATAGAAAACCACTTTTGTTATGTTTGCCCCATTAAAAGCATTTGCTCTTGCTTCAACTTTTAAAGCTGACTTTGCAGCAACAATTGCATTGTAACCTGGATTTATTATAACTACTTCTGGATTTTTTGGTGCATAGCTCATATTTACTAATGAATTGAGGTAATTTTCAAGATTTGTATAACCATTACCAAATTTATACCCATTCCTATCATTCGGGTCATTTGGATTGAGTCCATTTGAAATCTCCCAGTTATCTGGCATACCATCATGGTCGCTATCCTGCGGTGCCTGTGCTGTGTTTAGTTCTGGATACCCTCCTACCTCTGCTTCTGTGTTTATAAATCTTCCAAGCCCGTACTTAATTTCATTTACAAGCCTTGCATCAACAGCATCTCTTTTTGGATATACAGCTCCTGCTTTTGCAAGCACTTCCTGATATGCTGTCTGTGCATCCTGAATGGTTACATCACCTGGAATATCCACTGGTTCAGTCAATTTTGTATATGTCCCGGTTGCAGTTATTCCAAGTTCATTGTTATTTGTTACCTCAGCATTACCTTCAACTACATTCCCTGATATATACCATGAAGATGGATACCCATTCGGAGTTGGATTTGCAATTCTTGATTTTACACTGTCTTGAGTACCTGGACCCGGTTTGTAATAATTATTTATCAAACTAACAGTACTGTTTTCTCCACCATATGTGTTGTTGAATCCCCAGTTGTAAATAACGTTGTTTATAAACTCAACCTTCGCATCTGGAATTGGAGCACTACCAACATTTACACGTGGAAGTCGACTTGTGTGATTCATTAAAATGTTATGATGCCATGTAGCATTGTATCCTCCCCAGATACCACCATAACCATGTCTGCCTTTCCAGTGGCCCGACATAGTCAAACTTTCTGCTGCTATACACCATTGTACAGTTAGATTATCAGTTCTGTATATTGAAAGAGTTTCATCTACAGACCAGCTAAATGAACAATGGTCAATTATTATGTCTTTGCTTCCACCAAAACTTGTAAGCGCATCTGGTTCTGCATTAATGTTTGCACTTCCCGGCCTAAATCTCAAATACCTTATTATAATATTACTTCCTGTAATTCTAACACCATAATCTGCTATACAAATTCCATCTCCTGGAGCTGTCTGACCTGCTATTGTAATATTAGAACCACTAATCACAAGTTCTGACTTTAAATGTATCGTTCCTGAAACTTTAAAAACTATAGTAACATTGTTAAGTTTAACACCATCTCTTAAAGAACCAGGACCACTGTCATTTAAATTAGTAACCTCATAAACATCTCCACCACGACCGCCTGTTGTATACATTCCTGCACCCTCAGCGCCCGGAAATGCAGGAACCAAGTTTTCTGCTCTTGCTATCAAGTTAAAAGGTATCAAACTTAACATAAAAGCTATTATGATAAAAACACTCAATAATCTTTTCTTCACTCTGTTTACCCCCTTTTTTAATAGACAAAAATTATGAAAATTTGTCTCTGATTGAGCAGAGGAAGAAAAATCAATCTTTTCTTCCTCTGCTCAAAAATATGTTTATTTAATCTCAATAGCAGAGGATAATGGGATCATTCCTTCAACAGAATTCCATATAAATGCTTTTACCCTAAGCCCTGAAATTGAAGAAGGTAATTGCAACCCTGCTAGAAGTTCTTCTGTAGAAGATGGTAAAACTGTATCGTATGAGATACCATAACCAATCATCTGGTTTTGACTATTATAGTAAACAATTATAATTGCTACATCTTTTTCAACATTCAACTTATTCTCAGCTTTTGCAAGAACATTTATTGTAGTATTTGGAATCAAAGCTGTTATTTGATTTTCATCGTCATCAACAAAACTTATTTCCTTTATCATGTATTCATAAATAGTCTTCCACTGATATTCAACTGTATTGCCTGCCCTATCCCTGACTGTCAACAATATGACATTGCTGCCTTCTACAAGAGGTAAAACAAATTCTTTATCCTGAAGAGACGGACAGTATATGTTCTCAAAGACTGCTTGTTCATTAATTTTTATATCTGCGTAAATATCTTCACTTGGCATAAACTTTATTATAGCTGAAGGGGCTTCATTTTCATACGCTGCCGGGGTCTTATCAAGAGTAATTTGTGGTTTTACAGTATCATAAACAACCTTCACAATTTTATTAGATACGTAACCGTCTTCTGACATTCCCAAAAGTTCAATTGTATTTATTCCATCCTTGAGCGGAATGTTTATACTGTACTCTCTATCATTATTTGCTATATCAAATGTTGAGATAATCTCATTTTCTTTTTTAACTGTTAATGAAGCACCAGCAAAAATTTTTCCTGATAAGTTGAACACAGATTTATTGGTATACATTTCTTCCGGGGAATTCACTGTGTAAAGCTGTTTCTTCATTAAAATAAAATAGAACACACATCCACTGCTAACTCCCTGAGAACCAAGTTCAACCAAAGAACCTTTGCTAAAAGATTTTTTATAAAGCAAATATGTCACCTGCGGGTTTGTACCATTATCAGTTATTTTATAATCTGTTAACTCCCATGAACTCAAGAATACAGGTACCTGATTTGAGGTATATAATCGTGAGTCAAGCGCAACATAAATATCAACATCTTCTGTGACAGTAAAACTTGCTATCACAGGTGTAGTATTGTATGTTCTTGAAAGGTTTGCCGTACTTATCCAATAAGCACCTTCTAAAACTGTTGGCATTGATACAACAGCATAATCTCGATCACCAAAAATCTTGCTTCCAACCTGCAAATTGTACTGAAGCGACCAATTTGTTGAATTATCCTGGTCATATACTATTAAATTTGTTACATAATGTGGTGGTAAAAGAGGCTTTGCAGAAACTTCCTGAGCATTTGCACTTGTTCCACTGTTGTTGCTTGCATTCATCGTAATATAATAGGTTAAACCTTCCAACCTCTTGAATGTATATGAATAAGCTGGACTCCCATCATCATATACAACCGTACTCACAGTATAGTTTTTAGAACTCTTACCTAAATACAATGTATATTTTTCTGCGTCCTCAACTCTGTTCCATCTCACTGTTATTTCAAGTACACCAGGTATTACTTTAAAGGTTGGAACAGCAGGTATTGGATATGGTGTTATAACAACTTCATCAGAACCTTCACTGAGTCCAATATTGTTGCCTGCAAAAAGTCTTATATAATATGGCTTCTTGTTCACAAGATTATCAAATTTGCACTCATAAGTTTGATTGGGTAGTCCATTGTCATTTACTATCTTCCAATTCGTATAATTATTTGATTCTTCACCTATATATACAACATAATAAGTTGCTTTAGACACAGTTTTCCATTTTATTGATACCCAGCCATCACTGTATGCTGTCTGCATTACTGTGGGTTTTTGTGGGGGGACTGGTTTTTCCGGAACAACCATAACAACATTCGATTCTGTTATCCCATATTCATTTTTTGCTTTCACTTTTACAAAATATTGCTTACCATTTGTAAGGCCCCCTATTGTATAAAATGCATTCCCCTGCAAAACTAACAGTCCTTCTTTTTCTTCTGTGATATCAGTAGCAACTGCAGTAAAGTTTGAACCATCTTCTGAAATTAAAACATCATAAGAAACAACATTCCTGTCATAATTCCACATAAGTTTTACTTTAGAATCATCAGCTTCGGCTGTGAGTTGCGGTTTCTGAGGAACATTAAATATGTCTGATAGATTCTGAGGATTTGTGTTTGAATCAGCCACTCCTTCTTTTATTCTCACAAAACTTGTCTGAAGTGTAGCAGGATTGCCGTTGCTTCCTTGAATTGCAACACCAACACCAACATACAACGTAGAATTTAAAACACCTGCATCAGATCTTGGCCCAATCGGACCTTGCCATGTTATTAGCCCTGTGTTTGCATCAACTTTGCCATAATATGACGCTATGTTAGATGAAGAAGATCTTACAATTTTCAATACACATGGAAATGATATTGCGCTTTGAGTTGATGAACCAGCTAAACTTCCAAATCTTCTTTGAGCTCTTAAATCCCACTTAGTAGCGCTTGCACTATTGTACTCTACAAGTGCTGCGTAATATGTGTCTTGTATTCCAAGCCCATTTCTTACTATCAAGCCGCCACGCGGATAGTTAGAATTCGCATTAGTAAATGAAATTGGATCTTTGATATAAACATAGGCTGTAAAGATAGTATTGTTTACCTGTGTATAGACAAACGGAAAATAGTCTACTGTTGTTGATGTCTGGGTACTTGTTCTGTTTATTTCTGCTTGAGTTGTACTTACAGTAATTTTTCCCGTTTCATGATCAAATGTTCCTACAGGATTAGCTGGTTGATAGTTTGAGTCACCTATTACTTTATAGTTCCATGTGACAGGCCATGTCCCTGCAAATGCTTTTTCAGTAAATAACCAATTTATTCCAATCACGGTATTGATTAAAAAGATAACCATGACAATTAAACTTATAATCCTATTTTTTCTCATCTACTTACCTCCTTCACTTGTTTGATATTTTTCCAATATATACAATTTTTTAATCTTTTTCTTTGGACACACCCCCCATTTTTATGTGATAATATTAATAGTTTGGTGAAAAATTTTTAATAACTGGTTATTTGAAGATCTATTTTGTTAACAGGGGTTAGGGTCCTCGGCTTTAAGTTTCTTCACTCTAACCCCTGTCTTTATTTTATCTCTACTCAGCCACCAAATTAGATACGTTATCCAAACTCAAAATCCTCCCATAATCTGCTGTATCTTTTGCCCTGCACCTGTAAAACTCTACATTCTCACAATTGTTAAGTTCAAATGCTGCACCTTCCTGATTAATCACAGAAACATTCATGAATCTGATATTTTTAACAGTATTTATTACAAACCCTCTTTTTGCCATTGGCTCTAAATAGCTCATCATGGCAGGAAGTTCAGGTTCAGGGTTTTGTGCCATCTCAACTGTAACATTAGAAAATACAACATCTTCGATTGGCATCTCGGTAAGACCATATAAAAAGCCTGCTGCAGCTCGTGCCTCTCTCACAACAACATCGCTTATATAAATTCTTCTTACCACTGGAGTTGTACTGTCTACAGGATAAGGTGACTTGTCCCAAACCTTCTTTTCTTTCCCGCCTTTGCCGCAATGATAATACATATAAAATGCAAATGGACACATTACATTTTTCATAACAATGTTTGAAACTCTTATATCCTCAACAACTCCTCCTCTTCCACGTCGGGTTTTGATTCTTATTCCTCTGTCTGTCCCCTCAAAAACGCAGTTTGAGATAACAACATTCCTAACGCCACCGCTCATCTCACTACCAATAACAACCCCGCCATGCCCGTGCGCCATGATACAGTTTGTGATGGTAATGTTCTCACAGGGTATCCTTTCTTTACAGTCCTCTGTCCCGGATTTTAATGTTACGCAGTCATCACCAACATCTATGTAACAGTTTGAAATTCTCACACCTTTGCATGACTCAGGATTTATCCCATCTGTGTTTGGCGAATCATAAGGATTTTGAATTTTAACATTATGAACTGTAACATTCTGGCATTCTATAGGATTTACTGTCCAGCTTGGAGAGTTTACTATCTTTATTCCTTCGATGGTTACATTATTACATCTGTAAAAACATATAGAACGAGGTCTTGGATATTTAAGCTCTTTATCCCTGTGAAGACGCCACCATTTCTCGCCCTGTCCATCAATAGTGCCAAATCCAACAACCGCAACGTTTTCAGCATTTTCAGCATATATCAGTGGAGAATAAACCTGCATTTCTTCGCCTTCCCAGCGTGTATATACAAGCGGATAATCTTCTATGTCCTGTGAAAACTTTAGCACAGCACCATTTTCTATATAAAGTGTCATGTTACTTTTAAGATGAATTGGACCTGTATGATATATACCTGCCGGGACAAAAATTGTTCCCCCACCATGCTTTTCACACGCTTCTATTGCCCTTTTAAAAGCTCCTGTGTCCTTGTCAATGCCATTACCCTTTGCTCCAAACTCAACAACATTTACAACCATCTTCCCCTTTGACCTCCTGTTTTAGAAACTTACTCAAAAAGCCTTTCTACCCATGCACTTGCTTTCAAAAATGCTCCAATACCTTTTAGGTCATTTGTCTTTATTGGTTCACTGATATAATACTCATACGACCCATCTCTGTACGGATTTCCACCAAGTCCTGCAACCATACAAACTCCATTGAGATTTAAAAGCCCGTTCTCATCCTCTTCAACAAACCTGTAAATTATCCCCTCATATGCTCTTTCAAGTGCTTTTATATAACTTGAGTCCAAATATCCCTTTTCTATTCCCTTTGCAAGTGCATATGCAAACATGCATGAAGCTGAAGCCTCAGGATAGTTTCCATTTCTGCCTATAAAGTTAACAACCTGATACCAAACACCTGTCTCAGGGTCTTGATACTTCAAAATAGCGTCAATAAGCTGCTTGAAAATAGATAAAATGGTTTCTCTTGACTGATGATCTTGGGGTAGAAAGTCAAGCACATCAACTATTGCCATTGCAAACCAGCCCATTGCTCTTCCCCAGAAATTTGGAGAACAACCTGTGATTTTATTTGCCCATTTCTGCTGTCTACTTTCATCCCATCCGTGAAAATGCAAACCTGTAATAGGGTCTTTTGTATTTTTTGCACAGAGAATAACCTGTTTTGCAACATCATCGAAGATATCTTCAGCTTCATCCTGCCCTATAAGTGTTGCATACTCGGCATAAAAAGGTGAACCCATGTAAATTCCATCAAGCCACATCTGATGAGGATATATGTTTTTGTGCCAAAACCCACCTTCTGTTGTCCTTGGATGAGTTTTGAGCTGACTTCTGAGAAGCTGTGCTGCTTTTCTATACTTTTCCTCTCCTGTTTTTCTATATAAAAATAACACTGCTTTCCCGTTGTTTATATGGTCTATATTGTACTCTTCGGGTGAGTACTTCTTTATACTTCCATCATCCTGAACAAAATAATCTATATTCTTTTTTATATATTCAAAGTACTCTTCATTTCCCGTATTTTCATATATATATTCAAAACCCTTGAAAACTACACCGTAATCATACTGCCACTTATCTGTAAGTTCTGGAAACTTTGCAAGCACACTGTTTGCCATTCTTACTGAATACTTTGCTTTTGCAAGTTGTTTTAATTTTTTCATTCCTCAATCCATCCTTTCACATATGACTCATATATCTTAATTGAGATTGCAAAAATCTATCGAAAATTTTATCTGTTTCACTATGCATATTACATAAATTAATTTTCAACATTTATTTTAATTCGAAAGAGTGCCTTTTGCATCAAGAAAATATTAAAATACATATGAAAATATTAACATGACAGGGGTTCAGGAACTTTTCAAATTGTCATGGAAATTTTTAAGGTTATAGTGACAATTTTAATCATGAAGCTTCATTTCTTTAGAATCCCATCTCGAAAGGAACAATAACAATATTTATACGGCCCTCAAATTTCATACCATGGTTTATTATGGTAATATAATTGCACATTCTTGCCTTAATCTGGCAATCCATACAGTATCCTGTTTCAACACATGGAGTTTTGTGATTATTCCTTTTTGAATTCATAGGTGCAATCTTTTTAAGTCTCTTGAATGCTTCATCCAAGTCTTCAACAACCTTGTTAACACCAGCTACAATTATTACCTTCTTTGGCCCAAAAATCATAGCAGATACTCTGTTACCTGAGCAGTCCACATTTACAAGTTCTCCATTTTTAGTAATTGCATTAGTAGATGTGACAAGAACATCTGCTAAAAGCGACTGACGCATAAGTTCAATTCTCTCTTCAGCTGTCATTTGTTTGTACCTATCAAAAAGCTTATATGAACCATTTCTGAATATTTCTATTAAACCCAACTCTTCTATTGTAACAGAACCCCCGAGGGCTATACTTGAACCCTCGGGGATCAATTCCAAAACTTTTTTTCTTGCATCTTCTAAAGTCGGTGCATAAAAAGCATTGTATTTTCTTCTATTAAGTCTTTCTACAATGTCCTTTGCAATAAGTTCATTTTGCCATGCTTTATACTGGTTCATATCAAAAACCCCCAAAAAACATTTTTACCTTGCAAGCCAGCCACCATCAACATTCAAGATACAGCCATTGACATATTCTGACGCATCAGAAGCCAAAAATACAACTGCTCCCTGCAAATCTTCCGGTGTTCCCCATCGACCTGCCGGAATTCTTGAAAGTATCTCAGCACTTCTTACAGGGTCTTCACGAAGCTGCTGAGTATTGTTTGTTGCCATATAACCCGGTGCAATTGCATTGACGTTTATATTGTACTTTGCCCACTCATTTGCAAGCGCTTTTGTAAGACCTGCAACACCGCTTTTGCTTGCTGTGTATGATGGAACTCTAATTCCGCCCTGGAACGAAAGCATAGATGCGATGTTTATTATTTTTCCACCTGTTCCTTGTTTGATGAACTGTCTTGCTGCCGCCTGACAGAAGAAGAATACTGTCTTGAGATTAATCGCAAGCACATCGTCCCAGTCTTTTTCTGTAAAGTCAATAGCATCACATCTTCTGATTATTCCTGCATTGTTCACTAAAATGTCAAGCCTGCCAAACTCCTGAATTGTCTTTTCTATAATCATGTTAATCGGCTCGATTGTCATTAAGTTTGCCTGAATCTCCAAAAACCTTCTTCCAATTGATTCTATTTTTTGTTTTGTCTCTGTACATGGAACATAATCAACACCAACAATATCAGCTCCAGCCTCGGCTAAAGCAATTGCCATTCCCTGACCCAAACCTGTTGAAGCACCTGTTACAATTGCAACTTTCCCATCAAGTTTGAATTTGTTAAGTATCATTTTAAACACACCTCCATAAATTATATTTTTTTATTTAAGTTCCTTCATTGGAACAGGATTAACATCAGAATATGACTGGTTTTCTCCAGCCATTGCCCAGATGAATGTATAATTTTTAGTGCCAACTCCAGAGTGTATAGACCAGCTTGGACTGATTACAGCCTGTTCGTTTCTTACAATAATATGTCTTGTCTCCTGCGGCTTTCCCATCAAATGCAACACAAAAGCATCTTCAGGCATGTCAAAATAAAAGTATACTTCCATTCTCCTATCATGCAAATGGCAAGGCATTGTGTTCCATACATTGTTTGGCTCTAAAATTGTCATTCCCATTACAAGCTGACAGCTTTTTACTCCGTCTGGATGGATGTATTTATATATTGTTCTTTCATTTGACTCTGAAAGCGAACCAAGATGAGTTGCCTCAGTATTTTTTATGTCAATCTTTTCTATTGGATATTGTTTATGTGCAGGAGTTGATACAAAGTAGAACTTGGCAGGATTTGCAGGCTCGTCACTACCAAACTCTATTTTCTTTGTTCCCATGCCAATGTAAAGTCCGTCCCTCTTGTCAAGTTCAAACTTTTGACCATCTGCCACAACATACCCTTTGCTGCCTATATTGATTATCCCAATCTCTCTTCTTTCAAGAAAATACTGAGCACCAATCTCTTTGCCATCTTCCAAGATTAGAACTTCTACCGTTGGCACAGCACCGCCAACAATAACCCTGTCAACATGAGTGTAGACCATGTTGATTTTTCCATATTCAAACAAGTTTTCAATCAAAAACTCCTTTCGTATCTCATCTGTAGTCAAAGTCTTAAATTGATCAGGATGCATTGCATATTTTACTTCCATTTTAGAAAATACCTCCTTTTTATAATTATCTTTTCATCATACCAGAACTGTCATGCCCAAGTGCCTGTTTAATCTCGTCTTCAGACGTAATGAGACTATCACCTTCTACAGTGTGCTTCAAAGCACACATGTATGTTGCTACCTCAAGCATCTTATCGCTCTCAAGCTCTCTTAAAATTCCATATAAAACACCTGCTGTAAAAGCATCTCCGCCGCCAACCCTGTCAATAACTTCTATTTCGCGCTTTTTTGAAAATACAATATTTCCATTTTCATCTTTTGTATAAGCAAAAAAGATGTTTTTAGAAGCAGATATACTCCTTCTTGCAGCAAGAATTATTCTCTCCAAGTTTTGGTACTTTGTTTGCAATCTTTCAAATAAAATCTTTTGACCATCTGTAGTAAGGTCAATGCCTTCAAAATATTTTTCTTCCATATCAATCTTTAAAACTCTTCTCACATGCTCTTCGTTTGTAATTAAAATGTCCACATACGACATAAGATCTGAAATCACTTCATTTGCTCTTTCATAGTTCCACAGTTTTGACCTATAATTGATGTCAAACGCCACCTTTGCACCTGCATTTTTTGCTGTCTTGAAAACCACTTTTAGTTCATTTAACACATTTTGTGATAAAGCAGCAGTGATTCCTGTTGAGAAAAATATCTTGGTCTTTTTCAAAATATCTTCCCAGTCGATATCCCCAGGCTGTATCTCATTTATGGCAGAATCTGCCCTGTCGTACACAACAGAAGATGCTCTCTGCCCTACACCCTTTTCAAGAAAGTAAATTCCAATCCTTTTACCTTTTCTTTTTATATAGCTTGTGTCAACTCCATATCTTCTCAAAAAGTTTACAGTAGCATCACCAATAGGGTTTTGTGGAAGGAGTGTAACATAGCTTGTCTTCACCCCAATGTTTGACAGAGCAACAACAACGTTTGCTTCAGCCCCGCCAAAATTGATATCAAAACTTGTCGCCTGTAAAATCCTCTGATACCCAGGCGGTGAAAGCCTCAGCATTATCTCACCAAAACTTGTCACCTCAAACATCACTTCTGTACCTTCCCCTTTGCCATCTTTATCTTCTCCACAAACTGCCTGCATACCTCTTCTACTTTGCTAAAGTCTCCATCCTTTGCATACTTTGTTATATTACCGCCAACGCCCACAGCAAAAGCACCCGCTTTTATCCACTCATCAACATTGTCAAGATCAACCCCACCTGTTGGCATAAGCCTTGCCTGTGGGATTGGTCCTTTGTATGCTTTTATAATTTTCGGCCCGAAAAGCTCGCCAGGAAAGATTTTTATAACATCTGCACCGCACTCAAGGGCTTCCACAACCTCTTTTATTGTCATAGCGCCGGGCATTGAAGCTATCCTGTACCTGTTACAAAGTTTTACCATTTCAGGATTGAAGTATGGACTTACAACAAACTTTGCACCGGCTAAAATTGCAATTCGTGCTGTTTCGCTGTCAAGAACTGTACCTGCTCCTATTATAATCTCATCCTCCTTGTACGTGCTTGTAAGATACTTTATTATCTCGTCAGCGCCGGGCACTGTAAAGGTTATCTCAATTGCGCTGGCACCACCTTTTATACATGCCTCTGTAATCTTGAGAGCCTTCTCCTTAGTCTCTGCACGAACAACAACAACAAGCCCATTGTCATTTATCTTTTGCAGAACCTGTTCCTTTTCCATCCTCTTGCATCTCCTTTCCTTGATAATCTTCTTTATCCTCGACATACCCAAGCCTGTGAGAAATCTTCTTTGCAGTCTCAACAACCTTTTGCGCTATTTCTTCATCTTTATGAGGTGGCAGTACACTGGTCGGTGCTGAAATGCTAATAGCAGCAATCATCTCGCCTCTATAGTCATATATAGGAGCAGCGATACACCTCACACCTTCTTGCAACTCTTCATTGTCAACTGCAAAGCCTCTATTTCGAACAAATCTTATCTCATGCATAAGCTTTTCTACATCCGTTATGGTGTTTTGTGTATATGGTTTCAGAGAAATTGTTGATAGCATCTTTTCAACTTCTTCATCTGAAAGCTTGCTAAGCATCACTTTCCCAAGAGCTGTGCAGTATGCAGGGACTCTTTTGCCAATTGAGGAGTAAAGCCTTATTGAGTTTACCTGTTCAATCTTGTCAATGTATACAACATCAGTACCGTCAAGAATTGCCAGGTGTACAGTGACATTTAACATGGCCACAAGCTCACGCAAAAACGGATGTGCTTCGGTTTTGAGTTCAATGTTGTTAAGATAAAGGCTTGAAATCTCAACAAACTTTACACCAAGCTTGTAGCGCAGGGTCTGAGGGTCTTTATGAACATACCCTCTGTTAAGTAGTGTCTGCAAAATCCTGTGGACAGTGGTCTTGTGAAGAGAAAGTTTTTGGGAAAGTTCACTGATTGAAAGCCCTTTTGGCTCAACAGCCAAAGCTTCGATTATCTCAAACGCCCTTTCAATTGACTGAACAGAATTTTGCGACATAATAGTCTCTCCTGTTTCATATTGTGAAACTCTGTTTCGTATTGCTCACAAAAATATTATAGCATCTTCTTCTGCTTTTTAAAATAATCAATTTTGCTAATTTAAATGCTCCCTGCGGGACAAGTCACTTCCCGCAGGGAAATATTTACCAAAAGGAGATGCTTTATTACTTCTTGTTTAAAACCTCTTTATTGACAAGTGTTCTTGGAACTCTTCCCTCAATGAAATCTACTATATTGTTTGCTGCAAGCATTGCCATGTCAAGTCTTGACTCTTCTGTTGCAGAACCAATGTGTGGAAGCATCACAACATTGTCAAGTTCAGCCAGTTCTGGCTCAACTCAGGCTCTCTCTCATACACATCAAGACCTGCTGCAAAAATCTTCTTTTCTTTGAGAGCTTTGACAAGTGCTTTTTCATCTACAATTGGTCCGCGTGCTGTGTTAATTAAGATTGCAGAAGGTTTCATCAGAAAATTCTCTCTCACTTATCAAGTGTCTTGTCTGAGGTGTGAGCGGCACATGGATTGATATAAAATCTGCTTCTTTCAAAAGCTCGTCCAGTGGTACAAACTGAGCGCCAAGTTCTTTTTCGAAGCTTTCTTTTCTCTCAAAATCATAGTACAAGATCTTCATGTTAAATCCTTTTGACATTCTTGCAAAGCCTGGCCAATCTGCCAGCACCAATTACACCAAGAGTTTACCTGTCACGCCCTTGCCTAAAAAGAGCATAGGACCCCAACCTTTGTAATGCCCGCCTCTCATAAATTTGTCAGCCTCAACTATTCTTCTTGCCGCAGCAAACAACAGTGCC